>Ga0082335_1000036_pt1 | contig 420865 bp, 384 predicted proteins | sample Subgrocontami58m_FD_72375 | JGI IMG/M metagenome (GOLD analysis project Ga0082335, IMG submission 72375) | Subsurface groundwater microbial communities from S. Glens Falls, New York, USA - GMW37 contaminated, 5.8 m (SPADES assembly) (version 2) ... | reverse complement strand
GCACCATTTCGCCCAGCGGCGGCGGTTCCGGCGGCGGCTTTTGCCGATGCGCCACCATCCAGGCGGCCTGCCACTCCTCGCTGTCAAACACCACGTCACACGGTAGCCCCGGGCATTCCTGGCCAAGCGTCACCAGATGGAGGATGCGCCAGGCGATGATGAAATAAATCACCAGCAACCGCTCCAGCCGTTCCATGCTGGCCAGTTGCCTGGCTTCAACGCGGCAGCCGCTTTATGAGGATGCGGAAAAAGATTTACCCTAAAGGGCACACGTCAACCAGCCACCGGCAGCGGTACCACCCCACCAGTTCCGCCGCCTGCCCGAGGGTGGCGGCCTCGCGGTTGGTCAGCAACCGCCATTCAATGGCCTTTTCACCCGGCGGCGGGTTGTCCTCGCGTGCCAGGATGGCCGTCACGTCCAATTCGGGCGCGCCTTTGTGCTTGGGCAGGGTGGCCCGCAGGGCATACAGGCTCTGGCAAACCTTGCGGGCCTTGCGGTCGCCGTTGGCTTCCAGCATAAATTCAATTTGCCCCAGTGGCGGTTGTCGGGCGGCTTTGTCCCACAGCTTTTCGGCGCCCCCGTCGCCACTTTTGGCCAAATTGCGGTTATGCCGGGCCCGCAACAAAAAGTCGGCCGCATAGCCGCGCCGCCGCGCCTCGTCCATCAGTTCGCGGATGTCGGACTCGCGGTCGCCGACATAGACAAAGCGGCTGTCCGGCACACGTCCGGCGGTGTCGGCCACGAGGGTGTAGCCTTCTTTCCAGCGGGTGCTTTCCTTGGGGACAGGGCTTGCGCCTTTGGGTGGCCGCGCCCACAGCCAGGCGTCCATCACCCCCAAGGCCAGGCCTTGCGGCGTGGCCATCAGCGTCAGGTGGGCGTACAGGCCGTACTGTGCCTCGTAACTGAGGCGGCCCAGCCCGGCGATGCCGGGCTGGCTAGTGAAATCCAGTTCGGTGGTGTCCTGGATGCACAGGACCACCGGATGCCCTTGCGCCCTGTGTTCGCTTTTCCCGGCATGGCAGGCCAGCAGTTCCATCGGGTCCACGGCGCCGTTTGACAGCAGGCGGTAAGCCGCCTTCGTTTCCGCCCAGCCTTCACAAGCCGTCGGGAGGCTCGCCCTGGGCGCATTTGACAAGCTTTCCATCAGTGACACCAACCGTTTCGTCCGCCGTTTGTCGCCTAATTCTAGGCCCCCAATTCCTGTTGTACCCAGCTCATATGATTAGCGAAAAGGCCATATCATCGCTGATTTTGGGAGTTGTGGGTAATCGTGTGGGTTTAACCATATAAATTTTTCGGCATTATTAAAAAGACCATTATATTGATTATCTAGTTGTAATCATCGGATTCTATATAAATTTCTACATCTCCCAGCTTATTGCATATGTAAAAATTATTTACATACCATTTCTAAGAAATATTTTTTCCTTAAAATATTTCTGCATACTTCATCAATTGAAACTATCGGCACTCGCCCAATCTTCGTATTTAATTTTTCCAATTCTACTTTATAAGCTCTCAACTCATTAGAGGATGTCATTAGCTCCCTAAAATGCCTGCTGTAATCCAACCCATATTCTGCGAATAAATTCGCAACCAGCACTCTAGCATTAATACACTCGCCCTTAGCCAGAACAAAATCCTCAGAAACAGTTTTCTCAAGTATATCAATCATAAGATCCATATACTCTTCAGCACTTCCCCAATCGCAAAGAAAATCGAGCGTGTAAACTTCAGTCACATGATCCCTGTCATTCACTGAATCAACAAGAGCCTGTAACACCTTGGGAATAAAAAAACTGTCTGGACGGAGTTCTGATTCATGGTTGAAAAGATATAAAACAGATGCTATGACTCCGTGCCTTTTTCGGTAATAGTCAATCAAATGATAGGCTGTGTTTTTTGAAACCGAATAAAGGCAGTCATTTTTAATGGGAGTATTTTCATTGATAGAATCGGGTAATGGTGACCCAAAAACCTTTGCGGAGCTTGCATAACACAATCGACTGCCGGGATGTACTCGCTGATATTCCAAAATTGCATATACCGATGCCACATTTACTTTTAAAACGGAACCAAAAATCGGTTCATAGATACCCCCGGCACTGGTGTGTGTTGCTGCAACATGAAAAATAAGATGTGGCTTAAATGCCTCCAACGCATGCGACAATTCGCCATCTGTTTCAAGATTTACCTGATGATAAGTATAGCTAGATGTATTTAATTCCATGCGCGAGTGGGGCTGTCTGCCTACACCTAATACTTGATATTTTTTTTCAAGCAAATGGCTGACCAAAAAACTGCCATCTTGTCCATTTGCCCCAATGACCATAGCCCTTGTTTCAGTATTCATTACAGCTTAACAACGGTCAATTTTGGCAATGGAAAAATAAACCCAACCCCCTGTTCGAGCATTTCTTTTTCACGTTCGAGAAACTCTTCTTTAAAATGCCAAGGCAATACTAGGTAATAGTCTGGTTGCATCGTGCGTGATTCCGCTTCACTCACAATCGGAATTTCCGTACCTAAAGTCATTGCCCCATATTTATCTGGATTTCTTTCGGCAGCGCAATCAACAATGGCAGCATCAATTCCACACCACTGGAGAATCGTATTCCCCTTGGTTGATGCGCCGTAAATATGAATTTTCTTCCCTTCTACCCGCAACTTTTTAAGGAAAATATTCAGTTCCTTTTTATGCTCTTCAATCCTCTCTTGAAAAAAACGATAAGGTTTATCGGTATCTAATTCCAAATCGAATTCTTTTTTCCGAAGGTCAGCGATATTTTCCTGATACAGTTGGTTATCATATTTAAAATTACTTGCGTGAGTTGCATATAGCCGAATACTTCCGCCATTAATCTGGTTAAGTATCGCATTGATCAACTTCATTCCAGATTTTTTAAGAATAGAGTCAATGACAGCTAAACTGTAATATTCTAAATGTTCATGGCAAATCGTATCGTATGAATTCAACTCTAACATGGATGGCATATAAGACATTTCGAATACCCACACCCCGTCATCTGCCAATGAACTCTTGATATTTCTTGCAAATCCAGTAGGGTCTTCTAAGTCATAAAACATTGCGATTGAAGTAATAACGTCAAATTTCTGACCCTCTATTTTCTCGTTCAACTTCTCGGAAGGGAATAAATCCTGAACAATGTGAAGATCACCATCCACTTCTCTGGCGACATCCGATGGATCAATCCCGTACTTTACATAGTCATCTGGATAAAACTTTAAGAGCGTTCCATCATTACATCCAATATCCAAGACCCGAGCAGATTTCTTGGCAATGAGGCCAACCGCTTCAGTAGCGATACCTTTAAGGTGGTCGCGCATTGTTTGATTAGTGCCGGATCGATACCAATAGGCTGCGTAAAGTATCTCTGGAGGAACTGAGTGCGCCATCTGCAAAAGACCACATGCATTTTCATCCAACACTGGGTTACATCTGACTAAGGTCATGGGTATTTTCCGTGCAGGTGGAAGCTCTTTGCCGGGTTTAATAAATGAGCCTTGCAAATATTGCTCCCCAAGATCAATCACTTTGGTTAAAGATGATGAACCGCAGACACGACAGGTTTTTCGATGAATTAAATGCATAATGTCCTCAAATTATTGTTCAGTTAAATTTGTTTATTTAAATACAGCTCTGGATTCAAATTTGGATCGTTATACATTTTGTATTGGCGATACACTTTAAACTTGATCTTCCCCTGGTTCAGTTCATCAAACATAAACATCAATGCTTTCCTTAAATTGGACTGCTGTTGAAGCAGGACAGCCAGTTTTTCCTGGCATGCCTGCCTATGGTTTTCATCGACATCACTTCTCACTGTCTGTTTATTCATATGGTAGACTTTCAATGCAAGTATCGAGAGCCTATCCATAACGCCGCCGGGGGTTTCAGTACGCATCGGCAAATCCAGATTGCTTAGTTTGCTGTAACCCATATCCAACAAGCTCAAATCAATCTCTTCAATTAAGTTATTACGCTGCTGATTAAGGCGGTCAATTTTTCGCTTTACCTGAACGATGACGGCATCTTCCACATCTGTCCGTCGAGCGATATCTTCCTGCTTCCAAATGCTGAAGTTGGATAGATGCATTGCACTAACAATATTTAATAACCCTATATGTTGCTGCGGGATGTTCAAAGTGCCTATATCCCATTCTCCAATCTTTTGCGTCAGGGCTTCTAATATGATTAACAACTCCGATTCATTCACGACTTATTCTTCCTCTACTCACCCAGCAACTTTTGCACGGCTTTTGTTATATCAGCAACAACAATATTCAATAAATCATCTGCCACCACATCAGAATCATCGTATGAATACCGATTAGATGAAAAATTGAATACCGTTATCATTTGGTTACTGACGGGTATAAAGAACGTTGGGCTAAACCGGGTACCGGTAATCACTACCGTTGGTAACCCGATATTCGCGGCCAAAGTCATTGGGCCAGTATTATTTGTGATACATATATTCGCTATCCTAAGCAATTCGACCAAATCCTGGATTGAAAGCTTACCGGCCAGATTGATAGCTCGTCCCCCTGATGCCGCTTTCACCCGTTCGCACAGGGTATTTTCACCCTCAGTACCATTAATAACCACAGACATACCGTAGGTATCAGACAACCATACAGCCAGCTCCCCAAACCGCTCAGCCGGCCAGTGACTAGCTGCCAATTTGGCACCTGGATTAAGCACAGCAATGGGAGGTGACAACACCGAAGTAGCCAGTAATTCCCGAACCCGGTTCAATGCTAGGGGGTCATTATTCAGTAAATCCTCATTCTCAATAGGAAATAGACCAAGCTTCTTTAATATTTCCTGTCCTCGACGAGCTTCATTTTTTACAAAATAATGTTGGATATCATCAAAATAATGGCACCGCTTGTATGACGACATTTTGAAACCTAACACCCATTTAGCACCAAGCCATTTCGCAAAAAACATTTCACGAATCATCGGGCCAACACATCCACGATTTCCAAAAGGGGATAGGTTAACAAACATATCGCATAAAGGTTTCGAATCATTTTGAAAGTTGACAACCAAGTTTCGCCCAACCCGCTGTACCGGATGGTCTGGTATAGCGATAAAATTATCAATATGCGGAGAATCCTTGAAAATAGAACTTGCAGCATGCGCACTGAATTTATCGCAATTGGTTATTACCGTTATTGTAGAATCGACAAACCTACGTCTGATTGCAGCAATAGAAGGAAGCAACAACACACTGTCGCCAAGCGTACCAACGGTATAGATGACAATGTTTTTCGGCTCGATTTCAGAAACATATTGTTTAAACCACAGCCGTTCAAGAAGAACAATAACTAAATTGGCTGAAAACACCACCGTATTAACAATCAGTTTCAGCGATACTGTTTTAATATCAACCGTTGCAAAGGCTCTTTCAGCATCCACAGCTTCCTGATAACTTGATGCATAAATGATTTTTGTCTCGCTCATTTGCTTGCCTTAAGATTGTGTTGAAAATTGCTGCGAAATCGAGGGATCTAATAAACTTTGATACACCTCTTCAAGCTCAGAAAGATACTGATGATGATTTTTTTTCAATCGAACCTGTGAAGCGACGTGGGCAACCAATTGTGGATTGTTGGTGAGTTTAGCCAGCATCAATGCGATTGCAGTAACATCATTAGGAGGAACAATCCACCCCTCCATTCCATCATCCACCTGCTCGGCAGGCCCGCCGCAGTCCGTTACCAGCACCGGTCGTCCTGCACTCATTGCCTCGGCAACAACCAAGCCAAATACCTCTTGGTAAATAGCTGGCAACACCACCACATCAATAGCAGCATAAATCTCTTCAACTCGTTCTCGCTCAAACTTACCGTGCAGGATAAGCCATACGGGTCTGTTAAATTCGGATAAGATTTGCTCCCATTCGTTGCGGTTAGCTGGCTGCGTAGCATCACCGTAAATGTGCAGTTCGGCCCGCCCTTGCAAATTGGCAAGACCCATAGCCCGTACTAATACATGCAACCCTTTAGCATGATCAATCCGACCCACAAAACCGAAACGTAAAGGCCGTTCGCCAAGACCGGAAAATACCTGACGGTTAAGCGGTTTTATGCCGTGATGTATTACTTTAACACGACTAATGTCAGCCCCTGCGCGAACCAGCGCTGTGGCAATGGCTTGGGATGGTGCAATGATTTGCTGTGCTTCATGAAGATAACTTTTGAGTCCATTGAGACGTTGTTCAGCCAACCATGGGATAGTCAACACTCTACCGACGTAACCCAGCCGATTATTATTTGTCAAGATAACGCCCCACCAGCGATGACAACGCATGGGAAACGCACCTAATAGTTTACCAACCCAATGCGCGCGCTTCTGGCAACGTATCACACAAGGGCCGCACAATTCTGGGCTGGGGATTTGTGTACAAATGGCGTCGTCAGCCGTGAGCAAATCACCTTTAGGGCATACTTCACCGGGGTGATGTGCCACTACCAAATGCGGAATACGATTAGCAACACAAGTACGCACCATAGAAGGGATAAGGCCGTTAATATGGACTACGTCTGGTTTGTACTGTTGGAGCAATCCGCTCAACAGATTTATTCTAGCAATACCTAAACCGGAATTTGATTCTTCTTTGCTTTCGGATAAAGCATAAAGATTGACTGAACAAAGGGGTATGTTCTGCCAAAGACTATGATGTAACACCTCGTCGGAGTCTGGCAAAGACAAGGGTTCAATTAAGATAACCTCATGCCCCATGGCTTTCAGTCCAGTCGCCAAATCCTGCACATAGCTTTGACCGCCGCCTATTTGGCTGGATAATGAGCCGGTTGATGTGATGAGAATGCGCATTAGAAAAATATTCTTATCAGTATGGTTATGTATGGCTCAATTTTTTTGTGATTAAGCCTAGATTGCTATGTACCAATGAATATGAAGGAATAGATTTTGTAATTACAGCATTTGCACCTATCACTACACTATCGCCAATATGAACGCCCTGACCAATAAAAACACCAGATCCAATCCAAACATTATTACCAATAATTATCGGTGAACCATAAAACCCTTGCTGATTAAAAGGTTGTTCAGTAATTTCAAAACAATGATTATGATCATAAATACTGACCATCTTGCCAATCATGCAATTATCGCCAATCTTGATACCGTAACGGGAAATAATTGAAGAATTCATATTGATGAAAAAATTATTACCAATCTCAACAAGTGCATTTTCAAAGACTTCTATTTCCACGCCATTTTTGATACAGATTTTTTTTCCAAGACACAATTTTCCATTACCATGAAAATTAAAAAAAAATGACTTATCGATTGATAATGAAAAATGTTTAATGGATATATTTTTTCGGTTTACCAAGTAAAACCTGACTTGCTTAAAGTAAAACATAAAAAGCACTGGATTAATTAAAGCGACTAATTTTTTAAAATTAATAGTTAATGTCATATCCCTTACTCAAATATTTATTTACCAATAATCACAAATTGGGTGATAAGCTATTTATTTTCCTGATTTAAATTTTCCACTATTAAAATTCAAAATAGTATCCCGGAAAATACAGGCAATCCTTTTTAAAAAAAACTTTGGATCCCGGTAGACATCAAGTAGTAATCCTCTATGATTGTTTCGCCTAAACCAATCATGAGCTTGTTTTTCTATCGTTTCTCTTACAGAGACCGGCACCTGGAAAATTCCAAATTTCTCTTGTAGCTTGCTTTTTTCAGGCGCACCCACTTTTTCCCAAATGGTCATTGACTTGGACATATCGTGAAGACGAAAAGCCGCAAGCACCCTATCAATTCCAACTGGGGTGGTCTTTTTCGTCAGTTTTAAAAATAAATCATAGTCAAAACAAAATCGCAAAGATTGCTCAAAGCCGCCGACCTCAAAAAAAAGCTTTCTCTTCCAAAAGCTAGCCATTTGACCAAACAACATTCCCGCACACAACAAACTCTCAAATGTCTGGGGAAAGCTGTAATATTTACAAATCTCGCGACCATTTGCGCGAACGACCACATACCCCCCAATAACCAAACTTGTATTTGGATTATCCAGAAATTTTTGAGATACTGCCTTAAGAGCTCCTGACAGCAAATAATCATCTGAATTAATCCATCCGATAATTTCTCCGGTAGCTTTCTCAAATCCCCTATAGATTGCATCTGCTTGACCGCCATCCTTTTCACTCACCCAATAAGCAAGCCAGGGCTCGTATTTTTTGATAATCTCGACGCTGTTGTCGGTACTGCCCCCATCCATAATGATGTATTCTAGGTTTGGGTAATTCTGGAGTAGAATAGAACGAATAGTTTCTTCCAAAAACTCCCCTTGATTATAAGATGGCGTAACAATACTAATCCTCGGCCAAAATTGGCTGTTGGCTATGAGCGGATACGGCTTTGGTACATGGATCCATGGCCATTCGGTTTTACCGAGTGGGGGTAAAGGTAACTTTACATCGTTTAACATTGGGTTAACCTAAATAATCGCCTTTTAGAATAGTATGAATTGTCGCACTTCCTGTAAACAGGAAAGAGTACCTTCAAGCTTGATAATTGGCTGCAAACATCAGCTTGTTGAAATCAGCTATTTCAAAGGTACGCGACAAATTCCAACCAGAACACTCCTGCGAAGCAGGGGGGCTTGACGGTTGTTAGTAGCCCCAAGGGCTGCCAAAAATCCCCCCCCTAAATTACCCTTTTCATCGTAGCCTTTGCTGTCCAGCTGCTCTTGGTTTTGGATGTACGCACGGATCTCCGCTTCTTCAAAACCAACCGTTGAAACAGCATAGCCCCACGCCTTTATGCCCTTTGAGTACACAGGTTTTCTCCAGTAAATATCCCCCGGCAAAGCCGGGGGCTTTATGTTGTGAACCGCTCAAAGTGGTAAAGGGGGTCGCTAACGCGGCCCCAATTTAATAGCCACCTAAAAGTGGCGTTCAGTTCCAAAGACTCAATTGTTCAATTCGCTGGTCTTCTTGTTCTTGGTGGCGGATAGACTCCCGGATCATCGCCTCATCCCGACCAACCGTCGAAACAAAATAACCTCGTGCCTTTATGCCCTTAGGGTACAAAAGTGCTGCCCGACAAAATGACGCTTTTTCTCTCCATATAGACCCGCGCCATATGGATAGCGCTTTTGCCTTTGATGTAGCCAATCACCTGCGACACGGCGTACTTCGGTGGTATCGAAATCAGCCTATGCACATGATCAGGCATCAGATGCCCTTCTATAATACGGCTTTCCTTCTGGCTGGCTAGCTTTCGGAAAACCTCTCCCAAATGTGGACGTAACTCTTTATACAGGGTTCGTCGCCGACATTTCGGGATAAACACAACATGATATTTGCACTCCCACTTCGAGTGACTTAAGCTTTCTTTCTCGTCCATCAGGTTACTCCTCTAGCGTGTACTTGGCGGTTCACGCTTTTGAGTTTCCTGATGGACTCCTATAAATGTCAAACTTTTGCTGTCTCCCCGGCAGAGCCGGGGGATTTCTCATTATTTGTTAAAGTTCCGTTGTCTGCAGCTAAACTGTCTGGCAACAGAAATGATGTAACCCACCACCTCAGCAACCGAATACTTTGGCGGTATGCTTATCAACATATGGGCAGGGTCTTGTACCCTATGCCTGCAGATTCTCTGTGCGGCTAGCTCATGGAACAATGGCTCCAGATATTTCCGTACCTTGCCATACAATTCCTTTTTCCTGTATTTGGATGAACACAATGTGGTATTTGCAATCCCATTTTGAATGACTAAAGCTTTCGTAAGATGATGATGTTGTCATGATAGTTACTCCTTGTGACCGCCAAGCCAAAACTACAACATCATCCCTTTCACCTCCACCCCAAACACTGAACCCAAAGACCAAGCATTGAAAGCCCACTAGTCAAACTAGTGGCTTACCCGTCAACAGGTTATTTGAAACAATTTCTTCATAAAGTTGTATGTATTTTTTAACAACAATAGAACATTCAAATTCTGCCAATACTTTGCTTCTTGCGTTGTTACAAAGCTTGAAATAATCATCGTTATTTATAACCCACTCAATTCCATTCGCTAAATCAGTAGTATCAAAACAATTAGCGAGATAGCCATTTTTTTTATGTTCAATCATATCCCTATTACCACCAATCGAGAATGCTACAACAGGCGTGGCACAACTCAAACTTTCCATAATCGTGTTTGATAAGTTTTCCTGCAATGAAGGTACGACCATCACATCACATGCGCTATATAAAATCTGTAGCGACGTATCATCATACAAGTGCCCCAAATAATGGGTTTTAAATTTCAACTCGGATGGAAATTCTGGCTGACTACAGCCAAAAACAACAAGCTCTACATCATTTCCCTGAACTTTATTAATCGCTTCTTGAAGCTTTTGAAAACCTTTTCTTGGATCACTTGTTGTCCCAAATACGCTAGACAATATCAATTTTTTATCTGCTGGTAATGAAAAAACATCCCTTGAATAATTTTTATCTAGGCACTTAAATTTATTACTATCAATAGGGTTTGGCAGGGTAACTATTTTATTATCTTTAAATAGAGAGCTATTTTTTGCGCAAGAAGATATCCAATCACTAAGACCAACAACCGTCATATTACTAATTTTAGAAAAAGTCTTTTGTTTTCGCTTAAAAACAATTTTACTTAAATCATTATCAATTTTTGATCCTAAAACTTTGCATTTACCACAACTATCGATATATCTTCCACATTCTTCATCATAATGACACCCTCCTGAAAACGCCCACATATCATGTAATGACCAAACTATTGGAGCCTGAATTTTAGCAATATCCTCAATCCTAATCATTTCATTACATATCCAATGTAAATGAACAATATCTGGATTGATTTCATTAATAGAATCTGCAATATTTGAATACTTCAAAAACGAAGGGCTGAATAGGGTTTTAGTTTTAGTCGGATAATTTTTAATTGAATCAAAAAACCTGAATTGCGAATTTCTAAGACGGTTTTTTATTCTGCCAAAATTTTGCGCAAAGGATAATACAGTAAAATCATCACTATGCTTGCCAATGACTAACATTTGGCTATCTATACCTTCATCGAAAAGCGATCTGTGTAGCCTATAGGCTGCTCTAGCCGCGCCGCCATCAATATCGTATGTGTTTACGATTAGAATGTTCATGGCCTTATAGCTTCGATATACAAAGAATCCGGTTTATAAACACTACCATCTGGCTCGGTATCCAAATTATAGTTAGCCCAATTTTGGATATAACTTGTAGACGCATTACGCACAATAATATCTTTAAAACCAGAATGTTCGAGAAGCCTTTCAAGTGAATAGCTGTCGTACATCCATTGATGATTCTCGCCACTCATACGAAAACGCCCAACCTGCAATGCCTTATATTCAGTTCCTAGCAACATAGATAAGATATGTTCACGAAGAACATTTGGTCTTAACAAAACGCCTAGTAGTCTTCTAATGATTGATTTTTTGTTATTGAGTTGCTCTTGATCAGCTAAGTGCGTTTTCCGCCCTAGTGCAATCAGCTTCCTTACCTCAGCTCCACACCGCGCCACGACAAAATCCTCGTTTGCGATTTCCTTCTGAAAAAGATAATCCGCCATTTCTCCACCAGAATGGTTTCGCGTAACTTGGTCATACATTTCAAGTAAAATCCATTCATAGTTTTGTTGCCCGGAAAGCTTTCCATTTCTTGCCCCTTCTAGTGCAACAAGATATTCACGGACAATTGACTCTAAATCAGGGACTACAACTCTGATGATTGCCCCTATTTTCATGACTCGAAAACATTCTTGTAGAAACCTGAGTGCAGCACCCTTATTGAAATGCTCTAGCAAATGAGAGAGGTAAACCACATCATAGGAATCATCGGGAAACGGAATCCCCTCGTTTAGATTGGCCGCAAGTACTTCAGAGCCTGAAGAGGTAAAATTTATATTTTGCCAATCACTGTGAAAGCGAGAGCCGCAACCTAAATTTAGTTTTTTTGAAACTGCATCTTCCATATTTCAATCTCTCTTTCTGGCATTCGTATAGTGTCAAAAATTTTCACTCCAGCTATCCACCGAGAAATTTCGCTAATATCTTCCCGCTTTACCACAGGCAAACCAGTATCATTCGAAATCTCAGTTGCTCTATTGTCTATGGACAATATGAGTGTATTTTTATTCATTTGAAGTGCTTTGATACCAGCATGAAGTCTTGTACCTATATAATCAACATTATTTTTGGCTAAGGTTGAAACAAAATCACCGAAATTCCTAGTTATTATGGTTATTCGATCATAATATTGTTGATAGCTGCTAAGTGTAGATATATACGCTGAATCGTCACTTCCTTGAGGAAAGAAAAAAACTTTACCAGCGTATGACCCAAGAATAATTTTAATTATCTTGTTATCAATTTCTGGATTTCTATTGTAGTCTGTTAGAGTAAAAAGGCAATTTTCAGTATGTCCAACTCTAGAAGAAACATCTTTACCACTTAACATCCACATTGTTGGGCATCCAGTATTAACTGCATTTTCAATTCCCATTTCTTTTAGTTTATTTTTGGTATAACTATCCCTCACAGAATGAATATACTTATCTGATAAAACTGTTTTATAAAATGCACTTGTATAGGACGTGGGTTGATTTTGGTATCGCCACCATCCAACACCCATTAAAATCAGATTCTTAATAGGAAACTTCAATGACCAAAATATCTTATTAGGAATCGGCAGTTTCCATTGATTATATTTTTTTAAATCAGAGGACAAGGCATTCGTTCCACCAAAAAAAATAAACGGGGACTTTCTAGCTTCTTGCAATAAAAAATCTGATGGTATTTGATGAGATGATATTCGGAAGATTTCACCGTCAAGAAATATATCCTTCAAATACTTTTCTACAGATTCATGGATAATCAAATCCCCTAAATTTATCGAGTATCCCCCGTTGTTAGTGCTTAACGAAGGATCAAACAATGTAATTTTATTATTTATCATTTTTTACGAATATGAAGTCTGGATTTTTCTATAAATATAAATTGACTTTTCTTATCTTGAAAATAATCATCCACAGCTTTTTTGCAGCCTGGCCAATAATAATAGTCATCCAGAATCAGTAGTGCATTGGGTGTCATTCTTGGTACTATTTGTTTAAGGCAAATAAGTACAGAATCGTACCAATCGCAATCAATATGCGCCAATGCAACTGGAAAATCAATTAGCATTGTTTCTTCATACAGCCCTTGTACAAAAGTAATATTATTCTGTTCTGGTTCAATTTCAAAGTGTTTGAAATTTTGTATAACTTTATGTAGTAGTAAATCTTGGTATCCGTAATATTTGTCTCCATCTATGCCATCGGACTTACCTTCAATAATTTCTTTGTACCTTTGGTGAGCTACTTCAGGATCTTGCTCTCCAGGACTTGGAATTGTCCCAAAAATATCGTAAATATAGAAATCACGATCTTTCTTTTTAGCGTAACTAATTACAATTGAAGATCCACCTAATGCACATCCAGCTTCAACTATTACTCCTGTTACATTCGTGGACTCCATCTCTTCCACAGCTTCGGCTAGTTCAATCAGTGCTGGTTTACCTAGATAAGACAGGCGTTCGGCAATCACTCGATCAACGAACTCTTTAAGACTATTTTTAGACTTAAATATTTTGGCTAAAAAACTCATAAATTCTATTCCTTACAAAATACAAAAATGCTGTTCGAGGAAAGATATAATGTTTCATGTCTTAAAAACATATTTCCCTCTTGAAACAACTCTATAATATCGGATCTAGATAAATTATTTACCCAGCAAAACTTTTTTCTAGTTCCAATATCAGCTACATTGTCAGTGGTGCAATATGAAATAATACAGGCACTACTCGCTTTTGCTATTTCTGAGATGAACCATTTTGGGTCAACCACATACTCCAGACAGCCACTTACAAATGAATAATCAACCGTCTTGTTTGGAAATTCTTTATTATTAAAATCACATAGTTGTGTTCCAAATCCTCGATCACAATAATCGACTGGGATGTAGCCTGAAGTTGAAATCATCTCCTTAAGCCACATTTTCCCACAACCTAGATCCATAACGATTGAACCATCAGGTATGAATTTTGACATCAGATGTATCCGATCACGCCATGATTCATCAAAGTACTCATTCTGTTTCCATTCTTTGCTCTGATTGGATGTCTGAATAAACCGAGAAAACATTTTTTTTAAAACCTCATTAAGTTTAATTTTCATTTTCCTATTATTCATACTTAACACTAGTCATTGTTTTTGAAAAAGCTGAAAAAAACTTCTCTTCATCATTCTCATTAAAGTGATTTCTCCACTCTCCTACTACACCTTTTCTAAAGAAATAGGTAGCAGGATCTGAAGTAGATAGAATTTTTATGTCATTGAACTGCTTAATTTCTATTTGTCTTAGCTCACTTAACGAGCATGCAGACACTGAGTCAATAATTTTTTTTTCATCATACTCAAGTCCGCAATAACGAACAACGCTTTCCAAGACATTTGCTGCATTAGAATGCAAATCTTCATATCGAATCAATAATAAACTCTCAGCACCATCAAGCCATCCAGCAACATGTTCTCCCCATCCTCCAAATGAATCCAATTTTCCACCAATGAAGGAATCCAAATAATCGCTAAATGTTATGTTGTCTGGCAGGATATTAAATTTCTTTAAATAAAAAAAATACGATACAGCAACATCCCTGCCATCTCTCAATATGTAAACAGCACGTTTGTACTTTGGTGTAAATGGTTCATGTGACTTAATAATTCGCGGATTCAAAGTTTTAGTTATATCTTGGGGATTATAATGAACATCTGGAATAATAAGATTTGACTGCAATAAATCAACTCGACCACCAGTAATATAATTCGCTAATAAGAAACGCAACCATGTATTCCCAGACTTTGGGTACGAAACCAAAAAAACATCATCGTCGAAAAAGTGAGGAGAGCTATTCTGTGAAACCCCTCGGCTTTTTATCTCTTTTATTAAGTTTCTCAACATGATATATCCTCGGAAATTAATGACCATATTAATCGAGGAGCTATTACACCTGGCCACCTCTCAGAAATGGTTGAACCATGCCCGCCAGACCCTTCAACAGTGAACCCTAAATACTCTTTGCCTTGAATTAACACCTTCACTCCTGGAATCCCTACATGCACATTCACGAGATAATGACCGGTATTCAACAAATCAGCCGATATTAAGCATGATGTCACATAATTATTGGGGACTAGCTCTTGATTATCCATAACGTTTTGATTAGTCGAAGCAAAAGCTATTACACCATCAGAAGTCAACAAGCTAAGTATAATTCTCATGCCTCTTACTGCCTTTTTCACTCGAAAGCTTATCTCAACATTTATTGGCTTTGCTGCGTCATAAATTGCATACACTTGTTGCCCAGAACCAAGTAGACGAATGCCATACAAAGCTATTTCTTCACATGAGGGCGCATGATTTTCATCCCATACAATCTCGGCAGTACCGTCTAATTTCAGTCCATAAGACAAATATTGATCAACAACCTGACTAACTTCGTTATCAATAATAATATTACCATAATTCAACATAATGGCTCGAGTACAAAGACTACGCACCGTTCCCATATTATGACTAACAAACAAAATAGTCCTCCCTTGCTTGCTTACATCCTCCATCTTCCCTAAACATTTCTTCTGAAACAGTGCATCTCCTACAGCCAACACTTCATCAACAACTAAGATTTCTGGTTCTAAATGTGCAGCCACTGCAAAAGCCAATCTAACATACATGCCACTGGAATAACGTTTAACAGGTGTGTCTAAAAACTTCTCAACTTCGGCAAAATCGACAATTTCATCAAACTTCGCTTTAATCTCTTTTCGCCCCATTCCCAATATAGCTCCGTTTAGGTAAACATTCTCTCTGCCCGTCAATTCAGGATGAAAACCCGTCCCTACCTCCAACAAACTCGCAATACGGCCATTAATATGAATCTTCCCGGATGTCGGCTCGGTAATGCGTGAAAGTATTTTTAACAGCGTCGATTTACCGGCGCCATTACGTCCGATAATCCCAACTTTGTCACCCTGGTTAATTTCAAAATTAATATCTTTTAAAGCCCAAAATTCTTCTTGGATTTGTTCATTTATTTTTGAATGTCTAAAAGGATGACTTATTCGAGTAATAATATTTTTACTGCCTTGAATCAAAGAATCACTCAATGTTTCATTATGAGAAGATTTTTTCTCATGTTGGATGATATATTTTTTACTCAGATTTTCTACTTTTATTGTTATACTCATCAAATGACATCCGCAAATGTTTTTTCTGTTTTTCTAAATTGAACCACGCCAATTAAGCACATTAAGGCAATAACGCCGATGGATATATTTAATTCCGTACTATTAAAGGTTGTGTTTCCCCCACTAAGCGCCCAACGAAAACCATCAATCACAGCAACCATTGGGTTCAGATAATAAAGTAATCGATATTGTTCGGGGACTATGGTTGAACTAAACCCTACCGGAGAGAGATACAATCCTAATTGTACAATAAACGGAATAACAAACCTGAAATCCCGGTATTTTACGTTTAATGAAGCCACAAAAAGCCCCGTCCCTAATACAGCAAAGAAAACCAGTAATAAAAATAATGGCAAGGTTATGATTTGCCAATTTGGCCAATAGTGATACCACGTCATTAAAGCCAACAAAATGGCAAATGAAATCATAAAATCAACGAAAGCGACAATAATAGAGGCTGCCGGAATAATCAATCTTGGAAAATAGACTTTTGAAATTAAATTGGAATTGCCAATCAGGCTATTGCTGGCATCAGAAAAGGCTGTGGAAAAAAAAGTCCACGGTAATATGGCGGCAAACACAAAGATTGGGTAAGGCACGCCTTCGCTTGGCAATTTGGCAACTTTTCCAAACACCACAACAAGTATCATCATAGTCAATAAAGGGCGAATAATTGCCCATAAGATACCGATAATTGTTTGTTTATAGCGTACCGCTATATCCCGCCATGCCAGAATATAAAAGAGCTCTCGGTATCGCCACAAATCCATCCAGTAATGGCGTTCGAGTTTGCCTGCTTCAATGGTAAATTGAAAGTTTTCTTTATGCTTCATAATTTCATTTCGTTGCTTGCATATCAAAGCGGTTGGTACTCATTTGTATCGAAATACACATAAAAAAAATCCTGATTAACAAGATATCTTAGGGTTACTTGCTGACAATTTATAATTTTCTTCAATGTAAACTGTTTAGCAATTATCACTCAGATGGCTTCAGTATACCAACTTGACTTCCGGGGTTATTGTTTGTCCAGATCCTTACTTTTCAGCCCCTAAGAAGCTGCTGAGTAGCCAAGTACCAACTATAGGTATGTTGTATTCCTGTTGACAAATCTACCTTGGGGTTCCAACCCAGATTTTGTAATTTACTTACATCCAAGAGCTTACGCGGAGCTCCATCTGGTTTACTTACATCAAAAACGAGTTCGCCTTTAAAGCCAACTATCTTTTGTATTAATTGAGCTAACGCTTTAATGGATACATCTTCTCCAGCACCCACATTTACGATCTGTTCATCCGAATAGTTTTCTAGTAAAAAAACGCAGGCATCTGCCATATCATCAACATAAAGGAACTCGCGTTTGGGTGTGCCCGTACCCCAGATCGTTACGGTAGAATCCTTATTAATTTTGGCTTCATGGAATTTTCTAATTAAAGCGGGTAGTACATGGGAGTTTTGCAGGTCGAAATTATCACCTGGGCCATAAAGATTGGTGGGCATCAAACTAATGGCATCAAATCCGTATTGTTTGCGATAGGCCTGGCATATTTTAATGCCGGCTATTTTAGCGATGGCATACCATTCGTTTGTTGGCTCTAAGTCACCTGTTAAAAGGTATTCCTCCTTTAGGGGCTGGGCAGCCATTTTAGGGTAGATACAGGAAGATCCCAGAAAAACAAATTTTTGCACACCAGCACGGTAGGCACCATCAATCAGGTTGTTTTGAATACTGAGATTGTCGTAGATAAATTCCGCTGGATAACTGTTATTTGCATGAATTCCGCCTACTTTAGCGGCAGCATCTATGACTACCGAAGGTTTTTCCTGATAAAAAAAACGGTCAACTGCGGCTTTATCCATCAAATTAAGGTCTTGCCGTGTCCGAGTGACAATATTTTGATAGCCTTTGCTGTGCAAATTTCTAATGATTGCTGAACCCACCAAACCATTGTGACCCGCAACAAATATCTTTGTGCTTTGGTTGATGATGGCTGGGATTACATTAATTTCCATAGACTATCTCTTGTTAGCTTTAGCTTAGGTATCCAATAATCGGTGACTGCGGGCAGGTAGATCTGTAGGTTTGTTGAACAATATTTATAGGGTGGGCAAAAACAGCCTTGCCGTTTGCGTTTATGCCCTGAGGGCACAACTTTTTACTGGCAAACGGTGGGCAGAAAGGCTTTGCCACCCTACATTGTTAAATCACAGATGCCCCACCACCCAATAATTATTGCTTATTCGTTATATTCAAACGTTTTGAAACCTTCCCGATTGCATAACTCATCCCGTTGGGCGGATTTAAGGTCGGCATTAACCATTTCTGCAACTAATTCTTTAAGGGAAATTTTAGGCAACCATCCTAATTTTTCTTTGGCTTTAGTCGGGTCACCTAACAGGGTCTCAACTTCGGTTGGCCTAAAATAACGGAAGTCAACCGCCACAAGGCATTTTCCAGTTTCTGTGCAATAGCCTTTTTCATCAACACCTTCACCTTCCCAACGAAGCTTGATAGCCAATTCTTCCGCTGCAAAATTAATAAAGTCGCGGACTGAATACTGGACACCGGTAGCAATAACGAAATCATCGGGCGTTTCTTGTTGCAACATTAACCATTGCATTTCAACATAGTCTTTGGCGTGCCCCCAATCGCGTAAGGCACTTAAATTTCCTAGATAAAGGCAATCCTGCATACCCAGTTTTATTCTAGCTAAAGCACGGGTGATTTTGCGGGTAACAAATGTTTCCCCACGAATGGGGGATTCGTGGTTGAATAAAATGCCGTTACAAGCATAAATACCATAAGCTTCCCGGTAATTGACCGTAATCCAATACGCATACAATTTGGCAACTGCGTAGGGGCTGCGCGGATAAAAAGGGGTAGTTTCCTTTTGTGGTATTTCCTGCACCAAACCATAAAGCTCTGAGGTGGAAGCTTGATAAAAACGGGTTTTCTTTTCTAGCCCAAGCAGACGGATAGCTTCTAAGATGCGTAACGTGCCTATGCCATCAGCGTTAGCGGTATATTCCGGGGTATCAAAACTGACGGCCACATGGCTCATCGCCGCCAAGTTATAAATTTCATCCGGCTGCACCTGCTGAATGATACGGATGAGGTTAGTGGAATCGGTCAAATCACCGTAATGCAGCACGAAATTCCGATTGGAAACATGGGGGTCTTGATAAAGATGATCAATGCGGTCTGTATTAAAGAGCGATGAACGGCGCTTAATGCCATGGACGATATAATTTTTGTTGAGTAAAAACTCTGCCAAGTAAGCACCGTCTTGTCCAGTGATGCCAGTAATTAGGGCTATTTTATTCATTTTATGGTTAAGTCTCGGAATGAAAATTTAGTTGGATCTTTGATAATTATATCGGTACACATATTTTCCATATCCATATCCATATCCATATCCATATCCATATCTTGAGGATTTTTGTGGCAGGTCATTAAAGACGATGCCTTTCATGTGTACCCCAGCCTGGACAAGACGTTTCGCACTTTGCTCAAGCTCACGCATCGGATGTTGGCCAGCTTTTACTACCATTAAGGTTGCACTTGACATACGGCCGATAATGCAAGCATCCGTAACTGCCAATATAGGTGGCGAATCGATTATAATATGGTCATATTTTTTGCTAAGCGTTTCCAATAACTGCCCGAAACGCTCGTGCAGCAATAATTCTGATGGGTTAGGAGGAATGGAACCTGTTGGTATAAAGTCGATATTGGCCTCTAGTATATGGTGGACTGCCTTATCTAAAGCAATGGCATTAGAGATTAGGTCTGATAGCCCATCCTCCCTGTTTAACCCTAAGGATCTGTTAATAACGCCGTTTCGTAAGTCACCGTCAATTAACAGGATTCTTTTCCCAGCATCGGCCAGTACAGTGGCTAAGTTAAGACAAACGAATGACTTGCCTACACCCGGGCTAGGGCCGGTAATCATGATAACGTTGTTCTGCGCTTCCAAAAAAGCAAAATGCAAGGTAGTGCGCAAACTTCTCAAGCTTTCTATCGCCAAGTCTTCTTTGTTGTCCAACGCTAAGATACCCACCTCATTGAGCGGCTTTTTGCCTAGTTTTTTTATTTTCTCACTGAGTTTTGCTTGGCCATCACTATGGGGGATGGTGGCATAAACCGGAATATTGAGTTGTTTTTCGATTTGATCAGGGTCTTCAATACCATCATGCAGTGCTTTACGGATAAAAACCACTGCTACACCAACTATTAGTCCCAATATCATCGAGATACCAACAATTAATGGCTTATTGGGTTTAATTGATTGGGTAGGTAGCACCGCCTCATCAATAATCCTTACATTACCAACAGTGCCTGCTTTGGCTACTCTTAGGGTTTGAGCGTTGTTGAGCAATGTTGTGTATAGCTCGGTACTGACTTTGACGTCCCGTGACAACCTTAATATAATTTGCTGAGTTTCTGGCAACATTTCTATTTTTTTATCATTGATCCTCATCTGTGTTTGTAAACGGGCGATTTGTTTGTCAATAGCGATAACCGAAGGGTGTGATTCGGTAAATTTCCATCGTAGTTCGTCCCTTTTTTGCTGCAACATAGTAATTTGGGTTTTAATTTCCACCACATTATCCAATATCTGTTGTGTTTCTATATTCAGATCAATAGAGCCCTTATTTGTCCGAAAGTTATTCAAGGCTGTGGTTGAAGCTTCCAACTGATCTTTAATGGCAGGCAGCTGTTTATCGAGAAATTCAAGTGTGCTTTGCGCTTCTTTTGATTTTTGCTCAACATTTTGCCGGACATAAATATTTGCGATTTCATTGACTGTTTGTGCCGCCAATGTGGCGTTGCTTGATTCCATAGTAAAACTTAAAATCCCGGTGTTTTTAGTTTTTTCAATAACTGTGAAACTACTATTCAATTGACTAATCGCGTTAGCCAAGGATTGCCGTATGACAGAAAATTGTGTGCCAGGTCGAGCTTTTAACCGTGAAACAAATAGGATAAGTGTCTCGTCACTATTCCCTAGTTGTTTGATGAGCGGTCTGCCAACATCTCCCTCAACAATCGGTTGTTTATTGTCCAACAAAGTAAAGTGACCCCGTTCACCAGCAAGCAAAGTGAATTGTTTACCTATCAAACTTTCAGGTACAAAAAATGTGTCGATACTTATCGCCTCACCACCCCAGGCATATTGAGCTTGTCCGAATAGCGGTGCGGAAACTTGACCAGTAATATTTTTTTTTTGAAATCGCCTAGCTATGGCTTCTCCAATTACTGGAAAGTAGTTAGGCTGAGCTACAATCTCCAGATTGATATTTTTGGCCGCTTCCCCCAAGATTTTGCGCGATTTAATAATTTCAATTTCTGCCAACGCAGGCGCTTTGCTTTCCATTAAAGAAGATACTGATTCCAAAGCACCAATGGAATTTGACGTGTTCTCGAGCTGTAGCATCGCATCGGTTTTATAAATCGGGGCATCTAACAGTGCCTTGGCTATCCCAACTGCCAAAAAAACTAAGGTGATAAAGATAATTAAATACTTACCATCAAGGATTATTGCAATTAATTCCCCTAAATTAATTTCATCATCGTCTTGAATGGGTTGATAGCTACCTTGGGAGTTGCTAATATCTGAAAGTTGGTTTTTCATTCTATAATTGGGTTTCTGAGAATTTATCGATCGTTTTCTAAACAACTCATTTGGTTAAAACGACAGCGCTTTCAAAAAATAAAAATTTTTTCAGGTTAACCTATTGTATTTAGTCATTTTAATTATGACGGGTAATGAATGTGCGTAGGTTCCCCCCTTCTTTGAAAAATAGGGGCTAAGGGAGGTAATCACGAGCTAACCCTTATTTTACTAACAAAACGATGCTGACTAGGTACTAGAATTTTATTTATTGTCCAATAAATGGTATTGCCTTGGAGGAATTATCGAGCACATTCAACAGTAAAATCGTAGGTTGAATTTGTGCAATGATTTGGTTCCAACGGATACCCTCTGCCCTATCAACATATATCACATCACGTGGCTGCAAAGGGAAACGATCGGCTAATAATAATGCATCCGGGGATTTTGCATCCAAGTGAAAAATCTCTGGCTTGTTAAGCCCACCTCTAAAAACAAAGATCCGTGCCGCATCAGAGGTAGTTTGATTGGGTCCCCCAGATTCACTGATTGCCTCAGTCAAAGTCATACGGCCTTTGTTCATACTAAAGCTGCGCTTTCCTCCAACCCCGCCACTAGAACCTCCAGCACCAACGGTTTCTCCCAATACGAAAATTTTATTGAAATCGTTATCTGGCACATTCAGTATATCGCCCTGTTTTAGCATTACGTTTTGGGTGATGTCCCCTTTTTCATACAGTGATAAGAGATTAATACTGTAAGTTTTGCCATCACGAGTCAGGATGATGTTGCTTAGGTCTGCTCTTGCTTCCACACCACCAGCACTATTGATTGCTTCCAACACGGTAAGGGGAATATCTTTAACAAATTGGATTCCAGGCTGCTTCACTTCCCCTACTACATAAACCCGCTGGCTACGATATGAAGTTACTCGTACATCAAGCTGAACTTGTTCGATATATTTTGATAATTTTTCAGTCAAATCAGCCCGAATTGCCTCAACTGTCCTTCCCGCTGCTTTTATTATGCCGGCATAGGGATAGAAGATATTTCCATCTTCACCGACTATATTTCCAGCACTATCAGCCGATCGAAATTCACCGGCGGGAATAGTCAATTCAGGGTGTTCCCATACCGTGATACTGAGAATATCTCTAGGGCCTACTAAATATTGGTTACGACTTTCCGATACCGGAGTTCCTTTTATGGTTTTAGAACCAATTCGATAATCAAAATAATGATTGGCCACATTATCCGTGGCCAAGCTACGGCTTTTGAAATCCTTTTCCATATTGATAATCATCTGCGGTGTTATCGTCTGGATGTTCAATTTTTTTAAAATGGTTTGATTATTTTCCTCAACTGGCAATTCCATACTGGATTGCTTGGAAAATGGGCTCATGTGCATGCCAGGCAGAATAGTGCAGCCAGTCAAATTGCCAAATATCAGAAAAATGGTAAATAAGATGGTTTGTCTCATATGTCTACTCGTGCATTCAATGTTCTATTCGCAGTTGATAATTCGTGTAGCCATTACTGGTAAAGCTTTTTGATCCATTGATTGACACCTTGGTCAATTTGTACCAAAACCGACTCAAATGCCACCAGATCCAATTGGTACGGGTCGTTAATGTCATAACCACCCCATTCGCCCAATCTAAAAACCTTCCCTTTGGCACTGGGTTCTTTATTTTCAATGTCTATTTTATGGGCCAATTCCATAACCAATATAAGGTCAGCTTTCCGGATCATTTGTGTGTTTAATTGGGTTGCCCGATGCCCTGAAATATCCAAACCCCTTGCAAGCATAAGCTGAACCGCTTTTTCATCCGCTTTATGCCCAACTAAAGCACCAATCCCGGCAGACAGGACAGAGCAATTGTTCTGGTTAATTTTTAAAAGGGCATCTTTAAAAAGTACTTCCGCCATAGGGCTTCGGCATATATTGCCGACACACACTACTAAAATGTTATTAAACAAAAAAACATTTCCTATTCTTTGGTTGATAGCCTTGGCTGATTGTTTGAAAACAGGTTTTTAGTTATTCTCATCAATTTTTACTGTTTCTTATAACCACTTAATTCCATAAAGCCTTTTCCGGTATGTGTTCCTGTCACTTGGATTGCCCCTTCCCAGTAAATATTATAGGTTGTTAAGGTGGCATCAAATTCACTGTTGCTTAGGATGCTTCTCGTGCTCACATCAATATGCTTAGCCGGTATTTTTAGCTGCCATTCAATGGGATAACTAACACCTGTTTTCTCACTGAGCCAATTTTTGGCTTTATTAAGTGAAAAATCTTCCATGCCGAGAATTTCAGTCTTGCCATTTTTGGTAATGCTGCCAGTATAGATTATTGATGTATGCGACTTGTCACGCAATTGATAAAGCATAATGTCACTACCATCATCCAGCTGTATGCTAAACCAATCCCAGGATAGTTGAGAGGTTGAAAAGCCCCCCCACTGATGGTCAAACCAAGCTAAACCTTTGGCTGCTTCGGTGTGCCCATTAATTTTTACGGTTCCAGAAATACTCATCCGCGTCCGCGAATAATAGTAGCTGCTACCAGCCGAACCTAACGAAATGACACCATCTTTGCCGTGAAATACCGGGGCTTGCATACTAACCAATTGGAAATCAAAACTGAAGTCAGAAGTTGATACTTGTAATTTATCAATCCCATTACCGCCTGACATGCTCCAGTCACCCGATATGAAATCAAAATGGTTAACAGAACCCGTTGATAAATTTCCTGCTGTACTGCGTTGATCAATATAATGTCTTCCCGTCTGGTAATCAGCAAATGAAACATGGTTAACCATCATGTTCATCACTCCATTCACAAGGAATGTAGTGTCGTGAAAACTGTATTTTTTACCCGATTCAGTTATCAAATGGCCATTGTAATACCACCATTCCATCTTAGATTGGTGGGGTGCATCATCTTTTGGTAATGATATTAAGTTATTTGATGCCGCCTTTGATTCGAACCAGACTGCCGCCGTTTTGCGGGGCATCACTTCTTGATAGAACCAAATTGCCACAACTATCAAAAGGCTAATAACAACTTTAATGACCCAATGCCCGCGCATTAATCGGTGCTTTTTATAGTTACGGCGTGACCTATATTTCCTATCCATAACTTATTGCTTATAAATACAAATTATCGAAAATAACTATACGATAAAATCAATTGCTTAGATCTTCGATTTTTCTTATTTGAATTTCGGGGTACTGCATCTGGATTTCAGTTACTTTCACTGCTTTCCATGCATTATTTATATACCAATAGTACCCGGCAAAAAGACCTAAAAAAGTGAAAAAAAGTATCTGCTCAGGGACAACAATAACTAAACTGGTAAACAAGCTTACAATTGAAAAAATAGCAGCGATAGAGACAAGGATTATTAATTTTTGATTGACACCATAGCCTAATGTGGCCAAATAGTGGTGGAGATGTTCCCGGTCTGGGGAGCAAGGGGAGCGTCCCTTTTTGATTCGGCGATACATTACACTAATGGAATCAAAAAATGGGACTGACGTTAACCATAGGACGGTAACTGGCGGCATTATTCTGTTTTCGCCTTGTGATGCACAAATCGCGAGCCAGCATACAGAAAAACCAAGCAACGTGCTTCCGGTGTCGCCTAAAAAAATTGATGCGCTTTTCCGCCCGGCAATACGTAAATTAAACAGTAAGAAGGCAATGATTGATGCCATCAAAATAAGGCAAAAATAATAGATTGGCCAATTTTGGGATAACTTCGATACGACAGCAATTGATGTGATCGCCACTAACGTTAAAGTGCCTGCCAGCCCATCAATCCCATCAATCATATTAAAAGCATTGATACCACCAACTACCGCCAAGATAGTGAATACCGTTGAAAATTCGCCTAGTTTAATGCTGCCAGTGCCAAATATATCACCGAGCTCTGTTATCTTTATTTCCGCAAACTCGGCCATAATAAGCCCCGCTATAATTTGGGCAATTATTCTAGTTTTAACACTCAGTTCTTTGTAATCATCAATCACCCCTACACAAACCAAAAGTGTTGCCGCCACGATAAACTCTTTTTGATGGAGGAGCTGAATATCATTAACCAACAGCGTAACTAACATAGCAAGATAAATTGCTAATCCCCCGATCAGAGGAGTCAAATCTTTATGCTGTTTTCTTTGGTTTGGCCTGTCTACTAAACTTATTTTTTTAGCATAAGGGATTAAAAGGATGATTAAAAAAAGTGCGGCTATCAGCGATGTAAGAAAAAGGAATAATGGCATGAATATTTGATTACCGAAAAAATACGTTTATGAACCGAATCCTTAGCACCTGGTACAGAGTATACAGAGTATTAATTTCTGTTGATTAAAAATAACAACGGCCCTACTTTTCACTTGCTTATCCGAAACTGCAATTTAAGCGTTAAACATATTTGTTTTGTGGTTTTATATCAGAGTTTCATTATTGATAATAGGCAATAGCTCACTACATTTATGTGAATTACTTCACTAAAGTTTTTATATATATAATATTCAATTTATTATTAACAACTTAGCTAAGTTAATTTTTAATAATTTCTTTTTTATATCCATAAAAAAAACTTATAAGTGTGGACTAATCCAAAATTTCTTCTGCCCCAATAAACGGGCAATAATCATCGTTAAGTGGCTTGTGGATATTGGCCAATCCACTACGGCAATCAGCGGCCTTTTCCAACAGTGCAAGCCACCAAGGCGGTACCGTATTGTTGCCTTAGGTATCTGTTAATATTTCATCAAGCTAAAAACACCATTCCGCTAAAGGCCGTGCTTTTTTATTAAATTTCAGCAACCCAAGGCTTTAATAACAATAGAACATATTGTTATTAAAGCTATTTAGCAAAACTGAATTACCTGCAAAAAAAATCTTTGACGCGTCCTCCTCCCGTAAGCTTTCCAGCACCAGACGACAAAACCCAGCCCAAAATATCTGTTAGAATGCCCCCAGGAGGAAAATATAATGCTAAAAAAATTCTTACACAGGCTCTTGACACTGATTTACAAGGTTGAAGTTAAAGGTTTGGACAATTATCACCAAGCAGGCGACCGGGTTTTGATTATCGCCAACCACACGTCATTTTTAGACCCGCTGCTACTGGGTGTTTTTTTACCAGAGGACGTTACCTTTGCAATTAACACCCATATTTCCCAACGTTGGTGGTTAAAACCCTTCCTAGGCTTATCTAAGGTTTTTCCTATGGATCCGACGCATCCATTATCACTGAAAAACCTGATCCTACATTTGCAGAACGACAATAAGACAGTGATTTTCCCTGAGGGCAGAATCACCGCGACAGGGTCATTAATGAAAATTTATGATGGCACCGGAATGGTGGCGGACAAATCAGGGGCGGCGATTTTACCGATACGGATAGAAGGTGCGCAGTACACGCATTTTTCTAAATTGCGTAATATTTTCCGTTTACGCCTGTTCCCTAAAATCACCCTGCAAATCTTGCCCCCGACACATATCCACACTCAACGCGGGCTCAGTGGCAAAAACCGCCGCAAATACAGCGGGCATATCCTGGCTGACATCATGACCGAGATGATGTTTAAGACTAGCCATTATCGGCAGAGCATTTTCGCCAGCTTGTTGGAGGCCAGATCCATACACGGAGGCCGGCACAAAGTGGCCGAGGATTTGGAGCGTATCCCACTGAGTTATGACCAATTACTGGCACGCACAATTGCAGTCGGCAACGCATTGTTGGATTTAACTGAAGCGGGCGAAAACGTGGGCATTTTTCTACCCAATTCAAGCAAAACCTTGTGCGTGGTGCTAGGTTTGCAACTGCACGGACGGGTTCCGGCAATGTTGAATTATTCGACAGGGTCGGCGGGGATGATGTCCGCATGTGCCGTTGCCAATGTCAAAACCGTGTTGACTTCACACCGGTTTATCGAGTTGGGCAATTTATCTGCTGAAGCCGGGCAACTGGCTTCCCGAATTAAGCTGGTGTATTTGGAGGATGTGGCCCAACAGATTTCTAAGCTCGACAAAATCAAGGCCTTTTTGCAAAGTAAAACGGCCAATTTTTGGTACAAACACGACCAATTTCCTCCTGACAGTCCGGCAGTGGTTTTGTTTACGTCCGGTTCGGAAGGCGCGCCCAAAGGCGTGGTGTTATCACACGCCAATATTCTGGCAAACCATAAACAAATCGCCTCGCGCATCAGTTTCACGCCGCAGGATGTGGTGCTAAATTTCTTACCCATGTTCCACTCCTTCGGTTTTACGGTGGGCACGCTCTTGCCTGTGCTAAACGGGATGAGCACATTTTTTTATCCTACCCCCCTGCATTTTAGCGTCATTCCTGAAATCGCTTATGAGATCAACGCGACCATCATGTTTGGGACCAATACGTTTTTCGCCGCTTACGGCAAAAAAGCCCATGCCTATGATTTTTATAATCTGCGCTATGTGGTGGCCGGTGCGGAAAAATTGCAAGAAAGCACCCGTACGCTCTGGGCGGAAAAATTTGGTATCCGTATCTTGGAAGGATACGGGGTGACCGAAACGTCACCGGTGTTGGCGGTCAATACGCCGATGGATTGTAAGGCGGGGACAGTCGGGCGTTTTATGCCGGATATGGAACACCGACTCGAACCCGTTGAAGGCATAAGCGGTGCCGGTAAGCTGCACGTATACGGGCCCAATATCATGCTGGGGTATTTGCTGGTGGAGCAACCAGGGACGTTGAAACCGACCAATTCGGTTTATGGCCAGGGATGGCATGACACTGGCGACATTGTCGAAATTGACGATGAAGGCTTCCTTATCATCCGGGGACGCAGCAAACGGTTTGCAAAAATCGCGGGGGAAATGGTTTCATTGTCTGTCGTTGAGCAAATTGCCGCGAATGCATGGCCTGAAGCGGCACACGCGGCAATTAGCTTGCCGGACGCAAAAAAAGGCGAGCAAATTATTTTGCTGACTACGCACAAAAATGCGACAGCCAGTGAATTGGCGTCATTGTCTAGCGGCGTGGCGTCAATTTGTTTACCTAAGCAAATTATTTATATCGAAGCAATTCCAGTATTGGCAACAGGGAAAACCAATTATCCTGCCGTGACAGAATTGGCAAAGTCCCGTTGATTCCCCGTAAAAAAGTTATGCCGGTGATGCCGGCATTTTTCACCACGTAAACCATAGCGTCGCCTTACCTTTGCCTATCCATAGGTGACCACCCGGATTATGGTTCGGGAAGTAAAGCGGCGATTGCGCCACCTGTCCGTAGCATTTTAGTATGTTGAAAGGTTACGGACGGGTAACAACCCGTCCGGCGATCTAACCCACCTTCAACTGGAGATTTGAGGTTAGCAAGCACTTGTTTAAGAGCTGTGGCATGGCACTTGGCTTGCCAATGAGGCTATTCATTAGGGCTTCCAGGTATGCAAGCCAATTCCCCCCTAACCTCTTCACAAACCCCGGATAATTTTCTGCGCGGGGTATTGGCTACGCAACCATCATGGGCAGCTTTGCCCTTACAAGCCTCTAAAGCAAATTGGGGGGCAAACCTAGGTAGGCCTTCATCCGAACGGGCTGGCGGCGGTGGCACTCTTGCAAATGGCCTTACAGGGCTGTCATCAGATGGCTTGATAGGTTCAGGTTGGGGGGGTTCTAGCGCTCCGGGGGATTCTTCAGCAGCCTGCACAGGAAAATTTGGCTTGACGGGAGCCATAGCAGACCCGGCTGCCAAAGGCGCCGTCAAATCCTTTATTTCTGGCCCTTTCAATGCGTCCTTAACAATGAAGTGGTATGCCCCTAATGCCAATGGCAACACCAAGCTTACTTTGATCAGAAAAGCAAACGACAAAGGCTCTTTGACTTTTTCACCAGGCGTTTTACGGCATTTGATGCACTTTGAATCATTAAGTACCTTGCCTTCGCGGAGGACATTTTTGGTTTTACAGTGCGGGCAATAATAGGTCTCGTATTTTTTCTCCCTGGGAAAAGGTGGGTCAATAGGCGCCAAGCCCAACCCGGGCAATTCGGGCTCGGCAGGGGACGGCGGGCTGTCGAACACCGACTTATACGGCGATTTATTAAATGCCTGGATCTGGGTTGGTATTTCAGTCAGTTGCCGCTCAAATTCTTCAATAGTCTGCGGCCTATTTTCCGGATAGACGGATAGCGCCTTCATGATTGAATTGGAAAATTGCGGGCTTAATGACGGTTCCATATTTGCCAAATGGATGATGGGGTCATTCTGTAATCGCGCTGTCGCTTCGTGCGGTTTGACACCGCTGACCATGTAGTAAATGGTCGCGGCCACTGAATAAATATCCGTCGATGGGGTAAAGTTGGCACGTGACAAATACTGTTCGAACGGGGCAAAACCGGGCGTTAAAATCACCGAAAGCGATTGGCTTTTCTGGTTGAATGCATTCCGGGCGGCTCCAAAATCAAGCAACACGGGATGTTTTCTGTCAACCAGATATATATTGTCAGGTTTGATGTCCCGGTGTAAAAAACCTTTTTGATGGACTTGGGCCAGACCATCTAAAACCGGCAACATAATCCGTAAAGATTCCTGTTCAGAGAGTTTCTGGTTGTTCTGTTGGAGAAAATGCTGGAGCGAAAGCCCCTTATAGTAATCCATTACCAAATATGCCGTTTTATTGGCCGGGAAGAATTCCCTTACACGCACCACGTTCGCATGGCTGAATTTGGCTAATGTGCGTGCTTCCTGTAGAAATTGCTTTAAACCATATTCAAATTCAAGTTGGTCATCATCGGAATGCGCTATGACAAAAGGGCGTTTGCCGTCCCGGGTGACCAATGTGGATGGCATGTATTCTTTGATTGCGACGGCGGTTTGCAGGACTAAATCAAAAGCCAAATAAGTGATGCCGAAGCCGCCTTTGCCCAGTACCCGGCCTATCAAAAATTTTTTATGGAGGATAGTCCTATACGGCAGTTCCAAAGCGCTCTGCTGTGTATTATTGTCAAAGCCGCAATGGGGGCAGATGGAGCCTGCTTTATTAATGGACATACAGCCCATGCATAAATCATCAAGCTCTTGAATAACCATGGTGATTTTCCCTCAATTACTGTTCTGGACAGTCAACACAATGACCGAAATATTGTCATCGCCACCGTAGGCTATGGCCGCCTTGATCAGCCCGGAACAAGCTTCATCGGGAGAATTGTTGACAATGATCAGGCGTATTTCTTCGTCAGTCACCTTGTCGATAAGCCCGTCCGAACACAATAGGTAGGTGTCACCAATCTGGATGGGAAACAGAATTTCAGAAACGTCAACCAATATCTCCGGGTTAGTCCCTAACGCATTGGTCAATATATTCCTATTAGGATGGACTTTGGCCTGTTCTAAGGTGATCATGCCATACTCAAGCATTTGGGCAACCAGGGTATGATCCTGGGTCATCTGCTCTATCTGCTGGTTTCGGATACGGTAAAGCCTGGAATCCCCCACATGCGCATAACACCCCATACCATTGGCAATCATAAGGGCGGTTGCGGTAGTCCCCATGCCCTGGCAATCGGAACTATCAAGCGAATGGCGGTAAATCCTTTGGTTGGCTTCCAAATAGGCATTGACCAACGTTTGCTGCGGATTTAGGAAGTTATTGGCAAGGCAAAGCTCGCCAATAGTTTCCACGGCTTCTTTGCTTGCCACCTCCCCTGCCCTATGCCCCCCCATCCCATCGGCGAGGATTGCCAAGCCTATCCCGGCATTTCCGGTCGGTGAAAAATAGTCTAAGGCATCTTCATTATTTTGCCGTTGGCAGCCAATATCACTGGCCCATGCGACAGTGATGATATAGTCTTCAACAATTGCCATCGGTTTACCTTTAGTTTTAAAGCGTTTTAGTATTGTCGCCAGAAATTTGCTTAAATGCATGAAATAAATAAGCGGTGACTTAAGATCGTCCCTAATTCAAGTTAATTTTTACAACGTCTTACCCTACGGGACTGGCTGCTTACTAACGTAAAATCTAAAATTACCTGGACAAGCGTTGATGCTACTATTTGCCCTACTGAAAGTAAACGTTAAAATCTTATCACCTGAATCATCAAAATATCACTTTAAAGCAACCAAGGCGCTTAAGGTATCCGGTAATTGCTTAATGGCGAAGCCAACCCGCTATTTTTTCTACCCTATATCGTGCTTGGGTGCCATCATCTACCCAAGCCCCCCAATCAGAGCCTATGGCAATCACTACGTTTTTCCCATCCACTATCAGAGTTCACTTCAAAGGCTAGCCTAAAATCATGAATAAACACATTTACCCGTTATTGATAGCCCAATTTTTATCGGCGTTTGCCGATAATGCCGTATTGTTTACCGTTATTGCCATCGTCATGCAATCTACCCATGCCGAAAGTTGGTATATTCCCGCCGTACAAAGCGCATTTACGATTGCCTATGTTTTCCTGGCCCCTTGGGCGGGGGAAATTGCCGACACCCATGCAAAACCTAAGATATTGATGTTGGCAAATTTAGTCAAAGCTAGCGGCGCAGGATTATTGTTGTTTAACATTGAACCGATCCTGGCCTATAGCGTTGTCGGCATCGGCGCGGCCATTTACAATCCGGTCAAGTACGGCATATTGCCCGAACTTGCCGAATACGACTATTTGGTCAAAGCCAACAGTTTGATGGAAGGTTCAACGATTTTGGCAATCCTGCTGGGCATGTTGGCGGGGGCCAAACTCGCCGATTATTCGATACATTGGGCTTTAGCAAGCTGCATGGGATTATTTATGATTTCTGCTTTAGCCACCCTATTTTTACCTAAAGGCGAAATCAAAAAAGCGGTTTCCGGCTCTAAAATTATTGCTTTCAGCCGGGAAATAAGACAATTCTTTACTTTATCAGGCTCGGCTTTCGCCATTTTAGGGGGCGGTTTGTTCTGGTTGGCGGCGGCCACGCTTCGGGTGATCCTGATTGCTTGGGCCCCGCTAGTGCTATTGACCAAAAACACCACGGAAATTGCCCAACTCACTTTTTTTCTGGCCATCGGCATTATTGTTGGCTCGGCCATAGTGCCCCGGCTAATTCCCCTGGAGAAAATCCGGCGCGCGAGGTTCCCTTCATATTTGATGGGCTTGGGTGTCATTGCCTTAAGCCTGACCGAAAGCGTGTGGCCTGCCCGAACGGCATTGCTGGTGATCGGCATGATGGGCGGCATGTTCATCGTTCCGGTAAACGCGGTTTTGCAAGAGCTAGGCAAAGAAAGCATCGGTAGCGGCCGTGCTGTCGCCCTACAAGGCTTTTTCAACAATCTCGCCATGTTGCTGGGGGTGGGCTGCTATACCTTCGCAGCCGCAAATGACACCGGGCCAATCATCGGCATGATGGCACTGGGGCTGCTGGTTTTTATCGGGACTTTTTTAGTGTCCTTAAGTTTGCGTAAGGATACCTTGGAAAGGCTCGCCCCTAGCAATTCGGAATGGGGCTGAAGTTAGCTGGTGCGGATTCGCGTGAGGCTTGGCTTGTAACAAAAAAGCCCGGTCAAGATACGTAGGTTGCCTTCAACTTCCCTGAAATTATCAGCACCATTTCCCAATTGGGTTGCACAAACACCTTGCATGCTTCCCCATAGCGTCTTAGCCAACTGCCTTTTTAGACCTGGGGTTTCGGTATTTGGTAGATGTGACCCGATCAAGTTGATCAGTGCGTCAACTTTTGCCTGATAGGATTCTGAGGTGTGCTGCCCATTGGCTTGGCTTTCCGACCATAGGCACCAGCAATGGTAATTTTGCTTGACGAAGCCTAAGTAGGCACAGCCTAATGCCTGAAGATCATGCCCCTGCACTTGCGCCAGATCCCGGAAAAGGTTTTCCAGCGTTTGCTCGTTAATATGGCGGATGACATCGGCCATATTTTCAAACACCATATAGACACTGCCCACAGTATAACCAATACGCTGGGCAATTTTCCGTACCGTCAATGCGGAACCGCCCTGTTCAATGACAATGGCTTTTGCAGCGCACAAAACCATTGCTTTGATTTCTTCGGGAGTATGCTTGTTACGCCTTGCCATATTTATGTTGCCATGAAAAAGGTGCCGTTTATGGACAGGTTTATTTGGAGGGCAATGATGGACGGACTTGAGGGCTTAAAATCCGGAGGGATGAAACTGGCTTTTTATGGGCTATTTTAAATAGCATTTGAAAATAACAATGGCGAAGCGGACGGGGCTCGAACCCGCGACCACCGGCGTGACAGGCCGGTATTCTAACCAACTGAACTACCGCTCCATTGTTGAGCCGGTCATTATATATTGACAACCATTTATTAACAATTACTTTTTAATTAATTTTTTGCTTTTTTGATAACTTTGAAAACATTGGCACGCTAATTATGCGATACTACGCGACTTTAAATTTTATCCAGACACACTTTACTTAAAAAATGATTAACAAGGAGTCATCATGACCGCATTGGTGGGCATTATCATGGGTTCTACTTCTGACTGGGAAACGATGTGCTTTGCCGAGGAAACCTTAATCAAGCTAGGCATCCCTTATGAAGTGGAAGTTGTCTCAGCCCATCGCACCCCTGACAAACTGTTCCGTTACGCCGAAACAGCCGAGACCAGGGGCTTGGAAGTCATTATTGCCGGAGCGGGCGGCGCCGCACATTTGCCCGGCATGACCGCGGCCAAAACCCAGATTCCAGTCTTAGGCGTCCCTGTGCAATCAAAAGCCTTAAATGGTATGGATTCATTATTGTCGATTGTGCAAATGCCCGCTGGCATCCCGGTCGGCACCTTGGCCATAGGTAAAGCTGGCGCCATTAACGCCGCCTTGTTGGCAGGAGCCATTATCAGCAACAAACACACCCAATATCGGGAAGCATTAACAATTTTCCGTCATGAGCAAACCGAAACCGTGTTGGCCCATGCCGATCCAAGAAACGAGGTTTGAAATTTTATGAAAGTGGGAATACTGGGCGCAGGACAGCTCGCCCGAATGATCGCCTTAGCAGGTTATCCCTTGGGATTGGAGTTTATATTTTTAGACCCGTCCGCCGACGCTTGCGCCAACCACTTAGGGGAACACCTGCACGGTGATTACAACAATCTGGATTTATTGGCGCAACTGGCAGACCGTGCCGATGTGGTCACTTATGAATTTGAAAACGTGCCTGCGGAAGTGGCCGGATTCTTAGCCACGCATACACAAGTTCATCCGTCACCCAAAGCTTTGGCGGTTGCCCAAGACCGCTTAACCGAAAAGAACTTTTTTAATGACATAGGCATTGCCACCCCCGCTTATGCGGCGGTCAACAGCTTGGCTGATTTACAAACTGTTATGGCGGGCATCGGTTATCCGGCAATCTTGAAAAGCCGCACCCAAGGTTACGATGGCAAAGGCCAATCCGTCCTGAAATCCGCCGATGATTTGGCTAGCGCTTGGCATACGCTGGACGGGGTGCCTGCGATTGTTGAGGCGTTTGTGCCTTTCCAACGCGAGGTGTCCGTTATTGCCGCACGCAATGTAAACGGGGATATCGTTTACTATCCGTTATCTGAAAATCTACATCGTGGCGGAATCTTACGGGTTTCCGAATGCACAACGGATGATCCCATGCAAACCCAAGCGCAAACCTACGTCACGCGCTTGCTCGAAGCCTTGGATTATGTCGGCGTCCTGGCTTTGGAGCTGTTTGAAGTCGATGGCCGATTAATCGCCAATGAATTCGCGCCACGCGTCCATAATTCAGGGCACTGGACGATTGAAGGCGCCGAAACCAGCCAGTTCGAAAACCATCTACGTGCCATTTTAGGCTTGCCTTTAGGGGCGACAACAGCCGTTGGCAAGGCAGCCATGGTCAATTTTATCGGCGGCCTTCCGGTGACCGGATCCATCTTAGGCATCCCGGGTGTGCATTTGCATCTGTATGGCAAAGAACCGCGCAAAGGCCGTAAAGTTGCCCATGCCACCATCCGCACCCTAACAGATGCCACACTGGGCGAGTTAACCCAAAAAATTGCCACCATCGCCAATCAAGCCGATGACAGTTAATGTAACTAAGCGATCCCTTTGTTAAGAGGGGAAATGGCCTTGGGCGCTTGCACCCAATTACCGTAAAATCACCCCGATTTGCCACCTAAGGAAATGAACTTAATAGCTTTATTTATTTCAATTGAGTGATATAAAGAGACAATTCCAGCGGGCATATGAGTGGAATATTCACATTTTTTGTGATTTTTACACATAAAAGTTCTTGTGCTATGCTAGGGGTTACCAATTTGTTACAGCGCTATTTTCCACACCGCTTTTTTATTACACAACGATCAGGGCAGATGTTGTTTTTAAGCAAGGATACACTACCGTGAGAGAATTATGACAGACACAAGCACTATGCTATCGACAGTGCAGGAAATCGCCACTGCCCTTAAAGATAAACCCGGCGCACTTTTACCGATTCTTCACGGTGTGCAAGACGCGTTAGGTTATATCCCGTCCGATAGCATCCCAGTTATTGCCAAGGCACTGAACCTTTCCCGTGCTGAAGTGCATGGTGTCATCAGTTTTTATCATTATTTCCGCGAAACACCACCAGGCAAACAAACCATACACCTATGCCGTGCCGAATCTTGCCAAGCGATGGGCGGCAATGCCTTGGCAAACCATGTCAAATCCAAACTGGGCGTTGATTTTCATGAAACCACAGCCGATGGTGAGTTTTCTTTAGAACCCGTGTATTGCTTAGGCAACTGCGCCTGCTCACCTGCCATGCAAATCGGCACGGATATTTATGGACGGGTAACTGATGAACTCTTTGACACGCTTATCGCCAACAAGGGGGTTGCGGCATGATTAAGACAATTTACGTTCCCTGTGACGCCAGCGCAGTCTCCTTAGGCGCCGACAATGTCGCAAAAACCATCCAAACCGAAGCCGACAAACGTGGCATTGAAATCCAAATGGTCCGCAACGGCTCGCGTGGCCTATTCTGGTTGGAACCGTTGGTTGAGGTTGTAACCGGACAAGGCCGTATTGCTTATGGCCCTGTCCAAGCATCCGATGTCCCTAGCCTGTTTGATGCCGATTTCATTAACGGTGGCGCCCATGCCTTGTCTTTGGGATTGACCGAAGAATTGGCGTACCTGAAAAAACAGCAGCGTTTGACTTTTGCGCGGATTGGCATAACCGACCCTGTCAGCCTGGAAGATTACCTTGCCCACGATGGCTACCGTGGTTTGAACAACGCGTTGGCAATGCCACCAGCGGAAATAGTCAAAAACGTCACCGATTCCGGTTTGCGTGGGCGCGGTGGCGCGGCGTTCCCTACTGGCATCAAATGGAATACGGTGCTGAACACCCCTTCCGAGCAAAAATACATTATTTGTAATGCCGACGAAGGCGACTCCGGCACATTCTCCGACCGCATGGTCATGGAAGGCGACCCGTTTGTGTTAATCGAGGGCATGACTATCGCCGGTTTGGCGGTGGGCGCAACCCAGGGTTATATCTACCTGCGCGTTGAATACCCCCACTCGCACAAGGCTTTGAACACCGCCATCGGTAAAGCCTACGCTGCCGGCTATCTGGGCGACAATATCTTAAACAGCGGCAAAGCGTTCCATCTGGAAGTGCGTTTAGGTGCTGGCGCATACATCTGTGGCGAAGAAACATCGCTGATGGAAAGCTTGGAAGGCAAACGCGGTTTGGTGCGCTTCAAACCACCGTTGCCAGCGATCAAAGGCCTGTTTGGCCAACCGACGGTTGTCAATAACGTCATTTCCTTGGCTTCCGTGCCCATCATCCTCGACAAAGGCGGCGACTATTACCGCGATTTTGGCATGGGGCGCTCACGCGGCACATTGCCACTGCAATTGGCCGGCAACATCAAACATGGCGGCCTAGTTGAATTGGCATTTGGCTTGACTCTGCGCGAATTGCTTTATGATTTCGGTGGCGGTTCCGCCACAGGCCGGCCAATCAAGGCGGTGCAAGTCGGTGGCCCCTTAGGCGCCTATTTGCCGGAATCACAATTCGACACCCCGCTGGATTACGAAGCTTTCGCCGCCAATTGGACGGTATTGGGCCACGGCGGCGTGGTCGTGTTCGATGATACCGCCGATATGGCGGAAATGGCGCGTTACAGCATGGAGTTTTGCGCCTTGGAATCCTGTGGCAAATGCACGCCTTGCCGTATCGGCTCCACACGGGGAATGGAGCTCATGGACGACATCATAAATGGTCGCGACCTAGCCAAAAACGTACCTTTGTTACGCTCGCTTTGCGACACCTTACTTAATGGCTCGTTATGTGCATTGGGTGGCATGACCCCCTACCCAGTGCTTAGTGCATTAAATCATTTTCCCGAAGATTTCGGCATTCATGACCACGCTAATGTAGCCTAATCGACTTAGAGGTAATAACCATGTCCATCAATAAAGAAAAAGATTTCGGTACGCCCGCAAGTCCAGCTACCGCTACAGTAAACTTGGAAATCGACGGTTTTAAGGTCACTGTACCTGCTGGCACATCCATCATGCGTGCCGCGTCCAGCATCGGCATAGACATCCCTAAATTGTGCGCAACGGATAGCATAGAACCGTTTGGTTCATGCCGTTTGTGCCTGGTGCAAATTGAAGGCGGACGGGGTATGCCGGCCTCATGCACAACACCCGTGTCCGAAGGCCAGAAAGTCATCACCCAAAACCCACGTTTGGCGGAAGTCCGCCGCGGGGTCATGGAATTGTATATTTCTGACCATCCCTTAGATTGCTTGACTTGCTCCGCCAATGGCGACTGTGAATTGCAGGACATGGCCGGTGCGGTCGGTCTGCGCGAAGTGCGTTATAACCCCGTGGAAACCCACTTGAATGCGCTCAAGGACACTAGCAACCCCTATTTCACTTTCGACCCCAGCAAATGTATCGTCTGTTCACGTTGTGTCCGCGCCTGTGAAGAGACCCAAGGCACCTTCGCGCTGACCATTGATGGCCGGGGTTTTGACTCCAAAGTCTCGCCCGGCCAAAACCAACCGTTCATGGAATCCGAATGCGTATCCTGCGGTGCTTGCGTCCAAGCCTGCCCGACTGCGACATTGATGGAAAAATCGGTCATTGATAACGGCCAACCAGAACATGCCATCATCACCACTTGTGCTTATTGCGGTGTCGGCTGCTCTTTCCGCGCCGAAATGAAGGGCGAGCAAGTCATCCGTATGGTCCCCAATAAAGACGGCAAGGCCAACCACGGGCATTCTTGCGTCAAAGGCCGTTTTGCTTTCGGTTATGCCACCCATAAAGACCGCATCACCAAACCGATGATCCGTGCCAGCATCAAAGACGCATGGCGTGAAGTCAGTTGGGAAGAAGCCATCGCTTACGCCGCTTCCGAACTGAAACGAATCCAGGCCAAATACGGCAAAGATTCCATCGGCGGCATCACCTCATCACGCTGCACCAACGAAGAGACTTATCTGGTACAAAAGCTGATCCGTGCGGGCTTCGGCAACAACAACGTCGACACCTGCGCCCGGGTTTGCCATTCACCAACCGGTTATGGCCTAAAACAAACCTTCGGCGAATCATCAGGCACACAGGATTTTGATTCGGTCATGAAAGCCGATGTCATCATGGTGATTGGCGCCAACCCTACTGACGGCCATCCGGTGTTTGGTTCCGCCATGAAGAAGCGCCTGCGCCAAGGCGCGAAACTGATAGTCATCGACCCTCGCGAAATTGACCTGGTCAGAAATAGCCCGCATGTGCAAGCTTCACATCATTTGAAATTGCGGCCCAGCACCAACGTCGCCTTAATTAACGCCTTGGCGCATGTCGTCGTCACAGAAAACCTGACCAAAGACGACTTTGCCATCAGCCGTTGCGATGTTGCCTCGTATAACAAATGGAAAACCTTCATTTCCGATCCTAGACACGCCCCTGAAGCCACCGCAAGCATCACTGGCGTCCCTGCGGCGGAAGTTAGGGCGGCAGCCAGATTGTATGCCCAAGCCAATAACGGGGCCATCTATTACGGTTTAGGGGTGACCGAACATAGCCAAGGTTCCACCATGGTCATCGGCATCGCCAACTTGGCGATGGCGACCGGCAATTTGGGACGTGAAGGTGTGGGCGTCAATCCCTTACGTGGTCAAAATAACGTGCAAGGCTCTTGTGACATGGGTTCGTTCCCACATGAATACCCAGGTTACCGCCATGTCGCCAACCCTGAAACCAACCAACTGTTTGAAAAAGCCTGGAATGCCGAACTCAGCCTTGAACCGGGCCTGCGTATCCCCAACATGTTCGATTCGGCAATGGATAAGACCTTTTTGGGCTTGTATGTTGAAGGTGAAGATATTGCCCAATCTGATCCGGACATCCAACACGTCCATGCGGCCTTGCGGTCTATGGAATGCGTGATTGTCCAAGACTTGTTCCTAAATGAAACCGCCAAATTTGCGCATGTTTTCTTCCCTGGCGCCTCTTTCCTGGAAAAGACGGGCACCTTCACCAACGCCGAACGCCGTATTTCACCTGTGCGCCGGGTAATGACACCGTTGGCAGGGTATGAAGATTGGGAAATCACCCAACTGTTGTCCAATGCGATGGGTTATCCGATGAATTACAGCCATCCATCGGAAATTATGGCGGAAATCGCCAGCTTGACGCCTACCTTTGCCGGCGTCAGCTACGCTAAAATCGACGAGTTGGGCAGTATCCAATGGCCTTGTAACGACGATGCCCCAGCAGGCACGCCCATCATGCATGTCGAAGAGTTTATGCGTGACAATGGCAAAGGCCTGTTCATGCTGACCGATTATGTCGCCACCCAAGAACGTATCACGCCGATGTTCCCGTTGATTTTGACTACCGGGCGTATCCTGTCGCAATACAATGTCGGCGCCCAAACCCGCCGTACCGAAAACAACCAATGGCATTCAGAAGACCGTTTGGAAATCCATCCGCACGATGCGCAAGACCGTGGCATTAACGATGGCGATTGGGTGGGCATCAAAAGCCGTGCCGGGGAAACCGTGTTACGTGCCTTAATCAGCGGACGGGTACAACCGGGTGTGGTCTACACCACCTTCCATTTCCCCGAATCCGGGGCGAACGTGATCACTACGGATAACTCGGATTGGGCGACCAATTGCCCCGAATACAAGGTCACCGCCGTGCAAGTTACGAAAGTCACCCATACTTCAAAGTGGCAAGAAAGCTATCAAGACTTCTCTGAAACGCAATTGGACTTACTGGCGCAAGGCATGAGTCATGGCTAATGGGCTGTCCTTAGACTTAGGATGGCCTAGTTACCAACAAAGCACCGTTGAACGCTGGCATAACAACCAGCGTTCAGAAGAGCTTGATTATATTGCAGAAGAAGTCCCCATCGCTTTAGTTTACAACGGCGTGCCGCATGTCGTCATGCTGGCGACGCCGACCAACCTTGAAGAATTTGCCCTCGGGTTCAGCATCACCGAAGGCATTATCGGTGACCCGAAAGAAATCCAATCGACCCGTGTATACAACCGCGCCAACGGCATTGAAATCCAGATAAAAATCCCTGAGCAACGTTTCCAATGCCTTGCCGATAAAGGCCGGAACCTGACGGGGCGCACGGGTTGTGGTTTATGTGGCGCAAGCACCCTAAAACAGGCGATACGCCAACCCCCGCCTGTCCATGGTGACTTGGTTGTCACCTCCGAGGAATTGGTTGCCGCACTGGCCGAAGTCAAGCAGCGGCAAAAACTGAACAAATTAACGGGGTCAGTCCATGGCGCCGCCTGGGCAATACCCGGACAAGGCATCATTGATTTGCGCGAAGATGTCGGGCGGCATAACGCCCTCGACAAGCTGATTGGCTTATTGCTAAAAAGCAACCGTGATTTAAGCGCGGGGTTTGTGATTGTCACCAGCCGCGCCAGTTATGAGATGGTGCAAAAAGCGGCCTTTGTCGGCATCACCTTGCTTGCCGCCATCTCCGCACCCACCGGTTTGGCGATCCGTTTGGCCAACGACACGGGCGTGACACTGATCGGTTTTGCCCGTGACCAACAATATGTCGTTTATGCCCATCCGCAACGATTACTACACCCTTACCATCCTTAGAAAAACATAAACTAGACCATGAAAACAAATAGACTCATCAAAATGGCCAATGACATTAGTGATTTTTTTAACGCCGAGCCTGACAAGGAAGCCGCGGCAGAAGGTGTAAGAAGCCATCTTATGAGGTCATGGGAACCAAGGATGCGCCAAGCGATTATTGCTTATTACCAAGAAAATGGCGAAGGCTTAAGTGACTTGTCTAAAAAAGCCATCGCAAAACTGACCGCCTAAAAATGGCATCCGGCTGGATTGCACTTACCCAACCCCGAGTCCTATTGGCCAGTAAACCCATCGCTAGGATAAAGCACTTAGCCCCCAAAACCCCGATCCTATCCAACTGATGACACGCGCATCACCATTGCTTGGAACCGACCAAATGGGTGGTGCAGCTGGCCGTTCGGGAACAGCCTCCTGCATGGGTTGCCGGAATGCGGCCTACCAAAAAACAGTTTGGCCCAACCATAGCCAGCCAACCCAACCATTTTGAATGCAGCTGTTAATCGAACAAATCAATTCCCTGCTCCCGCAAACCCAATGTGGCCAGTGCGGCTTTAAAGGTTGCCTCCCTTATGCCAAGGCGATCGCTGAAAACAAAGCCGACATTAACCAATGCCCGCCAGGTGGCGGCGATGGCATTGCCGCGTTAGCGGAATTGCTAGGAGTATCGCCGAAGCCGCTCAATCCCGCCTTCGGCACACACAAACCTAAACAAGTGGCGTTTATCATTGAGCAAGATTGCATAGGCTGCGTAAAATGTATTGCCGCCTGCCCGGTCGATGCTATCCTGGGTGCGGCCAAGTTCATGCACACAGTCATTACGGCCGAATGCACGGGCTGTGAATTGTGTGTCGCGCCCTGTCCGGTAGATTGCATTGTCATGCAAATTGTGGACGGGCCAGACGGCGCAAGCAAACCCGAAAGGGCGGCGTTGGCGAAGCGGCGTTATGAAGCCAGGGAGTCACGCAAGGCACAGGAAGCGGCGGAAAAAATGGAAAAAGCCCAGCTAAAAAAGGCGGCTTTGATAAAGCCTAAACCGACAGTTTAAGCATCCACAAAAATTGCAACACTATCCCTGATTTGCCGCTGGTTGCGGGCAACCTTTCAAGCACATGTTAGAAGTTTGTTAACGTTCCCAAAGGGCCTTCCAACACCGTTACAGTTTGGTGTTGTGTTTTTCATGGAAATCAACGCGGCAATTGGGCTAATCAAAAACTATAAACAATAACGAGGAACAAATTGTGGCAAAAGCGAGTGATTTAAAACGCGGTATGGTGGTGGACATTAACGGTGTGCCGCATATCGTCAAAAACGTTGATGTAAAAAGCCCATCATCGCGTGGCGCAACAACCTTGTACAAAGTCCGCTTCACCAATATGAAAACGGGGCTTAAGCTTGATGAGTCGCTAAAAGGCGATGACATGTTTAAAGACGCCGAATTGGTCCGCGCCAAAGTCCAATATTCATACAAAGATGGCGACAATTTTGTGTTCATGAACTCGGAAGATTACACCCAATACACTTTGGGTGCCGAAGACCTGGAGGGCCAAGCCGAATATTTATCGGAAAGTTTGGAAGGCATCGTCGCCTTATTGATTGACGATGAACCCATAGGCCTTGAGTTGCCGGCCACAGTGATATTGGAGATTATCGAAACACCGCCTCCGATTAAAGGCTCATCGGCTTCCGCGAGGACGAAAACCGCACGCTTAAGCACTGGCCTGGAAGTGCAAGTGCCGGAATATTTGGAAACGGGCGAACTAATCAAGGTCAACACCGAAACAGGCAAATACTCGTCACGGGCTTGATCTGGCCGGATAATGGAAGCAAACGACCATATTTTGAGGGCTGCACAAGGGGAATTTAAGCTAAGCCGTTTACCGAAGCGCCCTAACGAATTGTTACGCGCGTTTGATGCGGCGGATGAATACCTATTGGATTACATTGCTGGATATCTGCAACCTACTACGGACGCTAGGGTGCTGCTACTTAATGACGGCTTTGGGGCGTTGGCAGTAGCCTTGAGCGCATGGCAACCGTTTGCCATGTCGGACTCCTATTTGTCGCAACAGGCGACACGTCTAAACCTCTTGGCGAATGGCTTGCCTGAAGCGGGAGTGCATTTGCTCAGTAGCCTCACTCCGCTGGAAGGCGTTTTTGATCTGGTGCTGATTAAGGCGCCAAAAACCTTGGCCTTACTGGAAGACCAATTATTGCGCATACGCCCGCATCTAACGGAGACGAGCAAAGTGATTGTTGCAGGCATGGTCAAAGCCTTGCCCGCCAGTGTCTGGAAATTGCTGGAGCGTTTAGTGGGTGTGACCACAACTTCATTAGCGAAAAAAAAAGCCCGGCTGATTTTTGCCAGCCCTGATCTTGGGCTGGTCATCCCGGCAAACCCTTATCCCTTGTACTACACCTTGGAAAACACGGGTCATCGGATTGCCAATCATGCCAATGTGTTTTCACGGGACAGCCTGGATATTGGCACACGTTTTTTCCTCCAGCATTTGCCAACTTATGCGGGGGCGGTCGATATTGTTGATTTAGGTTGTGGGAATGGTTTAGTCGGGTTAATGGCCGCCGAACGCAGCCCGGAGGCTAGGGTGCTTTTTATTGACGAATCTTTTATGGCGGTGGCTTCGGCGGAAGAGAATTTCCGCTTGGCTTTTGGCGAAGGTAGGATGGCATCGTTTCTAGTGGGTGATGGCTTGACTGCGGCAGAACCCGCATCGGCGGATGCTATCCTGTGCAACCCTCCCTTCCATCAGCAAAACACCATAGGCGACCACATTGCGGTTAGCATGTTTAAAGAATCGCGCCGGGTGCTTAAGAGAAACGGGGAACTCTGGGTGATTGGCAATCGCCATTTGAACTATCACATCACATTAAAACGCCTATTCAGCAAAGTGTCGCCAATCGCTAACAATGCCAAATTTGTGATTTTAAAAGCCAGCTATTGAAAAGGCTTTTTGAAGGTTCAAAAAAAACCCAAAAGTGAATCGCTTTTGGGTTTTTTTAAAGATATTTACGCCGGGGTTACGTTCTCAGCTTGCGGGCCTTTTTGACCTTGAGTCACCTGCATGGTCACTTTCTGGCCTTCGCGCAAGGTTTTGCGGCCAGTGCCGTTAATTGCGCTGTGGTGAACGAAAACATCTTTACCACCTTCCTGTTCAATAAATCCGAAACCTTTTTCATCATTGAACCACTTAACGGTACCTACAACTTGATCTGACATATGACACTCTTTACTTAAAAAATCGCCAATGCGAATTGGCTCTATAAATCCCAGCTATATAAAAAAGCTGGCTCAAACTTGAACTGCAACCCATGTTAGCACTAAAAATACACGAAGAGCAAAAACATTTTTCTTAAGGTCTGATTATTTTAGGCTAATGTGTGGTTCATCACTTCTTTGCAGGTAACGGCCAATATAAGCCTAGCACCCGTCCGTAAACACGGCCTTAATTTGAGAATTAATCATATTTCAAATACTTGAAGCGCGGATCATCAGGTGTCCCTGTCAAGGAACCGCCCTCTTCCTTCCCAGGCTGCCACATAATGACTTCTTCAATTTTTTTGGCCAGTTCAAAATCCTTATTGGTGATGCCTTTTGCAGCATGGTTCATTAACTTAACGATAACAAATGCATAAGACACCGTCAGGTCAGGATGATGGAAGGCGGCCTCTGCCAAATGCCCGACGGTATTGACGACCATAAGCGTGCCCTTCCAACCACTGGTTTTGTATTTGCGGCGTATCCAGCCATTTTCGAGATACCAATGGGGCAGTTCGGCATTTAGCCGTTCATTCACTTCAGCATCAGTATAGGTTTCATCGTGGGTCATTTTTCTCCAAGCCATAACATTCACCTCTCAGTTGATCAAGATTGGACACAAAGCCTATAAACCTAACCAGTAAAAAAACGCCGCACCACTAGTTTCTGTAGGATCAGCTTATACAATCAAAGGTTTTTTAAGCCCAATACATCCTGCATGTCATACAGGCCGTTGTTTTTGTCTTGTAACCAGAGGGCGGCCCTAACGGCACCGTTGGCAAAAGTCATGCGGCTACTGGCTTTATGGGTAATTTCGACACGTTCGCCTTCATCGGCAAACATCACGGTATGTTCGCCAACAATATCCCCGGCCCGGATAGTCGAAAATCCGATGGTTTTACGGTCACGCTCACCGGTATTGCCTTCACGTCCGTAGATAGCGCAGTCTTTTAAATCACGGCCTAGACTATGGGCAATGACCTCCCCCATACGTAAAGCCGTACCTGATGGCGCATCGATTTTGTGGCGGTGATGGGCTTCTATGACCTCAATGTCAGTGTATCCCCCCATAACCTTCGCGGTGATTTCCAACAACTTTAGCGACAGGTTGACACCAACGCTAAAATTTGGCGCAAGCACGATAGCTATGTCCGCCGCGGCGTTGGCAATCTGTGCTTTTTGGGCGTCGCTAAACCCTGTGGTGCCAATCACCCATTTTTTCCCGGCATTGCGGCAAAGTTCAAGCACTTCCATAGAGGTGTCGGGACGGGTGAAGTCGATCAGCACATCAAAATCCTCAAGCACTTTCATCGCATCATCAACGACCATAACGCCTGATTTGCCTATACCAGCCAACAGGCAAGCATCCTGGCCTACGCTATGGCTGCCCGGGCGTGAAATGGCGGCGGTGAAACGGGCATTTACTGCATTTTCTTCGGCGATTTTTGCCGCTTTGATCAAACACAAACCCATGCGTCCTGACGCGCCGATAATGGCTATACGATTCATGACCCATTAACCCGTTAATTTATCGAAAAAATTTTTAACCCCATCCAAGAACGTATGCTCTTGCGGACTGTGATGCTTGCCCCCACCCGTCAACGATTCACCCAATTGCTCGACTAAGGCCTTTTGCTCTTTGGTCAGATTGACAGGCGTTTCCACTTGCACTTTGCATAACAAGTCGCCGACCGGGCCGCCACGTACAGGCTTGACACCTTTACCACGCAAGCGGAAAGATTTTCCGGTTTGTGTTTCGGGCGGAATTTTCAGCATGACTTTGCCATCCAGCGTAGGCACTTGTATTTCGTCACCTAGGCAGGCGGTGACAAAGCTGATTGGGACTTCGCAAAATAAATTCGCGCCATCCCGGGTAAAGATTTCGTGGTCTTTCACCCGTATTTCAATGTACAAATCCCCGGACGGGCCACCGCGTTCACCGGCTTCACCTTCGCCGCCCAGACGGATACGGTCACCAGTATCCACACCGGCAGGAATTTTTGCCGACAAGGTTTTGGATTCTTGGACACGGCCCTGACCGTAACATTTTCCGCACGGGTCTTTAATCTGCTTACCCGTACCACGGCACGTCGGACAGGATTGTTGGACGGAAAAGAATCCTTGCTGCATCCTGACTTGGCCATGGCCATGACAAGTGGAGCAAATAACCGGAGATGAGCCTTTTTTCGCCCCGGAGCCGCTACATTCACTGCAAGCCACCAACACGGGGATGCGGATTTTTTGCTCAGTCCCGGCAACCGCTTCTTCCAGGGTGATCTCCAAGTTATACCGTAAATCGGAACCGCGTTGGCTCCCCCCTCCCCGCTGCCTGCCCCCGCCACCGAAGATATCGCCAAACACATCACCGAAAATATCACTAAAACCTTCCCCGCTAAAGCCACCAGGGCGCCCGCCCATTGACGGGTCAATCCCCGCATGGCCAAATTGGTCATAAGCCGCCCGTTTTTTCGGGTCGGAAAGCACTTCATAGGCTTCTTTGACTTGCTTGAACTTTGCTTCCGCCGCTTCGGGAGCGTCAGCATTTCTATCAGGATGGAATTTCATCGCCAAGCTGCGATACTTTTTCTTGATTTCGGCATCGCTGGCATTTCGCTCAATACCCAGTACCTTATAAAAATCTTCTTTATCTGCCATGTGTATATTTGACCCTTGTTTTGTAAATTCGATAATTATTCGTGAAATTGTGATCTAGTACCAGCAATAATCGCTAGCCAGTGAAGTTTTGATAAAACCTCAGTTAAATTATTATGCGGTATTTTTTAAACAAGGGATATTGGGGCATTTATTGAAAATAAAATATCAGGATGAAAAATATTTGTCCCCGCAACAATATTTTTTGCCCTAATTAAGTTAAGTAACCAAAAGCCTTTAACATAATGGAAAGAGGGTGTCCTGAGTTTTGTGTAAACGAATTGCCCAGCCCACAACTTGCCGGGAAAACAAATCGACGGCAATGGCTACGTAGAGCCAGCCTTCCTGTGTCCAGGCATAGGTGATATCCGTCGTCCACACCCGGCCCGGCTTCGCTACAGCACATTTCCGATCCAGTTTATATGCGCTTGCACTGTCAAACGATTACCTAAAAAGCAAAAAATTATTTTTGTCTAGCATCACATCTCCGCTTGAAATGCCCCGTAATCTCCCCATATTAACAACAACTAAAACACTCTACACAGGTCATACCTTATGCGCATGGACAAACTAACCAGCAAATTCCAATCTGCCCTTGCCGATGCCCAAAGCCTGGCGTTAGGCAAAGATCACCAATTTATAGAACCCGTCCATATCATGACCGCCTTGTTAGACCAGCAAGGCGGTAGCATCAAGCCTTTGCTGACCCAGCTTAACGTCAACACCTCCCCATTACGTCAAGATTTGGGCAAAATGCTCGACCGCATTGCCACCGTCAGCGGTTCTGGCGGCGACGTCACCTTATCTAACGAATCGGTGCGCTTACTGAACCTCACCGACAAACTGGCGCAAAAACGCCAAGACCAGTTCATTTCCAGCGAGTTGTTCCTGCTTGCCGCTTGCGAAGAGAAAGGCGTGCTTAATGAACTGCTAAAAAGAGTTGGCGTGACTAAAGCCGCATTGGAAAATGCCATCACCGCGATGCGTGGCGGCGATACCGTGCAAGATGCCAATGCCGAAGACCAACGCCAGGCTTTGAACAAATACACCATCAACCTGACCGAACGCGCCGAAAAAGGCAAGCTCGACCCCGTGATTGGCCGTGACGACGAAATCCGCCGCACCATCCAGGTCTTGCAACGCCGTACCAAAAACAACCCGGTGCTGATCGGCGAACCTGGCGTGGGCAAGACCGCCATCGTCGAAGGCTTGGCGCAGCGCATCGTCAACGGCGAAGTGCCGGAGGGTATGAAACACAAGCAAGTCCTGGCTTTGGACATGGCGGCGTTGATTGCCGGGGCGAAATTTCGTGGCGAATTTGAAGAACGCCTGAAAGCCGTGTTGAACGACCTTGCCAAACAAGAAGGCCAAGTCATTTTGTTCATCGACGAATTGCACACGATGGTCGGGGCAGGCAAAGCCGAAGGCGCGATGGACGCGGGCAATATGCTCAAACCCGCCTTGGCGCGGGGAGAACTGCATTGCGTGGGCGCGACTACATTGGATGAATACCGCAAATATGTCGAAAAAGACGCCGCCCTTGAACGCCGTTTCCAAAAGGTCTTGGTCGATGAGCCCTCGGTTGAGGACACCATCGCCATTTTGCGTGGCCTGAAAGAAAAATACGAAGTGCATCACGGCGTGGAAATTACCGACCCTGCCATCGTCGCCGCCGCCACTTTGTCTTACCGCTATATCGCCGACCGCCAATTACCCGACAAAGCCATTGATTTGATCGACGAAGCCGCTAGCCGTATCCGTATGGAAATTGATTCCAAACCGGAAGCGATGGACAGGCTGCACCGCCGTTTGATCCAATTGAAAATCGAACAAGTCGCGCTGAAAAAAGAAAAGGACAGCGCATCGAAAAAACGCCTGGAAAGCTTGGAAGATGAAATCGCCGATTTGGAAAAAGAATATTCCGATTTGGAAGAAATCTGGAAAGCCGAAAAAGCCTCGCTACAAGGCTCGGCATCGGTGAAGGAAAAATTGGAACAAGCGAAAACCGACTTGGAGTCAGCCCGTCGCGCCAACGATTTGGCAAAGCAAGCGGAATTGCAATACGGCATTATTCCGGCTTTGGAAAAACAATTGAACCACGTTGTGCCTACCGAAGCCCCTAAAATGACCTTATTGCGCAATAAAGTCACCGACGAGGAAATCGCCGAAGTGGTGTCAAAATGGACAGGTATCCCGGTCTCAAAAATGCTCGAAGGCGAACGCGACAAATTGCTGCGTATGGAAGAATCCTTACGCCGACGCGTCGTTGGCCAGCAAGAAGCCCTGATTGCGGTCAGCAACGCGATACGCCGCTCCCGGGCCGGATTGTCCGACCCGAACCGCCCGAACGGCTCGTTCCTGTTCTTGGGCCCTACGGGTGTGGGTAAAACCGAATTGTGCAAGGCTTTGGCGGAATTTCTGTTCGACACCACCGATGCGATGGTGCGCATAGACATGTCAGAATTCATGGAAAAACATTCCGTGGCACGGCTGATCGGCGCCCCTCCGGGCTATGTCGGTTACGAAGAAGGCGGTTATTTGACCGAACTGGTGCGGCGCAAACCGTATTCGGTGATCCTGATGGACGAAATAGAAAAAGCGCATCCCGATGTGTTCAACGTGCTGTTGCAAGTGTTGGATGACGGGCGTTTGACTGACGGCCAAGGCCGCACCGTGGATTTCCGTAACACCGTCATCGTCATGACCTCCAACTTAGGTTCGGACGTGATCCAAGAATTGGCGGGCGAAGCCTTGTATCCGGTCATGAAAGCGGCGGTGATGGAAAAAGTCAGCCAATACTTCCGCCCCGAATTCATCAACCGTATTGACGAAGCCGTGGTGTTCCATCCGCTGGGACGCGAACAAATCCGCGCCATCTCGGGCATCCAAATCGACCTCTTGAGGCAACGCCTGCAAGACCGTGACATTGGTTTTGTCATCAGCGATGCGGCCTTGGATTTATTGGGTGAAGCGGGCTTTGATCCGGTTTATGGCGCAAGGCCAATGAAACGGGCTATCCAACAACATCTGGAAAATCCGCTGGCCCAAGAGATTTTGTCAGGGCATTTCATGGCCGGGGATGTGATTAGCGTGAATGTCAATGATGAAGGGGATTTGGTCTTTTCCAAAGCCTAACTCTGGCACGGCTTCCAGCCAGTAACTTAAGGGCGTGGCAAAACCCCATTCTCCGGTCTAACATTTGTCCCGGTTCCCAAACTCCAGCATGGGAACCGGGATGCCCCTAGTATTTCAGACCTATCCTGCCATTGCTGCTTTAGCAATGTCCCCTGCCCGGCCGTTTAATCAAGAAGAAGTTGCCGAACTCAATAGAATGTATAAAATTAAACAGTTCATATCTTTATCAACTTCTTGGAGCCCCTATGCAATACGTTTCCATCTACAAAAACCCGTTAACAATCACCTTGCTGAGCTTATTGGCCAGTGCTTGTGCATCCGAACCGCATGCCCCTACGCAAACGCCTGCCAGGATCATTTCTGATGAGCAGATGCTACGGGAAAGCCAAGGCATGGCACATTTAGGTAACCGTTGGAAAAGTGGTAAAGAACTAACCGAACGTGGCAATAATCTGGTGCGCGAAGGCCAAATAAAAGTTGAAGAAGGCAACCGCATGATTGAAGAAGGCAGTAAGATCATGCGTGAAAGTGAAGAAAGCTATAAAAACATGAAAAACTGATGCCTCCCTTTAGCTATTTCCCAATTTAATTCTGGCAATAAAAAAGGAGTAAAAAACTAAGTTTTTACTCCTCATCACAAAACGCAGTGCAATACGGCTAGTGGCTGCGCCGATAACCGTTACATTTTCGCCAACACTTCCGCAACAGTCTGGCCCATCGCCGCCGGGGTCGGGCTGATGACCACACCCAATTCCTTAAGCATAGCCACTTTTTCCGCAGCGCTTTCGCCAGCCGACGAAATGATCGCGCCTGCGTGGCCCATGCGGCGGCCTTCGGGGGCGGTCAGGCCTGCGATGTAGGCTATCACGGGTTTGCTCATGTTTTCTTTAGCCCATAAGCCGGCTTCGACTTCTTGCGGGCCGCCGATTTCGCCGATCATAACGACCACCTGGGTTTCCGGGTCTTGTTCGAATTTTTCCAGAATATCGCGGTGCGAACTGCCGTTGATCGGGTCACCACCAATACCGACGGAGGTAGATATGCCGATACCTAAGCGTTTCAATTGGTCTGCGGCTTCGTAACCTAAAGTGCCAGAACGGCCGACGATACCGACGTTGCCTTGCATGTAGATGTGGCCCGGCATGATGCCGAGCATGGAGCGGCCTGGGCTGATGGTGCCGGCGCAGTTGGGGCCGGTCAGCACCATACGTTGTCCGATAGGGAAACGGCGCAGGAAATTTTTGACCGTCATCATGTCTTGGGTCGGGATACCATCGGTGATGGACACACAGTATTTGATGCCGGCATCGGCGGCTTCCATGATGGAATCGGCAGCGAACGCGGGTGGCACAAACACGATGCTGGCTTCCGCGCCTGTTTGTTCCACGGCTTCTTTGACGGTGTTGAACACGGGCAAACCTAAATGCGTTTGTCCGCCTTTGCCTGGGGTCACGCCACCGACGACTTTGGAGCCGTAGTTGATCATATCCTGGGCGTGGAAACTGCCAATTTTGCCAGTGAATCCTTGTACGATGATGCGGGTGGTTTCGTTAATTAAAATAGCCATTCTGATTTTCCTTAAGCCGCTGTGCTGAGTCTGGCGGCAACTTCGTTACGCGCGTGCACGGCTTTTTCCGCCGCTTCCGCCAAGGTTTCTGCGGTAATGATGGGCAGACCGCTTTCCCTGATGATACGTTGGCCTTCCTCGACATTGGTGCCGGACAACCGGACGATCAACGGCACTTGCAGGTCGATTTTCCTGACTGCTTGCACCACGCCTTCGGCGATCCAGTCACAACGGTTGATACCCGCAAAAATATTGACCAGCATGGCTTTGACATTTTTGTCGGCAAGCACCAAACGGAAGGCTTTTTCGGTACGCTCAGCCGACGCGCCGCCACCTACGTCCAAAAAATTGGCAGGTTCGCCGCCAGCCAGCTTGATCATGTCCATGGTCGCCATCGCCAAACCCGCGCCGTTAATCATGCAGCCGATGTCACCATCCAGGCCAACATAGCTCAGGCCGCGGTCGGCAGCAGCGGTTTCGCGCGGGTCTTCTTGGGTTTTGTCACGCAATTCGGAGATTTTCAGTTGGCGGAACAGGGCGTTCTCGTCAAAGCCCATTTTGGCATCCAGTGCGACCAATTCATTGCTATGCGTAACCACCAAGGGGTTGATTTCCAACATGTTGGCGTCCAAGTCCCGCAAGGCACGGTAGCAGCCTTTGATGGTTTTGACGGCGTGGCTGATGATTTCGGCATCCAGCCCTAAGGCGAACGCCATCTCGCGCGCCTGGTAATCTTGCAGGCCCACGGCGGGTTCTATGTAGATTTTAGTGATGGCTTCGGGGTTGGTCACCGCCAATTCTTCAATGTCCATTCCGCCTTGGGCGGAACCGACCATGACAATACGCTCGGCGCAACGGTCAACCAAAAAACAAAAATAGATTTCTTTGGCGATATCAGTACCCGCTTCGATATACAAACGGTTGCAAACCTTACCCGCCGGGCCAGTTTGATGGGTCACCAAGCGTTTGCCCAACAAGGCTTCCGCTGCCGCTTCGACTTCGTCGTGGGTTTTGCAGATTTTGATACCGCCCGCTTTACCACGCGCACCGGAATGGATTTGCGCCTTGACCGCCCAAACATGGCCGCCGATTTCCCGTGCCCGTTGCACTGCATCTTCAGGGCTGTAGGCCAAACCGCCTTCGGCGATTTTGATGCCATAACCGCTTAAAATCTCTTTTGCTTGATACTCATGAATATCCACAGCATCTCCATTAATTGTGTAGTTAATTGGCCGTAGGGCGATAAAAATTTTTATCGCCCAGTCACTCTTAAAAAATTAATTTTTGGTTTTTGCGGCAATCGCTTCGGCAGCCTTAACGACGTTGTTCGCCATTTTTTCGGAAGCCGCATCAATCAAACGGCCATCCAATGCCGCCGCGCCTTTGCCTTGTGCCGCCGCTTCTTGCAAGGCAACCAGGATACGCTTGGCCTTTTCAATTTCTGCCGCAGGTGGTGTGAAAACGTCGTTCGCCAATTCAACTTGGGAGGGATGGATAGCCCATTTGCCTTCACACCCCAAAGCCGCCGCACGTTTGGCGGCCATTTTGAAGCCCTCGGGGTCTTTAAAATCACCAAAGGGGCCGTCAATAGGACGGAGGCCAAAAGCGCGGCAAGCCACGGTCATACGGCTGATCGCCGCATGCCATTGGTCGCCGGGGTAATCCGGGTTTAAACCGCCGATATTGGTGGTACGCGCACGGTTGCTGGCGGCATAGTCCGCGACACCGAAATGCAAGGCTTCCAAGCGTCCGCACGCGCCTTGGCGGGCAATGTCTTCGACGTTTGCCATGCCCAAGGCCGTTTCAATCAGGGCTTCAATGCCAATTTTGTTTTTCAGGCCTTGCTGCATTTCCAATTGGTTCAACATGGCTTCAACCATGTAAACGTCGGCATACACGCCAACCTTAGGGATCAGGATAGTGTCTATTTTACTGCCGGCCTGTTCGACCAAATCGACGATATCACGTACCATATATTGGGTGTCCAGCCCATTGATACGTACTGAAACCGTCACACCATGGCCTTTCCAGTCCAGGTCATTAATCGCTTCGATGATATTTTTCCTGGCCCGCAATTTGTCATCTGGGGCGACCGCGTCCTCAAGATCCAAAAAAATAAAATCCGCGCCACTCTTCATTGCTTTTTCAAACATGTCAGGGTTGGAACCCGGGACAGCCAATTCACAGCGTTGTACCCGTTGGACTGACGCTGTATATAAAGTGTGACTCATCTGCACATTCCTACTTATTGGGTGTTAACGTACTGACCAGCAGTACCTAAAAAAATAATTCTGGCGTACCCCAGAAACAAATAAATCGCCCATTCTACTTTCAGACACCGTAAAGTCAATTGTTACCTCGATAAATCGCCAATCAAATGTTGCTGATTGACAGTGGCTATGTCATTATTGCTCGTTTTTTTGCCGGGACTTTATTAACAACCGCAAGCTGTTCTATACTTAAGCCACGCTGGTTTAAGGGAAGCGAAAAGCAACCGCCCTATCCATCCGCATACAAAAATTATGCAAACCTTTGTTTGCACAATGATTCCATCCCTTTCTTAACTATTACAAAAGAGGAAATTCCATGGCTGGTCGTAACCACCTTTATATCCCAGGCCCCACTAACGTCCCCAATGAAGTGCTGAACGCCATGCACGTCCCTATGGAAGACCACCGTTCGCCTATTTTTCCAAAACTGTTAACACCGCTTTTGGAAGATTTGAAAAAAGTCTTTAACACTACCACGGGGCAAGCCTTTATTTTCCCGGCGACAGGCACAGCGGGATGGGAAGTGGCGTTCACTAACGTGCTAAACCCCGGCGATAAAGTGTTGGTCTACCGTTTTGGTCAATTCGCGCATTTGTGGGCGGAAATGGGCAAACGTTTAGGCTTTGATGTGGAAATCCATCAAGAAGACTGGGGCAAAGGCATCCCCTTAGACAAACTGGAAGCACGCTTAAAAGAAGACAATAACCACGAAATCAAAGCCGTGTTGGCCACACACAACGAAACCTCAACTGGCGTGACTTCGGATATTGCTGGCGTGCGTAAAGCACTGGACGCAGCAAAACATCCTGCATTTCTATTTGTGGATGGCGTAAGCTCAGTCGGAAGTATTGAGTTCCGCATGGATGATTGGGGCGTGGACGCGATTATCAGCGGCTCACAAAAAGGCTTCATGTTACCTGCTGGCGGGGCGTTCCTAGGCTTTAGCGCCAAAGCTTTGAAAGCGGTTGAAACCTCAACCTACCCACGTTGCTTTTTGGACCTAAAAGACCAAATCACCACCAACGCCACAGGTTATACGCCTTACACCCCTAATTTGCCGATATTGTACGGTTTGCGCAAATCCTTGGACTTAATGTTTGCTGAAGGTTTGGACAACATCTACGCCCGTCATGCCCGTTTAGGCGAAGGCGTGCGCCGCGCCGTTGCCGCATGGGGCTTGACAACTTGTGCCCAAGAAGGCTTCCATTCCAACACCGTCACGGCGGTGGTTGTGCCAGCCGATAAAGATGCGCGCGAAGTCATCAGCACCGCGTTTAACCGTTACAACATCTCCTTAGGCGGTGGTTTATCCGAAGTGATGGGCAAGGTCTTCCGTATCGGCCACATGGGCGATATGAATGACGTGTCCATGCTCGGCGCAATCGCCGGGACTGAAATGGCGATGTTGGATTGTGGTTTTGACATTAAAGCCGGTAGCGGTGTTGGCGCAGCGATTGAGTATTATTGCGCTACAGCGAAATAATTTTAAAACCAGACTTAAGGGCAAACCTTAAGCCTGGCGACCGGAGCGGCATTACCGTTTTAGGGCTTATCAGGCCAGTATGAAGATGACTTTAGGTTGCCTTTATACTGGCTTATTTTTTAAACATTTTTATTGATGGTTTTTTAGGGCGCGCCACCCACCGATTTTCAAATCCGATTTACATATTTGACAGCCCTGAAAAACATTGTATTTTGCCCAAAAATTTTCAGGCCCGTTTGTCATTTGTGATGAATCGCTGCCAAACCTGAAGCATTAAATCCCGTGGAGAACCAACCATGAACAAACCCAAGATCATTGTCACCCGCCGCTGGCCCGCCGAAGTCGAAAACCAGCTGAAAGCCCTTTACGATGTGCAGCTAAATGAATCCGACATCCCGATGACTGCGGACGAATTGAAACTGGCGATGCAAACCGCCGATGCGCTATTGCCGACGGTGACCGACCCGATCACCTCCGACATTATCGGCGTTGAAAACCGGCGTGTTAAGGTCATTGGCAATTTTGGCGTGGGTTACAACAATATTGACATTAACTCGGCCAAAGAACACGGTGTGGTCGTCACCAACACGCCGCATGTCTTGACGGATTGCACGGCGGATATTGCCATGTTGCTGCTGTTGATGTCCGCCCGCCGAGCCGCCGAAGGGGAACGCCTGATCCTGAACAAGCAATGGAAAGGCTGGGGGCCCACGCAATTGGTGGGGCAAAAAGTGACGGGCAAAACCTTAGGCCTCATTGGTTTTGGGCGTATTGCGCAAGCGATGGCGCGTAAAGCCCATCATGGCTTTGGTATGAAAATCTTGTTTTATGTGCCATCCGCACCAGATCCCGCAATTGTCGAGGAATTGCAAGCCGTGCGTTGTGGATCGCTCGAGGAGTTGCTGACCGAAGCACATTTCGTTTCCCTCCATTGCCCTGGCGGTGCGGCCACCAAACATTTGCTGAATGGACAGCGCCTGAAACTGATGCGCCCGTCCGCCCATCTTATCAATACCGCGCGTGGCGACGTGGTCGATAGCGACGCGTTGATTAAGGCGCTAAAAGAACGCTGGATTGCCGGGGCAGGCTTAGATGTCTACGAAAACGAGCCCCATCTTAACCCGGGTTTCTTGGAGCTCGACAATGTGACGCTGCTGCCGCATTTGGGCAGTGCCAGCGAAGAAACACGGGTGGCAATGGGCAATCGGGTCTTGAATAATATCGCCGCGTTTTTTGCCGGGAGCGAACCGGAAGACCGTGTTGTATAAAGGCTTGGTAATCTCGAAGGCTTCAGTCATAATCATCAGCCCCCAAAGCCAGCGTCATGCCCAGGTTTTGGCTTTGGCAAAACACACGAGGAAAAACGATGAATTATAATCAAGAAATGATCGAAGAACTGAACCTATTGGCACTTTACAATTTGGATACCACCTTAGCGGGGCTGAAAGTCCACGCCTCCAGCGCAACACCAGGCACTGTCGCCGCCGCGCACCGTTTATTCACCAAAGGTTTGACGACACAGGAAGATGGCGGCTATCTGACAGCCATTGGCCATGAAGCGGCCGAAATGGCGCAAACTTTGTTCCATTTGATAAATCCGGCTTAGGATTTCTGAATGGATGGGCTAGCAGGTTATCGGCGGAAGGAAGCGTATCGCCTAGTTGTATCCCGATAAACCATTTAGCCCATCTTATCCAAACAAAAAAGGCCTAACGGGGATCATTAGGCCTTTTTTTAATCTGCAACAAAGCAGCCAAATCAAGCTGCAAGCACCACTGCCGCCTTCAGCTTTTTCATGGCATTTTGTTCCAATTGCCGTATACGCTCGGCTGAAACGTTATAACGCTCCGCCAATTCATGCAAGGTGGCTTTTTTATCCGCCAACCAACGGCTAGAAACGATGTCCAAACTCCGCTCATCCAATGTCGCCATTGCATCATGCAACAAATCATGTTCGTGCCCGCCCCAATCGGCATTCTCCAACAACATCGCCGGATCAGCACCGTGTTGTTGTAAATAACTGGCGGGGGCAATATAGCTATCGTCGTCAGCATCGTCATCGCTGATGTCAAACGACATATCACGGTTACCCAGGCGTTTTTCCATTTCGTAAACGCTGCTCAATTGGACATCCAGGTCACTGGCAATCGCTTCGGCCTGGTCATTTGACAACCAGCCCAAATCATCTTTTGATTTACGTAAATTGAAAAACAGTTTGCGTTGCGCCTTGGTGGTGGCGATTTTGACGATAGCCCAGTTTTTGATGACGTATTCGTGTATTTCGGCTTTAATCCAATGCACGGCAAAAGACACCAGGCGCACCCCCATATCAGGGTCAAAACGCTTGACGGCCTTCATCAAACCCACGTTACCTTCTTGGACAATATCAGGCATGGATAAACCATAACCACTGTAACCTTTCGCAACATGGACAACAAAGCGCAGGTTGGTCATAACCAATTGGCGCGCCGCTTCCAGGTCGCCATAGTCCCGATATTTCACTGCCAATTCATGCTCTTGCTCTGATGTCAGTTTGGGCATCTGTTTGACCAGATTCACATAGGCATCAAAAGTCCCGACTGACAGGTTGACGGGTAAAGTTAAGGCATTGTTCATAGATAGTCTCCCACTGGGTAAAAACTTGGATAAATTTTAGCACTCGCAACAAGAGAGTGCCAATGATTTTTTAAGTTCCGGTTTTACTCAGGTTTGGTGCGTTGGAGTTGGTAAACCAATACTGCCCATGAACCAATAACGCCTAATGCAGTGGATAGGGCAATCAATTTGATGGTTTCCACAAAACCGAAAAATAACAAATGGAAATGCCCGCCATAAAGTGACGACAAAGTTTCCACTGGCGACCTCAAGATCAACATCATCACGGTGACAATAAACCAAGCGACAATACCGGAGATAAAGCCTATCCACGCGCCTGCGTATAAAAACGGGCGGCGTATAAAAGCATGGGTCGCACCCACCAATTTGGCGATGATCACTTCTTCGCGCCGGCTATGCAACTCTAGCCGGATGGTGTTGGCAGTAATAAACACTACGGCAAGGCCCAGCATCAGGTTCAATAGCCCCGCCGCCCGCTCGCCCACCGCAATAATGGATTGCAAACGCGCCAACCATTGCATGTCCAGCTGGGCCTGATCGACCCCTTCATTTTGCTGGAATTCATGCTGAAGCGCTTCGAGCTCATTTTTGTCGGTCAAGGAATTTTTTGGCAAAACTTGAATGACTATCGGTAAGGGGTTGGTTTTTAACGCCGAAACCGCCGAGCCAAAACCACTGTAAGTTTTAAACTCCTCTAAGGCTTGCTCCTTGCTGATCAAGGTGGCTTGTTGGACTTTAGGGTTATTTTTGATGGATTCAAGCAATTTCGAGGCACGAATATCCGACACTTCCTCTTTAAGGAATAGGGAAATTTGCGTGCTAGTCTCCAAATGGTTAGTCAATTGCTGGAAATTGACAAGCACCAGATAAAAACCGCTCGCCAGTGATATGGCAATGGCTAACACGGCAATAGTCATCACGGATGAGAACGGTGAAGCCACCAAACGCCCTAAACTGGAAAATAACGCATGGGCATGCAGGTCACGCCAAGCATTAAGTTTATCGGCAACCCCACCCCCAGCTTCGGAATTTTGGCGGTTCTCAGATTTTGCGGGCTTGGCGTATTTAGGCGTTTTGATATCCCGTGTCTGTTGCCGCCTTTTATTGGGATTTTTATTCATTTAACTAGCCACCAATTGCCCATGGTCCAGCTTTAACACGCGGCGGTTCATTTTTGTTATCAGCGTAATATCGTGTGAGGCAATCAGGACCGTCACCCCCACTTGCTGGTAATTTTCAAACAAACGCATGATTTCTGCCGACAATTCAGGGTCTAGGTTTCCGGTAGGTTCATCGGCGATGATAATCGGCGGCTTGTTCACCACGGCACGGGCAATGCCTACCCGTTGTTGTTCACCACCCGACAAAGCCAAAGGGAATTTTTTTTCTTTACCCGTCAAACCGACTTTATCCAATACCGCCCTCACCTTACGGGTAATTTCGTGATGCCCGTAACCTGCGATAACTAAGGGCAAAGCCACGTTATCAAACACCGTCCTATCTTGTAACAGCTTATAATCTTGATAGATAAAACCCATTTTCCGGCGCAAATAAGGAATGTGCTTTTCTTTGGCGTGGCTTAAATTTTCCCCATCCAGAAAAATTTGCCCCTTGCTACAACGCTCCATCACGCCTATCAGTTTTAACAAGGTGCTTTTACCTGCACCTGAGTGTCCGGTCAGGAAAGCCAATTCGCCGCGCCGCAGATGAAAACTGACATCACGCAACACTTCGCCGGTTTCCAGATAACGCTTACTGACATTTTCAAACTTTAACATAGGCGGTAACCGTCAACGCTTAATCGTTAGCAAACAAGGCATCAACGAAATTTTCGGCATTGAAATCCTGCAAATCATCAATATCTTCACCGATGCCAATAAAACGGATAGGGATGCCTGATTGCTTAGCCAGGGCAAAAATCACCCCGCCTTTTGCCGTGCCATCCAGTTTGGTCAACACCAGTCCGGTCAAGGCCACGGTTTCATTAAACAACTTCGCTTGCGACAAGGCATTTTGTCCCGTGCCTGCATCCAGCACCAGTAAAACCTCATGCGGCGCCGTTTCATCCAACTTGCCCATGATGCGTTTGACTTTTTTCAGTTCATCCATCAAGTTGGATTTGGTATGCAAGCGCCCGGCGGTATCGGCGATCAACACATCAATGCCTTTGGCTTGTGCCGATTGCACACCGTCGTAAATGACTGAAGCGGAATCGGCCCCGGTATGCTGGGCAACCACATGGATATGGTTACGCTCGCCCCAGGTTTGCAACTGTTCAACCGCCGCCGCCCGGAACGTGTCGCCCGCCGCCAGCATGACGCTATGGCCTTGTGCCTGTAGGCGTTTAGCCAATTTGCCAATCGTCGTGGTTTTACCCGCCCCATTGACACCGACCACCAAAATGACGAACGGCTTATCTTGCTTAGGGATGCGCAATGGTTCGCTACAGGGTTTCACGATAGCGAGCAATTCTTCTTTCAACGCCGCCGATAAGGCGGCGGCATCATTCAGCTGATGGCGTTCCAACCGCTGCGTTAGCCGCTCGATAATGTCGGCCGTGACAGTTATGCCTATGTCCGCCATTAACAAACGGGTTTCCAGTTCCTCAAGCAGGTCGCCATCAATAGCCTTAGAACCTAGCGACAGGTTCGCGAGAATACCGCCTAAGCCAGAACGGGTACGTGCCAGTTGGCTTTTCAGCCGTAAGAATAAGGATTCTGGTGCCGGTTCTGTATACACGTCTTCGGTGACGCCAGCCGGAGCGGTCGCCGCTATGGCCTGATGTCCTGTGGTTGTTGGCTCCGCCGCCATGAAACCATAGCGGCTATAAAAACTGATCGCCAACAGTGGTGGCATCATTAACGCGGCAACCGCATTATGGGCCAGCGCAACCCATACTGGCATACCCAATTTAAAACCCGCAATACCCAGGGCAGTTTCGGCAAAAAGCAATACGCTTAACCATAAGCCCGCTGTCCTGACGGCTTTGGGTTTGTTGGCTGACAAACTAACCCATATCACGAGTGTCAAAAGCAAGAAACATAACACCGCGCCCCAACGGTGAAAAACATTGATTGCCATTTGTTGGCCATAAGCCAAATCGCCCGTGTAACCGGTAAACAGGCTGTCCAATACATTCAGCGCGTTGAGATAATCTGCGGCAGGTAACCATTGCCCGTTACATTGTGGAAACCCTACGCAAACCAAACTGGCATGGTTGGCACTGACCCACGTCCCCAAACTAATTTGCAAAAACAAAACCAGCATGGCAAACCGGCAAAATCCCACTGAGCCGCAAGAGGTGAGCGAAACAAGCCGGGCACGGCTACGCAAGTACAGTCCGAACAATAACCAAAAGCCGATCATGCTTAGGAGGACACTGCCTGCCACAACCACTGGCATAGCGTGTAGTTTGACCACCCAAAAATCCAGGGCGGCTTGTAAACTGATACAAGCCAATACAGCGAGCGTGGCCGTCACCGCCGCCAAACGGTACGCCTTTTCCCGCCAGCTCAACAAAAACATTAACAAAACGGCCAAGCTTAGCAATCCATACGCATAACGATAGGCCAACCCTTTCCAGACAGCAGCAATGTCCACACCTGTTGGCAATTGCGCGGCGTCACTAATGAACGCTTGCCCGTAACATAGCGGCCAATCAGGGCAAGCCAATAGCCCGCCAGCAAAGCGGTTATACGCGCCCAATACAATAACGATTAGCGCCAGGACAACGCTAAGCACGGTTACTTTTTTAAACATTATTCTTCTTATGCCTTTTTTATTATTAGCCAATCTGGGATATTTTCAACAGATGCATGAGATCGCTTTTCACTTGATAAGGATCAAAGCCTGGCGCGTATCGCATCATTAAGTTACCCAACGGGTCGATCAAAAACAACATGCCCTCCGGCACTTCATTTTTCATGATGCCCGCCAATTTCTCAGCTAAAGGGGCGCTGGGTTTGATCCGGATCAAATCAGAGGCCGCCGCCATTTCAGGTTTGTCCTGGGCGACCAGTTGGGTCATTAATGCGTCATCAAGCTTGTTTTCCTCACCTAAGAGCTGGGTATACAGCGCGTCATCTTGCTTATTTTGGGTCACCCGCAACCGCCACAATAACGCGTCCTTCAGCCAGTACTGCTTCGCCGCATCCGGTGCAATATCCTCGAAAACTATCACGATACGCCGCGTCCTAGGCAATTCTTTGTTGAGCATCAGACGCAATTGTTTGGTTTTCAAAATGGCCTCCAAACACACTGCTGCGCATTGGCCGTGCGGGATGACGTTGGCGATCAGCCAATGGCCTTTGAGCTCGCCGATATTTTGCACAGAAAATTCGTCAAAACCCAAAAAATCATCCCGCTCAGTGGCGACAACGGGGGTGATCAGTTGGCCTTTATTGACGCTGCCCATAAGTAACCCTGAGTTTTTGCTCAAACCCCAAGCAATCAGGAACGGGATAATTGTCATGCCGAAAAGGCTTAGGATGATCAGGCGATTTTTTTGTTGTTGATTAATCATTATAGTTTTTAATGCTGTACACAATAAACAGCAGCGTTAAAGTTAAAGCCAAGCCAAACCATTGCATCGCATAAGCCGTATGCTGTTCGGGCGGCATCAGGGTGTTGGCGTGCCAATCGCGCGTATAACCATCTGGCAATTGCGTATCCAGTTCAACCTGGAAACCGAATAAAGGATACCCCAATTTCTTGGCCAGAACAGGGCTATCAACTAATTGCACCGTGGAAGGCCAGTTTTCGGTGGGTATTTCGGCATTGGCCAATTTGATGCCAACGCTTGGAAAATGGTTAATCCGTCCGGTAATGTTGGTTTGTGTATTGGCAATGCCTATGTAGGGTAATTCTGTCCGTTTTGCCGGCAACGGCAACCAACCGCGATTAACCAATACGGCCTTTTGCCCACCCTCAAGCACAAAAGGCGTCAGGACAAAATAGCCGGCCTTGCCTGCATAAATCTGATTATCAAGCAAAAATTGATGTGCCACATCATAATATCCGGTCAGGCGCGCCTTTTTGTATCTAAAACCTTGGGCGTCATCAGGTGAGGATGCGGACAAAACCATCACCTCGCCATTGGCTTGGCGCTCCTGCAAGGCAATAAATTGCCGCTTTTCTTCTGCACGGTTTAGCTGCCAGTTTCCCAAAGCCAGCAATATCAACATGACAAGTAAATAAGCCGCGGTGGGGAGTAATTTAAACGGCATAGGCTATTCCTTGGATACGTATTCTTATCAAAAAGCGTTTGGCAATCAGGTTTTAATAACCGAAAATATCAACACTCCACACGCATAAATAAATCACATGATCATTAAAAGTATCGCCATTATCGCATTTGCCTTAATTATTATTAGCCTTGGCATTGCACTCTTTAATTTAGTAAAAAGCAAAGACCGGGAACATTCCGAAAAAATCGTCAAGGCTTTGACTGTCCGCATCTCACTTTCCATTTTGTTATTTATTTTTGTTGTTATTGCATTGGCAACCGGATTGTTAAAACCGGAAGGCATTGGCGCAAAAATACAAATAATCAGGCAGTCCACACCTACATTACCAGCAGTTAAGTAAATAATAACCCAGGAAACCTTTAAACAAAAAAAAAGCGTTGCCTCAGACAACGCTTTTTTTATTTTTCCAGACCGTTTAGATCAGGTATACGAATACAAACAAGCCTAACCAAACCACGTCAACAAAATGCCAATACCAAGCCGCCGCTTCAAAAGCGAAATGATTTTCTGGTTTGAAATGGCCTTTACTGCTACGGAACAACACCACGCTTAAAATGATTGCGCCCACACAAACGTGGAAACCATGGAATCCCGTCAACATAAAGAAAGTTGAGCCGTAAATGCCCGAACCCAAGGTCAAACCCATTTCGGTGTAGGCCTCATGATATTCAAACGCCTGGAAAGCCACGAACAAAAAGCCCAACGTTACGGTTGCAATCAGGCCTTTTATAAGTTGTTCACGATGGCCGGCCAACAAACCATGATGCGCCCAAGTGCACGTCACGCCGCTAGTCAATAGGATCAGGGTGTTAAGCAATGGCAAACCGAAAGCGCCCATAGGCTCAAATTCGCCATCTTCGGTTGGCATACCCTTGATCAGTTTTGCCGGGCCGTTGGTAGGCCAATGGGCTTCAAATTCAGGCCATAACAGTTCTTTAGTGGCCGCGCCTATGCCCTCACCACCTAACCAAGGCACCGATAAATTACGGGTATACCAAAGCGAACCAAAGAAAACGGCAAAAAACATGACTTCGGAAAAGATAAACCACATCATGCCCATACGGAAGGATATGCCCACTTGGGTGCTATACATCCCCGATTCGCTCTCGGTCGCCTGTAGCGTAAACCAGCCAGCCAACATAACGATGAAAATGGCGAAACCTATCATCATCATGGGCGAACCAATAGATGAATGGTTTAAATAATTGGCAAAGCCCGCCAGGAACATCATCAGGCCAGCGGTTGCCATAACCGGCCAAGTTGCCTTATGCGGAATGTAATACGTATCATGTGAAGACATGTTGTTCCCCTTTCCTTTCTACTGTGTTTTAGTATTATCAAAAAATGTGTAGGCAAGCGTGATTGTTTTGTACTGCTTAGGCAAGTCAGGATTGACCACAAAACGCACAGGCATGGTTCTGCCCTCCCGCGGCTTGAAAGTTTGTTCCGTAAAACAAAAACACTCGGTTTTCTTAAAATATTCAGCGGCTAGCCCCGGTGAAATACTGGGGATAGCTTGTGCAACCATGATCTTATCGGTCAAGTTTTCAGCATAAAAATTAACTGTATAGTATTCACCCGGATGGACTTTTATTTTTTTCATTTCCGAACGGAACACCATCGGTGCCGATTCGTTTAATGATGTCATAAATTCAACAGTAATTTCCCTATCTTTATCGACTGTATAAACAACCTCTTTTACCGCGCTTCCTTCAACTTTGCCATTCAGCCCGGTGATTTCACACAGGACATCATAAAGGGGGACTAGCGCAAAACCAAAACCGAACATCGCAACCGCCACCAACAATAAGGTGCGCAGTAATTTGATATTTTTTTGTTTGATGTCATTGTTCATTGCGAAACCGCTTTAATCACGGCAAAAACATATACGGCAATCGCGACAACTGCCAATAATAACGCCGTCAATAAATTTTTTGTTTTTGTTTTCATTCTATTACCAGATACATCACCTAGTTGGCAGGTGATGTATCGAAGAAGTATTTAATACCTTGCAAAACAAATTAAATATGCTCGGTCGGTATTACTGTGGGTGGTGTGGTAAACGTATGGTATGGCGCAGGTGACGGTAAAGTCCATTCCAGGCCGTGCTTGTGCGCATCTTCCCAAACTTCATCACTTACCTTTTCACCAGTCCCGCCCCTAACCGTGTCTATCACGATGTACAAAAATAGCAGTTGGCTAGCACCAAAAATGAAGCCACCGATACTGGAAATCATATTCCAATCCGCAAATTGCACCGCATAATCAGGGATCCTGCGGGGCATACCTGCCAAACCCAGAAAATGTTGGGGGAAAAATAAAATATTGACAGACACCGCTGACAACCAAAAATGGAGCTGGCCTATTTTTTCGTTGTACATATGCCCTGTCCATTTAGGCAACCAATAATATCCGGCAGCCATCAGGATAAACACAGAAGCAGGAACCAAGGTGTAATGAAAATGGGCGACGATAAAATAAGTGTCATGGTATTGGAAGTCTGATGGCGCGATAGACATCATCAATCCGGTGAAACCGCCTAAGGTAAACAGCACCACGAAGGCTATGGAAAATAACATTGGGGTTTCAAATGTCATAGAACCTTTCCACATGGTCGCCGTCCAGTTAAAGACTTTAACACCTGTTGGAATGGCGATTAACATGGTTGCATACATAAAATACAACTCACCGGCAATAGGCATACCGACAGTGAACATGTGATGCGCCCAAACGATGAACGAAAGGAAAGCGATGGATGCCGTCGCATAAACCATAGAGCTGTAACCAAATAAAGGCTTACGGGCGAATACCGGAATAATGGTAGAGGCCACGCCAAAAGTTGGCAAAATCATAATGTAAACTTCAGGATGACCGAAAAACCAGAAAATATGCTGGTAAAGCACTGGGTCACCACCGCCAGCGGCATTAAAGAAGCTAGTTTCAAAAAACTTGTCAGTCAGCAGCATGGTCACCGCGCCGGCAAAAACGGGCATAACCGCAATCAACAAGAATGCGGTGATCAACCAAGTCCAGACGAATAATGGCATTTTCATTAAGGTCATGCCAGGTGCGCGCATATTGAAAATGGTGGCAATGATATTGATAGCCCCCATAATCGACGAAATACCCAGAAGATGCACGGAAAAAATGGCAAAAGGCAATGCCTTACCGGTTTGCAGCACTAAAGGAGGATATAGCGTCCAGCCACTAGCTGGCGCCCCGCCTTCCATAAACAACGTGCTGGCCAACAATAAGACCCCCGCAACCAGCATCCAAAAACTCATGTTGTTCATACGTGGCAACGCCATATCGGGCGCACCGATCATCATAGGTATCATCCAGTTAGCCAAACCTACAAAACCCGGCATAACCGCACCAAAAACCATGACTAACGCGTGCATGGTGGTCATCGAATTAAAAAACTGTGGCTCGACAAATTGAAGGCCAGGTTCGAATAATTCGGCGCGAATAACCATGGCCATCGCACCACCCACAAAAAACATGGTCAGCGCAAACACTAAATACAGTGTGCCAATATCTTTATGGTTAGTGGTTACTATCCATCTTAACAGGCCTTTTTCCGGGCCATGGGCGTGGTCATCGTCATGATGATCATGTTCAGCTATAACAGCGGACATAGTTTATACCTCAATATTAGTAGAAAAAGTGTGGACAGATAAGGTCAAATCGGCAATGTCTTATTCATCGTCTTGTGCAGGCGGCAGAGCGGCTTGCAGTTTTTGGATGGCTGATGGTTGTATAGCATCTTTGACTGAATTACCCAAACTATTACGGGTGAATGTAACAACAGCCGCAAACTCTTTTGCATCCAGCGTATGGCCAAAAGCAGGCATCATCCCTTTTCCGTTCAACATTAAATTCACTTGCGCATTCATGTCCCCCTTAACCACCGCACTTCCCGTCAAAGCCGGAAACATCGGAGCCATACCCTGCCCTTCCGCTTGATGGCAAGATGCACAGTTGCCTTCGTAAACGGTCTTGCCCAAGGCGACCAATGCTTCTGTAGCCATATCGGCGATAGGTTCGATTTTTTCAGGTGCGGTGGCCTTTGCTTCTGGTTTGGAGGCAGGAGCCGCTGATTTGTTCGGTAACAATTCTTGGATTGCTTTAGGTTGTATTTCATCCCCTACCGCATTGCCCAAAGCATTACGTGTATAAGTGATGACCTGGGCCAATTCGTCCGCCTTCAACATTTTGCCGAAAGCGGGCATACCGCCTTTACCATTTAACACCAGCGTAGTTTGGGCATTAATGTCACCTTTGACAACCGCACTTCCAGTTATAGCAGGGAACGCTCCCGGGACACCCTTGCCATCAGGCAAATGGCAAGTGGAGCAGTTTTTCGTGTAGACACCTGCACCTTTAGAAATTAACTCATCATGGCCTTGGTCACTTAAATCAGCCCCTTTCTGGGCTTCGTCTTTAGTCTTTTTAACCCAGGCATCATATTCGGGTTGATCCATAGCAATGACCACAATAGGCATAAAACCATGGTCTTTACCGCACAACTCGGTGCATTGGCCCCGGTAAGTGCCGGGTTTGTCGACTGAAGTCCAAGATTCATTAATAAAACCTGGGATGGCGTCTTTCTTCCAACCTAAATCAGGCACCCACCAAGAATGCAGCACATCGGCAGCCGTAAAAACAAAACGGATCTTTTTCTTGGTCGGGATAACTAATGGCTTATCCACATTCAACAGATAGTGGGGCACTGAACGCGGGTCTATACCGGAACCGACTTGACGGGCTTTGTTGCTGGCTTCGTCAAGGCTACTGAAAAAATGAATCCCATTATCCAGATAATCGTATTCCCATTTCCATTGCCAACCTGTGACCTTGATCGACATCTCGGAATCCTGCACATCATCCAATTCCATTAATGTCTTGGTGGCCGGTATGGCCATGCCCACTAAGATTAAAGTGGGGATAATGGTCCAGATAATCTCAACCGTGGTGTTTTCATGGAACTGTGCCGCTATATGTCCTTTAGATTTACGATGATGGTAAATCGAGTAAAACATGGTACCGAACACCCCAACACCAATGAGCACACAAATCCATAAAATCAGCATGTGCAGGTCATAAACGTCATGACTGACTTTTGTGACCCCTTTCATTAAATTGAGCGTATAGTCCGCCTGTGCTGTTCCAAGACCTAAAGCCATTAAAATCAGACCTGCGAATAGTTGCTTTGTATTTTTCACGGAGCAGCCCCTTCGATAGTAGTTATAAACTCTTGTGTGCTTTATTTCGTTCGCAACATCTAAAGTATGGCAAAGCCGACTTTTTCCATTTACGCCATAATAATCACAAATAAACTGTGTAATTTTAACCCATGATGCTGACAGACACCAGTTGTCCTTGCTAGGAATTGCTCTAAATCAAAAAAGGCCTGAGGATAAGCGTTATCCACAAGCCTTTTATTGTCAGGGCATTCTAATCAAAAATAGTCAATCAGGATCGATGTATCCAAGATACCGGGCTTGTTGGTCAAATATCAACACGCTGTCACTGTATTTGGATTGCAGTAAAAAATATAACACATCGTGGATATTGCCGATGTGTTGTTTTTCCAGCACCGAGGATAGCTGGTTTTTTACGCCCGGATGTTTGGCAATGATGCCATCAATATTTAATTGTTTGGGTTTTATCTCAGAAGAATGCTCTTTGAGCGGGCGATATAACCAAGTTTGATGATGAGGCGGAAGATGCTGTTTCAGTATTAAATCCCGCATTTTCATTAAATCAGCAAGGTTGACGGGGGTAGCCGCATAAACGAAAGGGGGGTGAGCATCACTCAGATCACCCAATTTTTCCAATGCGTAACCTTGCTCATTAAGCGCCTGTGCTGGCACTGTCAAAAAGCTATTGTTCCAGAACACTACCGCTACAGGCCGTTGGTTGTGCAAGGTATAAACACCCCACATTAGGGCAATAATTTGGATGCTTGCAATGAAGCCTATATCAACCGTCAACTCGCGGGTGCTTTTTTGGGGGTTAAAAACAATCAGTGTTAGGAGCGGCCCCAAAACCACATCAATGCCAGCAACAATCTTAATGCCCTGTGTGCCGCCTTCCGTCGAAAAATAAGGCTCTGGATACCAAAAATTGACCAACACAAGCAATATAATTAAAAAAATGCTTAAACTAATACAAAAATGCAGCAAACCCACTATTAATCTTTTAGATTTATGTGCGTTGTTAAACATAATATCGACACTTTTTCACAACGATTAAAATAAAAAGCCCCGGATAACCGGGGCTTTTTGCGCATCAAAAAAGATGATTCAGATACTTTGTGGTTCCAGATTAACAATAGCCAGCTGCTGCACATGTACCCGGAGCAGTTTTTGCGTCCCAAGTAACATTTCCCTGAGCAGCGCTATATGTACCTGTAAGATCATATGTCTCACCATTAGGGAACGATGGCCCACCAGCAGTAGCGCGAATCAGGTTACCACCAACAATTGCAACGCTAGCAGTATAGGCCGTTGGAACAGTAGCGACAGTACTAGCGTTAGCTTGGTTTACAGCTGCAACCACATTTAAATCACTGTCACATGAACCTGCCGCAAGGGGAGTCGCGCCCCCAATTGTCTGGGCGCAAACATCCATAGCGGCTTTAACGCCTGCGGTTGCTAAAATGACTTCTGAAAATTTCGCTTTTTGAGTATAAGTCTGATAAGCCGGAATCGCAATCGCTGCCAAAATACCGATGATCGCAACAACGATCATTAACTCGATTAAGGTAAAACCTTGTTGGACCTTTTGCATTTGATTTTTCATAATGTATCGCCTTTATTGGGTTAGAAATGAAATGAGAAAACTCGAAACTGAATAAAGCATTATATATGCCACAGTATCTTTAGGCTTTTCATTTAACCGTTATTTTGCTGGCCCTTAGCTGAGTTTTGATAACTCAATCCTACAATCATTAGGTTATCCAGCCACCTTGTCCCGATTAACTATATAACCCGCCACTAACCCGCCACATGACCGATAAAAAATGTTATTAAAAAACTGTTTTTAGCTGCCGATGTGGGTCATATTGTGACAAAAAATGTCAGGCCGCCGCTTACCAAACCATTAAATGACTTCCATCAGCAAAAATGGCCCGCCGTAAGTCAAGCCAAAATAGACAAAAGCCAAGGCAATACATTTGGCATAATGAAATTCAAACACGCGTTTGAAGACATAACCGATAATTGCCAAATACCAGAGGATCAAGACCGCCCCCAAATAAATCGGATACTCCTCGTATGCCGTGCCTTGCGCAAACGCATCAAAAATTTCGACACCGATACCCAGGGTCATAATAAAGTTTTCGCACATGAAAACGGCGGTCTGCAATTGATAAAACACCGCCGCTTTTTTAGTGGCCAGTATTTGTGTAGACAGCAACATTAAAGCGACAATTGTCCGCATCGCCACTTCAAGCGTGGCGTCGGCAGGGTCACTGATATTGGCCTCAACAATGATCCCTGAGACGACATAAAACAAAACATTTTTCCAAAAAAATGCCCTGGAGGGGTTCAAGTCTTTGGGATTGTTGGTAAACCAGCAAAGCTGCAAATATTCAATTAATAGTGGCATGGCTACAGCGGATCAAAAGAATTTTTAATATATTTGACACTTGTGGGCAATTGCCCATAAGTGTTTTGACGTTTTTAGGGTGGCGCAAAACGGAAAGGGCTGATAACCCCATTCCTTCTTATGTCCTGCCCGACTAACTAACGTGATTTTTTTACGGCGCGGGCATCAGCCACCAACCATTGGTTGAACTTGAGCAACTCACCCCCAATCAGCCTGCCGGTCTGGAAATACAAGGAGCTGCGCGCCATAAAATAACGGTAACGCGCCTCACGCTGGGCCTTCCGGGCTTCGGACAGCTGTTTTTCAGCATTCAACAAATCGACAATTGTAACCACGCCCAGCTCATAGCCTTTTTTCATCGCGTCCCTGGATTGTTCGCTGGCCTGCAATTGCCGGTCTGTGGCTTGGCTACGGTTGGGCGAAGTCACTATGTCCAAATACGCAGCCCGTGTCATTTGCTCCAGTTCACGCAATTTTTTCTCCAACTCCGCTTCGGCCAGTTTTTTGCGTGCCTCGGCTTCCCTGACTTTGGCGCTAGTGATGCCGCCTTCATAGATAGGGATAACCGCCTGGACGGCGGCAGTGCCAATATCATAAGGCGATGTGGTCAAGTTATTATATACGGTGTCACTGTAAGTGCCGCTGAGCTGTAATTCAATCCGTGGCAAATGGCCGGCCCGATAAGCATTAATGCTTTGTCGGGCGGATTCGAGCGCATGCCTAAGCCCTTGCAATTCCGGGTTGATTTGCCCGGCCTGATTGACCCAAAAGTCAATATTGCCTTCCGGCGGCAATTGCACGCTATCCAAACGCGCTGGCTGGATACTGGTCACCGCATCACCAGTCAACTCGCGCAGTTTTTCCAGCGCAATCCGGGCATCGTTATCGCTATCAATCAGATTGGTGCGCAACGTTTCTGTACGTGCTTGCAATTCATACAAATCAGTGACCATCGCCAGTTGGCGCTGGTGCATGGCATCAACACGAGCCAGTTGTTTTTCGGTTGAAGCCAATTCAGCCGCAATAATTTCGCTCTTATCCTTGGCCTTTAAAGCGGTTACATAACGTTCTATCAAATCGGCAATCAGTTTTTGGTGGGCGGCAAGCAGATTTTCTTCGTATTGCGACGTACGGGATTGCTGGCTTTTCATTAGCAAGTACGCCTGCAAATCAAATAACGGCTGCTGCAAGTTCACACTAGCCCGAGTACCCGGATAATTACTTGTCTGTTCTGGGCGACGTAGCCCGCCAGCTTGCTGGTGATACTGGTTTAATGAGTAGTTACCCACCACGCTCACTTCTGGCAGTAACTTGCCAAATGCCTGGTCTTCCTGAGCCTTGACCACATCCAGTGAATATTCGCTGCTGTTCAACTCAGGCGAGGCCAGCACGGCACGCTGATAGAGGGAAAGCAAATCATCGGCCGCCACCGGCAAACTCAACGTTGCCAGCAACGGTAAAATCATCTGATAACGCATCTGCTTAATCCTCAATTAACGAGCGGGCGAATATATTGCTTAAAGGCTGCATCAGATATTCAAGAAAAGTGCGGTCCCCGGTATTGATCAACACCTCGGCCGGCATGCCTGGCAATAAAATCAAACCACGCCCGGTCAATTCCTTAAGCCCCTCCTGGTCAACTTCCACTCTGGCAAGATAATAGCTAACCTCTTTTTTTTCATCGCTTAAACGGTCTGCGGAAAGCGCGATCAATCGGCCTGAAACCTTGGGCGTTTTTGCGCTCTTAAATGCGCTAAAACGGATTTCCGTAGTCTGGCCAATATGCACACGGTCTATATCTATCGGTGACACTTGCGCTTCAATCAGCAACTTTTCCTGCTGGGGCACGATGTCGAGCAGATGCCCGCCCGGCGGAACAACCGCCCCCAGCGTATGTACCGTCAAACCCAGCACCATACCCGCATCAGGGGCTTTGATGACGGTCCGGGTGACCGTATCATCCAACCATTGGATTTTTTCGCGCAACTCCGACAACTCGGTTTGCACTTTACTGAGTTCCTCAATGACTTGCCGCTGGAACTCTTTTTCTATTTGCAGTATTTTTAACGACGTTTCGCTAATTTGCGTTTGCGCGGTGGCGATATTAGCCGTGAAATCGCCCTCATCACCTTTGGCCTCTGTCAGCCGCCTTTCGAGTTCGGTGACTTTTTGCTTCTCCATATAGCCTTCCTTGAGCATGGCACGGAAATCAACCAAATCCTTACTTAGCGAATCGACCAGGCTGTTCCGGCTATTTTTTTGCGCTTTAATGCCTTCAATCTTGGCGGACAATTGCCGGCGCTGTTCTTGTAGGATATTGATCTCACCATTACGGGAGTGTTTACGTACAGTAAACGATTGGTCTTGAACGCGGATGGCTTCCTGGGCACGGGGATCTTGAATTTCATTTTTCAATAACTCAGGATAACTTACCGTGGCCATGCCATCGCGTTCAGCAGTCAAACGCGCCTCCCGCGCCAGCGCCGAAAACAGCTGTCCCCGGAGGGTTTCCAGTTGTGCCCGTGACGAAGTGTCTTCCAATTCAATCAAAACCTGGCCTTTAGTGACAGTGTCCCCATCCCGGACATGCAGGGCCTTGATAATCCCGCCCTCCAAATGCTGCACGGTTTTACGGTAACCTTCCACAGTGACGCTGCCGGGCGCCAAAGCTGCGCTGCCCAGCGGGGCTAAAGCAGACCAGGCCCCAAAAAAACCAAAAATTAAAATGACAATAACATAACCTATACGGCGTATCGGGGCATCATCGGCATAACGGTTAATGTCCATATCTTTTTTTCTATCAATAGCTTGTTTATCAGAAGAAATCATGCTGAGGTTCCCGTAGTGGCAGGTTGCAGTTGCCGTTGGTTAAGTTTCGCCAGCACTTCATCGCGCGGGCCATCTAGCACTATGGCGCCTTCGTTTAACACCATGATGCGGTCAACCAACCCTAAAATCCCTACACGGTGGGTAATCACAATAATCGTACTGCCCCGCTGTTTCAATGTTAATAAAGCCCTGGCCAACGCTTGCTCACCCTGGTCATCAAGATTGGAGTTTGGCTCATCCAACACCACCAACACCGGGTCGCCATATAATGCCCGCGCCAACCCCACACGCTGCCTTTGCCCGGCGGACAACACGCCGCCACTACCGCCTATTTCGGTATCGTAACCTTGTGGCAGATGCAAGATCATCTCGTGGACACCCGCCGCTTGTGCGGCCGCAACGACCTTATTGCTATCCAGCTCACCAAAACGGGCAATATTATCGGCAATCGTACCGTCGAACAATTCTATGTCTTGCGGCAGATAACCAATGTATTGGCCAACCAAGGTCCGGTCGCAGTGGCCGACATCAGCGCCATCAAGACGTATCGCACCATTGGCCACTGGCCAGATGCCTAGCAACGCCCTTGCTAATGTGGATTTGCCGGATGCGCTGGAACCAATTAAGGCAACAAAGGCGCCAGGCTGGATCACAAAATTAACGCCTTTGATAACCGCATATTTTGCACCTGGCGGCGCGACCACAGCCTGCTCGGCACGCAACTCACCTTTGGGGGCGGGTAGCGACATACGCTCGGGCTCAACGGGGAACTGGGCCAGCAGGGTATTTAACCGTTCATAAGCGGTACGCGCACTCAAAAACTGTTTCCAGCTTCCTATCATCAGATCAATTGGCGCCAATGCCCGGCCTAACAAAATTGAGCCACCAATCATAACGCCAGGGCTGATCTGTTTTTCTATCGCCAGCCACGCCCCCAACCCTAAGATCAACGATTGGATTGTCAACCGGTAAGTTTTGGACATGGCCGCAATCAACCCCGCTTTCTCGCTGGCAACCGCCTGCAACATGATCAGCCGCTGTTGCTTGTCTTGCCAACGCGACATCAAATCCGGCAACATCCCTAACGCGTGGACAACTTCGGCATTACGCAAATTACGTGCGGTGATATTGGCGCTTTCCACGGACACACGGTTGGCCTGCTCCAAATCATCATGTGTCGCCCGCTCATTCCATATTGCCAACAGAATCAACAACACCGCAGAAATAATGGCGACCACCCCAAAAGTCGGATGGAACAAAAACAATAATCCGACATAAACGGGCAACCACGGGGCATCAAAAAACGCAAACAGGCCATTGCCCGTCAAAAATTGGCGCAATACCAGCAAATCACTTAAGGGCTGGGTGCTACTTTTACCGCCGCTAACCAATGCCTGCCTGAACAACACCTTATATAGGCGCTCATTTAACAGTACATCAAAGCGTGTGCTGACCCGGATCAGGATTTGTGAACGTATCCATTCCAACGCCCCTAACATAGCAAATAAAACGACCGCCAGTAGCGTTAGCATAAGCAAGGTCGAAGTGCTGTTACTGCCTAACACCCGGTCATACACCTGCATCATGTAGATGGCCGGCAACAGCATCAGCAAATTGATAAACAAACTAAAAATAGCGGCAGATTGAAAAGATTGGCGGCAATGCTTAATGGCCTGGGCGAGTTCTGAAGCGGGCAAACGCATGATAACGACTTCCTGTTGATAAAAAAACCATCTCTAATGGTTGATGGATTCCCAAAATTATAGCCTAAAGTTCATTCTGGACTGGCAATGCATTTTTATTCCTGCATCATATCAACCAAAGCCAAGCCGGAAGCGGCTAATTTTAGGGTAAAAAAAACCCGCCATCACAGCGGGTTTTTTAACAGACGGGGACGTAAGCGATTACTTGCCCATCCAGATTAATTCAACACGACGGTTCAATGATCTGCCTTCTTCTGTCGCATTGTCAGCAATCGGTTGGCTTTCACCAAAACCCCTCGCTGTCAAACGGTTAGTCACACCTTTCATTTTCAGATAATTGACAACTGATTGTGAACGTCTTTGTGACAGCCTCATGTTGTAGGCATCGCTCGCTTCGCTGCTAGTGTGTCCGCGCACTTCAATGTCATCTTTTTCAGGATATCCCATCAGGCTTGCAGCAACACTGTCAAGGATGCTCATCGCATTAACAGTCAGTTCCGCCGAATCAAGCTTGAAGTTCACACCTTTAAGCTCCAGGCTAATTGGGCAGCCCTCAAAATCCACTTTGCTACCTGCAATTGTTGCAGGGCATTTATCCAGGCAATCGTTAACGCCGTCAGAATCGGAATCCAAAGTTGAGCAATCAGGGGCTTTTACAACTGGCGCTGGTGCGGGCATCTCAAATGCCACAGGCGCAGTTGGCTTAGGCCCGAAAGGGACAACGAAACCGACATTGACTACCATGTCGTGGAATTCATCAGTATTCCGGCCATAGGTGGTGTCGAAATTGTTGTTGTAGCGGTAGCGGACATCACCACGCAACAAGAAGTTATCGTTTATTTCATAAGCCAAACCAGCGCCAGCCTCACCGATAAAAGAACCGTTACGGCTCACCCCACCCGCTGAAGTGGCCATGCCACCCGCGCCAATGACAGTGTAAGGGGCCAGTTTATTACGCGAGAAATAATATTGTAAATCGACTGTGCCGCCTCCATTTTTCCATTCACCTACAGGGTTGGCATCATATTCTTGATAAAACCCCCTAATTTCAACATTAAAATGCTTATCCAGCATTTTACCTACGCCCATACCCGCACCCCAGCCATCTTCTGCACCACGATCACCGCCCGTGTGGATATAAGAGCCGAAAGGCGCGACATACCATCTGTTATCTACAAGTTCATCAGCTTGGGCAATTGACATCATGCTTACACTGGTTAGAGTGGCCAGAGCCAGTAAATGTGACTTTTTCATACAATTTTCCTAGAGAGTTGAGGGATAAATAGGCGAATCAAAAATATCAATACGTACTTTATTCCTGATCCATACACAAGGCTTTAACACAGCTGCCGGGCATAACATCCTTTGCGGTCTGATAAACGATAGGTATCGTTTTTTAGCAACTCACAAAAATTATGTTGTTACTTTGATAATTAAAGTGGCTTTATTGATACAAAGTATAGCTCATTTAAATGATAAATCAAAACCAGGGCAAATATTTTTGTCCACCACAGCGGATGTATTGTTGACAGTCCGGTTAAAATTTTGTAGGAAATTAATTTTAAACCCCTATTGAAACAAAAGTTTATTTTTTAATTATCCGCTTTTCCATCCAATATCCCTGAGCCGGCCATTTTATCCAAAACACCCAAACCGCATTAACCCGAATGAAATCCGGTTAATTCCATTATTATCTCGTACATCAAGACAGCCCAAACAATTCAAGCTAAAATAACCGCATAAGACGCTAGCGGTTAATGGTTTAAACTAAAAAACAACATTCGAAGGACAGTTCAATGACTGAAATAACTGAAGTACCCAGTCCTTTTTGCGGTATCGGCACCGATGACCTGAGCATCCAGGTGGACGGCGTATCGCTGAAAGTGACGGCCAACGGCTGCGCGGTCAACACGCCGCTATTTGAACACGCCATCACGGACACCCGCCCCCGTGTGGACGGCAAGGAAGCGAGCCTAGAAGCCGCTGTTGCCAAAGCGGCGGATTTATTAAAAGGCACCAAGCTGCCTGTGATCGGCGGTTGTGCTACGGATGTCAACGGGATGCGCGGACTGTTGGCCTTGGCAGACCGGTGTGGCGCGGTGGTCGATAATATGAACTTTGTCGGCGCACGGAATAACTTCCTTGCCTTACAGGATTCCGGTTGGATGAACACCACACTGGCGGAAGTCAAAAACCGCTGCGATTTATTATTAGTGGTCGGTACGGATCTGGAAGCCTTTGCACCGCGCTTTTTCGAGCGGTATTTATGGACGGAGGCGATGTTTTTGGAAGACACCAGCCAACGCCAAGTGATTTATCTCGGCAAAGCCCCATCTGGAGTAGCGTCCACTTCACCTAACGGCACCAAAGCCCACGTTTTGGAATGCGCTACTGTGGATTTGCCGGAAGTGATGGCGGTATTAAGGGCGTTGGTCAAAAAACAGCCGATCCGTGCTGAAAGTGTCGCCGGCATTGCTGTCGCCGATTTACAAGCCATTGCCGACCAGCTCAAAGCCGCCAAATACGGCGTAGTGACTTGGGCGGCAGGCGCATTGGCTTATAGCCAAGCCGAACTGACCGTGCAAATGCTGTCGGAAATGGTTAAAGACCTGAACGACCAAAACGTCCGCTGCTCCGGCTTGCCGCTGGCAGGCAAAGAAGGTGACCAAACCGCCAATCAAGTCTGCGGTTGGACAACAGGCTATCCGGCACGGACGCGTTTTAGCCGTGGTTATCCCGAATACGATCCGTTTTTGAATGACTCGCGCGAATTGTTGGCAAACGGCGAAGCGGACGCGCTGGTTTGGGTACAAGCGTTTAATCCCGTTTCTGTTCCGCCCGTAACGGATTTACCAACCATTGTCGTCGGACGTTCTGGCATGACTTTCACCAAAGAACCGGATGTATTTATCCCTGTCGGCACGCCTGGTATTGACCACGCCGGCCATGCTTACCGCATGGATAACGTCGTCGCCATCCGTCTGAAAAAATTGCGGGATTCGGGACTGCCCAGCACCGCAGATGTGCTGAATGCAATAGAACGACAATGTAGGTTGGGCTGACGCAAGGAAGCCCAACAATTCAGTCCACCGAACTTGGGTTACACCCACGCTAACCCAACCTACAGAAAAAGCATTAAGGAAACATCATGTTAATCAAATTGAGCGGCGGCACCGTCTACGACCCCGCCGCAGGCATCGCCGGACAGCAACAGGACATTTACATCGAAAACGGGCGCATCATCAACCCGCCAGCCGATGCCAAGCCCGATAAAGAATACGACCTAAAAGGCAAAGTGGTGATGTCTGGCGCTATCGACATGCACACCCACATTGGCGGCGGTAAAGGCAATATCGCACGTACCTTGTTACCGGAAGACCACCGGCAAGACCCGGTCGCCAGCACCCACATCTGCCGCTCCGGTTGCGGCCACGCCATGCCCAGCACCTTCGTCACCGGCTACCGTTACGCGGAAATGGGCTATACCGCCGGTTTTGAACCCGCCCTTTTGCCGATCAACGCCCGCCAAGCCCACATGGAAATGGGCGACATCCCGATTTTGGATAAAGGCGGTTACGTCATGCTCGGCAGCGATGATTATCTGCTGCGCATGCTGACGGCTAAAAAAGATCAAAAAGCCATTAACGACTATGTCGCGTGGACGATACAATCCGCCAAAGCCATTGGCATTAAAGTCGTCAATCCCGGCGGCATCAATGCCTTCAAATTCAACCAACGCAAGCTCGATCTGGACGAGCAAAACAGCCATTACGGTGTATCGCCGCGCGAGATTCTGCAAGTGTTGGCAACCGCCGTTAAAGAAATCGGCGTCAGCCATCCCCTGCACGTCCACGGCTGCAACCTGGGCGTACCCGGCAATATGCAGACCACGCTGGACACCATCCAGGGCATCGGCGGCCTGCCCATGCACTTGACGCATATCCAGTTCCACAGTTACGGCACGGAAGGCGATTTCAAGTTCTCGTCCGGCGCGGCGCAGATTGCCGAAGCGGTCAACCTTAACAAGAACATCACCATTGATGTCGGGCAAATCCTGTTCGGGCAAACCGTCACCGCGTCCGGCGACAGCATGCGCCAACACGCCAACCACAAACACGCCAGCCCGAACAAATGGGTGACGATGGACATCGAATGCGATGCCGGTTGCGGGGTCGTGCCGTTCAAATACAAAGACCAGAACTTCGTCAACGCCTTGCAATGGGCGATAGGCCTAGAAACCTTCCTGCTGGTCGATGACCCGTGGCGCATTTTCCTGACCACCGACCACCCCAACGGCGCACCCTTCACCTGTTATCCGCATTTGATCCGCTTGCTGATGGATAAATCTTTCCGCAATGACATGCTGGCGACTATCCACCCTGAAGCGCAAAAAATGACCACGCTGGCTTCCATTGACCGCGAATACAGTCTGCAAGAAATTGCCATCATGACCCGCGCCGGCGCAGCAAAATTAATCGGCCTGAAAGACCGTGGCGGCCTAGCACCAGGCAACTGGGCGGACATCACCGTCTACACCGACAACCCCAACCGTGAACAAATGTTCGAGAAGCCCGATTATGTCTTTAAGGACGGCGAGCTGGTTGTCGTGGACGGCAAAGTCGTTGCTACCAAATGGGGCACTACGCACACCGTTAAACCAGACTTTGACCCATCAGTCGAAAAAGGTTTGAAAGAGTATTTTGACCGTTACCTGACCATGAAATTGGGTAACTTTAAGATTAGTGATGACGAGATTACCGAAGATGGGCGGGGTAGCATTACTGTGCATCCATTACGCGCCTAAAACAACAGGAGTTAAAAACCATGTCAACGCTCGCTTTTGATACTTATGCGTTTATCCGCAAGTTGAAAGAATCCGGAATTACGGAAGAGCAAGCGCGGGCACAAGTGGAAGCCCTCAGCACCGCTTTTGAGCAATTTCAGGGCGAAACGCATTTTTCAGAATTAGCGAACAAACATGATGTAAGGGAGTTGGAGCTTAAAATTGAATTGGTCAGGGCTGAATTAAAGCGCGATATGGCGGAAACTAAAGCTGAATTAGTAAGGTGGATTATCGGAGCTGGATTTTTGCAAACAGCCTTGATTACGGCGTTATTGATTAAGCTCAATAACGTTTTATGAAATTCTTGAGGCATGTTTATGAATGGCAAACTACATCTTACGCAAGCCCTAGCATTAATTTAGGAAAATAAAGTTCGGAGAAAACCATGCGCTTAGATGAAATAATCCAACAACACGCGAAAGCATTGTCTCCGGCACACCAAGCGGAAGTGTTTGACTTTGTTTTGTTTTTGGGACAAAAACAAACGCAGGCAGCCAACCGGATTGAGCCATCGGATACTAGCGACACTCCAGCTAATATGGGTGGCTTCCAAAAGTTTTTGCTCGACAGCCCGGAAATGACGGATGAGGAATATCAAGCCATTGTTGAAAAAAGGGAACATCTTAACCAATGGACTTGATTTGCCTGGACACCAATGTGCTGATAGCCCATAAACGGGCGAAAAAATCGGAAAATTACCTTACCTTACTTTATCAACTTTTTACACAAGGCTATCGTTTCGCCGTATCAAGTATTACGGTGTACGAGTTATTGCGCGGCGATAATCAAGATGAAGACCGTTACTGGAAAACGATGTTTGCCAACATGGAAATTTTACCTTTTGACGCCGACTGTGCGGAGCAAGCCGCAAAAATTTATAAGGATTTGAAGCAGAAAGGACAGTTAATCGAAGCGGAAGACCTGTTTATTGGTACAACCGCCCTGCATCATCGGTTAAAACTGGCGACGGGAAATTTACGACACTTTGAAAGGATTATCGGCTTGGAATTCATTCCAGTGCAATAACACGCTTTTCAAAAACAAAAACACATCAACAATGAGCAAAACCCTATGATTATTAACGGTGTAACCATCGACGCAACCTTTGCGGAAGCTTTTCCGATGAAGGCGACCCGCGCCATTATCACGGCGCAGAATGAAAAATGGGCGATGATCGCCGCCCAAGCCATGACAGGCTTTGCCACGTCGGTGATCGCCTGTGGCTGTGAAGCGGGCATTGAACGCACCTTAACACCCGAAGAAACACCAGACGGCCGACCAGGCGTGGCGGTGATGATTTTCGCGATGGGCGGGAAAGGCTTGGCGAAACAACTGGAAACCCGCGCGGGGCAATGTGTGCTCACCTCTCCTACTTCGGCTTTATTTGCTGGCATAGAAAGTGACACCAAAATCCCGCTGGGCAAAAACCTACGCTATTTCGGCGACGGCTTCCAAATCGCCAAAGTGATAGCCGGGAAACGCTATTGGCGCGTTCCGGTCATGGACGGCGAATTTTTGACCGAAGCCACCACCGGACAAGTCAGCGCAGTTGGCGGCGGTAACTTCCTGGTGTTGGCAGAATCGCAACCGCAAGCCCTTGCCGCTTGTGAAGCCGCCATCGAAGAAATGAAAAAAATCCCCAACGTCATTATGCCCTTTCCGGGCGGAGTGGTGCGTTCTGGCTCTAAAGTCGGTTCCAAATACAAATCTTTGGGCGCATCCACTAACGACGCCTTCTGCCCGACCTTAAAAGGTGCGACCAAAACCGATTTGTCACCCGAAATTGAATCAGTGATGGAAATCGTCATCGACGGCTTGACCAAAGAAGACATCGACAAAGCCATGCGCGTCGGCATCCAAGCGGTGTGCAATTTGGGTGCAGCCAACGGCATCAAACGCATCAGCGCGGGCAATTACGGCGGCAAACTGGGGCCGTTCCACTTTCATTTACAGGAGATCATGGCATGAGCGCATTGACATTCACATTAAAAATCCGCCCTGACCAGCGCGTGGACATGTCGCCGCTGGTTTGCCAACTCTTGCAAGACAAGGACCCGTCCGACATCGCCGCCATTGAACTGCAAAGCGGCAAACGCAAACTGCGTGTGGATGAATTGTTCAACGTGTCCGGTTCAGACACGCAAAACATCATCATCAAAAACAGCTTCGGAAAATTGGATTTTATCGGCAAGGAACTCGACGGCGGCAGCATTACGGTCGAAGGCGATGCGGGCGCTTATCTGGCGATGGGCATGAAATCCGGCGAAATCAAAATCTCCGGCAATGCGGGTTTGTACGCCGGTTGCGAAATGAAAAAAGGCTATCTGGAAATCGCGGGCGACACCGGCGACTTTTTAGGCGGTGCATTGCCCGGCAACAAAATGGGCATGAAAGGCGGCCTGATTTTGGTCAAAGGCAACGCGGGCGAGCGCGTCGGCGACCATTTGCGGCGCGGCACGATTTTAATCGAAGGCAACGCGGGCGATTACTGCGGCTCGCGCATGACCGCCGGCACCATCGCCGTCATGGGCCAGACCGGACGCTACCTGGGCTATGCGATGCGCCGTGGCACCTTGTTGCTGTGGAACCCGCCAGTTTTATCCCCCAGTTTTAACGACTGCGGCACACATACTTTGGCGTTTTTGCCGATGTTGTTTAAGGCGTTTGCTACGCTCAATTCAAAATTTGCCGACAGCGCGGCGGCATTTAACCGGGTGCAGCGTTATGCAGGGGATATGGCTGAGATGGGGCGTGGGGAAGTTTTGGTTAAAGTCTAACCAATCCCCCACCTTAAAAATGCTTGAAAATAAAACAGAAGGCCGCCCAAACGGCTTATGAAAGGGTACAAAAATTCGGCTTATGACCCGTTAATTTTTATATCCGGCCAGCTTTCTGTTACAACTTCATTCCGGCAGGATTGCCGGAATCCACAAGCCAAGGACGGCATCCTATTATAAGCATGCCGTCACTCTCCGGCATAACAACCACAAGCCATTGAATTAAATATAAATAGATCTTAGTAACTTGGCTATAAGACCCCTCATTCGAGCGTGGCATAGCCACCGATTTATAAGATACGTGAAAACGATACAGCTGCAAATGGAGGCAGGGTGGCAAATAAAAAAGTGGCCATGGATTCTTTCTGCGCTTGGGATGGGGAAACATTAGTGCTGAATATCCTCGGCAAACCTAGCGCAAAACAGGACGTAATCGGCAAGGCCAAAGGCAACCAACTTAAAATTAGCGTCACGGCGGCGCCAGTGGGTGGCAAGGCGACCGACCATATGGTCAAGTTTCTGGCTAAAGAGTTCGGGGTCGCCGAAAACGCTATTGAAATCGTGTTCGGCAGGTTCAATGTAAATAAGCAATTGCGCATTAAGTCACCTAAATGTTTGCCGCCCGTCATCAAGAAGCACTTATCTTAAGTTTGCTAGGGTATCGGGTATACGCGTCGCTTTCCATTTTCGAAGCACTACAGATAATCAACAACCCTAAAAAGATACGCGATACGCCCCCGGCTTGGCTGGTTCCCAGTTATTGCCGTGGATCCCGGCGGTTATCCATCAGCTTTAATCATTGCGGCACGCATACCTTGGCGCTTTTGCCAGTGTTGTTTAAGGCGTTGGCATTGCTAAAGAAAGTTCTGCGATATTGACCGGGGGTGGCGTTATGCGGAGGATATGGCCGAGATGGGATGTGGGGAAGGATGGGTTAGAACGTCGTGGACGGCTTAGCATTTCAGGTTTTGCGCAATAATTTAAGACACCAACCATTATCTCTATTAAGAACAGGAGCACCCCATCATCGCAACCAGATTATTCTATGAATGAAAATGATCCAGTGCAGCCATGCGTAGCGGTATGCACTGAGAAAAAAAGTGCGTCAATTGATGCCAATCAGGGACGCATCGCAGGCCTGGATGGTCTTAGAGCCCTCTCTGTCATGGTTGTATTCCTACACCACACCGGTTTAGTTCCAATTCATGGAGGCTTTATCGGGGTCGATGTGTTCTTCGTTTTAAGCGGATACCTTATCACTATGCTGCTAATCCGTGAATACGATAAAAAAGGGAAAATTGAGTTTGCGCTATTTTATTTGCGGCGGACACGCCGCCTATATCCTGCCTTACTGTTTTTCCTGTTTTCTATTGCAATATATGCATGGATTTTCAAGCCGCCATTCAATACGTCCTTAGAGATAATCCCCGCATTACTGTATGTTATGAACTGGGTATGTGCATTCGGAAGTTACGATGCCGTAATGACTGGACATACTTGGTCATTGGCCATTGAACAACAGTTTTATCTTCTATGGCCGATTGTCCTTACCCTACTTTTTAGGCTTTGTCCTCAGCATAGGATCACTGTCCTAATAAATTTGACCATCATAGTCATTTTGTGGAGAGTTTATCTGACCAATATACATACCTCACCCTCAAGGACTTATTGTGGTTTCGACACCCATTCCGATGGCCTTTTAATGGGCGCATTACTTGCCCATATACGAAGGTCATGGATGGAAAAACTTGGAAAAGCCTGGATAATCGCTGTGGCTTATTTAATTTTCGTCCTGTCAACAAACTCAGGTAACGATTTCGCCGTAACATCTGCCGGATTTGCCATGACTGCCGCTGCATCTGCAACCCTGATTGCAAAAATTCTGGTTGCCCAACAGAGCCAGTTAACACATCTGCTTGATTGGCCCCCACTCGCTGGTTTAGGCGTTATATCCTACGGTTTTTATCTTTGGCATTATGCCGTTATTCATGTCCTGCTTTATAGCGGCTACGAACAATTGGGTGCGTTTTTCGGTGGGTTCGCTTACCCGGACACAGCCATGCTAGCCAGCGCCTTCGCCGTTACGTTAGCCATAACCCTAGCCTCATGGTTTTTAATTGAATCCCCAATCCTTAAATACCGAAAAAACCGTAAGTTGTAAACCCCTTGGGATTAGGGTGATAAATCCAACAATCCATAATTATCCAATTCCGGCAAGGATTTTCTCGAAACATAAAAAACACCCCTTTCGGAACCTGACCTGGCCTGCGTTACGGTACCCAAGCTTTTCGTAGAACCTAAGCGCCCTTGGGTTCTTCGAGAAAGCGTCCAACCTCATAATCCGATGTCCTGACTGCACGGCACTTGCTTCGGCATATTCCATGAGCAATCGGGCAAGGCCTTTGCCTTCCCATTCGGGGCAAACCATGAGCCGGTGGACAACCGCCACTGGCCAGCCCCTGAACGTCCATGGGACTTCGCTGTATTCAGGGTCTTGATACCCGTTCAACACAAATGCCCCGGCCACCGTTCCATGATGGCAAGCGACAAAGGCCGCATCGCTTCGGACATCAGCTTCAACAATGGCCAAGCCAGGGTAAACTTCATCCCACTGGTCGATATTTTGACGGCGCATATGCCCGATACAGGCGCGGGTTAGCACCAGCAAACCGTGGATATCTTTGGATGCGGCCTTGCCAATCTTAATGCCATCAACATCCACGGTAAATCGCTTCCCTTCCTTGCTATGGGGCATTATATGGCCCGCTGACCTTAGTTTCCCCTGCCAAAACAGGGCTTTTTGGAAACGGGCACTTAACACCCAATATGTAATAACGGGCTTTACATCAATAAAAAGTAATCGCCACTGGCGTTATAAACCACCGAAGTTACGCCGCTAAGGCCAATTTGGAAATCCTGTGCGGCATTGAAACTCCCGTCCGTATTCAGGTCGATCTGCAAAACACCGCCCGTGAAGGCAAGCCCGTTGGTGGCATTAATGGACGGGCCGACGGAAGTGTTGGTGATTAACGAAGACAGGCTGCCGCCGCCCAGTTGTAGCAGGTTCTCAATGGCGCCGCTGAAATCCAACCGGTCACCGACGCCACCGATGACCGTGTCGGAACCACCGGCTTCCAAATCACCGCTGGCTAGAGCGGAAGCCGTGTAGACTATTTGGTCAGTCCCTACCTCGCCGTTAAAGGTGTCCGCACCAGCCCCGCCATTCAGGGAATCGTTGCCATTGCCGCCATTCAGCGTGTCGTCGCCTAGGCCTCCGTATAAGCTGTCATTGCCCGCATCGCCGTTTAAAATGTCATTGCCAGTGCCGCCGTTCAAGGTATTGTTGCCAATATTGCCGGTCAGCGTGTCGTTGAAATTGCCACCGGCCAGATTTTCGAAGTTGGCCAAGGTGTCGCTGCCAGCCCCGCCGGTGGCGCTACCTGTCGCGAGGTTGGCGATGACTGCCGCGCTGGCCGAGGTGTACGACGCGGTGTCGTTGCCGTCACCACCATCCAGGATGTCGGCGCCGCTGCCACCTGTGATGCTGTTGTTGTCATCGTCACCCGTGATGGTGTCGCTGAAACTGCTGCCGAGCAGGTTCTCAATGTTGGTTAAGGTGTCGCTTCCTGCTCCGCCAGTAACATTGCCAATCAGCAAGTTGGCGATGATACCCGCACTGGCCGAAGCATAAGACGCCGTGTCGTTGCCATCCCCGCCATCCAAAGAGTCATTGCCAAGTCCGCCTAGTAAGGTGTCATTGCCGCCGCCACCTTCAAGCAGGTTGCCGCCAGAGTTGCCAGTCAGGATGTCGTTGAAATGGCTTCCGACAAGGTTCTCGAAATTAACCAAGGTGTCGGTGCCTGCCCCGACAGTGTTTTGCGCGGCAGCCAAGCCCAGGTTCACAACCACGCCTGCCGAGGCTCCGCCATAGGCTGCCGTGTCTATGCCGCCACCCCCATCCAGGGTATCGTTGCCAAGCCCGCCGCTGAGGGTGTTGTCACCCACATTACCCGTGAAGCTGTCGTTGAAATCACTGCCGATAAGGTTCTCGATGCTGGTGAGGGTGTCGTTACCGGCACCACCGGTGGCATTGCCGGTCGCCAGATTAACGGTGACCGCCGATGATGCCGATGCATAGGTGGCGGTGTCATTCCCGCTTCCCCCGTTCAGGTTGTCGTCGCCCCCTTCGCCGCTGAGGAGGTTATCCCCATTGTTGCCAGTGAGCGTGTCATTGAAGTTGCTGCCAATGAGGTTTTCGAAATTCAACAACTTATCGCTCCCAGCCCCTCCGGTGTTCTGTACGCCCAACAAACCCAGGTTAACCGCCACCCCTGCCGAGGCGTTGAGGTAAGACACGGTATCAATGCCGTCACCACCATCAAGGATATTGTTAGCGGCAGTGCCAATAAAGCTGTCGTTGAAATTGCCGCCGATCAGGTTTTCGATGCTGGTGAGGGTATCGGTGCCTGCTGCGCCCGTATTTTGTGCCGTGGCCAAGCTAAGGTTCACCCTGACCCCCGCTCCGGCATTGAGGTAGGAAGCCGTGTCATTACCGTCCGCCCCATCCAGGCTGTCATTGCCGTTACCGCCGCTTAGGACATTGTTACCACTGTTACCGGTTAACGTGTCATTGAAATTGCTACCAATGAGGTTCTCGATGCTGACGAACGTGTCGGTATCCGTGCCGCTGGTGGCCGTGTTGCTTGCCAGATTGGCCGTGACCGCCACGGCCGCCGAACCGTAAGCAGCGGTGTCGTTGCCAGTGCCGCCATTTAAGGTGTCGTCGCCGCCTTCGCCGCTGAGAAGGTTATCCCCGTTGTTGCCAGTGAGGGTGTCATTGAAGTTGCTGCCAGTGAGGTTTTCAAAATGGCTGACCGTGTCGCTGCCGGCCCCGCCGGTGTTTTGTGCGGTGTTGATTGCCAAGCTTATGGTAATGGCGGCGGTGGCATTGAGATAAGACAAGGTGTCGTTGCCTGCACCGCCATCAAGGAGATTATTGCCGTCATTGCCGGTGAGGGTGTCGTTGTAGCCGCTGCCAATGAGGTTTTCGATGTTCGACAGGTTGTCGTTGCCGGCACCCAAGGTGTTCTGCCATTCCCAGCCCGCGAACCCTAGGCTAACGCTTACCCCGGCCCCTGCATTGGCATAAGTCGCCGTGTCATTGCCGTCACCGCCGTTCATGCTGTCATCGCCCGCCCCGCCTTCCAGTGAGTCGTCCCCAGCCTGCCCGGAGAGGTTATCGTTGCCGTTCCCACCGGTTAGGCTGTCATTGCCCTCACCGCTATAAAGGCTGTCGTTGCCATCACCGCCGTCCAGGACGTCATTTCCGGCCTGGCCGTCAGTGTCCCCATAGATGACATCGTTACCTTCCCTACCATAAATTTTATCGTCGCCTGCCCGGCCCTCGAGGTAATTGTTTCCACTATCGCCAGTGAGCGTATCGTTGAAACCGCTACCGATGACCGCTTCAAAGTTGCTAAGCGTGTCGTTGCCATCGCCGCCAGTGGCATTGCCAGTCAGCAGGTTCACGGTGACACCGGCGGTGGCGTCCGTGTAGTAAAGGGTGTCTTGCCCGTCGCCGCCATCCAAAATATCGTTGCCTGCACCACCATTGATAGTGTCGTCATCGGCACCGCCGTTCAGCGTATCGGCACCACCGTTACCCCAAAGGCTGTCGTTGCCGTCGCCACCGTTCACGGTGTCATTGCCCGTCAGGCCATCGTAGCCGCCATCCCCTGACAAGTTGTCGTTACCGCCGCCGCCCTCCAGAAGGTCATCACCGCCACCTCCGGCGATGCCGTCGTTGCCGTTGCCGCCATCCAAGGTATCATTGCCCGCCACGCCGTAACTATCACCGGAAAGGTTGTCGTTGCCCTCCCCGCCATAGATATGGTCGCTTCCGCCACGGCCTTCGAAGTAATTATTCCCGGCATCGCCTGTAAGGGTGTCGTCGAATCCGCTGCCCACCAATTGTTCGATATGGCTAAGCGTGTCAAGGCCGGAACCGCCCGTATCCTGTTCCGTACTTACTAGCAGGCTCACTGTGACAGCTGCGCTAGCGGTATCGTACCAGGCGGTGTCGGTGCCATCGCCGCCGTCCAATTTGTCATTGCCGTCACCGCCGTTCAAATTGTCGTTGCCAATCCCGGCACTCAAAATATCATTGCCTAATTCGCCGTTCAGGTTGTCGTCCCCTACCCCGCCAACCAGTTTGTCATCACCGGCTTGCCCATATAAGGTGTCGTTGCCATCGCCACCGTCCAATTTATCGCCGCCGTCGCCGCCATAGAGGGTGTCGCTTCCAGTGCCCCCGCCCAAAGTGTCATTGCCAACTTCCCCGACCAAGCTGTCGTTGCCAGTTCCGCCAATTAAATTGTCGTTGCCGTCACCACCATAAAGCGTGTCGTTACCGGCCCCGCCGTCCAAAGTATCGGCGTAACTGCCATCGCCACCATAGAGGTTATCGTTGCCGACATCACCGTAAAGTTTATCGCTGCCTAGGCCGCCAAATACGTCATTGTTTAAAGCGTTGCCGAAGAGGGTATCGTTGTAACGGCTACCAGTGAGGTTTTCAATGTTGAGTAAGGTATCGGTACCATCGCCGCCAGTGTTTTGTGCGGCGGCCAGCTTTAAGTCCACGGTCACGCCAGCCGCCGCCGTCTCGTAGCTGGCACGGTCAATACCGTTACCGCCATCCAACAAGTCATTGCCACTGCCGCCGTTCAACAGGTCGTCGTCAGCTTCACCGTAAAGTTTGTCATTGCCATTACCGCCGAGCAGGGTGTCATTCCCCTCCCCGCCCAGTAACGTATCGTTGCCAGCGCCACCTTCCAGATGGTCGTTTCCGGCCAGTCCATTGATCCAATCGTTTTCAATGCCGCCGATAAGCCAGTCATTATTGGAATTGCCCAGTATTTTTGCCATGGTAGATACCTCTTTCAATTATTATTAGAATGGGTGCTTACTTACAAAATCAATGGATTATACAACTACGGGGCGTAATAGCTTATGTTTTTCAGGCGATGGGCCAAACCCGTAATTCGGCATGGAGACCCAAACCGGATCCGGCCCTTTCGATCAGCAATCTGATGGCAGTGCAGTGCCTGTTTGCGGACGGGATTTCCCGTCCAAGCGCCGGGGCTTTTCCTGAAGGTTAGGTTATCCGCCTGTTTTTCTAGATATCGGCGCCGCCTTGGGTTTAAGGCCTACGATGGCGGCGAATGTCCGCCAGATAGCTTAGGCCTGGCCTTTTGGAGCTCTGTTTGCCACTGCGGGCTATTTCAATGATAATCACAACAGCCGTTGCAGGTATTTTAGGGGTTGCCTAATTGGCCCATGATACAAAATATCGTAACGGCTTTTTATTTTGTCTTGCCTTAAATTTAGTGGCCAAAACTCAAAGCAAAATGATGAACGGATTCTTGGCTAGGGGAAATATAAATTGTTGTCTAGCTTTTGTTGCAACGCTGTTTTTAGCCGCTTTCTCGTAGGATTATTGACCGGCTCCGGTCCAGTGAAATCAGGACGGGCCATACTGCAAATGACGAATGCGGCCAAGCGTATCGAGCTGGGCAAATCCAGCCTTAAAGCATTGGGCGTGCTGTAAGATTTATATTTGCCCATCATTCTAACAAACCCGCTCAGGGCCGGTAACTTCAGATGCTATACGGCTTGCGAGCCATTCTCCAGATTAAGGAACCCTATGAAGCTCTACGACTACCCAAAATCAGGCAATGGCTACAAAGCAAGGCTGTTGCTGGCGCAGCTGAACCAGCCTTATGACTACATACCGCTGGACATTTTGCGCGGTGAAACCCGGACGGACAGTTTTTTGCAGAAAAACCCCAATGGCAGGATTCCCCTGCTCGAACTGGACGACGGGACATTCTTGCCGGAATCCAATGCGATTTTGTTTTTCCTCGCCCAAGGTTCCAGGTATTGGCCCAGCGCAACGCTTGAGCAGGCGCAAGTCCTGCAATGGCTGTTCTTTGAGCAATATAGCCATGAGCCGAATATCGTCACGGCACGTTTTTGGTTGTCCATCAAGGGCTTGGAGGACACGCCATTCAACAACGGATTGCTCGCACAAAAACAAAAGCAAGGCCGCGCCGCCCTTGAGGTCATGGAAACCCACCTCAACAACCGTCCGTTCTTTGTCGGCGACCGTTACACCATCGCCGATATGGCTCTGTATGCCTACACCCATGTGGCTGGCGAGGGAGGCTTCACTTTATCGGATTACCCTAACGTCAGCCATTGGCTAGACCGGATCCGCGGGCAGCCGGGCCACGTCACCCTGGGGCAATGGCAAAGTGCGGCCAGTTGACATGAGGGCCGTTGTGCTAGCGCCATTGCCGGCCATGACCTTAGCACCGCTAACCCAGGGAGAATGCCCATGAAGCCACCCTTGGCCTATTGCCTGTTTGAGACGGCGTTGGGGTGGTGCGCCATTGCTTGGCGGGAACCCGGCAGCCCTGAAGCCACGCCTGCCGTGGCCTTGTTACAGCTTCCCGAGGCCACGTCGGAGCTGACCGGACAGCGGATCGTGCGGGATGGCGGCACCCACCCATCAGACCCGCCACCTTATATTTCCCGGATTATCAGGAAAGTTGGCAGGCACTTCAATGGCGATCCCCAAGATTTTCAAGACATCGTCCTGGATTTGGGCGGTGCCGGCCCGTTTGCACAACAAGTCTATGCCGCCGCCCGCGCCATCCCGGCAGGCGAGACCCGGACTTACGGTGAACTGGCCAAAGCGATGGGCTGCCCGGCGGCGGCTCGCGCCGTTGGCCAAGCCTTGGGCAAGAATCCGGTCGCGCTCATCATCCCTTGCCATCGTGTCCTCGCTTCCGGTGGCAAGCCCGGCGGGTTTTCCGCACCTGGCGGGCTGGCGACCAAAATACGGATGTTGGCGGCCGAGGGTCCGGCTGCCGGATTGCCGGTGACGCTTAAATAGCAGAGGGGATTGTATTGACTATATCAATTGTTTTAATAGGAACAATCAATTTTTTAATAAGCCGCACAGCCGTTAGACTACCCATCAACTGGACGGGAACAGGGTAAGCAGCCCCCACACTTTTCCCGTCCGCATTTTTCACCAAAACCAGAGGCACTGAGCATGGCAAATGAAGGTTATCACGAACCCATTGACGAATTGTCCGATGCGACCCGCGACATGCACCGGGCGATCACGTCACTGATGGAAGAACTGGAAGCGGTTGATTGGTATAACCAACGGGTCGATGCCTGCAAGGACACCGAACTGAAAGCAATACTCGCGCATAACCGCGATGAGGAAAAAGAACACGCGGCGATGGTGCTGGAATGGATACGCCGCAAAGACCCGAAATTCGACCATGAACTGCGCGATTACCTGTTCACCGACAAGCCTATCGCGCATTGAAGCCTTGAGCTACACCAACCCTAATAACCGGAGCAATGACATGAGCTTAACCGTACCTAATGTAATTTTTAAAACCCGCGTCCGCGATGAAAGCATCGGCGGCGACAACCCCTTCCGCTGGCAAGATGTCAGCACCGACGATATTTTCAAAGGCAAGAAAATCGTTGTCCTGGCCTTGCCCGGCGCGTTCACGCCCACCTGCTCCAGCACCCATTTGCCGGGCTTTGAAGCCAAATACCCAGAAATCATCGCCCAAGGCGTTGATGAAGTGTATTGCCTGAGCGTCAACGACGCCTTCACGATGTTCCAATGGGGCAAGCATTTGGGCATCAAGAACGTCAAGATGTTGCCGGATGGAAACGGCGATTTCACCCGCGGCATGGGCATGTTGGTGAAAAAAGAGAACCTGGGCTTTGGCTACCGTTCATGGCGTTATGCGATGTTGGTGGACGATAAGGCCATCGTCAAAGTGTTCAGCGAACCAGGCATAGCCGATAACCACCCCGAAGACCCGTTCACCGTCAGCGATGCGGACACGATGTTGGCTTATTTAAAACAGTAGTGGGTCAGAACCGGAGCGCGGACGTCCTGTCCGCCATCTGTTGCGGTCAAGATGACCACGCTCCAACTTCATAACAGCCAAGAGAATGCACATGACAAATTACGATTACGGCCTGTTCGTGATAGGCGCAGGCTCCGGCGGAGTCCGTGCCGCACGGATGGCGGCGGGGATGGGCGTGCGGGTGGCGATTGCCGAAAACCGGTATTTTGGCGGAACCTGCGTCAATGTCGGTTGCGTACCCAAAAAACTGTTCGTCTACGCCTCGCACTTCCACGAAGATTTTCGGGCCGCTAAAGGCTTCGGCTGGACAGTCGGCGGGGCGCAATTTGATTGGCCACGTTTGCTGGCGAATAAAAACCAGGAGATCAACCGGCTACAAGGCATTTATGAAAACCTGCTGGACAATGCCGGCGTGACGATTTATGAAGGCCAAGCCAGTTTGGTGGATGCCCATACCGTGCGTGTCGGTGACCAGCAATTCCGCTGCGGACGCATCCTGATCGCCACGGGCGGCTGGCCCGCCATACCTGAAATTCCGGGCAAGGAACACATCGTCTCCTCTAATGAAATGTTTGCGTTGGAGGCGCTGCCGAAACGTATCCTGATCGTCGGCGGCGGTTATATCGCCGTGGAATTTGCGGGCATCATGCACGGTTTGGGCGTGGACACGACGCTGTGTTATCGCGGCGACAAATTGCTGCGTGGCTTTGATGAAGACATCAGTGACTTTGTTGTCCAGGAAATGCGGAAAAAAGGCATCGACATTTTGCTCAACACGCAGATCAACGCCATAGCAAAAACAGCAAACGGGTTTACCGCACAGACCGAAGAAGGCAGCGCCCTTGAAGCGGATTTGGTGTTATACGCCACCGGCAGGACACCGAATATCGCCGGGCTGGGGCTGGAAGCGTTGGGCGTGGAACTGGGTGAAAGCGGCGCAATCAAGGTCAATGAAAACTATCAGACCAACATCCCGTCCATTTACGCCTTGGGCGACGTGACGCACCGGATCAACCTGACCCCGGTCGCGACCGCCGAAGCCATGGCCTTAGTGAACGGGCTTTATTCAGATAAACAGACACCCGTGGATTACGACAACATCCCCACCGCCGTTTTTTGCCAACCCAATGTCGGCACGGTGGGTTTGACTGAAACCGAAGCGAGGAAGCGTTTCGACGATATTGCCGTGTTTAAGTCCGTGTTCACACCGATGAAACATACACTATCAGGCTTAGGCGAAAAGACCTTGATGAAAATGGTCGTCCGGCGCAGCACGGACAAGGTGTTGGGCATCCACATGGTCGGCGCGGATGCGGGGGAAATCATCCAAGGCATGGCGGTGGCGATACGGGCAGGAGCGACTAAAGCGATATTTGACTCGACTATCGGCATCCATCCGACGGCGGCCGAAGAATTTGTGACCATGCGCAAGCCGGTTGATTGATTTTCGTCCACGAAAAGCACGAAAAGCCCCTTATTTTTCGTTCGTGCTTTTCGTGCCTTTCGTGGACAATTTACCCTAACCCGAAAAATTATCGCCAATCGAGTTAATCCTACAGATTACCCTCCAGTATTGTTATCATAAGCCATTGAATGGCGGCAGTTCGCCGCCATTCGCGTGACTAAAAGAGCCTTTTGTGAATACTGCCGAATTTTCATCCCTACCGCTAGACCCCGCCCTACTCGAAAACATTGCCTCCTTGGGCTATACCCACCTGACCCCCATCCAAGCCGAAGCCCTGCCGCACATCCTTGACGGCAAGGACATCATCGCCCAAGCCAAAACTGGCAGTGGCAAAACCGCCGCGTTTGGCATCGGTTTGCTGTCGCGCATCGACTTCAGCCGTTTCAGCGTCCAGGCTTTGGTGATTTGCCCAACCCGCGAACTGGCCGACCAAGTCTGTAAAGAATTGCGCCTGCTGGCGCGGTTTACCCAGAATATCAAAATCCTGTCCTTATGCGGCGGCGTACCGTCCAGGCCGCAAATTGATTCTTTGGAACATGGCGTGCATATCGTCGTCGGTACGCCAGGCCGTTTGCAGGAACATTTGCGCAAACGCAATCTGCGCCTGAACCATTTGCAAACGCTAGTGCTGGACGAAGCTGACCGCATGTTGGACATGGGCTTTGCCGAAGCCATTTCCGACGTGATTTCCTACGCGCCGAAACAGCGGCAAACCCTGCTGTTTTCCGCCACCTACTCCGACCCGATTCGGGAAATCAGCAAAAAATTCCAAGACCAGCCGATCACCGTCAGCATCGACAGCCACCACCACGACAGCGTGATTGAGCAGCATTTCTACCACACCGAAAAATCCAAACGCCTCAGCGCCTTGGGTTATTTGCTGGCCTACCACCGCCCCGAATCGACCGTAATTTTCTGCAACACCAAACGCGAATGCCAAGACATCGCTGCCGCTTTAGATAATTGCGGCTTTTCCGTGCAAGCCCTGCACGGCGATCTGGAACAAAAACACCGCGACCAAGTGCTGGTGCGTTTCGCCAATAAAAGCTGTTCGATTTTAGTCGCCACCGATGTCGCCGCACGGGGTTTGGACATCAAAGACCTGCAAGCCGTCATCAATTACGAATTGCCCTGGGATCCGGAGATTTATGTCCACCGCATTGGCCGCACCGGACGCGCAGGCAAACAAGGCCTGGCCTTAAGCCTATGCATAGCAGCGGAACTGGATCGCGTCAAAGCCATTGAAGAGTACCAAAACATGAGCGCCAAGTGGGACGAACTCGCCCCCTTCCAAATGGTTTACGAAGAACGCTTCCAACCGCCCATGGCGACTTTATGGATAGACGGCGGCCGTAAAAACAAACTGCGTCCAGGCGATATATTGGGTGCATTGACTGGCGAAGGCGGCATAGCAGGCAGTGACATCGGCAAAATTGATATTTTTGACGACCAGGCTTATGTGGCGGTTAGGCAGGATAGTGTGGATGCAGCTTTGGCTTGGTTGAAAAAGGGCAAGATTAAGGGCAAGAGTTTTATGGTGCGGAAGTCGAAATAAAGGTTGGGGTTGCCTAAATGTAGGATGGGCTGACGCAAGGAAGCCCATCAAACTATTCCGGTTAAACCCGCTAGGTAAAATTATCCGAAAGCAGCCGATGGCAATTTCAAAGGTCACTTTGTTAACAGGGCGAAGTCTAGCCCTTGGCATCACCTAACCGATATTTTTGGTTGTCCGAATATTCGCCCAAAGAGCGCATACGAAATTAGTGATCTTTTACCAAATATGGTAGAACTGCCATTTATGAAAACTCGAAAAAATTATGGAATACTAAATTCTCCGTCGTCTTTCGGCATAATGATTGTCGTGGAAGGTGACAGAGAGAATTTACTTCCAACGAATCCATTCAATTCAAACTGTTGCAGTACTAGTTTCGTTGGAGCGAAATTTTTGGGTTCACGTCAGCATCCCAAAATGCCACAATTCCCAGTATGGTTTTTTGAATTACCGCCTAGGACTACATTTCAAATCAAGATCGAAGTCAACTGTCCGAGAGAACACCTTGGGTACACGTTTTCTACATTTGCAACGACATCTGCAAATATACCAATCGATTTACGCCTAACTTTCAGCGATGGCGATGAAAGGAAATGCGACAACCTTCACGTATCGAACGAATTGACTCGTTTTGAAACTGCGCATGAATTTGCGAATGCCCCTACATTATTGTCTGTAGAACTGCGAAACGAATCTGTCAGCGAACAATTTAACGAAGAGCCTACAACTATCGGTTTTGCTTTTTTCTCTATAGAAGAGGGACTATTTGCCTCCTCGCCTATACCTCCTGGAGAACCAAGGGGAATCCGTGGAGGCGAACAACTATCTATGCAAAGAGAGGGTAACTTTTTCGAACATAGTAGTGGCACTTTATCGCTATTCTTTGTGCCAAGTTGGACTGGACCGCAACTTGGCAGTGAGTATAAAGCTTATTTATTGGATTGTGTCGCTGATAGTTTTTTAGATTCCATCAGTATTTATGCTGATGGTGCAGATTACGGAAAAATAAAGGCATCCATCGTCGCAAATGGAAATCACCAAGCGATTGAAACAAACATAATTCCTATTTGTGGAAAAATGTATGCAATAGCTTTGCGCTGGACGACTGATTCTGTAGAACTAGTTATCAATGGACGTTCTGTTGCAGAGTCGGTAAATATCCAAATGCCAGATAAAGATAAGCTTGGGCTTCGAGTATATATTGGCTCAACCAGTCGCTCTTCCTATTTCTCTGCATTTGGCTACTTAGCCAATGTCCTATCTTGGAGTGTTTGGCTTAGTGACAATAACTTAAGGGCAATTATCTTTGAGAATCATCCTAATGTTTTTCCTCAATTTGAGACAGACTGGATCGCATCCCAGAATACGCAACCTATATTGATTACATCCCAATCGTGGGCATTCGATTTAGTACAGAAAATGCTTCGCATGCAACGCACCTGGCAGGAAACCCCGCCAGATTGGTTAAATAAAGAAACAGTTGACGAGTCTAAGTATCGTGACGAAATGCATCGGTTATTGCAGTGTTTTGATTTATTTTGTATTCGAGAGGCTCATTCTAGTGCTGGTCGTACCGACCTTTTAGTCAGTGATAAAAGTGATCCAACAAAAATGCTAAGGATGGAGTTCAAGATTTGGGGGAGACATGACTACGATCAAATACCAGAGAAACCATTAAAATATTTCTTACAAGGGGAGGATGTTGCAATCGTTGTGATGATTAATCCTAATAAGAAGAAACCGATTAACAATGAATATAGAAAAAATGTTTCTGGCTCGCCCACAAACTGTGTTGACATTATTGACATGCCTTTTGAGCAGGCATTTTTTCCCGATCACTTTATTTCTTTACATGAACGAAATGGCTATTATGCAGAGATTTTACATATAATCCTGAATAAATATGGCCCTTTTGCTATTAAGTAATATAGCGACTGCTTTCGGATAATTATAAGCGGCTACATTCGGCAAGAATACGCATCAAACACCCAAATGATGGGCATCCCTACGTTCAGCCCATCCTACAATTTGATAACCATCGACTGTAATGAAATATTTATGTTTGATAAACCTCATCATGACTACCCACATTGACCAGAATAATTTCCTTGTCAGTAATGATCATTTCCAGTGTTATCCGAAAACTCAGATTAATGGAAACCGAATGCAAGGCTGCTAGCTTGCCTTTTAATTGGTGCAATCGTAAGGAAGGATGGTTGGGGTTTTGGGAGAGCAACTTTAGGGTTTTACGATATTGCTCTTTAAGTTCAGGATGTTGTTTTGCAAAACGTTTGGCGCGTTTTTTATAGCTGTCAGTAAAAATTAATATGTAACTCATTCCGCAAACAGCTCGTCCACATGTTGATCGACGCTGTCTTTAGTAAACCGCCCCGCTGCAACATCGTGCTGGGCTTCATAAAACGCCGCTTCCAATTCCATTTCGCGGAGATAGTGGTAGTGGTCAATTTTCATGACCACGAAGGATTCCTTGCCATTGACGGAAATAACAGCTTCCGGTTGTGTGGCTAGGCTTTCTTCCAAACAGGCAATGCCTTTGGTTTTTAAATCGTTGGCGGTAATCATTTGCTTGGCCTAAGTTTATGTCCGTTTAACTATAGGACTGAGTGGAAGATAGGTCAAATCCTATCGTCACAAGGGAAAAAGTAACTCAAACAAAAAAATCAAAACTCATCTGCCCGCTTTCGTCGGGTTTGCGGAACAAATCGGTACGCAAGGCGGGCAAGCCTCCATCCAATTGCAAACGTTTGCTAATCAAACGGAAACGTTGGGCGAGCAAATCCGCGTAACTGCCAGTGCCAGTCATGCGTTGGGGAAATGCGGCATCATAGGCTTTGCCACCCCGGCATTCGCGGATCAGGTTCATAACATGATCAGCTTTCAAGGGGTAATGCTCACGCAGCCATTCTTCAAACAATCCGGCAACCTCCATCGGCAGACGCAACAGGATGTATTCAGCGCTCATCGCCCCGGCGGCGTAGGCGGCTTTGACGATGCTTTCCAGCTCGTGGTCGTTTAAGGCCGGGATTACGGGCGCGACCATCACGCCTGCCGGAATGCCCGCTTCACGCAATTTCGCCAAGGCCTCCAAGCGCCGTTGCGGTGCGGCGGCGCGGGGTTCCAACGTCCTTGCCAACGTCCTGTCCAGCGTCGTGACCGAAAGGAAAACCGACACCAAGCCCTGTCCCGCCATTTCCGACAGCAGGTCAATATCGCGCTCGACCAATGCCGATTTGGTGACGATGCTCAGCGGATGCCGGGTTTCCGCCAGCACTTCCAATAGTTGCCGCATAATTTTGTGCTGGCGTTCTAGCGGCTGATAGGGGTCGGTGTTCGTCCCCAAGGCCAACGGCGCACAACGGTAATTGCGTCTGCCCAATTCCTCACGCAACACCCGCGCGGCATCGGGTTTAAGCAAAATCCGGCTTTCAAAATCCAGCCCCGGTGACATGCCCAAATAGGCGTGGGAAGGCCGGGCGAAGCAATAAATGCAACCGTGTTCGCAGCCCCGGTAGGGGTTGATGGAGCGGTCAAAGGGCAAATCCGGCGAATCATTGTAGCTGATCACCGACTTGCTGCTGTCGATGATGGTTTCAGTCCTCAGCGGCAGCAAGTCGGCATCCAGGCTGCCCCAGCCGTCGTCTTCCGCCACGCTGCCTTGCTTTTCGTAACGTCCGGCGGCATTGCTGATGCTGGCGCGGCCTTTATAAACTAAGGGTTTTGGCATGATCGTAAGGCTTGTGATGGCAAGTGGCCACAACCTCAACGGTTAGCCCAAACGTTGCTGTCATCATACAAATTGGTCGGGCAACCAGCCCCTTTGCACACCTTCACGGAAACACCACGCCGGTGTGGTTTCGGTTTTGTAGCTCCAGAAAAACCAGCCCAGGTATTTTTCAAAGGTGATCAGCTGTGCGCCGGCGTGGGCGCGGTAGGCAACCTCGGTTTGGAAATCATCAAGCCCTTCCAATGCGTGGTTGAACGGGCCGTTCGCCCACAGTGACACGACCCGCAAATCAATCCCCAAGCTCCATTCGCCGACCACGGTCCATACGCCACGGTCATTGTTGATGTCGTCGGCTTCGTTTTTCCATTCGACGACGGTTTTTTCAAGATGGCCTTGCACATCCAAATCAATATCTTCGCGGACGAAACACTGGTAGCGGTGGATGTCGAAAATGACATTGCGGAATTCAGGTCCGGCCATGAAGCCGCTGTATTCGGTGTAGGAGCGGAAACCATCATGGAAAACTACGGCGACGTCTTCAGGCGGGCAGTATTTGCGGATGCGGTGGTAGGCATCGGTATGGTATTTTTTTAACAAATCGGTCGGGATGTCCCAGCGCGGTTCGTTGAGGGTCTCAATGGCATGTAAGGCGGGGCGGGTGTGGTAGCGTTCCGCCAAGCGTTCCAGCACGGATAAGGCATGGTTGATATAGGCGTCTTGGGTGTGCCATTCGCACACGTCCTTAATGCCGCCGTTATCGAAACCGTTTTGGCAGCCCGGCGCGGCATGCAAATCCAACACAATATGCAGGCCAAATTCTTCCGCCCAATCGAAAGCGCGGTCAAGGACATCAATGCCGCCTTGCACAAACGGGTATCTTGCATCGCCATACGCGCGGTGATAAGGGTAATCGTGGCCGAATATCCAATGCCCTAAAGGGATGCGCACGGCATTGAGGCCCCTGGCGGCTATCCATTCAAAATCTGCACGGGTGATGAAGGTGTTCCAATGCTGCGTTAGGGTTTCTGCGGCACGTTCGCCCAATTCCACGCAGTAGGAAGTTTCATCGGTCGCTTCCAGACCGTCAAATAGGCTGGGCACCATCCATTTTTCAATGACCAACCAACTGCCCAGGTTGACGCCGCGCAATTTTTTGCCAAATTTGTTTGCGAAAGTTGTTTTCATCTTAATTCACTATCGGTTAAGGGGTGAAGCGGGATTGCCAGGACATTTGGCAATCCCGCCAGGATGCCGTTCAAGAGCCCAATGCGATCCGCCGCTCATGAAAAGGCTCCGCCGTTGGTTGGTTGCTGGTCGTCAAAAGTGTGGCGTTCGGCAATTGTTGGCAAATCAGGCGGTACATATCTGACTCCCCGTTTGGCGACAGCGAATCCAGGGATTCTTGCAACAGGATCCATTTGGGTTTTTTTAACAGCAACCGGGCTACACCTAAACGTTGCTGCTGTTCGCGCGGCAGGGCGGTATCCCATGATTCCACCCGGTCAAGCTGCCCGATCAATTCGGCAAGCCCCACCAATTCCATAATCTGTTGCAGTTCGTTTTGATCAACATCTATCGGGTCATCGGGATAGCAAACGGCGTCGCGGAGCGTACCCGTCGGTAGATAAGGCCGTGGCGGCATAAAGAACATGGGCTCGTTATCCGGCAACTCGATGCGCCCTTCCCCCCAAGGCCATAATCCGGCGACCGCCTTAAACAATTTGGCGGCGGTGGCCGTATCACCTTCCATCAACACATGTTCACCGGGCCTAATATCTTCGTTAAACGCGGCCATGCAAACCTTGCGGTCAAGTTTGGCAAGGCACAGGTTGTGAAAACGCAAGAACGGTTGGTCAGTCCTTTCCAGGGCGATACGGTAGGGGTCGGGACGGGAGAGTTCTTGCTCAAGGTCGTCCAGCGCCTTGACCAGGCTTAACACCCTTTCGACCGAAGCGCGCCATTGGGCGACTGCGGACATATTGTCAACCGGCCAAGACAATGCCGAGGTGGTTTGCTGAAAAGCTTGCACGGATTGCATCAAGCTACCTAAGCTAATGCTACCGAGAATATAACGGGGGGCTGACATCAGCACGGGGAAGGCCATCGACAGCACCGAATACCCGGAGGTAAACAGCATGATGTTCGACATGGCGCGGGTTTGCTTATGGAAGGCTTCGACAATGTCGCCAAACAATCCCTGAAGATGTTTGCGTTGCGTGCTTTCCCCGTAAATCAGGGCAATGGCTTGGGAGTTTTCTCGGGCGGTGGCCAAATCAAAACGGAAGTTGGCCTCAACGGTCTGCCGGGCATCGGTCGCTTGGGTCAATGGCTGGCCAATACGCCAACCCAGGAAAGACGCGCTAACGGCATAAATAATGGCCGCCCAGACCAGATAACCATGGATCGTCAAGCTGAACAAGCCGACATCCAGCGTGACCGTGCCGGAAATATCCCAGAGTATTGTCGTGAAACTGGCTATCAGCAGCAGGCTATAAAAAAGCGAGTGGGACAAGGCAATCGCTTCTTCAGTGGCAATGCGGATATCTTCGGCGATGCGCCCGTCGGGGTTATCGTGTTCGGCAGACTGGATATGGGTCACCTGGTAATGCCGCCCTTCCCTCATCCATAGCCCCGTGACCCGTTCAGTCAACCAAGCACGCCAGTCAACTTGCAGACGCCGCTTGATTTTCAGATGGTTGACGGTGACCGCCATACTGGCGGCAAAAATTAGCGCCAGCAAGGCCATTTCTTTCAGCAAACCGGACATGGAATGCTGTTCCAAGGCGTCAAACAGTGCGGCGCTCCATTCAGTGATGATCACCGCAAGCATCATTTGCATCACGGTCAAAGCAATGAGCAACAGCGTTTGTAAACGTATTTTGGCCCGATTTTCGGAGCACCAGAATGGCCCCGCCAAACGTATGAATTGCATAAAAAATCCGTTTTTATACCACATAAGCCTTACTCCTTATGGACGTGGCACCAGCACAGTTTTGTCTTTAAGTTGTTATTTATACTGTGATAATACCGGGTTAGTGTAGAAACGCAGGAAGCGCATAATGGCGTTTATTGTTGTTATCAATGCCGCGTCTTCGTCTACGGTTAGGTGTTTTTTTGTTTTTATTATTAAGGACGGAACGTCAAGCCCAGTATCACCCTAAAGCCATCAAAATTTCCATGTTAAAGGATTATTCATGTCCATTAACCGCATCCCTATCTAATTAATCCATCAAGACAAAATCTTCCTTACCGACCCTGCAATCAGGGCAGCGCCAATCATCCGGCACATCTTCCCACCGTGTCCCCGGGGCAATATCAGCATCCGGGTCGCCTTCGGCTTCATCATAAACATGGCCGCAAACTTCACATGCGTATTTTTTGTATTCAGACATAGTCATTTCCTGTATCAATATAGTTGTGAGAAAGCCGTATCGCCCTTTTCGTCGTTGGCTGATCCGACTGTAACATTTTCAGCATAATTTTCAATGCTAATCTGCCCCGCACTTTTTAAAGGGTAAATAAGTGGCCGCTTCGGCTTTATAGGTTTGCACCTCCAACCGCTCACGGCGTAAAAAATCGGCAATGGCTTCGGCGAATCGCCCGTCTTGGATCCAGTGTGCGGAATAGGTTGTCACAGGCTCAAAACCACGCGCAATTTTATGCTCACCCTGCGCACCGGAATCAAACTTGGCCAGCCCATGTTCTATGCAGTAATCAATGCCCTGGTAGTAACAGGCTTCAAAATGCAGGGAATCATATTCTTCGTAACATCCCCAATAACGCCCGTATAAGGTGTCTTCGCCAATAAAACTTAATGCGGCACCGACCGGGCTAGCGTCTTTAAGTGCAAAAACCAACAAGAGTTGCCCGGGCATAGTTTCTGCAATTTGCCGGAAAAAGGCCAAGTTCAAATACGGCTGGGAGCCTTTTTTTAGATAAGTGAGGGCGTAGAATTGGAAGAACACTTGCCACTGCCCTTCACTAATATCCTTTCCTTGGATTTTTTGCAATCGGACACCTTGCCCTATGACCTTGCGCCGCTCCCGCTTGACCATTTTGCGTTTGCTGGCGCTTAAGGTTTGCAAGAAATCATCAAAATGCCCATAGCCTTTGTTAAACCACTGGAACTGCACACCCTCACGGATATTTAATTGTGCGTTTTGCAGCAACGCAAGCTGTTGGGGATCAGGGAACAGGCAATGCCAAGACGAGACGCCATATTGCAGGGCCAGTTGTTTTACGGTGGCAAGCAGCAACACCAGGGTTTCATCAGCATTGACGCCCGGCTTAACGGCAAAACGCGGGCCTTGGCAGGGCGTGAACGGGATGGCGGCCAGCCACTTGGGGTAATAGTCCAGACCGTGTTGGTGGTAAGCATTGGCCCATTGCTGGTCGAATACATATTCGCCACGCGAATGGTATTTAAGGTACATCGGCATGATGGCGCAGAGTTCGCCAGCATTGAAAACCAACAGATGCCTGGGCAGCCAGCCCGATTTTTCGGACACGGCACCGGATTGTTCTAAGGCAAGCAGGAACTCATGGCGTAAGAACGGGTAAGCACCCTTTGCCAAGCCATTCCAAGACGCGGCATCCACTTGGCTAAGGCTTTCAAGCAGTTTCACTTCCATGGCCAATCAGTGGGGGTGGGTAAAAAACTTGAAAGCCAGGATAAGGTTTAACGGGTGTGGAGTTCCGCGTACAAGGCGCGGAATTCGTCGCTGAGTTTGTGGTTAGGCACATAATGCACTAAGGGTTGCGATACCGAATGGGATTCCCTGACCTTGACCGAAGGCGAAATCATCGCCGCGAGCACTGGCAAGCCTTCCGCAATCAGCTCATCGACCAATTGCCGTGGCAAATTGGCCTGTTTTTGGTATTGGTTAACGATGATGCCTTCAATTTCCAGGCTTTGGTTATGGTCGGCCTTGACCTCGGCGACCGTATGCATCAGCGTATATAAAGCTTCCCTGGCAAAGGTGTCGCAATCGAAGGGAATCAGGCATTTTTCCGCCGCAATCAATGCGGATTGGCTATAGAAATTTAAGATCGGCGGGGTGTCGATGAAGATATTGTCAAAACCCGCCAATTTTTCCAACGCCTCTTTGAGTTTAAATATCTTAAACCGCGATTCCAGACGGCCTTGCAAGGGATCCAGTTCAGGATGGGAAGGGATGACAAACAAATTCGGGAAAGGCGTGTCATGGATAAGGCCTTCCAAACCCGAGGCATTACTGTTGCCACCAAACAATGACAAGCTAAGGGAATTTTTGAAGAACAGCGCAATAGTTTTGTCGCTTTCGCTGACTTTACTACCCAACAAGTATTGCGTGGAGTTACCTTGAACATCCAAATCGACCACTAACGTCCGCTTGCCTTCCATAGCGCTGATGGCCGCCAGATTACAGGTGATTGTTGACTTGCCGACACCGCCTTTTTGATTAAAAATCACTCTACGCATGGTTATTCCTGCTAAATTATGGTTAAGCCTTGGCTATTGTTAGATACGGACAAAAGTGTTGCCATGGCAAGAGGGGCATTCGGGGATTTCGCTGGCGGCTTTGAAAGCGATTTCCTTACCGCAAGCATCGCAGATAAAAGTGCCGGGGCTAGTGATGTCACCGCTGTGGTACACATGCTTGGTCGCCAATTGCTCAAGTTTTGCCAATTCGATACGGGTTTTGTCAGCAAGGCTTAAAAATGCGTCCAGGGCAAAGTTCTCTATCAATTGCACATCAAACTTAAACCATTCGCTAAGGGAATCGTTATCGGTGCTGCCGGACAAGCCGTGCGCCGCATGCTCCACATCGCGTTTGACAAAGCCCGCCACTTTATCCAATTCCTCGCTGGTCAAGTTGCTGACTTTGCTTATTTTTCCTTTGGCAATTTCCAGACTGTCGGCAAACGAATGCAAGGTGTCGTCCATCGCTTCGTAAAGATGGTTCATCAGTTCTAGGTAAGCATTGATAAGTTTATTTTTATTCATAGTCCAACTCCTGAAAATGGCGCTTTAGATTTAAGCAAGTGTACGGTATTCTAACGCTTTTGATCGGTAAAAGACGAGAAGGATGCAAGAAAATTATCAACCGCTCATGATTGAGCAAGACGCGCAAAACGCTTGGGAACATTCCGGCGTATTCAAAGCTTCAGAATCTTCTACAGCAGACAAGTACTATTGCCTGTCGATGTTCCCCTACCCTAGCGGCAAACTGCACATGGGCCATGTCCGCAACTACACGATTGGCGATGTGATCAGCCGCTATCAACGTATGTTGGGCAAAAATGTCTTGCAACCCATGGGCTGGGATGCCTTTGGCCTGCCCGCCGAAAATGCAGCGATGCAAAACAATGTCCATCCTGCCGACTGGACGTACAGCAATATCGACTACATGCGCGACCAGCTCAAACGCTTAGGGTTTGGTTATGATTGGGATAGGGAAATAGCCACTTGCGACCCTAGCTATTATAAATGGGAGCAATGGTTCTTCCTGAAATTGCTGGAAAAAGGCTTGGTTTACAAAAAAACCGCGCCCGTCAACTGGTGCCCGAACGACATGACTGTGCTGGCAAACGAGCAGGTCATTGACGGCTGTTGCTGGCGTTGCGATACCCAAGTCGAACGCAAGGAAATCGCCCAATGGTTTTTGAAAATCACCGCGTATGCCGAAGAATTATTGACCGCGTTAGACACATTGGACGGTTGGCCTGAACAGGTCAAGACCATGCAGGCCAACTGGATCGGTAAAAGTTATGGTGTACGTTTTGCCTTTCCTTATGAGCTTGAAGGCAAGCAAGAACTGTTGTGGGTATATACAACCCGTGCCGATACCATTATGGGTGTAACTTTTTGTGCAGTCGCGGCTGCACACCCATTAGCCATTTATGCAGCTAAAACCAATCCCCATCTTGCTGAGTTCATAAAGGAATGCGAACAAAGCGGAACCGCTGAAGCTGATATGGCTACAATGGAAAAGAAAGGCATGGATACAGGCATTTTTGTTAATCATCCGCTAACTAGTGAAAAGATACCCGTTTGGGTTGGCAACTATGTCCTAATGAATTACGGCGAAGGTGCAGTAATGGCTGTACCTGCACACGATGAGAGGGATTTTCATTTCGCTCAAAAATATGGGTTGCCCATTATCCAAGTATTACATAGCAAAATTGTTGGAATTAGAGGAACCAAGGCTGACGAAGGTTTTGGTGATGGTTCTGGATATGGTGGTGGCAGTGGTGGTGGAGCGGGATTTGGAGATGGATCAGGTCATGACATGCCTGACACTCCATTCGATCAGAGTTTTTGGCAACCTTGGTATGCGGCTAAATACGAATGGATGATTTTAATTAATAGTGGGAAATATAACGGATTAAACCAACAAGCAGCTATTGATGACATTGCATCTGATCTTAAAGCTAAAGGACTGGGCGATAAACAGGAAAATTTCCGTCTGCGTGATTGGGGCGTGTCCCGCCAACGTTATTGGGGCGCACCGATTCCGGTCATTTATTGCGACGACTGTGGCACTGTGCCCGTACCGGAGCAAGATTTGCCCGTCACCCTGCCGCGTGATGTAGTGCTGGATGGTTCACAATCGCCGCTGGTCGCGCATCCGACCTTCTCCAAAACCACTTGCCCGACTTGCGGCAAACCCGCGCGGCGTGAAACCGACACCTTCGACACCTTCATGGAATCGTCCTGGTATTTCGCCCGGTTCGCCAGCCAGCCCGGCAACGCCATGCTAGACACCAAGGCCAACCATTGGTTGCCGGTCGATTATTACATCGGCGGTATCGAACATGCGATTTTGCATTTGTTATATGCACGGTTTTACACCAAGCTATTGCGTGACGAAGGTTTAATCACCTGTGACGAGCCGTTCAAAAAATTGTTGACCCAAGGCATGGTGGTTGCCGAGACTTTTTATCAGCTTAACGGCCACGGCCACAAACAGTATTACAACCTGACCCAAGTCGATGTTGAATGTGATAAAAAAGGCAAAATCATCAGTGCCAAGTTGAAAACCGACGGTTCGGAAGTCACCGTGGGGCATATCGAAAAAATGTCCAAATCCAAAAACAACGGGGTCGACCCGCAAGTGCTGATCGACCAGTATGGGGCGGACACGGTGCGTTTGTTCATCATGTTCGCCGCGCCGCCTGAGCAATCCTTGGCCTGGTCGGATAGCGGCGTGGAAGGCGCGTTCCGCTTCCTGAAACGGTTGTGGCGGCAAGTGCATTTGCATGTCAGTTCCGGTTTGGCATTTGCGCCTCTTGACAAGGCCAACTTGACACCTGAACAACGTAACGTCCGCCGCCAATTGCACCAAACCATCCAAAAAGTCAGCCATGATGTCGGCGTGCGGACGATTTTCAACACCGCCATCGCCGCGAACATGGAACTGATCAACACGATGTCCAAATTCACTGATGAATCCGCCAATGGCAAGGCCATCAGCCAAGAAGTGTTGGAAGCGATAGTGCTGATGTTGTCGCCTATCGTGCCGCATATCTGCCACAGCTTGTGGCAGGCATTGGGCCATGAAAAAGCGGTGATGACCGAAACTTGGCCGGAAGTTGATGAATCCGCCTTGGTGCAAGACGAGCTGGAAATGATGGTGCAGGTCAATGGCAAGCTGCGTGGCAAAATCGCCGTGCCGGTCGGCACGTCCAACGATGAAGTGCAAGCGATGGCGCTGGCTGACGCGCAAGTGCAGCGCTTCCTTGAGGGGGCGCCGATCAAAAAAATCATCGTCGTCCCCAAGAAACTCATCAATATCGTTATTTAAAAGGAACTGCTTGATGGCGCCCAAAACTTTTATCTTTATTTTTGCCTTATTCCTCAGTGCCTGCGGTTACCATCTGCGCGGTGCGGTGGATTTGCCGGAAGGCTTAAAAAAAGTTTATCTGGAAGGCGCATCCATGCAATTGCGCGAACAATTCAGGAAGGTCTTGCGCACCGCGTCAGGCGAACTGACCAGTTCGCCTGACGCGGCCAGTGTCTTCATCAGGATCGCTAACGAAAACAATGACCAACGGGTGCTGTCCCTGAGCGCGAGGGGCCGGTCGAATGAGCTGGAGCTGTATTACCGCCTGAACTATACCTTGGCGAAAGCCGATAATTCCGTGCTGATAGAAAGCCAACCACTTGAAATAAAAAGGGAATATTTTAATGACCAACAGGATATGGTCGCCAAGGATAACGAGCAGCAAGTCATCCGCAACGAGATGTACCACCAAGCCGTGCGCATGATGATAGACCGTATCCAGGCCGTACTGGTAGCCAACACCAAATAGCATGCAACTTAAAACTGAGCAACTTAAACCTGCTTTGCAAAAAAGTTTGGCTCCCGTTTATTTTATCAGTGGCGATGAACCCCTGCAGATCGGTGAAGCCGCCGACACCATTAGGACAGCCGCCCGCCAGGCCGGCTTCACTTCCCGTGAGATATTTTCGGTTGATACGGGGTTTGCTTGGAACCAGTTGGGCATGGCCGCCGATTCCATGTCCATTTTTGCGGATAAACAAATTATCGAGCTGCGCTTGTCTTCAAGCACCCCTGGAATTGAAGGCGCGAAGGCCTTGACGGCGTATTGCGGACGCCCGCCGGAAACGTCCTTGTTATTGGTGACTGCCGGCAAGCTCAGCAAAGAATCGCTAAAAAGCAAATGGTTCCAGGCGCTAGATAAAGCCGGGGTGACCATTCAGGTGTGGGCGTTGGAAGGCCAAGATTTACTGCGCTGGTTACAACAGCGTTTGTCATCGCGTGGCTTGCAGACCGGACAGGCCGGCCTAAGGTTATTGGCGTCCCGCGTCGAGGGCAACTTACTGGCGGCCGCACAGGAAATTGAAAAACTGTACGTGCTATATGGGGACGGGGCACTGGACACGCAGCAAATCGAAACCGCTGTTGCGGACAGCTCCCGCTATGATGTCTTTAAATTGATGGACAGCATCCTGGCGGGCAAACCCAACCGTATTTTGAAAATCTTATCCGGCCTACATGCCGAAGGCGTTGCCCCGCCAGTGATATTATGGGCGATCATGCGCGAAGCCAGGACTTTGGTGAAAATAAAATGGGCCGTCGTACAAGGCCAGGGCTTGGAAACCGCTTTTAAAAACCACCAAATTTGGGACAAACGCAAACCCTTGGTGAGCGAGGCCTTGCAAAGGTTAAGCGACAGCGACCTGGACAAAGTGCTGGTGTTAAGCGCAAAGGCTGACCGGCAAAGCAAAGGCCAGCAAGCAGGTGATGTTTGGGAAACCTTAAGGGTGCTTTGCCTGGTGTTTGCATCAGTTCCCGTTATGGCCCCCATCGGCTGAACCATGGATGTCATAACCCATTCACAACATCTTCAGTATTATCAAACCTATGATGTTTTCCCCCCACAAGAAAATGGGGCATCTTTTTACGTTGTAATGGAAATGGCGCGTGAAACAAAATAGCAGCTCATTGATAAAGCGGATTTTGACCATTTACATTGTGGTGGTCTTGATGGCGGTAACGCTGGTTGTGGCGCGGCTGATCCAACAAGAGGTGAAAACCTCCAAATACCAGGCCCAATATCTTTCACAAATTAGCAAGCAACTGAGTTTCAAGCTCGTCAACGGCGCCAGCACTTCAGTCCGTTACCCGCAATTTGGCCCTTATGACCAAAGGCTGGGCTACACCTTATTACCGGATGCGATAAGCCGATTAACAAAACTCGGCTATGGCATTACCGCGCAAGCGGATTTTTCACCGATGATGGCGGAATTGGTCGATTACGGGCTATTTACCGTTTACCACGAAAAAAGCCAGGCAGGCTTGCGTATCCTGGACCGCCGCAACCAATTGGTCTTTAAAGCCGTTTACCCTGCATTTGGTTACCCCAACTTCGAATCCGTCCCCCCTGTCATCCTCAATACCCTGCTGTTCATCGAAAATAGGGAACTGCTGGATGAGCAAAACACCCAGGTTAACCCCGCCATAGAATGGGACAGGCTAGGCTTCGCCAGCTTGCAATTGATGGCGCACAAACTAGGCGCGACGAGCGCCGTCCCTGGTGGCAGCACCCTGGCGACACAAATTGAAAAATACCGCCATTCCCCAAACGGCTATACCAATTCGATCACGGATAAATTCCGGCAAATGGGCACGGCGTCGGTGCGGGCTTATTTGTTAGGCCCAGACACCCGTGCGATGCGCCAGGAAATCGCCCTTTCTTACTTAAATTCCATGCCGCTCTCCGCAACCCCCAAATCCGGCGAAATCCATGGCCTTGGCGATGGCCTGACCGCATGGTTTGGCGCCGACTTTAATGAAATCAACAAATTGTTGGCCCCTAAGGCGTTGGCCGTGAAACACATTAGCCCGCAGCAGGCCCAAGCTTATCGGCAGGTATTGGGGATTCTGTTATCGCAAAGAAGGCCTACTTATTTATTGGGGCGAGGTTTTGATGCGCTACAAAACCTGACCGACAGTTATTTAAGGATATTGGCCGAAAAAGGCCTTATTTCTAATGCCTTACGTGACGCCGCATTGAAAGAGGCCACCTTGCGCCCGTCCAAAACCAGTACGATCCCGGCCAAGTTTGCCGTTGAGAAAAAAACCCAGTCCGTGCTACGTAGCCGGCTGGGGAAATTGCTCAACATTAAATCCAATTACGACCTGGACCGCCTCGACCTGACCGTCAAAACTTCCCTCGATTTCAATACGCAGCAAGCCGTCAATCAGGAATTGCGCCGGCTAGGTGAACCTGAAAACGCAAAAGCGGCAGGCCTGCTGGGAAAAAGGATGCTCAGTGAAAACAGTAAATTGGCGCCTATCATTTATAGCTTAATGCTGTTTGAACGGGGCAAGACCGGGAATATGCTACGTGTGCAAACCGACAATTACGACCAAGCCCTGGACATCAACGAGGGTATACGCATAGACCTAGGGTCGACCGCCAAATTGCGCACCATGGTGCATTACCTGGAATTGGTCACTGACATTTACCATCGCTACAAAGACCAGCCACCGGCCGTGTTGAAGCAAATCCAACTGCATCCGCGTGATTATTTTTCACAATGGGTGATTGAGCAGCTACTGGCAACCCCCCAGGCCCGTCTCGAAGACTTGCTGAACAACGCACTGGACAGGCGCTATTCAGCCAGTCCGGGCGAAAGTTTCTTCACGGGGGGGGGCTTGCATACCTTCAGCAACTTCACTAAAGATGAAAACCATAAGATCATGTCGGTACGCGAGGCTTTGCGTGACTCGGTCAATTTGGTCTTTGTCAGGCTGATGCGCGATGTGGTTTACCATCACCTTTACAAGCCAGACGGTTTGGCGCGTTGGTTGGAAAGCCCTGATGACCCGCGTAGAAAAGAATATCTGCAACGTTTCGCCGACCGCGAAGGCGGCGTGTACTTACAGCGGTTTTATGCCAAATACCAGGACAAGACACCTGAAGAAACGTTGGCGTTATTGTCCAACCGGGTATATGCCAAACCTTCAAGGTTGACCATGTTATTTCGAGCCGTTTATCCGGATGCGGATGAACAGGCATTAAAGAAATTTTTGAAAACCCGTTTGGATAATAGCCAGCTGTCGGATGACGATATTTATAGCCTTTACGATAAATATACCGTGGATAATTTCGACTTGCAGGATCAAGGCTACATCACCAAGATCCATCCATTGGAACTCTGGCTGGCCAATTATTTGGCACAACACCCTAAAGCCAGCCGTGATGAGGTCATGGAAGCCAGCACCAAACAGCGCCAGGATGTCTACCGTTGGCTGTTCAAGAACAATAGAAAAAATGCCCAGCAGCGGCGCATCATGACCTTGTTGGAAATTGAGGCGTTCAGGGCAATACACAAAGCGTGGCAACGGGTAGGTTACCCGTTTGAAGAACTCACCCCGTCTTACGCAACCTCTATCGGGGCCTCGGGTGACCGTCCGGTGGCCTTGGCCGAGCTGATGGGCATATTGCGTAATGATGGCATGAAACTCCCTTTCGTCCGTTTTGAAAGCCTGCATTTCGCACAAGGCACGCCCTATGAAACGGTGTTGAACAAATCCCTAGACCCAGGGGAGCGGGTGTTTGCGCCTGAAATCGCCAAAGTGGCGCGTGGCGCTTTAAGCGGCGTCGTCGAAGGCGGGACGGCGGCGCGGCTCAATGGCATATACACGAATGCGGCGGGCAAACCATTGACCGTTGGCGGTAAAACCGGTACGGGAGACCACCGCAAGGAAATTTGGGGGCCGGGCGGACGTTTAATCGAATCGAAGTTTATCAGCCGCGCCGCCGTATTTACCTTTTTTATTGGCGAACGGTTTTTTGGGGTGATCACAGCCTATGTTGCCGGGGACGATGCGGGCAGCTACCACTTCACGAGCTCATTGCCCGTGCAAATTATGCGTCACCTCAAGCCCACGCTATCGCCGCTGATCAATATGGTGCCCGAAGAAGAAGGGGTTAAGCCGGAAGCCAAAGTTGCGGCCATTAAAACCGGCGCACCCAGACCTAAGGCGGAACCTGCACAAACTACCGGAAACACCAAAGCCATACGGAAATTGGTCAGGCCTAAGCCAGTAACCAGCCCAAGCACCCTGCCGGCCTTAACCCTCCCTATGGGCACCGGCATAAAACCTGTCCCCAGGGCGCTTATCAGCAAACCTAAGCCCGTTAAGCCGCAAACCCTTCCGCCTAACGTTTTACCGCCGAAAATTTTGACTAACCCTCCGGCGACAAAACCCAAACTTGTGAAACCACCCGCCACCGCCCCGGCGTTGGCCGTGCCCGGCAAACCCGTCATCAAGCCACTGCCTAAACCCGTAAAAAGCCTGGTTCCCGTGACCCCAAACCGCCCGCTTAACAAGCCTTTGCCTAGACCCCTGAAACCACAAACAGCACCAAGCAGGCCTGTGCCCCAACCGCCTAAGCCCCAAATAACACTACCGTCGCCTTAGCTACACTTACTGTCGCCACAATTGAGGCAAGTCATACAGCCATCCATCAGCACCACGGCTTTGGTCTGGCATTTGACGCACAACAACGCTTTGGCCGGAAAACCGCTGTCAACCTCAATTGCATCTGCATCAGCATGTAGCGCGTCAAATTCACGGCGCTTTTCGGCCAGGAACTGCTTTTGATGGTCGTTGAGCTCATTGTCCTTAAGCATGCCGATGCTTTTTAAATGCGATTCAATGGCACAGCCAATTTCCGCCACCAGTGAAGGCATAAACACCCCGCCTTTTTTAAAATAGCCGCCACGCGGGTCGAACACGGCCTTTAGCTCGTCAACCAAAAAGCACGCGTCGCCGCCTTTACGGAACACCGCCGAGATAACCCGTGTCAATGCCAACACCCACTGGAAATGCTCCATATTTTTCGAGTTGATGAACACTTCATAAGGGCGGCGCTCTTCATGCTCGCTGCCTTGGTTCAAAATCATGTCATTGATGGTGATGTACAGCGCATGTTCCGATTGCGGGGTTTTGATTTTATAGGTTGAACCATACAAAATTTCAGGGCGTGCGACATTTTCATGCATGCTTTCCAAGTTCGGAACGGGCTCTTGGGCGGCTAATGGGGTGGCCTCCTGGTCTTCATTGCTTGCAGATACGTTAGGGGACAGTACTTTATAAGCGGTAATTTTTTTATTAATTTGCTGGATCATAATGGTATAGGGGGTGCTGTGATAGGTGGGGAGGGCTAGCAGGCGGTTTAAGACGGACAAATTTCAAAAAACGGCAGACACCGACACTGCATATAGTGAAAAAAATAAAGATTAACACAAAATATAGTTTTTATGGAGTAAATTTCAGTTCCGTATGGGAATTCACCCAGACCCTAACTGGCCAAACAAATGGCCCTATGGATGCTTGCCATTTCCCTTATCTGCTTAATATAGGTTGGGTAGGCGCTACGGCAAAATGCCCCATACCATAGAATAGCCGTTACATGATCCGGCATATCCTATTGTTTCAAGAAAACCGTCTTTCCGCATACGATTAAGCCTAGAACAATTTATCCAGACTTGCCATAATAGCCGTTTTTGCCTTATTCAGGAAACACCATTAACAAGCGAATTTTATTAGGGATTAGTGGCGGCATCGCCGCCTATAAATCGGCAGAACTAGTGCGTCTGCTGCGCAAACAAGGGGCGGATGTACGGGTTGTTATGACCCAAGCCGCCACCGGATTTATTAGCCCGCTAACCTTCCAAGCCTTGTCCGGCAACCCTGTCCATACTGCATTACTTGATGTAGATGCGGAAAATGCCATGGGCCATATTAATCTGGCCCGCTGGGCGGATATTTTATTGATAGCCCCCGCCACGGCGGACTTGCTTGCCAAATTAAGCCATGGCCTGGCCGGCGATTTATTGTCCACCCTTTATCTGGCGGCAACTTGCCCGGTTTATGTGGCTCCGGCAATGAACCAGGCGATGTGGAACAAACCGGTCACCCAGGAAAACGTCCGGCGGCTCAAAGCCCAAGGCGTCCGCTTCATCGGCCCGGAAGCCGGTGACCAGGCATGTGGTGAAAATGGTTTTGGCAGAATGTCAGAACCTGGACACATTTGCCGTCACTTGTCCGGCACGCCTACCCCCTTAACCCTTCAAGGCCTGAAGGTTTTGATAAGCGCAGGCCCGACGCGGGAACCTATAGACCCCGTGCGTTACATCACTAACCGCAGTTCGGGAAAAATGGGATACGCATTGGCGGCCGCCGCAGCCAACGCGGGTGCCGAGGTGACGCTGATTAGCGGCCCGGTGAATTTAGCCTTACCGGATAATGTGAAGGCCATCCAGGTGGAAACGGCAATGCAAATGTATGAAGCGGTCCTACCCGCCGCCGTTAACCACGACATCTATATTGGTGCGGCGGCTGTGGCCGATTATAGCCCGATGCCCATGCCTGAAAAAATCAAAAAACAGGATGGCCAAAGCCAATTGCTATTGCACAAGACCCAAGACATTTTGGCGGCTGTCTCCGCACTTGGGCAGCGGCCATTTACCGTCGGTTTTGCCGCAGAAACCGAAAACCTCGAACAGTATGCCCTGGCCAAGCTAAAACAAAAAAACCTGGATATGATCGCCGCCAATTGGGTGGGGCGTGACGCGGGCGGTTTTGACAGCGACCAAAACGCCTTGCAAGTGTTCTGGCCAACAGGCCATAAGACCTTGGCAATGGCCGATAAAACCCTTCTCGCCGAGCAATTGCTTAGCCTTATCGCCGAACGATTTAAATTACATAAACCATGAAAAAAATACAGCTAAAAATTCTTGACGCCCGTTTGGGCAAGGACATCCCCCTGCCCCAATATGCAACTGAAGGTTCGGCGGGACTGGACTTACGCGCCTGCCTTGACGAAAACACCCTGATCTATCCTGGAGAAAGCCTTTTGATACCAACGGGTTTGGCCATCTTTATTGATGACCCTGAATTGGCTGCGGTATTATTGCCCAGATCGGGTTTAGGCCATAAGCATGGGATTGTGCTGGGTAACTTGGTCGGCTTGATCGATTCGGATTATCAAGGCCAAGTTTTTGTTTCTTGCTGGAACCGGGGCGCAACGGCGTTCACCATTAATGTCGGCCAACGCATCGCGCAAATGGTTTTTGTGCCTGTGATACAGGTTGAATTCATGCAGGTCGGCGAATTCACGGAAAGTGCACGTGGCGATGGTGGCTTTGGCCACACTGGGCAACATTAAAACGGTTCTTTATTTTTGAGGTTATAACATGAGAAAGCTCTTTTATTTGCTCGCGGCTGCGATAGTTTTAATGATACTCACAACGGCTTTTGGCATTTACTGGTTATCACAATCTGACATTACCAAAGCCCGGGAAGAATCGGCGGTTGCGGAGGCAAAAAATGTTGCACTCGGCTTATCGGCGCAAATTGACCTATTGAATAAAACCTTGGACAAAATGACCCAAGACCCGGACGTTTTAAATGCCGTGGCCCTTGGCAACAACGGGCTCTTAAAAATGGCGGCGGACAAACTCGAACAATATATCCCTGACATCCTCAAAATCAGGATCTTGCTGCCTGATACCCATGAAACTGACGACCAAGCCAAGCCAAGCATGGGGTTTGCCGACCTGGAGTTAGTGCGGGAAACCCTGAACGGCAACACATTTCCTGGTATCCAAGGTGAAAAAGGGGCGGACCGGCACTTCGCAATTGCACGTGGCATCTACCAGAATGGCAAAATAACAGGGGTCATCCTGGCGAGTTTTAACGAAAATGTCGTCCTAAAAAGCTTACGCCTTGCCAGCATAAAAAACGGCTATATGGAACTGAAACAAGGACTGGCAGTGCTGGGTACCTTGGGGGACAAAATGGCTGTCGGGCATATTGACGCTAAAGAAATTAATGTCGCCAATACCAATTGGACGATCCATTACCAATACCCGGATAGTACCGGGCTAGGCGATTTGGCCCTCTTAGGGAGCCTTATTTTTACGACCTCTTTCGTTGCCTTATTGGCCCTGTTTGTAGGGCACCGCTGGTTGTCAAACATCTTAAGGCAAGATTTGGAAAGCCTGATGAAAGCCTTTAAAGATATAATGACCCATAATTCGCAAAGCAATTACCCATTGGAGCTGACCGAATTCACAGCCGCCATTTCCAACCTCATGCAATTCAAACGGGTCCTTGATTATGGGGACAGGGAATCTCCAGCGGAGCTTGAAAGCGGTGTCAACATTATTGTAAATGACGACGATGACTTCGATATTGAAGGTTTGTTTGATGAAGTCAATGGTTTTAAGCTATAGCGGCCAAGCGGCCATAGCGCACAAAGTTTATTTATTGGAATTTTAGAAAATGATGAAAAAGAAAGCCCCTTCCCTGATCGCCGAAGTATTGATTGAAGCCCTACCTTATATCCAGCGCTTCAAGGGAAAAACGGTTGTCGTCAAATTCGGTGGCAATGCCATGGTTGACGAAAGCTTGAAGAACAGTTTTGCCAGGGATATTGTGTTAATGAAGCTGGTCGGTTTTAACCCAATAGTGGTGCATGGCGGTGGCCCGCAGATTGGCCAGTTACTTGAGAAATTGGGGAAAACGACGGGGTTTGTCGATGGGATGCGCATCACCGACAGCGAAACCATGGATGTCGTTGAAATGGTGCTTGGAGGCTTGGTGAATAAGGAAATTGTCAATTTGATCAATATGAATGGAGGCAAGGCGGTCGGCTTGACCGGAAAAGACGGGGATTTTATCCGCGCCAAAAAAATCAACCTTAAACGCTCGTCCTTAGATGCCGAAGCCTCGGAAATTATTGACCTGGGCCATGTCGGCGAAGTCAGCAGCATTGACCCTTCCGTTGTTGAAATGCTTGGGCGGAGTGATTTTATTCCCGTCATTGCACCGATTGGTGTGGGTGCGGACGGCCATTCCTACAATATCAATGCGGATTTGGTGGCCGGCAAAATAGCCGAAGTCTTGAAAGCGGAGAAACTGATCCTATTGACCAATACCGCCGGCATCCTGGATAAACAAGGGAGTTTATTGACCGGATTGTCGGTCACCGATATTGACTCGTTAATTGCCGACGGCACCATTTCCGGGGGGATGATCCCCAAAACCCGTTGCGCCACTGACGCCCTAAATGGCGGGGTCCATAGTGTGCATATCATTGATGGGCGTGTCGCACACGCGGTGTTGCTGGAATTGTTTACAGACCAAGGGGTGGGTACGTTACTGTTGAGCCGTCCGCGATAACGCGTTGTTGACGTAAGCCCGAAAAGAAGCACGCAAGTCTTTAATTTTTTGGCTAGCGCATAATTGTTCACCGACTACGGAATTGTGGCAATGGATATCCAAAAAAAGCTGGTAATCGTTGTCGGTGATGGCAATGCGCGATAACGTCAAGCTGATGTCCGTATCAACCGCCGGCGGCCGGTTCATAATCAGTTTTTCATTATAAACATCGGGTACGGTAGTCGAATTCCGGTTTACAAATTGCCGGGCAATTTCCCAAGCCTTATTGCATTGATGGTCATTATCGCAATGGAACAAACCTAGCGCATTGGCCAATTGGATACTGGGTATGGTGTTTTTCAATGGCTTATGTGTTTTCAACGATTGGGTCAGGAACAAATAGCGGTCGATATTGGCGGTGTATTCATTCCTTACCATGCCCTGTTTATCGACATTGGCATTAATGACCCTATGGATTTGCTCCATCTGGTCTTGCGTTGACTTAATATCTTCAAGCAGTTTTTCCGTAACCTGCTGGCCGTTACGCTCCATCGCCGCCGCCGCTTTTTGCTGGTTGTTCAGCTGATGGGCCATATTTTTTAACGTGCCTTCAAGCACTCTCCTCTGATTGTCAAACTCCTGCATTTTGACATTCATCGCCTGCTCAATTTCCTCTTCTGAATGGAAAGTGCTTAACAGCGCGTGGTCATTGACCTTTTGCTTGGCAATCAGCTTCTCTTCCTCTTTCCGTAGCTCCGTAAGCCGCGCTTCAAGTTCGAGTTGCTCTTTGGTTTTTGCCCTTTCGGTAATCTCAAGGACTGTTGCCCTAGGGCTTAACAATTCCCGCCGGTTTTGGGATTGTTCGGGGGGCACCTGATCTGAAAACACCGTATTGCCGTATTGGTCTTCCAAACGGTATAAACGTTTGGCAAAGGCCATCTCGCTACTAAGCAAGCATATTAAAACTATTAAGGTTTGCAAAATTGATACAGGCATAGACTTTTAAATGCTTTACACAAGATTTTGAATTATAGGATAAAGACCAGCCAAAGAGAAAGCCTAATTATCTGAGGGCAACCTTTTCTTAACGTTATTGTTAGCGGCGAGCAAAACGGCAAAACGGCATTGTCTATTGTGGTTATATTAGCCGGTCAAATAAGCCCGTTAACCGATCAGACTGGCCAATTGTTGCAAGGGTGGCAAGATGATCATTTTAGCTAACTGCAAAAACAACAACACCGCCAATGGGGACAAGTCTATGCCAGCTAAGTCCGGAATCACCTTACGGCATAAATCCAGTAAAGGTTCGGTCAAGCTCACTAAGATCGACGATGCCGAGTTATAAGCTTCCGGATTTATCCAACTCAATAAAGCCCGTGCGAACACGGCAAAAATAAATATATTGATCAGCAACGCCACCAAATCGGTGATGGACAAAATGGTCAACGCCCCTATGTTGATTGTCACCCCCTTTAAAATCAGGATGCTGAAATTGGCCGCCATCTGCAAGAAAAGCACCAACACCAAAGAAGACGTGTCAATCCTGCCGATAGGGGGTATGAACCGACGCAGGATGCGTAAAGGCGGATGAGTGATTTTAAGCAACAACTGCGCAATGGGGTTATAAAATGAGGTTCCGCACCATTGCAACAAAAAACGCAATAAAACGGCCAGAATATAGAGCGACGATAGGGAATCGACAACAAGGATAATAGGGTCAGTCAGATAGCTCGAATCCATTAGGAACTCTCCATTTGTTTGGACATTTCAATAGAACGGTCATGTGCCGCATGTAACGCACGGGCAACCAGTTGGGTAAACCCCCCTTCTTCAAAGGTTTGGATCGCCTGCTGGGTGGTCCCTCCGGGCGAGGTCACCCGCTTACGCAATAATTCTGGCGACTCGGAGGATTCCAAGGCAATTTTCGCGGCGCCCAACGCGGTTTGTTGCACCAACAACCGTGCCGTTTGTGCATCCAAACCAAGCCCTACCGCCGTTGCTTCCATCGCTTCCATCAGCAAAAAGAAATAGGCGGGGCCACTGCCGGACACCGCAGTCACCGCGTCCAAATCGCTTTCCTCATTAACCCAAAGCGAAATGCCCACCGCCCGCATAATGCTTTCCGCCAAATCCCGTTGTTGGGCAGAGACATGCGGGTTGGCATATAAGGCTGTCGCCCCCGTCAACACCAATGCTGGCGTATTGGGCATGCAACGCACAATGGCGGTTTCTGTGCCTAACCAAGCCCCCAAACTTTGTTGGGTGATGCCCGCCGCGATGGAAACCACCAATACCTGCCGCTGCCGGATTAACTTTGCCGCCCTGCACGCCACGTCTTTCAGTATTTGCGGCTTGACCGCAAAAACCAACACATCCACCGCCTCAATTACCGTGTCATTACTCAGCGACGTGTTAACGCCCAGATTAACCGCAAATGCCGCCAACGCCGCTTCGTCCACATCGGACACCCAGATAGCCCCGGCGGGATGGCCGCTGGCTATCAGCCCGTTCATCAGGCTTGAAGCCATATTGCCGCCGCCAATAAAACCTATTTTATTCGTTTTCATAATGTCCCTGTACAGATAATCATTGCAGGTATTTTACCCTATATAAAGCTGGAGTAATAAATCCCTAAAATTTTCATATAAAATGTCGGCATTGTTATCCCAATTTGCCCCCGTCATCCAGTGACTGGAGCCATCTTACGACGGCCACACCCATGCGAAAGCAAGCCATTCATCCCTAAGCCCCAAACCATCCCGACAATGATCGACACCATTTATATAGAAGAAGCCATCCGCCAACATCCACGGGTATTGGAAATTTTGGCGCGCTTCCCTAATGCCGCACGCATACCCTGCCGCCGCTACGGGGAAGTGTTTAACCCTAAGGCCCAGAATTTCCGGTTGCAAAAACTCAAACCGGCGTTGATCCTTGCCGAAAAATACCAACATTTTGCCCTCCCTGCCCCCGCCGGGTACGGCATCGGCGCACGGCGCAATTTTTATTTTTCCCATGTCTTAAATTGCCTTTACGATTGCCGTTATTGTTTTTTGCAAGGTATGTACCAATCCGCACATTACGTGCTGTTCATCAATTACGAAGATTTCCAACAAAACATCACACAACTGTGCGCACAAACGCCGGATGAGGCGGTGCATTTTTTCTCCGGCTATGATTGCGACAGCCTCGCTTTGGAACCCGTGACTGGCTTTGCCGAAAGCTTTCTGCCCTTTTTCGCCGGATTGCCCAATGCGTGGCTGGAATTGCGCACTAAAAGCACCCAAGTGCGCAGTCTGTTAAACCGCGAGCCCTTGCCACGTGCGGTGGTGGCGTTCAGTTTGTCACCAGGGCTTATCGCCGAAAAAGTCGAGGCCAAAGCCCCTACCCTACAAAAACGCCTGGATGCCTTAGTTAAATGCCAGGAGCAGGGCTGGCTGGTGGGCCTGCGTTTTGACCCTTTGCTGTACCAACACGATTACCAGGCGCATTACCAGGCGCTGTTTGAACAGGTTTTTGCCCGCATCAACCCTGAACGGCTGCACTCGGTGAGTTTGGGCGTGTTCCGTTTGCCGGAAAATTTCTTCAAAAAAATCCACGCCCTGTATCCCGACGAAAAGCTCTTCGCCAGCCCTTTGGAACGGCAAAACGGCAGGGTGTCCTATCCGAAACAATTGGAACAGGACATGATAGGCTATTGCACCGGGCAAATACTGGCCCACATCCCGTCTGACAAATTTTTCCCATGCACACTGTAAAACGCACAACCCTGGTCACCGGAGCCAGCTCCGGCATAGGCCGCGCCATCGCCAAGGTGTTGTTGCAACAAGGCCATCACGTCATCGGCGTAAGCCGCGATTGCGGTAAATTCCGCCAAAATGTCATGGGCTTTACCGGCGTGCAGCTGGATTTGTCGGATCTGGACGCTTTGCCCCAACACCTGAACAAATTGGTGAACACCTATCCGGCGATTGATTCGGTGGTTTTTTGCGCTGGCCAAGGCCAATTTGGTTCGCTGGAAGAATTTTCTTATCGGCAGATCAACGGGCTGATGGGCGTCAATTTCACCAGCCAAGCCTTTGTGACCCGCGCCTTGTTGCCCGCCTTAAAACGTAAGCCCCGCAGTGATTTGGTTTATATAGGCTCAGAAGCCGCGTTAAAAGGCAGCCGGAAAGGCGCGGTCTATTGCGCCAGCAAATTCGCTTTGCGGGGCTTCACCCAAGCCTTGCGCGAGGAATGCAGCAAAAGTAATGTGCGTGTCTGCTTGGTTAACCCCGGCATGGTCAGGACGGAGTTTTTCGATACCTTATCCTTTTCGCCTGGCGATGACGGCAGCAACGCCTTATTGCCAGAGGATGTTGCCCAAGCCGTGCTCTATGTGCTGGAATCACGCGCCCAAATGGTCGTCGATGAAATCAACCTCAACCCTTTGAACAAAGCCATCAAATTCAAATAACCGTATGCGTATCCTGTTTATCCATAACAACTTCCCCGCCCAATACCGCCACATAGCCGGCGCACTGGCCGATAACCCCGACAATAAAATCGGCTTTATCACCCAAAACAAAACTAGCGCGGAGATGCCCGGAGTCACCAAACTGGTCTACGAACCCGCCCGGAAAGCCCACGCCAGCACGCATTTGTATGTGAAAGCCTTTGAAAATGCGGTGCTGGAAGCGCAGGCGGTGGTACGGATATTGGAACAACTGAAAGCCAAAGGCTTTGTGCCCGACCTGGTCTGTGCGCATACCGGCTGGGGCAGCGGCATGTTCGTCAAAGACATTTTCCCCGACACACCGTTGTTATTGTATTGCGAATGGTTCACCCGTTTCCGCGGCAGCGACCTGGATTTCGACCCTGGCGCACCGCCAGCCAGCCTGGATGACATCCTGCGTTTCCGCGCCAGCAACGCCGCAATGTTGATTGACCTGGAGGCCTGTGATGTTGGCGTGACGCCCACCTATTGGCAACATTCCCGCTTCCCCGACGCCTTCCAGCCACGCATCCAAGTCTTGCATGACGGCGTCGACACCGATTATTTCCAGCCCAAAGCAGGGGCGAAACTGCAACTGCCGGGCTTGGATTTAAGTGGCGCCCAAGAAATTATCACCTATGTCGCACGGGGCATGGACACTTATCGGGGCTTCCCGCAATTCATTGAAAGCCTCACCCGGTTGTTAAGCCGCCGCCCAAATTGCCATGTGGTGATTGTCGCCGCCGACCGCATCGCCTACGGCCCACCTCCCCCTGAAGGCCAAAGCTGGAAAAGTTGGATGCAGGCAACAGTGGATTTGGACTGGACTAGGGTGCATTTCACGGGCTCACTACCCTACCGGGATTACCTCCAGGTTTTGCAGGCCTCGTCCGTGCATGTCTATTTGACAAAACCGTTTGTGTTGTCATGGTCCTTATTGGAAGCCTTATCGGCAGGCTGCCTGGTGGTCGCGTCAGACACCGCACCTGTCCGTGAAGCCATTCAAGATGGCCACAATGGCTTGCTGGTGGACTTTTTTGATACCCTGGCGATAGCCGACCGTATCGAAGAAGCGTTGGATAATGGTACCTTAGGGGATATGCTTAGGCGGCACGCCCGTGCAACGGTTCTGGAACATTACTCGCTGGCAAAGTTATTGCCGGCACAGCTGCAATTATTGGACAAATGGGCAACCAGGCCGGGGTCCCCAGCCACATTATAGGCGGGCCCTTGGCCCATTAGGGGACAGGTTTGGTTTGGAGGGTTTCCCGCAAGGTCGCCAATGCGCTTTCGTAGTCAAATGCGTCAATTTGGCGGCTAAACTCAGCGTAACGTTTACCTAGCCTGACATTTAGCAAATTGGCCGATTCCCTAGCCAAGCGGCTGGCAATGGCATTGTCTTCGGCAAGCAAAGCTTCCAGTTCTGATAAGACCCGGTTTACCTGTTCAGGGTCAACGCAGTTATCCGTGCTTCCGGCTAGGCCAAGGCCTTCCGGTTGGCTCAAAATGCCCCCAATCAGTTGCGCCAACTCCTCATCACACGACTTGGCCAATTCCATGCAGTCGGCTAGCGCGGCTTTCTGATGCAGGGCCGTATCCAGTTTGGCCGCCAGTTCAGAAACCCTAAGGGCGCCTAAAGTGGCGGACACCCCTTTAAGTTCGTGCGCCAAACCTTGTGCTTCTTGGATTTTGCCAGCCTCCAAAAAATCCTGGAGATGTTTCATGTCCAGGCGATGGTTATTGGCGAACATTTGCAAGAGTTGCCAAAATTTATTCGCGTCGCCCATGACGATGGCAAGCCCCCGCCCGACATTAAGTCCGGGGATCAATTGCAAGCGGTTTTCCAGGTTGATGGCCACATCCGGGTCTGGCACCGGGACGGCCAAGGGCATGGCAGGCCGCGCATCCGGATCCGTCCGGGATTTGGGGGTGTCAGAGCGCGCAAGCCAATGCAGCAGGGCCGTGTAGAGGTCTTTGGGGACCACGGGCTTGGCAACAAAATCGTCCATGCCAGCCGCTAAGCAGGCGCGCCGGTCTTCGTTAAAGGCGTTGGCGGTCATCGCCAGAATGGGTAAGGCTTTGCAACCCGGAAGGGCGCGGATGGCCTGGGTTGCCATCAGGCCATCCATCTCGGGCATTTGCACATCCATCAGCACCAGGTCATAGCCGTTCATGGCAGCTTTTTCCACGGCAATCCGGCCATTCTCGGCGGTGTCCACCGACAGGCCCGCACCATACAACAATTCCAACGCCACTTCACGGTTGATGGCGTTGTCTTCCGCTAAGAGCACACGGGCGGCCGTAAAATTTTGGCGGAGTATGATGGCGGCATCAGCCCATTTTTCTTCGGCGGCACTGGGCATGGCGCCATACCCACGCTGGAGCAAAACGGTTATCCAGAAAGTGCTGCCTTGCCCCAAGACACTTTCAGCCCCGGCGTCCCCCCCCATCATCCGGGCGAGGTGCCGGGTAATGGCCAAGCCCAACCCTGTGCCCCCGTAATTACGGGTCGTCGAAATGTCGGCCTGGGTAAAGGCTTCAAACAGCATTGGCAGATTTTCTTTAGCGATACCGATGCCTGAGTCCTGGACTTCGAAACGCATCAGCAAGCCCAGGCCAGTCTCCTGTAACAGTTTGGCGCGCAGGCAAATCGTGCCATGCTGGGTGAACTTGATGGCGTTGCCCGCGTAGTTGAGTATGGCCTGGCGCAACCGGGTAGGGTCGCCACGCAACCATTGGGGCGCATTGCCGGTTTCTATTTTAATGTCCAAACCTTTCATCCTAGCCTGTTCGGCCAGCAGCGAATAGACATGATCCAACAAAGGGCCCAAGGCAAAGTCAGTCTGCTCCAGCTCCAAGCGGCCCACTTCGATCTTTGACAAATCCAGGATATCATTGATGATGGACAGCAAATGTTGGGCGGCGGCGTCGATTTTGTCCAGACGCCCGCTTTGTTCGGGCGTGGGGGAGTTTTGGCGTAAGAGATACGTCAAGCCAATGATGGCGTTCATGGGCGTACGGATTTCGTGGCTCATATTCGCCAGGAAAGCGCTCTTTGCCCGATTGGCCGTTTCGGCTTGCTCTTTGGCATGCCGCAATTCAATTTCCAATTGCTTGCGTAGGCTAAGGTCGATATGCGTGCCAACCGCACGTAGCGGTTGGCCTTCTGCATCACGCGCCACTAACTTGCCCCGGCTCAGTATCCATTTATAGCTACCGTTCTTGGTGCGCATCCGGAATTCCATTTCATAAAATCCTTCGTTCTCCAGCCGTTGCCTGGTCTGTTCCACAACGTTGTCCCTTTCCTCAGGGTGCAGCAAGTCCACCCACAGATTGTTGGTGTCCAGGCCAAACTCACCCGGCTCATAACCTAGCATCTTGTAATAAGCGGGGCTACAGTAACCGGCGTTGGATTGGATGTTCCAATCCCAGATACCGTCATTGGTCGCGTCCAGCGCCAATTTAAAGCGTTCCTCGCTCGCCTTAAGCTTATTGACCATGGAATCGAGCTCTGCGGTGCGCGTCGCCACCAATTCTTCCAAATGGAAACGGTGCTGCTCCAATTCCGCCTCCGTCCGCTTTTTTTCGGTGATGTCCTCTTTCACCCCGACATAGTGGGTGATGCTGCCGTCAGGCTGGCGGATGGGGGAGATTCTGGCAAACTCCAGATATTCGCTACCATCTTTACGGCGGTTATGGAGTTCCCCTTGCCAAGACTCGCCTTGGTTCAAATTTCCCCACAGCGATTTATAGGTCAAATAGGGCGTGTTGCCCGTTTGGAGGATGCCCGGGTTCCGCCCGAGCAATTCTTCGCGGCTATAACCTGAGTTCTGGACAAACGCCTCATTGACGTATTCGATCTCGGCGTCCAGATTGGTGATGATGATGCTTTCCGGACTTTGTTCGACAGTTTGTGCCAGCTTGCGTAGCTGGTCTTCCATCTTCATGCGTTCCGTAATATCAAAAGCCAGCATGAGTTCCGCCCGCCGCCCGCCAAAATCAAGGACATGGGAGGTGATTTCCACCAAAATCACACTGCCATCTTTGCGGCGATGATGCAAAATCCCGGCTTTATCGATACCCGGCGTAACCCGCCCGATACTGTCAAAAAGCTTTGGCAAGTCTTCTTGCGGATAAATATCCTTGACGGCCATCGCGAGGAATTCCTCACGGCTGTAACCATAATGCACGATCGCCGCATTGTTGACGGCGAGGAAGGCGAGCGTTTCCAAATCGTAGACCCACATCGGATGCGGATTGGTCTCGAACAACAGGCGGTAACGTTGCTCGCTTTCGCGTAATGCGGCATTGGCGGCTTCGGCACGGGCGCGGGCGGCGACGGCATCCTCCATCAAATTCAATGCCGCCAGGCTGGCTTGCCGTTGGGCTTGTAGGGTGGCTTGCTGGTTTTCGTTCAACGCGGCTTCGGCTTCGGCGCGGGCGCGACGCTCCTTCGTTTCTGTCAAGGCACGGAGCAACGAAGGCCATAAACGCACCAGGTTATTTTTGGAAATGAAATCGCTGATGCCCAAGTGCAACAAGGCCACCGCCGCCGCTTCGCCAATACTTCCTGACACCAGCAGTACGGGCACGTCCTTCGCCAAACGGATACGCCTCAGGGTGGCGGGGAAATCCATCCCTGACAAGTTGTAATCCGACAGGATGGCATCCCATTCATCAAGCAACGCCAACTCCAGTTCCTCCTGGTCACTGGCGCACTTGCACTCAAGCGACGGGTCCTGCTTGCGCAAATACCTCTCCAGCAACAGGAAATCGGCCGGGGTATCTTCAATGACAAGGATTTTTAATGGCCTGTCCATAACGGCTTTACCGTACCAACGGCGGTTCGTTGGTCACCAGCCAATACACCCCCAAACGCGCCACAGTCTCGGCGAATTCGGCAAAATCGACCGGCTTGCGCACGAAACTATTGACCCCTATCTGGTAGCTCTTAAGGCGGTCACGTTCCTCATCTGAAGAAGTCAAAATGACGATTGGCAACAATTCAGTACGGGCGTCACCACGCAGGCGTTCCAATACCTCCAGACCGGACAGGCGCGGCAAACCGATGTCAAGCAAGACCACGGTGGGCAAATCCGGGCCTTCACGGCCAACAAATTCACCTGCCTTAAAAAGATAATCCAGGGCTTGTTGGCCATCCCGCGCCACGTCTATCCGGTTTGCCAAATTGGCTTTGCGCAAGGCCCGTAAGGTCAGTATTTCGTCCTGGGGATTGTCCTCCACCAAAAGAATAGTTTTGTGGTTCATTGCCAAACCTCGTTTATGTAGCATTGATGGCTTAAGTGGCCGTTCAAAAGTCTTTTAACCTTTGTGGCGGATAAGGGGGAACAAATGAATTTTTCATTATGTTAAAAATTTTTGGCCACTTACTGATAGGCTCCGGCACCTGCCCGCCCCAGCGTCGAAATAAAGGAAGCACTTGTTCCGGGTAAATCCAGGCCACCTTCCCTCACCCGATAGTAAAACTAAACACCGCCCCCTTGCCCATTTCCCCATGTGCCTCTATCGTGCCGCCGTGGCGATGGACAATGCGTTGTACGGTCGCCAAACCAATGCCAATTCCAGGGAATTCATCCTGACGGTGCAGGCGCTGGAAGGGCTGGAACAGGCGGCTGGCATACGCCATATCGAAACCGGCGCCATTGTCGGCGACACAGAAATAGCGCTTGCCATCACGTTCCTCGGCATAAACGCGGATATGCGGAACGGCGACATGCGCGGTATATTTCCAGGCATTTTCCAACAAGTTGGACATCAGCACTTCAACCATACGGACATCGCCACGGATTTGCAGGCCTGCCTCAACCTCCACAACAACTTGCCGCGGATTATTTTTGCCCAATTCCGCCAACAGGCGTCCGGCAAGGGCGGACAGGTTTATGTCGCCCAATTGCAACTCGCCCCGCACGCTCCGCGACAACACCAACAAACCGTCGACCAAACCGCTCATTTTATTGCTGGCGATATTGATTTGGTCCAAATACATTTTTGCTTCATCCTGCAGCTGGTCGCCGTAATCTTCCTGCAACGCTTGGCTAAATCCGCTCATGGCACGTAACGGCGCCCGCAAATCGTGGGAAACCGCATAGGCAAAGGCATCAAGTTCGCGGTTGGCGGCGGTCAATTCGGCGGTGCGTTCAACCACGCGCTGTTCCAATTCGGCGTTAAGGCGGCGGATGGCTTCCTGGTTCCGGTTCCGCTCGGTGATGTCCCGCAATATCACGGTGAACAGCTTGCCGCTGGCAATGTGGGCTTGGGAAATGGACGCTTCGATAGGGAACTCCTCGCCATTGGCGCGCAGGCCGCTGATCTCGCCCAATGCGCCCATACGCCGCGCGGTTGTGCCGACCTGTGAAAATCTCCGGATATTGTCCCCATGTGAATCGCGGAAACGTGGCGGGATGAGCCGCGCCAAGGGCTGCCCTATCGCCTCTGCCGGATCCAGGCCGAACACCTGCCCGGCGGCCGGGTTAAATAAGCGTATCTGCTGCTGTTCATCCACCGTTATGATTACATCCATCGCCGAACCGATAATGTTCGCCAAGCGTTCTTCGCTTTCACGCAAGCCTTGCTCCATCTGTTTGCGCACGGTGATGTCCTGCACCGTGCCGTGCAGGATGATAACGTTGCCATTGGCATCCTGCACGGCTTTGCCACGGGCGGTGATCCAATGGCGAGCCCCGTCGCTACGCACGGTTTCAGCATCGCATTCGTAAGCCTCCCCTTCCGCCAGGCACTTCTCCACCGCCGCTGACAGCAGCGCCCAACTTTCAGGGCTAAAGTATTGCCGGACTTCCGAATAACTGGCCGGAGGCAAGCCGGGGTCCCGGCCATAGATGCGGTAGATTTCCTCCGACCATGTTTGCGTGCCGGTTTGGACGTCCCATTGCCAGTTACCGATACCGGCCAAGGTTTGCGCTTCCCTCAAAGCCATCTCGCTGGCCTTAAGCTTAGCTTCCGCCGCTTTCCTGTCAGTGATGTCACGTAAACTGAGGACCACGCCTTGGATTTCCCCGTCCTGCCGGAAAGGCAGGTATTCAGTATCCAACACCCGTGGTTTGCCGTCAGGGAATGTGAGTTCGGCAATGCAGCGCTGCATCTCGCCGGACAAGGCACGGTCAAGGTAGGGGGAGAGATGGGCGTACATGCCAGTACCAACAACGTCCGCCACTGGCCGTTGGCGTAACCCCTCAGGTGTTGTCCCAAACCTCCCGGCATAAGCAGGATTGGCCAGATGATAGCAACGTTCCGTGTTTATGAAGGCCAGCATATCGCTTGAAGTGGCGAAGATTTCCCCATAACGTTGCAATTCCGCTTGGGTGCGCTGGCGGACATCCATCAAATCGGCATTGACCTGCTGTTGCGCCCGCCGCAAACGCTCATGGGTGTCGCTGAACCAATAACCCATGGCCAGGAACAGGGCTACCGAATAATATCGGTTAGGGTTATCCACCGCCCAACTTAACTGCGGGGGGATAAAAAAATACCAGGCCATGGCGGTACTGATGACGGTGCTGGCCAAGCCACCACGGAGCCCGCCGAGGCGCGCACTGAAAAATACGGCAGGGTAGAACAGGAGCCAGACAAAAGGGGATAACCAAGGCCACAGCACCCATTGCAAGGCGAGTGCCAAAAAAGGCAGCAGGATCGCGAGGCCCCAGTTCTTGCCCATCATGGTTTTACCGTGGTTGCAGTTGCGGCATCCAGAAATGCCAATGGATAAGGCGGCTCTTGTCCAAGCTGCTGGCATAAGGCGTTGACTTGCTGCTTCAGTTCAATCATGTTTAGCTCACGCCCGACCATGGCGCGGTTGAAGCGTTGCAGTTCGGCGTTACGCTCAGCCAGTTCGCCAGTCTGCTGGCGTAAGGCCAATTCGGTGGCCTTGCGTTCGGTGATGTCGCGTGAAAGCACAATAAAATGCTGGAGATTGCCTTTTACACCGGATTTGCGGGCCACGGACAGCTCAAAATACCGCCCTTTCCCCGCCAGTTGTAAATTGATCGTGCGGCCATAGTCCGATCCCACCTGGCTTGCCGCCGCGAGTGATTCCATGACTGTCCGGGCCGCCTCTGGCGGTAGGACTTCATGCACAGTATGCCCTAGCAACTGTGCTGGAGGCGCGGCCAGCTGCTCTTCCTGGGTCGTTTTCACTTTGACATAGCGTCCGGTTTCATCCACCTCAAACAGCAGGTCGGGGACGGCTTGCAAGGTAGCGGACATATCATCGGTAAGCTGGCCCAAAGCTTCCTCCGCCTCTTTGCGTTCGGTGATGTTGGTATGGGTGATCACAGCCCCCTGTTTCCCTTCCCCCATCGGGGTGACGGTCAGGATGAACCAGCGCTGCCGCGTCGGTAAATGGCAGGGATATTCAAGGTTGAAGCTGGGAAGGCGCTTGTCGAGCACGGCCTGGATGCCGTCGTGGGCGGCCTGGCCCGCTCCTGAGTAAGGGCCTATGCTTTGCCGGCAGATGTCCAGGTATTTTGCGCCAACCCCAATAAACCCACCAGAATAAGCGGCATTGTCCTTGCCAAAACATTCCCAGGCCCTATTCACGGCGGTTATGGTGCCCTGATTGTCAAGCACGGCAATATGGGCGTTTACCGAATCCAAAATGGCATGTTTGAATTCCTCGCTTTCACGCAGCGTCATTTCTGCCTGTTTGCGCTCGGATATATTGTCGAACACGACCACGATCTGTTCCGCTTGCGGACTGAATACGGAAATGGAAAACCATATGCCCAAGGTCGGGACATAACTTTCAAATTGCCGGGCCGGGCCGCCTTTCGCCACTTCCCCAAAAATCTCCAACAAATCCCGATTGGTCTCAATGAAACCCGGGATAACCTCGCTGACGTGGCGGCCAACCACATCCTTAAGCCCGGTCAAAGCCTCAAACGCCTTATTGATTTTCAGGTAGCGGAAATCTTTGGCCTCGCCATGTTCATAAATCATCAGGCAATGGGCGTAGCCGTTCATCATATTATCGAATAAGGAGCGGTAGCTTTTCTCGCTGCTATGCAAGGCCATCTCCGCCTGTTTGCGCCCGGTGATGTCGCGTGAAATGCCAAAAATACCGATAATATTGCCTTGTTCATCCCGTAACGGCCCTTTGGTCGCCAAAAAAGTCCGTGGCCCGTTTGCCGTGCTGAGGGTTTCTTCGTGGGTATAGGATTGGTTTTCGGTGATCACCTGCCGGTTGATCCCCATCAGCCATGCGGCCTGTTCGGCCGGGAAAATGGCCCGATCATCTTGCCCCAGCACCTCTTCGGCCGGTTTGCCGACGAAATGGCTGGCGGCCGCATTGAACAAGATGTAGCGCCCATCCAAATCCTTGGCGAATATGGCGTCGTCGGAACTTTCGGCAATGGCGGCGAGCAGGTTTAGGGCCCGCAGGCGTTCAGCTTGGGATTGTTGCACGCTGTTGGCGATAACCAACGCCTCGCGTTGGCGTAACAGGTACAAGCCACTGCCTGCCATGAACAGGAACAACAGGCCGACAAAACCCACCCAAATGCCGTCATTAAGGACTTCCGCATATAACTCGGACTGGTCTTGCTTGACCATAAGATACCAACTGGTGCCAGGGATGGAGCGTGCCACCCCGGATGATGGGACACCCCGGTAATCCATATCTTGGATGAGCTTGCCTAACGGCGCTTCACCACGTAACACTTGCGCAAAAATCAGTTTGTCCGTGGTTATCGGCAGGTGCAGGTTAGCGGCCGAGCCTTTTTTATATTTTAGCTCGTTAAGGAAGAGCACTTGGTCGCCATCACGCCGGAACAACACCGTTTCGCCACTGATGCTCGGTATAGGCCACGTTTGTAAAGTGGGGAGCAGCCACTCCGCCAGGTCAATATGCAGGATGACGATGGCGGGGCTAGGCATGGCGGTAAGCGGGGCGACAAAATCTAACCGCACATGGCCGGTCAAATCACGGTAGGGGCCGACAAAGCCCACTTTGCGGCTTGAGGAGGCCAACTGCGCGGCCTCCTGCAAAGGCGGCGAAAGGTTGGCGGGCGAGGATGCGCTGCCCCAAATTTTTTCACCCTGGGTGTTGAGCAAGGAAATGGCGCAAAACCCACGGCTCTTGCGAAGTTGTTCCAAACGTTTCTGTAGGCGGCCTCCACTAAGCGCATCGCCTGATTCTTGCCAACGGCGGTAATGGTCTGCAAAAAAATCGCTGGTCTGGACAAAATCCGCATCGCCTTGCCTTTCCGTGAGCCAATCGGCAATTTGCCGAGCCTTCAAATCGGCAATGGCTTGGAGGCGGATAGCTCCAGCTTCCTGGTGATGGTTGAAGGCGTTGATAATACCCACACTGGTCAGCGTGATGATGACCACCGACAACCCTATAAAAGGCTTATACAACCGGCGGGAAACCATTGGCATGGCCGTCGTTTCCGGATCGGTACCTAACCAACGCCGCATCAGGCCATATAACAACAATGCGGTCACACCGACAAACAACCACCCTTTAAACATGCCGACCAGGATAATTTGCCCGGGGTCACTAAAGACCATTTGCATCAGCTTATCAGACAGGAGTATCCATAAACCAGAAAACAGGGTGTAAACCAACACTACGGTCAAAATCCTGTCGCGGCGGGTTGCTACAAGTTGGTTGGCAATAACGGGGGGCATATTGGCTCACAAACTGTGATGAATTAACGGACTCGGTGGTTCAGCCATATCCTTTAGCCATGATGTTATCACTAATTAAAATATTTATGGAATCATATACTTAATTATATTAGGCAAACCGATACGGATAAGCCCGATGGGCGCATTTAGTCTGGTTCAGGGTCGCGGTGACGTTCATGGATGTCGCAGAAAGCATCGAAATGGGCCAGAAACATATCAACCATGTCCGGATCGAAATGCTGCCCGCGCCCGGCTAAAAGGATGCGTTGGACTTCTTCAAGGGGCATTGGGTTTTTGTAGACGCGGCGGGAAATCAACGCGTCAAAGACATCCGCCAAGGCCATGACCCGTGCCGAAACCGGGATGGCGTCACCTTTAAGGCCATCCGGATAACCGCTCCCATCCCATTTCTCATGGTGCCAATGGGCGATTTCTTTAGCCAAGGCCAGGAACTCCACCTTAAGGCTCGCATCGCGTTCTGCGGTTTCAATAGCCTCGCTGCCTAGATAGGCATGGGTTTTCATCACGGTCCATTCCTCCGGTGTGAGCGGGCCCGGTTTTTGTAAGATACAGTCAGGAATGCCCACTTTGCCAATGTCATGAAGCGGTGCCGAACGGGCGAGGATTTGAATATAGTGGTCGGTCAATATTTCCGCAAAACGCGGTAGCGCCCTTAATTCTTGGGCCAGTTTCTGGACATAGTGTTGGGTGCGCAAAATGTGGTTGCCGGTTTCCGGATCACGGATTTCTGCAAGATGCGCCAAAGCGCGGATGCTCACTTCCTGGATCAGCTCGCTTTCGGCGATGCGGTTTGATACTTCGGCTTCCAAATAGCTATTTTGTCCGCGTAACCAATCACGCGCCCGTTTCAGTTCCAGATGGGTGCGGACACGGGATAACAATACGGTGGGTATGATGGGCTTGGCGATGTAATCTAAAGCCCCCATTTCCAAACCACGCAACTCGGATTCAGTGTTATCCATTGCCGTGACAAAAATCACCGGGATGTAAGCGGTGGCGGGGTCTTTACGCAAGTGCTCAAAAGCTTGATAACCATCCATTTCAGGCATCATCACATCCAGCAGGATCAAGTCCGGGCAAGGCAAGGTGGCGGCGATACGCAAGGCTTTCGGCCCTGAATTGGCCACGCGCACGCGGTATAGCGGCTGTAGCAATTCACTGAGGACAGCCAAATTTTCTGGCGCGTCATCTACGATCAATATCGTAGGCGTAAATTCATCCGGCATGGCTCCCCTCCCCCTAGTCGTTTTTTGTTTTGATCTGTAGCCCCAACTCCAGAATACAACCGTAGTTACCCCGATTAAAAAAGCCCGCCAAAGCGTTCCAGGCTTTTTAATCTGGCCAGGAACGGGAATATCCCCTGTGCCGTTAAACAAATAAAGCAACTAGCTTTGATTTGGCAATCCATAACCTACCTTATTTGCCGGAATAGGCCAAGGGCGGATGCGCCGCCCTTACGGCGCGGCGCGCTTATGCCTTTTGGGTATGCCGGGAGGGGCCTTTACAAAATTGGGCTGGCATTTATTAGGTATGGGCCGTAACGGGCGCCCATACCCAATGGCAGGGATGTTTAACGGGATGCAATAGGCACAGGCGTCAAATGCCAGATTTCCCGGTTGTATTCGTTGATCGTGCGGTCAGTAGAAAACTTGCCGCTTCCGGCACAATTTAAAATGCTCATTTTGGTCCAGCGGTCTTTATCCCGATAAGCATGTTCCACCTGTTTTTGCGCGTCAACAAAACTCCGGAAATCGGCAATGGTCATCCACGGGTCATTAGGGCTCTTCAAGGCGGCAATCACGGCGTCAAATATGCCGGATTCAAACTGGTTAAAATGCCCGCATTCCAACAGGTTCATGACCCGTTTCAAATCTTCGTCCTGGCTGATCATCGTCACCGGATCGTAATGATGGCGTAATTGCTCGACCTGTTCTTCGGTCAGCCCGAACAGGAAGAAATTTTCATCACCAACTTCTTCACGGATCTCGATATTCGCGCCATCCAACGTACCAATCGTCAACGCCCCGTTCATCATGAATTTCATGTTGCCCGTGCCGGAAGCTTCCTTACCGGCGGTGGAGATTTGTTCGGACAAGTCGGCGCCAGGACAAATTTTTTCCATCGCGGAAACCCGGTAATTAGGCAGGAAAACCAGTTTTAATTTATCGCCGACATCAGGGTCATGGTTAATAACTGACCCTACGTTATTGATAAGTTTAATGATTTTTTTCGCCATATAATAACCGGGCGCTGCTTTGCCGCCTATCAACACGCACCGGTTAGTCCAATTTACAGTATCACCACGCTTAATGCGGTCATACAGATGGATCACATGCAGGACATTAAGCAATTGGCGTTTGTATTCGTGGATACGTTTGACCTGGACATCGAACAAGGCATCGACGCTTAAATCGACATCCAATTCCTGTTTTTTAAAATCAATCAGCCTTTGCTTGGATTGTTGCTGGATCTCATACCAACGTTTACGGAATTGTTTATCGCCAGCTAAGGGTTCGAGCTTTTTTAGCACCGACAAGTCGGTCAGCCAACCATCACCCAAGGTTTCGGTCAACAACGCGGCCAGTTCAGGGTTGCACGAGGCCAACCACCGTCTCGGCGTCACCCCGTTGGTTTTGTTGTTAAATTTTTTCGGCCACAATTCGTAGAAATCCCGGAATAGGCCTTGTTGCAGCAGTTTCGAATGCAATTCCGCGACACCATTGACTGAAAAACTGCCGACGATGGCCAAATAGGCCATCCGGACGTGTTGCTCTTGGCCTTCCTCAATCAATGACATGCGCCTTTGACGGCTAGTGTCGCCAGGCCAATGGGCGGAAACCTCGGCGAGGAAATGGACATTGATCTCAAAAATGATTTCCATCAATCTTGGCAATAACTGCTTGAACAAATTAACCGACCACCGCTCCAAGGCCTCAGGCAGCAAAGTATGGTTGGTGTAGGCCATGGTGTCACGGGTAATTTTCCAAGCGACATCCCATGACAAACCATGGATGTCCAACAATATGCGCATCAATTCCGCAACCGCGACGCTCGGGTGCGTGTCATTTAACTGGAAGCAGTTTTTCTCGGCAAAATGCGTGAAGTCATGGCCATGGTCGCGCACCCAGGCCGCAATCACATCCTGCAAACTGGCGGATGCCAAGAGATATTGCTGGCGCAAGCGCAAGGCTTTCCCGTTTTCGTTGGCGTCGTTGGGATACAGCACCATCGTGATGTTTTCGGCGGTGTTCTTGGCCGCTACGGATTCGGCATAATCACCGGCGTTAAATTCCTGCAAGTCAAATTCTTCAGTGGCGGCGGCTTTCCACAACCGCAAGGTGTTTACCGTGCCATTTTTATAGCCCGGAACCGGGGTATCGTAAGGTATTGCCAAAATGTCATGGGTATCCACCCAACAAACTCGAATATTGCCATTTTCATCTAAATGCCTTTCGGTATGGCCACCAAATTTGATCCGGTAGGCATATTCGGAGCGTTCGATTTCCCAAATATTGCCATAACGCAGCCAATGGTCGGGTTTTTCGACTTGTTCGCCATTCACAATGGCTTGGCAGAACATGCCATATTCATAACGGAGGCCATAGCCTGTCACCGGTAATTGCAAAGTCGCGCAACTGTCGATAAAACACGCCGCCAAACGCCCTAGGCCGCCGTTACCCAAACCTGCGTCCGGTTCGCTTTCAATCAGTTCTTCCATATCCAGGCCAACTTCATACATGGCTTTTTGGACCGCATCGGTAATGCCCAGGTTTAACATGGCGTTGCTGAGGGTACGCCCCATCAAAAACTCCATCGACAAATAATAGGCGCGTTTGCAACCTTGATCCCGGTAAGCATTATAGGTGTCTTTCCAGCGTTCTATCAGGCGGTCACTGACCACCAATGACAAAGCTTCATAAGCATAATGCGGTGACCGGCAGTTTTGGTCACGTCCCAAACGGTGGCTGTAATTACGTTTAAAATCGGCGACAATATCATTAACTTCCATCCCTAAATCCGGAACTAAAGTAATAGTGGATTTGGGCTGGCTTTTCTTAAAGACTTTATTTGGCATGATTCACTCGTTTTAACAGTTGATATGAAGGTTTTCCTTTGCATTTTACCAAGTTAAACAAAAAGTTTCTGTCTATTAAATTTAGGATCCGCTCTTGGCGCGATGGCAATCCGGTCACTTATTTTTATAGCGCTTACCCCCAACAACTACTTTATAAAGGCATACAGTAATGGCAAATATGACAGGCACGGCTGCAGGCGAAACCTTGAATGGCACGGTTACAGACGATCAAATTTTTGGCTTAGGCGGCAACGATATATTGTTCGGCAATGATGGCAATGATTACCTTGATGGGGGTGACGGCAACGATAGGCTAGAAGGGGGTAATGGCAATGACAACTATATTGGGGGGAAAGGCCAGGACACGTTCATGATCAACCTCGAAGCCACGGATAGCAGTAACCAGATCAATGATTTTGAATTGGGTGTTGACCGTATTGACTTGACCAAGGTAGGGATTGCCGATTTCGCTTCCATCCAATCTATCTTAGGCAATGCCGGCGCCGGCAACAGTGGCTTCGGCATATACCGCAACGGTGTCTGGTTGACAACCGCCCTGCTGGGCGTCAACCAAGACGATCTGATCGCCAGCGACTTTATATTTTCCACCCTCGTCAGCAATGACACTAAAACCGGCGGGGATTTAATTGATTATCTTTTTGGGGGCCTAGGTAACGACAAGGTGATGGGGGGGCTGGGCGATGACCGCCTGTTTGGGGAAGGCGGCGATGATATTTTGTACGGCAATTCCGCCGGGGCCGTCAACGGGGTCAATGATGGCTCCGACCTCTTGTATGGCGGCGCAGGCAATGACCAGTTGTTTGGTGGCGGTGGCCGCCCAGGAACATCGGAAGGGGACCAGTTGTTTGGTGGTGACGGCAATGACCGCCTGGACGGCGGCGCGGGCCCGGATTTTATGACGGGCGGCACGGGAAGCGACACGTTTGTCATGGCGCCTGAAAACAGCACCCAAGACGACAGCATTTTGGATTTCGACCTCTTCCAGGACAAACTGGATGTGTCCGCACTGGGCATCAGCGATTTTGACACCATCAAAACCCTAAGCAGCATCACCACGGACTACAACATAGTGCTCATTTACAACACCTATGGCGCCAGGTCCGGGGTATTTCTCAACGGTATCCTTCCGGGTAGCCTGGCCGCCAGCAATATCCTTTTTGCGTCGGCAAACACCAACAACATCATCGCCAGTGGGGGGCAAGACGATGATCTCTTTGGGGGCTTGGGCAATGACAAATTGTCTGGCGGCCTGGGCAATGACCGCCTCTTCGGCGAACAAGGCGATGACCAATTATTTGGCAGCGACAGCAGCAATCCGGCCGGGAGCGACAGGGACTACCTCTATGGGGGCGCAGGCAACGACAAATTGTTGGGTGGCGGCGATAATGACACCCTGCTGGGTGGCAGTGGGGATGACACCCTGACGGGCGGCAGCGGCAATGACAAACTGGACGGCGGCAGCGGTTCCGATACGGCCAGCTATATTGATTCAACCTCCGCTGTGACCATCAGCCTATGGAACAACGCCATATCCGGTGGCGATGCCTTTGGCGACACCCTCATTAATATCGAAAATATCACCGGCAGCAAATTTGCGAACGACACCTTGGTCGGCAATGCCCAGGCGAATGTGCTGGACGGTTCGGGCGGAGCCGATATTATGAATGGCCGCGAAGGCAACGACACGTATTTCGTCGACAATTTTGGGGACCGGATTAGTGACCGCTCAGGCATAGACACGGTCAACAGCGCCTTTAGCTATACCTTAAGCCCCAATCTGGAAAACCTAAACCTTTTGGGGACGGGCCCGCTAAACGGCAATGGCAATGCGCTTAACAATACCATCGCCGGGAATGCAGCCAACAATACGCTGAATGGTTTTGATGGTGTGGATACCGTTTCCTACTTTAACGCTTCAGCGGCGGTCACCGTTAACCTTGGCAACACTAGTGCGCAAAACACCTTAGGGGCAGGCATAGATACCTTGCTGAATTTTGAAAACCTGACGGGCGGTGCCTTTAACGACACCTTGCTAGGCAATGGCAATAACAATGTGCTGAACGGTAATGCGGGCGGGGATAGGTTGACCGGAGGTGACGGCGCAGACACTTTTGTCTTTAACAGCAAACTCGGTTCTGACACCGTGACTGATTTTGCCACAAATGCCGATAAGCTACAGTTTAGCCAATTAGGAATCCGTATCGGCGATGGCGATACGCTGGTTGAAGGCGGGACGGTTAGGGGGTTTGGTTCAGGCGGTTTCGCCAATAATGCGGAGCTGGTGATCATGCAACAAAACGTTGCTGGCGCCATCACCACGACCAGCGCCGCCCTTGCCATCGGTTCGGCAAACTCAAGCTACGCTTTGGGGCAAACAGTTTTGTTTGTTGTCGATAATGGGGCTGCGACAGGATTGTTTTTATTTTCCGCCACTAACACCGATGCACAAGTATCGGCGGGTGAGCTTAGCCAAATTGCACTCATTGGCAATACCGCCGCCACCGCTTTGACGGACTACGGGTTCATTGCCTAAAAACAACCCCGGCAGGTTTCACAAACCTGCCGGGGTTTATGCCGCTATTAAACCGTTTTATGCTCGCCCGCAACCTGCAACAAAACCCGTGCCGCCTTAACCGCCGCCAAGCTTGCCACTGCGTAAGCCACCGCCCAACCGACATAAGCGGGCAAATATTTGGCGATTGCCAAACTGTAACTGGCCACTGGCATATCCGCGTAACGGCCAGAAAACAAGAAGAAACTGCCGTTGGAAATGACGAAGGCCACTATTGCCGATAAGGTTACCGAAGCTGCAAACACCGCCCACTCCTGTTTTCCTGAAGCCGCCAAGGTCCGGCAAAACCGCCCCGCCGACCACATCACGCCATAAGTGGGTATTAAGAACACATAAGCGGGTGACATGCACCAATCGCTGACATTAAATTGGTTGATCGCCAGATAATCCAACAGCCCTGCCGCCAATAGCAAACCCGCCAACCACATGCGGTTGCTGACATATAAACCCGCCAAAAAAAACACGGCTAAGGATGCGTCCGGCAACGACCAAGCCGAGCCGAAATGATGCACCCGTGTAACCGCCATCAGTGCAAGTAAAGGGACAATTGCCGTGTTCAAGGTTAATTTCATAAGGTTTCTCCTAAATTAAATAAGTGGCATCGCATCGCCCATCAACAGTCCGGTCCCGCAATGGGCAACGCCAATACCGTGTAGCTTAATGGTTATAATGCACGGACACAAAAAAGTTTCGGTCCGGCGTGTTGTAACCATTCGCCGTTTGATAATTCTCATCCAACAAATTATTCAACTTGCCGCTCAGCATCCAGCTTTTATTGATATGCCAAGCCGTGCGCAAATCCACCGTGACGAAGCCATGCAGGTTGACCCGGGAGCTTGGGAAGGTGTTGTAATCAATGTCAGGACGGTCGCCTTGTGCCAGCACATTAGCCCCGACATCAAACTCGCCAAAAGAACGCGACACGTCAAAAGACAAGGATTTGTCGCTACGCCGTTGCAAACGCAAACCCGTCGCCACATCAACCGGATCCAGCAAATTGAGGTTCAATTTGTGGTGCCAGCCTAACAGGTCTGTGGTTATTTGCGCTTCAATACCTTCAATACGCGCCTTATCGACATTAACGGGCGGCCACCCGGAGATCAATTGCTCGACATCGGTATGATAGGCCCGCAATTCCCATTGCCAACGGCCTTGCCCCCCGGCCAAGCCCACTTCAAATGATTGTGATTCTTCCGGCTTCAGATTCGGGTTGCCGTGACCATAACCATCAAATGGGTAATATAATTCGTTAAACGTTGGGGCTTTAAAAGCATTGCCGAAACTGGCGAAAGGGCTGATACCAAAGGCGGAATTATAACGCCATCCAATATTGCCAGTGGCATAATCGCCAAACGCTTCATTTTTGTCGCCGCGCACTGAAGCGTTAATAAAATGACGGTCGAACAAGCGGCTGTGCAATTCCGTAAACAAGCCGGCATCGTAACGGGAATGCCGGGCATACGTATCAAAACCTGCGATGTAAGGGACTATATCGCTGTTTTCAACCTCATCCAAACGATAGTCAGCACCAACCGTCAGTTGATGGGCGTCGCTTAGCTGCACTTGGTTCAACCAACTGGCATTCCAACGGGTCGTGTCATAACGGTTCTCGAAGCTTCCATCAGGGAAAAAGGTGTCCAAATCATCCGAGCTCCGTCCTAAGCGCAAGAGGCTATGCCAATTTTCCAACACATCCATTTTTCCTGTTAGCCCCACCACTTGATTGACAAACGCCGAATTATCACCATAGCCAGGGTATGAATCGTATTCGTTTGTGCCTTGCGAGCGCATAAAAAACGCTTCGATTTCCGCATCATTGGCAAACCGATGCCCGACCCGCGCATTCATGCCCGTGTTTTCGTAACCGTCACGGTCAGGGTCGCTATTGCGTTTGGCATTGAAACCTTGCGAATCAATGTGTGACACCCCCAAGTTATACCAGTTTGCCCCTAGCTTGCCGCTCACCGTGCCCGCCGTGTGCGCCGTGTCATAAGATCCGCCGCCCGCTTGCAGCGAGACATGCGGCTTGTCATCATCAGGGTTGCCTTTGCGGGTAAAAATCTGGATGACCCCGCCTATCGCTTCCGAACCGTACAAACTCGATTGCGGCCCACGGATAATTTCCACGCGCTCGATTTGGTCAATGGGGAGCAATTCATAAGGCGTCGTGCCAACCGTCGCAGAACCGACCTTAATGCCGTCAATCAACACCAGCACATGGCCTGGATTGGTGCCGCGCAAGAACAAGTCAGTGGTTTGCCCGTAACCGCCACTCTGGGCAATATCTAGGCCTAAGGTGCCTTTGAACAAATCCGGCAGGGTTTTGACTTGCAAGCGGTCAATGTCTTGACGGGTATAAACCGTCGCGCCTGCCGCGAGCTCGTTTTTGAGGGTTTCAGTCCGGGTTGCCGTGACAATGACACCCGGTAAATCAACTGGCTGCCTGGCATGGACGTTGGAGAAAGGGATGATAAGAACCAATAAGGGTGTGGCTATAATTTTTTGCATGATGTCCTCTCGGCAATTGCTCCTGCATTGCTCTACCTCCTGCATCCATGCAGTCGTGCGCCGCCCGCGCATCGTGAAAATAAAATCACAGCGCGAAAACGACCACAAAAGAAGACCCATGTAAACCAGCGCAACAAAGCCTAATTTCGTAGACAGCCCGCCGCTGTGCCGAAGTGCTTTTAGGCCGGTCTCCGGGCTTACCAGTGGCTTATGACCTGGCTTGTCACCTTCCCATGCTAAGCACAGTGGCATTATTGACAAACCTTTACTGATTTACCGTTGCGGGGGCAGCGTCGGATTTGGGGTGGCCTCACCGACTTCCCGTTTAACCAGAGGACATTTGTCCACTGGAACCTGAAAGCAAGCGGTAATTATAGGTGTTTGTGGCAATAAAGCAACTTGGAGTTGCTATTCACCAACTTTTGAGGAATTTGAAGCGCGGCCTACTAAACCGCATTAAGCGGCCAGTAAGCCGACAATGTGAGAACTACGGTAAAGTTTTCTGTCCGTAGTGGTCGGTGCCTGCTTATTCGGCAACCAGGGTTTTGCTGTACACTGAATCACCATTGATGTCTTTCAAATCAACTGTCATGGCTTTGCTGGTTTTGTCGATGTTGACATCGCCAAAAAATTGCAGTCCGGCATAAGGTGACAAGTTAGATTGGCCTGCCGGAGGGGCTTTGTAAAACACCACTTGCGGGCCAAAGGTGGCATCAGTCGAGTTAGGGCCGAATGAACCCGCGTTCAACGGGCCCGCGATAAATTCCCAGAAGCCATTGAAATTCGTTGATTGGGCTTTTGCAGGGTCGTAATAATGCGCCGCCGCGTAATGGACATCAGCGGTCAACCAAACGATATTTTTGATGTTGTTGGCTTTGATGTTGCCCAACAAATCCGCCATTTCCAACTCACGGCCTAAAGCGGGGCCGTCGTTGCCGTTAGCGACCGCTTCCCAGAGTTTTGGCGGGTTGTTGACAAAATCATCGCTGATGTTCAGGCCGATTGGCATATCAGCTGCAATCACTTTCCATACCGCAGTCGAGTCTTTCAAACCTTTTTCCAACCAGCTAACTTGCTCGGCGCCCAAAAATGCCGTTTCGGCACTTTGTTCAGTTTGCAGGTTATTGGTGTTGGGGCCACGGTAGCTGCGCATGTCAATGACAAACACATCCAACAAGGGCCCATAAGACACTTTGCGGTAAACACGGCCAGGCTCTAAGGCGTTATTAGGGCGTTGTGCGCTGAATTCTTGGAACGCAGTGGCCGCCCTTGCCACCAATAAGGGCACGTCTTTTACGGTGTAGCGGGGATCGGCGCTCAAATCTTTTGAGTCTGACCAGTTGTTGACCACTTCATGGTCATCCCATTGCCAAATTTGTGGCACTTCGGCATTGAAGGCACGGACGTGGGTGTCCAATAAGTTGTATTTGTAACGGCCGCGGAATTCGGCTTGGGTTTCGGCGACTTTTGACACTTCAGGCGTGACCACGTTAGTCCAGATTTGACCGTTCTCAACGGTCTTGCTGGCCGGGATCACCCCATCCGCATAAATGTTGTCGCCGCTATGGATAAAAAATTGCGGTTTCACTTGGCGCATCGCTTCATAGATTTTCATGCCGCCGAACGCTTCGTTGATCCCAAACCCTTGGCCTGCCGTATCGCCACCCCAAACAAAGTGGACATTGTCGTTTTTTCCAATGGTATGGAAATGGCCCATCACGGGCGCGCTTTTGGTGCGGGCGTTCGTCAAATCTTCAAACCAGACTTTGACAAACACATCCTTGCCCAACGGTAATCCGGCCAATTCTTGTTTGGCGGTATAATCTGTATTGGGGAGCGCATAAGGGCCACGGACAGTTTTGGCATGGGTAAATTGCTCATCCAATGCGTATTCAACCATCATACGGGCGGGGCGGTTAGACCGGCTCCAAACCATGACCCGGCCATTTTGCAAATCGCCAAATTGGATGCCCTGCTCCATGACCGGAGGCCTTGCCGCCAACACGGCAGAATCAATGGCCAAAGTGCCTGCAACAATTAACGGTAAAGCAAACAACAGACTACTGCGTGATTTCCTGATTTTCATGAAACGCCCTCATTGTGGGTTAATGGAACCCCCTAGTTAACCGTATCAAATTGACATGGCGATGAAGTTTATGTGTCAATTTCATGAATCCACCTCACAACCTATTAATCCGCCCACGACATGGACACCGCCCTCCCCGTTTTATATAGCTTCCGCCGCTGCCCTTATGCCATGCGGGCGAGGCTCGCCATTGCCTATGCGGGCATCCGCACCGAAATCCGCGAAGTGGCGTTAAAAGGCAAGCCCCAGGAACTGCTGGCCATTTCGCCTAAGGCAACCGTTCCGGTGCTGCAATCGCCAAACGGGCAAGTGGTTGAGGAAAGTTTGGATATTATGCTCTGGGCTTTGGCGCAGCATGACCCTGAGGATTGGCTGGCATCTGCTGCTGACGCCATGCCGCTCATCCAGAGGAATGACGGCGGCTTTAAATATTATTTGGACCGCTACAAATACGCAGACCGTTACCCGGATTATCCGGCGCACCATTACCGTCAGCAAGGGGAAGTGTTTTTGGCGGAACTGGAAAACCGCTTGGCGGGCGGCGGGCATTTATGCGGCCAGGATTTTTCCATAGCCGATGCGGCGATTTTCCCGTTTGTCCGGCAGTTTGCGGCAGTGGACGGGCGATGGTTCCAAACATCCGGCTATCCGGCATTGAAACAATGGCTGGATAGCCTATTGGCGTCGGCGTTGTTTGATGCCGTGATGGGGAAATATCCGGCTTGGGTGGCGGGTTCACCGGGCGTGGTTTTTCCAGGGCGTTAAACCGGAAGGGCTATGGCTTCATCGCCAACATCAGGCCCGCACTGCAAAAAAACACCTTGTCACAATGCCCGCCCATCAGCTGCGCGGCCTTGCCCGACAAGTCGGCAAATTGCCGCGCCAAAGGGTTATCGGGGATAATGCCTAAACCCACTTCGTTATGGACAAACACGAAATCGCCCGGCAATTGCAAGGCCGCCTCCAACTCCTGCAAAATCGCCGCTTCTGAAAAACCATGATAAAGCCGGTTGTTCAGCCACATCGTCACGCATTCCACCAGCACCGGGCCTTGGCAAGCTTGTAAGGTTTCCAGCAGGTTAAGTGGCTCTTCCAAGGTGATGAACGCCGTTTGCCGACGTTCCTGGTGCACGGCGATACGCTGGCGCATTTCCGCATCCAACAATTCCGTCGTTGCTAAATAAAAGGGCTTAACGCCAACCGAACGCTCCAAGATAAACGCCTCGGCCAAACGCGATTTGCCGCTTTTTACGCCGCCGATAAACAGGGTTTTCATCATCAGGAATCCTGTATGGCCCGCATAATTGCCTCCATATCCAAACACTCCCCCACCATATCCGCAAACCCTTGGATTTCCGCATCCCGATAGCAGCCATAAGCATAGCCGCGATAATCGCGGTGGATAGACCGGAAATAATCCGTACGGAAGTGATCATCATCAAACACCCCATGCACATGGGTACCGGCGATGCGGCCTTGCTGGTAAAACAGCGGATATTTCGCCAACCGCCCGCAATGGATTTCATAACCGTTGATCGCCGGATAGCCAAACAGCGCATACGCACCCCGCGCCAAGATTTTGGGGTTTTGGTACACCACGCTGTCCGCAACCAGCCCCAAGCCTACTTCGGTGCTGGCCAGGCCATACTCTAAGGCATCAGGGTCATGCAAGGTTTGGCAAAGCAACTGGTAACCGCCGCACAGGCCAAAAATCGGTTTGCCAAATTGCTGCAAAGCTTCAAACAAACCTTGTGCTTTCAGCCAATGCAAATCGCGGATCACGGTTTTGCTACCCGGCAATAGCACCATATCAAAACTATCCAGCGGACGGTAGGTTTCCACCATCACCACTTCCACTTCATTGTCCGCCATCAGCACATCCAAATCATTGTAATTGCTCAGGCCAGGGTAGGCGATCACGGCGATACGGATTTTCACCTCACCCAAACGCTGCCGGTAATTGCTTAAGGACTGCGAATCTTCCATGTCGATATTCAAGCTACGGTAGGGAATCACCCCCAACACAGGGACACCAAAACGTTCGCGGATAATGGTTTCGCCGTCATCAAAAAAGCGGCGGTCACCACGGAATTTGTTGATGGCCACGCCGACCAAATTCCCGCGCATGACCGGATCCATCAACGCCAAGGTGCCGTAAATGGACGCAAACACGCCGCCGCGTTCGATGTCGGCAACGAGGATGTTTTGTGTCTGGAACGTTTTCGCGATGAAGGTATTGGACAAATCCTTATCCAGCAGATTTAGCTCGACGGGCGAGCCTGCACCTTCGGCAATCACCACATCATAATCGCGTTGCAATTGCGTAAATGCCTGGGTGACCGCCTGTTCCAAGTTACCGATGTTATCGTAGTAATCGGCAACCGATTGGTTTTGATACACCGTGCCATTGACGATGACCTGCACACCGTTGCCACCGTGCGCTTTCAGCAACACCGGATTGAACAAAAAACTCGGCCCGACCCGCGCCGCTTCCGCTTGCAGGCATTGCGCCCTGGAAATTTCGAGGTTTTCTATTGTGACGGCGGAATTGTTGGAGACGTTCTGCGCTTTAAACGGCGCGACTTTCAGGCCACGATCCGCAAAAATCCGGCACAAAGCCATGGCCAAGGTGGTTTTTCCGGCATCGGAACTGGTGCCAAAAACGGCGAGTGGTTTCATTGGTTGAGGGTGTCTATGTAAGTGTAAGCAGGGGTGTAATGCAGCTTATGCACGGAGCCCAAGGCAATGCGGAACTGGAAGGCATTGGCTAAAGGCAAGGCCAACACCTGCGCCAATAAGGCACGGATAGTCCCGGCATGGGTGACCACCACCACCTGCGGCGCGTCTTTTTGGGTCAAATCCCGCCAAAACTCACCCGCACGGCGGTACAAATCGGTAAAGCTTTCGCCATTAGGCGGGGCGATATGGACAAAATTATCGGCCCAATGCCGCAAAGCCTCGGTTTCAATCGCGTCAAACGGGATATTTTCCCAATCGCCGAAATTGATTTCCAACAACCGTTCGTCACACTGCACATTATTGGACAAACACTCCGCAAGTTGCAGGCAACGGCTTAACGGACTGCAAAACACCGGGCAATCGGGGGGCAAATCCGGCAATTTGGCGCGTATTTTGGCCAGTTCACCGGCAAAGTCACCGTCCAGCGCAATATCCGTCCGCCCATAGCACAATCCTGTTGGCGCGGCGGTTTTGCTATGGCGGATCAGATAAATGTCCATAAGGCACTGGCTCCCAAATAAAACACCACTTCCGCCACTTGCTGGCTTGCGCCCAGGCAATCGCCCGTATAACCGCCGATGTGGCGTTGGAAATACCGCCCCAACAGCCCGTTCACCAATAGCACCGGAAGGGCTGCCAGCCAACAGCCCGTCGGCAACAGCAACACCGGCGACACCGCGCACACGCCAGCAAAGCCCAAATCTTTAGCGCTAGGCTTAAACACCGCCGCCGCGCCTTTGCTTTCATCTGTCCGCGCGTAATCGTATTGCCGCATCAACAACAATGGCGGCAGACGGCTGACGCTATGTCCCGCCCACAACACCAACGGCACGGCGGCGACAGGCATAGCGGACAAGACACTGGCTTTTAACAGCAGCAACAAGCCAATGCCCATCGCCCCATAAGCCCCCACCTGCGAATCCTTCATAATATCCAAAATCCGTTGCTTGCCCCATCCACCGCCAAAACCATCACAAACATCAGCAAAACCATCTTCATGGAATGCACCCGTCATGAAAATTCCGGCGATGATGGAAAGGATAACCGCAGTCATCGGCGGCCATACCAACACCGCCAGATAAAACACCAACGCACAAACACCGCCGGCCACCCAGCCGACTAAGGGCAGGTAGATACTGGCTTGGGGGAGTTTTTGGTAATCCAGGTGAGGCGGGGTGGGCAAGCGGGTGTAGAAGCTTAGGGCGAGCAAAAATAAGCCAAGGCAACTGTGCAAACGGAGATAAAGGTTGGCCATGAAAACTTTGGTTCAGGCCAGCGCGGCAAGGGCTTCGCTTACCGAGTTTTCTATCTTGAACAGGTCGTTGAAACCGGACATCTCGAACACTGACCGGACGTTGCCATTGACGTTCGCAAAACAGACCTTGCCATCTTTTGCGTTCAGCAGCTTGGCCATAACGAGCAGCCCGCGCAAGCCGGCGCTGCTGATGTAGTCAAGCCGGGCAAAATCCACCACAAACCGGCTATTGCCGCCGTCAATCAAGGCACGGATTTGTTTTTCATACTCTGGCGCGGTGACCGTGTCCAGCCTGCCTCCGACTGAAACAATGAGGGTGCCAGCTTCGTTTTTTGTCTTAAAATCCATAATGTCATTCCAAATGAGGGCTATTTTTAGGTCCTTTCTGCATCAAAAGCTCCAGCCGGTTTTTGCCGTCCACAAACTGGTAGGTTATGCTTTCCGTTAATTTTTTGATGATCATCAAACCAAAATCATCAGGCAGGCCGCCACTGTCCAGCGGGTTAAAAGGCCCGCCCGCGCTTTCGCACATTAAGGTCAGGTGCCCGCTTTTTTCCGAATAGGCTATGGTCATCTCAAAAGCCATGGCTGGCAGATAGGGGGTATAGATTTGCAGCAATTCTTCAACCAGCAACAAGAGGTTGTCACGGGTTTTCTTGGGTAAAACCTGCTTTTCGCAAAACGCTTCTATCTCCGCGTTCATCGCATACAAATCATAGTCGGGCGAACCAATCCGGCAATGGTAACTGCGGATCCGGTTGATGAAGGCTTTGGTCTTTTCTTTTTGCGGATTGTCAAATATCTGCGCCGGGCTACCTTCTTCATAAATCAGCCCCTCATCCATATACAGCACCCGGTTGGACACGTCTTTGGCAAAATCCATCTCGTGCGTGACGATCGCCATGGTCATGCCGTCTTTGGCCAAGCGGCGGATCACCGACAACACTTCGCTGATCATGGTCGGGTCTAGCGCGGAGGTCGGCTCGTCGAAGAGGATGATCTCAGGTTCCATGGCCAGGCAACGGGCGATGGCCACCCGCTGTTTTTGGCCACCGGACAACTCGTCGGGATAACTGTCGGCTTTCTCCGCCAGCCCGACCAGCCTGAGCAATTCCAACGCTTTCGCTTGCGCGTCTTGCGTGGCCATGCCTTTCAGCCTGATGGGCGCCAGGGTCAGGTTATCGAGCACGGACAGATGCGAAAACAAGTTGAACGATTGGAACACCATGTTCATCTTTTGGCGTATTTTGGCGATGTCCGCCTTTTTATCGAGGATATCCATGCCGTCGATCTCGATAGTGCCGCCGCTGGGCTGTTCCAGCAAGTTAAGGCAACGTAGGAAGGTGCTTTTGCCCGTGCCGGACGGGCCGATGATGGCGATGACCTCGCCTTTTTTTATTTCCGTGCTGATGTCTGCCAAGACCGTGGTGCCGGCAAATGATTTGGAAAGGTGCCCTACTTTGATCATACCTTCCCTACCTTGCGCCGTTTGTGTTTCGGGTCGGTGGCCCGCTCCAAGTATTCCAGGAATTGCATCAGCGCCCACGATATTAAAAAGTACAGGACCGCAACCATGACCAGCGGAAAAAACGCGTCGAAAGTACGGCTGCGGATAATGTCGCTGGCCTTGGTCAAATCCTGCACGGCGATGTAACCGACTATCGAGGTCATCTTGACCAGGGAAATGAATTCGCCCTTATAAACCGGCAAAATACGTTGCACGGTCTGCGGCAGCACGATGAACAGGAAAGTCTGGATTCTGGTGAAGCCCATCGCGATACCCGCCTCGGATTGCCCCCTATCGACACCCTGGATGCCCGTCCTGAAAATCTCGGACACATAAGCGGCGAAATTCATGCCGAAGGCGATAATCGCCACCAGCACCGGGCTGATGTCCACGGAGGCGAACACCACATAAAAAATCAGCATCAATAGCACCAGGACCGGCATGCCGCGCAGGATGCCGATATACAGCCGTGCCGGTAGGTTCAGGGCGATTTTTTTCGACATGCGCATGAAACAGACGAGGCCGCCCAGCAGGGTTCCGAACAAGGCGGAAAACACCGAAATGGTCACCGTGGTTTTCAGGCCATCCCAGATCAGCAAATAACGGTCTTCCTGAATGATGTTGCTGTTAAAGCTGTTGGCAACACCGGTAAAAAAAGATGCCGGCGCGGTTTTGGTATCAACGGCTGGATTATAACTGGCAAGGTTTTGTTTCAGCGCAAAAGCCCGGGTGCCAATCTCGTAATAAGGCCGGGAGAAATGGATCTGTTTTTGCCGCTCCTCCGTGATATAGATGGAACTGGCTATCATATCCACCTTGCCCGTCGACACCGCCGCGACCAGGCTACCGAACTCCATATTGGCGAACCTGACTTCTTTGCCAAGCTGCGCGCCAAACCTTTCGGAAAGTTCAATATCAAAACCAACCAGCCGGTTGTTTTTTACCAGCGTGAAAGGCATACCGATGTCGCTGACACCCACCACTAAAACCCCATTAGTTTTTAAATTTTTTAGCACTGGCATACGCGTGTCAGCTTTTTCCATCCAGCGTTTGACCATGTCGCCATACACGCCGTTTTCCTTGATTTGCAGCAAAAAGCGGTCGAATTCCTGCTTTAGCCCCGCGTTGCTTTGATTAAAACCGGTGCCGACACCGAACGCAAACAGCACTTCCCCCAAAAGCCCGAATGAGCCGTCCTGGCGCATGATTTCACGCAAGGGATCCGCGTCGAACAAGGCCGCATCCACTTTTCCCGATTTGACCGCCAAGACGACATCGGCGGGCGTTCTGTATTGCAGTACGGTGGCCTTAGGATAGTTTTTGGCCGCGTAAGTGTCATGGGCAGAACCTAACAGCACGCCGATGCGTTTGTCAGCCAGGTCGGCCACCGAAGCCAGCTTTCCCGTTTGCACGGCAACGGCTTGGGAAGGGACGGATTTGCGCACCAACGCAGATATGTCATTTTGGATATAAGGCAGAGAGAACAGCACCAGTTTTTTGCGCTCCTCCGTGACATTGAAATTGGACAGCGCAAAATCAATTTTGCCCGATTGCAAGGCCGGGATCAGGGCTTCGAAATTCATGTCGATGACCTCGATTTTTTTGCCCAGGCGCTGGCCTAGCAATTGGCCCAGCTCTATGTCCAAACCGGTCAGCTTGCCATCAGCCTGGAAGGAGAAAGGCTCGATGGTCGCGCAGGTGCCCATCCTCAACACGCCCTGGCTTCCGGGCTTGGCGATTGCTGGCAACGGTGGTGTGACCGAATATTTGGAATCCACCCATTTAGACCGTAAGCGGTCGAGCACGCCTTCTTTTTTCAATTCGTTCAAGACGCTGTCGATTTGGGCAAGCAAGGCTTGATTGTCCTTTTTGATGGCCGCCGCCACTTCCAACTGGTCAACTGGCTGGGCGACAATCGCCAATTCCGGGTTTTTCTCGGCCACATTGAGCAACACGCTTTTGTCATAGACAAACGCGTCGGCCTTATTGGTTTTGACCGCCAGCGCCGCATCCGCCGACGCGGCCAGCGCTTGGAAACGGGCGTTTGGAAAGTGCTTGCGGGCCGCCAAGTCGCCAGCTGAACCGGAGAGCACGGCGATCCGCTTGCCGTCTAGGGCTTGCAAATCCGTAATGGCCTTGGCGTCCGCCGCCGTTGCTGCAACGGGCGCATCGGCAGGGGCTTTCCTGACCAGCATGACTTGGGCATTGGCATAATAAGGCCCGGTGAAATCGACAAATTTTTTGCGCCCCTCCGTTGCGGTCATGCCGGTGACGATCATATCCACCTTCCCCGATTGCAACGCGGGGATCAAGGCCATGAACTTCATGTTCAAAAACACGACGGGCCTGTTAAGCTTGGCGCCGATAAGCCTGGCCAATTCGCCGTCATGGCCGGTCACGCGGCCAGTCTTGTCAACAAAACTAAAGGGTTCCCGTGTCGCGCTGACCCCTATTTTTAGCGGCGCCCCCTGGGTCGGCAGGGTTATTTGCAATTCTTCATAAGGCGTCAAATCCGGCTTGAACCAGCGCTTCTGCATGGACTCCAGCGTGCCGTCCTGCTTTAGCCCTGTGATAATCCGGTTCAAGGAAGCCAGCAGCCCGGCATTCCCCTTCATGACCGCAATGGCCGTGTCTTCATTAGCCAGCGGTTCAGGCAACAGCCCCAATTCCTGGTTCTTTTTGGTGACCTGTAGCGCGGCCGGGAACGCGGTCACGATCGCGTCGATTTGACCGGATTTGATGGCCGCAACCGCGTCCATAATGTCGTCAAAACTTTTGACCTGCGCTTTAGGGAATTTTGCCTGGGCGATGGCCTCGCCTGTGGAGCCGGTCATCACGCCAATTTTTGCCGTTTGCGCGTCATCAAAATTGGCGATGACGGTTTCCGTTTTACTGCAACTGCCAAGGCCAGCCATCACCGCCAGCAAGACCAGCATAAATGCCACCGCTATTTTCATGCGCCGCCTCTGGCACTTTCGATGCCCATCGTATTGTCCGTCATTTTTATCGCCAACATGGTGATGTCGTCTGATTGGGGTGCCCCAGCGGCATGTCGTGACACCTCGGCGCTGATATAGTGGACCATGCCTGAAACATCCCCTTTAGGGGCGAGCAGCAACGCCTTCAGCAACTGCCGCTCACCATACAGTTCCTCTTGCTGGTTTATTGCTTCAGTGACGCCATCCGTATAAAGGAACAGCATATCCCCGGGCTTTAAGCTGATGCGCTCAGTCCCATAAACCGTTCCCGCCATAGGGCCAAGCATTAACCCAGGTTTCACGGTGAGGTAACGCACATCCCCTGACTCGATGATCAGCGGGGGATTATGCCCGGCATTGGCAAAACGCACCTCGCCTGTCCTGACATCGAGTATGGCGCAGAACACTGTCGTGAACATGCAACTGTCATTGTCGGCCGCGAGGATTTTGTTGACGGAAGACAGTATCTTATCCGGTTCGCCCAACCGTTGCCCTTCCGACTTCAAAAGGGTTTTTGTCACCATCATATACAATGCCGCAGGCACCCCCTTGTCGGAGACGTCCCCAATCAGGAACAACAGGTTGTAGTCATCTATAAAAAAGAAATCGTAGAAGTCACCGCCCACTTCTTTGGCAGGCACCATCGACGCGTATATCTCAAATTCGGGGTGGTTCGGAAACGGCGGGAACAAGCGGGGCAACAGGCTTTCCTGGATATGGGTGGCGACCTTGAGTTCGCTTTGGATACGTTCCTTTGCGGCGGTGGTTTCGGTCAAATTTTTGATGTAATCCTTGAGTGACGCGGCCATCACTTGAAAATCGTGGGCCAGGACACCCACCTCATCATCCGAGGCCACACTTGGCATCACCACATCAAAATTCCCGGCAGCGATTTCATCAGTTGCATCAGCCAACAATTCCAAGGGCTTGATGATGGTCCTGGCAATATGGACAACCGCAGAAACCAGCAACATCAGCCCGAAGAAACCCATGGCGGCCATGGTCATACTTAACTGTTTGACATTTTCAAGCAGCTCTTCCTCCGGGAACACCACCGCCAGCGTCCAGCCAGTCGACCGGACAGGCGCGTAATACAGCCAACTCCTGACCCCCATCAGGCTATTGTAGAGTATGAAGCCGGATTCACCCCTGACCATTTTTTTGCCCAGTTCCCGTAATGAAGGGTCATTACGTGACTCCCCGATGCTAAAGAACGTCTCGTTCATGATGGCGCCCTTCAAGGGGTGCGCAAGTATCATCCCGTTGCGGGAGAGCAGCGCGGCGTAGCCACTTCTGAGTATCCTGACGGAAGAAATGAGTTCCGTCAGCGCATCCAGGGAAATATCCGCCGTCACAATCCCCCGGAGCCGCTTCGTGGCGCCCGTCCCCCCATAGAAAGGGACTGAACAGGTCGCCATCAAAATATTGCCCGCGCCCTCATCGAAATAGGGTTCGCTCCATTCGGGCTTGCCCAGCTCCCGCGGAATCTGGTACCAATCCCAATACAAATACGGGACGTAGCGATAAGATTTATCCAGGCGGCTGAAAACGATCCTGCCTTTTTCACGGTAATAATAAGGCGCATACAGCCGGGACTCGGCGCTAAAAGCATAGGGTTCAAAAGCGATGCCCGAACCGTACATTTCGGGGTTTTTTTCGACGGTCGCCCTGAGCAGGGCCAACAATTCCTGCTCCGAATGTTTGCTGGTCTCCAATGACCTAGCCACCCCTTCCGCAACCTTGGCAACTGACATCAGTTCCGTCTCCACCCGATAGACCAACGACGAGACCAGATTATGCGCATTGTTTTCCAACTCACGTTCCAGGATCATGCGCGACTGGTAATAGTTATAACCGAGCGTCACGGCAAAAATCAGTACACTGCTGAGCGTGATCACCAGGATGAGCTTGGTGACGATACTATTTTTTCTCGGCATCCGCTCTCCAGGCAAAGTCATTGTAATCGGGATAATTACGGATCAGGCCGGCTTCTTGCATCACACGCCCCACATACCCGTAATCCTGCTCATCGAGATGCCCGGGCGGTTCTTGGCGTGTGCCTGTCACTAGCAGGTCCCGCATCCTATCCAACATCCATTTCTGGTGGACGCGGTTGGCAGGCACCTTGGCTTCGCGCATATATTTGATCACAATGTCCAAGGCCTCGTCGGGATGGGCAAAAGAGTAACGCCATCCCTCCATCGACGCCGCAACAAAGGCTTCCGCCAGGGCCGGGTCTTTGTGGAGACCTTGTTCCATAGTGTAGATCCCGTCTTCCGGAAAATTCATTCCCTCCCCACTGAAGGAAACGACATTCAATTCATCAAAATCGACCCCCGAACTGTAAATCGTATGGTATTCGTTGAACCACATAGCGGAAGCCACGTCAATGCCGCCACGCAAAAACAAGTTAACGGTGTGGGATTGCGGGACGGCTTGGACTTTGATGTGGTGTTTGGCAAACAAGACGAGCGGAGGTATTGACAAGTCGCCGACCCAAAGCCCCACTTTCTTGCCATCCATGTCGGCGACAGTCCTGATACCGGCGGATTTTTTTGAAACCAGCATCAGGGATGATTTCTGGATGATCTGCGCCAAGTTGACCAGTTTCATACCGGCAGCACGGCACTTAATGGCGGTGGTAAGCCACAGGATTGCGAAGTCCGCCTTACCTTCCTTTAGGGCTTGGTCAGGAAAATTCCCGGGCCCCGACTCAAGAATCTTCAAGGCGATGCCGTAACGGGCATAGATTCCCTTGTCGAGAGCCACATAATACCCGGCAAACTGGGCCTGCGGGCTCCACAGCGGCATGAAGGTGGCATGTTTCAAGATCATTTCTTCGGCGGCTAAAGAAAAACTTAGCAAGAAAAGAAACAAGGCCACCACAACCATGGAGCCCTTCCTCCGTTCCGGATGATTTTTATGCCACATATCGTTCATAATCACTGCTGCCGGGCTCTTCAATTCGCTGCGTAACGGGCCGTTATAGTGGCCTCTGGTAAAGGTGGTAAGCGCTGGATACCTTGTGGCAAATACAAAATGGCATTGCATTTTAAATGCCATATAACTTAATAACCATCAGCCCTGTCTAATTTCAAGCCCGGACAATATTGAGCTTCAAAAAACTATCGGTCAATTTAACCGCATAAAAAGCAAGGGTCTTAACCATGCCACGAAATAATAAAGTGGCTAGCGCCCCAAAATGATAGCCAACAACCTAAAATACAACAGACCGATGGTATAAAGTATACCCCGCAAGCACTTTCACAACCAGAAGTTACGTTAGCCCTAACGTTGTATCAATTTGTTTTGTATCGCTCCCGTTTGATTCAAAAACGATATACTTTTAAGCTTTGCACCTAACAAACATACCACTTAGTTGAAACGCTTGGTGATGCGAAGCGGGCCATCACACCTTAAACATAAACTTTATCCGGGTATGCCCGCATTTTTAGCGTGAACCCATCATATCCGTGAACAGGCCATTACCCATTTTGATGAAAACTATCCCCGTCCTAGACCTAAAAAATAACCAAGTCGTCCACGCCAAGCAAGGTGACCGTGAACATTATCGGCCTATCCGTTCCAGTTTATGCCAGTCAGCGGATATTTTTGAGGTGATCGAAGCTTTTTTGGCTTTGGATGACTTTGATACTTTTTACATTGCGGATTTGAACGCCATCAGCCAGCAAGGCGACCATGCCAAATTAATTGCCAAGGTGCTGGCGGCTTTCCCTGACATTCGGTTTTGGGTGGACAAGGGTTATCAGCAAGCCACTACGTTGCCGGATCACGCGAATTACCTGCCTGTGTTAGGTAGCGAGTCTTATAGCGACGCATCTATAACCGAGTTGCTGGCGTTTGATAAACACTTTGTCCTATCACTGGATTATTCGGCGAATAGCGAGGCCTTGGGGGCGGCCAGCTTATTTTCTGGAGCCGGTTATTGGCCTGGGGATATTATCATCATGACGTTGGCCCGGGTAGGTAGCGGCAGAGGGCCGGATTGGGGGCGTTTGGCGCAGTATTGCCGGGATTTCCCTGATTACAATTTTATCGCGGCGGGCGGGGTCAGGAATGTTGCAGATTTACAGGCTTTAAATGATTTGGGCATCAAGCAGGCCTTGGTGGCTAGCGCGTTGCATTCGGGAGTGATTGGACGCGGGGATTTGGAAAGCTTAAGGCAAAAAAATACCCCAGCGAGCTGAGGTATTTTTAACATCCGTCAACTTAAAGCTTATGCTTCGTTGTTTACTGCGAATGGATGTTTTGCGTCTTTTTTAGCAGCCACAACTTCAGCAGCAGTTGGTGAACCGGATACAGCGCGTTTCAGGGCTTCTTTAGTTGCCGCATAGTTGAATGATTCAATTTTAGCGTCGTCTTCAGCCAACCAGTGAATGAATACACCAACAGAGATAAACAGGTCATCAGCTTCGTCAGCTGGGATAGTGCCGTCTTCTACACAATCAGCAACCGCCATAGCAACAGCGCGTTGTGCTGGGCCAAACATTTGTACGGCTTGTTTTGAACCTTTGATGGTGACTTTGTTGAACAAAATAGTCGCTGGTTTAACCATCAGGTTAGGAGCAACAACAGCTAACAAAGTAGAGAAGCCGTCTTTGTTGTTGGTCAAAGCATTTGCGAATGCTGATTCAGCGGCTGAACCTCTTGGGCCAATGATCAGGTCAATGTGGGCGATTTCGTTGCCATCGCCAACTAAAGATTCACCAACGCACAATTTAGTAATTTTTGCCATTTTTGTTTTTCCCCTGTGAAGAAAAAGGTTGAAAGGTTTTAGCTAATAGTGACACAGCGTGTTTAATACTGTCCGTGCCGGATTATTTGTTTTTGAAAACAAATTCTTGATGGATAGAGTCATGTCCACTCTTCCTGTAAAAGTACCGCCAGCAACGTTGCTACGGTCATATCTGCTGTGGTCCCTGGATTAATCCGTTTGGCTTTCAGTTCCTGGTCTACCTGATAAAGTAACGGCATCACCTGTTCAGGCATTGGCGTTGCCAACGCACGGCTAAGTTTATCCATTGTTTGCATTATCATGCCAGAATACTGCTTGCCGTATTTTCTTTCGATATGGCTGTCAGGAAACCGGCTTAACAACGTTGTATAAACGGCTACTCCAGACCAACTTTTGCTTTTCCATATATTCATAGCATTATAGTAGTATAAGATAGCAAAATCAAAAATATCTTCATAATCTGTAAGGTATTGAAGTGCAATGCGATCTTTATCACTAGCCAAGCCCATCGCCGCTTTTAAGGTAACTGTCGCGGCGGCATGCACATCTTGTTCTTGCGTTTCACCTAATCCCCCAGGTGAGGCCAAGGCAATCGCCCGAAACACCCAATCGGCATCAGTTACGGTGGTGGCGCTTAAAACTTGCCGTAAGGATTCCCGCAAAGTTAAGCCCGAACCGTTAAGGGTGGCTTGCAGCAAAGGCGCGGCCAACAAAATAATGCCTAGGTTGGTGTTGCAGGCAACCGCTTCCCGGGTGGCTTTAACAGCGTAGTATATTTTTTCGCCCAAACAATAACCAGGGTGGCATAAAGGCGTTGCGCTGACTTCGGCGCTGATACGGAAATCAGCGACGGTCATATCGTGCCCATCAGCGTAAACACTGACGTTGCCGGGCTTGAAGGCCTGCAATTCAAGCTCGCAAGCTTCGCGGTACAGTTGCGCTAAACGCTCAGGGGATACGGCCATTTGGGTTTTATAAGGCGACCAATCAAATCATCAGCTAACAAAGCGGCAATATTGACATCGCAGACGCTTTGCAGGCCTTTCCAAGCCGGTATACTGTTCACTTCAATGATGGTGTACTGCCCCGCCCTGTCTTCAATAATGTCGACACCCGCATAATCCATGGCCAGGGCAGCCGCTGACTTGGTTGCCAAATCAGCCAAGCCGGCATTTAACGTGACATGCTCACAACTCGCGCCGCGCGCGACATTGTTCAGCCAAAATTTTCCGTGCCGCTGCATAGCGGCAACAGCGCGGCCATTGATGACAAAGACGCGGTGGTCGCAATAGCCATCGCCAGAACACTCGACAAACCGCTGCAAATAATAAACGCCACGGCTTCCTGTCAACCATAACAAATCGGTCATTTTCTCAAGCCTGCGTATGCCTTCGCCTTGTGAACCAAACAGCGGCTTGCTGATCAGCAAATGCCCGTCATTTAATTCCCGTTCGGCAATTGCCAAAGCTTCTTCCCGGTCACGCAACACCCAAGTCAAGGGCGTCGGTAAGCCTGCATGGTGCAGTAAAAAACTGGTCATGCCCTTATCGACACTGCGCTCTATGGCATGCCCGTCATTATAGACAGGGATAGCCAGTGTTTTTAAGGCATGGAGCATGTCCAAATACAGCACCACCTCTTCCAAGGAACCGCCAGGCACACCGCGCACAAAAACGGCATCCGGCAAGGCCTGTTCAAACTTTGGGATCAATACAGGCAATTCGCCTGGAGCAATGCGCAAACGGCATCCGGTCAAGCTGGTAAAATCACTTTGATACCCACGCTCGGCAAACGCCAGTTGTAGTTGCTTGCCATGCCAGCCTGGGTCATCGGTAAAAATGGCTATTTTGCCCACGGATACATTTTTGGTCTGTCATGTTTAAGGCAAGTCGCCTTAACGCACAAAGGAAAGGGTCGGAAAGACAGTAAGAAAGGGTATATAGCATGAAAACAGCCGGAACCAAGTTGCCACTCCCGGCCATTAAAACTTAAAAGGACGGGGGTGATACCCCCGTCCCTTGTGCCGAAAACCTTATTAGTTTTTAGCTTTGTTACGCTCGTTGACTTCTTTGATAACTTCGTCGGCAACGTTTTTCGGACATGGCATGTAATGCGAGAACTCCATGGAGAACTGGCCACGGCCTGAAGTCATGGTGCGTAAATCACCGATGTAACCGAACATATCGCTCAACGGCACATCCGCTTTAATACGCACGCCAGTAATGCCTGGATCTTGTGATTTGATCATGCCACGGCGACGGTTAAGGTCACCAATCACGTCACCGACGTGTGCATCTGGCGTGAACACATCCACTTTCATGATAGGCTCCAACAACTGCGGCGCCGCTTTTGGCAGAGATTGGCGGTAGGCGGCACGGGCGGCTATTTCGAAAGCGATAGATGACGAGTCAACTGCGTGGAAGCCACCGTCGGTCAGATTGACTTTGAAGTCCAAGCAAGGGAAGCCTGCCAACACACCTTTGTCGACGCAGGATTTGAAGCCTTTCTCAACGGCTGGCCAATATTCTCTTGGCACGTTACCGCCAGTGACGGTCGATTCAAACACAAAGCCGCTGCCTGGCTCACCTGGCTCGATGATGTAGTTGATTTTCGCATATTGGCCAGAACCGCCGGATTGTTTCTTGTGGGTGTATTCGTCTTCAATGCGCTTGGTGATCGTTTCGCGGTAGGCCACTTGTGGCTTACCAACGTTAACTTCAACCCCATGGGTACGTTTCAAGATGTCCACCTTAATATCAAGATGCAACTCGCCCATGCCTTTGATGATAGTCTCGCCACTGTCTTCGTCAGTTTCCACGCGGAAAGATGGGTCTTCCTGGATCATTTTGCCCAGGGCGATGCCCATTTTTTCTGAACCGGCCTTATCTTTAGGCGAAATGGCAATGGAGATAACCGGATCCGGGAACACCATCGGCTCCAAAGTGGCCGGTTTGTCAGGGTCACACAAGGTGTGTCCGGTTTGGACATTTTTCAAACCAATCAACGCGATAATATCGCCCGCTTGTGCCGATTCAATCTCAGAACGGTCATCGGCGTGCATTTCCACCATACGGCCGACACGTTCGGTTTTACCGGTAAACGTGTTCAACAACGTGTCGCCTTTTTTCAGGCGGCCTGAATAGATACGGACGAAGTTCAATGCGCCAAAACGGTCGTCCATAATTTTGAAGACCAAAGCACGGACTGGACGGTCGGCATCAACCTTTGCGAATTCGCCAGTGGGATTACCTTCCAAATCCACTTCCGGTTGCGGACTGACTTCGGTAGGATTGGGCAAATAATCAATAACGCCATCCAAAACCAATTGCACGCCTTTATTTTTGAACGAAGAGCCGCAGAAAGTTGGGAAAAAATCCATTTTGATCGTACCTTTGCGTAGGCAGCGTTTGATTTCTTCCAAGGTAGGCTCTTCGCCTTCCAAATATTTTTCCATAATGTCGTCGTATTGGTCGGCGACTTGGTCGATCAACCGTGCACGCCATTTTTCCACGTCCGCTTCCATATCGGCAGGCACGTCTTTAATTTCATATTTCAACGGGTCTCCAGAGTCGTCCCAAACCCAGGCTTTGCGGGTCAACAGGTCAACCACGCCAGCAAATTGGTCTTCACGGCCGATAGGCAAAGTCATCACCACCGGTACGGCACCCAATACTTCTTCGATCTGTTTGACGACACGGTAAAAATCAGCACCTAGCCTATCCAACTTATTGACGTAAATCACACGGGAAACTTTGGAATCGTTAGCATAACGCCAGTTGGTTTCAGATTGTGGCTCCACACCGCCGGAACCGCAAAACACACCGATACCGCCATCCAGTACTTTTAACGAACGGTAAACTTCGATGGTAAAGTCAACGTGACCAGGAGTATCAATGATATTGAAGCGGTGGTCTTTCCAGAAACAAGTGGTCGCTGCCGATTGGATCGTAATACCGCGTTCTTGTTCTTGCACCATGAAGTCAGTAGTTGCCGCACCGTCGTGCACTTCACCGATTTTATGGATTTTACCGGTGAGCTTTAAAATGCGCTCGGTGGTAGTTGTCTTACCGGCATCAACGTGCGCGAAAATACCGATGTTTCTGTATAACGATAGGTCTGTCATGTGTTTACTCTAAGGTTGGGCATAAAAAACTTTTGGGTGACCACTCATGAACCTTAAACTCAAGAGGGTTCGGTTCGGATCAGGGCTAAGGGACCCCCTTAGCATCTCACCCGTCCAGCTTCGATAGCCAACTATTCTAACCTAAAAGTCTAGTAAAAATATAGGAAACCATGAATGCAGATCATAAAGACCTATAGATTTAGGATTTTTCTTTGGATCAGGGCGGCAAAGCCATCATAGTGGGCTTCTGAGTTATACACAAAACCTGTGGATAACTTTGTGGATTGCGTGTCGGCTTAAATGGTTACCTACGGTTTTTATTAATGTTTTGTTAAATTGTACAAATATCGGTCAATATCACAATTACCATAGTTATCAATTAATTAGGTTTTATAACCGATAATCATACGGTTACCGGAGTATCAAATCCAAGTCCTTGATTTTTTCTGTGGGCAACTATTATTGAATCAAAACCAATTGCCTCCGGAACGATAAGGCGGTTTTGAAATGGTCCAAACGGCGGGACAAACCCCTAAAAATTTACCAGGCCCTGTTTTAACCCCTTACGCATTAAAACTTATACACAAAACCTGTGGATAAGTTTGTGCATTACTTGTTAGGATTGACGCTTAATTGCGGTTTTTATTACAGTTTTGTTAGATTGTACAAATTGGATACAATTTAATTTATTAAAAATATCAATAAGTTATACATTAACTACTGTTTCTGTTGCGTAACGGAAATAAACGGTAGGTAGTTGATTTTTTCTGTGTGCAAACCATTTTTTTGACCCAAAATGGTTCGTGACAAAACCAAGCGATGATTTTCCCAATCTTAGGCCCGCTCATCCCAAGCCTTATCCAACCGCTTTGCCGAAATTGGATAAGCCGTTTTCAGGTGCTGGGCGAACAGCGACACCCGGAACTCTTCCAGCATCCAACGGAAAGCCTCCTGTTCAGGCAGGATTTGGATTTTAGCGGCCTTTTTCTCAATATCCTTCCAATAACGCAAGACATAGCGGTTCAGCTCTTGGGTTTTTTGGGCATTATTGTCCAGCTTATCCAGACGGTAACTGACTGCCTTCAAATAACGCGGGAAAGCTTTGAGCTGTTCGTAAGGCGTGTTGCGCAAAAATCCGGCATAAACCAATACCGCCAATTGCCCGTTGATGTCTTGCGCCAGCGGGTCACTCGCGTTCAGGCGTTGCAATTGGGTTTTGATGGCGGTGTAGGCGTTCATCACCTCCAAGGCCAGTTTTCCGGCTTCGTTGGCAACCGTCAACAAGCTTCCCTTGTGTTGCCTCAAACTGTCTTCAAACGCGGCTTGGGTGCGGATGGTGCGCCCGTCGATAAAGACATGGTGCAAAATCAATTGCAGCATATCCTCTTTATAAGATGCGGTGGCGGGCAGCTTTAAAATAGGGTGTGCAGGCAAGCGTTGGTAGGCCAATTCGGCAACGGCTGATTGCAGGTTGTTTTTAGTCAAATAAGTGCAATCTTTACGCAAAGACAGTTGGAATAAGCGCAATAACCCTGCCTGATGTTCGGCATCGGCTTTGGCCCCCGTATCGAAAATCTTCACACCCACGGCATCGCCTTCATCGACTATCGCCGGAAAACCGACAAAGTTTTGCCCTTGTTGGATAAACGCATACGTGTCCGGCAAATCATCAAACGCCCATTGGATGCAGCCCGTGTAACTCAACTCATCGGCGGCGATTTGGTCAAAACTTTGCACGGCTTGGCTGGCGTGTTTTTGCTGTAATTTCTTTAAATCGCGCCCGTAATCCAGCAACTTGCCGTTTTCGTCGATGACACGGAAATTCATTTTCAAATGGTCGGTCAGGCCATCGAGCACCCATGCATTCAACGGAATTGCTTCGCCCGTCAATTTGCGTAAGCGGTTGCCCAACCACTCTTGCAACGTCCCTTTAAAATCCGGCTCGATTTCCAAACAGCGTTTCACCGTTTCCGGCACAGGCACAAAATGCTTGCGGATATTTTTCGGCAAAGCCTTAATCAGCGCGATACATTTTTCTTCCAACATCCCCGGTACTAGCCAATCAAACGGCACAGGCGACAATTGGTTGAGCTGATGCACCGGAATCACCGCCGTCACGCCATCTTCATCATGACCCGGTTCAAAACGGTATTGCAAGGCAATGGTCAAATTGCCGATTTTCTTGTGGTCAGGATAATCCCATTCGTTGACATAGCCGTCTTTCTCACGCGTCAAATCTTCCTTGGTCAGGAACAAAAACTTTGGATTGGCCTTTTCAACGGTTTTGCGCCATTGGTCTAGCGTGATGCCATTGACTACCTCGGCGGGCAGTTTTTGGTCATAAAACGAATACAGCCACAATTCATCTTCGACCAAATCCACGCGCCGCCCTTTGTGCTGGATCATGCCGACTTCTTCTAAAAGCTTTTGGTTAGCGACATAAAACGGCGCGTTGCTGTGGTATTCGTGGCTAACTAAGGCTGATTGGATAAAGAGCATACGCGCTGATTTGGCATCAACACGCTCATAAGGAATTTTCCGCCCCGCTTGCAAAGTGAGGCCATAGAGCATCGTGCGTTCGTAAACCGCCGAGCGTCCGGCCTTTTTCTCCCAATGCGGGTCGTAATGCGTGTGCTTGACCAAATGCCCCGCGCAGGCCTCTATCCATTCCGGTTCGATACGTGCCACGTTACGGGCATAGACTTTGCTGGTCTCGACTTGCTCCGCCGCCATAATCCATTTAGGTTTGAGCTTATGCAGGCCAGAGCCTGGGAAGATGAAAAATTTGAGGCCGCGTGCGCCCAGGTATTCGTGGGTTTCGTGGCGGAAACCGATATTAGATAAGAGACCCGTCAGCAAAGCGCGGTGGATGTTTTCGTAGCGGTCATTCGATAAAATATCCCGCACTTCAGATTTAATATCTTTAGGCTTAGGCGGTTTGGCAGCTTTTTCATCCTTATTCGCTGGACGGGCAACAGGCTCGCTGACGCTCATGTTCAAATCGCCCTTCACCACCTGCAAAATCTGCGCGTGAATATCAAACCACTCGCGCATCCTGAGATAAGACAAGAAATTATCCGAACAATATTTCCGTAACTTGCTGTTGGACAAATGTTTTTTCTGCGCCTCGTAAGTGTTCCACAAATTCAACAGCGTCAAAAAATCCGATTCAGGATGACGGAACGCCGCGTGTTTAGCTTCAGCTTGGCCCATTTTTTCGGCAGGTTTATCGCGTGGGTCTTGCACGCTCAAAGCCGCGACGATAATCGCCACTTCATGCAAACAACCTTCCTCATGTGCAGCAACCAACATCCGCGCCAATTTCGGGTCGGTCGGGAATTTCGCTAATTGTTTACCCGTTTCGGTCAATTGCCCGGATTTGTCCAGCGCATTGACTTCGTGCAGCATGGTTTTGCCGTCACGGATCATCTTGTCATCGGGCGGTTCGATGAAAGGGAAATCTTCAATATCGCCCAATTTCAAGGCCAACATTTGCAAAATGACTGCCGACAAATTCGTCCGCAAAATTTCCGGTTCGGTAAATTCCGGTCTGGCTTCGTAATCTTGGCGCGAATACAAACGGATACAAATGCCTTCCGCGACCCGCCCGCACCGTCCGGCACGTTGGTTGGCACTCGATTGCGAGATACGTTCAATCGGCAAGCGTTGGATTTTGCTTTTTGGGCTGTAGCGGCTGATACGGGCGTGTCCGGTATCGATTACACCGCGAATGCCCGGTACGGTGAGCGACGTTTCCGCGACGTTAGTTGCCAAGACGATGCGAAGTTTGCCGCCTTTGGGATTGAACACGCGCTCTTGCTCGCTAACGCTGAGCTTGGAATACAGCGGCAAAATATCGTATTGGGTCGGATGATGCTTTTTTAAAGAATCGGTGGTTTCACGGATTTCCCGCTCTCCGCTCAAGAAAATCAAAATATCGCCGCGTAAATCACGGTTCAGTTCATCAACCGCATCCAATATGGCGTTTTGCAACTCATCTGTCGTTTCGTCGTTCGCCGCTTCTTCATCATCATCACCATCTTTGGGTTCAATCGGACGATAGCGGACATCCACCGGATAGGTTCGTCCCGACACTTCAATAATCGGCGCATTACCAAAGTGTTCTGAAAAGCGCTTGGTATCAATCGTCGCCGAGGTGATGATAAGTTTCAGATCAGGCCGTTTCGGCAACAGCCATTTCATATAACCGAGCAAAAAATCAATGTTCAGGCTGCGCTCGTGCGCCTCGTCAATAATGATGGTGTCGTATTGGTTTAAGTAAGGGTCATTTTGCGATTCCGCCAACAAAATCCCGTCGGTCATCAGTTTAACCAGCGATTCAGCATGGGTTTTGTCGTTAAAACGGATTTTATAACCCACCGATTTGCCCATCGGCTCGCCCAATTCCTCGGCAATCCGATCCGCCACCGTCCGCGCCGCAATCCGGCGTGGTTGGGTATGGCCAATAAAACCCGCCGCGCCGCGCCCTATCGACAAACAAATTTTCGGTAACTGCGTGGTTTTGCCTGATCCGGTTTCGCCGCACATCACTACCACTTGATGGTTTTTAATCAATTCGGCAATCTCGTCTTTTTTGCCAGTGACAGGCAAATCAGGGAAGTTCAGCGGCGGAATACTGGCAAGGCGTTTATTCCTGAACGCCACGGATTTATCAATCCGGCTGGCAAGATTCGCCAACGCACTATCTATAGGCTTACCTTTTTTGGCATCCTGACGCAAACGGTCTAACTGCCGTTTCAGCGCGTGACGGTCTTGGTTCAGACACAGTGGTAATTGGCGGGTGAGTTGTTGGAGCTGTTCGGTGGTGGACATTCAGAAATGGAAGGGTGTTGCTGTAAAGTGAAAAATGGATGATATTTGTGGAGTGAAACTTAATAATCCGCCAGACCAAATGCCCACCGCAATTCAGGAGAAGATTCTACGGTAAGGTGGCTTGCCTTACGGAACTTTTCTTCCAACGCAGATTTAGATTCGGGATGGCGGCTCCAAAATTCTCTAATTAAATTGCTTAGATAATGACACGCATCTTTTTGTTAGGCTATGTCACCGTTAATTGTGGAAGCCTTAAATGACGCGGCTTTGAGCGAAAGCCGCAATCCGCATTAAATAAGGCTTTGCGCCGAACATAAAATTTTTTCAACAACTAACGGTGACATAGCCTTTTGTTATATAGCAGTAAGACATTGAATGATATTTTATTGTGGCATGAGAACTTCCATCTCACCCCAACTCCAAACTCGTAACCCCATAACTCCGCGTCAAATCAATATCAGGTGCTTGCCGTGTGTACATCCGGGCGGTTTCAAATATCGGTTCCATAGCATAGCGGGTGGCCAAAGCCATCGCATCCGCATTAGGTTCCGGGATGTCGATAAAAATAGGGCTATGTTCGGGAATGGTGTTTTGCAGGGCGTTGAACAGAACTTGCGCTTCGCTAGGGCTATCGGCGAATAAGGGGCCGATTCTGAACCCCATGTGGCAAGCTCGGATCACCCCGTAGCCGGACACGCGGCTTTGCCGGATGATGGCCAAGGCCGTGCCGTGTTGTTGTTTTAGCCACCCTTGTAAAAAGCCGGGCCTTGGTTCTGGGAAAAAGGCGTTGTCATAGGCCAAGATGTCAGCAAACGGGATTTGTCCGGCAGGCACGATACCATGACCCGGCACCGGTTGATGTACCGAAACGCCCTGATAGCGCACATGCCGATGGGCAATTTGGAAGCCGGATTTTTGGTAATTACCTTGTTGGGCGATCACGCCATCCAAACCGATATTGCGGCCTTGCAAATAGCCCATCGCGGTATGCCAGAGTTGGATACCAAAGCCCTGCCCCCGCCACTGCGGTTTGACGATATACAAACCAATAAAGCCGTAACCGTCGCCATATTTGATCCCGGATATGCTGGCGATAGGCTCGCCGCCCAGCAAACCGATGAAAAAACCGTGCGGGTCGGTCGGGTAAAAATAATCAGCATCGGCCACCCCAGGCCGCCAACTTTCTTGCTCCGCCCAACCCAACACTATATCCAGTTCGTTTCGGGCCATTTCCCGAATGATAAAATCAGCCATGCTCCACCCCGTAATTTACGTTACAACATCCCCAGCCGCCCATAGGCTCCAATAGGCGCTGGGTCGGATTATAGTGGATATAACCGACAAACCCCATAAAATCCGCTTCCCCCTGAATTTGATGGGCAAAACTGTTTCCAATGAATAAAGCTCGCACCATAATAATAAATAGATAAAATAAAATATTTACAAGCTATCCTAAATGGGGATACTGAACCGTAGCACAAGCCATGGGCCCACTTGAAGCCCCATACATCAAAAATAAAGCAAAACCCTTATTATTCAAATAATTAATTAACAAATAAAAGGTTATAGAATGCGACCATTCGTTTTGGTATTGAATATGTTAGTTGGTGTTTCCTTATTGACGCCCGCCAACAACGTTTCCGCAGCTTACGGGAGTATCAAGGACAGTAAAAGCCACTACCACGGAAAAAACAACGGGAAAACGACCAAGAAAATCAGGTTGCAGGATCCTGGTGATGTTTGGGAGCGCATCCGTTTAGGTATGCAAATTCCCCGTCCTAGCCTGGCACAAGAATTCCCCGAACGCCTACCCATTCTGGAAAACGGCAAGCCATTAAATGCCCGCCTTACCCCTTCAGCTATCCAGGCACGGTTTCACAAACAGCCGGGGGAAATCATGAAATTGGACAAGATTAATGCCCTGATCAGTGCCGCAGCCACGCATAAGCCTGTCCCAACGCTTTCCGAAGATGATAATCCAGGCCGAATATCCATACAAAAAATCAATGTCCCCGGCAATACTATGGCCGGGCAAACACGTTACCGGACGACAATCGGTTTTCATTCGGAGCTGCGAAAACAACGCCCCAAAGCCCCTTTAGTCCCTATCATAAGCAGCCTTTCCGCTAACAAAGAGTTTACTTTTGCAAAACCAATCATGGGCAATCCGCTTTGCCTTAAACCTAAAGGGCAAAACCAAGATGATGCGGAGCCAGGGCTGCAACTGGCTGATAAATGCCCGGCAGAAAACAAATACCAACGCGTCAATAAACAGATACTTTGGTATGCCCAGCGGCCCGATTATCTGCGTCAGGTGGCCGAACGTTCCCGGCCTTACCTCTATCACATCGTCGAAAAATTAAGCAAGAACAAGCTGCCTTTGGAGTTGGCTTTACTACCTATCGTTGAAAGTGCGTACCAGCCTACCGCACTATCGCCCAAAAATGCTGCCGGGCTTTGGCAATTTATCCCCAGTACCGGGAATGATTTTGATTTGGAGCAAAATGATGACTATGATGAAAGGCTTGACATCATGGCTTCCACGCAGGCCGCCGTACGCTTTCTGTCCGGACTGAAACAGCATTTCAATGGTGATTGGTTGCTCGCCCTGGCCGCCTATAATTGTGGGCAAGGCGCAGTGGATGCCGCCATTAGCCGCAATCTGGCCGATGGCCTGCCCACCGATTTTTGGTCTTTACCCCTGCCTGAAGAAACCCAGGATTATGTCCCGCGCTTGCTGGCTTTATCGAGTATCTTTGCCAACCCTGGCAATTACCATTTGAAACTTCCCGCAGTGAGCAATGAACCCTATTTTGTTAAAGTCAAAATTGAGCATCATAACGACATCAAGCTGCTGGCTGGTAAAAATCTCTCCACCGTCGCCCAGCTTGCCAACCTAAGCATCGAGAAATTCAGCCTTCTTAACCCTGGCTTTAAAAGTGCCAGCTTGCCCACCACAGAGCCCTTAACCTTTCTTATGCCGGCGGCGAATGCTAACCAACTGCACCAAGGCTTGGCGGCACTGACGCGGATTACAACGGAAATACAGAAGAAGGAATTGCCATCTGATGTTTTCTCAGCTTGGCTGACAAAACCCGCCTTACCAAAATTCCCTACCCCGTTTTTATCCCTTGACATGGATACTAACCAAACCGCACCACGCAAAGCGAATAACAATCCGGTCAGTATCTTATAGTGATTACACACTCAACCATTGGATATTTGATTCCATAGGCTGAAATCCCTTTCAGCCTATATTTTCCAGCAAGCAAGACCTGTTAGTCGTCAAAATTCGGGCCGTTATGGCAATCAAAACAAGTCACTTTCTGTCCGGCGGTGTAGTTCTTGGTACCAAATTCAGTGACAAACACCCTATTTGCTGCGGCTTTGGCTAAGGGTGAACCTTTCAAGTCCAGACCATGGCAAGACTGGCAGGACTTGGCATTGTGTTCATAAAAATCACCATGCCCGCCATTCGCCCATTCCTTATCATTGACATTGTGCATGCCATGCGGCCCATTTAAGGTCAATGCCAAACTGCCGTTTTTATGGCAAGTTGTACATTCCATAATCGTGCCGGTATGGCCTTGTGCCTTAATGGCCGCGACATTGTCGTTGGGATGCTTGGCATCACCGGGCCAGATTGCATGGGTGCTGTTGTGGCAATTTTCGCATAAGACTCCGCCATGCCCTTTGCTGAAGCGATACAGGGTGTTGGCTTGTTCGGCAAAACGTTTGTTGGTTGCGAGCCGTGGCGATGCGGAACGGTCAACAATATCAAAGGCAAAATGTTCGCGCAGGCCATCCCCAGAAGTGCTGGCCGTTACCGGCAAATGGTTGGTTTCATCTCCTGTGTGGCAAGATTGGCAGCGTGGCAGGTCGACCCAAGGACGGCGTTTGCCACCGTCATTTTTACCATCCAAAGAGCCGCCCGTTTTAAGCGGATAATGCCCGCCCGTGGCCTGCATGTTGCCATGGCAGTTTTGGCAAGTGACATTTTCGGTCATCGCCCCGCGTAAACAACGCGTCTCACTGCCAGGATGGCATTGGTAACAACTTTGCTTGGCAGGATTGGGGATTTTTCCACCGACCAGAACAGGTTTGTCGGGAAGTTTTACGCCATTCAACACCATTTTATTAGCATGGTTATCGTGCATCACCGCAGACATGGTCTTATGCAGCTTCTGAACTTCACTAGGCCCTGATCCGGTTAAATCCAGTGCCGGGGAATAATGGCAGGAAGCGCATAACACGGGTTTGGCGGCTTCCAATGCCGTTGTAAATTTGGCATCGTGCAGTTTTAAGACATTTTCCCGATATTGGACGCTAGGATCCGGATTGAGTGACCAAGCTATTTTCGGATATTTGACTGGATCGGCGGCGCTGGCATTGGTGGCATGGCAATTTTTACAGGTAGTTTCATCGGAGACCGGCAAGACAATGCTGGTTGAAGCACCCGCCAGCGCCTTATGGGTAGCGGAATTGCTGGCCTGGATTTTTAACAGGGGATAAAAGTTTTTATTGCCGTTATCATCAATCGGCAAAATTGGGATGCCAGGGGCTTTAAAAACACTTGTTTCATTGACCCAAGAGAAAGATTTGTCGGCGCGGGTTTTGGCATCTTTAGGCATGGTCAAACCAAAAATACCCACACCCTGCGCTAACTTTAGCCCATAAGCTTGTTGATAAGACCAAAAATTGGTTTTCGGGTTGCCATATTTGTCCTTCCATGAACTGTTAATTGAACCTAAGCGGTCAGCTATGGGGGCGTAAGTCAGTTCCACCCCATTAGCGGGCGATAACACCGAAGGGCGGCCTTGCGTATCAATGCCAATCACTTGCGCCTGCACGACATTAAACGGCGGCAAAATAGTAAATGTTGAAAAATCATCATCGACGCAATGCATGCCCAAATCGTTTACCGCAAAGACTTTATATTCCTGTATCGGGGCGCTTTTCACATGGTGACTGAGCAACAGCATAAAAATCAGCAAAATAGCTGATTGGAGTTTTGATTTGACCATAAATAAAGTTCCCCTACACAATGTTTAATTTGGGCATGGCTACATGCAAATTTTATTAGTTTATTAACATTTTCTAATAATTGTTATGATAGCCTTATATCCCATAATTAATCTATGGTTAATTATTAAATTTACGGATTTGATCGCATTTTTTCAGGGCTCCTGCCGGTGTCAATACATCGTGAAAATCAGTTGACCTTATAAAACAATAGCCAACCTGAATCCCCACCCAAGGTTTGATGATAAGTATTAGCGGTTCCCAGTTGTTAAGTGATTTGTAACGAGCCGTTAATAAAAAAGCCTTTCAGGCTTTAACAACCTGAAAGGCTTAATATTTATAAGACAAGCAATAATTCAATTACCTGCGTTGGACTACCGGGTTGCAGCATCATTGCCTACGGGGCCGGACGGACACCTTGATGCTTCCAGTTGTTTTTGGGATTACGGCTTAAATGTCAACCAACGCCCTTAGCACGTCAACACGGCTAATTACGCCAACGAACTCACCCTCTTCAAATACCGGAAAGCTTCTGACCGAAGATTTATCTAATTTTTCAGCCAGATCTACGATACTGGATTTGGCATCGACACTGATGGTTTCAGTGCTCATGTATTCGCCCACTTTGCCCGACATGCCCTGGTTGTAAACACTTTCCAAAAAAACCCTCATGCCATCTTTTTCAGAAAACATACCGACCAATTGGCCTTTGGAATCAATGACCGGAGCGGAAGTCACTTTATGGTCCAGTAATTTTTTGATGGCATCAATCACATTGGTGTCTTTAGTCAACGTGACCAATCTTTTAGTCATAAAATCTGATACAGTTATTTTTGCCAGCATAATAAATTCCTCATTGTTTTAATTATTAGTTGCTTTATTAAATATCCTCCCTGATTAAATTTAGCTGCTTCTGCTTATTTCTTTTGGAACCCATGCCAAAACATAAGTCCCAACGCGAAATTTTTAATTCTTCCGATATTATTTTTAGTTTTTATTTACGGTGCCAAACACAACAGCTGCCGTCACAGCAAGAATACACCCACCAGACCAAATTCCGCAAATGGTGCGTATTGTCTGTACAATCACTTCCGTCGCCAGATAATAATCCTCTAAACCCTCAATGCCGTTTTCAATGATTTCTTACAGAGAATCGGCTTTAGAACGCCCTGTTTGCATCACTAAAAAGCCAAGCCGTCGTTCTATTTCTGGGTTTAATTTGGATGGACATGGTAAAAAGTCTTAGATTTGGCAAGTAACCATCCCGTTAATGTAGGTTGGGGTGAGGAACGAACCCCAACATTGTAGGCAATCAAATATTGTTGGTTCCTTACGTCACCCCAACCTAGGGGCTGTATGCAGCGATAGCGGAGTTGGAAATAATAAAAGCCCGATAACGTTACTTATGAAGCCGTAGGGTGGGCAAGGCTTTTCTGCCCACCATTGTCGGCATAATCGGTGGGCAAAAAAGCACTGCCCACCCTACCTGGCTTTATGTCAAGCCGCCCAATTAAGCATCTAAACCCAGTTGCTTTTTAATATGCTTTACCAGCAAATCATCAATTTCATTATGGCGAGGAACGGGCTGTTTTTTACCATTCTTCAAATTAACGTAAATATCGTGCCTGCCGCCATTGCGATGCAATACGCAATCGTGTTGCTGCAACCAACGAATAAATTCGCTACGCTTCACACACGATTTCCTTTATTTGATATTGCGGCGGTAAATCATCAAATACCATCATTTGGTAAGCATCCATAATATTGGCTTCCAGTTCCTCTAAGGTTTCACCCTGCGTCATAATCTCAGGGTGTTCCATGAGCTTTCCCAACCAAAACTGGTCTGATTTCCAGTAAATCAAGTGGAATTTATTCGACATAGTTGCTACCTCATTTGATTTTGAAAATGTATTTCAATCGGTATTTGCGCCATTGTTTCCCAAACTTAGCCGTAGGGTGAGCAAGGCTTATCTGCTCACCATTTGCGGCATACTCGGTGGGCAGAAAAGCACTGCCCACCTGGCTAGGAATTAATCCATTCCGGGCCGATTTTTGACATAGGCAACGCACATTCCATGACTATTTTAGCCGCAACATTCGGTGCGATCACATCTTTACCCATATTCATCACCTGTTGTATAGCCAACCCAAACAGCAGTGGTCTTTGGTTTGGATAATCACAAAAACTATTGACGGTTGGAAAAAGGTTTTCCCACAAATTCTTTACATAATTTACGGGTATATCGCCCGACTTATGTTCATCGGGAATTCTTGGGATGCCAAATTCCGGCCCACCTATCGTGCCGGCAACATGAGAAGCAATTTCGGAAATATCAGGAAGTGCTTCAGGTGTCAGATGCGTTGACATTGCGGCAACCAAACTCCAAATAGAGTATTGGTTTTCTAATAACAACTTATTGACTGAGTCGCCGTAATAGTATTTTTTTCCATTTTTATCAACCACAATCATAAATACATCTTTCTCTTGATGCTTGCTCTTTTGAACAAATTCTTCGCGTATTGATTGATGACAAGAATATCCGCCTAATGCGCCAAGAATCGCCAATAACGTTTCGACATGCACACCTTTTTCGTTTTTTAGCGCAGCACAAAGCTTTTCCAGCAGTTCTTGACTGCCGATTTTTAAACCGGCTAAGGGATCTTCTTTTTTTCTCTCGTTAATTGCATTGAAAAGCGCACCAGCTATTCGGTCAGACGGATTATGTTGTTGTTTTTCAATTATTTTTTTATCTTTAAAATAATTTTTAAAAATGAATTTCTTTGAAATCCATTCAACAAAATAGACGTTGATAACGATTGACAAAGAGCTTAAAAGAATCATGAATGCGCCATCTTTCAAAACTGCAGAGGTAATATCCGCTCCATTTGATTTTACCCAAACGGATATTATCGAGAATATTTTTAAAGTTATTTCAAGAGCAAAAAAAACCAAGATCGTATGCAGCCTTTCTTTAGGAAGAAAAGACCTTTTATTTACATAGAAAAATAGTACGCATGAAACGAAAATACAGGCAGTTAGGATTTCAAATCGCAAACTCATATTTTTTCCAAAACCAACAAAATTAGTATGGCTAAAATACAATGAAAAAAAATAAAGGCAGGAATATAGGGAAAGAAGATTTTTGACAGTCATAAAATTCGCTCAAAAATATTATTAAAATGCATAACAGTAACTACGGTAAAACTGTTTACTCGATTCCGTCCTATTCTCTGGACCCTAAAGCGCCATATTGGAACCCGCTTTTCTGTTTCTAATAGACAAAGCTTTTTACGGTTAAAATATCATTTAGGCTGACTTCTCTTGCACCCAACCCAAAACCCCACCTAAAGCCGAATCCAAGCCACTAGGATCATTCCCGCCAGCCATTGCCATATCCGGCCTGCCGCCGCCTTTGCCGCCAACTTGTTGGGCGACAAAATTGACTAAATCGCCTGCTTTCACTTGTCCCATCCGGTCTTTACTCACGCCTGCGACTAAGCTGACTTTGTCGCCTTCGACGACTGCCAATACCACCACCGCGCTGCCGAGTTTGTTTTTCAATTGGTCGGCGAGGTCGCGTAGGGCTTTGGCTTCTATGCCTTCGAGTTTGACAGCTAAGACTTTCGTGCCCGCCACTTCGACGGCTTGGTTGACTAGATCATCACCTTGCGAGCTGGCGAGTTTGGCGTTGAGGCGTTCGAGTTGTTTTTCCAAATCGCGGCTTTTTGCCAGCAATTGTTCGACTTTTTCTGCGGCTTTGTCCGGTGCGCTTTTTAGTAATCCGGCGATGGTGTTCAGCACTTGTTCGCGCTCACCCAGCCAAGCCAAGCAACCTGCACCAGTGACGGCTTCGATACGGCGCACACCTGCGGCTACGCCTGTTTCGCTGATAATTTTGAAGCAACCGATGTCGCCTGCGCGTTCAACGTGGGTGCCGCCGCAGAGTTCGGTGGAGAATGCGCCGATTTTCAATACCCGCACTTCGTCGCCGTATTTTTCGCCGAACAAGGCCATTGCGCCTGCTTTTACCGCATCGTCTTTCGACATCACTTCGGCGGATACAGGTTGGTTGAGTCGGATTTGTTCGTTCACCAGTTTTTCTAAAACACTGATTTGTTCCGGTGTAACGGGTTCAAAATGCGAGAAGTCGAAACGCAAGCGCTCAGGATTGACCAAGGAGCCTTTTTGCGCGACGTGATCGCCCAAGGTTTGGCGCAAGGCGGCGTGTAATAAATGCGTGGCGGAATGGTTGAGTTCCGTGGCTTTGCGTTCTTCGGCACTGACTTTGGCGTTACACAAGTCCCCGACTTTCAACTCGCCGGAAACAACTTTGCCTTTATGCAAGAATAACGTGCCACCTTGCTTTTGGGTGTCGGCTACCGCAAACACGCCCCCGTCAGTTTTCAATTCGCCGCAGTCGCCGACTTGTCCGCCGGATTCGGCGTAGAACGGGGTAAGATCCAACACCACCACGCCTTCGTCGCCTTCATCCAAGGTGTCAACGGGCTGGCCTAGTTTAAACAAAGCGACGATATGCACTTCGTCATCCAAGTGTTCGTAGCCAGTAAATTCGGTTTGGCTGTCGAGTTTGATGTCCTGGTCGTAATCCGCACCGAAGCTGCTGGCGGAACGGGCGCGGTCGCGTTGTGCCGCCATCGCGGTTTCAAAACCGTCGTAATCGACGCTGAGATTGTTTTCGCGGGCAAAATCTGCGGTCAAATCGACAGGGAAACCGTAAGTATCGTATAACTGGAAAACGGTTTCGCCAGGAATAACAGTGCCTTCCAATTTGGCGACACAGGCTTCGAGGATTTTCATGCCCTGCCCTAAAGTTTCGGCGAAGCGTTCTTCTTCTTTTTTCAGGATGCGCTCAACTTGTTCTTGTGCAGCGGTAAGTTCAGGATAAGCCGCGCCCATTTCTTCAACTAAAGGCGCGACCAATTTGTAGAAGAAAATATCCAAAATGCCTAAGCGGTAACCGTGACGAATAGCGCGGCGGATGATGCGTCGTAAAACATAACCACGGCCTTCGTTGGATGGCATCACGCCATCGGCAACCAAGAAGGCGCAAGAACGGATATGGTCGGCGATAACGCGCAAAGAACTATTGGTCAAATCGTCGGTTTTTGCCAACGCGGCGGCGGCGGTTAGCAGTTTTTGGAACAAGTCGATTTCGTAATTGCTATGCACACCTTGCAAGATCGCCGAGATACGCTCCAAGCCCATGCCAGTATCGACAGACGGTTTTGGCAGAGGCGTCATCGTGCCATCGGCAGAACGGTCATATTGCATGAACACCAAATTCCAAATCTCGATGTAACGGTCACCGTCTTCATCTGGACTGCCTGGAGGGCCACCAAAAATATGCTCGCCGTGGTCGTAGAAAATTTCCGTACACGGGCCGCAGGGGCCGACATCGCCCATCGACCAAAAATTGTCTTTCGTGGCGATGCGCGAAAAACGGTTGGGATCAACGCCGATGTGATCCAGCCAAATCGCTTCGGCTTCGTGGTCTTCCGCGTACACCGTGACCCAGAGTTTTTCGGCGGGGATTTCCATGGCTTTGGTGAGAAATTCCCACGCATATTCAATGGCTTCTTTTTTGAAATAATCACCAAAACTGAAATTGCCGAGCATTTCAAAAAACGTGTGATGCCTTGCGGTGTAGCCGACATTTTCCAAGTCGTTGTGTTTGCCGCCTGCGCGTACACAGCGTTGGCTGGTCGCGGCGGTGGTGAAGGGTTTGTGTTCGCGGCCTAAAAACACGTCCTTAAACTGCACCATGCCTGCGTTGGTAAACAGCAAAGTCGGGTCGTTGCCTGGGACTAGCGAGCTGGATGGCTCGATGGCGTGTCCACGTTGACGGAAAAAGTCCAGGAAGGCGGCGCGTAAAGCAGCGCTAGTCATTTTTTTCATGATAGTAGTGTAGGTCTAAAACTTAGGGAAACGGATGGCTAAATGGGTGAACAACGCGCTGACCATGTCGGCTGGGAAGCCGCGTTGCAATAAAAATCGGCTACGTTTTGCCCATTCTTGGCGGCTTAACCGCCGATCATGGGTGTATTTTTTATGGTATACCTGCTCCAGCACATCTAGCCAACTGTCGGCAACGCTGTGCAGGAGCGGTTCGATAGTGTCGGGTTGGACACCGTTCTGGCTGAGTTCGTATTGCACGGCAATCGGCCCGTAACCTTTTTGGATGCGTTGCCGTGCGTAGCTCTCGGCGTAACGGGCATCATCTTGCCAGCCTTTGTCGGTCAATTCATCCAGCACGGGCAGTACGTCGTTCTTTTGGAAACCTTTCAGCAAACATTTATTAAGCAATTCTTTACGGCTGTGTTCGCGCCTAGCCAGCAACCGTAAGCAATACGCTTTGATGGTTTTAGTGGTTTCCTCTGCCGACATTGTTACTCGTCGTCAACAAACGGCTCTTCGGCTAGCGCTTCTTCAAGCACTGGAATCGGTTTGGAAAAGGCTTCGGCACGGATTTTTTGCTCGATTTCCAAGGCTTTTTCAGGATGCTCTTTTAAATACAGTTTGGCATTGTCTTTGCCTTGACCGATTTTTTCATTGCCGTAAGCATACCAAGAACCGGATTTTTGGATGAAGCCGTATTTCACGCCCAAATCCACCAATTCGCCGACAAAGGAAATGCCTTCGCCGTATAAAATTTCAAACTCCGCTTCTTTAAAGGGCGGCGAAACTTTGTTTTTGACGACTTTCACACGGGTTTCGTTACCGATAATGTCATCGCCTTTTTTAATCGAACCGATGCGGCGGATGTCCAAACGGACGGAAGCGTAAAATTTTAGCGCGTTACCGCCAGTGGTGGTTTCTGGGCTACCAAACATCACGCCGATTTTCATACGGATTTGGTTAATGAAAATCACCAGCGTGTTGGCGCGTTTGATATTGGCAGTCAGTTTACGCAAGGCTTGCGACATCAAACGCGCTTGCAAACCCATATGCGAATCGCCCATATCGCCTTCGATTTCGGCTTTTGGGGTCAAGGCGGCAACCGAATCGATGACGACAATGTCCACCGCACCGGAGCGTACCAGCATGTCGGTAATTTCCAAGGCTTGTTCGCCTGTATCGGGTTGGGAAACCAACAAATCATCGACGTTAACACCGAGCTTTTCAGCGTAACCAGGGTCTAGCGCGTGTTCGGCATCGACAAATGCCGCTGTGCCGCCGAGTTTTTGGATTTCCGCAATCACTTGCAGGGTCAAAGTGGTTTTACCGGAGGATTCCGGGCCGTAAATTTCCACCACCCGACCGCGTGGCAAACCACCGCAGCCTAGGGCGATGTCCAATCCCAATGAGCCCGTAGAAACCACTTCTATGTCACGTGAAGCCGCGACATCGCCCATGCGCATGACCGAACCTTTACCAAATTGCTTTTCAATTTGCATCAAAGCCGCGCCGAGTGCTTTCTTTTTGTTCTCATCCATTATTAATGCCCTTATGTGTGCGTTAGACCCGCAAGAAACGGGGAGTGTGACTAAAGAAATACCGCAAAATCAAAGCCCTTTATTATTACATAGGGATAGGGCTTCGGGTAGTGCTGATTTGCGCTAACTAGCCCGCTTGGCGGACACCATTACGTCTGTACAAACGCAATCAATATCAGTAGATTTAAGCCATTTGCATAGCGAGGAAATACCATGACCCCACAAACCATTGCCATTATCGGCGAGGTGTTGTTTGACCAATTCCCGGACGGGCAACAAATTTTGGGCGGCGCACCGTTTAACGTCGCTTGGCATTTGCAGGCCTTTGGCCAACAACCTTGTTTTATCAGCCGAGTGGGCGCTGATGAATTGGGCGATAAAATCCGCACTGGGATGATGGCTTGGGGTATGGGCACCGAGAATTTGCAAACCGATTGGGAACACCCGACAGGCGTGGTGCAAATCACGGTCAACGATGGCGAACCCGCCTACCAGATTCTCGACTGTCAGGCTTACGATTACCTTGCCGAACCGGGTCAAGCCGCTGGGTCAACGGGTGTCATTTATCATGGGACGCTGGCGTTACGGAACCCAGCCTCGGCGCGAACCTTGCGCAAATTGTTGGCGCAACATTCTGGGAGAGTGTTTGTCGATGTCAATTTACGCGCACCATGGTGGCAAGCCAAAACCGTTACAGAATGGCTACAAACTGCCGATTGGGTCAAACTCAATGACGATGAATTGCGCCAACTTGCCGAAACCAAAGCTACGCTAAAAGAGACTTTGCAAGGTTTTTTGGATGCGTATCAATTAACGGGGTTGATTGTCACGCGGGGTGAATTGGGCGCGGTGGCGCTGACGGATAACGGTGAATATGTGGAAGTCACCCCCAACGCGCTTGCCGAGGTGGTTGATACCGTCGGTGCGGGCGATGCTTTTGCCAGCGTCTTATTATTGGGTTTACAGCATCATTGGCCTTTGACCTTGACCTTACGCAGGGCGCAAGATTTTGCCTCGGCACTGGTGACACAAAAAGGCGCGACCGTGCAGGATATGGATTTTTATTTGCCGTTTATTGCGCAATGGCAGTTATAAGCAAACTACCATTGCAGTGTTGCCAACGCATTTCTGACTTGCGCGAGTTGACCTGCGATTTCTGCATCACCGTAAGGTATCGCGGCAAATTTCCCCCATACAGGCGCGGGCCAGGCCCTATCGGTTTGGTAACGGACAATATGGTGGATATGCAACTGCGGGACCAGATTACCGATAGCGGCGATATTCATTTTGTCGGCTTGATAAAGCACCGCCAATTGTTCAGCCAAATAGCTCGATTCTTCCATGAATACCTGTTGTTGCGCTTTGCTTAGCTCGTAAAGCTCACGCAAACCCTCCACTTGCGGTACGAGGATGAACCAAGGGTATTGGCTATCGTTCATCAACAACAATTGGCAAAGATCGAAATTGCCTACAGGAATACAATCTTCCCGCAAACGCGGATGCAGTTGAAATGCCATCATAATTGCTTAAACACCTCAGCCGCTTTGCTGATAGTCGCATCCAAATCCGCGTCACTATGCGCCATCGACACAAACCCCGCTTCAAACGCCGACGGGGCCAGATACACGCCTTGCGCCAACATGGCGTGGAAAAAATGCTTAAACCGTTCCTGGTTGCACTGCATGACTTCGGCAAAAGTGGCGATTTGATCGGCGGCGCTGAAAAACAGGCCGAACATGCCGCCGACGCTGTTGGTGGTGAAAGGGATTCCGGCGTGTTGGGCGGCGGTTTCCAGCCCCGCCGTCAGGCGTTCCGTCTTTGCCGTCAGGGTTTCATAAAAACCGGGTTGGCTGATCAGTTCCAACGTTTTCAAGCCAGCCGCCATCGCCACCGGATTGCCGGACAAAGTCCCCGCCTGATACACCGGCCCCAAAGGCGCGAGCCGTTCCATAATTTCCCGTTTGCCGCCAAACGCACCGACCGGCATACCGCCGCCGATGACTTTGCCTAGCGTGGTCAGGTCGGGCGTGATGTTGTAATAGCCTTGCGCCCCTTGCAGGCCAACCCGGAAGCCGGTCATCACTTCATCAAAAATCAATACGCTTTGGTAATCGTCACAAACTTGCCGTAAAGTCTCCAAAAAGCCAGATGCGGGCGGGATGCAGTTCATATTCCCCGCCACGGGTTCGACGATGATGCAGGCGATGTCTGCACCGCATTCGGCAAACAGTTTTTCCACCGCCTCGCTATCATTGTAAGGTAAGGTCAAGGTATGTGCCGCCACCGACGCGGGCACACCAGGGGAACTGGGCACGCCAAAGGTCAACGCGCCGGAACCGGCTTTGACCAACAGACTATCGGCATGGCCATGGTAACAGCCTGCAAATTTGACAATTTTGTCGCGCCCCGTGTAGCCCCGTGCCAAACGTATCGCGCTCATGGTCGCTTCCGTGCCGGAACTGACCATGCGCACCAAGTCCATGGATGGTAGCAATTGGCAGACTTTTTCCGCCATCAACGTTTCAATTTCCGTGGGTGCGCCAAAGCTCAGGCCTTTTTCAGCCGCCGATTTGACCGCCGCAATGACCTCAGGATGGGCGTGGCCCAACACCATAGGCCCCCATGAACCGACATAATCAATGTACTGCTTGCCTTCGGCATCAAAAATATAAGCGCCGCAGGCATGGTCAATAAACACAGGCGTACCGCCAACACCACTAAAGGAGCGCACGGGCGAATTGACGCCGCCTGGAATGACTTGTTTGGCATTGGAAAATAATAAACTGGCATCAGTCATGGATTAATCAAGAGTCAAGGGGTTATACACATCCACGAAGCTCAGAAACAAACCGTCGTGGTTACGGAAAATCTATATCAATACAGGATAAGGCAACTTTACCATGATTGAAAGTACCCGATGCGTTAAAATGGCGGGACTTGTATTTAAGGGAACAATGATGAAAACCAGAGAAAGGCGGCAGGGATTGGTGGTGGTCAACACGGGCGACGGCAAAGGCAAATCGTCCAGTGCCCTAGGGATGGTGTTCCGTGCGGCGGGCTGGGGCATGAAAATTTGCGTCATCCAATACATCAAAGGCCAATGGCAAACGGGCGAACAAAAAGCCGCCGCCCGTTTTGACAATATCGAATGGCACGCGCTGGGCGATGGCTTTACGTGGGACACCAAAAACCCTGAGCAAGACATCAAAACCAGCCGCGAAATTTGGGAACTCAGCAAACAAAAAATCTTGTCGCAAGAATTTGATGTGGTCTTGCTGGATGAAATCAATTATTGCTGCGGTTATAACTGGATTTCCGGGCAAGAAATCGCCGATTTCATCCGTGACCACAAGGCCCCGTGGATGCATGTGATACTGACCGGACGCAACGCCGCGCCGGAAGTGATCGCCATTGCCCACACGGTCACCGAAATGGTCATGGTAAAACATGCCTACGAACAAGGCATTAAAGCCGAGCAAGGGATTGAATTTTAAAATTATCCGGCATAAACCGGGGTTTATGCCACTCCACGTCGGTAACACGGCACCACAGCTCCAACTAAAAAAACCATGAGGGGAAACAACCATGTCTGAAACAATGAAAATCATACTGGCGGTCGTTGCGGTATTTGCAAGCGGATTTATTATGGTCGGCACCAATAAGCAACAATCCAAAGAAGAAATGGAAGCGGCGTCCATGATCAGGAATTACGTCGCCATCCAAACGATGGCAAACCAAAAATGTCCTGTGGAAGTCAAAAAAGCCACGGGCGAACAAGTGTTTTTCCCGTCAGAAACAGTCAGTGATAAAGAGAGTTATATCACTCTGAAATGGGTGGGCGAGAACAGTAAAACCGGCGGTTTCAAAAACGCCAGCTGCACCTTAAAAGCGGCTTTGGGGGGGATTTCCGAGTTGGTGATTGACGACAAGGTCATCATTAAAAAATAAGCTCTTCCGATAGGCCGGAATCCCGCCCTTATCAGCGGCGGGATTCCGGTCTGGTGGCCACTAAACCGGCCCAGGCTTAACATCAAACGCCACGCACACGCGTTCGAGGCCAGCATGGAATGGGAGGGTGCGATGGAATAAAGACGAGGGGAACAGCACCAGGTCACCTATTTTCAAATCGACAATTTGGCTAGGAAACCCGTCATGCAAGCGGGGATAAGCGTCGCCATCCAGGCCGTATTCAAAGCTGCCTTCATGACGGCCATTTTCAGGCGGCAATTGCAAATAAACACAGCCGCTAATCCAACCTTCTTCGTGCATGTGCGAGGTCAAATATCCGCCTTGTTTCATACGCAAATACCATGAACTGGCAAAGCTTATCCCTTTAGGGAAGCCCCTTATCAACTCATCCGTGCCGCCCCTAAAGCATTTTTGATAGCCCTTGATTTTGTTACAGATAAGCGTGGCGAGTTTTTGAAATGAGGGTTCCGGGCGTTGCAGCAAATTTCCTGCAGATTGGATGCCGAAATACAGGCGTCCTTGCTTGCGTTCCGCGATTGCGAGATTTTGGATGTCGTGCAATAAACGGTCGAGCAAGGGATTTTCAGGGGCGGACAATTCCTCTATCCGGGTATGTTGCACATAACCCATAGGGTCTTTGCAGAAGCGGTAAGGGTTTTCTTGCTGAAAATTAACCGCATAGTGCGTGGATAATGTGCCAAGCAAAACTGACGCATGCCGCCTGTTTGCGGTGAAGCGCTCAAATTTGGCTTTAAACGCTTCGAATTGGCGGGTTTTATATAAACATTGCAAGGCCCGTTCTGGCGCATCGGCAAAATGTGACGCTTCAAAATACGGGATTGCCTCCGTCAACTGCCCGTTAAGGCAAAAAAATTCCGCCAAATTGTAATGGGCGCGGCCATGGTCAAGCTGGGCGTTTATCGCGGTTTTATAGCAATGCACGGCTTCTGCCATGTCACCCCGATCACGTAATACCTCACCTAAATTATTCCACGCGTCGGCAAAATGCGGGTCAAGTTTGACTGCGCTACGGAAGGAGCGGATCGCTTCTTCGTGTTCGCCTTGCCCATATAAGGTAGTGCCCAAATTGAAATGCCCACGGGCATCGGGACGCAAAACCAACGCCTTGCGGTAACATCGTTCGGCGGCCTCGAGCTGGCCGCGTTGTTGCAGAACCGTCCCCAGATTACCCAAGGCTTCAAAAAAACCCGGTTCAATGGCGACCGCTTGTTGGTAATGGTGGGCGGCTTCTTGCAACAGGCCCTGTGCTTGCAACAAGGCGCCCAAATTGAACTGCGCCAAGGCCAGTTGGGGTTTGATTTGCAAAGCTTTACGGTAACTGGCGATAGCCGCTTTGGAGTCATTTAGCTGGCTTAATATCGTCGCGAGATTGCAATGGATTTCGGCGACGCGCGGGTCGATAGCCAATAATTTGCGGAAGCTGGAGGCGGCTTCGCCCAGTTTGCCTTGGCCTTGCTGGCAAAGCCCAAGCAGATTGTATATGGCGATGGACTTAGGATATTTTTGCAGCATCGCCAGCGCGGCGGTTTCGGCCTGCACAAGGCGGCCGCTTTCATAAAGCTGATGCAGATGTTGCAATTCCGCTGGATGCGGTTGTGCGGCTGGTTTCGGTGGCGTTTTCATCACAATCGCTCGGATCGTAGGGATGAAAAATTTTAGCGCAAGCCGCCCATGATGTCAGTTTCCAATCTCTAAGTGCTCAGAAAAAAAGGCATGGGCGGTTGTTGAAGCCACGGATAACATCCTTACCTGGACATTATCCGTGTTGGGGGGATTTACAGGTTATCCAAAATTGCCCGTTTAACCGCATCCAAACTGGCGTCTATCGTCACAGGGTGAGTGTTGGCGCATTGTTGCATGGCGATTTCAGGGTCCTTGATGCCATTGCCGGTCAGCGTACAAACGATGCGGCTACCTTCGGGGATTTTACCCGTGCCGATGTCATGCAACGCACCTGCCAAAGAAGTCGCCGAGGCGGGTTCACAAAACACCCCTTCAAACTGCGACAGCATCTTTTGCGCCGCCAAAATTTGCTCGTCAGTGAACTTATCAAACCAACCGCCGGATTCTTTTTGGACATTCCAAGCCAAATCCCAGGATTGCGGGTTGCCGATACGGATGGCGGTCGCCACCGTTTCAGGGTTTTCTATCGGATGCCCAGCGACAAACGGCGCGGCACCGGCCGCCTGATAACCGCACATGACCGGCAAGCTGCGGGTCACGGCGGCGTGGCCAGCCGAATAGCGTGCGTATTCGGTATAGCCTTTCCAATACGCGGTGATATTGCCCGCATTGCCGACGGGCAGGCAGTGGTAGTCCGGCGCGAAACCCAACTCATCAACAATTTCAAACGCGGCGGTTTTTTGGCCTTCGATGCGGAAAGGGTTGATGGAGTTGACGATGGTCACGGGAGCCAGCTCGGCGACTTCTTTGACCAAAGCCATGCCCCGGTCAAAATTACCGTTGATCTGGATGATTTTGGCATCGTACATCAAAGTTTGCGCCAATTTGCCCAAGGCGATTTTGCCTTCAGGGATCAGCACGAACGCCTTGATGCCAGCGCGGACGGCATAAGCCGCGGCGGAAGCGGAAGTGTTGCCGGTGGACGCGCAGATGATCGCTTGGCTGCCCGCTTCCACGGCTTTGGTCACCGCCATGGTCATGCCACGGTCTTTGAATGATCCGGTCGGGTTCAGGCCTTCAAACTTGACATAAATATCCACGTCTTTGCCAATCAGGCGCGGGATGTTTTGCAATTGGATCAACGGCGTGTTGCCTTCGCCCAAGCTGATCAGGCGGGTGTTGGCGCTGACGGGCAGGCGGTCACGGTAGCGTTCGATAAGTCCGGTGTAGCGGGTCATGATGGTTCCTATAGGAGTTTACGTCTGGACTCTGCCAGATTGTTATTTAATTTTAAGAATTAGCCCGCCATTATAGGTGGCCAATAAATTCAGAAATGGTCAATACTTGTAACTTGGGGAATTCTATTGTTTTTAACACATTGAAATGCCTATCATTGCTCACCAAAAAATCGGCATTCCCCGCAATCGCACAATCGACGAATTTGTTGTCGTCTTTATCCGCGTCGATTAGCTGCCATTTGTAATAAACCTCATGTTTATGCACGTTTGATAAGGTCAGCAACATTTCAGCGATATTATTTGCAACTATTGGATTAGCTTTTCGGGCAATGATTTCGGTATATTCATGCAGCACCTCATTGCTGATAAGCAAATCGTATTTTTTGGCAATCAAATGATCGAAAATAACGCGGTAAGGCGATTGCTTTGGGATAGAAACCAACAATACGTTGGTGTCTATTACAACTTTCATGAAGAATGATAAGGCGTTCTTAGATGTTCATCCGTCCATTCAATCATTGTCCCTTCATTCCAGCCCTTTTCCTGCCACAGCCTGTCCATTTCTTGAGTTGCTTGCTGGGCAAAATAATTTGCCAGCAAATTTTTTATATCGGCTAGTTGCTGGTTAGTGATTTCGTGGCTGAACAGCTTTAATAACTCCAGTTGCAACGGGGTTAATTTTTGAGCCTGCATGATATTCTCCAAGCCGAAAGTTAGTTTTGCTTACCCCAACGTCTCCATCCGAATCCGATTAACCTTGCCACTGACAGCCGGTAATGCTTCAATCCCGGCAATCGCCGCATTCATTTCTTGCTCTAAGGTAATTTGCGTCAACATGATGATCGGCACGGCGGTTTCGCCTTTTGACGGTTCTTTTTGGATCATCGCTTCAATGCTGATGTTGTGGTCGGCAAGGATTTTGGTGACATCGGCCAAGACGCCGGGTTTGTCTTCGGCATTCAGGCGCAAATAATACGAGGTTTTGATGCGGTCTGCGGGCAACACCGGAATGTCCGCCAAAGCATCGGCTTGGAAAGCCAAATGCGGGACACGGTTTTCAGGGTCTGACGTCAAAGCCCGCACCACATCAATGACATCGGCAACGATGGATGAACCGGTCGGTTCGGCACCGGCGCCGGCGCCGTAATACAACGTCGCACCCACCGCATCGCCTTTCACCAGCACCGCGTTCATCACGCCGTTGACGTTGGCGATCAACCGCCGTTCTGGGATCAGGGTCGGGTGCACACGCAATTCGATGCCTTCCGGGGTTTTTCTGGCGATACCCAAATGTTTGATGCGGTAGCCCAGTTGTTCGGCATATTCGACATCGGTACGGGTGATTTGGGTAATGCCTTCGGTAAAGACTTTGTCGAATTGCAACGGGATGCCAAAGGCAATCGAAGCCAAAATGGTCAATTTATGCGCCGCATCAATGCCTTCCACATCAAACGAGGGGTCGGCTTCGGCATAGCCCAAAAACTGCGCTTCCGCCAACACATCGCCAAAATCGCGGCCTTTGTCGCGCATTTCGGTGAGGATGAAATTGCCTGTACCGTTGATGATGCCCGCCACCCATTGGATTTGGTTGCCGCTCAATCCCTCACGTATGGCTTTGATAATCGGGATGCCACCCGCCACTGCGGCTTCAAACGCAACAATCACACCTTTTTCGCTGGCCTTGGCGAAAATCTCGTTGCCATGCGTGGCGATCAGGGATTTGTTGGCGGTGACGATATGTTTGCCGTTGGCGATGGCGGTCAGGATCATGTCCTTGACTATCCCTGCCCCGCCGATAGTTTCCACGATAATGTCGATGTCGGGGTCGTTGATGATTTCAAACGGGTCGTTGGTGACTTGTATGTCTTGCGTATCGCAAATCCGCGGTTTATGCAAATCCCTTGCCGAAGCACGGGTGATGACAATTTCGCGTCCGGCACGGCGGGCGATTTCTGCGGCATTACGCTTTAAGATATTGACCGTACCGCCACCGACAGTACCCAACCCCAACACACCCACTTTTATCGGTTTCAAAGCAAACTCCAGTTCAGCTAAAAGCCGCCATTATATTTCATAAGCAGCGGGGTACAACCCTAAGATTAGGTTTTTTAACTCTGCAAAGCCTGCCACATGGCATCCGAATACAAACCGGTTAAGGTTTGGCCAGATATTTCAAAACAGAACCGCTGATGATGGAGGTTGCGAAAGCCATCAACACCAAGGCGACAAAAATGCGTTGGTCAATAAGGTGATGCTCCAATGCGACCGAAGCCAAAATGATTTCAATGGCGCCCCGGGCGTTGAGGCCAACGCCGACAGGCCATGCTTCCCGCCAGCGCATCCCGCCGAGCCGGGCGCCCACGCCCGCACCCAGGACTTTCCCCAGGCAGGCGACAACAAATACCAGCAGCACCAGGATGCCGTCAAACTGGCTGAAAAAATTCGCCTTGAGGCCTACGGAAACGAAGTAAAGCGGTGCAAAGAAGTTGATGGCAAAAGGCTGAACCATCAATTTGATAGGCTTTTCCTGTCCAGAACCCTGATCCTGGCCGATTGCCATCCCTACCAAAAAAGCACCAAAAATGGCGTGGATACCGATTTCTTCAGCCCCCACCGCCGCCAGCACGATCAGCACCGAAACAAAAGTCAGCAATCCTCCAGGCCAGTCCTGAAAATAGCGGACACGGCGCAAAAAAGGTTGTATTAGCCAGCGCCCTATCGCCAAAACCAACGTGGCATAGGCAAGCACCAATGCCAGCGTCGAAAAAATATTTCCGCTGGGATCGCCCTGCCCCAGATTACGCAGTATGAAGGCGAACAAGGCCCAACCGGCCAAATCGTTAATCATCGCCGAAGTCATGACCGTCATCCCGATCCGGGTGCCGATCAAATCCAGATCCATCAATATGCGGGCAATCACCGGCAAAGCTGAAATTGACAAGGCTGTCCCCATGAACAGGGCAAGCAACAAAGGACGGTTGTTTTCCCCCCAGAGCCCAGGAAACAGCAAAACCATGCCAAACCCCAATGCAAACGGTAGCGCCCCGCCGATCAGGCTGGTCGAGGCGATGATAAGCTTGCATTGCCGGAAATGGACGAGATTGATCTCCAGGCCGGCCGCGAACATGAAAAATAGCATCCCGACCTTAAGCAGGCCGTCAATGCTCGTGGTGACGGTTTTGTCGATTGGGAACAGCGAGGCATAAACATCGGGGCAGAAAGCCCCCAATAGGGTCGGCCCCAAGAGGATGCCACCTATCAATTCGCCCAACACGACAGGTTGGGCGAATTTTTTCATCAGATAACCGAACAGCCAGGCGACCGCCAGCATCAAGCCTATCTGCACGAAAAATGCGTGGAGTTGTGGATGGGTCATTTTGTCATGGGTTGGTAAGGCGCCCGGTGCATAAAAACTACCGGGCTAGGTGTTTAGCCCCAGAAAGCCTTTTTATATGGTGTAGCCAGTATCTGGGGATGAAACATGTCAGGAATCAGCGGCAGTGTTATTGGGATTTTGCCGTAGGCTTAAGCCCTAGCAGCGGGCGGATGCCAGCCCCCCGCCCGCCTGCCTCACTTCCTAAACAGCTCAATCAACAACGGGCGGATCTTATTTTTGGTTTTGCCTATGGCTGATGGCCCTAAACTTGCCGTATACGATGCCATACCAATTTGGTGGTTGTCTTTGGTCACAGAAAACTCGGCCATCGACAGGTAAACGCTGAATGTCCAAAACCAATCCCACGACCATTGCGCATCATAGCTCAGGACATAGTTGCATATTGAATCCGGGCTTAAAAGTCCGGTTTTGATACCGTGTTCTTCAATTTGTTGCCTGACTTCCGGCAAAAAGTCCTCCATAAAGACTTTTGGGTTTTCTTTTATGCAGAGCTGGGCAATGGTCTCCGTGGCCGGAACTGGCTCAACCTTGGTCGCAGGGGATGCACACGCCACCAATAATAAACACGCGGTTATAGCATAAATTTTTTTCATTCGCCTATCCTCTGGTACCCGTTTAAAAACCAACACCTAGATGCCGCCATACGCAAAACAACATGGCCACCCGATCGGTTTGCAGCGCCTGCTTGGCGGCGCAACCCCAATGAAACGCATTGGTACCGCGGGATGGAACTACCGGTTCCGCAACATTTTATTGGGGCTGCCATCAGCTACTCTTGCTTATCGTTAACCAGGTCGTAAGTGATGTCAGGGTTAAATCCCATAGGCCAGTAGATGGCGGCGAACGGGGGCCAGAACAATGATACGGGGCGGAATTTGGTGCGCAGTTTACCTTCTTTAACCGTTTGGCCGTTTTGTTCCAGCCGGTAAGGGATACCGCCACCAGGTGGCATACCGGCCGCGGTCCAAAAAAACGGTTTGGTCGTCACTTCACCATTAGCCTTGACATCCACCGGCTGCGGCCTTTGATAGATATACAAGCTGGAACTTTCAGGCACCTTAAAATGGCCTGTTGTCGAACATCCCGCCATCATTGATAAAACCAACACGATATAAAGTTTTTTCATTGTTATTATCCTCATTGTGTGATGTGTTTAAAAATTAAGGCGGTATTTATACCGCCAAAAGCAAAATTATTGCTCATAACATACCCGCAATTTAAGTTGCGGATATCGCCTTTAATATAATCCAAGTGCGCACAAGCCGGGTCAATATTTTCAAGGTTGGCCGTGGCGTGGAACCAGCCTTCGTTCATCATGTTGATCGCCACCCACGCTTCCAATGCGCCACAAGCGCCTAGCGTATGGCCAGTGAAGCTTTTTAGCGAACTGACCGGGGTTTTCGCACCAAATACCGCCGCCGTGGCATGGCTTTCAGCGACATCGCCATGTGCGGTCGCCGTGCCGTGGGCGCTGACATAACCGATAGCCGAAGCGTCAAGGCCGGCGTCCTGCAAGGCCAAACGCATCGCCGTTTGCATGCTATTGCTGTCAGGCTGGGTGACATGCAAGCCGTCCGAATTGGTGCCAAAACCGACCAGTTCGGCATGGATACGGGCACCGCGGGCCAGCGCGTGTCCGCGCTCTTCAAGGATCAGCGTCCCGGCGCCCTCGCCGATGACCAGGCCGTCCCGGTCACGGTCAAACGGCCTGGGGGATTTCTCCGGGGTGTCGTTGCGGGTGCTGGTGGCAAACAGCGTATCGAACACCGCCGCTTCCGATGCGCAAAGCTCATCGGCGCCACCCGCCACCATCAGTTTCTGGTGGCCGTGCTTGATGGCTTCATACGCATAGCCTATGCCCTGGCTGCTAGACGTGCAGGCGCTAGAGGTCGTATAGACCCGGCCGTTGATGCCGAAAAAAATCCCGATATTGACGGCGGCGGTATGCGACATCATACGGATATAAGACGTGGCGTTGAGGCCATTGACGGTATGGTTCAGCAGCATATTGCCGAATTCCGCCAACGCCTCATAACTGCCTGCGGAACTGCCGTAAGCAATGCCCATCTGCCCACTGTTAAGGATAGGGTCATTTAATAAACCCGCGTCTATCAGCGCCAGTTCCGTCGCATAAGTCGCCATCAACGCGATGCGCCCCATGCCCCGGGTTTGTTTCCGGGAATAATGCGCAGGCCGGGTAAAATCGGCGGGGGCGCCTAAACGGGTGTTCAGGCCGACGTATTTGTCCCATTCCCCGATGAACTGGATTCCGGTAGCTTGCGCTTTTAGCCGCGCTGCGACCTGTTGCCAGTCATTGCCTATCGGTGAAATCCCGGCCATACCGGTCACGACCACACGTTTTAACATAAGCCACCATTGACCGATAGGACTTGGCGGGTGATGTAGCCCGCATCTTCTGACATTAAAAACGCAACCGCCGCCGCGACTTCTTTAGGATCACCGACCCGGCGTGCCGGTATCATTTTTTTGATCTCGTCCAGCGGCAGCCCATCGGCCATGTCCGTGGCGATCAAACCTGGCGCGACACAGTTGACGGTGATATCGCGTTTCGCCAGCTCCAACGCCAGCGCTTTGGTGGCGCCGATGATGCCCGCCTTGGCCGCGCTGTAATTGACTTGGCCGCGGTTGCCCATGATGCCGGACACCGACGACAAGGTGACGATGCGCCCTGGCTGGCGCCGTCTGACCATCGGCATGATGACTGGTTGCAAGACGTTATAGAAGCCGTCCAGGTTGGTGTGTATCACGCTGTCCCATTCCTCGCCGGTCAATGATGGGAACGCATTGTCGGCGGTGATGCCGGCGTTGCAGACCACCCCGTAATAGGCGCCGTGCTGCTCAATATCCTGGTTGAGTTGTCCGGCGCACTGGCTGCGGTCGCCAATATCAAACTGCAACAGCCTAGCTGATGAACCTAACTGTTGAATTTCGGCGATCACCTCGTCCGCCCGGGCTTTTTGGCTGCGGCAATGTAGCACCAGGTCATAACCCTGCTTGGCCAGATATAAGGCAATGGCTTTGCCTATGCCGCGGCTGGAGCCAGTCACTAAAATCGTTTTCTTCATAGTTTGGTATCTAGCTTAATTTCTATCGGAGGTTCATAGACATTCAGGTTGGCGCTGATTTCAATGCCTGCCCCATGAATTTTACAATCAAAAACCCCCAGTTTATCGTCCCGGATGATAATTTTTACCTGTATCGTCAGCACCGTGCCGACATTAAAACAAGGGACATTGCTGGCATAACGGCGTGTTCCAAGTAAAAACCCCAGTTTTATCGGCTCCCCGACCAGCTTAGCCCTAATGCCCACATAAGCCGCCACCGCCTGCGCCATATATTCGATACCCGCCCACGCCGGCACGGTTTTGTCATCGCCTAGCAAGCCATCGGGCCGGACAACCATTTCCGCAGTTAGCGTGTGCTCGTCATAATCAACAATCCTGTCCAGCAATATCATTTGGCCGCTATGCGGAACCAATGCGGCGATGTCGGTGCAATCTATCAAATGGGGTTCCTTGGGATGTATCTGTGTAGGTTGGGGTGAATTTGCGAACGCCAACAGGATGTATTTCACCCTTTATTCCTCGCCCAGCCAAAAGCTATCAGGCAAAGAGCCATCAAAACCATCACTCATCCAGAAAGTGCCTTTCCCTAAACCGGCCTGACGTTTTTGTGGTTTATTTTGTTGTGCCGCATCCTGGACTATAGATTTTAAAAACAAGCTAAACTCTAAAACCGATTGCTGTTTATCTAATGGTAAACCGTGCATATTGGCGACAACTTGCTTTTCAATATTTGATAATTTCATTATTTGTCTCCTGATTGTTTTACCAAAAATAAAACGGCAATAACTATAGTAATAGCTATATGATTCATAAATTATGATTGCAACTTATCCATATAAACGGCTAATTCTTCAAATGCTTTTGGATATTTCCGTTTTCTTTCTTCCATGTCGTAGGGGATGATAACTTCGTCGCCTATGTATGTTGTTAATAAATCATGGAGTATTTCGCCTGACTCTAAATATTTACCGTTTGATTTTAAAATACTGTAAGGCACTTCTTGAATTGAGCCAATATCGGAATCTAATTGTTCAACAATATTTAAATTTTCATCGGTGAGTAATTTAGCTTGTTTTTTAAATCCATAAACTGAGTAAATAATAAAATTTTTATTTTTATACAAAACCTTGTGCTTATTTCTTGCAGTCTTTGATATTCGATATTTGTCGGTATCAAATAAATTTTGATAATTTTTTAATTTCAATAAAATTAAAGCTGGGCAATTAGGTGCAACTAATCTCTCCATGTTACTTAATTTGTTTAAATCACTCTTAAAGCCCAATGAAAATACACAGTCTTGATATTCTAGAATCGTATTTTTTATTTTATTGCGTTCTGTGAATAATCGAATTAATGAGAATTGAGAGCTTTCAAGTTTTTTACAAAAATAATCAATTTTGAATGTGAAACCGTTTTTTGCAAACAGTAAAGGTGCTATGAAATTATGAAGCTTTATTTCTGTAATTTCGTTATCCACAGGTATTTTTAAATTTAAAATATAGGCTACAAAACTTTTTGCTACTTCTAAATAAAGCGCTTCTTCAAATGGCAAAATTTCACAATCTATATCATTTCTATCCAATTTTATTGGAAACAGTCCCTCTGGGTCTTCAAATAAAAAACTTGGCCTTGTTTCTATTACTCTTCCTTTCCCTTTGTATACTTTGAATTCGTTTTTGAAACTATAATTGATTTCTTGTTTTGAAATAACAATATCATTACAAACAACTAACGCTAACATATTGGTTTTATGAAATTTTATGTTATATGCCCATTGAATATTTTTAAAACTCTCTGTTTCAAACGCATTAAATCTAGTTCTATCTATTATGAAAGATCGTTCACATATTTTGTTGTCGAGGGAATACTCCACTCTTGGCAATTCGCCGAGATACCAATCAGCCCAACCTTTTCCATCTTTCAATAATTCTTCTCTTTTCTCATTTGAAAAGTTTAGACTAATAGCTGTACCAATTGGAAAACCACTATTCTGTTCTCGCTGAATTTCGATGAACTCACTATCAATAGTCGTAGAAAATGAATAAGCCGTTTGGTCATTGTATTTTCTGGTTTTAACCGTGATTTTTTCGCCAATCAAAAACGCCGCCAATACGCCAATGCCAAAACGTCCATTCCTATTAATTTGAGAATGACCTTGGTCATCAACAAACTGTTTACGCCACGCCAAACTTTTTCTGAATGACACGCCAACATTTAGAAAATAATGGACAATTTCATCAATATCCATGCCTTTGCCATTATCGACAATGGTAAATAGGCTTACTTCATCATTTATTCGTTCTATGGATACAGTGACTTTAGGTTCATACGCTACATTTTCCGCTCTGGTTTCTAAATGTTGCCGCTCCCGACAGGCATCAACGGCATTTTGCACCAGCTCGCGGACACCGTAAGTCGCCCGATTGCCATAAAGCGGTGCAACTAATAATTTGGACAGTTCGTTATTAACTTGAAAACTGATTTTTTGCGGAACAAACGGCAATTGCGTTAAGTAATTCGTTTCTTCAAGATTGGAGGTGATACGCCGGAATTTTATTTTGGGAATTTCTCGCAAGCCATAAACCTCTCCTAATACTGCCCATGAAACATCGAGTTCCTTTTGTATATCAGTAAAAAGGTTTTTCAACTTTACCAACAGGCCACTGTTATCAGGATTGCACTGAACATAAAACCGTTCCGGATCATCGTGTTTAAAACTAATGAATTCTATAGCTAAATGAGCTTTGTGTTCATTCAAGGAAATAGGACTATTGAAGGTTTTTAATTTCAATAGAAAAGGATTGACTCTCGTTGTATCAATTTGAATGTAATCGGCAATCCGCAAAACCACCATCAGAAACATAATATTGACATCATCTGGATAACGCCAACTTTGGTTGCCTATGTTTTCCAGATAACGAAAGGTATCACGAAGATTCATACCATGACTTCTCGCCACAATACCCGCCATACGCCGATACAATGACGTTAATTTTTCATTGCCAAATTTGATGGTTTCTTGATTTTTCCCAATTAAGCCATTGAAGGCTATTTCATGCGCTAAACGGGCGTGATACCGTCTGATAAATTCACCGATTAATTTTTTATCGTAACCCGTAAGTTTGTCTTTATTGGTCATGTCCGGTTCGTTGTAGGCTTGGAATTCATTACCAAAAATATTGCGTTTTTGCTGAGAGCTAAAACGCTTGGCTTCGGAGAGATAATCCACCCATAACTCGCGCCATGTTTTGGTATCGAGACAAGTTTTGCAATTATCATAGTGACCGTCGAGTAGGGCTACGAAAGTCGCGTATTCGGTGTGCATTCCTATGTCATGCAGAATGACCGACAAAATCAAGATGGCGACATCTTTAGCATTCATGTTTCCAAAAGTATCATCCGCAATGATGAATTCTGCTGAGGCTAAAACACTTTCAATATGCTCAATGCCGTGATCGGTATATTCCTCAAAGAAGAATAACTTATTGTCTTTAAAAATGGGCTGAAAGGATGTGACAATGTCTAAAATGATAGAATGCAGCGCTTGATTAGCATCTAAAATGCTTTTGAATTTTTCAGGTATTTTCATAATAAACAATGAATTAGTAGTTACTAGATCATGCACCCGCAATCACAATAGACAAATTATTCCCGCCAAACGCAAAAGAATTGCTCTGGCAAACCTGAGTCCCGCGCCCCAAGCTTTCGCCTTGTTTAACCAGATGCAGCGGTGCTAAACCGGTATCCAGCTCATCGCCGTTAATATTGGGGATTAATGCCCCGTGATTACTTTCAGTCAGCAGCAGCCAGCAAAAACCCAGTTCCAGCGCCGCCGCCGCTCCTAAGGTATGGCCGGTCATGCCTTTGCTGGAACTGGCGGCGGTTTGGTTGCCGAACACCGCGTTAACGGCCTTGCTTTCCATCGCATCGTTTAAAACGGTCGCCGTGCCATGCAGGTTCAGGTAATCGACCTCGTCCGGCCGCTTGCCGGCATCGTTCAGTGCCTTTTGCATCGCGGCGATAACGGCGGTGCCGGCGGGGTCGGGCGCGGAGAAATGGTGGGCGTCGCTGCTGGCGCCTATGCCCAACAACGCGACCGGCCCCGGTTCCTTGCTCAGCACAAACAGGCTGGCCGCTTCGCCGATATTGATGCCGTTACGGTGCAGGCCGAACGGTTTGCAGTAGCCGTTGCTGAGCGATTCCAGTGCGGCGAAGCCGTTAATGGTCAGGCGGCATAAGCTGTCTGCACCGCCGACAATGACTGCGTCGCATAACTCCAGGTTGATCAGGCGGCGGGCGGAAGCGAACGCCTTGCCGCTGGATGAGCAGGCGGTGGAAATGGTGTAGGCGGGGCCGGTTACACCTAAGTATTCGCTAAGAAAATCCGCGCCCGCGCCCATTTGCTGCTGCTTGTAATGGAAGCCATCCGGCAACGCACCGTGTTTGGCCTGGTAGGCCAGCGCCAGTTCGGTGTTCCTGACGCCGGACGTGCTCGTGCCCAGCACGACGCCGATACGATCTACGCCGAATTTTTCTATCATCCGGTCTACCGTCGTCCTAATCTGGCTTAACGCCGCCAGCAGCAGCTGGTTATTCCGGCAATTGTAGATACGGTAGCGCGGGCCGATCCCGGGTAGTTCGGAGTTGATTTGTCCGACGATGGTGGTAGGGCCGAACGCATCCGTTGCAATTAACCCGGAACGGTCGCCAGCCAATAGACGTTTGATGACCTCGGGCCTGGAATTTCCGGCCGCGCACAGCAGGCCTAAGTCATTCAGGTAGAGTGTCATAACTTAGGGTAAGAATATGCAGATGGTAGTGATAGCGATGGTTGGTCACCGACACGTCTTTAGACCACACCGTATCGGGCTGCAAATAATCGACGTCGGCAAGTTTGCCATTATTGTCATACAAGTTGCGATGCTGGCCATCGGTTTCCAAACGCCAGTTCTTGGGCAATATTTTTTGTAATTCGGCCAGCGGCCAATAGACCAGTTGCAGGTCTTTGATGATGAATTCCGGGGAAAAGGCGGCCGGTAACAGCGGGCTCTTGTCCAGAGTTACGGTTTTACCATCATAGCTTAAATTGAACAGGCTGAGGCCGTCGCCGCTTAAGCCCGCTATCGCAATGTGTTGCTTATCGAGTTCCAGCACGCACAGCAGCGATTCCTGCCGGCCCGGCCAGAATGCCGTTATTTGCTGCACGATACGTCTGGCGGGGCCGACTGGCGGGGCCATCGGTAGCAGCTCGGTTGACCCTGAACCGCCAGTTGTCCCTACCAAGGCGCAACCGCTTAAACAAACCAGCATCAGCAAAAAAGCTAATCCGCGCGGCATAACTCAACCAAGGTATCCAGTCTGGAACGGGCGTTCTTGACATAAGGGTTGGCCTCATCCCAGGCGTAACCGGCCAGTATCGAGCAAATCATCGCCTTGACTTCCGGCTGTTGGTTTTGATGGAAAATCACATCCTGAAAGCGACCGTCATACCAAGCATCGACAAACACACGAAAGGTGTTGACGCCACGCTGCAAGGGCATGGCATATTCAGTGTTCCAGTCCACGGCTTCCCGCTTGAATTGCCGGTCTAAAACAGCCGCGGCCAAGCTCGCCGATTTCATCGCAATGGTCACGCCGGAAGAAAACACCGGATCGAGGAATTCCCCGGCATTGCCGAGCAAGGCATAGCCTTTGCCGTACAGGCTTTTGACATTCGCAGAATAGCCGGTGATGGCGTTGATGTCGCCGTCAAACACGGAGTTTTTAAGTAACTCGCGCAAGCTGCCGTCTTGGTTGATGATGTCTTGCAAGGCGGTGGCGTTATCATCCCACGGCTGGTAAAAACCGGCTTCGGCGACCACGCCTATGCTGCTGCGGCCATTGCTGAACGGGATCAGCCAGTACCAAACATCCTTGTGTTCGGGATGGACGGTGATGCGTATCTTGTTACGGTCAAATTGCGCACACCCGATGCGGTCTTCAATATGCCCGAACACAGCCCGCCTGACCGGAAAGCCGGACGGCGATTCCAAGTCCAGCAAGCGCGGCAGGATGCGCCCGAAACCGCTGGCGTCGAGTACAAAATCCGCCTCGTATTCCGTCACTTCGCCGGACGGGCCGCGTACGTCAAGTTTCGGTTTAGCACCGGAAAAATCCACGGCGGTCACCTCCATTTCCCAGCGTATATCAACACCCATCCGGGCGGCTTCGCCGGCAAGCAGTTTATCGAACCGGCCGCGCTGGACTTGGAACGTCGTGCCCATGCCGGCGCTAAATTTGTCTTCAAAATCAAACGCCGTGTGCTGGTCACGGAACATAAAGGACGCGCCGTTTTTAAACTGGAAACCTGCGTTGACAACGGCATCCAACATACCGGCCTCTTGGATGAATTCCATGCATTGCGGCAGCAGGCTCTCGCCTATGCTGAAACGCGGGAACAGCTGGCGTTCCAGTATGGTCACCTGATGGCCCCGGTTTTGCAATAATGCACCGGCAATACTGCCCGAAGGGCCTGCACCTATGATAATGACTTTACACATTCGACTTGTTCCGTTTATTGTTGGGGCTTTAGGAAGCGCCTCTAAAACCTGGGGCTGATGGGCTGGCGATGAGCATTTATCGTGACCGGCCCGGGATATTTGGGTATCGGCTGGCTCCTTAAATTATTTTAACCGGATTTTACAGACTTACCGCTGACAAATGTTGTGGTTCCCCATTTTGCCGTTAAACATTCACCTGCAAGTGGACTGGCGCACACTTTATCCGGCCACAGTGGACTTCCGGCACATTGCTGACTATCATGCGGAATCGTTGACGCCCTATGGGAACGTGACGCCCCCTATTTAAGTTGAGGATGACATGACCACACTAATTACAAAATTTTTTACAGGCTTGGCGCTATTATGCCTATTGTCTGCTTGTGCCGAATTAAAAGAAGCAGGCCATTCAATCGGTAACACCACAAAAAACGTGACGACGGATATTGGCCATGGCTCCCGTGACACTGTCCAGGCCATAGGCAAAGGCACAAAAAGGGTTGTCAAATCCATCACCCAAGACCCGGCACAACCCAGCCAATAATTGGCCCGGCCGACTTAATGGATAAGGCCAAACAAGCCATACCTGTTTTCTGCCAAATGGCGGGGCAATCCCCCATCCGGTTAGCAGGAACTCATGCCACAGGGATTTTATGTTGAATATTGATGGCTGATTTTATCTTGTGTAACTGGAGCGCGTGGGCTCCGGGTTTGGAGCGCAAGGATGACAGGCTAATGGAATCCGGTAACGCCGCCGCCAAGTGCGTGCCAAAAACGTTGCAGCGCCGCTTAACGCCGTTGGCCAAGGCGGTTTTTAACGTCGCCGGGCCATGTATTGAAAGCGGAAAAACACCGCCCGTGGTGTTCAGTTCCGCACATGGGGAAATCTGCAAATCCTTGGCCATGCTTAAAACCATTCAAGCTGGTGAGGAGCTGTCACCGACGGCCTTCAGCCTGTCCGTGCATAATGCCATCGCCGGGCTATTTTCCATCGCTTACGGCAACACCCAGGAAATCACCGTGCTAGCGCCAGGGCAGGAAGGCATTGCCCCCGCCTTCATTGAAGCGCTCGGAATGCTGCATGAAGGTGCCGGGGAAGTCCTGATGCTGTTATACGACGAACCCATCGCCGATTTTTATCCCATTGCCCCGTTCAACTTGAATACGTCTTCCCCTTGTGTGCTGGCGTTACGCATTGCCTTAACCGGCGATGGCCTGCCTTTGCAATTCTTGCGTTCACCTCAACCTCGTGATGATGGCGAGCATCCTGTACAATTGCTACATTTTTTAAAGTTCCTTCTTGCTGGGGAGCGGTCGTTGAGTTTAGGCAATCAGGGGCACAGTTGGACATGGTGCAAAAAATAATCCGCAAATTAAGTTATGGCTGGCGCCTTTTGGCCACCGGGTTCAGTTTTTTTAGCTTCGGGGCGGGCGGATTGTTATTGTGGCTGCTGGTGTTTCCGGTGCTTTCGGTGTTGCCCGGCAGCCGTTTGCAACGGATAAGCCGCGGCCAGCGCGTTGTCCACGCCAGTTTTTGTTTTTTCATCGGGCTGATGCACCGGACCGGCGTCATGACTTACGAAGTGAACGGCCTGGAGAAGCTAAACCGTCCGGGGCAGCTGATCATTGCCAACCACCCTACCCTCGTCGATATTGTATTTTTAATCAGCCGGGTCAGGCAGGCGAACTGCATTGTCAAACACAGCCTCTGGCGCAACCCTTTCATGCGCGGGCCTATTTTAAATGCCGGATATATCAGCAACGGCGACCCTGAAAAAATGATCGCCGACTGTGTCGCCTGGTTGCAGTCCGGCGGCACCATGATCATTTTTCCGGAAGGGACGCGCTCGGTGCCTGGCAAGCCTTGCCGCTTCCAGCGCGGAGCCGCCGCGATAGCGTTGCAGGCCAATAAAACCGTCACCCCCGTGACCCTCTCGTGTTACCCCGGCACCTTAACCAAAGCCGAGCCATGGTATCAAATCCCCGAACGCCGCTTCCATCTGGCGATGCAGGTGGGTGAAGACATTGCCCTGGATGAATTTACCCCAATACAACCCAAATCCATTGCCGTACGCCGCTTTAACCGGTACTTGCAAGATTACTTTACGCAACAAAGAGAACGCTATAAAGACTATGGAAAATGAATTGAAACAATTGATCATTGATGCGCTGGACCTGGAGGACATCAGTGTTGCCGATATAGACAGCCACGCGCCGCTATTCAACGGCGGCCTGGGGCTGGATTCAATAGACGCCCTGGAGTTGGGCCTGGCTATCCGCAAAAAATACCAGATAAAAATTGAGGCCGAAAAAGAAGATGTCGTGAAGATTTTTGCTTCGGTTTCGTCTTTGGCCGACTACCTCCAATCCGTACAAGGTTGACACGCCCATGGACAATCGTGAAGAAATTTTAACCGCCATTAAAACCATCATGGTAGAGATGTTCGAAATAGACGAGGAGGCGATCACGCTGGAAGCCCGCCTAAATGAAGACCTTGATTTTGACAGCATTGATGCCGTCGATATGATCGTCCGGCTTAAGGAAATGACCGGAAAAGCGGTGAAGCCTGAAAACTTTAAGTCAACCCGGACGGTTGGCGACGTGGTTGAGGCGGTTTATAAGATGTTGCATGAGTGATGGTATGAGCTTGTACGCCTCTTATAGGCCATTGACATGCACATGATGATAAATGGCCTCATCGGCCTATTGACCATGCTCTACCCGTTTGCCGTCTATTTCGGCACCCAATATCTGGAGCCGTGGAAAATAGCGGCGGTGCTGTTTGTGTTGCTGGGCATCAGACTGGTTGCCAGCTATTCCGTCAGGCATTGGAGTTGCCCGTTGTTAATCGCGGGTATGGTGTATTGCGGGTTCGCCATCTGGAGCAATGCCTTGCTGACCCTGCGGTTTTACCCGGCCATTGCCAACGCGGCGATGTTGCTGTTGTTTTCAGCTAGCCTGTTGTCATCCCAGAGCTTGATCGAACGGCTGGCCCGGCTCCAACATCCTGATTTGCCTCCGGAAGGCATCCTTTATACGCGGCGGGTGACCTGGGTATGGTGTGGTTTTTTTATCGTCAACGGCGGCATTGCCTTGGCGACGGCGCTTTGGGCCAGTATCGGACTCTGGAGTTTATATAACGGCTTTATCGCCTATCTTTTGATGGGGATTTTGCTGGTCGGGGAATATATCATCAGGATGAAAACCCAGAAACATGTCAAATGAATGGTTAGCCTTGCCAGACATCTTGCTGGCAAGCAAAGGGGCGGCAACCCGGATTGCCTATCATGCCGGGCGTTATTATCATGCCGATGAATTTTATGCCACAGTAAGCCGCCGGGCCGGCCAGTTGCAAGCCCAACCATCCCGGCTTTATGCCTTATTCACCGAAGACGCCTATCCTTTCGCCGTGCTGTTATTTGCGTTGCTGCATGCGGGCAAGCAGGTCTGGATTGCCGGCAACAACCGCCCTGGCACGGCGCAACAACTCCAAGAACACGGATGCCAGTTAATCGGCGACTGGGATCCCGGTAAAGCCGTTGATTATGTGTTGGAAGTGGCAGAAGCCCCCGCTTTGCCGTTATCGCCCCTAAGCTTGCAACAAACGCAGTTGGTGATATTCACTTCCGGTTCCACCGGGGAGCCGAAACCGATAGAAAAAAACCTGGGCCAATTCCAGCTTGAGGTCGCCACACTGGAACAACAATGGGGCGCGCTGCTTGGTGATGCGGAAGTGTTGGCAACCGTCAGCCACCAGCATATCTACGGCCTGCTGTTCCGTGTGTTATGGCCGCTGTCCGCAGGCCGATGTTTCCATAGCCCAACTTACCTTAATCCTGAAACGCTGGCCAACGCTGTTCATGATACCGCCTGTTGGGTCGCCAGCCCCGCGCATTTAAAACGCCTGGATCAGGGCTCCCCTTGGCGGAGCATTGCCGGATTAACCGCCGTGTTCAGTTCGGGCGGCGCTTTGCCTGAAACCGCCAAGCAGCAGATTAAAACGTGTAGCGGACAAGAGGTGATTGAAATTTACGGCAGTTCGGAAACTGGCGGCATTGCCTGGCGGCAGCACGACAGCCACTGGCAATTGTTTGACGGCATGTGCTTAAACACCACCGATGGCAATTGGCAATTGCATTCGCCTTATCTGCAAAGCCATTCTTTCCAACTGGATGACCAGCTTAGTTTGCAAGCCGACGGGCGGTTTATCCTGCACGGGCGTGTGGACCGTATCGTTAAGATAGAAGAAAAACGCCTGTCCTTATCGGAACTGGAGCGGCGTCTAGTTGACATGCCTTGGATAGCCGAAGCCTTTACCCTAACCCTGGTAAAAAGCCGGGATGTGGTGGCCGCCGCCGTGGTGCTGACTGAAACCGGTTTGGCACAATTAAAAGCCGAAGGCCGGAACGCCTTGGTCAGGCAGACGCGCAGCCATCTGAACCAATGGTTTGATACCGTGGTGTTGCCAAGAAAATGGCTGATGCTAAACACTATGCCGTTGACGGCATTAGGCAAAATTGACCAACCGCTGCTAACAGCGCTGCTGGACACCGACCAGCGAAAATTACCGCAAGTGCAAAGTGTTTGCATAACCCCCGGCAGCGTGGAACTGCTGCTCAGGGTGCCTGAAGAATTGGTTTATTTCCCCGACCATTTTGCCGGTTACCCCATCCTGCCAGGGGTGGTACAACTGGCTTGGGTGGAGCATTTCGGCAAACTCTTTTTCGCCCTTGATAAATTATCCATGCCTTTTTCACAGATGGAAGTTGTGAAATTTACAAAGACTATCCATCCCGGCGATGAATTGACATTATCACTCAACTGGAAGGCCATATCTGGAAAGTTATATTTTAATTTCAGTTCGGGCGTGGCTGCATATAGTTCGGGGCGGATGATCTATGGGAAATAACAAAGGCCACCCGAATGGTACCTTCAAAAAAACAAATAGATCGCGGTTACACAATGAATTTTTAATACTTAAGGATATATGATGAATATGTTTTTTCGCTACCTCATGGTTGTTATTACCCTATTTGCAACTGCCGGGTGCTCCAAAAGACTCGATGAAACCTCGCTGCCCACCTATATCAGAATCAATGATGTTTACTACACACAAATGTCATTGCAGTTTGAAAATGGCGAGTATTTGACCACCAATTATCGCCGCGGCGTTCTACTGCCCATTAATACTCAAGTCATATTGCAGGAGATAACTGACGACGAAATTTTGTTGGAAATACTCTCCTCACACGCAAAATTACGTATCGAAAATGTGCAAAAGCATACTGGCGACACCACAACACAAGCTTTCCCTAAACTGTTAGCTAAAAATAAAGTTGATCTGTCCAGTTTTTCGGAGTTGGAAAGGGAAAAAATAAATGTAGGGCAAGTCGCTAATGGCATGCGGAAAAAAGCGGTGATTGCGGCAATAGGCTATCCACCCATCACAGAAACACTAACGCTGGAATCTAACCAATGGACATACTGGAGTTCAAGATTTAACAGATTTATTGTTTATTTTGAAAATGACCGCGTAACTCGGATTCAGGATTAATTCTCCGTTGAATGGTCAAGAGGCTTTTAGGAATGCTTGAACACAAATATGCTATGAAACCCTGCATCATCATCCCCGTTTATAACCACGAGCACGCCATTGCCCAAGTCATCGCCAACATCAAGGGTTACGGCATCCATTGCCTGCTGGTGAATGACGGCAGTTCGGCCGCGTGTTCGGCGGTGCTGGAAGCCTGCGCCCGACAGGAAGCGGGGTGGCTTACGCTAATCAACCGGGCGGAAAACGGCGGCAAAGGCGCGGCGGTTATCGACGGCTTTAACGCCGCCCTGGATCTGGGCTATACCCATGCGCTACAAATTGACGCCGATGGCCAGCATAACACCGATGATATTCCGCGCTTTCTTGACATCGGCAAGCTGCATCCGAAGGCGATGATTTTAGGCCAGCCGGTTTTTGATGCCTCCGTCCCCAAAAACCGCCTGTATGGGCGGCAGGTGACGAATGTCTGGATAGCGATCAACACATGGTCTTCAGCCATTGCCGACGGGATGTGCGGCTTCCGGCTGTATCCCTTGGCTGCCGTAGACCCGTTAATCAGCGCAACGCAGATCGGACGGGGCATGGATTTTGATATTGACATCGTCGTGCGCCTGTACTGGCAAGGCGTCGAGGCCATCAATCTACCGACAGCGGTGCGCTACCCATTGGATGGCGTGTCCCATTTCCGGCTCTGGCAAGATAATGTCAAAATTTCCAAAATCCATGCCCGTTTGTTTTTTGCGATGCTGCTACGCATCCCACAACTTATCCTAAGACGCTGGCGATGAAAAGAACCAAACATTGGGCGCAAATGGAAGAGCGCAGCGTCATCTGGGGGATGCGTTTTCTATTACGTGTCTACCTATTATTTGGCCGCACGGTTTTGCAAGTGTTTTTATATCCGGTCGTGATTTATTACTGGCTGCTTAACCGCCCTGCCCGGCTCGCTAGCCAGGCGTATCTGGATAGGTTGGTGCAGTTCGCCCCGGACTTAACATTGCATGGCGGCCTGCTCTGGAGCGTCCGCCATTTCATCAGTTTTGCCAACGCCATCATTGACAAACTTGCCGCCTGGTCAGGCGCGTTATCGCGGGACGATGTGCGGTATTTTGGACGGGAAGCACTGGTCGCCCGGCTCCGGCTAGGCCAGGGCGTGGTGTTGCTGGGCTCGCATCTCGGGAACCTTGAAGTGTGCCGCGTCATCGCCGATTTCGACAAAACGCTACGCATTAATGTTTTAGTCCACACTAAACATGCCGAAAAGTTCAACCGCCTGTTAAACCAGACCAGTGACAACAGCCGCTTAAACCTGATCCAGGTCACTGAAATCACTGCCGCCACGGCGATGCTGCTCAACGATAAAATTGACGCGGGTGAACTGGTCATTATCGCCGCCGACCGGACTCCGGTGGGCGGCCAGCAACGGGTCAGCAAAGCCGAGTTTCTGGGTGCCGAAGCCTTGTTCCCGCAAGGCCCGTTCATCTTGGCCGCATTGCTGAAATGCCCGGTCTATACGGTGTTCTGTCTAAAACAACAAGGCAAGCATGTCATTTATTTCGACCATTTCAGCGAACTGCTGGACATCCCCAGAAAAACCCGCGGGCAGGCCATGCAGCAAACTATCCAACGCTATGCGGAACGCTTGCAAGCTTACTGTTTAAAAGAACCGCTGCAATGGTTCAATTTTTTCGATTTTTGGCGTGCGGGGAATGATGACTGACAAAAAAACGGTTGTTTTCAACGGCCAGCCATTAACTATTGAAGACATCTGCCTGATCGCCGCACGGCAAGCCGAAATTGGGCTCAGCACACACGAAGGCTTCGTCACGCGCATTGATAAAGGCGCGGCATTCGTTGACACGCTGTTGAAGGAACAAGGCTTCGTCTATGGCGTGACCACGGGCTTCGGCGATTCCTGTACCGTATCCGTGCCGCTGCATTTGGTTGAAGAACTGCCCCGGAACTTATACACCTTCCACGGCTGCGGCTTAGGCCAGCATTTCGATGCCCAGCAAACCCGTGCCATCTTGGCTACCCGTTTGACCAGCCTGGCGCGCGGTTTTTCCGGCGTCCGTTACCTACTCCTGCAGCAGATTACAACCCTACTGGAACAAGATATCCTGCCCTTGATACCCCAAGAAGGTTCGGTGGGAGCAAGCGGCGATTTGACCCCGCTGTCTTATCTGGCGGCGGCGCTGTCTGGGGAACGGGAAGTTTGGTATCAAGGCGAGCGGCAAACAACGCAGGCGGTTTTTGCCCGATTAAACATCGCACCGCTGGCCTTAAAACCTAAAGAAGGCCTGGCGATCATGAACGGCACGGCGGCGATGACGGGCATCGCCTGCCTTGCTTACCAACGCGCCGGATACCTGTCGCAACTGTGCACCCGCATCACCAGCTTGGCCTCCGTCGCCTTACAAGGCAACGCCTACCATTTTGACGAGAAGCTGTTTTCGGTAAAACCCCATCCTGGACAAAACGGCGTCGCCGGGCGCATACGCGCGGATTTGCAAGTCACCGGAAGTGCGCCGCGCAACGACACCCGTTTGCAGGACCGTTATTCGCTGCGCTGTGCGCCGCATGTCATCGGGGTGCTGGAAGACTCGTTGCCGTGGCTACGGCAGTTTATCGAAAACGAGCTGAACAGCGCCAACGATAACCCGATCATCGACGCCGAAGGCGAACATGTCTTGCATGGCGGGCATTTTTACGGCGGCCATATCGCCTTTGCCATGGATAGCCTAAAAACCGCCGTCGCCAACCTCGCCGACTTGATGGACCGGCAAATGGCGCAACTGATGGACCCTAAATTCAACCACGGCCTGCCCGCCAATCTGTCCGGTGCCGATGCCGAACAACGCATGGTCAACCACGGTTTCAAAGCCCTGCAAATCGCCGTGTCCGCCTGGACTGCCGAAGCGCTGAAACTGACCATGCCCGCCAGCGTGTTTTCCCGCTCGACCGAATGCCACAACCAGGACAAGGTCAGCATGGGCACGATAGCGGCCAGGGATTGCATCCGCATCCTGGAACTGACCGAACAGGTCGCGGCGGCGGTGTTGTTCGCCGTGGTGCAAGGCGTGGAATTGCGGGGTAACGTCGGGTATTTAAGCCCGGCATTGCAACAAACACTGGATTGGGTACGCCAGATCAGCCCGTTTTTAAGCACTGACCGGGCATTGGAACAGGAATTGCGGGCATGTATGGTATTGATCCGGCAACAGTATTGGCCATTATATGAATAAACCCATCCATCAAGCTTCAGTCGACCTGCAAATCCCCTTCCACGATGTCGATATGATGGAAGTGGTCTGGCATGGGCATTACGCAAAATATTTTGAAATCGCCCGTTGTGCGGTGTTGGAAAAAATAGGCTACAACTATCCGCAAATGCGTGATTCCGGCTATGCGTGGCCCGTGATTGACCTCAATATGCGCTATATAAAACCCGTGGTGTTCGGGCAGGCCATTACCGTGGAAGCGGCTATCGTAGAATGGGAAAACCGACTAAAAATCAATTACCTGGCTACTGATAAAAACACGGGCATAAGGTTGACCAAAGGCTATAGCATCCAGGTTGCCGTGGACATGCGGACAAAAGAAATGTGTTTTGAATCGCCTAAGATTTTGTTGGAAAAATTGGGGATATTGGTTGCTGGGGCATGAATGCGCACGGATGATAGCCAGATGGCGGAAACCGCCCATACAAACTCAAAGCCTATAAACTTAAAACATGATAGCGGGATGGGGTTTGTAACCCCATCCTCAACGTTTCAACATGTCTATAGGTAATAGGTACTTATAACGTTACGGAACGGGTTACAAACCCTTTCCAGGCCAGTAGAGGGAGGGAGCCAGATGACGGAAACCCGACCATCTAAGCCAGTCATTTATTGCACTCGACTTTTAAGGATTTGATTTTATGATGGAAATTGAAATCGCTAAGGTCATGGATCACCGAATTAGGCCTAAAAATCAATTCCGAGTCTTCCAGCACATCCTTTTCCGTCAGCCCCAAGGAACGGAGCAAATCGGGGTATTTTGCCATTTCTTTTAGCGTCAGCTTGAAATTGGTGTTCTCAAAAACCGTCACCGTAGCCTTTGGGCCGACTTTAAGGCTATCAATACGGGATGCCCAATTTTCGCCTTGGACATTGGTTAAATTTTCCAGCTGGACAGGCCCTTCGAGACGGAAATGTTCGCCGCCATACTGGCTTTCCTGAAAAAACTCCGCCCAGCAATCTTTATCCTTGGCATAACTGGTTGATACCGACCCCAATAGCGCTACTGCCATAGCCACTGTTTTAAAGGTGCGGGATACTAATTGTGTTGGGTTCATTGATATTCTCCCTTCTTAGTTATTGGTAGGATTTACTCATGTGCTCAGTAAATGGTATTTCAGCGGTCACCCGGAGAAAATTCAAACTCAAATCTGAATTGGGGGCGGCTATCCATTGCTTCAAGCACAATATGGATAAGCATGATAGCTAAATAGTTTCTACCCCTTAAGCAATGGGCATGCAAGCACTATTGCGAAAATCTGCTTAGGATTTTGCCTGAAAAACCAAGCGTACTAATTTGTTGATGTAATTGATTTATTGAGAAAATTTCAGTACTGCCTTGCGTGGTGTCATTTTGGCGACTATATTAAACTTTAAACATTAATTGAAACAGGAAACTAACATGGAAACCATCACTGCCAAGCAAGACCGCATCGGCGCCCGTGTGCCGCATAATGTTTATGAAACGCTGCGCCGTGCCGCCGAGCTAAGCGGCTCAACAGTCAATCAATTTCTGGTGCAATCAGCACTGAAAGAAGCGCAAGCCGTGATTGAGCGTGAACAAATTATCCGCATGTCGGCACGCGATTGGGACTGGATGCTCAACCTGCTTGAAAACCCACCGCCACCGAACGCTAAATTGCAGGCTGCGATGAACCGTTATCAACAAGCCAAAAGCGACGATGCAGATTCTTCCTTTAACTGGCAACCATAACCGGCCAAGCTTCGACTGTGGACGGGCAGAGCTAAACAACTGGCTGCGGCAAGTCGCCAGACAGCATCAGGATAAAGGCTTATCAAAAACCTTTGTTGCAATACAAGATGAAGACCCCGCTTGTATTTGCGGTTTTTACGCGCTAACCCTTGCCGAAATCGACCGTCGTTTTTTACCCGGCGCTCACCAAAAGAAATTGCCGCAGCGAATCCCCGGCGTAAAACTGGGCCGATTGGCAGTCGATTTACGTTATCAGAAAAAAGGCTTGGGTGAATTATTGCTGGTTGATGCAATTTCCAGGGTGCGGCGCATACACCAAGACGCGGGCGTTGTCGGATTATTCGTTGATGCGATTGATGACCATGCTTCAGGGTTTTATCGCCGCTATGGTTTTTTGAATATTCCAGATAATCCGCTTTTGCTGGTTTATCCGATAGCTTGAGGGTGATCCTATGAACTTAACTAGAGCTGAACCATGTTAGATTGCCTGCTGTTTGGCCTTGAACAGTTAACGATAAAGCTATCAATCCAACCGAACTAAACAAAGGAGAATGGAATGAAATACTGCACTACCTTTTTATTGATCTTATCTTTAACTTTACCATCTTGTGCAAGTCTCAAAGAATTGCCCACAGACCAGGTAAAAGTTCAGAAAGTTTTTGAATTACCTGGGCTTACACAAAAACAAATATTTAATTACCATTGAAGTAAAAGATGGAAAATTTAGAGTTACTTATGATCAATTTATTGCTTTGTGGGGACCACATCAAGAATTGCCAAAACCACTTATAGAGCAAGGCTTTGTAAATGAAGTAAAAGTAGAATTAGAAAAATCATCATTTGATTTATACACTTTTATTAAAGATAGCAAACAAGATAATTGGTAGAGTTATGAGTTGGATTGAGGCACGAAAACCAATAAATATCTGGCTTCAACATATTGATCTTCATACCCAACTCAACGGGTTGACTGAGCAAACACAATTGAAATACGATTGGACTAGAAGGAAATTATGGAGCAACCTGAAGCATACGCTTACTTAGATCACAACGTATTAGATCTTGTGACTAAAGGTGACCCTTATAAAGTCAAAGAGCTGTTAAAAGAGGTGAAACTGACACCTGTTTATTCGGATGAAACATTAAAGGAAATTCATCGTTCTCGCGGCTATGAGGAAAAGTTTTTAGAATTGCTAGAAGAAATTAACGCCAAATTTATCAAACCTGTTTTGGATAACAATTTCAAACAAACAGGTGATGCTAAAATTCATGTTATTTCTCCTAAAGTTGCTTATGAACAGTTTCTTAGTAATAAATCCGAATCGCCAGAGGGTAATTTTGGTTTATCAGAAATGATGATGAAATTTTACGGAGGCAAACAGAATTTTTCCTTCGAAGAAATATTTGAAGAAGGTGCAAATGAATTGCAAGCTTACTTATCTCAGGCCGTGGAAAGTCTAAAGAACATTTCAGGCTTTAGTTCTCGCGAGATTGAATATCTTAAGAACTGTATTTCTATACTTCCTGAAGTTATGAAAGATCAAACTTCCAAAATAGCAGCGGAATTAGATCAAAGAGATGAAACACCAATATCAAAATTCGAAGTTGAAACGGGTATCGGGCCAAAGCTGCTTAAAAATATTCAACCTCCTAATGTTGTATTACAAATATGGGAAGTAATATCAAAAAAAATGGATTTAAAAAACATGGAGCTAGATACATTTTTTGGAATAAAGCCAATTTCTTTTGATGAAGATTCTGACAGAGGACGGACATTACAAGAAAAGGTAAATGCCATATACCATCAGTTGAACTTCCTTGGTTACTATCGTGATTCAAACATGAAAAAGGAAAATCGTTTTATAGCGTCATTTAGTGATATGACCCATGCGGGTATTGCCTCGTTTTGTCATGTTTTTTTGTGTGGAGATGAAGATTTAGTAATGAAATCGGCGGCCGCCTTCGAGTATTTGGAGATAAAAACTAAAATTTTGCACTATAAAGCTAACAAATCAATTCAGATGATAGGCTGGGATTAATCCTACGCGAATCCCGGAGAATTTGTGAACTGCTGTGGTTTCCATCCTTCCCTCGCCGGACTATAGGAACGATGCAAAGATAACTAACTATTTTTAAGAGGTTTGCCATGCAAACAACCGTAACTATTGATGATCAGCAGTTAAAAAACCTAATGCTTTACACCCATACTAACAATGAATCCGAAGCTATTTATAAAGCTGTCCAAGCCTATTTGCAGCAGGCAAAACAACGGCAAGATTTATTAGCATTGCGTGGACAAGTGGATATTGAAGATAACTGGCAAGCGTTGCGCGAATTGGACATCACTAATGACTGATAGCTTGGTTTTAGTCGATACTTGCGCCTGGATTGATTTTTTACGTTACCAGGAAGGTGAACTAGGAAATCAAGTTGCTATTTTAATAGAAAATAATCAAGTCGCTATCACAGGCGTGATTATTACCGAATTGCTGCAAGGTATTAAGACTGAAAAACAGCAACAGAAAATTAATTTTTTGATCGATTCTGTCACCTCTTTCCCTACGCAGGAAATCGATTGGATAAATGCCGGATTGTTATTGCAAAACCTTAGAAACAGGGGGATAACCTTGCCTTTGACTGATGCGTTAATTGCCGTTATCGCCCAGCGTCATCAAGTAAAAGTATTGACGATTGATAAACATTTTCACCATTTAGCGGTTGGATTGTATGTTTAAAACCGTTTTGTTCCAGAGTTGTATGGGATTACGCTTTCGCTTTTTCGTGTTTATTTTGTTAAATGCGTTATTACTGTTTTCTCTGTCGTTAGGTCAAAGCCACGCTGCCGATGCATTAGCCAGCATCACCGCACGTCTAGTAAAAACACCAATAACCCAAGGCGGTTTCCAACAAGAAAAACGCCTGAAAATCCTACGCAAGCCATTAATCTCGACAGGCACGTTCACCTACCATCAAAGCCAAGGCGTGATTTGGAAAACATTGGTGCCTATGCCTTCATTGTTGCTGGTCAATGACACCCGTCTGCTGACCGGGCAAGGCGAGCAAGCGGTTCCGGCGGCGTTTGGCAAGGTGTTCAAAGCCATGCTGGGCGGGGATTTAAAGCAATTGTCCGAAGGCTTTGACATCGCTGCGGAAGACCAAAAAACCGCGTGGCGATTGCGGCTCACCCCTAAAGACGAATTGCTCAAAAAAATCATCGGCACAATGCTGCTGACTGGCGACACCGAGCTACGTTCATTGGAGCTACAGGAAACCAGCGGCAACCTGACGCGCATCCAGTTTGTGAATATCACCCATCCCGACCACTTAAGCCCTGGACAGCAAGCTGATTTTGAACGCCTATCACCCTAAAATAACCGCATGGCTTTGGCTGCTGATGATGTTGGTCATCGGCGTGCTGGGCAACCGGATATTGGCTAAAGACTGGCTGGAAACCGGATTTTTGGCGTTGTTGCCGGTCACCGAGCAACAGCCGGAAATCGCCCAAGCCATCCAACAGCATAACGCGCAGCTCAACCGGAAAGTGATCTGGCTGACGGGGGCGGCAAGCTCCCAAGCGGCGATTGCCCAGGCGCGGCAGCTTAAACAGCAATTGCAGCAAAGCCAGTTGTTCAGCAAGCTGTTGCTGGAATTGCCGCAACAACAAATCGGCCAACAGTACCGGCAATTATTCCCCTACCGTTATCAGTTACTGGATGTCAAGACGCGGCTTACGCTGGAGAAAAATCCCCAAGACTTGCTGGCGCAAAATCTGGAGACGCTGTATAGCCCGATGGGACAGATGATGGCGGCAGATTTGGAGCATGACCCGTTGTTACTCTTCAGCCGCTATTTTAATGCCCAACATCCGCTCAAGCTGACGGTGGAACAAGGCATAGTGATCCTGCATGACGCAGACAAATTCTGGGCGTTGTTGCTGGGCGATTTGGCAGATGCACATTTGCAGCTGGATAAGCTGGAGACCTTGCTGGCCTTGGTCAACAGCGCCACCACCCAAGTGCAGGCGGCAGGCGGTGAATTGATGGTCACGGGGATGCCTCTGTTCACCGCCCAAGGTTCGGATTCCGCCAAACAGGAAATTTCAACGGTCGGTGTCGGATCCAGCGTGGGCGTTATCATCTTGCTGTTGCTGACCTTCCGCAGCTTGCGGCCTTTGTTGTTGTCGTCCTTGGCTATAGGCTGCGGTTTGTTGGCGGCCTGGGTCGTGAGCGTGTTGGTGTTCGGCAAAATCCACATCATCACCCTGGTGTTCGGCGCCAGTTTGATCGGGGTTGCTGACGATTACGCGCTGCACTTTGTCTGCGACAGCTTCGGCGCCAAAAACTGGCGGCCACGCGAGGGGCTGAAATACATTTTTCCAGGGCTAGTCATTGGCTTACTGACCAATCTGCTCAGTTATGCGGGGCTGGTGTTTTCCCCTTTCCCAGGTTTGCAAGAAGTCGCACTATTTTCAGCGGTTGGATTGTTGGTGGCTTGGTTGACGGTGGTGCTGCTGTTCCCGTTATTGTTGACCGGTTTTGATCCCGGACATGAACCGGCCATCCTAAAAATCGCCAATTACTGGCAACAACGCTGGCCTATCTGGCTGCTAAAAAACCGCCGCTGGTTGGTTCCGGTGTTGCTGGTTTTTATCGCGGGCGGGCTCTGGCAGCTTAAGCCCCGCGATGACGTGCGCCTGTTGCAATCGGCCCCCGCCGAATTATTGGCGACCGCCAATAAAATCAAGCAATTATTGCCAGTGGGCCAGGAGAACCAGTTTTTCCTGGTGTCGGGGCATGACCCGCAGGAGTGGCACCACAACGAACAGCAGTTGCTCCAGCGTTTACACGCATTAACGCAACGGCATCAATTGATGCAATACCAAGGGCTTAGCGACTACTGGCCTGACGCACAAGACCAGCAACTGAATTACCAACGGCTGGACACCGCCTTGTACCAGTCCGGCCTGGCCCAGCGGTATATGGCAGGGCTGGGCTTTAGCACACAAGCCATTGATGCCGAAATAAAACAGTTTGCAGAGGCCAAAAACCGCTCGATTTCTTTGCCAGAATGGCTAAAAACCGCCGATGAGGAAAAACAGCAATTATGGCTAGGTTGCGATGCTAGCCGTTGTTTAAGCCGGGTGACCTTGACCGGAACCACTGACTTATCCGAGTTATCCGGTTTGCAAAACCTGCAAGGCGTCACTTGGGTAGACCAGGTCGGGCAATTGTCCTCGCTGTTCGAACGTTATCGGGTCAGCATCAGTGCCTTATTGATCGCCGCGTATTTGCTGGTGTTTGGTGGCCTAGGGCTAAAATTTGGTTGGCGCAACGCGGTGAAAATAACGTCGGTGCCTGTGGTGGCGGCATTGGTTGCCTTGGCGATGCTGGGCTGGTGCAACCAATTGTTTAGCCTGTTCAATTTATTCGCGTTGTTGCTGGTGCTGGGCATAGGCGTTGATGACGCCATTTTCTTTTTCATGGCGGACGCAGCCGGACCGCCTGAAATGGATGGTGAGGACCGGCGCGCCAGCACCTCGTTGGCGGTGACGCTATCCGCCTTGACGACCTTGCTGGCGTTTGGCTTGTTGGCGCTGAGTTCCACCGAAGTTGTCCATGCCTTCGGGTTTACCGTCGCTTCGGGTATCTTAACGGCTTTGCTGTATTCGCCGCTGGTTGGGCATCGGGTTCGGGATTTGCGGGCCTAACTCGACTTCCTGGGCCTATAGGATTTTTATATCGGTATAATGGCGTGGACACGCTGCTTTCCCAGACCCGCAACACAGTAAATGACTTTCAAATCGACCCGCATCAGTTTTATTATCGCCATCAGCCTAATGGGCTTGTCACATTGGTTTTTCGGCATCAGCCTAGGCTGGCTGGCCTTGCCTAGCGCCATTTATCTGGCCTTGATCATTTATGGTTCGTCAGTTATCCAAGCCAATTTTTTTACCCACGCCTATTGTTCCTCGACCCACCCGGAAAAAGCCATCGCCCTATCGTTTGACGATGGCCCCAACCGCGAATATACCCCGCAAGTGTTATCGGCATTGGCGCAGTACCAAGCCCCCGCCACTTTTTTTGTCATCGGCAAAAACATCCAAGGTAATGAAAGCATTTTGCGGCAAATAGATGCCGCCGGGCATAGCATTGGCAACCACAGCTACACGCACGCTTTTTTTATGGATTTTAAAAGCTTGCAAGGCTTTAAGGACGAACTCAAGCAAACCGCCGAGGCGGTTTTCAATGTCATCGGCAAACGTATGAAATTGTTCCGCCCACCCTACGGGGTGACCACGCCTAACCTTGCCAAAGCCTCAATGCTATTGGACTACCGCGTGATAGGTTGGAGTGTCCGCCCGTTCGACACCAGCGCCGACAACGCACAAACCATATTCCAACGCGTCCAAAGGCAAATCAAACCTGGCGCCATCATCCTGTTTCATGACACTTCGGACAAAACCGTCCAAGCCTTAAAACAAACGCTACATTTTGCCCAGGAAAATGGCTATAAGATTGTCAGTGTGGAGCAGCTTTTGCAGATTAAAGCTTATGAATAAATGGTGACGGGTAAAGATGAGGCAAAGGCGGCTGTCCGCAGGACGGGGCTTGTAGCCCCATCCCCAACGTTCCAACTAGGCTTATAGGCAAGCCACAGAATAATTGAACGGTGAAGCCCACCAATTCTTAGTGCAGCTTGGCCAAAAATGCCGGGTCAATCCGGCAGCCGCCAATTTCAGGATGATCCAGCACATCCTGCTCAAAATCGCGGTAGGCGGGGAGCTGGAATGCGATACGGTTGATTTTTCCGCCGGAGAATTCAAACTCCATCGCGCCGCCTTTAGCCCGCGGGCTGCTTTCCTGGGTGGTAAACAACAAAATGCCCACGTTGCCAGCCTGTTGCCCAGGCAGGACACGCGCGCAACTCAGTTCCTTGAAGGCCAGCCCGGAAAAAACCTGCACTAGCTGGTGCGCACTGACAACCAAGCCTTCGCCGGGAAGAGGGACAGGGGCGGCTGGTGTTGCTGCTGGCTCTGCCGCAACGGGTGCGGTCTGGCCAGGAATTGTTGTGGGTGCAGGGGTGGCAACAGGTGCGGGCTGCAATAATTTTTCCAAACCGAAATCACCTAAATGGTTTTGCAGCAGCACGGTGCCGTCACCGTTTTTCGCCGTGTTCAACAAAGGATATATCTGGCTTTCCATTTCCGCCTTGTTGGGGTTTTTAAGCACGGCGACCCACTGCCGTTCTATGGATTTGAGCGGCATAAAAAACTGTTCCTTTTTCTGGCTGGTATCGCCCATTTGCGCCCAATCGGCGTCTGTATTGACGGGCAAGCCCATGATTTTCATCACTGAGTAATCGTCCGCGGCAAGGCAGTTGCCAAAATTTTTGCTGCGGTAACTTTGCAGGGCCTTTGCGCTAATCTCATCACCCGACACTTTTTGCGCGGGGATGTTGTAGTTTTTCCAGTCGCCGTTGTTGGCCAGGAAGTAATAAATAAAGGCGTTACGGTCAAATTTATTGAAGCCCAGATCTTTCATAACCAGCTTCAATTTACGGCAGTTGTTTTGGACATCGTCGTAATTGCCCCAATCCGGTTTTAGATTGGGTTTTTCAGGATGTTTCGACTGTTCGATCAATTGCTGCAAATTGATGTCACCAGTCGCCGATTTTACCGGCGAGTAACTGATTTCATTCAGGGACAAGTCACGCGCATCAGGTATGCCGTTGGTTTGGGTCTTGAGCAGCAAAGACGGGGTGATTTCAGGGTAAATCCTTAATTCGCCCAGCGGCTTGGGATCGGAACCCATGATATTGACCCCGCCTTCGGCGACCGCATAGACCTTGAACACCGTCTCATTCAGCGTGCCGCCCTTATCCGAATACCTGACCATTGCAGGCAAGGAATGGGACTCCGTGCTATGGGTGGCTGAAGGCGCCGTGGCCTGGGTTTGTTGGTTGTTATTTAGCCATTGCCCGGCAAACTGCCCCATCACAGCGACGCCCATGCCCACGCCGGTAAACGCCAACAAACTGCTGGCCGCCGTGGCTTTGTTGACCAACCCGGCCACATCCACGTCGCTATCGGCACTGGAGTAAAAACTGTAGTCGACTTGGGTTTCCTTGCCGGAATCCAGCCGCATCCAGGGTGTCAGGTTAAGCTTTTTGGCATCGAACTTGAAATTACATTGGCCGGCCGCCGTCTGGTACGAAAAACCGGCGGCTTCGTTATTAAATTTGAGGCTGTTATTGCGAACGGTGTAAATAAGCGCGGAAGACGAGTCATTTTTGCCATAAGACGGCACGATGCTGCCGCAACCGCTTTTTAAGGCACTGTCACTTTTAAAATCAAATTCTGAAATCAGGCGGACATAATAATCATCGCCATCAATGCCCTGAAAACCGGGCAAAGCCTGGAAAGGATGCGCTTTGGTGGTTTGCGCGGACTGGGCGCCGTTGGCTTCTGCAGTTGGGTAATCAATGGCGACTTGCCGGGTTTGGGCGCATCCTGCCAACACGGCACTGGCCAATAGACTAAATTTTAAAAATGGGATGTCACGAATCGTCATGTTTTACCTTGTTCCGTAAGTTTTGCGGCCACTGTATCTTTATAATAGGCGCCCTTTTAAATCGCTTTGTGGATTCTGGGCAAGTGCATAGTTTGACATCAACAAACACTTCGTTCAACTTCGGTGGCTTTTCAAAGACAAGCGCATATAGATTGGCGCCCTATCCGTAGCAAAAACACTATTTTATTGAAAATATTACCAAATCTCCGTTTTGTAACGGCTTATCATTTTACCTTTAACGCAAGAGCAGCAAATGAGTGGATTCATCCCGCCTTATCCGACCCGGCACCCAAAATCCCTTGGGCCTTTGGACACCATCAAACATCTACGCCACAACCTTTTATCCATCTGGCCTGAAAAGGCGTTCAGCCGTCAATTTATAACGATAAAAATCATCAGCCGCCAGATATTCATCGCCAACTGCCCTGACGCGGTGCGGCATGTGCTGGTGACGAAACAGGCCAATTATGAAAAAAAACTGCCTTTGCTGCGGAAAACCTTGGCCCCTTTGCTTGGCGATGGCTTGTTCCTCAGTGATGGCGGGACATGGCATAAACATAGCCAACTCGAAAAGCCTTTGTTTGGCCCGGAACAAATTGCCCAATTCAGCGAGGTGATGGCCAAAACCACCCGACAATGGGCGGAACGTTGGGCTTCCTTACCCCCCCAAAGCACATTGCCCGTGCTGGAGGAAATGCAAAGCTTAAGCGCGACGATACTTTGCCGCATCTTATTCGGCGAACGCTTTAGCGACCAACAAATTTCGCAACTGACCAAAGCCATCGCCACCTACCAGAGCGCCATTGAAGACATAGATCTTACCGCCTTTTTCGGCTTGCCAAGCTGGATACCCAGTTTTGGCGGCAACAAACCAGCGAAAGCCGTAAAAACCCTGCACGACCTTATCGGCGCGGCCATTAACGCAAGCTCCCCGGAAGACCCCACCTTGGTAGGGCACTTTTTACGGTTAGCGGACGGGAACCTCGACCATCAGCAAATCCGTAATGAAACCATCACGTTTTTTTTGGCGGGATACGAAAGCGCCGCCAACACCCTGGCCTGGGCCTGGTATCTGATCGCCCAAGCCCCTGATGTCCGGCAACGCCTGCATCAGGAACTGGACAACGTCCTGGATGCAGGGACCGTGGCTCTCAAGGACTTGCCAAAATTGCCCTATACCCGCGCCATTGTCGAAGAAACCATGCGCCTATATCCGCCCTTCCCGATGTTAATCCGTGAAGTTAGCGCCGACGACACTATCCGTGGCCGCCCTATTCCCGCCGGCTCGGTGATGTTGATCGTGCCGTGGTTATTGCATCGGCATACCGCTTATTGGGACAATCCCGACCATTTCATGCCGGAACGGTTTTTGGAGGATGCGCCAACCCAGCATGACCCGTTCACGTATTTGCCTTTTAGCCTAGGCGCCAGGGAGTGTATCGCGAAATATTTGGGTACGGTGGAAACGACTTTATGCCTGGCCTTGCTAGCGCGGCAGTTCCATTTGCAAACCACCCCAGGCCAAATAGCCAATCCCATCTGCCGCCTGATGCTACGGCCTGACAATGATATGCCCATGGAATTAGTGGAAAGGTAAAATTGGTGGGCTAAACGTCATGAAGCAGGCGCATGGGCGCTGTAACTTAAGCCCAATCAGATTTTGAGGTCTTTATCGCCCATGCCCTACAAGCAAGTGGGCGGCTTAGGCAAGCCCGCCAACTTGCAGGTGTATTTCAACGGCCCGTCAGGAAACAATTTTAGCAAATAACGGCTATTGCCCTTGTCTTCCCCTAACGTTTTAGCTATGGCTTTGGCGAACACCCGCGCATTCGGCAGGTGCTTATACTGCTGGTAATAATTGCGCATAAACCAGATGAGTTCCCAATGCGCATCCGTTAACCGGATATGATTGGCCTCGGCCAAACAAACGGCGGCCTTCTCGTTCCAGTCTTCCAGGTTGGCCAAAAAACCTTGTCCTGTGGTTGCCAGCACCTCACCGTCAACCATCAAGACCATGATTGGACCGTTGTGTTTTTAACCGTCAATGCAACCAGCCCGACATAATCCAGCACGACCAAACCGGCAACCAGATCCTCTTCGGCGATGCCGCGCACTTTTATGTCATCGGCCAATATGAACAACTGGCAAGACGCTGCCAAAACGTTTAGATGGCCTGCCCAGCGGCTTTTTTTTAACAGGCCCAACACCGCGCTATCGAGAAAAACCACATCATCCCCCGCTGCCAAGCGTTCCAGCACGGCAGTATCGGGGGGGGAATGAAAAATCAAATGTAACATCAAACGGTGTCCGTCAATTTCAAGCCAATAATGCCAACGATAACCAACAGGATGGAGACCAAACGCAGCCAGTCCGCCGATTCCTTAAATAACACGATACCCAAAATCGCCACACCCACTGCGCCTATCCCCGTCCACACGGCATAAGCCGTGCCTATCGGCAAAGTTTTGATCGCCAACGTCAGCAAGTAAAAACTGACCGCGCCCGAAGCCGCCGTCAACAGGCTAGGCCAAAGCCGGGTAAAGCCCTCGTTGTATTTCAGGCTTATCGCAAAGACGATTTCCACCCCACCGGCCAAAAAAAGCAACAACCACGCCACAAAAACCCCTTTTTATTATTAACAAGGGGGCATTTTACAACAGTATGCACATTTGTTGGGGATGACGTGGCTATCCGCTTAAAACCGTAACGGCGTGACCTGCCCGGTCGTCAGATAATATTGGTAATCCGCCAATACCAAAGCATGGTCAAATGCCAATTCGCTGGTCAGATTGTCAAAAGTGAAAATGCCGCTGTTTTTGGCGTCGTCACCTGCTTTAGGTGTGCCATTGGCTTCGGCGATATAAACGGCGGTCACCGTGTGGTTGCGGGTGTCGCGTTTGGGGTCGGAATATAAGCCTAACAACACTTTGAGGGTGACATCCAAACCCGTTTCTTCCTGGGCCTCACGGATCGCCGCTTGCTCGATGGTTTCCCCGACATCGACAAAACCACCCGGCAATGCCCAGCCATACGGCGGGTTGGCGCGTTCAATCAGCACAAAAGGACGGTTAGGCAAGTCGATAAGCTCGATTAAAATATCGGCGGCCAATAACGGCGTGACAGGCTTATACATAGGATTCCTGAGATAAGATAACGTAATAAACCGGTGATTTTACCCTTTAGCTACGGCAAAGGTAAAACCACAGCCGGAAAACCAATGGCTTTCCGATGGCCCGCTACAAATCCCAGGCAATAAAAAAGGCGTTCTATCCGAGAAAATAGAACGCCAGGATGGCACCAAACACAGGCGAACGTGACGGTAAAGCATTTGTTACTTTAGTAACAGCACTATTGATGCCATATAATTAAAGTCATTTAATTACAATAAGTTAACGATTTAACCGCGTTATTTTCAAAATAACCCTTTCTATAAATTGCCTCATTAAGGTTCAATTTTTGACACAAAACCGCTCGTTTTGGTAGTTTTTGGTGCACCCATCAAACACCACCGTTTCAATCCGCCAATATTCCGTGGCTAAACAGCTAGTTGCCTAAAAAGCAAGCACTTCCCCACCGCTATTTCTGGCACTGGCGGTCACCATCGTCAATTTTTCAAAATGCGCAAACCGTCCACGCCCTTCTTGGACAAGCGCTTCGGCCAATGCCGGGCTTTTCACTGCACAAAAACCGGTAGGCCCCCAAGAAGTTTGGCCAATCGCGACCGCGCCTTGCTGCGCCAACCACGCCATCACTTCGGCGACTTCCGTGCTCGTGAACACACCGCCTTGCGCGGGGGCAAAATGTTCGCCCACCGACCGTTGCAATTCAGTGATCACCTCGCCAAATTTTTCCAACTCCTGCTCCGCAACGGCCGGTAAGCCTTGCATGAGCAACAGATAGCATAAGCGGGCGGCTTCCAATGCCGAAAACGGCGGTAACTGGCTGAACGCCTGGATTTCCTGCAAACCGTGCAAGCCTTGGCCGCGCTTATCAAACACCAAAATAAAACGCCAATCGTCAGGGATGTCCATGTGCACCAAAACGGGTGGCGTGATGCTTTTTTCACCGCGCCCGCCATCGACCACCAAACCGCCCTGCTCGAAAATGCCTATGCCGATACCGGAACGCAACCCCCTTTCCGTCACGGCGGCAATCTCCCGCACCGATAAGCCCAAGCCATAGATGGCATTTAATGCCGAACCTATCGCCAACGCCATTTGCGTACCCGAACCCAAACCGACATGCTCCGGTATCGCCGATTCAATTCTGATACTGAGCAGGTCAGGGACTTTCAAAGCTTGGCAAAGCATCGTCAAGCACAGCTCCGCGCGTTCGGACGAAGGCCCTACAATGGCGCGTGAGGTGGCGGGCATTACCGACAAGCGGGTGCTGATTTCGTTCAGGGCAATACCGATACTGCCAAAATTGCGTCCCAAGGAACCGCTTAAATCAAAAAAGCCCATATGCAAACGGGCGGGGGCGATAACGGAAACTTTAGAATATTTAGCTTTCAAAATTGAGGGTATAGAAAGTAGTGCGTAATGGCGAAATTATACCTGATTGCGGTGGGGATAGGGGAACTCGGAACGGATAGTTGCCAGCAAAGCATGCAAATCAGGCAGCAGCAAATCACATAATGCCGCCGCTTGCGGATCGGTTGGGCTTACCGAAGGGACCAACACCGAAAACGCCCCGGCCTTTTGCGCGGCAATGATACCGGTCAGCGAATCCTCCAGCACCAGGCATTGCCGGATGGGGGTTTTCAGCAAAGTGGCCGCCTGCAAAAAAACATCCGGTTCAGGTTTGCCGGCCACCACGTCATCACGGGTGACTTGCCGCAAAAAGGCCCCGCTAAGGCCAGACAACGCCAGGCATTCCCTAACATTGGCCGCACGGCTATTGGTCGCCAAGGCAAACGGGATGCCCTGCCCATTCAGATAACGCAACAATTCCCGCACCCCCGGCTTTACAGGGATGCCGAAAGCATTGGCACTAGCCCGCCAACACGCACCCGCCTGTTGGTTGAACGCCTGCAAATCGAAATCCGCCCCGCAAACCGCCAGCAATTTAGCCTCCACGTCTTGATAGTGCAGACCGGACAAAGATTGGCAGAAACTTTCCGATAAGCCATACCCCATCGCCTCGGCCGCATGCCGCCAGGCAAGGGTGTAAGTGCTTTCCGTGTCCAACACCAAGCCGTCCAAATCAAAAATGACGGCTGAGAAAAAAGGGCGTACGGGCATATTATGATGACAAGGCAGTAATTTTTGAGGGCTCCCCCATAATAACGTAAACACAAGCCAATGGGGCGGCAAAGATGCCCTGGACAAGTCCTTTTTAGTGCTGCATGAATATTTAGGGCTGTTGTGGTGCCGGTTGTTCTAAAATACCCGATACCACAACCTTTATTGCCTTAACCACCACACCTACCTTTTATCGCCGCATGCTCAGTTATCGCCATTCCTTCCACGCAGGCAATTTTGCCGACGTCTTAAAACACACGGTCCTCGTACAAATCCTCCGTTACCTTGGCCAAAAAGACAAAGCTTTTTGCTACATCGACACCCATGCGGGGCCAGGCGATTATGCGCTGGATAGTGACTATGCCTTAAAAAACCGTGAGTTTGACAATGGTATCGGACGCTTATGGGGACGTGATGATTTGCCCGCCAACGTTGCCGACTACGTGCAACTGGCCAAACAATTCAATGCGGCAGGACAGCCCGCCCGCTACCCGGGCTCACCCTGGTTTGCGAAATCATTGTTGCGCCCACAAGACCGCTTGTTTTTATATGAACTGCATCCGACAGAACAAAAAATCCTGCAAAAATTCGCCAATAAAGATAAGCGGATCACAGTCTTGCATGATGACGGCTTAAAACACGCCACTGGCCTATTGCCGCCGAAGGAACGCCGGGGACTGGTCTTAATCGACCCGTCTTATGAACTCAAAAGCGATTATGAGTTGGTTATAGAAACCGTGGTGAAAATGCATAAGCGTTTTGCCACCGGGACTTACGCGCTATGGTATCCGGTGGTCAACCGCAGGCGCAACCAGTCTATGGAACGGGCGCTGCAACGTAGCGGAATAGCCAATATGCACCTGTTTGAATTGGGTATCCAAGCAGATTCCGAAGCACCGGGGATGACCGCCTGTGGCATGATTGTCATCAATCCGCCGTGGACATTACCCACAGAAATGGCGCGCACGTTACCTTGGCTCGCGGATACGTTAGGTATTGAAGGGGCCGGGTTTTACCGTTTACAGGCCTTGTCAGTGGCGGCACCTGAATAATGGCGCATTTATGCGCCTTTGCTTTAAGGGATAGCTACACTGAACCGCCACTAGATACCGCCACGACCCCGGGGAATATCCAGGCGCCTTAAAGCCACGCTATCCTGCCCGCAACAAGCGCCGTATCCCCCAAATGGCGCTTCACCGCCATCCAAACCCAAAGCACATTTTTAAACTTCCGGTAACAACTTACGTTAAAATGGCGGCTTTATTTATCACTGGCCGTTTTAGATTATGTTGAAAAAAAATCTCCTCGTTTTACTGGCTGCTAGCCTGTTAAGCGCCTGCGTGACCAGTCCTACAGGCAGAAGCCAATTCATTTTTATGCCTGAAGCACAAATTGACCAAATGGGCTTACAGACCTTTAGCGCCTTAAAAACCCAAAAACCGATCAGCCGCAACCCCCAGTACAATAAGCTCACCCATTGCATCGCCAATGCCATCACCGGGCAAACGGGCGGCAAATGGGAAGTGGTCGTTTTTCAGGACAAATCATCCAACGCCTTTGCCTTACCCGGCAATAAAATCGGCGTGTACACAGGCTTGATCCAAATGGTCGGCGGCAACCAAGACCAATTGGCCGCCGTTATCGGCCATGAAGTCGGTCATGTCTTAGCCAGGCATAGCAATGAACGGGCATCGCAACAAATGGCCGTCCAACAAGGCATGGGCATCATCAGCCAAACAACTTTAGGGCAAAACCCAGCCACCTTGGGGCTACTGGGCCTCGGCGCCCAATATGGCGTATTGATGCCATTCAGCCGCACCCAGGAAAGCGAAGCGGATGTGATCGGCCAAGAACTCATGTCGAAAGCCGGCTTCGACCCCAGACAAAGCATTGTCTTATGGCAAAAAATGGAACAGGCGTCACAAGGCCAGCAACCTGTTGAATTCATGTCCACCCACCCTAGCCACGCCACGCGCATCCAAGAGCTGGAACAGCGCATGCCGCAAGCCATGGCATTGTTCCAGCAAGCCCAAGCGGCAGGCAGGCGTCCGCATTGCAATTAACCTGAAAATCACCGTGGCCTCCGATAGATAACGGGTGCCACGTACCTTCTATGCCTTAGTTCCAACCCATGAACCCCAACTTACACTACCTGCACCCTTACCCGTTTGAGAAATTGGCAAAACTTAAACAAGGCATAACGCCGCCGCCTGACAAAGCCCACATTGCCCTGTCCATTGGCGAACCGACCCATCCGACACCGCACTTCATCCAAGAAACCTTACTGGCCCACATCCAAGGCTTGGGTGTTTACCCGACCACCAAAGGCATACTGGAACTGCGCATGGCGATTGCCGGGTGGTTGTCCAAACGCTTCCAAATCCCTGCGGATGCGCTAAACCCTGACACCCAGATCCTGCCTGTCAGCGGAACCCGCGAAGCCTTGTTTTCCTTTGCCCAATGCGTGGTTGACGCCAGCGGTAACGAAAAACCCGTGGTCGTCATGCCCAACCCGTTTTACCAGATTTACGAAGGCGCGGCGTTACTGGCGGGAGCGGAACCGTATTTTGTCAACACCACCGAAGCCACTGGCTATTTGCCAGATTTTGACAGCGTACCGGAAGCTATCTGGCAACGATGCCAACTGCTGTATATCTGCTCGCCAGGAAACCCTAGCGGTGCGGTGATGAACCAAGCTGACCACGAAAAACTGCTGGGCCTTGCAGACAAATATGATTTCATCATCGCTTCCGATGAATGCTACAGCGAATTGTATGACGATGAAACCCAACCACCCGTGGGCTTGCTGGAAACCACTTACCGCATGGGCAATAGCGCATTCAAACGCTGTGTGGTTTTCCATAGCCTGTCCAAACGCTCCAACGCGCCAGGAATGCGTTCCGGTTTTGTCGCGGGGGATGCCAAGGTCTTGCAACACTATTTCCAATACCGCACTTACCAAGGCTGCGCAATGCCGCTACCCACCCAACACGCCAGCATCAAAGCTTGGCAGGACGAGCGGCATGTGCTTGAAAACCGCCGTTTGTACCGTGATAAATTCGCGGCGTTCATCACTATCCTATCCGAAGCCTGCGTGGTCAACAAACCACCTGCGAGCTTCTATGTCTGGCTGAAAACACCGATAGATGACTGTGAATTTGCCCAACAGCTGTTCGCCCATGAAAACTTGACTGTCCTGCCCGGCAGCTACCTGTCCCGCGAATTTAACGGCATCAACCCAGGCAAAAACCATATTAGGATCGCCCTGGTCGCACCACTGGACGAATGCATAAAATCCGCCCACCGCATTAAAAATTTCCTCAACACCTTATAAATAGAAAAACCATGACATCATTAGAAAATATCATCAACACCGCTTTTGAAAACCGCGCAGACATCACCCCGGCCAACGCCACCCCCGAAGTGCGCGGAGCCGTCGCCGAGGTATTGGGCTTGCTGGACAACGGCACCTTGCGCGTAGCAGAAAAGATCGACGGTGACTGGGTCACGCACCAATGGTTGAAAAAAGCCGTGCTGCTGTCCTTCCGCATCAACGAAAACCGTCTGATGGACGGCGGCAACACCCGTTATTACGATAAGGTCGAATGCAAATTCTCGACTTACAGTGAAGACGATTTTGCCAAAGCCGGTGTGCGCGTCGTCCCTAACGCCGTCGCCCGTCGCGGCTCCTACATCGCCCCCGGCGCGATCCTGATGCCTTCTTACGTCAACATCGGCGCGTATGTGGACAGCGGCACGATGGTCGACACCTGGGTGACGGTCGGTTCCTGCGCGCAAATTGGCAAGAACGTGCATTTGTCCGGCGGCGTGGGCATCGGCGGCGTGTTGGAGCCACTGCAAGCCAACCCGACCATCATCGGCGACAACTGCTTCATCGGCGCCCGTTCTGAGATTGTTGAAGGCGTGATTGTTGAAGATGGCTGCGTGATTTCAATGGGCGTGTACATCGGCCAAAGCACCAAAATTTTCAACCGCATGACGGGCGAGATCAGCTACGGGCGTATCCCTGCGGGTTCCGTGGTCGTATCCGGCAACCTGCCTTCTGCCGACGGCAGCTATAGCTTGTATTGCGCGGTGATTATCAAGCAGGTCGATGAAAAAACCCGTAGCAAAACCGGCATCAATGAATTGCTCCGTGATTAATATCGGGTTTGTGATACGTTTTTAGGCCATGGTGTGCAATCCCAGGTTTGCACACCATGGCATTTAAAACAACCGCTAATGGTCCAAATCGCTAATCAGCTCCATCATGTCTGAAACTGACATTTTGCCGCTGACTTCACCGCCTTCCAACAGGCTGTTGGCCAAATCGCGTTTATGTTTATGCAAATCGACGATCTTGTCTTCAATCGTGCCTTTGGCGACCAGGCGGTAAATGGTCACCGGGCGCTTTTGCCCCATCCGGTGGGCACGGTCCGAAGCTTGGTCTTCCACGGCCGGATTCCACCACGGATCCATGTGGATAACGTAATCGGCGGCCGTTAGGTTAAGGCCCGTACCCCCGGCCTTAAGACTAATCAAAAACAAATCGCCATCCCCGGCCTGGAACGCGTTCATGGCTTTTTTACGTTGCGCAACAGGTGTCGATCCGTCCAGATAGTGGTAGGTAACGCCTTTTTTATCCAACAGTTCTCGGATCAACTCCAAATGCCCGACAAATTGGCTAAAAACCAAGGCCTTATGGCGGTTGTCCAGCAATTCATCGACCAACTCTTCAAAGGCTTGCAGCTTGGAACTGCCAATCGGGCTTTCTTCCATCACCAAGCGCGGATTACAGCAAGCGCGCCGCAGCCTCATGATTTCCGCCAACACTTTCAATTGTTGGTTACCGGGCTCTTCGGCGGCATCACGGATGGATTTTAAGGCGCTACGGCGCAAGGCCTCGTACATCGCCCTTTCATCCGCACTCAGCTCAATATGTAGCGTAACCTCCGTACGCGGCGGCAATTCGGTCAGGACATCGTTTTTCAAGCGCCTCAAAATGAATGGCCGCAGCAATTTTTTCAGGCGTTGCTGCACCGCGTGATCCTGCTGGTTTTCGATGGCATGGGCATAACGTTCGTTAAACCGCGCCAAAGAACCCAACAAGCCAGGATTGATGAAATTGAACAAATTCCACAACTCACCCAAATGGTTTTCTATCGGCGTGCCCGTGGTGATCAATTTAAAATCCGCTTGCAGGGTCATCGCGGCCTTGGAGCGTTTAGTCAGCGCGTTTTTAATCGCCTGGGCTTCGTCGGCCACTAAAGTATGCCAGTGGACTTGCGCCAGCCGTTCGGCTTCGGTTTGCAATAAACCGTAGCTGCAAACGATCAAATCAAACTCGCTGGCGTTATCGAGCATCGCTTGGCGGTCACCATAACCAAAATGCTGCACATTCAAAGTCGGGGCAAAACGTTGGGCTTCCTCAAGCCAATTGATGCACACCGATGTCGGCGCCAGGATCAGGGTCGGGCCTGTTGGGGCCCGGGATAAAATTAAGGCCAAGGCTTGCACGGTCTTGCCCAAGCCCATGTCATCAGCCAAACACGCACCTGCGCCCCAGTGCGCCAAACGCGACATCCACTGGAAACCTTCCCGCTGGTAATCCCGCAATTCGCCTTGCAAGGTTGACGGCACTTGCGGGTTCAGGTCACTGATGTCGTTCAGGTGTTTCAACTGGTCTTTCCAAGGTTTGCTGGCGGTCAGCGTCATGCCTTCGGTGATGTTATCCAGCGCCTGCACGGCCAAAGGATGGAAGCGGATTTTGTCGTCCTGCACTTCCCCCAAACCCGTCAAATCATCCAAGCGTTGGCGCAGCTCACGGGTCAAGGCGATGATCTGGCCGTCCTCAAGCCTGAGGAAGCGGCCGGTCGATCCGCTTAACAAGTGCATCAAGCGCTGCATATTGAAGACTTGTTCATCATCAATGACCAGGTCACCATCAACACTGAACCAGTCTTTTTCCTTACGCACGGAGAAATGGGCTTGCGACAGGCCGGTTTCGCGGCTCAGCCTGATTTTTTTGCCTTTAGGCCATTCCAATAAGGCAAATTCGCCCAGTTCCTGGAAATGCAACAAGGCTTCCAGGGCTATTTCGGGGTCGTCCAGCAACCATTTGAAATCACGCTCTTTATACAACTCAGGGCAGTCGGCAAGCAATTGCGCCACATAGGCGTTTTCCAACTCAAAATCTCGGGTCGTTTGGTATTGCTGTCCGTCAATATCCGCCAATACGGTGGCCCCACCGGCACCAGGTTTGTATAAGGGCCCGCCGTTGGCGAACGGCTGGATAAACACTTCAATTTGGATGCCTTGGCCGACGGGCTGCAAATGGATGTGCAGACGGCTATCCACCGGAACTTCAATGGCATGGCGGGAAGTCCCGCCGATATCCGACTGCACGGTCAACATCGACGCTATCGACGCGATTGAGTCTATGACTTGTTGGCGGGCGGAAGCGGGTACGACCAAACCGTCCTTACCAAGGATTTCGGCGACCTGGCGGTGCTGGTCATTGATCATATATAAGATCAGGCCATTATTGGCGGTTTTTTGGGCGATGACCCGTTGCCGGTTAATTTCCGGTATCAGGAACAGCCGCAAATTGGGGAGCTCTTCTTTGACCAACAATTGTGGTTCGGCAATGCTTATGTCCACAGGCTTGCCGGTCTGTTCCTGACCCGCCCAATAGACATGGGGATGCCCGGCAGTGGCAAGCAGGCCTTCGATAGTCAATTCATAAACATCTTTTGGGTAATATCCATAGTATTCGCTCTCTTTGTTTATGGTGATTTTGGTGCAAATGTTCCGGTCTTGTTCCGAGAGGTAATCGTAGTCCGCCAAATCATGGTAAAGCTTTTTCAAAGCCACAGGACGGCCTTTGCTCCACTGCCCGGCCTTGCTCAGACGCTGCTCTTTAGGCACCAGGACGATACTGCCGGCTTCAAGGCTGATGCTCCAGATCATGCGCAATTCTTGTTGGGATTCGGTGCCGGCCAGCGGTTGGCCGCTTAATTGCGTCAATGCCGTCAAGGCGCGTTCCCATAAGGACACTTTGGGCAACAGGTCAAAAATCGTGCTGAACGGCGTGTCAACGTAATGCAGGGCGATTTTTTCACAATCGGCATTTTTATGGGCCAGCCGCTGCAGGAGTTGGGAGCTGACCGCCGCATACCAAACATAGCCTTGTTTATGGGCTTCCGGGCAATACTTTGCCAATTGCTCCAAAACAAAAGCCAGACGGGTATTATTGCCAATGGCATTGAAGTCAACCAACCAATAAAAAACCAAAGCCTGGAATAGGCATTCATAAGGGTAACGCGGGCTTCTGAATTGCCGGACCAGCTCCTCGACACTCGCCTTTGCCTGATAAACATCAACCGCCTTATCCAAAAGGGCGTTGGCCTCGTAAAACGCGTCATAGCCTTTTTTCATCGTCATCGGCAGATGCTGTTTTTTTAGATAAGACAAATGTTCGCCAGTCCTTGAACGCAGCAAGGCCAAGCTAAAAAAATACCCATGCAGGCCATAAAGCGTAATGTTACGTTTGCTGCTTTCCTTTTTTAGCTGTTTAAGCGCCACTTGAAACAAACCGATGGCTTCATCATTACGGTTCTGCAAAAAGCATAAGGTCGCCAACAGTGTCAGGCCTTGGCTTGAATGGTCGCCGTCAAGCCAAATTTCGGCATCCTTAAAATTGCCGCGCAACAAACGCTGTTCAACCAATATCTGGGCGATTTCAGTGCAGACGGGTTTGCTGGCGCCAAATAAGCGCTCCAATAACTGGTAGGCCTTCGGGTCATTGGCAAAACCTTTGCAATCGTTTATCACCAAATATTTGAGCGCACCGTATTGGATTTGCACAGGCAAGCCCGTGAACCAATTTTCATCAAAATCGTTGAAAAATACCCGGTTGATATGTTCGGCAAAATATTCAGGGTAACTCGAATGTAGCCTGTCAATATTGGCCATAAAAGCGGTGACGCTGCCTTGATATAAAAACAGCCGCAATTGTTTGACGATATGGCAGGCAATGATCCGATGCGACGGGTAGTAGCCGCCATCGGCTATCAGCAACGGCGCCAGCTTTTTAAACCAAGGCTGGTCAACGGCATTGCGCATCAATGCCTCACTGCATTCGGGATGGCAAGCCCAACCATCGTTACTGGCAATGATCAATTTGCTTTTGTGCAATTTTTCTTTGAGGGCCTTATCCACGAGGCGGACAGTTTTAAGGTCAAAACCACCGGCCTTGGATAATAGGTTCTGGAAATTAGTTTGGCTAATGGGGGCGTAAATCACCGCTAAGGCCATGACAATATCTTGTTCCGCTGTAGTAAGCGTGGTAAACGTAGCAGGTAACTTGTTATTCATTTTTTACGTCGTTTGTCCTTAGGGTTAAGACTGCCGCTATGGGGCATTGTAAAGGCGCTAAATTATTTCTTAAGTTTATGATTTTACGATGATAAGTCTTCAAACGAATTTTACGATTTATTATCTGGACATTCACTTGACAGCTATCTATCATGCCACACACGGGACGCGCAGGTGGCGTGCCGTCTATGTCCAATAATTTTTTATCAGTTCAAATGAGGAGTATTTTATGCTGGAAAAACAACAATATGCACCGATGTTCAGGGCGTTGGACCAAAACAATCAATTAGTCAGTTTAACTGATTACTCCGGAGAAAAGAACATCGTCCTCTACTTTTATCCTAAAGACGACACCCCTGGCTGCACCATAGAAGCAAACCAATTTACCCAATTGGCTGATGAATTTGCGGACCTGGATACGGTTGTGATCGGCATCAGTAAGGACACCTGCGAAAGCCATACCGATTTCATTAACAAATACGGTTTAAAAGTCAAATTGCTGGCCGACACCCGTGGTGAGATGTGCGAAAACTACGGTGTTTGGCGGGAACGGGAAAAGGAAGGCGTAAAAAGCATGGCCATTTTCCGCTCGACATTCATTATTGATAAAAACGGGGTGTTGGCCGATGTCATCTATGGGGTCACGCCTGAAGGCCATGCCCAAGAAGTCTTAGAAAAAATCAAGGCATTGGCCAATCCAGACATGGCTGCGGCCGAAGAAGCCCCTGTTGAGGCCGAATAATGGGCGCCACGCCAATTTCTAAGGTGTAGGTATGGACATATCTGGCATCAACCATATCAATATCGTCGTCACGTCCGCGCAATTGCCGGACGTGGTGGCATTTTACGAACAAATCATCGGCTTAAGGCAAGGCTTGCGGGCGGTTTCCAAGCGTAACGGCGCATGGCTTTATTGCCATGACACGGCGATCATCCATCTGTCGGTCGTGGAACAAGCGCCTTACACTGGCAAGGACACCCTCTTTAACCATGTCGCCTTAAGCTGTAGCGGCGTTACCGGTTGGGTGAGCCACTTAAACCGTCACGCCGTCCATTTTGACATTGACTACCGCCCGTCACCGGAAATGACCCAGCTGTTTCTCTACGACCCTGTAGGCATACGTATCGAATTGAATTTTGCCGGTGAACGTTTGGAACCATCAGCTTAAGGGGGAACCCGTTATGATACCGGAACAAAACTTAGATCTAACTGGCAAAGTCGCTTTCATCAGCGGCGCCGCCGTCGGCATAGGCCGTGCCGTTGCCTTAAGGTTGGGCAAGGCGGGCGCGACTATCGGCCTGCATTATTACTCCAGCTCGGACGCGGCCAACGCTTTGTTGGCTGAATTGGCCGCAGCAAATGTCAAAACCCTATTGCTGCCTGCCGACTTGACACAGGAAGGGCAAGCCAACGCGGCTATTGATAAGTTGGTCGCTGAAACAGGCCGTCTGGATATTGTCGTCAACAACAGCGGCGGCTTGGTCAAACGCGCCAAAATTGAAGATTGCCTTTTAGAAAATTGGAACAAATCACTGGACATTAACCTGACCAGCGCATTTTTGGTGACCAAACGCGCCATCCCGCATTTGCGTGCCTCAGGCAACGGCAGCATCGTGAATATCCTGTCCTTGTCCGTACAAACAGGCGGGGCCAATGGGGGCGGAGCTTATGCCGCCGCCAAAGGCGGCTTGATGGTGTTCACGCATACGCTTGCCAAAGAACTGGCCCCACTGGTACGCACAAACTCCGTCATGCCAGGCACCGTCGAAACCCAGCACCATGAAATCCACTCGACCCCGGAAATGATGGAAAACTACCGCAAACAAACCCCCTTGGGCCGCAACACCTACGCCGAAGAAGTCGCCAGTTCGGTGCTGTTCCTGTCCAGCAATATGGCTTCCCATATCAACGGCGCATTGATAGACATTAGCGGCGGACGGTTTTTGCGTTAACCATTTAGTATGGGCGGACAGTAGCCAACCCGTCCGCTTTAGCACAGCCAACCCCATTAAAAGCAAACTTTCGGATAAATTATGAGCACAATTTACGGCGAACAACACAGGCTCTTGCAGCAAGAGTTTGATACCACAAGATTGGCGGATAGGGTTAAGGAACTGATTGTGTTGCCGGAGATCACCGACAGCCATAAACCTTTTATTGAAAGCCGCGACATGTTCTTTCTCACGACTATCGACCACCGTGGCTACCCCACTTGCTCCTATAAAGGCGGTGCGCCTGGTTTTGTCAAGGTGATAGATAACAACACCATCGCATTCCCAAGTTATGATGGCAACGGCATGTTCCTATCCATGGGCAATATTACGGCCAACAACAAGGTCGGAATGTTGTTTATTGATTTCGGGACACCCCACCGGATCCGGGTGCATGGCACCGCCAGCGTTAGCCAACAAGACCCGCTAATCGGGGAATTCTATGGGGCGGAATTGCTTGTGCGCGTAACGGTCACTGAAATTTTCGTCAATTGCCCCCGCTATATCCACAAATACGGGCGCATACAAAACTCCAAATACACCCCCCAAGCCGACTGCGAAACACCTCCCGCACCGCAATGGAAACGTATTGATGCGATACAGGACGTCCTGCCCGAACGTGAAAAGGATGTCGCGGGGAAATTGGGGGGGACTATCACACCGGAAGAATACGGCCTGCTAGTGATGGAAGGCAAAGCTTGATAAGAATGCAACCCTAAGGGATGACAGCTTGGCAGGGCGCCCTTACCCGCCCTGACCCCCTCTTCCGCATGGACAAAAATGGCCCGCCCTACCCGGCTGGTTCAATCCAACGCCTCTGGAACTCGTCCGCAGGCAGCGGCGGCGAAAGATAATATCCCTGGATCTCGTCACAGCCGAAAGATTGCAGCAGCTGCAATTGGGATTCGGTCTCCACACCTTCGGCGACAACTTTCATGTCCAGGATTTTCCCGAGGGACACTATGGTCTTGATAAATGCCGCTTCGTTCGAGGCGGGGTCGCCCCTATAAACCTGGATGAAGGAACGGTCGATTTTAAGCGTATGGATGGGCAATTTTTGCAGATAGGATAAAGACGAATAACCGGTGCCGAAATCATCCATCGCGACCTGGATGCCGCGCTGGCGGATTTGTTGCAAACGCTCGGCCGCTTTGTCGACATCATGCATGACCAGGCTCTCGGTCACTTCCAATTCAATCCATTCCGGCCTTGTTTGGGTTTCTGCCAAAATATCGTCGAGGATGGCGATAAAATCATCCGCCAGCAGTTGCCGGGCCGAAAGGTTGACCGCAAGCCGGAACCCTGCCCGTTTGTTAGCCCAAATATGGGCCTGCAAACAGGCGGCCTTCAGTATCCAGGTGCCTAGCGGAATGATCAATGCCGTTTCTTCGGCGACGGTAATGAACTGGTCGGGCGGAACCATCCCAAAACCAGGGCGCCGCCAGCGGACCAAGGCTTCGGCGCCCGTTATCCGGCCGGAAACACACGCAGCTTTGGGCTGGTAATAAAGTTGGAATTCCCCCCGTTCTATCCCCAGCCGCAAGGCGTTTTCCAGTGACAGCCTCTGATACGCCGCCTCATTCATGCCCGTTTCGAAGTATTGGAACATGCCGCGCCCTTGGGCTTTGGACGCATACATCGCCGTGTCCGCATGTTTGGTCAGGGTGTCAAAATCGGTGCCGTCATCGGGAAACACCGCAATGCCGATGCTGATGCCAACGTAGACGGTATGGTCCTTAATCTGCACCGGTTCCGAGATGGACTCGACCAATTTCCGGGCCAGCTCGGTGGCAGCGGCAATGCCGATCAAATTGGGCAGGATGATGGTGAATTCATCCCCGCCCAAACGGGCGACCGTATCCGTTTTACGTAAGCAACTTTGGATGCGGACGGCAATGATTTGCAATAAATAGTCGCCCGCCCAATGCCCAAGGGTATCGTTGATATTTTTGAAATGGTCCAGGTCAAGAAAAAGCAACGCGAGCCGGGTGTTATGGCTTCGCGCCAATAGAATTTCCTGCTCAAACCGGTCTTTGAACAGAAACCGGTTAGGTAGCCTGGTGAGCACATCGTAATGCGCCAGCTGCTGGAGTTCCTGTTCCGTTTGTTTCTGGTGGCTAATATCCGTGGAAATCGCCACATAATGGGTAAGCAGGCCATGCTCGTCGGTGACGGCATTGATGCTGAGCAGCATCGGGCAGAGTTCGCCATTTTTCCGGCGGTCCCAGATCTCGCCTTTCCAAACCCCCTTGCCCAATAACGCTTGCCATAACCGTTCGTAAAACGGCGGGTCGTGCATGTGCGATTTCAATATCCGGGTGCTTTGGCCCAGCACTTCGGGCCGCACGTAACCCGTGATTGAGCAGAAGGCGGCATTGACATCCAAAATGACGCCTTGCGGGTCAGTGATGAAAATGGCCTCGCTGCTGTTCTCGAAGACTTTGGCGCTTAAGCGCAGCCGTATTTCCCGGTCTTTCAGCTCGGAGATGTCCAAAGCGGTCACGACCGCGCCTTCCAGTTTGCCCTGTTCCGAATGCAGCAAACCCCCTTTCAGCCAATAAATGGCTGCGGGTTTATCCCCATTTTTGCCGAGCAGCCCATGCTCGCCAGTGTAGTTCCCGTGCAGCCGGACGGTTTCCAACAGCACGGATTGGACGGGCCAAGGCAGGGCCGGCAATTGCCCGGCAAGCTGCTGCCGTTCCGCAGGCGGCAACAAGCCGTCAATGCCGCACCCTAACAGTTCGGCTTCGGAAAACCCAAGCTCGCGCCCCACTTCCGTATTCACCCGCCGGATCCGCCCTTCCGTGTCAATGACGAACAGCAGGTCATCCATGGCATCCATGACCCGGGCAACAAAGCGGCTGAGGCTATGCTGCTGGTCTGCTTTTTCTTTAATTTTTTGCTGCTGCTGTTGTGACTCACTGAGCATGGCATCCATGCTTTGGGTGATGACGAGGATTTGCCTTTCCTGTTTCAGATTGGCTAACCGTAGATTTTCGATTTCCTCCCGTAACTTGGCCAAGGTTTCCGGGCCACCCTTAGCACCATTGGCGGAGGCGATAAACCCAAGTCCATTTTCAATTGTTCCGGGAATCCTAGTTCCGTCCAAGGGCAACAGAAATTGGTCGCCGTCCTTTTCCACACGGAACCCGGACGTTTTTAGGTCGATGCGCAGGCTATGCGCCGGGCAAACAAGGGCGTGGCCGTCAAGCAGCGGGCATTGCGCCAAATGGTAGCCTTCATGCGGACATAAGGCCGGGATAGCCAGGAATTCCCCGGCAATGTCAAAAACCAGGACATCCATAGGCTGATGCCCGTCAGGCCGCCGTAATTTGCCCGTCCAACGCGGGGGATCAGGCGTGTCGAGGAAGCTCAGCGATTCGATGATGGCATTGCGGAAATAGGGGCTTTGGCGGCTCATTCCGACAAAAGGCTCCGTATCAATTGGAGGGTTGTAGGTACGGCCTGTTCGGTTTTGGCGGACAGGCCAGGGGAAAAGGGTTTGGCAGCGGTTACTTCGACCCCCACGATCAGGATCTCCGGCACTGGCCCCCGGAGGCTTTTAAAGGCCTCCAACAAATAGGGAAGCCCCAGGCCATGGCCGCTAAGCCGTTGGGGCCGGTTAGCCAATTCTTCAGGCCTCACTAGGCAAACGTCACCCGGCTTCCCGAAGTTGGCCAGCGCATCGACCAGGATCGCCTGCCGGCAACCCTCCAGAAACCTTAGCGCATCAAGCCCGGCGATACCGGCATTGAACACTTCGGCATCGCTGGCCCACGCCAATTGGCAAAGCTCCGTGTAGATGCGGGGACCAAAGCCGTCATCCCCGTGCAGCTCATTGCCAAAACAAATGATATGGCGCCCGCCCATAACTTAAGGCCATACGGTGAGGCGTTTGCCCGTATCGAGCAAATGCACGGTGCAGACCAGGCAGGGATCATGGGAACGGATGATATGGCCAATTTCCACGGGGTCATCGGGATCATCAACCGTCAGGCCGATCAGGCTGCTCTCCCAATGCCCGCGGCGGCCTTCGCTATCCTTGGGCGAGGCGTTCCAGGCGGTGGGCGTGATGACTTGATAACGGCTAATGGCGCCATCGGTGATTTGCACCCAATGGCCTAGCGCGCCACGCGCCGCCGTCACCAACCCAAAGCCTTCGCCGTCAGGGATTTCCTTTTCGACGGGGGAAACCATGTGCGGGCCGTCAGGATGCGCGGCCAACTGGTGCAGGGTTGTGCGCATTGTCTGCAACAGCCGCGCGGTACGGCGTAAACGGGCGAACTGGCGCAGCCAGGCATTGCCGCCCTCAAGCTGGTATAAGGAACGGATCAGCGGCTCGCCGTCGATAAGCGCATCGGCCAACGGGCCGCATTGCACGACTTTATTCTGATAGCGGGGCGCCTTGCACCAAGTGTAACGGTCAGAATGGGGCTGGTAATCCGGGATGGTTTGCCCCTGAAACGGATGGCGGCCACCTGCGTAGGGTTGGAACCAGGAATAGCGCACATGTTCGGTAATTTCGGCTTGCTCGAATGGCTTAAGCTCACCGGTGTCGCCATCCAGGAAACCGGCCCTGAACAAGTGCTTGCGCTGCGGTGGGGGAGTTTCCGCATCATCAGGGTCGTCATAAGCGCCATAGCTGAGCATGTGGGGTGTGCCGAAGCCCAAACGGTGCAAGCCGATGTCCCGGCCTATCAACGAGAACAGGCCGATGGCGCTGTCGGAGTGGGCGTCTTTTGCCGCCAACCAAGAGAAAAAGTCATCGGCGGAAGCTAAGGCTAGCCAGTTGTCCAGGCCAGTCCCGATAACATCCTGTTCGAACCAGCGGGTCAATTTGTTGAGGATGGACAGGCTGTCGATGATGTGGCGGCTATTCGCGGGCGCGGTCACGCCACCCGGCAGCATGTACGACGAATGCGGCCACTGGCCGCCAAATAGGGCGATAATTTCGACAATATGGCGCGAATGCTCAAGGGCGCCACGGTGGACTGATCCTTTGAACGGCAAGAACGCGGCCCGTGCCGTTTCATAAAAGCCACGCTGGCTGTATTTGGGATGGCAAAAATCGGCGGTGAAGAATAAAAAAGATTGCCGCAAATCGCTTTGCACCGTCTCCGCCATCAGGCACAGGTTGCGGATGCGGATGGCCGTGGGCGGCACGGGGATGCGGCCTATCTGTTCCAAGGCCAGTACTGCCGCGTTGAGTTGCGCGGTGCCGCAAATGCCGCAGATACGTGGCGTGATCACCAACGAATCTTTAGGCTTGCGGGTCACGAGGATTTGTTCGAACCCCCTGTAGAGCGAACCGATACAGCGGGCATCGACGACCGTATTGCCTTCCAGTTCCAGTTGGAAATCCAGGTCGCCTTCGACGCGGTTAAGGTCGATTTGGATGGTTCTTCTGGCCATGTTCAAGGATCCATGGTCTTGTTAAGCACCCGTTCGGGCGCCGCTTCATGGGCCAGGCTTTTGTAAGCCATATAATTCGCCCGCTCAACGCCCAGCGGCAGATGTAACGGGATAGGGCCGATTTTTTCGGTGCGGAACAAGTCGTGGTCTAGCGGGAAATCCGGGGACGTGCAACCGAAACACGGCACACCGGCGCGGGTCTTGCTGCTGCGGCCATTCCACAATTCGGTGTTGCATACCGCCATCGTGACCGGCCCTTGGCAACCTAGGTTAAAGAACATGCACGCTTTGCCGCCGAACTCGGCGTCTTCCACGTCATACTCATGGTATTCGTTACGGGTGCAGCCCTGGTGCACCGTGGTATTGAAAAAAGCTTTAGGACGGTTGAGATGGTCGAGTTCCACGGCCAACCCCAAAGCCAGCATGGCCAAGGTTTTGGTCATCGCATTGGGGTGCGCGGGGCAACCGGAAAGATTGATGACGGGCAGGCCTTTGCGGGAGCGCCATCCGGCCGGCAATAGGCCTCCGGGGGAGTGTTTGTCGAACTGCAGACCCAGGCAGTCGGTGGGGTTGGGTGGTGCGGCATGGACACCGCCGTATGCCGCGCAAGTGCCCATAGCCACCACATATTGCGCCTTTTCGGCCAGTTGCCGGACCAGGCCCATTTTGGAACGCCCCCGGTACGGGTCGTACATGCCTGAACCATTGGGGCCAGTGATGATGCTGCCTTCAATGCACAAAATGTCCAAGTCCTGTTGGCCGGCGATGACCGCTTCGACCAAGGTGTCCAATTTGCCGGCAGGCCCTAAGGACAAGGAGGGCTGCCAGAGCATTTCGATGCCGTACTCATCCACCAGCTCTTCCAAGGATGGGCTGTCGGCGCACAGGAGTGACATGGTGTCGCCACCACAAGAGCCAGTTTGTAGCCAGAGTAATGCCGCCATAAAAATCTCCGTGATACTTTGTTGCATGATAGTGCATATAGCTTACATTATCTATCGGTTTGGCCATTTTACCCGTCACCAAACCCTGTTTGCATTCCCGCCCTAATTTTTATGCCCTGGGATAGCCAACCATAACGCCCCACCTATCGGGCCATTTTAAACCGGCCAAATATGGCTCATTTAATGCTTGCATTTCGTTATTTACTTAAACACATAATGAAAAGGAGCATACTATGTTGCTAGAAATGAACGTCTCCATGCGGCGCGGCAATTTTGACCTGACCACCGATTTGTCGGTACAGGACGAAAGCATGGGGTTGATCGGACGTTCCGGTGCCGGGAAGAGCACTATCTTGGGCCTGTTGGCCGGAACCCTGATGCCAGAGGAGGGGCGGATAGTGTTGGATGGCAAAATCCTGTTTGATAGCCGCAAAGGCATCATGGTGCCCCGTGAACAACGGCCTATCGGTGCCGTGCTCCAAGATGACCGGTGGCCATCCGACGGGACCGTAAACGATGGCCTGTCTTCGGCCCACGAACGCACGCTCAAGCAGCGGCGCACCTTAAAACCGAAGCACCTGATCGAATTTCTCGATATCGGGCATTTATTGGGGCAAGCCATGGGGCATTTGTCCACTGGAGAGCTCCAACGGGTCTTGCTGGCAAGGGCCCTGTTAAAGTCACCCGCCTTGTTATTGCTGGACGACCCCTTGGCGACCATGGGGTATTTTGCCAATTCCGTGACGCCGTTCCTAAAACGGGTGCGTAGCGAGCTGAACCTGCCGTTGTTCTACGCCAGCCACGCATTGGGCGATATTGTCGAATTCAGCGACAAAATCGTCGTGGTCGCCGAAGGCCGCGCCATCCAAGTCGGCTTGATAACGGAACTGCTGCAAAACGCCGAGCTGATACAAAAAATTGGCTTGGGGCTTGTCGAAAACAAGATACCGGCCATGGTGACCGGGCATGACCTCATGGACGGTTGCACGCTGGCAAAAACCTATGGCATTGAATTGGTGTTGCCTTTGCGCCGCGATTTGCCTATGGGCTCTTGGGTCACGGTCAGCATACCCGCCCATGAAATCGCCTTGTCGCGCACTTACCTCCCTGGCATTTCAATACAAAACCAAGTCAAGGGACGGATTTGCGCCTTAATACCCCACGGCAACGGGATATTGGTGCAAATCGACTGCGGCAAAACCTGGTTGGCCGGCATTACCTTGAGGGCTTGCCGGGAGATGAACTTACAAGAAGGCGACACCCTTTATTGCTTGGCTAAAACCCAGGCATTTTCTTATTGCCCCCAATCCGGCCTGGATGCGTTTAGCCAGTTGTTCAACAAATAAGGCGGACCACCAACAAGACCGGATGGATAGGTTTATAGGCTGGCCATAAAAACGCTTTTCAGTGTGTCAAAATACCGACAAGCCCGACACGGTTTGTCGCATTTGATACAGATAGCGGCAATGCCTGAAAATAGGCCATTCGCCTTACCTTCCACCAAGGCTGTCGGTTTTTTATGGGCCCGGGTATCAATGGGGGGGCTGTCATTCTATGGCGTTTGCTTTGGCAATCCCAACCGTTAACCTTACTGGTCATCACCGCATGTTTATCCGCCAAATCCACTATCTGCTCGCCCTTGCCAAAACCGGCCATTTCGGTCGTGCGGCGCAAACCTGCCACGTTTCCCAACCCGCCTTGTCCACCGCGCTACAGCACCTTGAAGAAGAGCTTGGCGTCACTATCATCAAACGCGGGCAACGTTTCCAGGGCTTTACTGAAGAAGGCGAACGGGTGCTGCAATGGGCGCGGATTTTAGCCCAAAACTGGGAAGGGATGCGGCAAGCGGCGGCGCAATACAGCCAACAGCTGACCGGCGTGTTACGGATCGGCGCGATACCGACCACGCTGCCCGTCACGCCGTTATTGACGCAACCTTGCCAGGCCGGATACCCCGGCATCGCCATCAAATTGCTGTCCCTTTCCGCCGAAGAACTCATCCGGCAATTGGACAATTTTGAGCTGGACTTAGGTTTGACTTATCTGGATGACCCCCGTCTGAAAGGCATCAAGACCCTGCCGCTGTATCTTGAACGCTATGTGCTGCTGGCCCGTAACCCTGATCCCTGTTTGTTGAAAAGTGATTTGCATTGGCGCGATATTGCCAGCTTGCCTTTATGTTTGTTGACCCAAAACATGCAAAACCGCCGCCTGATTGATGCCGCCTTTCGGGAAGCAAACGTGTCCCCAAATGTCATGTTGGAAACCGATTCCATCTTCGCCTTATACGCCCATGTCCGCAGCGCCGGATTATATTGTGTGGTCCCGCACAGCATGTTGAACCAGTTCGCCCTCCATGAGGACATCACCGCATTGCCCTTAACACCGGAACTGTCAAGGGAGGTAGGGCTGATCGTCCGCCGCCAGGGTTTGCTGTCCCCTATCCAAGATGCCGCCTGGAACATAGCCCGGCAGTTGGATTTGCAACACCGCTTCGATTCATTGATGGCGGCTGGCCATCTTACCCTCCGGCAAAACGCTGCTGTAAGGTAAGATGGTTTCATTTGCAACAATGGCAATTACGGGTATAACGTTTGCAACTAACAACATTAACCCAAATTGCTTTATAGGTAGCTGAATTTGAAAGCAAGATATATGAATAGATGGCTGCGTGCATTTTGGGCCTTACTCACCCTAAGCCTGTTAGTGCTTCCCGCCGCGCTGTTGCCTAACTCGGCCTTAGTGGCCGGTAACCCTGCCAACCCTGCGTTGGACAAAACCAAGGTCGGCCCTGATACCCCTTATATCGTCTTGGGCATGGGCTGTTTTTGGGGGGCGGAAAAACGTATGCAAGCTTTGGCGGGCGTTTTGGATGTTGAAGCGGGTTACGCGGGTGGCGATATTGCCAATCCCAGCTACGAAACGCTGCATGACACCGAAGCGGCCATACAACAAGGCCAAGCCATAACAAACCATGCCGAAGTGGTGAAAGTCTATTTCGACCCCCAGCAAACCACGCTTGAGCGGGTCTTGATCCAATTTTGGGAAAGCCACAATCCCACCCAAGGCAACCGTCAAGGCAATGACACGGGCAGCAATTACCGCAGCGCCGTGTTTTACCGGACGGATGAAGAACGCCAAATGGCGGAAAAAACCCGCGCCATTTATCAAGGCAATTTAAAAACAGCGGCCATCGCCGAAGCAATCACCACACAAATTGCCCCGCTAAAAAACTACACGGCCGCCGAAGATTACCATCAGGATTATTTGCAGAACAACCCGCTGGGTTATTGCGGTTTGGGCGGGACTGGCGTGGCCTATGCCGACCCCGCCAGCGACATCAATCCCCACACCCCGTTAACGGGAAAAAACGCCACCACCGAACCGAGTTGGCAAAACAGCCAACTGAACGCCGCAGAACAATTGATTGCCTTTGAGTCGGTCGAATGCGGCTACTGCCGATTATTCGACAAAGAGGTGTTGTCGAATTGGAAGAACCCCATCCCCATCGTCGCCACCCATGCAACCACACCGCCAAACGGCTGGACGCTGACCCAGCCCTTATTTGCCACGCCAACCATTGTGTTGTTTAGAAATAAGCAGGAAGTGGGGCGTTATATAGGTTATCAAGGCAAGGCGGCATTTTGGCAATGGTTGGGTGGGGTGGCATCCGGCAAGGCCATGCCCTAATCCGTGTCCATGAAATTTTCATAGTCGCTGGCCGTTAAAATAAAACTAGTCAGGATAAATTTATCTGAAAGCAGATATAGGTAGCTATGGATTGGTGTAATTTTGACCGACGGATGGCGACCCATAGCTGCCTGCTGCAATAGCGATGTTTGTCGGACTGCTATCGTCTACAAAGCTGACATAAACATCAGCAACATCAAAAATTATATGTTGAAGTGGCTGACAGTTCCTTTGGATTAAGTGCCGCAACCTGAATGACAATAACTTGTTCTCAAGAGCTATAGGTTGAGGATTATGTAATTCGGAACCCTAAAATAACGCTGATAAAAAATTTGATACGATTTTCGTAGGTTCAGAGCTACACGGTTAAGTAGCAGCATGCGAGTAATTTCCACATGGCATCCTTTTTTGGCTATACCCAATGTAGGCTCAGCGGCATAGTTGTTTAGCTTTATGGTCGGGATCTGCTCCGGCATTCAGAAGCAATTGAATCATGGTGGCATTTTTATGGAGTACTGCCATGTCAAGCGCTGAGTCGCAGAATTTATTAGTCGCGTTGACTGCGGCTCCGTGGTCTATAAGCAATTGCACCAATTTCTCATTGCCGTTTTGGGCAGCCGTCACAATCACTGGGTTGCCGCTCAGTGAATCCCTAAAGGTATAGTCCGAGTCCACCTTAACACTGCCGTGACCACTTTTGTTCTCCCGTGTATTAGGATTGGCGCCTTGCTCTAGCAGGGTGTGCGCAGTCTCCACATGGTTGCGTCGCACAGCAATGTGCAGAGCATCCCAACCTGCTTCATCTAAGGCATTGATGTTTGCATCTTCCGCAAGCAGTTGTTGCACCTGCGTTGTATCCCCCTCGTAAGCTGCGAGCAATAGAGCCTGGGATTTCGGGCTGATATTAAAATGGAAATGGAAGTGGAAACGTCCTTGCTGTTCATCCCATAATATGGCGCCGGTCAATGCCGTTAGTAAAGACGCTACCATGAATACCATTTGTATTTTTTTGTTTGTAACGCCATAAGAAAGTGCGACATTCATTGCTGTGACTGCGGCATAGATGAAGGAGACAGTGACGACGATAAAGGTGGATGCAAAGCCAAACACAGTAGAGCCTATGACAAATACCAAATAGGCTAACGTCAAACAAGACAGGATTATTAAAATTGGCTTCTTGTCGCTGGTGCGAATGGTTAGGATAATTGCGTTTACTGATGTCGCAAGCACTGAGAGCAAAGCGATAAGTGTAATGGGCCAGATTAGAATAAGTAGGAATCCAAACTCGGGATCATCCAGAACATCATAACGCACTGATACAGCGGTCAATAATGCAATGAGTAGCGAGTTAAGGAGAAAGACGGCTTCCGGTTGGCGTTTAGTCGGACTTTTCATCGAATTCACCCTGTTGGTGTAGCCAAAACTCTAACATACCATAGTGTAGAGTTGTTCAATTAGATGCTGTGACTGTCTGTAATTGTTAAGGGTTGATAGATCGCTACTCCGCATATTCCCGGGTTCTGCATATCCTCGAAAAGATAAAAATTAGCAATGGAACTCAAAGTGGAGATTAGGGTAAAGATTTCTGACTCTCTGAACTTTCAAAAAATCATGCCAAGCTTGAAAAAACTATAACACATTGATTTAAAATATCTATTGTATTAAGCAGAATTCTTTTTTAGAATCATGGGTAGCAAGTCTACGACTGGTTTAGCACAGATAACAGCCACTCAATTTCCATGAATTTTGGCATACTGACCGGCAGAAAATGGCCGAAACCGCCCTACCACTCCCAATAATTGCCAATGACGGCTTGTGTCTGGTAATAATTAACTTTAGGACAAAACCCCATTAGTTCTGGTGGGCAAAACACCATAAGCACTTGCCAAACAACATGTGATAAACCGTTAATAACCGCAAACTATCAAGCCATACCTGCAAACGATTGGACGCACCGCGTCGCTAACGCAGACAATACGGTTACCCGGCCGGGATACACTTGGGCATACCGCAAAACGGACTGCCTAACCATCCAATCAAAATTCAGGTAATAATAAAATGGCTAAAATTGTTTGTGTGCTTTACGACGACCCTATCGACGGTTATCCCACTGCTTATGCGCGTGATGATTTGCCGCAACCGGAACGTTACCCCGATGGGCAAACCCTGCCTACCCCCAAAGCCATAGATTTCCAGCCCGGCGCATTGCTAGGTAGCGTGTCCGGCGAGTTGGGCCTGCGTAAATATTTGGAAGCCAACGGCCATCAACTGGTGGTGACGTCCAGCAAAGACGGTGAAAATAGCGTCCTTGACCAAGAACTGCACGATGCGGAAATCGTCATTTCCCAACCGTTCTGGCCCGCTTACATGACCGCCGAACGTATCGCCAAGGCCAAAAACCTGAAAATGATCGTCACGGCGGGCATCGGCTCTGACCATACCGACTTGCAGGCGGCCATGGAACGCGGTATCACCGTGGCCGAAGTCACCTACTGCAACAGCAACAGCGTCGCCGAACATGTGGTAATGATGACGTTGGCGTTGGTACGCAATTACCTCCCGTCTTACCACTGGGTCATTAAAGGTGGCTGGAATATCGCCGACTGTGTGGCGCGTTCTTATGATTTGGAAGCGATGCATGTCGGCACGGTCGCCGCCGGACGTATCGGCTTGCGGGTGTTGCGCCTACTCAAACCTTTCGACGTGAAGCTGCATTATCTGGACCGCCACCGTTTGCCGGAAGCGGTCGAGCAGGAACTCAACCTGACTTACCACTCCAGCCTGGAAAGCTTGACCAAGGTCTGTGACGTGGTGACGTTGAACTGTCCGCTGCATCCTGAAACCGAACACATGATTAACGAAGCAAGTTTAAAAAACTTCAAACGCGGCGCTTATTTGATCAACACGGCCCGCGGCAAGCTGTGCGACCGTGACGCGATAGTCAACGCGCTGGAGAGCGGGCAATTGGCGGGTTATGCAGGTGATGTCTGGTTTCCGCAACCCGCGCCGAACGACCATCCGTGGCGCACCATGCCCAACCACGGCATGACCCCGCATATCTCCGGCACGAGTTTGTCGGCACAAACCCGTTATGCGGCGGGTACGCGCGAAATTCTCGAATGCCATTTCGAAGGCCGCCCCATCCGCGACGAATATTTGATTGTCCAAGGCGGGCAATTGGCGGGGGCCGGTGCGCATTCCTACAGTAAAGGCAATGCTACGGGCGGTTCGGAAGAAGCGGCCAAATTCAAGAAAGATTGATTGGCCACAGAGCCTGAACCAGGGATGCGGTTATCACATCCGTATCCCTTTTGGCCAAATTGCGGGCATAATCATAAATGGAGGCAATGGCCGTCCGCCCAAACCCAGTTGCCTGGCGCCCCTTGCCAATCAGCAAAATAAGTGTACACGAAGCTACCATTTCTTCGAGGTGAACAAGGGAGGAGAGAAAATCAAATTAAAAGACTTTTGCCCGCTTACTTAGCCCCCCTGCAAAGGGGCAAAACAGGCTTATCAAACTGCTGTACCAACCCCGTTTGGCCATAAGCCGTTGTAAATCACCTTCGGACGGCTACCCTCCTTTTTGAAATCCCGCCCCAAGGGCTATTGCAAACTGCCAAAGCTGGCCTACAATGATTTCCCATACCGCCCGGACTTAAAGAAAACAGATCCGGCGGCTGGTTGGGGATGATACGAGGTGAACAGGGTTCTTTACCACCCGAAGCTGACTACTTATCGGTAAGCCTCCCATCTACGCCCAAGGGGGCTTATCAACAGGCATTTCATTGTAATTGGCTAGAGACCACCATCATGCAATACAAAGATTACTATAAGGTCATGGGCTTGTCGCGGGATGCCAGTCAGGACGACATCAAACGCGCTTACCGTAAACTGGCCCGCAAATACCATCCCGATGTCAGCAAAGAAGCCAATGCCGAAGCCAAATTCAAGGAATTGGGGGAAGCTTATGAGGTCCTCAAGGATCCCGAAAAAAGGCTGGCTTATGACCAACTCGGTGCAAATTGGAAATCCGGCCAAGACTTCAGGCCGCCGCCCAACTGGGATGAAGGCTTTGAATTCAAAGGCGGCGACACCAATAGCTTTAGCGATTTTTTCGAGCAGTTGTTTGGGCAAAAGGGTTTCCACGCCACGGGGCAACAACATGGTGGCCATGCGCGTGGGCAGGACAGCCATGCCAAAATCCATATTGATCTGGAAGACAGTTTTCACGGGGCGACGCGCTCCATTTCTTTAAGCACACCGGAAATGAACGCGCAAGGCCAAGTGCAGCTTAAGCACAGGAACCTAAATGTCAAAATCCCCAAAGGCATAAAGCCAGGCCAACATATCAAGCTGGCAGGCCAAGGCAACCCAGGCTTAGGCAGCGGACAGGCAGGCGACCTGGTCCTTGAAATAGAATTTAACCATCACCCGCTCTACCAAGTTTCCGAGACCGATGTCTATCTGGACCTTCCCGTCACCCCCTGGGAAGCGGCTTTGGGTGCAAAAATCAAAGTGCCCACACCGGATGGTTATGTTGACCTGAAAGTGCCGCCCAATTCCAAACAAGGCGGCAAACTGCGTTTGCCAGGCCGGGGGCTACCCGCCAAAACGCCCGGTGATTTTTATATCGTGCTGCAAATTGCCTTGCCGCCCGCCAATACAGAAGCGGCCAAAGCCGCCTACCAACATTTGCAGCAGGCGTTTGACTTTAACCCACGCCAGTCTCTGGGAGTGTAGATACCGATGAACTCAAACAATCTCTATGTCATCCACACCGGCACTATCATTGAGGATGACACGCTGACCTTAGAGCAGTTGTGCAATGCCTGCGGCGCCCCTACCGAGTGGGTGATCAGCCTGGTCGATGAAAGCATCATTGAACCTGATGGTGGAGAAGTCCATTCATGGCGTTTTTCGGGGGACAGCCTAGTGCGGGTCCGTTCCGCCCTTAGTTTGGAACGTGATTTGGGCGTAAACCTGCCGGGCATCGCTCTGGCACTGGATTTAATGGAAGAACTGGAGCGTTTACGTGCGCAAATAAAAGTAAAATGCCCGGTCTGAGGATATAAGATTGGCCGATTTTGAAGATTTCAAGATTGGATGTAGGAAGGTGTGCAGTCTTTCTGCACACCCTTTTCAAATAATTGAAGTTTTAGCCATGATGACTTAACTGCTGTCATGATCGCTGACATTAATCAGCGCGGTGGTTTGGCGTGAGGAACAAACCACCAACGCATCTAAGCCGCAAATGTTGGGGTTCGCAAACTCACCACCAACCTACCATCTAATAACCGAAAATAAAACATAACCATCGAGCCATTCAAACCTAACACACCCGCTCACCAGACTTTTCAGGGGAAACAGTTAGATGCTGTCAGAACGGGGCTGCTGTTTTTCAGGCGGGGCGGGGGTTTCCAGTTGACGGCGAAATTCGTCCAATTGCCGTGTCAATGCTTCACCAAAGGATTGGATTTGCTTCTCAAACAAAGGGATCTGTTGTTCCAGCCCCTTGTTAATGGCTTCGCCTATCCCTTGCAAACTCTTAAAAATATCCCCGAAAGGCAGGCTAAAAAGATTATTGAGCGTTCGCTGATAATCGACTTTCCATCGGCCATTTTCTTGTAACAAAACGGTGTCAAAAGACAACACCTTGTTGTTGCCAGGTTGTGTTAACGTCATGGTCGTCGATACCCTTGCATTGGCACCGTCGATTAAAACCGCCCCGGTCTTTACAGTCGCCCCTTCCAGGTTTTGCTGTTTAGTTACAAGGTGTTGGCTCTCCTGGGTAGCATATTTCCTGGCCGAATCAATATCCCCTTCCGCCATCGCTTCCCAAAATGCCGTAGTGGCCTGTTCTGGGGTCAATACGTCCTGGCAGCCACCCAGCAAGAACAATAGGCTTAAAAATACCGCCAATCCGGCCAGGCTTTTCTTGGTATAAAAATAGGAAAAATGCTTTAACGGCATGTTAATTGTAGCCATCGGAAACTCCAGGAATTTGCAGCAAATTCAAGAAAAAATTATTTGAAATAGTCAAAAGCCTAGCAGGTGGGGCAAAAGTCAGTTTATGGCATTGATGCCGTTGCTAGGCTGAAAGGTATTGTTCGAAATGCCTGATCGTCAATTCCAGCCCCTCTTCTAGCGAAACTTTAGGGCTCCAGTTAAGGGTTCCTGTTGCCATAGCAATGTCGGGTTGGCGTTGGCGCGGGTCATCGGAAGGCAAAGGCTTAAACACTATAGGCGACCGGGAGCCCGTGATTCGTATGCATACCGTTCCCAAATAGGGTGATGGGCTCGTTTTGCAAAGCCTGCATAGTGGTCAAAGCCCAGCCACGTTGGCTGAAATTTTACGAAAAACTATTTCGTCCCACTAAAAAGCTCAACGCATTTTTCTCTCGCCGAAGCGGGAGCATAGATAAAGTCTTTGTTGTCAACGGCACTGTTTTCGGTGCCGTAAAATTTTTCCCTTTCCATTTCCCAACGTTTTTTGAAATAGTCGAGAAACAGCCCGGACATATTCCAGTGATCGGATTCGAACAACTCTGGGTTACTGGGTTTAAGCTCCGTTTCCCAATGCAGATAAGGCATTTTAGAAACCGGCTCGGTGAGGTAAAAGCTGTTATAGACTTCCACTTTTCTGGATTCCTTGCGGATAATGATAAACAGCGGCAGGCTGGGCAGGCCATCGTAAACAAACACACCTAAAGAACCGGTGATGGTGCCGTCTATGCGGCTAATGACGTCTTCCAGCGACACTTTAAATAGTTTTGAGTATTCATTGAACTCGTGCGGATTAAAGCCGTTGGTTTCCTGGGCGCGTAACTCGCCGCTCCGGCAATCGGCTTTTAAGATCAGCATCCTGAAATGGACGCCTGTTTTTATGGCATTTTCCAATTCCCGCGATTTGTTCTTGAACCGTGGATCGAAGGTGACCAACCAATAAACGTAATCCCCCGGTTTGAGCCCGTGCATAATTTGGCTGAAATCGAATTCTTTATTCGTGATGCCTAAGAACCCCCGTTTAACGGAGTTCAGCAAAACACTATCGACATACTTGCCCAGCGTTTCGCGTAAACTTATTTCGGCCTCTTTATGTTCTTCAGCCGCAATAAACCAGTGATGGAAATAACCAACCGATACGACAACGGATGCGAACAGGCCAAATTCTGAAAGGATTTTAAATATCCATTCATATTCTGGGTAGGCAGGATTATGGGCCAGCCCTTCAAATAGCTTATAAACCGTAAATCCGCCGAAAATCAGCACCAGTGCTAGCAGCCATTTGAGTTTTTTGGTGGTGGTCATGGCAGACGCCTATGTTGGAAGATGACAAACCTAAGTATCCTCCTCCGGTGATACCTTGCCAATACCCTAGAAAAATCCGTTGGCTTAGGGAGCCCTACCTATAAAACCCAGCGCTTAGAAAAGGCGGCCATTCTCAGTTTCACGCCAGTGGAAGCCTTCAAATAATTTGGAGCTGGGCGGCACATCCCCACCGGAAAAATCCTCGCTGACCAAGCCAGCCGGATAGGCCTGTTATGCCCGGCTGGCTTGGAAATTGTGGTCAGTATTGGAAACCCGGCGGAACTTAATTGGCTTTAAGCTCCTTGTTTAACTGAATAAGGTTGTTTTGGGTCCTTGGGTTTTCTGGGTCAAGGCTAAGCGATTTTTTATACTGGATTAACGCCTCTTGATATTTTTTCTGATTACGCAAAAAGAGGCCGTAAGAGTTATAGAGCGTTGCATCCCTGGGCAAGGACTTGGATTCAAGCTCAATCGCCCGTTTATAGGCTTCTTCAGCTGCAGGATTTTCCTTAAGGGCATCGTAGGCCAACGCAAGGTTATACCAACCTAGATAGAAACTGGCTGATTGTTGGAGTATTTCCTTTAATAAAGGGATGGCCGCCAGATTGTTTTTTTCCTCTCTCCTTAACTGCCTAGCCTTTAGATACTTCGAATATAATTCCGAAGGAAGGTCGTTCTTTATTTGATCCTCTTGGTCTTCGTAGAGTTTTGTTTGCTTCGCCGTATAATCGTCACGGGCGCGTTGGGATGTATCGATTTTTGCAATCAGGGTTTCAGGGATATCCACATTATTTGCGACACCAAATAACCTGGCACCCATTTTCATTGTATTTTTACTGATTCTGATCAGGCTGTAGTACCGGTAAGTTTTATTATCGGTGCTGCTGATGTATGAACTATAAAGCTCTGCCGAATCGGCGATTAACCCCGCCAATTTCCCGGTGTCGATATTTTTGGCTTCCGGGCCGAATTGTTTTGCCATGAAATCCGCCGCATTCTGCATGGCATTTTTGTTGGCGGCCGTTTCTAGGTTTGCGATGGATTCCGAGTCGGCGGAGCCTCTGAAATATAAATAATCATTATCCTCAGGAAGCGCCGTTAGCCAATTCGGAGGGGAGTCCGCATAGGCCGAATTGACGAATTGGAATTCCAACATTGCCGTGCCATCGGCATCCAAAGCCGGCTTTGTTTCCAATTGATTGATCAGGCGAGTTTCTTTAAGAAGCACAGGAATCAACTCATTCTTGGCTTCCGCCGTTTCGGCAGCTTTAAATTTTTCAATTAAACCACTCAGCACCGCCTTCCTTAAACGCGCTTCCTTTTGGATTGTGTCGTACAGCCTATAATCCCCTTTTAGGACACTATTAGATAAAAAAGTGCACAGGGTAATAACCGCGCCGAAAACGATGGTGAGGGTTTTATATTTGACTTGGTCAATACCCTGGAGAGTGGCAATGATTGCGCCAAGAACGCCAACAATGACAATTGATGTCAAGCTGATCCAGAAAAATATCTGCCAAGTTTTTATGCTGTCATCAATACTACTGACTACGCTGTCGATTATCTCGTCCCCGTCTGCGAAACTGGATCCACAAAATACGCTGCTAAGCAATGTGACGGATATGACTATTAAAGGATATTTGATTTTCATGGTTGCCGCTTCCTCCAAATTATGGTGTAAAAAATCTGGATAAACTTTTGCTAATTCAAAGACCTTAGTTCTAGCTGATCCAAAACCCGACCTTTTCCGAACTGAAAACCCGCCACGCCATTCTAAACCCAATCCCTTCAATCGTATCAAGGTTGACAGTTTGCCTTACGCGCCCAAGTTTATAATTATCCAGCACAATCGGCTAGCTTTTTAGTGGACGCCCCAAATTATCCAAACACGGGGACGCCACGCTCCAAGAAGGGCGGCATAACCACCGTAAAAATCTGGCTCCTTTGTTGGAAATAGCAACGCAATTGCCGCGCAAGGGAGCAGAGGCCTGTGCGGTAGCTTGATGGCTAAGGCCTTCTAAAACCAACTGGCGGTGGCTTGGGTTGTTGATCCGGCAACCCGGCTCCAAATGGCCATCAATCAACCGTAATGGTACGCGGTTTTAACGGCTCAACGTCAAAATCAAAATCCATGCGGATACGTTTGACGGCGCTCTTCAATTCTTTTTTGCTTTTAAACGGGCCGGCGATCACTAAATAGCCATTGTCTTTCTGGATTTTATGGGCAGGTATCATCGGCCCTTGGTGCGTGAGCATGGCGGCCAATTTTTGCGCTTCGGTTTCGTTGTCAAAACGGCCCACTAACGCCGCCCAGTCACTGTCCGTGATGATCCCAGGCTCCGGTTGCTGGTAAAGCCGGTCAGGATGCTTAAGCAAGGTGGCGGATGCAGCCAGTTCCGTTTCACTAGGGCTGGGCACTAGGACAGGCGTGGGGATACCATCGGCCCGCTCGACAATGCGCTCGACCTTCCCCCAATCCACCGTGACATGTTGTTTGGCGCTGAGTTTACGCAAGTCTTTCAGCAGCTGTTTTTTTAGCCGGGCTTTATCACCCGACCACTTTGGCAAGGGTTCATTGGCTTCAAGATATAAGCCGCCATCCTGCCATGCCGTCAAATAAGGTTGGTGGATGATGCGCACGGGCAGCCCTACCCCGACCTTATGGAACAAAACTTCAATGTCCTCAGGATACAGCTGCACGCAACCATGGCTGATCTGCATACCGATCCCGTAGGGCTTATTGGTGCCGTGGATCAGGTAACGCTCAAACCCCAGGTTCATGGCATAAAGCCCCAAGGGGTTGTTGGGCCCTGGCCCAATTGAGCTGGGCAAAGGGTCGCCTTTTTGCGCATGTTCCTGGTGGATGGAAGGCGGGACATTCCAAACCGGGTTGGCTTTTTTGGTGACGATTTGGGTCAAGCCTGTTGGCGTGTTCCAGCCTTGCCTGCCGATGCCAATCGGGTAAGTGTAAACTTTGTTGGGTTCGGCTTTAGGGTAATAAAACAGCCGCATATTGGCCAGGTTTAACGTGATGCCCTGATGCGGTGTGTTTGGCAAAATAAAGCTTGTCGGTAACAGCACCCGGCTGCCCGGTGCGGGTGTCCACGGCGCCACAATCGGGTTTGCCCGGGTGATGTCGTTGTAACCTAAGCCAAAATGCCGGGCGATATCCGGCAGGGTATCGTTTTCGCGCGACTCCATCGCGGCCAATGCGCCGACCAGGGTTTGCCCTTCAGCCAATTTGAACTCATGCGTCTCCACTGACTCCGGCAGGGTTCCGTTGTCCACTTTGCTTGCCACTGGTTCCGGTTGGGTCAGCAACGGCAAGGTTTGGCAACCGTTAAGGGATAAGCTGGACAGGATGGCCAGGAGCAAAAGCCTGGACGGTGATAGGGATAATTGGGTGTTTGACATAAGTGTTGGCCATTGGATCGGGCGTAGGGGCATCCGGATTTTCTTTGTGGGTGGCGGGTTAAATCCGTGGCCTCTTCAGTCGTTTTATCAGGCAAATGGCGGGCAAAACAGCGGTGCACACCCTATAGAAGATTAGTCCCATCACCTCTTTGTTGACGGTAATTACGGCAAGCTGCGGAACCAATACGTCCCATGCAGGCTAAGGCTCCTGCGCATAGCTTGCGGCAATCCCCAATGTAGCGCACCCAATTTGAACCCTAGCCATTTCAACCCGGTACGCAATAGGGCTGACGGGACTAGCCAAGGGGCGTGCTGTATCAGGTAGCGCATTTCCGAAACCACAAAACGCAAGCCCTCGCCCGATGCCCCGCCAAATATCCGCTGTAACCATGACGTCGTGGTATGGAAAACACCGATGTCAAAATAACGCTTAAATTCGTCCCGAAAATTGTAATCATGGGAGTGGAACACTTGGGCATCAGCACAATAAGCAATTTTCCAGCCGGAAATCAACATCCTCCCTGCCACAAAGGTATCTTCGTTCATGATGGTGTCGACAGGGAAGCCGCCAACTTGCATCAATGCGCTTGTCCTATAAGCGGCAAAAGAATTGGAAATAAACACCGTTTTAATGCCAAAGCGTTTCCGGTCTTTCAGGCTGCGCAGTTGGCTTTCGGCCGGATAATTGAACAGCCGGGCATGGGCGGCAATCGGCCCGGCGCCCTGGTGCGGCAACTGGCGTCCGTAGGCAGCACCGACTTGCCCGTCGTCAAATCCGGCCACCAGCTTTTCGATGGCGTCAGGGCTGGCCAACAAGGCATCCTGGGTCAGGAACACGATAATGTCCATGTCCGACAGCAGGTCCACACCAAACTGCCTAGTGCCGCCGTGGTTAAACGCCGGCTTGGGGATAACCCGCACCTCAAAGCCTTGGGCGCGGGCCATCGCCACGGTGTTATCGCCGGATGATGAATCTATCAACAACAAAGCATCCGGTCTTAGGGTTTGTTGTCCAAAGGCCTCCAACCACGGTTCCCAAAGGCCACCCGCATTTAAGGTGGGGACAATCAGCCCTACCTTGCTTATACCCAAAGGCTTATTCATACAAAGACCCCTCGGCTAATGGGATATGGTTTGCGGCTTGGCCACATTCCGTCAATGCCTGCCAAACCTTATCCCCCAGTTTGACGGCATCCAGTTGTTGTTCAACATAGCTTCTACCATTCGAAGACATCTGCTCCCAGGCCAAGCGGCCCAAGGTTTGGGCTTTGCGTAACACGTCGCATACCGATGCTTCGTCCCTATCGAAAATAAAGCCAGCACCTGTGGCTTCCAAGCCATCCCAGGCCAAACCCTTAGCCACCAAAACCGGACGCCCCGCCGCCATGGCTTCGGCGACCACATTGCCAAAATTCTCGCGCATCCCGCCTGCTTCCTCCAAGCCCGAAGGCAACACCAGAAAATGGCTGGCCGCCAGCAGCTCCAAGACTTCGCCGCGTTCCAGATAGCCTTGGTAACGGATAGCGCCTTGCGCCTGTTCGACCAAGGCCTGGAATTCGTGGAAATAAGCGCCGTCCACGCTCCGCCCGGCGACCACCAAGCGGTCTGATGGCTGGCGCACTTTCAACCACGCCCGGATAAAGGCGTTGATGCCTTTTTCCTGTTGGATATGGCCCAAGAAACAAAGCTGCAAGCCTTCCCTCGTGGGGTAAGGGGCAATCGTAAAATCACGGCTGGCTATGCCATTGGGGACTAGCAAAATGCGTGAACCTTCACCTAGCACCTCGCGCGCACCTTGGGCTTCGGTATTGCTGGTACAATGCACGGCGATGGCCCGGCGCAAGGTGGGGAACGTCAGCCATTTATAGAACAGCCATTTATGGGGTTTGTGCTGGCGTATCAAAGCCACATGCTCCGGCATCAAGCCGCCGTGCGCCGCCACCATGAACGGGCGGCGCAGCACCGTGCAAAACACCGCCGCCAGCGTGGACGGCCAGGTGGCAATGCCGTGGATATAAACCACAGGTGCTTGTACGCACAATTTGAACAGCTCAGGGATTGCGCCCAGGCCAAAGCCCCAGCGCCTGAAGCCATAACAAGGGTAAAGTTTGACCTCCACCCCGTCGCCTAGCCGCACGTCTTCGGGCCGCAATGGGCCATCGGTGGATTCGTCAGAGGCGACCAGCACCATGTTATACCCTCGTTCAGCCCACGCTTTGGTCAACACGGCGGCGGTGACGGACACCCCGCCGTAACCTTTGGCGGGGGGGATATGTGTAGTGACAATACCTACATCCATTGCATTTCTCCTAAATCTAATTGTGGTTAAACAGGCCTGGAAAAGCGTTTGTCCACGAAAAACACAAGAAGCACGAAAATCGTGTTGTGAAGTTTTTTATGCTTCTTGTCCCAGAGGGTATTCGTGCCTTTCGTGGATCATACTTTTCCTACAGACCGATTCTTGATAAGTTATTTTTTTGCTCAAGCTGGAACAGGTTTGTACCCGTTCCATACGTTTTAATTAATTAACAGTGTATTAAACGTTAAGGACGGGGTTGCAAACCCCGCCCCGCCCTAGGATTTTTTTGCTAAATGGTGTGTTGGCTTCCATAAGCCAGAAACCCCCGCCAAACGCCGACCAAGTTGTAAAACGAAAAGCTCAGCTTTTTCCGGTTCAATAACACCAAGGCCAGCAGCATTTTCAGGAACGGGGCGACGAACATCTTGCGGGCGATGTAGTACAAAATGAACGCATCGCGCTGGTTGGCGAATTTCCGGATGTACGCGCCAACCCCAGTGGAATACATCAGCATCCTAGCCGTCCCCAGTTGGTAGTGGTCTTTGTCCGGGTGGTAAATCTTGATGTCCGGAGTATAAAACGCCGCACTGCCTATCCGCAGCAAACGGTACAAAAGCTCAAAGCCTTCGCCGCCGGAATATTTGGAACCAATGCCAAAATCGTGGTCCAGATAAAATTGCTTGCGGTCTATCCTGGCTAGGTCAAAAAACTGCGTGAACTCGACCCCCATCATCTGGAAGCGCGAGAAGTAATGCGCTTTACGGCTGTTGACACCGATGCTGAAGCGGCTGGACGCCAGGTCATAAGAACCCGCGACCAAAATGGACAGGCCTTTGCGCCTTGCAAATTCGGCCACGACTTTTTCCAGGACATCGGTTTCGTAAGCGCAATCATCATCAGGGAAAGCGATGATTTCGCCTTTGGCAAAGCCTATGCCGTAATCCCTGGCCCTGGCGTTACCGGTAAAATTGACTTTGATATGGCGCAGTTCCATACAGCTCTTGAATGGCCCGACAATGCCGTCAATTTTGCCGTCCTGGTTTTGGTCGATGATGACCAACTCAAAATTTTGGTAAGTCTGCCGCCGCACCGACTCCAAAAACACCTGCACGTCTTGGTCACGGCCTAGTGTTGCCAAAACTAACGAAATTTTCATGTTACCCCCTTGCCTGGATACCGGATTTTGCCTGCACATAAATGGTCGCCTCATACCAAGTGAACATCAGCGCAAATTCCAAGCCCGCCATGCCATCTAAAAAACCGCCCCGGAATACGAAGTGGTATAAAAATCGGCCCAGCACCCTGAGCCAAGACCGCCCCAATAACACGCTGATCTGCCCCCGCGCCGTCATCACCGCGCCCGTGGTGGGCCGCACTTGCACTTCTTGCGCGGCCTTATCGACATGTTTGTGCATCCATTCAATAATTTCCCCATGATAAAAATAATGCTCATAAGGGATGTCGGAATAGCCTATCCGGCAGTTATCCATCACCGCCTCGCCATGCCCGGTATGGTTGCGGACAAAGCGCACCGTGTCCCGGCGCACCAGCCGTGGGTGGTAAATGGGGTAACCGGGCGCATGGTTCAGGCGTTTGCCGCGCAGGTACAGGACCGACGGCACCATCAGCACGTCAATAACTTCGTTGCCCGCCATCCCGGCTTCAAACCATTGGTAAAAGGCGGGCGGATAAATTTCGTCGGCATCGACAAACAATAGCCACGGCGTATCTATAGCGCATTGCCGGATGGCAAAGTTGCGCTGTTCGGCAAAGCCCGGCCAAGGGTTGCCATAAACCCGGCAACCCCGGCTTTCAGCGATGGCGACCGTGCCGTCGGTGCTGCCCGAATCGACAACCACTATCGGATACCTTTCGGGAATCGCGGCCAAGCAGCGCGGCAGGTTCACTTCTTCGTTTTTGGTCAAAATGACAATAGTTAGCATGGGATTTGTTTACCTTTTTTAAATCACGGTTTGACCGCGTATAAATTGATGTAAATGCCCAATCCCAGGAAGTTCATAAAACGGGCAAACGGGTTTTGCCAACGGCCTACCAGACGGTCTACGAACGCCGCCGTTTTCCCTTTCAGGCCTAACCTTTTGGATAGCGCGTTGGACGGGATGCGGGTGACCTGCTCAACTTTCACCACCCGTAAACCGTTGCGCCCGACCAACTCCCTTAGCCCTTGCTCGGTAAAATAATTGACATGCTCAGGCACCCATAAACAGGCGTTGTCTTTCGTCCCCAGCAATTTGACCAAGAACGACGCGTAATTGGGTACGGCGCAGGCCAACACGCCACCTGATGCCAGCAGTCCGGCCACTTTTTTTACCGTTTGGTCGGGTTCAAGCAAATGCTCCAAAACTTGCGACATCATCACCACGCCAAACTTCCCGGTGGGCTGGTAATTCTCGAACATCACGGCCAGAGGTTCGTCGCCGTTCAACTGCCTGAACACCTCGTTCTCATATTTGCCAGGGTTGATGCTGGTAGTTTGGTAGCCCGCTTTCCTCAGCGCCTGCGTGTAGAAACCAAAGCCAGAGCCTATATCCAAGGCCTGGGCATTATCGGACGCGTTGAAGCGGTCGGCGAGCTGGCCCATACGGGCCGCGTCCAGCTTGCAGTTGGGGAACTCGGTTTCCTTGGCCAACACCTCTTCCAGCGTCACCGCTTGGGTCAGGGCTTGCCCGGAATATTGGTAAATGGATTGCAGCCATTGCATGGCGGGCGGGCGGTTTAAAAACCCGGTGCCGCAGCTTTCGCAGCGGTAGATATGGAATTCCTTGTGGCTGGCGCTTTGGGTGTATTGGTAGTTTTTTTGCCGCCAATAGCGTATTTTCTCGGCCCGGCAAGCCACACATTCGTGTAAGACTTCGCCATAAGTTCCTGAAGTGGTGGATGCGTAAATCATAGTGTTCCCCTTGTGTTTGTTTTTAATAACTGACGTTACCCGGTAACGTCTTTTTATTCCCGTTTGCCGCGCCCGGGCACCGCAGGTTTTTGTCGGGATCAGCCCGTAGGCTTGTGCCCCGCGGCATCTCATGCCGTGATGCTTACGCTTGCCATTTCCTCTTCCGTCCGGGCTATCGCATCTGAATCCTGATGCCCTGGACTGATAGGCCGCCAAGGTTTGGCCAGCATCAGCAACACCAAAGCCTCGACACCAAAGTAAACCGGGTTCGCCAATGCCGCACCGACCAAGCCAAAATCTTGCACCAGCAGCGGGATGCTGATGGCCGCCGTCAGCACGCCCGACACTCTGCCTAGCAACAACAAGCGGGTGCGTTTTTTTGCCAACAGCGGTTGCGACACCACCGTCCCCAGGCAATGCAAGGCGCAGCCACTAGCTATCGCAGGCATCAGCGCCACCGCCGGATGGTAAGATTGCGCCAGCGCCCACATCGCCACCCAATCCTTGGTCACCCACAATACCGCCACACCCACAATCCCTAACGCCACCACACAGCCTATCCATAGCCATAAAATCCTAAAGCCTTCCTTGGCCTGGTTTGACGCGCATGACTGGAAATAAACCGGCTGGAAAACCCGTAGCAAGACCATAGCCGAGCGGTTGAACGCCTCGTTGATGATCAGGTAAGTGGCGGCATATAAACCCACCTCGGCGGCGCTCATGAAATAACCAATGACATACCTATCGCCCAAGCCATTCAGCCAAAAGATCAATTCCATCGGGATCAACGGCAAGGCGTAAGCCCAGACATCCGCCTTAAAAGGCCGCACGGTGGCGGGGCGTTGGTTTTTATGAGCCTGAGGGGTTTGCACAAATGACCAAGCCGTATTCGAAACCATGCTGGCCAAGATGTAACCCAGCAACACCCATTCGGCCTTGGGCTCCACCCACACGGCCAACGAGATGGCCAACACCGGGCGCAGGATGCTGTCGCTGGTTTGCCATAAACTGGCCCCACGTTGTTTACGCCCGCCTATCAGCAGTTGAATGCCCAGTTCCCGCCGTACGGTCACCACCAGCAACAAGCCTGTCAGCACAAACAGCGTAATAGAGCCCGGGACGATGCGGCTATAGGCCCAACCGCCGAGCATCAGCAAAACAACCGCCACACCTGTGGACCATGCCGCCAATTTAAACACCACCTTAAACAATGCCGCTTGTGAGGCAATGTCCGGGCATTCCGGCAACAGCCTCATCCCGGCGCAAATGAAAGGATAAGAAAAAACCGCGACACCCAAGGCGACAAAACCGTTCAACAACGCGACTTGCCCATAGGTTTCGGGAGCCACCAGTTCAGTGAGCAACCGTGTCCCCGCCAACAAAGCGATGGCGGAGGCCAACTGCCCAAACAGCACCCAAAACGCATCACCAAACATCCGTTTTTCTTTCAAAAGCCGCAACATTTTTGTTTTCTCCTGAAACTTTCAGTAGGTCGGGTTACGCTATCGCTAACCCGACCTACGATTGAAGCGCATCACAAAAGCAATCGTAACCACATGAATATTAAAATTTATTCCTGGCAGTGAAGCTGCGGCTTACCCTCATTGGCAGTGTGGGAACCCGCGTGAACCCGGCCTACAGGTGTGCTAGTTTGGAAACTCGTGCCCAACACCATGCCCCACAAATACATCATCAAAACGTTTTGCGGAAAATACTCCCACATATTGAACGTCAATCCGGCGACTAAAATGAACGTCACCACCAAGCCCTTGTCCGGGTGGACGGACGTCCGTGCCGTGACCCATAAAAAACCCACATAAGCCAACAGGCCGACCAAACCGTAGCCATTCAGCAAGAACAAATACAGGCTGTCCGAATCAAATTGGCCTTGGAAATGTTCGGCACCATACAGGATGTTGATGGTGTTGGAACTCAAGCCCAAACCCCAGCCGAACAGCAAGTCCACCGGCCCGTGGATGTAATTGGAAAAAATCCGTTGCCATAAATCCAACCGGCCATCTTGGGTGGGGTCGGCGTCATCACGGCCGCTCAGCAAGGGGCTGGACGCCAGCACCAGCGCACCGATGGCCAAAATAGGCGCCGGCATCACTAAGGCCCAACGGTCACGGGGGCGCAGCAGCGCATAAACCTGGAAAAAAAGCACCAATAACGAGCTGATGAACGCCGTCCGCGAACCGCTCAGCAACGCCAGGAAGACACTCACGGCCAGCCATAGCCGCATCCCCGGCACCAGGGCAAACACCAGCGCACAAGTCGCCATCGCCGCACCAAACAGGTTAGGGCTGACAAAGGTGCCAAAAGGCCGGCCTCCGCCCAAGAACGACACGCCGAACAACGGTGGCGCCCACAGCGCCTGGGCTATCGCCAACACCGCCTGCAAGGCGATGTAATAGCGCAGGTAATGCGTGAAGCGGTTGAGGATATACTCGCCCGCGCCCAGTTGGCTGACGGCGAAGCCGATCAAGGCCAGCGGCAAGTATTCAAAAACCCGCAGCCCCGCCATCGGCACCACCAGCGGCAAATCCAGATATAGCGCATAAGCCACTTCACACAACACATAAGTGGCGACCACGCTCAAAAAAGCCAGTACGGCCCCGCTGGAGACCCCGTTACGCAAGCGTGGCTCAAAAAAAGCGTAAGCGACCATCACCACCAACATCAGCTCACGCAAGATGCGCAAACCAAAATCCTGCTCGCCATAGACTTCCTTGATCCCCAACCAAGCCGATTCGACTTGCGGCAACGCGGCCACCACCGATACGCAAACCAGCACGAACAACAGCACCGGCAAATCCCTTTCCAATTGCAGTTTCATCGCTTAAGCCCCGACACTGTCATCCGTAGTTTCGGCCAATTCGATAGGGGGCAGGTACGCATTGCCGTCACGTTTGCCGAACCAATCGCCCATCGCCGCCCACGGCGCGCCACTTTTACCGTCCTTTTCCCTACGGTTATAGGCATAGCCATAATAGGGGTAGTAAGACGAGCCTTCTTTCATGTCATTGATAATAAAGCCATTCGGTTTGATGCCAGCTTGTTGGAAACGCCGGAAACTGACTTCCAATTCCTGCGCCGTGTAGCGGCCTTCCTTGACCACCAAAAAGGTCGCGTCGGCGTGCTTGCCCAAGATGGCCGCGTCGGTCGCCCCCAAAATCGGCGGCGAGTCAATGACGATATGGTTGTAAAAGCTCTTCAACTGCCCCAAGGTTTCCGCCAAGTTACCCAACACCAACAATTCTGCGGGGTCTAGCCTCATGCTGCCCCTCGGGATAAAGTCCACGCCCACCTCCGGCAAGCTGATGATGACCTCGCCTAGCGACACCTTGCCCGCCAAAAAATCCGACAGGCCCGGCTCCTTGGCCACCGAAAAGGTCTCGTGCAAACGGCCATTGCGCATATCGGCGTCAACCACCAGCACCCGTTTTTTGATGCTCGCCAACAAGGCCGCCAAGTTGGTGCTGACAAAGGACTTGCCCATACCCGGCGCCGGGCTGCTGACCATAATCACTTTGCTTTCGTGGTGCGCCAAGGTGGTTTCCAAGGTGGTCCGCAGCCCGCGCAACGATTCGACGGAAATGTCCAACGGGTCTTGGCTGACCAAAATGCCCGGTTCGCGGTCTTTGCCCTGGTCGACCAGCTTCGCCAAGCGGCGTTGTTTTTTGCTATGCGGTATCGCGGCGAACAAGGGCAAGCCGACCTGGTATTCCAGCAAGGCCGGGTAATTGTCGTGGCGTTGCAAAGAATGCCGCAGGAACACCAGCGCCGACCCCAAACTCAAGCCCAACAGGCTGGCGATGGCCAACAATAGGCTGGGGTTAGGCCAATACGGCTTTTCCGGGGTCACCGCAAAATCGACGATGCGCGAGTTGCCTAGCGAACCTGCGGCGGCGATGCGCTGTTCTTGGGCGCTGTTCAGCAACGAGGTGTACAGTTCGGTGTTGACCTGCACGTCACGGGATAAACTGACCACGCTTTGCTCGGTGCGCGGCAAGTCCCGGATGCGCTTTTCCAAGGTCGCCAATTTGTTATTGACGCGCCTGATTTGCGCATTGGTGGCGACCATGTCAGGGTGGGCCGATTCCAAGCGTTGGCTCTGCTCGTCGTATTTTTGCTTCAGTTGGATGCCTAAAGTCTCCATTTCCGAAGCCTGTTTCATCAGGATTTCGGCTTCGGCACTTATGTCGACCGCGCCATGTTTTTGCCGGTACGCGCTCAAGCCTTGCTCGGCCTTCTCCAGACGTTCCTTGACGATAGGCAACTGGCTTTCCAGAAAACTCAGTTTTTGCCCGGCTTCGGCAGATTCCCAACTGACCGTGGCGTTGACATAAATCGTGGCGATGTCATTGACCGATTTGGCGAGTTGCTCAGGATCCCTGCCCTTAAGCTCGACGCTGAGGATGTCGGTGTCCTTGGACACTTCCTTGACGGAAAACGCCTTTTGCAACGTTTCGATGGCCGCCAGCGAGGTTTTCCGAACCAACCCGAAATGGGTGCCGGGATTGGCCGCCAGTTCGTCGATCTTGATAGCCACAGGGACTTTTTCGCCCATATCGCCGGTGACCGTTTCGCCGACCCGCCCTTCGCCTAAGTTTTCATCCTTAGGCCCCAGCAAACGGAAGCGGCCCGCTTCCAGCGCGACTAAAGTGAATTCCTTGTCCAAATAGCGGTCTGGCACCTCGAAAGAGGCTACCTTCAGTTTTTCGCCGCCCCAAGCCCAGCGGCTTAAGCCTAGCCACGGTGTGGCAATGCCATCATGGGCGTCATGCCGACGCGCCAAGGTTTCACCGATCACCGGAAAATAATCGGGCGAGGCCTCCACCACCAAATTCAGGTCATCGACCACCTTGCCCAGCACCGAACGGGAACGCAGGATTTCCACTTCACGCTGCGCCCGTGGGCTATCGGCTTCGGTGGGCGACTGGTTGGCCTCGCTATGCAAGGGCGCGGCCAGCAAGGCTTTGTTCTTGTCGATACGCAACAAGGCATCGGCTTTGTAGGTGCGCGGAGCCAGCAACAAATACACCACCGTCACCAGCAGCACCGCCCCTAAGGCCGAAAAAATGATTTTTTTGCCTTCTAACAGCAAGTCGATCATGTCGCGGATGCTGACACCCTGCTCCAAAATTTTGGCCGGGTTAAGCGGCGGCAATGCGGGGGGTTCGTTTTGTGAATACATGATCTTTTATATCCCAATTGTTGGAAAAGCCAGGCGTCCCCCGTTTTTAAAGGGGGATGTCCCATCTACATACCCACGAACGCGGCACGCGACATGATGGATGTGAACGATCCCGGCAGGATTTGGTTGAGGACGCGTGACCACCGGGTCACACCCGCCGTGCCCACGAAAACCGTGTCATGTGGCTGCAAGGCAAACTGGTCAGCCAAAATCAGGGCGTCGGGCGATTCCGCATCCAACTGGAAAATTTCGGGGTTCATGTCACCAGGCCGTATCACATAAATGTCCTCTGGCCGTGATGAATTAAAATCGACACCGTAGGCTTCCGCCAAGGCCTGCGCCAGCGTCATCCTGTCCTTGTTCATTTGCAGGGCTTGTTGCTTGCCCACTTCGCCCATCATGAACACCTTGTTGTCCTTGCTATTGGGGATATTCAGCACGTCGCCGTCCTTCAGCAGCAGGTTTTGGGTCGAATTGCCCTTTTCGTACAGCGCCAGCACGTCGATCTTGTAAAGCTTGCCGTCACGGGCCAAGGCGACATTGCTCATGTCGGCGTCCTCGGTCACCCCTCCGGCACGGCTGATCGCTTCGGCCACGGTCATCGGCGTCTCGTTCATCGCCTGCACGCCCGGCGTTTTCACTTCCCCGACGACGGCCGCCCGATGGCTTTGGAACGATAGCACCCGGACATCCAGTTTGACTTTCTTGAAATAATTGGAAAGCTCCCGCGTCAACAGCGTCCTGACCTCGCTGACGGTTTTCCCGGCGACCGGGAGGTCGCCGACATAGGGATAAAACAGATTGCCGTCATCATCGACCACTTTCCCGGCCAATTCGGGCATGATCTTCTCGCCACCGGGATCGTTCAGTTCGGGGTGTTCCCAAACGGTCACCAGCAGCCGGTCATGCGGGCCGATGCGGTAGGCCGTCTTGTCCGGGTCAACCGGCGGCAACTTATTGACGGCCTGCTGCCGGGCGTTTTCCCTAGCGATAATCAAATCGGCGGTGATCGGGACAATCCGGGTCTTTTCCTTGACCATCCTGCCCCCTTTCATGACCGGCACTTCCAGTTCCGATACGTTATTGTCGGCTTGCATTTTCATGCCGGGTACCCAAGAGCAAGCCGACAAAGCCAAAACCAGCACTAAGGGAGATAATCTAAACATGGCAATGTATCCTTAATTCAAAAAATCGGTTGTTTTTCGCGGACAATGGCTTGTTCGGCTTAATAAGCATTTTTATTGATAAAGCCGGTCAGCACGGTGCGGAAGGCAATTTCCAGATCAAACCACAGCGACCAATGCTGGATGTAATACAAATCGTGTTCGATGCGCTGGTTCAGGTCCGTGTCGCCGCGCCAGCCGTTGACTTGCGCCCAGCCGGTGATGCCCGCCTTGACCATGTGCTTTTTCATGTAATTGGGCACTTGCTCTTTGAACACCTCGACAAAATCGGGCCTTTCAGGCCGCGGGCCCACCAAGGACATATCGCCCATCAGCACATTGATCAATTGCGGCAGTTCATCCAGGCTAGTCTTGCGCAGGAAAGCGCCAAACGGGGTCGCACGGTTTTCGCCAGGCTTGGCCCACACCGCGCCAGTTTTGGCTTCCGCATCCGTCGGCATGGAACGGAACTTTAGCATCGTGAATTTGCGGTTGTTCCACCCTACCCTCACTTGCCTGTAAAACACGGGGCCGGGGGAGCTGAGCTTGACGCCGATGGCGATGGCCATCAGCAAGGGGCTGATCAGCACCAGCAGGAAAAAGGCCAGGAAGCGGTCTTCAATTTCTTTGATATAACGGTTGACGCCGTGCAAGGGTGAAACCGAAACATCTAGGGTCGGTATGCCTGCGACGGTGTTCAGGCTGAGGAACTTGCTTTGCTTGAACGTAAAACAGTCGATGACCAGCCGGATACTGACCGGCAAATGCCGCAGTTCATGCTGCGCGCGTTCAGCCAACGCTTCGGGAGGGAAAGCGATCCACACTTCGTCAATGGCTTCCTTCATGACGATGTCGGCCAGCTCATCCAGTTTGCCCAGATAAGGCAACGACAAATCGCCATCCGTAACCGTGCCTTCACAACGGTCGTCGACATAGCCGACCACTTGCAGGCCCGCCCAAGAAGAACGGCGCAACTGCCGGGTGGACATAATCGCCATCTGGTTCAGGCCGACCATGATGATGCGCCCTTGCGACCAGCCGCGGGCCCGCAGCCATTGCAACAGGCTGGCAAGCACACTGCGGGCGGCGAGCACGGACACCAAGCCCAAGCCCCACCAAGTGGCGATCCAGCGGTAACTGGAACCAAACCAGAAATGCAAGCGCACCAAGGCGACAATGGCGATCACTGAAACGATGGCCGACGCCCACGCCCTGACAATGCGGGCAATTTCGCCGCGCATCGCATCATTCTGCCAAGGACGGTACACCTGGCCGATCTCAAAAAAGATGATGGCCGCCAAAACACCCAACGAGATCACGATCCGGTAATCCTGATCGATGTCCCATTGGCGCAACCAAAAATAATGGGAGACCCAAGCGGCACCAACCAGCATGGCTATGTCGATAAACCGCAGCAACAGGATCACTGTGTGCCCGTATTGTTTGATGAGCCCGTTGAAAATATTACCTAAACCCAGTGGCATTTCACTAAACTCCTATACTGTCTTTACCCAATGACGGACGGTGAAAACCATCCATCCCCAAACAACGCGGTGCAAGCACCCGTCGCTACGTTTAGGTAAAGCTTACAGGGACAAAATGAGGGGAAACGGTGGGGTTTGATTAAGATTAGATGAGAATTGGGTTAGATCTTGATGGTATGGAAGATTGGGCAGGGAAATGATGGATCTTACAAAAAAGCGGGGGAAGCCATGGTCTAATCATTAAAAATATAAATATAATCAGTTAGTTAGAAACTAACAGTTTATAGTCAGATCTGTCTTTTTCAAGCCATTGCCAAATATATAGATAATTCACTGACGTTACGCAGTAACGTATTTTCGCTCCCGTTTGCCGCGCCGAGCACCGCAGGTTTTGTCGGGAACAGCCCGAAGGGGCGCGGCAAGGATGCCGCGCGTCAGCAGGTACCCACAGGGCATAAAAGGGCAGGAAGCCCTCTCTGCTGACCCCCGACAAAACCGAGGAGCGCAAGGAGGAAGCGGCAATCAGGCCGCCTTTTCTTTGGATACTTTCTTTTCGACTGCAAGGATGCAGGAGGTAGGGCAACGCAGGAGCAGTTGCCGAGGCGGCACAAAAGAAAGTATCTCGCTTTCGGGTGCGAGAACCCGATTAAAAAACTGTCGCGCTAGCGGCTCATCATTATTTATTTTCAAGTCGCAGAAAATGTCTGCGTAACATCAGTTATGTCAGCAAAATAGCGGCAAAGGTTACCCTTATGCCCAGTTCGCCCCCCATTCCCCGGCCTGTTGCAGGCAAGGTTATCTTACCCATGAATTTATAACATTGTGGGCGGCAATAATGTCACATTTTTTCTATTTTGCCTCTGGTTTTGCCGTCAAGGGATGTCCATTGGTTTTTGGGTGGTGACCCCTAGTGCCCAGTCACTGTTGAATTGTCAGTATTATTTTCGTAGGGGCGGAAGGTTGCCCGCCTGATCGCTGCGGATGTTGGCACTGGCCATAAACAAGGCGGACAACCGTCCGCCCGGGTTTAGGTTGACCCGACAAGAAATCAGTGATTGGGCACTGGCTTAGGTTAGTTTAAAAGGGCAGGTTATGGAATATCAAGCGGGGGCGCAGGTTGGCTTTATCGTCGTCAGACTTCGGATGGTGCGGTTTGGATGCCCTGGGATGCTGCACGGTATCCCCGTTAGGCACGTTCCCTATCCAAACCTAATTTATCTTTGGATAGTTTTTCAGCAGGAGGTAGGGCGCCAACAGTAGGCGCATTAAGTGCCCCAACCTTGCTTTATAGTATCTGACGTTACGTAGTAACGTGTTTTCGCTCCCGTTTGCCGCGCCGAGCACCGCAGGTTTTGTCGGGAACAGCCCGAAGGGGCGCGGCAAGGATGCCGCGCGTCAGCAGGAGGGCAGGAAGCCCTCTCTGCTGACCCCCGACAAAACCGAGGAGCGCAAGGAGGAAGCGGCAATCGGGCCGCCTTTTCTTTGGATACTTTCTTTTGGCGGCACAAAAGAAAGTATCTCGCTTTCGGGTGCGAGAACCCGATTAAAAAATTGTCGCGCTAGCGACTCATCATTATTTATTTTTAAGTCGCAGAAAATGTCTGCGTAACATCAGATAGTATATTGATTTATTAACTTGACGGCATTGGCCCCGTCTCCAGGCCGGGGCACCGTTATGCATCCGCTTGCAGGCCCGCTACAAAAGCCGGCAAGGTTAGGTCTAATCGGGCACGCCGCCTAACCTGCCCCAGCGTATACCGGCCTGTGGCTGCTTCGAAAACCATATTTGCCTTGCTTTGCCTATGATATCCGCCAACGGCACGGTGCCGAAGAGGCGGGAATCCTTGCTTGTGTTGCGGTTGTCACCCAAAACAAAAGCGTGGCCTGGTGGCACAACCATTTCCATCCCGGTCGCCTGCTGGTCAGGTTGCGTCCATTGCACCTGCCATTGCCGGCCTTCGATGGCTTCGGTGACTTGGATGGCCGGCCCGTTTTGGATTTCCTGCACCGTTAAGGGCTTGCCGTTAACCCAAATGGCATGGCCTTGGATGCGGACCGAATCTCCAGGCAGGGCGATAACCCGCTTGATATAGTTAAGGGTGCGGTCATTGGGGTATACGAAAATGGCGATGTCGCCACGTTTGACCGCGCTTTTGCAACCAGGGCAGTTATAGCGCATGTCGGCGAATAAAATGTCGCCGGGCAGGATACTAGGCTCCATGCTGCTGGATGGGATGGAGAAGGACTGGACAAGATGTTCCCTGACGTAGCCGATCAGGGACAGTTGCGCCAGTGAACACAGCAAAAAAATTAAGGCATAGCCGCCGCTGATTTGCCAACCCGGTTTCACGTAGTCTTGTTTGCGGCGGGCGGTGCGCCACGCATCCGTGATGCCATATAGCCAGATGGACAAGGTCAGCACCAAGCTCAGCAATAAGGCGGGCAACATCCAATATCCGGCCAGATAGAGGGCGACAAATGCCACGCCCGGGATGCTGAGCATGGCAAAGGCGACAAACAGCCAGATGGCTTTATTGGGTTCGCCGTTGTAGAGCTGCCCGAAACCCGGCAGCACAAAAGACATGGCTAACGCGGATAACGGCTTACGGGGGTGGTTAAGGGTGTGCATGGAGGGTCTCCTTTTTTAGTAGGCGGTGGTGGCAGCCCAGATGCCAAAAATGAATGAAAAAAGCTCGGCCATGCCCATTGCGGCAGTGCCCAAAATAGCGAGCCATTGCAGCCGGATTTTCCAGGTTTGCCTGGGGGTTGGTAGTGGCAAGCGGTCAATTTCCCGCATGACCCGTCCGGTGAAACCGTCAGGCACCGACACCAGGCCTGATTGCAGCAAGTTGTCCCAATCGTTATTCATGATATTCCTCCAATAGTTGGCGTAGCCGTTGTTTGGCCCGGTGCAAACGGACTTTGACGGCACCGGTGCTGCAACCCTCGATGCGCGCAATGGCTTTTAGGTCGAGTTCCTGGAAATACGCTAACGCGAGCGCGCTGCGGTCCGCCACTGGCAAAGCACGCAAGGCGTCAAGCAGCTTTTCCCTTAACTGGGTTTGCCTGGCCGCATCGGCTGGCGGGTCGCCTTCACTGGCCACATCCGGCAAAAATTCATTACCGGAAACTTCGCGTTTGCCCGCAGCCCGGCCAAGCTCGTGGAAGGCAAGGTTCCGGGCAATGGTGAATAGCCAAGTTGAAAATTCGGCGCGGGCGGGGTCATAGGTATGGAGGCATTTCCAGGCACGTAAGAAAGTCTCTTGGGCAATTTCTTCGGCCACCCCTTGGGATAGCCCCATCCGCCCCAAATAAGCAAACAGGGGCTGCTGGAAATGCTGCACCACAAGGGCAAAGGCTGGCTTGTCGCCGTTGCCGATGCGTTTTAGGATGATTTGAATGTCCACATGACGGTTCCCGTATTAGATTGTGGACTTATACCGGTGGGCGGGGAAAAGGTTACAGGCAATGGGGGTGCGGATAAGGATTTTTGTCACAGCGGGGAGGATGGGCTTTCGAGGGCTTTCCGCAGTGCCGCCAATACCGTATTCAAGTCCAGTAAGGTTTGCGGGTTACCGGCAAGCTGCCCTTCCGTTAGGCCAGACCCAAACAGGGGGATAGTCAGTGACGCTTCGTCAATGATGTGCGCGGACATCATGCCGATAATCTCCCGCAACGCCGCGTACGCATGGACAGCCCGTGCCGAGGTGTTGAGCAAGGCGACCGGCTTGTTTACAAATGACTCGTTGCCGACCATCCAATCCAAGGCGTTTTTAAGCACGCCCGTGACACCATGGGCATATTCGGGGCTGGCTATGATGACCGCGTCCGCCGCGATGATTTGGTTTTTAAGATGGGCCACCGGCCCAGGTAAAGGGTCTTCGATGTCCGGGTTAAAGGGCGGCAATTGCCCCAAGCCTTGGTACAAAACCACGTCCGTGCCCGCAGGGGCGATGTTTGCGATGGCCCGTAACAATAGGCTATTCAGGGAGGCGGCCCGTAAGCTACCGGATATGGCAAGGAAGTGCAGGGCTTTGGGTTGCGTAGGCATAGGCAGTGGGGCAGGATTACGTTAAAGGGGACGGCAATGCCATTGTGTTTGGGATAGGCACAAACAATAACATCCTGTCAGCAACCAACCAAGGCCGTGTGTTGCCGGGGGTACGGTGGGTTTGGGCAACTGTTGGCCCACAGCGGGCCGTCATGGTGGGCACTTGCTTAGGAAGCAAACCATTTGCAGTTCATCAATGTATTGGCCTTGAATATTGACTGATTCGGGTTCTTGCGCAAACGGGCTAAAACCGGATGAGGTGTACAGCCGTATGGCCCGTTGATTGGAAGCTAAGACAGTAAGGTACAGTTGCCTTAAACCGATCAGGTTTCTAGCCAAGCTGATGGTCTCTTGGATTAGGGCCTTGCCAATGCCTTGGCCGGCCGCCGAAGTGTGCACATACATCCGCATCAACAGCGCCTTATGTTTGGTTTTGAAGCGGGTTTCGCGGACAAAGCTTAAGGTGCCGACCAAATTGTCGCCAGCGAATGCGCCCAAGGTGAAGCTTTCGGCAGAAAACTGGGTGGGGATTTGCGGACGGGCATCATCTTCCAAGGCGACGCGGAAATGTTTTTCGTGTTTAGTGAGCGCGTTGATCCAGAGTGTGGTGTAAGCGGCATTGTCCGATGCTTGTAGTGGCCTAATAGGCATATTGCCTTTTCAACGGCTTGGCCGTGTGGTTTTTTCTGCTTCAACTTCAAGCATTACCATAGCCACATGGGCTTTGCCCTCTAAGTCTAGCGGGAATTTATCCAGATATTTTACAGAAACCTCTTCGATGAACATCCCCCTTTTTTCGGTTGGGATCCGCTGCGTATAGGGCAGCCATGTGGTGCGTATCCATCCTTCCAGCCCCGCTTTGCCGTTATGGGCCATATTTTTAGGGATGAGCCCGACATGGTTGATGGAAAATCCAGATTTCCCCAATAGCGCCTTATATTCATCGGGCCCCATAAAAGTAAAAGGGAATTCGAATCCGGTAAAGTACGGCGCCCATTTCTCGGCGGCTTTAACCTCGTTAATGACCTGGAGTATCCCCGCCGCATCGCCTTTCCCGCCCATGCGTAAGAGCATTTTTCCTCCCGCCCTGAGGCTTTTATATAAGCCTTCAATAACGGGTTGATGGTCATTGACCCAATGGAGCACCGCATTTGAGAAAACCAGGTCAAAACGGCCTTCAAAGGATAGGGCGCTGGCATCCATGACTTGGAACGAAACATTAGGGCACTGGTTTTGTGGATAGCTTGCTTGCGCCAAGCTTATCATCTGCCTGGAGTTATCAACGCCGACCACCGAGCCAGCGGCCACTAACCGGGCCAATTCCACCGTAACTTTGCCGTCACCACAACCTAGGTCAAGGATGTTTTCGGTTCCTGTCAAATTTAGACGGGCGATGATTTCCCTTGCCCATTTCTGTTGGGCTTCCGAGTTCCTCTCATAGTCCTTAGCGTCCCAACGGTATGTCTTCATCATGATCCCCTAAAATAAATGGATGGCAGGGGTATTGTTCCCCTCTTTTTTAACTGGTACAAGATGGCGATTTATACGGGTATAAAAGACACTATGACCGAAACAAGCCCCCGCCGCCTCCTGGCTGCCTTCATCCGTGCCAACCGTGAGAGTTTGCCGCCGCCTGCCCAGGCTGTCGGCCGGCGCCGGACTCCCGGTTTGCGGCGCGAAGAATTGGCGGCAGCCGCTGCGGTTAGCGTCACTTGGATCACTTGGCTTGAGCAAGGGCGCGAGGTTGCCGCTTCCGCCGCCGCATTGGCGCGTCTTGCCGAAGCGCTCAGGCTGGCACCGGCCGGGCGTGCTTCGCTGTTCGATTTGGCGGGGAAACGGGATCCGGCTGGCTCTGAACCACCGCCTGACTTGCTTCCCGGCCTTTTAAATTTGCCGTCCTTGTTTAGGGGGCCGGCCTATCTCCTAGACCGCACCTGGACCGCCAGGGCCTGGAATGCTGATGCCGCCAATCTGTTCACTGGCTGGCTGGATGAAGGGGCCCAAGAACGCAATTTGCTTCAATTCGTCTTCCTCTGTCCTGATGCGAAGCGGTTGATAGCCGATTGGCCAGAACGCGCCCGTCGATTGGTTGCCGAATTCCGTGCCGATTACAGCCGCCGTCCGCAAGATGCGGCGATGCAAGCGCTGGTTGACGGTTTATTGGCCAATAGCCCGTTGTTCGCCCAGCATTGGCGCGGACAAGCCGTACTCAACCGCGAAGGGGGTGAGCGCCGGTTCAATCACCCGTTACGGGGCGTGCAATGCTTTTTGCAAACCACGCTGCTAGTCGCCTTGCAACCGGACTGCAAGTTAGTCTGTTTGGCGCCAGCAGAGAAATAGGGGCGCCATTCAAGCGGAACAGCGCACTAATTCCGCCAGTTTCCCTAGGCCTAATTCGGCCTGCGTTTCGTCGGCGTGGCTGAAATTGAGGCGTAGCTGGCCGCAATTTTCCACCTCCATGGGCAGGAAGGGTTCGCCGGGCATGAAAGCGACGCCCGCTTCAATGGCTTTGGGCAGCAGTTGGCGGGTGTCGATGCGGCGGTTGAGGGTGAGCCAGAAGAACAACCCTCCGGGGGGCGTCTGCCAGCTGGCGAGGCCGCTAAAATGACGGCGTAAGGCGGCTTCGAAAGCGTCGCGGCGCTGGCGATAAGCCCCGGCCAATTTGTCCAGTTGTTGGCTACGTGCCGGATCATTCAGTTGCTGTAGCACCAACCACTGGCTGACCCGGTTGCTGTGCAGGTCGGCCGCCTGTTTGAGGCGTGTCAGGTAAGGCAGCAGATCCGGTGAGGCGGCGAGGTAACCTAGGCGCAACCCGGGTGCCAGGCTTTTCGAGAACGATCCCTGGTAAACCCACGGTGCCTGCTTGAGTAAGGCGCACACTGGCGTCCGTTCGCAAGGGTCATAGGCCAAATCACGGTAGGGGTCATCCTCAAATAAAGGGATGCGTGCGGTATCGCAGGCGGCGGCCAGTGCGGCGCGTCCGGCCGCATCCAGGCACCGGCCGCTGGGGTTTTGGAACGTAGGGATGGCATAGGCAAAAGCTGGCTTTTCGCGTAGCAACTCGCCCATATCCGGCGATCCCGCATCGTAGGCAACGAAATGGGCGCCGAAATAGCGGAACACCTGCAATGCCGCCAGATAGGTCGGCGACTCCACCGCCACGGGTGTGCCGGGGTCTATGAACAGTTTGGCGACCAAATCAATGCCTTGTTGGGAACCGGACAGGATCAGCACTTGCCCGGCTGTGCACTGCAAACCTAGCCCTTGCAGGTCTTCGGCAACCCGTTGGCGCAGTCCCCCTTCGCCTTCGCTGGCGCCATATTGCAGGATATGTTGCGGCATGGCATCCAGGCTAAATTGGGGGAAACTATCCACCGCCGGTAGCCCTCCGGCAAAGGAGATCATGCCCGGCCGATTGATGACGGACAGGATTTCACGGATCGGCGACGGATGCAGGTTATGGGTGCGGGCAGAAAAATGGGGTTTGTGCTGCGGCGATAAATCATTCATGGCGGGCTATTTATAAATGTCAATAATATTGACCTATAGCCATGATAATAGCAACAGGCTTATAATGTCAATATGGTTGACCCAATATCCCCTACAGAAATGCCCGATGATAATGCCACGGCTGCCGACGGAGCCGCGCTTATGCCGCGTGAAGCCGCGTTACGCCTGGCTATCGAACAGTTTTATTTCGGCTACCGCGCCTTCACCGCGCAGCCGGACCGCATCCTAGCCCAACGCGGCTTGGGGCGGGTCCATCACCGCATCCTCTATTTCGTTGGCCGCAACCCACGGATTTCAGTGAATGCGCTGCTGGGCATGCTCAGCGTCAGCAAACAGGCATTGAACGCCCCCCTGCGGCAGTTATTGGAATTGCAACTGGTGGCAATGGGCACGGCCGGGCATGATAAACGGGTGCGGCAACTGTCACTCACCCCAAGCGGGGCACAATTGGAGGCGCTGCTCACGGGAACGCAGATGGAGCAACTGCAAGCCGTGTTCGAACAGGCCGGAGCCAGCGCCGAGGCTGGCTGGCACCAAGTCATGTGCCGTCTGGGAGGATAGGGTCATGGCCCCTACCAGCGCCTTGCTATCCAAAGCCCTTCGCTAGGCATCCAAATGGCAGGTATTTGTGTGATTTTTGATCTGGACGGTACGCTCGTGGACAGCGAGGGGCTTTGCAACCAGGCGTTCCTCGATCTGCTCCCGCAGCTAAATGATACGTTGGGGACATTAACCCAACGGTATCGCGGCAAAAAGCTGGCCCACATTTTGGCTGATCTTGAGGCCCGTCTTTGCCAGGGCTTGCCCGATGCGTTTGAACGGCGGTATCGCCAGCGTGTTGAGGAACTCTTTGCTCATGAATTAAAACCCATGCCCGGCGTTTTTGAAATGCTTGAAGCCATGAATTTCCCCAAGTGCATTGCCTCAAGCGGGCCGCTTGCAAAAATCCGTCAGGCGCTACAAGTGAGTGGCCTAGCACCTTATTTTGGCGATGCCCTCTTCAGTTCTTATGAAATCGGCTCATGGAAGCCAGAGCCAGGCATATTCCAATATGCCGCGAAGGCGACAGGCTTCATGCCTAGCCAATGTGCGGTTGTGGAAGATAGTGAAGTCGGGGTTAGGGCGGCGACTGCGGCGGGTATGAAAGCCTTCCAATATGTACCCAATGGCGGGGCTTCACTGCGCCAAAATGGATTTGTCACGCCATTTGACGATATGCTGTCGCTTCCCCAATTGCTGGCCCATTTTGCTGACCATGGCCATGCCTGACCTTTTTCCGAATGCCTTGCGCAACCTGCTGCGGCAGTCCCTACGGAACAGGCGCCAGCCCGCCCGCTTCGGGCATGGTTTCACTGCACCCCGTTTGACAAGGTGAAAAATGCCGTTGGGCCTGGTTTGCAGGGGAGGATGTGTTGGTGGTTGCCCGCCACTATCGCTGATTTTGCCGCACTTAAAAATACTTTGATTCTGGTCGAATCTACATTAACATTCTAACTTTATATTCAATTAGACCCATGGAGATCCGCTATGAGTGCACTGCCTATCCCTCTTACTGTCATCAGTTCCACCAGCAACCAATATTTATGGGGGCAAATCGGCATTGGCAATAATGTCCTAACCCAGCAACCTAAAAATCCGGGCTACTGGATCCTGGTTCTTGACCGCCACACCTTGAATGTGGTGTTTAACCAATTCCAAGAGGCGCCAAATGTAGCCCCAAACTTGGGCAATTACAATTCCACCGATTACATCCTGGTGTTGGGCACCATTGGCGTCGGCTTGAACAACCAGCCCCAGGGGGAGTTTTTTACCTTTCTCGACCTCAATGGCGGCGGACGTGAACTGCGCAGGGTCAACCAGGTGGCGACACAATTCAACTGCGGTTCCCTGGGCACTTTTGGCTACGCTCTGGTCGGTATCCTTGGGAATCAGGACATGCCAGGATTCGAAGGCAGCCAAATTACGGCAGGTATAGATCTTGCCCCCATCCTGACTGTCCAGTTGTTGCCCAATGATATTAACGGCACCACTTTCTATACTCCAGTCAGTTTGAACGATGCTTAACTGGCTTTAATCGTCCACATCAGGTTCCGCCAGGCCAGCACCGGGCTGGCGGAGCCCATGCCTAAAGTTCTATATGCCAGCGGATTGCCCCATTCAGCTTAGGCCATGATACAGTCGTCGGAACGCCCGCATCTATTGCTATTCGGTTGGTATCGTCCGGGCACCGGTTTCACCCGCGTCCTGGAAGCGCTGATGCCACATTTGGCCCAGGATTATCGGGTCACCTGGATGGGTGTAGGTTATCAGGGGGAGGCTTTTAATTGGGCCGAAGGGGTGCGGCTGGAGCCTACCGACCTGCATGGCGGCGATATGGTGGGGGCTTATGGTGCGCGATTACGTTGGGGCGAACTACAACCGGACTTGGTGTTTGCGCTCAATGACTTGTGGTATTTAGTGCACTATTCGCGCGAACTCGCGGGCATCCTTGGTCATGTTCCGATGGTCGGTTATTTGCCGTTGGACGGACATATTCAAGATCCACAACAGGTGGCTGAGCTGCTTGGCTTCAGCCGTTTGGTAACTTATACACGCAGTGCCGCGCTTGATTTAACAGAAGCCTTGCGGGCAATGGCTATCAATACCCGGGTGGATTGCCTGGGGCACGGTGTGGATTTACATAGCTTCCACCCGCTGCTTGGGTTGGGCGATGAAAATCTGTGCCTACAGCGCATGCACTTGGCGCAGCAGTTTTTCCACCTCTCCGAGCCCAGTTTCGTCGTCCTCAACGCCGCACGGCCGGATCCACGCAAACGTATCGACCTGACCCTGGAAAGCTTTGCGCGCTTTGTGCAAGGCCGCCCGGCGAATATCTATTTATGCCTGCATCAGGCCTTCGCACACCCCCAATTTGTCAACCCGCTACGCGAGCAGGCAAATGCGCTGGGTATCGCCGAACGGATACTTTGGTATCCTAAGCAGGCCGGCCCCTTGGATGATGCTGAATTGAACCGGCTTTACAATGCTTGCGCGGTCGGCATCAACACCGCCGCGGGTGAAGGTTTCGGCTTGGTCAGTTTCGAGCATGCGGCAACCGGAGCGCCCCAGATCCTGCCTGACCAGGATGCCTTGCGCGAACTATGGGGGGATGCGGCGCTACGTATTGCCACCCGCCCCCTGCATACCGAATACTCCCCGCTGGTTATGGTCGAACCGTCGGTTACCGATGCCGCCAGGTCTCTGGCCCGATTAAATGATGATGGAGACTTGTATTCGATCATGGCGAGGGCGGCCCGCCAACATTGTGAACGGGAAGACTTGGATTGGGGGCATGTCGGCGCTTGTTTGCGTAAATTGCTTAGCGAGGAGCTGGGCAAATCAAGGATTAAATCGGAACGGCCTAAAACTTACCCTTGACTGTTGGCATCGGTCTGGCTTTACTATCTACAGGGCCTTATGCCGGGCAGTCGCCTTGCAGGCTAAAGCGAACCATTACAAGAGGATAAAATGACTAATCTATTTGAGCCCATCACTGTTGGGGCGATTAAGCTCCCTAACCGGATTGTAATGGCACCGCTGACACGCTGCCGTGCCAGCGCCGGAAGGGTGCCTAATGCGCTGATGGTTGAATATTACGCGCAAAGGGCGGGTGCGGGACTGATTTTAAGCGAAGCGACCAGCGTTTCCGCGCAGGGCGTCGGTTATCCGGATACGCCGGGGATTTGGTCGGAGGCCCAGGTCGGGGGATGGGCTAAGATAACCCAAGCCGTACACGCCGCCGGTGGACGGATTTTTTTACAGCTATGGCATGTCGGCCGGGTTTCCCATCCGGATTATCTCAACGGCGAACTGCCTGTCGCCCCAAGCGCCATTGCGCCACAGGGACATGTCAGCCTGTTGCGGCCTCTGCGGGCATACGTGACGCCGAGAGCTTTGGACATGGCTGAAATTTCCGGCATTGTCGATGCCTATCACAAAGGCGCGGAAAACGCCAAACTGGCAGGTTTTGACGGCGTCGAGCTCCATGGCGCCAACGGTTACCTGCTCGACCAGTTTTTGCAGGACAGCACCAACCAGCGCAATGACCGTTATGGTGGCCCGATAGAAAACCGGGCCCGTTTGCTGCTGGAAGCCACCGATGCCGCGATTTCAGTCTGGGGCGCGGATCGCGTTGGGATCCATCTTGCACCAAGAGGCGATTCCCATTCCATGGGCGATTCCGATCCTTTGGGTACCTTCGGTTATGTGGCAGAGCAATTAGGCCAACGCGGTATTGCCTTTATTTTTACCCGCGAGTCCCTAGGGGACAACCGCATCAGCCCCGCATTGAAAAAACGTTTTGGCGGCGTTTTGATCGCCAATGAAGGTTTCAACCGGGAAACGGCCCAACAGGTGGTTGCGGCAGGGGAAGCGGACGCGGTGGCTTTTGGCAAGGACTTCATATCCAATCCGGATTTGCCCCGCCGCCTGCAACTGAACGTGCCGCTCAATCCTTACCATCCCGATACGTTCTACGGCTATGGGCTGCGGGAGCCTGAGACGGGCTACACCGATTACCCCAGTTTGGTGGCGGAAGCGGGTTAGGGTTAGGCTAAAATGGGGTGCGGCTTTGGTACGTGGGACGCGCCCAAATTCGCGGATGTTCCAGACGGCGATATTAACCGTTTCATCAGGTTTCGAAGACGGGATCTGGGCGGCGTCGATACGCTTCTTGGGCGCGGGGCGGCCGGCAGCAATTTCAGGGGGACTTGCCCGTGGCGCATAACAGCTATGTTAGTATTCGTTGGCCGATATGATGACGGCCAATAATATCGGCGCTGTCCGCTGAAGGACAACAATGCCGGACAAATTCCTTTACCTATGCCCCGGCTATTAGACAGGCGCTGGAATTTACATTCATCCATAAAAAATGCCCCACCTAGACTATGAATTCCGATAATCCTGACCCCATCATCTTCGTGCGCGGCGTTAACAAGACGTATCCCGGCGGTTTCCAAGCGCTGAAGAACATCGACTTGGACATCAAGCGTGGTGAGATATTCGCCTTGTTGGGCCCCAATGGTGCGGGCAAGACAACGCTGATCAGCATCATCTGCGGTATTGTCAACGCCACGTCTGGCACCATTACCGCCGACGGCCACGATACCGTGCGGGATTACCGCGCGGCGCGGGCAAGCATCGGCTTGGTGCCGCAGGAACTGCATACGGACGCGTTCGAGTCGGTCTGGGCCACGATCAAATTCAGCCGGGGCTTGTTCGGTAAGGCGCCCAACGCAGCCTACCTGGAAAAAGTGCTGCGCGATCTATCGCTGTGGGACAAACGTGACCAAAAAATCATGGCGCTATCCGGTGGTATGAAACGCCGGGTGCTGATCGCCAAGGCACTGGCGCATGAACCAACGATATTGTTCCTTGATGAGCCGAGCGCCGGTGTGGATGTGGAGTTACGGCACGATATGTGGCGGATGGTGCACGGGCTTCGTGCACAAGGCACCACTATCATTCTGACCACCCATTACATCGAGGAAGCCGAAGATATGGCTGACCGGATTGGCGTCATCAACAAAGGTGAGCTGATCGTAGTTGAAGACAAGGAACGGCTGATGCGCAAACTTGGCAAAAAGCAGCTCGCCTTAGTGTTGCGGAAGCCTATGGCCAGCATCCCGGCCGGTTTAAACGCTTGGCCGTTAACGCTCTCCGACGACGGGCAAGCCCTGATTTACAGCTTCGATACCCAGAAAGAAGAATCCGGCATTGCCGAACTGTTGCGCGCGCTGGGGGAACATGGCATCGATTTCAAGGATTTACAATCCACCGAAAGTTCGTTGGAAGACATCTTCGTCAGCCTGGTACATAAGCCTATGGGGGCACGGGAATGAACATCTATGGTATTCGCGCCATTTACCACTTTGAAATGGCGCGCACCTTTCGCACTCTATGGGAAAGCATCGCCGCACCGGTGCTGACCACCTCGCTGTACTTCATCGTCTTCGGCAAAGCCATCGGTTCGCGTATGGGCGACATTGACAGCGTCAGTTACGGCGCCTTCATTATCCCAGGGTTGGTGATGCTGAATTTACTGAACGAGAGCATTTCCAACGCTTCTTTCGGGATTTACATGCCCAAATGGGCGGGCACCATTTACGAGTTGCTATCGGCGCCGGTTTCGTGGGCAGAAGTGCTGCTCGGTTATGTGGGGGCGGCGGCGACCAAGTCGGTGGTGTTGGGCCTGCTGATTCTGGGCACGGCCCGCCTGTTCGTGCCCTATGAGATCGCCCATCCCTTGTGGATGGTTGCTTTTCTGTTGCTGACCGCGGTGACCTTCAGTTTGTTCGGCTTCATCATCGGCCTGTGGGCGGACAGTTTTCAGAAACTACAGGTGGTGCCGATGTTGGTTGTCACCCCGCTCACATTCCTGGGAGGCGCGTTCTATTCGGTCAATATGTTGCCTCCCTTGTGGCAGAAGATCACCTTGTTCAATCCGGTGGTGTATCTGATCAGCGGCTTTCGCTGGAGCTTTTATGGTATTGCCGATGTGAATGTCGCCATCAGTATTGGCATGACGTTTGGGTTTCTCATCATTTGCCTGGCCTTTGTGTGGTGGGTGTTTAAAACCGGGTATAAAATTAGGAACTGATGCGGGAACCGTTAACATGAAAACCTCCAAAACATCTATAGACATAGTTTGGATGATATGCAGAGGAGAAAATTCTTTGCCGTTTAGATAGTTATTGGGGTAATGCAAGTTTTGTAGTGTGTATACAGAAACTATCTAATTATTAGTTATGCATGAAGGATAGATCATGAATTTAAATATCAACTCGGCGTGGAGTGCTACGAGTGCCGTATTGAAAAGTACATTTTCTTTTTATGACATAAAGGAAATTGTTGGCCTTGCTGGTTTCGATACCAGCATGATTGCGCATCTTGTCCAGAGTTCAGGTTCTTCCGTAAGTAAAGGACAATTAATTTCAGAAATTGAGCGGGGGCTGAACAATTTCAACAACGAAGAGAAGCAGCATTTCTTAAACATTGTTGTCGAAGAGATGCTAACGCGCCGCTCGGATACTGAAGAACAACTTGAAAACTACTTGTCCCGATTAGGTTGGCAAGTCATTGAAAATAAGGTAATCCCAATAGATATTCTTGATAGGAATGACTTAGAAGAACTTGACGACAACTGCAAAGACGATTTAGTCAAATCAGCAATCCGATATAGAGATGGTGATTTAAGTGGCGCTCTTTCGTCCGCATGTGCGGCAGTTGATAGCCTGACAACGAAAATTTATCAAAACTTTGATCTAGGGGATGCCGCAAAGGCTTCTTTTCAAGAGCGATGTAAGGTTTCGTTAACCAAAGTCGGGGTATTCTCATCCGTCGAAAACGAACTCAGGGATATTGAGTGGAAGGAATCCGGAATTATTCCATTTGGTAAGAACTTTGAAGGAGCGATTAACCAAGCTGCTTATATCATGCAAACTCTTAGAGCCAATATGGCGGATGTTCACGGCACGAAACCGGTTTTCAGGCCATTAGTTTTTGACAGCATTAAGTGGTCGCAAATTTTAGTTCGTTTGTTGAGCGGACAATATAATGCATAACATTTCAATCAACGGGAACGCGGACTCAATATATGCTTAATCTTCATTCTTCCCGCCGCGTCCCGTTATTTCTACGTTATGCATATAAATTATCACCATGATTTATTCTTATCGAAAAGCTGAAGAGACAGACAGAGAATCCATCTACCAATTGTATTGCCTGGTAATGCGCAGCCTTGTTTCTGAAATTTGGGGTTGGGATGAACAATGGCAACAAAATGATTTCTCTGCCCACTTTGATCCTCAAGGTATTACGTTGGTGTACCAAGAACACGAGTTAGTTGGGTATTCTCATGTCGAGAATCGAGGTGACCATCTGTTTATTAGAATGATTGTTGTTCATCCCCGTCACCAGAGGAAGGGTATCGGGAGAAAACTACTTGCGTTTGTTATTGCGTCGGGTGCTGAGCAATCCAAGGGTGTCGGGTTGGAAGTATTCAAAATCAATGGAAAGGTAAAAAAGTTCTATGAAAGATATGGCTTCAGTATTGAAGGTGAAACTCCTAATAGTTACGTCATGGCCCATGCATAACATGGTGCCCAACCGGAGCGCGGTTATAATGAGGCTTTGTTTTTTCAGCTTCCCGTGCCGCGCCCGGTTAGCTCTACGTTATAGGCTATGACTAAATACAAAGGATCGTGCCATTGTGGAAGAGTTCGCTTTGAAATTGAGGCGGAAATAGATCACCTGCGCGTTTGCGATTGCTCTATTTGCAAAAAACGTGGGGCTTTGAATCACCGAATTCCGAAAGGGAATCTAAATTTGCTTACACCCTGGGATGACCTTGTTTTGTATCAGTGGGGAAGCAGAACGGCAAAAGATTTCTTTTGCCCTACCTGCGGCATCCTTCCTTTCAGGCGCCCAAGTGATCCAACTCCAGAGGAAATTCTCGAAGGGTCTAAGCCTTTTGATGGGTGGGCGGTAAATGTCCGTTGCTTAGACGGATTAGATTTTGAATCGATTCCAATCAAAAAAGTATATGGAAGCAAAATCAAGCATCGCACATAACATTCCGCTCAAGTGGGACGGTCGCTCCCGCCTCCGACCCTTAGGTTTACGTTAGGCATGGCAAAGTGATGGTATCATTAAGCAAACAATTTAATTGAGCAATTCGGAGTACCATTCATATTATGCAAGTTGCTACCGGAACCGTTGTCAACGGAAAAATCGTGCTGGAAGGGGTCTCTCTTACCGAGGGTGCAGTGGTAACCGTCGTTACGCGCGGATCTGACGAAAGCTTTTTACTTACCGAGGCCCAAGAAAACGAACTACTTGCGGCTATGACTGAAATTGAACGTGGTGACTATGTAAGCCTGGAAGAGTTATTGCTGTCTCTTCCTGCTCATAATTGAGTATGGCGCTTCGGGTAAGAATCGCCGCACGAGCAGCAAACCAAGTTCGCAAGGCATCTGAGTGGTGGTCGGTAAACCGCCCCAGCTCTCCATACGCTATCGCCACCGATTTTGGCGAGGCTGTGGCGTTGTTGGCCGAACATCCAGGCATCGGCGCCAAATATAAAGGCTCGCGCACCGTTGGCGTACGCCGCCTTTTTCTCAGTCGCGTAGGGTACTTCATCTACTACAAAGCTGAGGGCAGCTTCCTTCATGTACTTGCGTTTTGGCACGCAAGCCGAGAGTACCAGCCGCCCCTATAATTTAGCCCAACACAAAGGTCAAAGATACCATCTTAAAAGTCAAGCTTTGACGCCATAATCGCAGGGCAATCGAGCTATGTTCGCTTTTTTCCGAAGATGAGCTCTGAGCGATAACGATCACTCCAGGGCAGGAACGGGGTTTGAAACCCCGTCCTTAACGTTTCAAAATGCTTATAGATACTGTAAACGTTACGGAACGGGTTACAAACCCGTTCCAGCTGTGAACTGGCGCACCTAACAACCGCCATTCACCAATGCAACGCCCGTAACCTGGAAAACTTTTTCCGCTGGTGTTCTTGCATCCTGACCATCACATTCACTAAGGCTTCAATGGCATCCAGTATGTACGGGCCTTTGTTCAGCATCACGCATTCCGCCCGCACCGCCATCGCCGCATCGGTAAACTCCGGCCTGGAGCGCACGCCTTTCTTGGCGATGGATTCCAGCACTTGGGTGGCCCAAATCACTGGCACATGGGCCGCTTCGCAAAGCCACAGCAATTCTTCCTGGATCTCGGCGAGCCTGGCGCTACCCAGTTCCACCGCCAAATCCCCGCGTGCGATCATGATGCCCAAGCTATGCCGGCCGATGGTGCCGAGAATAATATCCGGGAGGTTTTTCAGGGCAAGGTTGGTTTCGATTTTGGCAATGATCGGCAATTCGGTGGCGTTGCGTTTGGCCAGTCCGGCCATTAAATAATCCATGTCGGCTAGCGTTTCGACAAAGGAAAAGCCTATCAGGTCGGCGTGGGTGCAGGCAAAGTCCAAATCCTGCAAATCCTTTTCGCTTAAGGGCGGCAACCCCAACTGGGTGTCAGGAAAGTTGATGCCTTTGTCGCTTTGGATACAAACGCCGCTGCTGCGCACTTGGTTGACACGCAACAAGGTGCCTTGTCCGGTGATGGCTTCCACCACCGTGCCTAGCTTGCCGTCATCAATCCACACTGGCTGGCCTACCTTTAATTTGGCGCTGAATGACGACAAGGTGCAGCCGATTTGTGCAGGCTGTGTCAGGGCTCCGTTTTCATCGTATTTGGCAGGTTGGCCGATAACATCATTTTCGGTCAGCAATAACAAATCGTTTTTGAACAAGCGTATTTCCAGTGGCATACCGGCAAACGTGCCCAGATTAAACCTCTCATTGGTGTCGCCCCCATCTGCCGGGCCAGTGGGCACTAAGTCCACTTCGCAACCGGATTCCAAGTAACTGTTTTGGTCACAACTCGCCAGCCATGCCTTATCGGATTCGGCTTGCTCGACCAGCAAATGCCGCGCTTTACCCCGCGCATCGACAAATTCCAGGCGGCAACCAGTGCCCAGTTGGCTGTGCAGCGCCTCAGGGATGGGGACGCGGAACAGCGGCCCGCCTCCCTCCCCATGGCCATGCCGATCCTCGTGGTTTGCCGTCAACAGCAGCCGGGCTTTGGCAATGACGGCGCCACGCGCATCTTTTTTGACTTTAATGTGATGGATGGGCGGGCCTAAAGCAACCGTTCCGGTGCGGATCTTATGTCCGGCCAAATCCATCAGGATGCGGCAGATTTTACCGGTTTCGGTTTCCGCACGGCGGATATTGCGGATCATATTGCGCCAGACTGGCGCGTCGTCATGGGCGCAATTAATCCTCGCGCAGGTCATGCCTTTATCCAGCAACGCCAGGATCAACTCGTAATCCCAGGCGGTTTCCGTGGCTAGCGTCACCATCACATGGACTTTGCTGTGTTCGTGGAATGGCCCGAACAATTCGATGCTGTGCTGCTCAAGCAATTGCAAACCGCGGTTAAACCCCGACTCGCTCGGGTTTTTGTCATCCAGGGAATAGCTCTTATCGGTTGCCCGCTTGAGCACGTCGGTCACCGCGTCCAACGTCGATAACACCGAGGCTTCCGAGCGCCCCAATGATGACAACCCGGCTTGCGCAAGCCTATCTTGCAAATGGCGCAGGTCGAATTGCCTTAAGGCCAGATAATGCGCAAGGTTCACCGCGCTTTTATTGAACACGCCAGCGCGGTAGTAAGCTTGGTATTTGTCCAGGCGGCTGCTTGCGTGGGCAGTGATTTTTTCGCGTAAATCGGTCACATCAATGAGCAGTTGCTTAAGGGTGTCGTCGTAAATGTCGTGATTGCTTATGTTGGTGTCGGTCATGGCGTTTAGGGATGGATAGGTGGTGCATCCGGTGAAGGGTTTCGCGGAACCTGGCCTTTAGCCTACGGGCTTTATCAGGGAGGTTCCATGGCTGTTGCCAGCTGCTTTAAAAGTGGTTTTACCCCCTATACTTTACCCCATTCCCCCTATTCACCCGTCACCAAATCAACGGGCCAATCGCCAGCATCCCCACGATAATATTCCGCCAACCCAACAATACCCTTTATAATGGCGGCACTTTATTAGACTATTGGGGCACATACCCACGCTATGACTCATTTTACTAACACGCTTTCTGCACGCTTAGGCCAGCTGCAAGCAAACGGTTCGGAAACCTTGCTTTGCGGCGGCTTTAAGGGCATAGAGAAAGAAAGCTTGCGCATCTCCCGGGACGGGGTTATCGCCCACACGCCACATCCTTATGCACTGGGTTCGGCCTTGACCCACCCGCATATCACCACCGATTATTCCGAAGCCTTGATTGAGCTGATCACGCCGCCATTTGCGGATATTCGGGACACCTTAGGTTATTTGCAACATATCCACCAATTTGTGTACGCACATTTGGGTCAGGAAATCTTGCTGGGCGCGAGCATGCCTTGTGGCATCAGTGGTGATGAGAGCATCCCCATTGCCGAATACGGTTCGTCCAATGTCGGCAAGATGAAGCACATTTACCGCCATGGTTTGTGGCACCGTTATGGGCGCACAATGCAGGCGATTGCCGGGATCCATTTCAATTATTCCGTCCCCGAAGCCTTGTGGCCCGTGTTGCACAGCCAAGAAAACAGCCCGTTGAGTTTGGCGGATTTTATTGCCGTCTCTTATTTTGGGCTGATCCGCAATTTTCAGCGGGTGGGCTGGTTGATCCTGTATCTGTTCGGTGCGTCACCGGCGATTTGCAAAAGTTTTTTCAAAAGCCGCCCCGAATTGATGGCGCAGTTTGAACAATTTGATGCGCACACGCTATACCATCCTTATGCGACTTCTTTGCGGATGAGCGATATTGGTTACAAAAGCAAAAACCAGGCGAATTTGGATATTGATTACAACTCCTTGTCTGGCTATGTGGAGAGTTTGAGCCGGGCGATCAACACCCCTTATCCTGAATATGAAAAGATCGGTACGGTGGTGGATGGTGAATATCGGCAATTGAACACGCATATCCTGCAAATCGAAAACGAGTTTTATAGCACAATGCGCCCCAAACAAATTGCGCAATCCTGTGAAAAACCAACCGTGGCGTTAAGGCGTCGCGGTGTGCGTTATGTGGAAATGCGCTCCTTGGATTTGGACGTGTTCGATCCAATGGGCATAGAAGAAGATACCGCACGTTTTAGCGAAGCCCTATTGCTGACCTGTTTGTTGACCGATAGCCCGTTGATGACCAGCCAAGACCATCGTACCAATAACGCTAACCAATTGCTGGTCGCCCACTCAGGCCGTAAACCAGGCTTGGAATTGGCAAGAAATGGCGGCGGCATCGGTTTGCAAGAGTGGGCGGACGAGATACTGGACGCGATGAGGCCGGTGTGTGGGGTGCTGGATGCCGACCATCCGCAACAACCTTATACGGCTGCGCTGAACACCCAACAGGCTAAGGTGGATAACCCCGACCTGACCGCCTCGGCACGGTTGTTGGCGGCGATGCGCGGACGCTCGCAAGCGTTTGCAGGTTTCGCCATTGCCAAATCGGCTGAACATGCGCAATATATTAATGGCCAACCATTAGATGAAGCCAATACCCAAGCCTTTATTGACATGGCGGCCCAATCCCATGCCAGACAACAGTTCATCGAAAGCCAGCCGCAACTGCCTTTCGCGGAATTTTTGCACCGCTATTTTACCCAAACCTGTAATGAAACCGCATGAACGCCGCTGAAATTGACGCATTAAAAAGCCAGTTACATCAAAAAAGCCCGCGCATCATCCTGAAACAAGCCCTGGCTTTATTTGACAATATCGCCATTTCTTTCAGCGGTGCTGAAGATGTGGTGCTGATAGATATGGCCTTGAACATCAGGAAAGACATCACCGTGTTTTGTTTGGATACCGGACGCCTGCATCCTGAAACCTACCGTTTCTTGGAAAAGGTCCGCAAGCATTACCAGATCGACATTGAGATATTGACGCCAAACCGCGATTTATTGGACGAATTCGTCAAACGCAAAGGTTTGTTCAGTTTTTATGAAGATGGCCATCATGAATGTTGCGCCATCCGTAAGGTTGAGCCCTTGTCGCGCAAATTGGCGGGCGTGGACGCGTGGATCACAGGACAGCGCAAAGACCAAAGTGCGGACACGCGCCAGCATATCCCCGAAGTGCAACTGGACACGGCGTTTGCGACTGACGGGCATCCGCTAGTGAAATTCAACCCTTTGCTAAATTGGAGTTCTGCGCAAGTGTGGGATTATATCGAAGCGTATCAAGTGCCGTTTAATGAGCTGCACGAGAAAGGTTATATCAGCATCGGCTGCGAACCCTGCACCAAGAGCGTGTTGCCTAACCAGCACGAACGCGCCGGGCGCTGGTGGTGGGAAGCGGAGACTAAGAAAGAATGCGGGTTACATGCAGGGAATTTGAGAAGCGGCAATCTTTGAGCTTAGCAAGCCTAAGACACCGCTTTTATATAAGGATATATACGGGCAGAAGCAAAATTAGCCACTGCCCATAGCCATTATTTAAATTTGACCATTTCCTTGCCGTCACTGGAAAAGTGGCAAATACCCGCAGCAAAATTATCGCAGTCTTTAGATTGCTCAACGGTTGCGCCAGTCGGGGTCAAATGGATTTTCAACTCGCAATAACTGGCTTCGCTTTCTGAATGTTTCTTCATGACCAATTCGTTTTCGGCAACTTGCTTGGCAACGCCAGAGACATCCGCTGAACATGGATACTTGCCTTCTTCATTGGCATTCGGTTCAAAATCAACATCCGTACTGACCGTCACTTCGTCATTCATCTTGATGATTTTCATGTGATGGATATGGTTGCCATCGCGTAACAGATAATGGTCGGTGGCCGCTAACACACTGCCGGAAAACAGCATCGCCATTGCCAGAAACAAACTTTTTTTCATGAGATGTCCTCGTTTTTTAGGGATTAATAGATGAAGCATGATGCGCAAGCCAGCAAGGATAGCTAAGCCAGTCCGACTTGACCCAACACGGCTTTGGACATTGTACCTCACTGTAAGCCTTTACCCAAAGGCGATACCGCCGGAGAATATACAGGGCATAAAGCTTAGTTAAGGCAACTTTTAGGAAAATCACCCTGCTAACGCTGCTGCCGCCAACTGTAGTAGATTTTCCCGTCATTACACTTCCAGCTTAAGCGTTGGCTACCTTGTTCGCCCGTTTGCATGGCACATTCATGTTCGGCCTTAAATTGCTGCCAACGGCCATCATCAACATCAACGCTGGCATACAAACTGAAAAGCTTAATAAGCGCCAGTGCTAGGCCTAGGGTGATCAGGATCCCAAATGGGTTTTGGCGTATCAAGGTGATGGTTTTGGTGACATTCGGGTGGCTTGCCATAGCGATATCCTCTGTTTTTAGGTGGCTGTACACTTGAAATAGTAAAATAAAAATCAATGGCCTATTGTATTTTTTATTTAAAACAAGCTGGCTTGGCGTGTTGGTCATGAAGCTGTGGTGCCGCTACCATTCAGCTTGCATGGCAAATGGAAAAATGCAAACCAACATGGACCGCTTGCTAGCCTGTTCCTCTCAAGCCCAAGAAATAAACGCCAATGGTAAAAATCCCCTATCATATTGCTTTCCTTTTGCCCGCCCGCAGAGAGTTACCATGATCAAAGTATGTTTGTTGTTTTTATCATTGTTGCTAGTGACGGCCGTCAGTGCCATCGCGGCTAATACGCTTGGCAAGCCTGATGCCGCCTTCACAGAAAAACAACACGGGGTACCTATGCAGTGTGTGGCCTTTAGCCCTTACGTCGGTGCCATCAACCCGGATTGGGGGGCAAACCCGTCGAAAGAATTGATAGACACCTTATTGGACAAAATAGTCAAGGATACGCCGTTCCGTTGCATTATGACTTACGGTGTCCTTAATGGCTTGGATTATACCTTCACCGCCGCCAAGGCTCGGAACCTTAAAGTTATTGCAATTTTGTGGATAGACAATGATAGCAAAGTCAATACCCAGTCGATTTCCACGGGCATATTTCTCGCCCGGACTTTCCCTGATACGATCATCAAGCTGAGCTGCGGTTCGGAAGTGAGGACGCGGCATGGTTATGAATTTGATAGCGAAGTCAGCCGCTGCATCAATGCCATGCATGAAGCTAAAGTTTCACAACCGGTGACGACTATTGATACGTGGTGGGAATGGTGTAACCGCTCCTTAAAATGCGGAAAAACCATTTTTTCTGACCAAGTTGATTGGATAGGCATTAATGTTTTCCCTTGGTGGGAGAACCGTTTTTCTAGTTTACATCCTTGCACCACCGCAGAACAGGCGGCGGATTTCCATCTTGCCAGGCTGAATGAAGTCCATGCGGTGAACCCTGATAAGGATATTATGATCACCGAATTCGGTTGGCCAAATGGCCCTGATAAAGACACGTCAATTAACGACAAAACCGGGCAGCGTTGCGGTATGGCCAGTTCTGAAAACCAAGCGCTGGTCGTACAATCGACATTTAAAAAATTGGCGCAAGCACAGCGTTCCGGGGTAGTGTTCGAAGCTTTTTCAGAGGATTGGAAGCCTGGCAAAGAAGGCCATTCCGGAAAATATTGGGGGATTTGTCAAGGTGAACCGCCATTCACTTGTAGTAAGGCGTTCGCCAAACATTGATGGGCATTGCCGTTTAACAAGCCGCCCGGCAGGTTTTTAAGCACTGCCGGGATGTTAGGATGCCAAAAATTACTCTTAAACAAAATATTAGCGTTTTATCATTGGGGTGTCGTTTGATAGAATGTCGAAATTGTGCAAAATTACCACACGCCGTACTGTCCTAAACTTGGCCATCACCCACCCGCATATTCCCTGGCATTCCTTTTTCGCCGCCGCTATGGGCCAGTTTTTGCCGCACAAGCAAGAACCAACAATAAACGGCGGGGTAGATGGGGTGTCCGACTATTTGAAAAATTTTCCAACATGACGAATGTAAAACTAACCCTGCTTATTCTAATGTCACTCTGCATATCGCTGGTATCAGAAGTCAGTTACAGCCGCCATGCAGCCATCCTAATCGACGCGGATAGTGGCAAGATCATCCATGAACAGGAAGCCAACCATGCCTGGTTTCCTGCCTCATTGACCAAAGTGATGACCTTGTACATGACCTTTACCGCTTTGAGGCAAGGGGAGGTCAGATTAACTGATATGATGACCACTTCGCCTTACGCCGCCCGCCAGCCGAACAGCAAACTGGGCTTAAGGGCCGGGGAAGGCATCAGTGTCGAAGAAGCGATATTGGCGTTGATCACCCGTTCGGCCAATGATGCCGCCGTGGTGTTGGCGGAGCATCTGGGCGGGAATGAAGAAAACTTCGCCGTCCGGATGACCGCAAAAGCCCATGCCTTGGGGATGTTTGACACCCATTTTATGAATGCGACGGGCTTGCCGCACCATTGGCAAGTCACTACGCCACGGGATCTGGGATTATTGGCCTATAGGACTTTCCGCGATTTCCCTAATTATTACCCGTATTTTGCTTCACACAGCTTTTATTTCCGTGGCCATGAATTGCGCGGCATTAATAAGTTTACCGCCAATTATCCAGGCGCCGAAGGCATGAAAACAGGGTTTACCTGTGGTTCCGGTTATAACCTGATTTCCTCAGCCCAACAAAACGGCAAGCGCCTGATCGGCGTCATCATGGGCGGCATGACCAGTTCGGAACGTTATCAACTGATGACATCCATGATGGACGCGGGGTTTAGCAACACGTTAAACGATTACCCCAACAAACACATCACCGCAATCCCAGCCAAATTCACCAGCACGCCCCCTTACCAGCTTGGTTGCGGCCATGATGCCCCGCGCAACACCTACGCGCAATACACGCCACCCGTGAGGCACCGAAGTAAAACACTTTCCCATAGCCGTATCGCGCATACCCGTAGCCGCCACAACCCAGCCCGCCATTTGCTGGCCAGCCACAAAAAGGCCATCCGCACTGCTAAAATCAGCAGCAAAGCCAATCACCACCGGATCGCTAAAATCAGCAAATCCAACAAACTTATTCGGCTTAGTCGGGCTGGCAATACCAACTACCATCGCGCCCGCTAATACCAAATAACCGTCCTTTTGTCATTGGCGAAAGGACGGTTGTTTCCCGCCCCCTCAACTTCAGCAAGGTAAAAATAACCGCCAGGCAAACCGCCATAGCAAAAGCAGATTTAGGTTTTTAATGGTTTCTTAGGGGGTTCCGGTTCCAAATAGGAGGACAATGCAAACCGCAACGTCAACAAGGTCATGGCCACTGGATACAGCAGGTAATGCTCCAACAAATCCAAGCTATATAACACCAACAGCATGACCATCCATGACTTGACCCGAATGTTTTTGGCAACCATCCGTAACTGGCGTAACACCTCCTTATCAATATTATCTTTTTTCCCGATAAAAAAGAGCTCGACAAACGCCGTCATAAACACAAAATACAGGGAGTAGGCAAAGAATACCGGCGTGTCATCCTTAAACAGCGGTTGCCAATATGCATACCACACCAGCAGAACGCTGCTGGAAAACAGATCATGCCAGACCCCCGTCAACCCCCGATTAACCATATCGGCGACCAGGCTAAACACCGCTACCGTCAAGCCCCCATACAACACCCACGGCGACACCAGCCAATCCAACCAAGGGCTGGCCGCCTGCAGCAAAAAACACAACGCAAGACTAAACCCGATAAAAATAAACATAGCCCGCCTGTTGAAATTGACCTTAACGTGATTCCCTTATGCCAAAAAAATGGGGTTGAGTAAAGATAAACCTTGCCGCCAAGCTAGCGCTTTTGTGAAAAACATCCATTTATCATCAGTTTTGCACCGTCCCGCTCTTGCGGATGCCGCCGTCACCACAACGGCCAGAATCAGGTCTGGCGTATCGGCCAGAAGGTGACGTTTTTGGCCTTGGGGCTTGCCCGTGCCGTAGCCTTTTATCCCCGCCAAAGCGGTTGTCTTGACGCTGGCTAGCGATGGATCCTAAGCTTGGATGTTTTGCCACCCTGCTTTTTGCCTGACCCATGCCCGTGTCGTGGACACGTTGTTATCCAGCGGCGACCACACCAGGCGTGTTAGCCGCCACGGTGTTTAAGGAGATAGGGTAATGGGAACGTGCTTGATAGCGATGACCATATCCTTTAAAACACCGCCACGGGTGGTTTGTCCTATGATGCTGATGGTAATGCCGCATCGCCTCTGTGCAGATTGGGATAATCGGTAAAGGGCTGGCCGCCACAGGGACTGATTTTTTCGTTATCTAAAACAGGGTGTTTAACGGAGTGTGGGTATTCCCCACACTCCGTTATAAAACTATTGGTGATAAGCCGGGCTGAAATTATGCACGGCATCCACCATCGCCTTGACATGGTCAGGGTTAATATCCGGCAAAATGCCATGGCCTAGGTTAAAGACATGTCCGGATCCTGCGCCGTATTTTGCCAAGACGGTTTTGACTTTTTCCTGGATAATTTCCGGTTTGGCGTATAAGGCGACCGGATCCATATTCCCTTGCAGGGCAACTTTATCACCGACCCTGATACGCGCTTGTTGGATGTCAGTCTGCCAGTCCAGGCCTAAAGCATCGTAACCGGCATCGCTCATCGCTTCCAGCCATAAGCCACCACCTTTGGTGAACAAGATGGTGGGGATAGTTTGCCCATCCACCTCAGTTTTGAGCAGTGCCCGGACTTGCTTGGCATAGCGCAGGGAAAATTCTAAGTAATCCTCGCTGCTTAACATGCCCCCCCAGGTGTCGAATAGCATGATGGTTTGCACGCCTGCCGCAATTTGGGCGTTCAGGTAAGCGGCGACGGATTGCGCGAGTTTGTCGAGCATCAGATGCATGACTGATGGCTGTTCGTACATCAGGCTTTTGACTTTTTGGAAACTCTTGCTGCTGCCGCCTTCAACCATGTAAGTCGCCAATGTCCATGGACTGCCGGAAAAACCGATCAGCGGCACGTCGCCGTGCAGATTTTTTCTGATCAATGCCACAGCATCAATGACATAGCGTAGTTCGGCGGTAGGGTCTGGGATAGGGAGTTTGTGGACGTCAGCAACTGTGCTGACAGGGTTGCTAAATTTGGGGCCTTCGCCTTCGGTAAAGTGCAAGCCCAGACCCATCGCGTCAGGTATGGTCAAAATGTCAGAGAACAAAATGGCCGCGTCAAACGCAAAGCGGCGCAGGGGTTGCAATGTCACTTCACAGGCCAACTCAGGGTTGGTGCAAAGGTTCATGAAACTGCCAGCCTGCTCACGCACTTGCCGGTATTCGGGTAAGTATCTTCCCGCTTGGCGCATCATCCATACGGGCGTGCGGCTTATCGGCTGTTTTAACAGGGCTTTAATAAAAATATCGTTTTTTAGGGGAGTCATTAGCAGATTTAAGGAGTGGTCTGAGTCTGTTTGGTAAAATGCCAGCTTAAGAACGGTTTTGTTTGGGTTAACCATTGAATGCCTAGTGTTAATCCTACCAAAATAATCACTGCGGCAATAAGTATGACGAGCGTCCGGTCATGTTTTTTTATGGGGATCAATTCAGGCAAGGCCGCGATAATGTTTCCGGGAATACCGTGGGTTTTTCGGTAAATGGCTAGGACGGCATCATCGTAAAGTTCATTAGCTGAAAGATAGGCACTTGGCTTAGTTGCCAAATATTGGAGATATTCCCCACATTGCTTTTCAGTCAAAGGGGGGATTTCAATAATATGGCATTCATCAATAAGGGGGTCAGTGCTATTTTTGATATATAACTCATCAAGCGTCAATGCAAAAATAACACATAATTTAGCTTCACCCGTTACGTATTGGATGATTTGGGTGATGAGTCCAGGCGCTAAAACACCAGCGATATCAATGATCAGGACAATTTTATGGAAGGCAGGTGTAGTTTGCTGAGGGAGCACTTGGCGTAAGGCTTCGATGTCAAGTTCAGGGGAGCCAGTGACAAAACAATATTTCAATGATGGGAATTGCTGCCCCTGCAAGGCATTCAATAAAGTGCTCTTCCCAATGCCCTTGGGGCCACAAACAACAATTGACGGGCTATCGTGCGTGATTAGGTGGATTAATAATTCAAGCTTTTCGGCGCGTCCCTCGGTTATCAAAGAATGGTGGTCCGGGTAATTTATATCACTCTTTGATGGCTTTAGTAGCTCGTTAAAGATATCACTCTCTACCATAGCTTTTTAAAGTAAGCACTAACAAGTCTTGATCGACATAATCAGGAAGGGTGGCCTTACCAATTTGGTTTAATAAAATTAGGCGGATTTTTCCGTCGACGTTTTTTTTGTCGACGGACATCAACTCTAAAAATTTGTCGGGATCTAGCTGTGCCGGCGGTGTTACGGGCAGGTTTGCTTTTATGAAAAGATCAGCTATACGCCCAACATCGTCATCCGTTAACCAACCCTTTCTTCTGGACAGGTCGGCGGCTTGGCAAGTCCCGATAGCGACCGCTTCACCGTGCAGATAGCTGCCGTACCCCGAACCTGTTTCAATCGCATGGCCAAACGTATGGCCTAAATTTAAAGTGGCACGGACACCAGTTTCGGTTTCATCCTCTGCAACAATTGTGGCTTTGTTTAGGCAGGATTGTTCAATGGCATAGGCGAGCGCATTTTTGTCTCTAGCGAGCAACAGGCTAATATTGTTTTCCAGCCACTCAAAAAATGGATAGTCCCTAATCAATCCGTATTTGATCACTTCAGCTAGACCTGCCGAGAGTTCACGGTCAGCCAATGTGTCCAAGACATCGGCATCGGCAATGACACATTGCGGTTGATAAAATGCACCGATCATGTTCTTGCCTAACGGGTGGTTAACCCCCGTTTTACCGCCAACAGAAGAATCAACTTGGGCCAATAAGGTCGTGGGTATTTGTAAAAAGGGGATGCCGCGTTGGTAACAGGCGGCGGCGAATCCGCCCATATCACCAACGACACCGCCACCTAGGGCGATTAGGGTGGCGTTACGGCTAAATTTACAGGCCAATAATTTATCAAAAATGGGCTTTAAAGATTCTAGGGTTTTGTATTGCTCGCCATCCGGCAAAACGACGTGTTCGACACTATAGCCTGACAAGTTTTTTAAGACAGTATCCAGATAGAGCGGGGCGATGGTGGTGTTGGTCACCACTAAAACTTGTTTGGATTTAATGTGTTTTTTAAATAGCTCTGGCTTTTGTAACAAGCCGGAGCCAATATAAATTGGATAGCTGCGGTTACCCAATTCAACAAATAGTTTTTTCATTGCTTTTAATGGTTTATGTCACGATAGGCGGCCAGGATATGTTCGACAACCTCTTTGCTTTGCATGATGCCCGTGTCAACTTTAAAGTCGGCACAAGCCAAATAGAGCGGTTCGCGTTGGGCAAACAAAGTTTCTATGCGTTCTCTAGGGTTTTCGGTTTTTAGCAACGGTCGTTGGGTGTCGCGGCGGGTACGTTCCAAAATCCGCTCTATCGAACATTGTAAGTAAACTATAAAACCGTTTTTGATTAGTAGGTTACGGTTGGCTTCACGAAGAATCACCCCCCCGCCTGTCGCTAGCACAATACCTTGCATTTGCGTCAATTCCTGAAGCATTTTTTGCTCGCGGTCACGAAACCCTTCTTCACCTTCAAATTCAAAGATGGTAGGGATGTCGACGCCAGTCCGTTCTTCAATTGCCTTATCGCTATCATAAAAAGGCACCGCCAACGCTTTGGCTAATTGTCGGCCTATTGTTGTCTTTCCCGCACCCATAAGGCCAACTAAATAAATATTTTCTGATTTTGTCATCAAAATACCTTGCTGGTCTGATTGCCCAAAATTTGGGAATGATTTGTGGAATATTTGCAAATAAAGACTATCAGAGATTTGTCCCCACGTTAGATAATAAAAAAGGGGGGCATTATGCCCCCTTTTAGCAGTGACGAGAAGAGATCAATTAGAAGTTATCTCATCTTTTATCACTTTAGGCGTGACGAAAATTAGCAGCTCCTTTTTCTCGTCGGTATTTTCTGTGCGTTTGAACAAAAAACCGATGCCTGGTAAATCGGCAAAGAAAGGCACTTTATTGAGGACATTGGTATTGGTCCCTTCAAAAATACCCCCCAAAACGACCGTTTCGCCATCGTTTACCCGTACCATAGTCCTGATGTTGCGTGTGTCAATACTAGGCACGCCGCTGGTCACTGCACCAACCGCATCTTTAGTGATAAATAGATCCATGATGATGCTGCCGTTGGGTGTTATTTGTGGGGTCACATCAAGTTGTAAGACGGCATCGACAAATTGGATGTTAGGCCCGGTGTTGGCGCTGGCTGTCTGATAGGGGATTTGTACACCTTGCTTGATATTGGCTTGGCAACGGTCAGAGGTCATCACCCTGGGGTTGGAAATGAGTTCGCCCCGGTTTTCATCTTGTAAGGCCGACAATTCAAGGTTAAGGACATAGTCAGCACCACGCACCAAGGTCATGCCTAACGCGCCATAAGGCGTGGAAGAAGTTCCCAGGTCAACAAGCATATCATTGGTGCTGATATTGGCTGCTGTGCCACTGCTGGAGACTACGCCATCTTTTACGGTGGTCGTTCCAGTAGCGAGGTTACCATTCGTTCCTGCCCCACCCACACCAAAGAAGCTTCTGTTGCCAGTAGAAGCTGTGCCTGCCGTGCCAAATTTGACACCTAACTCCCTTGCAAAAGTGTTGGTGGCAATCACGATCCTGGATTCAATCATGACCTGGCGGACGGTCACATCCAGTTTTCGGATCAATTTTTTGACTTCTTCCAATCGTTTTGCCGTTTCCCGTACAATCAGGATGTTGGTTCTGGCATCTACAACAGCAGAGCCACGGTCGGACAATAATTTATATTTTTCATCAGCTGCTGAAGAATTATTACCTTGACCCTGGCCAGAAGAACGTTGCATTTGGCTAGGATTGAAGTTTTGTTGCGATTGGCCGGAATTCTGGCCACTTTGCGATGAGCTACCGCCGCCGCTACCTGATGCATTGAAGCGGGCTTGCCTGACGGAGCAATTACCAAACTGGCCAGTGTCGACCCCGTATAATAAATTCCTAAAACCTTCCGCTTTGGCGTAATTGATTTGTATATATTCAGTGACTAAAGGATCCAATTGTTCAACAACGGCTTCTGTTTCCTGTTGTTTTTTCTTGTAATCTTTGATTTTATCGAGCGGGGATATCAGCGTCACGTTCCCTGTTTCATACTTTCCCAACTCCTTTGTCATCATCACAAAATCTAGGGCTTCATCCCAAGGCACATCATCCAGTTTTAAGGTGATGGTGCCCGTGACATCATCGCCTGCAACCACATTTTGCCCGGTAAATTCCGCTAGGATGGCAATAACGCTACGTACTTCAATGTCCTGGAAGTTTAATGACAGCCTTTCGCCAGCGTATTTGACGCGTGATTTTTCCAAGACTTCTTTTTCTTCATTGCTTAAGGGGCGAAACTCAACGGTCAATAATCCGTCCGATTGGACAAGCGAATAATCATAAAGGCTATTTTGCATGACAACCGTCATAGTCGTTTCTTGGTTTCGTGAGACGGTGTCAATAAATTTGACGGGGGTCGCAAATTCGGAAACATCCAAGCGTTTAGCTAAGTTTCCATTCAGTTGTGTGTTGACAAAACTAACAATGACTTTACCGGCTTCTTCCTTAGAGTTGACTATAGTGTTTGGATTGGCCAAGGATATTAATATGCGCCCTTCACCTTTTTCGCCGCGTTTGAAATCGAAACCGCTGATAGTTTGTTGTGGCATCAGGCTGGTAATGGCCGAGTTAGCTGATGATTTCGTGATTTGTGGGTGGCTGGCGGAAGGTATTTTAGGGTTGGGTGGCCTGTAGGTATTAGCTAGTTGGGAACGGTTGGCATTCAAAGTGATAAATACCTTATCCCCCACCACTTTGGTTTCGTAAGGCGCTGATTCGATTAAATTGAGTACAACACGAACCCGGTCTGCCGCTTCTGCAATATAGATGCTGGTGGCCACACCGCGATTTACAGGAAATATTTTTTTACCTAAGCCATTTTTTGCACCTGGAAAATCCAAGGCGATACGGGCAGGATTTTTGGTGTCAAATACTTTTGGTGCAGCTACGGCTTGGCTCATGTCTAGCCGAATCTGTAATTTGTCACCTGCCAGTGTGGCAACATCAATGCCAGAGAGAGTCAAGTCACTGGCTTTAACTGGGGCAATTTGAAATATACATAGCAGTAAACCCACGCTCATCAGAGCATTTATGGTTCGCTCCATTTTCAACTTCATGTTAGCTTGTTTATTTTTCATTCTTTGTCCCCAAAATCACTGTGTCAACGCTAAGTAAGTTTGTTGCTCGCGCCATGTCCCTGGTTTATCAGGTACTATTTCCAATAATTCAATTTTTTCCGTACTTATGCGTATGATTTTTCCAAAATTTTTGCCCATATAATTTCCAACTTGAACGCGATGTATTGTTTTGTCACTGGCTTTCACCAATCCCCATAATTTTGATTTCATTACGACGGTCCCTGCCATTTTTAAGCCATCTAGTGGGAATGCTTCCAATTCTTCCTTGCGGCGGGTGAAATCAGGCTTTAGCCCGTTACCTGTATTAGGCCCTTCACCTTGAAAAGTTTCCGGTTCTTCCAGTGGCTTAAAAGGGTCACGTAACGTGTCTACGGGGAATACGTAGGGATCGACCATTTTGATTTCGGGGAGCTTTTCAATAGCCCCTTTAGGCCTTGCTTTAACTTCAATGATGTATTTTTTTAAATCTGCAAGATCATTATTGCCGCAACCAGGTAACAATAAAAAAATAAAAACATAACTGAGGTGTAACTTTGCCTGTTTGTGGCATCTCAAATGTAATTGATCATCCTTCATCACTTAGTACCTCTTTTTTTGCCGGCCACGGTTTTTGACGGTGGGGCGGATGCTTCAGTGCTTTCATTATATGTTTTTACTGTGGCTTTCATCTGCATTTCGCCTGTTTTAGGAGCTTTGGCATCTTTAGGGGATTTTTCTTTGTCCCGGGGAACGATGCTGACATCATGCAAAGTGACAATTCTGGGCAAAGAGGCCAAGCCGCTAACAAATAAACCAAGTTCTTGGTATTTGCCAATAACTTCAATGCTTATTGGCAATTCAGCGTAAAAATCTTTGTGGATTGCCGGACTGGGTTTGAACAATCTGATTTCCAGCCCGCTAGCCAGTGCCGTTTGGGAAATGTCAGTCAGTAAACTGGCCACTTCTTCTTTCGTTGGCATTTGCCGGATCATTTCATAAAGTTCCGCTTCAATTTGCTTCAACTGATCCTGATAATCTTCGAGGTTGACGGCTTTCCTTTGCTTGGTTTCAAAACTGGATTTCAATTCTTGTTCTTTATGCTCAACCGCATCCAGGGCCTTAAGTTGATCAACGGTATGGAAATAAATGCCCGCGCCCAAAACAGTTGCGCTGACAAGAAAAATTGCCCCGGCTTTGACTGACCAAGGCCACTGTCCTGCGGCATTAAAATCCCAGTTAATATCTGACAGATTCATGATTGGCCTCTCGTACTTGCCGCTGGGATTTTGGTTTTGTTATCCTTAAGTTTTTTCTCCGCTTCGGTGGCTTTTTTGCCCTGTTTTGCATGCAGGGTAAAATCGCTCAATAATTCAAGGTTGGCTTTATCGGGCGACTTGATAATATTAAGGGTAGGGGAATTCAACCATTCTGAGGCTTCAATATTCCTCATCATCGCGGAGACGCGCGCATTGGATTGGGATTTGCCTTCAAATGTCAAGTCTGTGCCGAGCTGGGTGAACTTATTTAGGAAAACACCATCTGGCGTGATCCTAGGGATTTCATCAAATAGATGCACAATTTCAGGGCGGCTTTCTTGAAGTTTTTGCAGAAGGTCTATTTTGGCAAGGAGCTTGCTTTTCTTTTCTTCAATGGTGTTAATGTCGACGATTTTTTTGTCAAGCAAGGCAATTTCGTTTTGTAACAGCCTGTTCCTTTGTTCTTGATATGACGTTAAACCTTCAATGTAGGTATGGATGATTCCGAGGACCATGATGGCAACGAGGGCGCCTAACGCCAAAGAGTTTAAAAAATCTTGTTTTTTCTTCTTACGTAGCTCTTCCCGCCAAGGCAACAGGTTAATTTTCGCCATTAGTCAAAACTCCTTAATGCCAAACCACAGGCAATCATCATTGAGGGCGCATCATTACTCAAGGTTTGAGGCTTTACTTTGTTGGATAGCTTCATGTTTACAAAAGGGTTTGCGATGTAAACCGGGATGCCTAAGTTTTTTTCAATCAGTTGGTCAACACCTTGAATTGAGGCGCAGCCTCCGGCCAGAATGATCCTGTCTATGCTCCTGTTTGCGCTTGAAGAGACAAAAAATTGTAGGGAGCGTTGGATTTGTTGGACCATCGCCCTTTTGAAAGGATCCAATACATCGGTCGAGTAGTTGTCAGGCAAACCACCGTGCCGTTTTGCCAAACCGGCCTCTTCGTAGGAAAGCCCATAGCGGCGCTGGATTTCTTCAGTTAACTGTTTGCCCCCGAAGCCCTGTTCACGCGTGTAAATATTACGGCTATTATGGAGGACGTTTAAGGTTGTAATGGTTGCGCCTATATCCACAATGGCCACGGTTTGGCCCTCAATGGAATCGGCAAATTGTTCGGCAAGCAAAGAAAAGGCGTTTTCCATTGCAAAGGCCTCAACATCGACGATTTTCGTTTTCAAGCCCGCCTTGGCGAGGGCTTCGACGCGGTTTTCGACATTCTCACGTCTGGATGCGGCAAGCAGGACATCAACCATTTCCGGGTTGCTTTCGTTGAACCCTTGCACTTCAAAATCAAAATTCACTTCGTCAAGCGAGTAAGGCACATATTGGTCGGCTTCAATCATAATCTGCTCTTCCATTTCGTCTTCGCTTAAAGATGCGTCCATAGTGATGATTTTGGTCATCACCGACGAGCCGGCCACAGCGACGGTCGCTTGTTTTAATTTGGTGCCGGACTGTTTTAAGGCGATTTTAATGGTGTCCGCGATCATGTTGACGTTGGCGACGTTTTTATCAATGACCGCATCTTTTGGCAGAGCCGCGACCGCATAGCTTTCTACCCGGTAACGGACACCTAAACGGCTTAATTCCAGCAATTTTACCGCCGCGGTACTTATATCAATACTCAGAACAGTGTTCTGTTTATGATTAAACCATCTCATAACATATCCTTAAAAAACGTGACCATGATGTGATCCATAGATGATAACTTTCATCTGTATTAATATTTAACGCAACCATAAAACGAATTAGCTCGGAAAAGTATAGTAGTCTTTTTTTGAGATGCATAAAAATTATGCAATTGGTTTTGGAGATTAAGAAAAACTGGTGACAAACAGTTAATTCGGAGATCAGACAGAACCCTATTTTACATGGCGTGGTCTTGAAAAAAATAGCATATCAAATAAAAACTTGGGGATTGATAAATTTGGCCGGCTGAATTGCATAGGGCCGCGCCTTGACGCTAATTCTAGCGGAAAAACCACAATTAAACAGACGTGGCGGGCACTTAAGTCATCTGAGTGTGATATTTATCACTAATTTACTTTCAAAGACAATAGGCTGGCGATTTCTTTTGTGTCTTTATTAGTGTCGACTACCGAATCTAATATATAAATACGTTCTTGGGCGATGCCCGCTTGCTGTACGAGGTGTTTGGCGATAGCCCGGGCCCGGTCATTTGCCAGTTCCTTTAAACGTTCCTGTTCTGGATTGATGATGCCCTGTAGCTTTTGTTTGGCGACCTCATAAAATTGTTGTCCCGCTTTGGGGTTTTTCAATTGGGGGATGCCCAGCAGTGACTTTTCAGCCAGCAAGGGGAATTTTTCTATGAACATATCTGCAGTTAGGCGGTGGTAATCATCGTTGGAAATCTCGACATATTCAGGCCGTATTTTCCGGGAATTTTCCTTGTTTATCTCGTCGGCGCGGCGAATTTTAAGTTGGTCGTAGAGGGCGTCATCGCTGATAGCCGGCCAGTCCTGCCCTTCAATAGCCGAGCCTTTTATGTCCAGCATCAATTGCGGGCGGGCGCGTAAGGCTATGGCGATTTCATTGAGTTTGGCCTGTTCAACCTTGTCCAATGTCGCGTTGCCGGCTTTAAAATGGATTGTGCTCAAATTGCTTTCCTCGTGGCGTGTAAGTGACGCCAAGGCGCTGAAAGGTGAACTGATGATTTTGCTAAAGGTATTGGTCAAGGCATCTGTGATGACGGCCCTGATATTAAATTGGGGGCTGTCAAGATTGCCGGAAACGGGCACATCGATTTTTATTTTCCCACGGTCATCTTTAAGCAAGGCGACCGCGAATTTAATGGGTAAGGAAACGGTGCCAGGATGTTCAATCCGCTCACCGAGCTCGAACTGGTCTATTAAGAAATGATTGGAGGCCGTCAGCTTTTTATCAGCGATTTGGTAGTGAAGGTTTAATGTCATTTTGCCCTTTTCGACTTTATAGCCAGCGAATTGCACCATATAAGACGATACCAGGGGCATCGGCAAGCCATTGAAGTTGATTTTTGTATCATATTCGCCGAGATAAGGGCTGATTTGGCCATTTATGTCCACTGGAGCCAGATCATAGGCATTCCCTTTTAAAGCGACTTGGATTTGGCTGTTTTTGTCTGACGACACGCCTCTTGCCCCGCCATCAAGACCCTTGATGTGCGCGGAAAAAGGCAGGAATAAGGAGAGGTCGGTAAAGTCCGATGAGCCGTCAATAATTTGGACTTTGCCCAGTTTGAAATAAGGGCGGTTGCCATCGGTTTTTTTCTGTACGGTAACGGTTTTGTCAGGATTCTCTTGGGTGGCCAATAGGTCCGAGAAATTGACCGTCTTATCTTTTCTTATGGTGACCCTTGCATAAGGTTTGTTGATGACCAATTCACCTGCGGTGTAACGTTGGCTTGGCACATCGACCACCATGTTGTTCAGTGATAACTTCCCCCATTTTAGGAGGTCTTTATGCACGCGTTGGTCGCGGATCAGCAAATCGTCAATGCTGCCGTTGCCATTGAATTGGATATCGACGGGGTTGGCGGCGGATTGTTTGAGAAATAAATTACCGTCGGCATTCAACATGCCGTCGATAATGTCCAAACGGATGAATTGGTCATAATAGGGTTGGAATTTTTCCAGATCGATATTTTTGACGGTGGTGGCGATCTTAGTGCTGAAGGGGGCCAATAAAACCTCACCTTTTAAGGCGACCAAGCCGTTTTTGTTCACCCCTGCGCTTAATTCGAAGGGTAACCGGGTGGCGGGGTTGTTGCTGTATCCGTCCAATTTTAAATGGATTGGGTGTAGCGCCAATGTGGTGGGTTTGGGCAGGGTCCGGTCTTCAAAGTTGATGGCGCAATTGTCTAAAGCTATGTTGCCAATATCAATCTGCCAGTCCACCTTAGGCGAAGGCGTGGCTGTTGTGGGTGACGGCGCGTTATCCGCCGCTATCAAGGCCTGGTAATTTATGGTCCTGTCTGCATTTAACCAAGCATTGATGTCCGCATCCTTGATTGCCAGGGCATTGGCCCTAAAAGTGTGTTTATCCAGGTTGGCTTGGAATCCCCGCACTTCTGTCATAGGGAAGGAAGCAAGGCTTTTCGTTTGGTCACTTATGCCCAAGCCTTTAATGCTTAAAGAGCCATCATTAATAGTTAAATTTAAGTGGCCGTTACTACCGCTCAGTTGATAACTGGCATCGGCATTAAGTTGGGCAAGCTTGCCGAGTAGTTTGTCTTCAGCCTGGAGATCGTTGCTTTGGGTTTTGGCGGTTTTGGCGTCCAGTTGCCAACCCTGTCCGGAATAAACAAAAGCCAATGTGGCTTCATGTTTAAAGTCAGCCGCCTTGATATATTTCCCTGGCTGCGTGTAGCTAATATCGCGCAAATCAAGGGTGGCTTTAGGGACGCCTAATGTCAGTTTGTCTTCCGCATATTTGGCATCATAGTCCACCGCCAGTGCATTATCCCCGTTGATATTAAGGCCGCTTTTAGGTGCGAACCGGTCGATAATCTTGGCCAAGTTAAGGTGGTCAAATTCGAGGCGGCCTTGGCTGCTAAAGGGGCTTAAACCCAGTTGGCTATGCCAGACGGCATGGCCGCCCGATTGCAGGGAGAAGGTCAAACTGAGGTTTGCAGGTTTGCTGATCCGGGTGCTGATCCCTTCCGCGACAAACTGCATGGGGGTCACGGTTTCTATCCAGGGGGGCGTGGATTGGGCATCTTCCCATACCAACTTGCCTTCGGTTACGGAAAGCTTGTCAATATCCACTGGGAACACCGTGCCAGTATCCTTTTTAGGTTCACTGTCCGGTTGTGATAAATCTTGGAAATTGAACACACCCTCTTTTTGCCGGGCCAGGTAAATCTCCGGTTTTTTTAGCGATATTTCGTTGATGGTTAAGGCGTTTTGCTGGAAAGACCGCTTTAGGTCAAGTTGGACTGACAATTCCTCAAAAGCAATAAATGGCCGCCCATTTTTCTCGCGGATGACAAAATCATGTAAGCCGATAGAGAACGGCGATAAACGGATGTTGATGGCGGATATGGAAGACTGCCTGCCGGTTTTTTGTTCAATAAGGCGGGGCAATTGCTGGGTTAATAGCGGAGGTAGGCTGTAGACAGCGATAACTGCCGTCAGCGTAATGATGCTGGCAATAATTGCCAGGGTTTTTAGGATGAAAAGGGCGGAATGTCGGCTATCCATAGGAGGAAAGTTTTTTCAGCATTTATTCTGCTTGATTATAAACAAAAAAGGCGGCACTCAACGGTTTAAAGCGCCGCCTTTTAGATAAATGCGTCCAGGAAGCCGGTTATAAATCAAGGTATCCTGTTTCTTCGTGAAGGACGGTGTCCAATCCTTGCACTTCTTCATCGGCACTGACGCGCAGCCCTAGCCAGGCATCGAGCATTTTCAAAATCAGGTAGCTGAACAATGCGCTCCAGATAATGGTGACGACTATAGCCAGCGCTTGTACGCCCACTTGCTGCAAAATGGACACGCCATCTTTAAGGCCTAAGCCACCGAAATTACTGGCGGCAAATACGCCTGTTAATAGTGATCCGGTGATTCCGCCAATCCCGTGGACAGGGAACACGTCCAAGGAATCGTCTATTTTTAAGGAGCGCTTGACATATTGGGTCGCATAAAAACAGACAAAACCGGCAGTGACCCCAATGACCAAGGCACCAAAAGGGCCGATAAAGCCCGATGCCGGGGTGATTGTGCCCAATCCTGCGACCATGCCCGTGACGATGCCCAATACGCTAGGTTTACCAAACCGTTTCCATTCGATGGCCATCCAGGTCAATGCCCCCGCGGACGCACCGATATGCGTGACCAGCATTGTCATGCCTGCATGGCCATCCGCTGTCAGCGCACTGCCAGCGTTAAAACCATACCAACCGACCCATAGCATACCCGCGCCCGTGACCACCATGGTCATATTGTGCGGTGGCATGGCGGTGGTTGGAAAACCTCTACGGTTACCCAACACCAAAGCGGAAACCAAGGCGGCGATGCCGGCGTTGACGTGAATGACGATGCCGCCCGCAAAATCCATCGCCCCCAGATCCGCCAGCCAGCCACCACCCCATATCCAGTGGCACACCGGCAGATAAACCACAACCAGCCATAAAGCGCTAAACCATAACATCGCCGAGAATTTCATCCGTTCGGCAAACGCGCCGACAATCAACGCGGGCGTGATGATGGCGAAGGTCATTTGGAACATAAAATAAACCGTTTCGGGGATGTCGCCAGTGAGCGAGGAGGTGTCCATGCCGGAGACAAATATCTTGGACGCGCCACCGATAACCTTTTGGAAGCTGCCGCCATCACTGAAAATAAAACTGTAGACGCCCGCCAGCCACAAAATGGACACTAAGCATGTGATGGCAAAACATTGCATTAAAACTGACAAGACATTTTTACTGCGCACCAGGCCTGCGTAAAACAGTGACAGGCCTGGGATCGTCATGAACAAAACTAACGCCGTGGACGTTAGCACCCAAGCGGTATTGGCCTGGTTGATGCCATCGGCACAGGCCAGCCCGGGCAGTAAGCACAAGCCTGTGAGCAGGCTTTTATAATTATTATTTGGGAACATTAGACATCCTTGTGTGATATTAGATGGCATCCTCGCCAGTTTCGCCAGTCCTGATGCGGATGACCTGTTCCAGGCTGGTCACAAAAATTTTACCATCACCGATTTTGCCGGTATTGGCGGCTTTGACAATCGCGTCAATGGCCTTTTCCAGCACATTGTCCGCCACGGCAATCTCCAATTTGACCTTGGGCAGAAAATCGACGACATATTCCGCCCCCCGATACAATTCGGTATGGCCTTTTTGCCGCCCGAAGCCTTTGACCTCGGTTGCTGTCACCCCAGCCACACCAATTTCAGACAAAGCTTCGCGCACATCGTCCATTTTGAATGGTTTAATGATTGCAGTTATTAGTTTCATTTTATCTCCTGATGGTTTGTTGTAAGGCTGTTGTTATTAAAAGAGGGGAGTTTACAGAGGGGCAATCATAGTGAATTCTTTGGCAACATACAATGAATGTGGTCGAGAATGGCGTCCGCCCAGTTTTTCGGGACTTATTTTGATAAATTAGAAAAGCCTGGGCGAACGTTGGAAAACTGAAGCGTTTGGGTTAACCCCCGTGCAGTGCCCGTTCCGGAAATTGCATGGTCATGCAATGCAGGCTGCCATATTGGTGCACCAAGGGCCGGCAAGGCGTGGCGATGAGGGTGTGGTTTGGGAAGCATCCGGCCAGCCGTTGCAGGGCGACAGCGTCATTGGGGTCGTCGTAAACCGGAACCATGACCGCACTATTGATGATCAGAAAATTTGCATAATTGGCGGGCAATTGCTGGCCTTCTTCATCAAAAACTGGTTGCGGCATGGGTAATGGGATGAGCTGGTAAGGCGCATCCGATGTTGTGCGCAAGGCTTGCAATTGCGCTTCCATGTTTTTCAGGCTGGCGTAATGCGGGTCATTTTCATTGTCGCAACTGGTGTAGGCGATAGTGTCGGCCGTGCAAAACCTTGCCAAAGTGTCAATATGCGCGTCGGTGTCATCGCCTGACAAATTAGGTTGGTCTATCCATAACACCCGTTCCGCACCGAAATGTTGGCGCAGTTGGCTTTCGATGTCTTGTTGGCTTAAGCCACGGTTGCGGTTGGGGTTTAATAGGCATTGCTTGGTGGTCATGACCGTGCCGCGCCCGTCGCTTTCGACGCTGCCGCCTTCCAAGATAAAGGCTATGTCTTGGTGTGGGGTGGCTTGGAATAAGGAATGGTTTAACAGGGTGTGGTTCAGCGCATTGTCGAAATCGTGCGGATATTTTTCTCCCCAACCATTAAACGTGAAGTTAAGCAGGGTAGGGAGCCCGTCCTGTTCCACAGTCAAAAACGCCGTGTCACGCACCCAAATGTCGTTGGTTTGGGCGTGGATGAAACGGATGTTGCCGGTGCCGCCTAGCAGGCCTTGGATATGCTGTTCGTGGACGGTATCCTTGCAGACAATGACCAGCATTTGGTATTGGCTGATGGTGTTGGCGATAAAGGCATAAGATTGCTCGACTGTGGCCAAGCGGTTGCTAAAATCGCCCGTTTGGTGGGGCCAAGCGATTAAGACGGCGGATTGTGTTTCCCATTCGGCTGGAAAGCGTGTCATTGATACTCCTGGGTTGGTTTAAAATTCCCCCGGTTTTCTGGGGATCGGGCGCCTGTTTGTTTTAAAACAAGCCCCCCGGTAACGGGGCGTTGGTTTGCCCGCCGCGCTCTGCGGATGGGCCGTCATCCGTCGGGTGCGGCTTGGGACAGACCTGTCGCCAACATTTCTTGGGCATGGGCCAGCGTGTTGGCGGTGATATTGACGCCGCCCAACATTCTGGCTATTTCAGTCACGCGTTCCCCATCGTCCAGTGAGCGGACGCTTGAGGAGGTGATGTCGGTTTGGTTGTTTTTCGAGACAAAAAGATGGTGGTGCGCTTGCGCGGCGACTTGCGGCAAATGCGTGACGCATAAGACTTGGCGGTTATGGCTCAAACGGCGCAGTTTTTGCCCGACTATTTCCGCGATGCCGCCGCCGATGCCGGAATCGACCTCGTCAAAAATCATTGTCGGTGTGGTTTTGTCATTGGCGGTGGTGACTTGGATGGCAAGGCTGATGCGCGACAATTCGCCGCCGGAAGCGACTTTCGCCAGCGGTTTCGGTGGCAAGCCCGGATTGGCGGCGACCAGAAACTCAATTTTGTCCGCGCCGTTTAGCTTAGGCAGCTCACCTGCTTGCGGGTTGACAGCGACCACAAATTCGCCGTTAGGCATCCCCAATTCTTTGATGACAGAGGAAATTTGCTGTTGCAGTTCGGCGCCACGCTCCTGCCGCCGCCCGGACAATTGCTTGGCGAGCTGATGGTATTGCCCTGACAATTGCCCGGTCTGCAATTTTAATGCTTCGATGCGTTCGCTGCTATGCGTCAAATTGTCGAGTTCATGTTCCAATTTGGCTAGCTGCGCAGGCAATTCTTCCGGTGCGACATGGTGCTTGCGGCTGAGTTGATGGATGATGCCGAGCTGGTTTTCCACGGCGTTAAGGCGGAGCGGGTCGGCTTCTTGCGCTTCCAAAAACCGCCGCAATTGCAATGCGGCTTCTTCGGTTTGGATTTTCGCTTCCGATAACATCGCTGAGATTTCATTGAGTTCCGGCGCGTAACGGGCGATGTGCGCCAGTTCTGACAAACTATGCCCCAACAGGGTGAGCACGGAGGCTTGGTCATTTTCATACAGGGTATCGACCAAACTCTGGCCCGACGCCAGAATTTCGCCTAAGTTCGCCAGTTTGTCGTGTTCTTCGGTGAGGGCGGCGTAATTGAAATTCGCCAGCTCCAACTGTTGCAATTCGTCAATTTGATACCGCAGTAAGGCTTCACGTTCGGTCTGCTCTGAAGCCGCTTTTTGTAAGGCGTTCAGTTCCTTATGGGTGTGTTGCCAGTGCCGGAAACAGCCGTTCAGCTCGTCCAGCAAGGGCTGGTTTTTTGCGTAAACATCCAGCAAGCGGCGTTGCTCGTCATTATTGAGCAAGGTCAGATGGGCGTGTTGGCCGTGGATTTCAACCAGCTTTTCGCTGAGTTCCTGCAAGGATTGCAAGGTCGCCGGACGGTTGTTGATATAGGCTTTCGAACGCCCGTCGCTGCTGATGACCCGCCGGACCAGGCATTGCTGCCCGTCATCAAGGTCATTGTCCTGCAACCATTGTTGCGCCAGCGGCGCGTCGCTTAAGTCAAACTCCAGATTAATTTCCGCGCGTTTGCAATCGGGGCGCACATAACCGGAATCGGCCCTATCGCCCAAAGCCAATCCCAAGGCGGTCAATAAAATGGATTTGCCGGCTCCGGTTTCGCCGGTCAATACCGACATGCCTTTGTCCAGATCCAGGTCGAGCATTTTCACGACCGCAAGGTCGATAATCGTAAGGTTCACTAACATGGCGGGGATGTGTGGTAGCCACTGCTCCAGTTTAATTTGTTCCTGAGGATATAGAAGAAGTCATGGCCTTCCGGGTGTAAGATTCTAATCGGTTTAGGTTCCTGTTTTATTAAAATCTTGTCACTGATCAGCACTTTTGGGATTTCGATGTGGTCGCAAGTGACCAAGGCATTGATTTGTTTGGTTTGGCAGAAACTGATTTCGATTTCTGAACTGTCGGCGATAACGATAGGGCGGTTCGATAAGGTATGCGGGTTGAGCGGGACTAGCACTAGCGCGTTCAGGGAGGGTGATAAAATCGGCCCGCCCGCCGACAGCGAATAGGCGGTTGAGCCCGTGGGCGTGGAGATGATCAGGCCATCGGAACGCTGGGAGTTTAAAAACACCCCGTCAATTTTAGTGATGATCTCAATCATGCTGGGTGTGATCCAGCGATGGATGACCACTTCATTGACCGCCGTTTCCTCATGGATAATTTGTCCTTCCCGGATAATCTTGGTCCGTAACAGGTAACGCTTTTCTTCAGTGTAATGGCCTTGCAGGATGTGGTGCAGCTTTTCCGGCAACTCGTTTGGCGAGATGTCCACCAAAAAGCCCAACCTTCCGAGGTTAATTCCGATGATGGGGATGTCATAAGCGACAACCGCCCGTACCGCCGATAAAAAAGTGCCGTCACCGCCAACGGCAATCACCAAATCGCAATGTTGCCCAATCGTCCCAATCGGGCACGCCTCCACGGCAGGGCCTTTGATAAATCCGGCGCTGTCTTGCTCAATAATCACCGTGTAGTGTGCGGCTTTCAGATAGCCATAAAGCAAGTCCAATGTCGCGGTAATGCGCGGGTCGCTGGGCTTGCCGATGATGCCGATGATCTTGAAAGGTCTCTGCATTGGGATGACAACGGTTAAAAGCGGTTGATTATACAGAAAAGTTAACGGGCAAGTTTAATGGCTGGATGTTGTGGCATTAAAAAATGGGCGAGATGCGCTCACAGGGGATAATCATAGTCCATAATCAGCGGCGCATGGTCGGAAAAGCGTTCGTCTTTATAAATACTGACAGATTGGGTTTTCTCCTTCAAAGACGCGCTGATGATTTGATAATCAATGCGCCAACCGACATTTTTAGCCCAGGCCTGGCCTCGGTTTGACCACCAGGTGTACTGGTCCGCTTCTTGATTGACCTGCCGGAAAGCGTCGTACCAGTGTCCGCCTGTCACCAACGCGTCGAACCAGGCACGTTCTTCTGGTAAGAAGCCGGAGTTTTTCAGGTTGCCACGCCAGTTTTTCAAGTCGATTTCTTTATGGGCGATATTCCAGTCGCCGCAGATGATGGTGTCGCGCCCGCTCGCGGCGAGAGTGTCCAAATAAGGTTTTAGTCGCGCCATGACATCGAATTTGACGGCCTGCCGTTCTTCGCCGGATGAGCCGGAGGGTAAATATAAGGAAATCACGCTTAGGTTGCCGAAACGCGCTTCAATAAAACGTCCTTCCGAATCAAAATCAGGCCAGCCTATGCCGTGGTTGACTTCATCCGGTTGGTGCTTACAGAACAAGGCCACGCCGCTGTAACCTTTTTTTTCGGCATCGTGGTAAAAACAATGGTAGTCCTCAGGATGAAAAATATCGGTGGGCAATTGGTGCAGTTGCGCTTTCGTTTCCTGGATACACACCACATCGGCGTTTTGTTGTTGCATCCAAGTGAAAAAGCCCTTGCGTTCCGCCGAACGGATGCCGTTGGTATTTAAGGTGATTATGCGCATAAGGTCATTTGTAGCTTGTGGTTTTTAGCGTTAAACCGTATTATAGGTGGTTTTTTCAGGACTAGCCCGTTTGTGGGTAATGTGAAGCGATATGAAACCAGATATTCATCCTAACTATAAACAAATTACGGTAACTTGCGGTTGCGGTAATACATTTGTCACTGGCTCGGTCATTGCGAAAGACCTGCAAATTGAGGTGTGCTCATCTTGCCATCCTTTTTACACAGGCAAACAGCGTGTGGTTGACACCGCTGGCCGCGTTGATAAATTCCGCAAAAAATACGGCAAATAAATCCGCCGTATTTCCGGCTTTATGTCGGAAATTTAAGCCAGTTTCAAACAAAAAGCCCGTCAGTCCTTTATGTTGGATTGACGGGCTTTTTTGTGGTTGTTAGTTTTCCAAAAATAAAAATTAAGAATCACCTCCTAATCTGCTGGTCTCTGTTGCAAACCAAGTTATAAATAGAGTGATGGCATCACATACCGACTGCGCTGGTGCTTGCAACGATATGACATGATTTTTAGGTGGCTGACAGTGTAGGATTGTAACGGTTTTTTTATCTGGGCAAAAAATGAATGACTTGCCGCTACGGTCAAACTGTTCGCCCCAGTTAGTTAAGAAGTTAAATTTTTCAAAGTTATCAGCGTCATCTTGGCATTCTTTTAACGTACGATTATCTGAAAGTTCGATGTCACCATGATGGCCGTAGAGAGCGCCATCAACTTTATTCCACAGTGTAATCTCATCAAGATTGTCGAAATCTTGTCGCCAGAGATTTGGGAGAGTAGAGGTAATATTTTTGAAGTGGGTGTATGCCGGATAGAGCGCACAACAGCTTTCCGAGTAGTCTCCAATGGATACCCCTTGGCACCAAATTCGCATACGCCCCCATACAGCACTTGGAGGGGTAAGGTTTGGTTCTGTCATAGCTTCAATAGCGAAATTATCTTTGTGACCGAAGAGCATTTTGTGTGTTTTACCGAAGCTTTAAAATCAACAAAGGCAGGGCAGAACCCGCCAACACGCACAGCAAAAGGATCGCGAGATTAGTTTGTGTCCAATCGACCGGATAATCATCGGCATTCACCGCCGCGCTGATGCCGGGGATGCTGGGCAAATCACCGTCGCCACCATCGACTTTCAGTTGCGCTTTCATGCCTTTTTCCATGTGCTGCGGCAATTCGCAATGCACCAGATAAGTTTTTTTCTGGCTGGGCATAATCAGCGAGGCTTGCAATTTTCCCGCACCGTTCAATTCCAGATGGAACATGCCGTCAGGATACAAATACCCTGGCAAGCCGTGGATCATCAATTGGTGGCGGATTTGGTCGTCGTTGATGAAGGTGATGTTGATTTTGGCGCAAGGTTTGACGTTCCATTCTTGGTTGTCAAACGCGAACATTTTGCCGTTGAATTTGGTGGCGTATTGTTGTCCGGCATGGATGGTGATGTCGACGTTTTCCGAGAGCTTGGTGCAGTCACGCGGCAATTTATCGGGGTTGTCGTTCATAATCATGCCTTTTTCATCCATCACCATACCTGTGTGGTGGTGGCCTTCGGCGTTTGCCAAATGGGTGGCTAACAACAAGCTAAAAATCAGGATTAATTTCATGGTGTAATTTGGTCTTGTAGGGTTCTGCATGTCTTTAAGCCTGCCTACGTTTCAGGGTAAAAACTAAGGCCAAGCCGATCAGTAAACCAGCCGCCAGCCCAAATAAAATAATTTGCCAATACGGCGGGACAATCAGGCCCGCGTCACCCAGCAAGTGCTTAAAATCGCCTTGCGCCCATAAGGCCTGCTTTTTGGCGTAATAATCTTTGCTGAACACTTCGTTCAACAAGTCATCGTGCATGGTCGGCATTCCGTTGTCATCCAGCAAGGGTTTATAGGCCAAAATTGCCATATTGCCGCCAGGTTCCATGCCGTCGCTAGTCGTGCCAGTCGCAACATGGTCATGGAACATCCATAAGCCAGGGCCGTAGCTATTGACGCCGTTGTTTTGGGTGGATAAATGCAAATCTATCCGTTGCGCGGGGGCTATGTCGAACACGTCGCGGGTGATGCGGGCCGCCTCTGCTTGGTCGACACCATCATAAGCGGTGATAGTGGCCTTATGTCCGTGAAAATGGATAGCCACGGGCGAGCGTTGCACATTGGCGATGCGTAGCTTGACGTTTTCATTGTCGCCAACTGTAATCATGCCGTCACGTAAGGTGTACGGGAAGGAATGTCCGTTGAGTAGGAAATAATTTTCAAACGATTCGGTCATGTTGTAATCGCGGCTCATGCGTTGCGCGACTAAACGCGGATCGTTGGCGTTCTGGATGATTTGCGAGAGTTTTTTGTCGATGGATTGGTAGACCAAATCGTATTCTTGGCTGTAGGTGTTTTTCACGCCGACAGAAGGATGCCGGACTTGGCCTGCACCGACGTTAAACGTTTGCACCCAGTTGTTCGGATGGTTTTCTTCAACGACAAACATGCCATGTAAACCCATCATAAAGTGTTGGGCGGTTTGGACGTGGCAGTGGTAGAGCATCGTCCCCGCATGGCGAGGTTGGATTTCGTAAGTGTGGCTTTTGCCAGGGAATACGGCGTGTTCTTCCGTGCCATCGTTATCTTCGCCTTTAGAATTATGGGAGGCGTGGTCAACCCCGTGCAAATGGATGGTGTGCGGCAGGTAATGGGTGTTTTCCAAGGTGATATAGACCTTGTCGCCTTGCTCGACGCGGATAGTGGGGGAAGGCGCGCGTAACATCGGGATGGCGACGACGGAATTAAAATTCTTCAAGGCCATGCCGCGAGATTTCGGCGCGTACACCCATAAGCCAGGTTGGATGCCGGGGGCAATCGGGTAGGTGTTGATGAGGAATTCGCCATCGGGGCTGGAGCCGTTCAGTTCCACCACTTCCAGTTTGATGTGGATTTCATCGGGGTCGCCGTCCTTATCGATATCTTCACCCATGACCAGGGCATCTTGCGCCAGATCGGTCTGCATCAAGGTCATCATCGAGACGTTGTTGGTGCCTTTGACCGAGGTTGCCACTTCGTAAGGGTTGTCAGGTTCGCAAGCGGGGGCGGGGGCGATGTCCACGCCTTCAATCATTTGGGCTTCGCGCCATTCCGGATGTTCGTTGGAACAGGGTTTTTCGACGCTGCTGGTTTCTTCCGAACGATTGTAAACGGTGGCGGGCGGGGTGATCCCGGCCGGTTGGATGGTTTTAGGTAAGAATTGTACTGCCGTGGTGGCCAATACGGCGACCAATAGGGCCGATAAGGCAAGGTGTTTTTTAGTCATCATTTGACAGTGGGTGTATAAGGCCGGGTGCTGTGTTTCATAAATAAAGGTAATGCCTTACGGCATTTTTGTCTGGATATGATACACCAGTTACATCGGTGCCAAGCAGTGGATGCGATTAATCGTGCCACCGCAAATTGGCTGGTTAAGAAGAAATATATCAATATCGCTTGTGTTATCGCCACTATCCGTACATAATAGGCGGCCTTTAGCTGCTAAAGCTAATCATTATGGTGATCGTGCCGGTTCTCCCGCAACGATACGCTGTGAACCCCGCCAGGTCCGGAAGGGAGCAACGGTAACAGCAGATTCGTGTGCCGGGATGTGGCTGGTACGATCGCCGCCCCATCAAGCACTATCAATCGAGCCTGCAATGAATTACCAGGTTCTCGCCCGAAAGTGGCGTCCCTCTAATTTCACAGAAGTTGTCGGACAAGAACATGTGGTCAAGTCGTTAACCAACGCCCTTGCCCATAATCGTTTGCATCATGCCTATTTGTTTACCGGAACCCGCGGTGTCGGAAAAACCACGCTAGCACGGATTCTGGCTAAAGCCATCAATTGCGAAAATCTCCAAGACTTTAATCCTTGCGGTGTTTGCCCTATTTGCCGGGCAGTTGACGAAGGCCGTTTTTTGGATCTGATTGAAGTCGATGCCGCCTCCCGCACCAAAGTCGAAGACACCCGTGATTTGCTCGACAATGCCCAATACGCACCCAATCAAGGCCGCTACAAAGTCTATCTGATTGACGAGGTGCACATGTTGTCCGGGCACAGTTTCAACGCCTTGTTAAAGACCTTGGAAGAGCCGCCGCCCCATGTCAAATTCCTATTGGCGACCACCGACCCGCAAAAAATCCCCGTCACCGTCCTGTCCCGTTGCCTGCAATTCAATCTAAAACGCTTGTTGCCTGAGCAAATCCTTGCGCAAATGCGTGTCATTTTGGAGCAGGAAAACATCGCTTTTGAGGTTGCCGCCTTAAAATTGCTTGCCCGTGCCGCCGATGGCAGTATGCGGGATGGTTTAAGCTTGCTGGATCAGGCCATCGTCTTTGGTGCGGGCAGCGTCACGCTGGATGATGTGCATGCCATGTTGGGCACGATTGCCCGGCAGCCAGTTGCCGAAATTTTATTGGCCTTGGCTAACCAAAATGCCGCCGCTATCTTTGCCACAATCGATGAAATGGCGGATTTGACTAGCGATTTCAGCGATGTGTTGGCGCAAATCCTACAAATTCTGCATCGGGTTGCCTTAGCCCAATATTTGCCCGGATCGGTCGGGCAAGATTTTGACGGGGATAGGGTCGCCGAATTGGCGGCTGCGCTTAAGCCCGAAGATGTGCAGCTGTATTATCAAATTGGCCTGCTAGGTCAGCGTGATTTGGATCTGGCACCCGACCAGCGCAGCGGCTTTGAGATGGTCATCTTACGGATGTTGGCGTTCAAGCCGGCAACAATAGGTGGCCCGGCTGTCCAGCCGGTAGCCATATCTGCCCCCGCCCCAATTCCAGGTGTGGCCACACACATGGCGCAAAAACATTACCCGCCAGCTAGCCTACCGCTGGGTGAGGCCATTGGGATTGAACCTTCAATAAAGGAAGCGCCACTAGGGCGGCCCGCAAGCCAGTGGATGGATATGATTGCCACCATGAGGTTGGGGGGCATGACCCGTGAGCTTGCCAACAATTGTGTTCTGGAAAGCCTAGACGATAAAGCCTGTACCTTGAGGCTGGATCCTGGGCATTTGCAGTTGCGTGGTGCGGTGGCGGAAGAAAAGCTGCAAAAAGCGTTGCATGTTTATTGTGGCAAGCCCGTTAAGCTAATTATCAACGCCGAGAAGATCACCGTAGACACTCCCGCCAAACAATTGCACAAGGAACGCGAAGACCGGCAGCAGGCGGCGGTTGATGCCATTAATTCAGACGAAAATGTCCAGGCTTTAAAAGAACACTTTGACGCCAGGGTTTTATCCGGCTCCATTGAGCCTGTTTAGAGATATTTAGGAGAGAAAATGAAAAACCCGTTAGGAAATTTGATGCAGCAAGCGCAAAAAATGCAGGAAGATTTTAAAAAAGCGCAGGAAGAAATTGCTTCAATGCAAGTGCAAGGCGAATCAGGCGGTGGCTTGGTCTCCATCATCATGAGCGGCAAGCGCGAAGCCTTAAAAGTGACGATTGATGAGTCATTGGTTGGCGAAGACAAGGATATGCTCGAAGATTTGGTGGCCGCCGCCATTAACGACGCGGTCAACAAGGTCGCCAAGATGAAAAAGGAAAAAATGTCGGCATTGACTGCGGGCATGCCCTTGCCGCCCGGTTTTCAAATGCCTTTTTAAGATGGTCAAAAAAGGCCTGTTAGGGCAATTAATCCAAAGCTTTTGTTGTTTGCCGGGTGTGGGTGCGAAAACAGCGCAACGTATGGTGTTTTATGTTCTCCAACGTGACCGTCAGGGTGCCAGGCGATTGGCTGAGCTGTTGTTGCTTGCCATAGATAATATCAATTATTGCCGCCAGTGCCGTACGTTTACTGAGGATGATCTGTGCAATGTTTGTGCCGATGCCGAACGTGATACGGGGTTGGTTTGTATCGTCGAAAATCCTGCGGATGTTTGGGTGGTCGAACAAACCGGGGTCTTTAAAGGCCTGTATTTTGTCCTACATGGGCGGTTGTCGCCGTTGGATGGCATAGGCCCGGATGAGTTGGGCTTAGATTTGCTGCGGCGGCAGTTGTCAGCGGGGGGCATCAGGGAGCTTATCTTGGCCACCAATTCGACGGTTGAAGGCGAGGCCACGGCGTTTTTTATAGGTGAACTGGCCCGTAAACATCAAGTAAAAGCCAGCCGGATTGCGCATGGCGTACCGATGGGCGGTGAGCTGGAATTTATTGATAGCGGCACTTTGTCCCATGCGTTTAATGACCGTAAAGTTTTTTAAATACGAAAGGTATCTATTATGTCAGATTGTCTTTTTTGCAAGATGGTTGCGGGTGTTATCAAGCCTGAGGTTGTGTTTGAGGATGAAAATGTCCTGGCGTTTAGGGATATAAACCCGCAAGCCCCCGTGCATGTTTTGGTTATCCCTAAGCGGCATGTGGCGACCTTAAATGACTTGGGTGGCCATGAAATGGCAGGGCAGTTAATGTTGGCCGCCACTACCATAGCCAAGCAAGAAGGGCTGGCTGAAGATGGTTATCGCGTCAATATCAATTGTAATAAAAAAGGCGGGCAGGAGGTCTACCATCTGCATCTGCATTTATTGGGTGGCCGCCAAATGACTTGGCCTCCAGGTTAAGTTCCCTATTTTCTATTTTTTTGATGTTTCTCCTGTAGTGTGTTGAATTAATAACTCTTTTTTATAGTAAACAGGTTGTTCACATCCCCCCCTTGACGCTGGAAGTTGCCTTTGTAGAGTTGAGAAAGCAAGATTTTTGTGATGTAATGAAAAGTGTTACACATCTTAATGCGCTTCTTGTTTTATCGGTTTTTAAAATAAGGGGATGGTTTCGCCGCAACTTGTTGGGAGAGTAGGCTTCAACTATGCAATTTACTATTAAAAAAGGTTTGGATATACCGATTACGGGGGAGCCAAAACAAGTGATTGAGCAGGGTAACCCTGTCAAATCAGTCGCTGTTCTGGGTATGGATTTTGTAGGCATGAAACCTACAATGATGGTTAGTGAAGGGGATAAGGTTAAACTAGGCCAAATACTTTTTAGTGACAAAAAAAATCCTGGGGTCAATTTTACCGCTCCAGGCGCGGGTATTGTTAAAGCGATCAATCGTGGTGAAAAACGGGTTTTGCAATCCGTCATTATCGAATTGAAAGGTAAGGAAGAGGAAACTTTTGCAAAATACCATGAAGCGGAATTAAATGCTTTAAGTGTCGGGCAAATTAAAGAAAATCTCATCCTTTCTGGTTTATGGGTGGCGTTCCGTACGCGTCCTTATGGAAAAACGCCTGCGGTTGACAGCAAGCCCAGTTCCATTTTTGTTACGGCAATCGACACCAGTCCGTTAGCCGCTGACCCTGCCGTTATCATTAAAGAACGCACTGCTGATTTTGTTAACGGTTTGACGGTCATTTCCAAATTGACCGATGGCAAAACTTACGTTTGTAAGGCTACGGGCAGTGATGTGCCTACAGGTAATGCCTCAATCACCATGGCTGATTTTTCGGGCCCGCATCCTGCTGGATTACCTAGCACGCACATCCATTTAATGGATCCCGTCAATATTGATAAATTTGTCTGGCATTTGGATTACCAGGCCGTTATGGCAATTGGTGCCTTATTCACTACAGGTAAATTGAATGTCGAGCGGGTTGTGTCATTGGCGGGCCCTACCGTTAAAAATCCACGTTTGGTACGTACCCGCGTGGGGGCCAATACAGATGATTTGGTTGCGTCCGAATTGGATGAGTCGGTAGAAAGCCGGGTTGTTTCTGGTTCTGTGCTGTATGGGCATCAAGCTAGCGATTGGGCGGCTTATTTGGGCTTTTACAGCAACCAAATTTCGGCGTTGCAAGAAGGGCGTGCCCGTGAGTTATTTGGCTGGATCGTTCCAGGCAAGGACAAGTATTCCGCCCTTAACGTTTATACTTCCAGCGTTGACCGTAAAGATAACCGTAAATTTCCATTGACGACAGATAAGAATGGCAGCAACCGTGCGGTCGTTCCGGTTGGTGTTTATGAAGCGGTCATGCCTTTGGATATTTTGCCTACACCATTATTGAAATCGTTGCTTGTGGGTGATTCAGATCAGGCCCAATTACTGGGTTGTTTGGAGCTCATCGAAGAAGATGTTGCGTTATTCACCTTCGTAGACCCAGGCAAACATGATTTTGCCCCTGTGCTGAGAGCGAACTTAACTAAAATTGAGAAGGAAGGATAATGTCGGCTAGAGATTTTTTAGATAGCATAGAGCCGCATTTTACAAAAGGCGGTAAATTAGCAAAGTACTACGGTCTTTATGAGATGGTGGATACTTTCATCTACACCCCCGCTTCTGTAACACGCGGCACTACGCATGTCCGGGATGGTAATGACCTGAAGCGGACAATGACTTTTGTGGTGATAGCAACATTGTTCTGTGTCTTGATGGCCATCTATAACACGGGCTATCAGGCCAATGTGGCAATGGAAGCGATGGGTTTGGAGAAAATCGACAATTGGCGCAGTTTGCCGATGATGGTGTTTGGTTACAATCCTGCCAACCCCCTGTCTTGCATCGTACACGGGGCTTTGTATTTCTTCCCGATTTACTTCGTCACCTTAGCGGTTGGCGGCGTGTGGGAAGTGTTGTTCGCCACCGTGCGTGGGCATGAAGTCAACGAAGGCTTTTTGGTGTCTTCAATGTTGTACACGCTGATCATGCCGCCAGACATGCCATTATGGCAAGTTGCTTTGGGCATTTCTTTCGGTATCGTTATCGGTAAGGAAGTGTTCGGTGGTACAGGCAAGAACTTCCTGAATCCTGCATTGACCGGCCGGGCTTTTTTGTACTTCGCTTATCCTGCCTCCATTTCCGGCGACTCCGTGTGGGTGGCTGTCGACGGTTATACTGCCGCTACCCCATTAGGGTTGGCTGCTAACGGCGGTTTGGAAGCGGTTTACAATGCCCATTATAGTTGGGTGCAAACCTTGTTCGGTTTCGAACCGGGTTGTTTGGGTGAAACCTCCACCATTGCAATCCTGATCGGAGCGGCATTCCTTTTATATACCCGTGTCGCTTCTTACCGCATTATGGCGGGCGTATTCTTGGGCATGGTGGCAACTTCATTGTTGTTTAATGTCATTGGCAGCGACACCAACCCGATGTTTGCTTTCCCTTGGTACTGGCATTTGACCGTCGGTGGTTTTGCCTTCGGTATGGTGTATATGGCGACAGACCCAGTTAGTGCCGCGATGACCAACACGGGGCGCTGGATATTTGGTGCCCTGGTCGGCGGTATGACCGTATTAATCAGAGTAGTGAACCCTGCGTTTCCAGAAGGTATTATGCTGGCAATTCTGTTCTCTAACATGTTCGCGCCTACGATTGATTACTTCGTCATCCAGGCCAATATCAGAAGAAGGATGAAACGCCATGCTTAATAACGAAACATTGAACCAGAATTACGAAAAATTTAAAGTTTACCGCGATAAGATATTGGCCTTAGGCAATGACAGTTTGGAAAAAACTATCGCCATTGCCTTGTCATTATGTTTGGTCTGTGCGGTTTTTGTCGCCTTTGCCGCGGTCGCCTTAAAACCGTTGCAAGTCAATAATAAAGAACTGGACATGAAGAAGAATATTCTTGATGTGGCAGGCCTGCTTGAACCAGGTAGTGATATTGATGCGGCCTTTGCCGAGAAGATTGAGCCCAAAATTGTTGATTTGGAAAGTGGTGAATACATCGATAGCATCAATGCTGCCGAATATGACCAACGTAAGGCGGCCAAAGACCCGGCGCAAAGCGTGGCGATTCCAAAAGATAAAGATATAGCCCATATCCGGATTAAGGCCAAATATGCAAAAGTGTTTTTAGTCAAAGAAAAGGGTGGCATCAAATCTATTATTTTGCCTATTAATGGTTATGGCTTGTGGTCTACCCTGTACGGTTTCCTATCTTTAGATCCCGACGGCCAGACTGTACAAAGCATCAACTTTTATGACCAAGCGGAAACTCCGGGACTGGGTGGCGAAGTGGTCAACCCTAACTGGCGTGCGTTGTGGAAAGGCAAAAAAGTCTATGCCGAAACCGACCAGCCTTCTCTTGAAAAAGGCTTAATTGCAGAAGCCGATGTGGGTGAGCCTGCATTGACCCTGATCAAGGGTGTGGTTGACAACAGCAAGCCCGGTTCACAATATCAGGTTGATGGCCTTGCCGGTGCAACTTTGACCAGTACGGGTGTTTCAAATCTGATCAGATATTGGATGAGCAAAGAAGGTTTTGCACCTTATTTGAGTAAAGTTAGAACAACGGTTAAAAGAGGTGTCTCATGAGTGCAGTACTGAATGATGAAACAAAAAAAGTATTGGTTGAGCCGTTAGTCAATAATAACCCGATCACCCTACAGGTTTTGGGGATATGTTCGGCGTTAGCGGTCACTTCGCAAATGTCAACTTCATTGATTATGGCGTTGGCGTTAACGTTGGTGACAGCGTTTTCCAGTGCGGCGATCAGCGCGATTAGGAACCATATCCCTAGCAGCATCCGCATTATCGTGCAAATGACGATTATTGCGTCATTGGTGATCGTGGTTGATCAAATTTTGAAAGCCTTTGCTTATGATGTCAGCAAGCAATTATCGGTATTCGTTGGTTTGATTATCACCAACTGTATCGTCATGGGCCGTGCCGAAGGCTATGCCATGAAAAACCCTCCCTTGGAGAGTTTCATGGATGGTATCGGTAACGGTTTAGGCTACAGCCTTATTTTGGTCATCGTCTCTTTTTTCCGTGAACTCTTTGGTTCCGGTAAATTGTTGGGCAATGAAGTTTTTCAATTGACCAAAGATGGTGGCTGGTATGACCCTAACGGCCTGATGTTATTGCCACCTAGCGCATTTTTCATCATCGGGTTGATCATCTGGGCTGTCCGTCAATGGAAACCGGAACAATCTGAAAAGGTGGAATATAAAATTATGGCGATTGCCCACGGTGAAGGAGGGCATCACTAATGGAAGCCTATATCAGTCTATTTGTAAAAGCCGTATTTATTGAAAATTTGGCACTGTCCTTCTTTTTGGGCATGTGCACATTTATTGCGGTGTCGAAAAAAATCTCCACGGCGATGGGTTTAGGGGTCGCTGTTATGGTGGTCCAAGCTATTACAGTCCCTGCCAATAATTTGGTTTACCACACCCTGCTGAAAGAGGATGCTTTGTCTTGGATAGGCATTAAGGGCGTGGACTTGAGCTTTTTGGCTTTATTAAGCTGCATTGGCATGATTGCGGCCTTGGTGCAAATTCTGGAAATGATTTTAGATAAGTTCTTTCCGGCTTTGTACTCAGCCTTGGGTATCTTTTTACCTTTGATCACTGTGAACTGCGCCATCTTAGGGGGTAGTTTGTTCATGATTGAGCGTGATTACAACTTCGGCGAAAGTGTCACTTACGGAATTGGAAGTGGCCTAGGTTGGGCGTTAGCCATTACCGTCATGGCGGGCGTTCGCGAAAAACTCAAATACAGTGATATTCCAGCAGGTTTGCAAGGCTTGGGTATCACCTTTATTACTGCGGGTCTGATGTCGCTTGGCTTCATGGCTTTCTCTGGAATCCAACTATAGGAAGGTGTCGTAATGTTGGAAATTATTTTAGGCATTATTATTTTCACGGGTTTCGTGATTGCATTGGTATTTCTCATTATCGGTGCCAAAAGCAAATTGGTTGCCGCAGGCGATGTGGAAATTCTGATCAATGATGAAAAGAAAATCTATGTGCCTGTAGGGTCGAAGTTATTAGGGGCATTGGCTGACAATGGCCTGTTTGTTTCGTCAGCTTGTGGCGGCGGCGGCACTTGTGCGCAATGCCGGGTTAAAGTCCATTCTGGTGGCGGCGATATTTTGCCAACCGAGACGTCCCATATCACTAAACGTGAAGCGGCAGAAGGCGAACGCCTGTCTTGCCAAGTGACGGTTAGAAACAACATGTCCATTGAAGTTGAAGACGATGTGTTCGGTGTGAAAAAATGGGAATGCACGGTTAAATCTAACCAAAACGTTGCGACATTCATTAAAGAATTGGTTTTGGATTTGCCAGAAGGCGAAGCGATTAACTATCGTGCGGGTGGTTATATTCAAATAGAATGCCCGCCGCATGTGGTCAAATACAGCGACTTTGACGTAGAAGAGCGTTTCCGCGACGATTGGGACAAATTCAATTTATGGCGTTACGTCTCTACAGTTAAAGAACCTGCCTTGCGTGCTTATTCTATGGCTTCTTATCCTGTGGAAAAAGAAATCATGCTGAACGTCCGTATCGCGACCCCGCCACCACGCGCACCAGAAAATGTACCGCCAGGTATCATGTCTTCGTACATTTTTAGTTTGAAACCAGGCGACAAATGTATCGTTTCAGGCCCTTATGGTGAATTCTTTGCCAAAGAAACTGATGCTGAAATGGTGTTTATCGGTGGTGGTGCAGGTATGGCGCCTATGCGCTCGCATATTTTCGACCAATTACGTAGGTTGGGGTCGAAACGAAAGATCACCTTCTGGTATGGCGCACGTAGCAAGCGTGAAATGTTCTATGTGGAAGATTTCGATATGTTGGCGCGGGAAAATGAAAACTTCACATGGCATGTCGCATTATCCGACCCATTGCCTGAAGACAACTGGGATGGTTACACGGGATTTATCCATAACGTCGTGTATGAAAACCACCTGAAAAACCATCCGGCTCCGGAAGATTGTGAGTTTTACATGTGCGGCCCTCCGATCATGAACAGCTCGGTTATCAAAATGCTGTTGGATTTAGGTGTGGAACCTGAAAACATCATGTTGGACGACTTCGGCGGCTAAGCCAAAATATCCTCTTCTGGAATCAATTTTCAGAAGGGGATTTTTCTTTATGACGGATTCAGTACCTGTTCATTGTCATAGATTAAATTCAGTAAGGCTTCGGCGTCTACCCGTAATTATTGGATCAGGATTATCTATGAGCATCACCAAATTACTCCCTTTACTGGCCTGTTTATTGTTTTCGCCCCCCATTCTAGCCTTGCGTTGCGGGCATGAATTGGTCGACCTTGGCGACAATAAAAATGATGTGCTTGATAAGTGCGGCGAGCCAGAATCAATTGATAGCCATATTGAAAGGAGGGGGGCGAGCAATTATGCAAACGCCAGAAATGGGCTACATTCTCCAGGCACCTCAATAGGTTATGGGCAGCAGCAATACATTGAAGTCGATGTGTTGGTTGAAGAATGGGTGTATGATTTTGGCCGTAGACGTTTACGGCAGTATCTCCGTTTTGAGAATGGCAGGTTAAGGGAAATTAAAACCTTAAATCGTGGTCGTTGAAGGACGCAGCCAGAACATTTAAATTTTTTGAGGATAAGGCAATGACTTATTTTTTAGTCACATTTTTTTTTATGTTGGTTGTGGTCGGCTTGATGGCAATCGGCGTGATATTTGGCAGAAAAGCCATTAAAGGATCCTGTGGCGGGGTCAACAGCAATTGTGTCTGCGTCGAGAAATGCGACAAACGCAAAAAACTGGAAGCAGAAGGACGTGCTTGAGTTTGGTTAGCCTTTATTGGCATGATTATGAAACTTTCGGTATCGACCCGCAGCGTGACCGGGCCGCCCAATTCGCAGGTTTACGTACCGATGCTGAATTAAATATTATCGGTAAGCCATTTGTTGTTTATTGCCGGCCTGTGGCGGATAGCCTTCCCCGTCCTGATGCTTGTTTGATTACTGGTATCACCCCCCAAATAGCCGAACAAAAAGGAGTTTGTGAAGCTGAATTTGTCCATTTGATCCATGCCCAATTGGCACAGCCAAATACCTGTTCCTTAGGTTATAACAGCATCCGTTTTGATGATGAGGTGACCCGGAACTGCCTGTACCGCAATTTTTATGATGCCTATGCACGGGAATGGCAAAATGGTAATTCCCGTTGGGATATGATTGATGTGGTAAGGGCGGCTAGGGCCTTACGCCCTGAAGGGATCGAATGGCCTATTGATGGGCAAGGCAAACCGAGTTTCCGGCTAGACCAATTGACCGTGGCGAATGGCATCGCCCATGATAACGCCCATGACGCACTTGCCGACGTTTATGCAACGATTGCCATTGCCAAACTAATTAGGGGCAAACAACCCCGCTTGTATCAATTTCTTTGGGAGCATAGAGTCAAGAATGAAGCATTGAAATTGCTCAAATTGGGCAGTTTCTGTCCTGTCGTGCATGTGTCCGGTAAATATCCGGCCATTAGGCACTGTCTCGCCATTGTCCTGCCTATTTGCCCGCACCCCAGTAATGTTAACGGCATCATCGTCTATGATTTGTCAATTGATCCTGCCCCCATGCTGGCCTTGCCGGCGGACGCGATACGCCAACGGATTTTTACCGCCAATGATGATTTGCCGGAAGGGATTAGTCGGATACCGTTAAAAACAGTGCATCTCAACAAATGTCCGGTATTGGCCCCCATTTCGGTGATAAGGCCAGAGGATGCCGAACGCCTGCAGCTTGATTTGGACGTATGTTATGCAAATATTGCCGCGATTAAAGCGGTGCCGGAATTGCCTGTAACATTAGCGGAGGTGTTTGCTGATAAAAGTTATGCCGGGGAAATGCCAGACCCTGATTTGGCAATTTATAGCGGCGGGTTCTTTTCCGATGCAGATAAACGGCAAATGGCTAAAATTACACGCTTGTCACCGGAAATTTTGGCAACCACCTCATTTAAGTTTAACGATGCGCGTTTGCCTGAGATGTTGTTCCGGTATCGGGCGCGAAATTATCCAGAAACATTAAGCCTGGAAGAGTCGCAAAAATGGAAAGTTTTTTGTCTCAGCCGTTTGCTGGGAGATGAAGGCAATGGACTAACGCTGAAAGGCTATTTCCAGCAATTGCAGGAATTAAAGAATGATACCAATGCAAACCATGAAATTATTGATGCTTTGAATAAGTACGCGCTCGATAAAATACTTTCCCTGGGTTTGGCCCCAGAGGATTTGGTTTCGAGGTAGGGCATCAAAAGTAACGTTGCTTGATGGCCTGTGCCAATTGATGCACGGCCATGGCGTATTTGTTGCTGTTGTTATAGCGTTTAATGACTTTGAAATTACCGTAAACCCGCCAATATTGGCTGCCCTCATAAGTGCTGAGTTCGATTACCGCAGGGTCGTTAGACGGGCTGGTCTGATTGGTCACCGTTTGGTTATATTTCCAGCCACTGCGGGAAAAATAATGCGCGACACTGCCAATGGCGTCTTCGGGATGCCAAATATCACGGCGGCCATTGTTATCAAAGTCAACCGCCAGTTTCCGGAAACTGCTGGGCATAAACTGTCCCAAACCCATTGCACCTGCCCATGAGCCGACGGGTTGGCGGGGTTCATAACCTTCTTCACGGGTCATCAGCAAGAAATTTTCCAGTTCTGTGGTAAAAAATTTCTCCCGCCTATGGGTATCAAAAGCTAAGGTTGTCAAAGCATCAAAAATACAGGTTTTACCAATATTTTTGCCAAAATAAGTCTCCACGCCGATGATGGCGACAATATATTCAGGGTCGACACCAAATTTTGCGCTAGCCCTATCAACAGCATCCGCATGGTCACGCCAAAATTCCACCCCGTTGCTGATATGCGCTTCGGTCAGGAATTTGTTGCGGTAACGGGTCCAACTCCCTAAATGTGGTTTTGTCGGCCCGGTGGAAGGGGGAGGGGTTTCAAGGCGTATCACCGAGTCGAGACGGCGGGCTTGGGAAAATAAGCCATTTAGATAGCTTTCCGAAAAGCCATGTTTACTGACCATGTGCCGGATAAAGTTTTGTACGGAATAATAACCGGCGTAAGTGCCCGTTAAAGATGGGGCTGAATAGCCATCGAAATTTCCCCTAGGGGTATTGAAATTATTGTAATCTTCAATGGCTTGCGCGCGTGGTTCAGGGATAGGCTTGATCTTGATAGTTTGCGGTGTTTGGCTAGCCTGTTGGACGGGGGCGCTGGAACAAGCGGTCAATAAAATGACAACAAGTGCTTGTAAAGTGAATTTATGGGTCATGGTAGCTACGGGAACCTCTTAAGTTACTTTGAAATCTCTAGTTTTTGGTGAATTTTGGGGATGTTCACACTGCATTAGATGATAATTACAATTTTACTAAGAACCTAGTAGAATACCTAAGATTATGTTGTAGGAAAATGACAGCATTAAATAATAGATGATTAAACTGTTTTTTTGAAAGAAATCCACGTTGTTGGATTGATTTTTAAAATAAATATAACTCGATTGAAATCGACAAAACATGTTTATTGAGGTGAGCGTGGAGCTAAGTGGTGCACAAATTCTGGTTCAAAGCCTTAAAGACGAAGGCGTTGAATATATTTTTGGTTATCCGGGTGGGGCGGTGTTGCATCTATATGATGCCATTTTCCAACAAGATGCCGTCAAACATATCCTTGTCCGTCATGAACAAGGCGCGACCCATGCGGCCGATGGTTATGCGCGTGCCACCGGTAAACCGGGTGTGGTTTTGGTCACGTCAGGGCCAGGGGCAACCAATGCGGTGACCGGGATAGCCACGGCATACATGGATTCCATTCCTATGGTCATCATTTCCGGGCAAGTGCCATCACCTGTGATTGGCAGTGATGCGTTCCAGGAAGTGGATATGGTGGGGATTACCCGCCCGTGCGTAAAACATAATTTTTTGGTCAAGGATGTCACCAAGTTGGCGGAAACGGTTAAAAAAGCATTTTATGTCGCCACTACAGGCCGCCCAGGCCCGGTAGTTGTGGATATCCCTAAAGACATTACTGACCCTAATATCAAAGTACCTTATAAATACCCTAAAAAAGTCACCATCCGTTCTTATAATCCGGCGGTCAATGGCGATAAGGAACAGGTCAAAAAAGCGGTGGATTTGTTGATGGCCGCCCACAAGCCCGTGATTTATTCGGGCGGTGGCGTGGTGTTAGGTGAGGCCAGCAAAGAATTGACCGAATTCAGCCAATTGCTCGGCTATCCAATAACCAACACCTTGATGGGCTTGGGTGCGTATCCGGCGACTAACAAGCAATTTATCGGCATGTTAGGGATGCATGGCACGTATGAAGCCAACATGGCGATGCATGAGAGTGATTTGATCATTGCCGTTGGCGCGCGTTTTGATGACCGCGTCACCGGCAAGTTGGACATGTTCTGCCCGTATGCCAAAATCATCCATATAGATATTGACCCTGCGTCAATCTCTAAGACAGTCAAGGTGGATGTGGCCATTGTCGGCGAAGTCAAAAATGTCCTTGAGCAAATGATCACGCTGATCAAAGACCATAAGGCCAAGCCCCAGAAAAAGGCCTTAGAAGCATGGTGGCAGCAGATTGGCCAATGGCGGGCGGTTGAGTGTTTGGAGTTTGACCGTGAAAGCCCGTTGATCAAACCGCAATTTGTTATTGAACAGTTATATGCCGTCACTAAAGGCGATGCTTATGTGACTTCAGATGTGGGCCAACATCAAATGTGGGCGGCGCAATATTACAAATTTGACAAGCCGCGCCGCTGGATCAACTCAGGTGGTTTGGGGACGATGGGCTTTGGTTTGCCCGCCGCCATCGGTGTCAAGTTGGCGTTCCCTGATGCGGATGTGGCCTGTGTCACAGGCGAGGCCAGCATACAAATGTGCATACAGGAATTGTCCACCGCCCTGCAATATAAAACCCCCATTAAAATCATTAATTTAAACAACCGTTACATGGGTATGGTCAGGCAATGGCAAGAGTTTTCTTATGAAAGCCGTTATTCCCATTCCTATATGGACACCATCCCGGAATTTGTCAAGCTGGCGGAAGCGTACGGGCATGTCGGGATGCGCGTTGAGAGGCCGGAAGATGTACGTGCCGCATTGGAAGAAGCCTTTGCCTTGAAAGACCGTACCGTGTTCCTGGACATTATCACCGACCGGACTGAAAACGTTTATCCGATGATTGAAGCGGGCAAAGGCCATCATGACATGAAATTAAGGGTTGCTACAGGGACTTCAACTGACAGGGAGTTAGCATAATGAGGCATATTATTTCGATTTTGATTGAAAACGAATCCGGTGCATTATCACGGGTTGCCGGCCTCTTTTCGGCCCGCGGTTACAATATTGAGTCCTTGAATGTGGCGATCACCGAAGACCCTAGTTTATCGAGGATGACTTTGGTCACGAGCGGGAGCGAACAGGTGGTTGAACAAATCATCAAGCAGCTTAACAAGCTAATTGATGTAGTCAAACTAATTGATTTTGCAGAAAATACCCATATCGAGCGCGAGCTGATGATGGTCAAGGTCAAAACCACTGACCATACCCGTAATGAGATACGCAGCCTTGCGGAAATTTTCCGGGGTAAGGTCCTTGATGTGACGGCAAGCACTTATGTGATTGAAGTGACCGGGCCTTCTGAAAAGTTGGATGCTTTTGTTGCGGCAATAGCCCAAGAAACCATCCTTGAAGTTGTCCGTTCGGGCCCAACGGGTATTTCCAGGGGCGAGAAAGGTTTAAGCCTTTAACCGCCATAAATTTTTTACAAACTGAAAACCATAAAGACAGGAAAAAACATGCAAGTTTATTACGACAAAGATGCCGACTTATCTATCATCAAAGCCAAAAAAGTGGCCATCATCGGTTACGGTTCACAAGGGCATGCCCACGCACTCAACCTGAAAGAATCAGGTGTTGAAGTGATTGTAGGTTTGCGTGCGGGTTCACCCTCCGTGGCTAAAGCGCAAGCGTGTGGTTTGGTGGTCATGGATGTTGCGGAAGCAGTGGCTGCTGCTGATATTGTCATGATCTTGACACCTGATGAATTCCAAGCGCAATTATACAAAAACGAAATTCTGCCTAACATTAAACAAGGTGCGGCCTTGGCTTTTGCACATGGTTTTTCAATCCTCTACAACCAAGTCGTGCCACGCGCCGATTTGGATGTCATCATGATCGCACCTAAAGCCCCTGGGCACACTGTACGCTCAGAATTTGTCCGGGGCGGTGGCGTGCCCGATTTGATTGCGGTGCAACAGGATGCTTCGGGTACCGCCAAAGCCATTTGTTTGTCTTACGCTTCAGCCATTGGCGGCGGACGTTCTGGCATTATTGAAACGACTTTCCGTGATGAGGCAGAAACGGATTTGTTCGGTGAACAAGCGGTACTGTGTGGCGGTGCGGTTGAATTGATTAAAGCCGGTTTCGAAACCTTGGTGGAAGCCGGTTACGCCCCAGAAATGGCGTATTTCGAGTGCTTGCATGAACTGAAATTGATTGTCGATCTGATGTATGAAGGTGGCATTGCCAACATGAATTACTCGATCTCCAACAACGCCGAATACGGCGAATATGTGACCGGCCCTAAAGTCATCAATGAAGAAAGCCGTTGGGCGATGCGTGAAGCGCTGAAAAACATCAGAAATGGTGAATACGCCAAACAATTCATCATGGAAGGCGCAACCAATTATCCGGAAATGACCGCCAAACGCCGTCTGAATGCCGAGCATCCGATTGAAGTGGTTGGTGCACAATTGCGTAGCATGATGCCGTGGATTAAAGCCAACCAAATCGTTGACAAAAGCAAAAATTAATCGGATTTGGCACGGCTATGATGGTAATAGGCTATTTATTGGAAAGGCATTTTTCCTTTAGTCATTTAGGATTGGGCCTAAATGGGCTGAGCCATCAGGCTAGCTGCCTCACACGGTAAATTGATTAAACCGTCGCGTATTTCTTTAGAGGGGGACGCGACGGTTTTTTTGGTTTACAAGGCCATGAAATATATCCCGCATCGCCCTTTCGACCTCGTTTTATCGTTTTATATGAAAATAGCCCCGACAGTTATATTTATCGCCCTGCTGGCCATTTTATTGGGCTGGTCAATTAACCGGCCTCAAGATGTTGGGCCAGATGTGCCTCAAGGTAAGCTGAATAGCCTTTCTTTTGCGCCTTTTTGGGAAGGGCAAGGGCCTATGGATGAAATTTTTCCTACGGTTGCGCAACTTGATACAGATTTGCGCCTTATGAGTGAAAAAACGCACTCCATACGCACTTATGCCAGTGGCGAAGGCACAATGCCCGAAATCCCCCAATTGGCGCGTAAATATGGTTTGACGATGATACAAGGCGCGTGGTTGGGCGGTATAAAAAAAGGCAATAAACTGGAAATCGATGAGCTGATCCGTTCCGCTAATGCTAATCCGGATGTCGTCAAGCGGGTGATCGTTGGTAACGAAGTGTTGCTGCGGGGAGATCTGGAACCGGAAGAACTGATCCAATATATTAGGGCGGTCAAGCAAGCGGTCAAACAGCCCGTTTCGTACGCCGATGTATGGTCAATGTATATGAAATACCCGGAACTCATTAATGAGGTGGATTTCATAACCATCCATATCTTGCCTTATTGGGAAGATGAACCCATTCCTGTCGATGCGGCTCCGGCGCATATAGAACGCATTTATAAGCACGTCCAACAAGAAGCCCAAGCAATCGCGCCTAATAAGCCTATTCTGATCGGCGAGTCAGGTTGGCCTAGCGAAGGCCGTCAACGTGGACTGGCTGTGCCTAGCGTGGTTAATGAAGCGAAATTTATTCGTGGATTAATTGCCGTGGCCAATGCGAACGGATTTGATTACAACATCGTTGAGGCGATTAATCAATCGTGGAAAAGCGAACTGGAAGGGGTGGTTGGTGCCAATTGGGGGCTATTTTCAGTCGATAGGCAAGAAGTGTTTCCGTTAACGGGTAAGGTGTACGAAAATCCCCTGTGGTACAAAGCCTGGGCGATTGCCGCAACTATTTTTGTTTTTGTGGTTGCGGTGTTCCGGAAACCTTTGCAGGCCTTGCCTTTCTTGCCAATGGCGGGTTTATTGGTATTTTTGCAAATCTTTGCCTTGCTATGGGTTAATCAAGCCGAACTTCTGTGGTACACCAGCTATACACTTTGGCAGCGCATGTTCACTTTATTGGTCGTAGGGCTAAATGCCATTCTAGCCGGCTTGATTGTCCAAAATGGCTATGCTTGCTCGGCAAAACTGGAGATTAACCAGAAATATGCAGGATACTTATATCAGCTATATTTATTGTTTTATGGGTTTGCGATATTCAAAACCTTTAGCCTGGCTGTTAATGGCCGTTATATTAGCTTCCCCCTACTGACTGCAAGTGTCCCAGTTATTGGGATTTTGGGCTTGATACTGGTACGCTATTTTTCAGCGCATAAAAGCCTAAGCGAAGCCATGGCCTTTGAATGGCTGCCTACGAATTTCAAGAAGTATCCCGGACGCCATAAATGGTTGGCCCGCGCGTTAATTGGCACGGGGTTTATGTTGGTCATTGGCGAGGCGCTTGCTTTTTTTCAAAGCCGCGACCTTATTCTTGCTTATCCCGAAGTTGGCAAAAGGCTAGCCACTTCGCTTAGTTTTACTATGGGCAATATCCAGTTAGTGCAATGGCTGCTTTGTTTGGTTGTCCTGGCTTTGCCTTTTGCGGTTAGTAGGGGCGAAAGCGAAATTGTTGGGCGATGAGCTTATGGCGCTACCGTCAGTCATTTTGACGGTAGCTGCTTTAATTAAGCATTAACCTGGGCGATCCAGTCTTGCAGGTTATAATAATTGGTTATCCTGGCGACTTTGTTATCGCGGATTTCAAAAAAGGCACCAGCTGGTAAGCGGTATTTTTGCCCTTGTGCCATAGGCAATCCTTCGTCTGTTTGCAGGTATTCGCCAAGCACAATAAATTCAGCGGCTGCGCGGCTGCCGTCAGCTGTGGACATGATGACCATATCGACCAATCGCTCTTTGTAGTTGTGGTTCATGCAAGCCATAAATTGGGTGAACGCTTCCTTGCCAATTTCGCGCTTCCCTTGATTGATGTCATGGATTACGTCGTCGGTGAGCAAATTTAGAAAAGTTTCCATGTCGTTGTTGTTAAATGCGGCATAGTATTGTTCTATAAGGTTTATGGTGTTTTCATTCATAAATTGTTCCGTTATCAAAAGCTTGTTAAGAGCGCATATTTTATAATTAATTGCCGGATGGCCTTTGATTATTTTGCTAATGGCTTAAATGCGCCAATTTAACAAGCGATTTTATTGGTCAACAAGCTTGTAAAATGATAATTTAGAACTATTCTCTAACCATATTCGATGATGCAATTAAATATGACCGTTAATACTGACTTCATTTTTTGTAAGGACGAGAATAAAAATAAGCCCTTGCAAGGGGTTAATTTTTTCTGTTTGGAAGAAGCGAATATGCTCTGGTCGCCAGAGTTATTAAATTATGCTGATTTTTTGGAAAAATTGGTTTTCCGTATTGCCAGAAAACCTAAAGTGTTGATTTCCCATTTGCAACGGATATATTTTTGTTTCCATAAAGATTTAAATGAACAGCTTTTTGCTGCTATTGTTGATTTTTTGGTAATATTAAACAGAAGGGGGCAGGCTATCAGCTGGCGGGTCTTGGTGGGTGCAAAATCCCGTTTGAATGCTGAACAATTTAAGGCTATCAAAGATTTTTTAAAAGACGAACATGCCAATGCGAATTTAATTGCCGGTAATCAGTATTCGATTTTTACTAAAGGGATTTTAAGCAAAAATATTATGATCAACTATATGGATAAACCGGACGTGCTTGATTATGACCCTTTAGAAATAGCCCGGGACCACATCGAATATAGCCAATTGGAAGAAGCCAAGCGTGTGCTTGAGAAAGCAATATTAAAACAACCTACAAGATTTGAATTGCATCATGAGCTGTTAGCACTCTATCAATCTACTCGTGACCCAGATGGATTTTATAAAATGTTTGATGAATTAAAACAATCGGGTTCCGAAATAATTGATGAATGGAATCAATTGAATCATTTATTTAAAGGTCGAAATAGCAATGGATAAAAACAAAAATCCATTAAAAGTTGCGTTGCACGGGATGAATGAACGCAGTTATAAAATGATGGCAATGTATTTGCAGGGGCCTTGTAAAGGCGTCGCATTTGTAGTCGGTAACAATAACGCAGAGCTTGATATTATTGATGCGGATTCGGTTGATGGACAGAAGTTATTGCGTGAGAATGCCGAAAAAGGATCAGCTAGACCCGTAATTATTTTATCCCTTAATGATGAGCATCCATTTGAAAATGTTCTCTGTGTCAAAAAACCTGTAAAAACCGATGATATGCTTTCTGCCCTTGCTAAAGGGCGAGCCTTGCTTGAACAATGTACAAAGTCACCGGCAATGGGTTCAGTTGGCTTGCTTGAAGGCAATGATCCATATCAAGCTCCAGCAAATAACGCTGAGGAGCTTGTTGAAGATGAACAGCCTGTCCTTAAAAAATATGTCATAGATTCTGACGAACAGAGAAAAACCTCCAAACACCAAGCTGCGATGCAGCTAAACGAAAAAGGTTTTGGCGCTTTTATTGGTAATGTTACGGGTATTGATGTAAACGACCCTAAGCAATTTGCCAAAGCCCACTATAACCCTAATGATTATTTTCAAGGCTACGTTGAATCAGCTTTTAAAGTCAGCCGAGAAAAGGGTCAAAACAGGCAGCTAAATTCAGGCTGGAATCCTTTGGTTATTTTTCCTGGAAATAATGAGGTGTGGCTTGATGTCGATGAGAGCCAAGTAAGGGCGTTTTCTGGATTGGCCATTAAAAATACATTAGGTTCAAAGATGTCAGTCACTCCGCTAAGCCAAGAAATTTCAGCAAAGGAGGACATGTCGTTGGAAAGGTTTCATAGTATGGATGCTTTCCTGTGGAAAGTGGCTTGTTGGGCATCAAAGGGCCGCTATCCAGCTACCATTGATATTAAAAAACCCGTTTATCTGAAAAGTTGGCCAAATTTTACCCGTTTATTGGTTACGCCCCATGCGTTACGTATTGCGGCCTTATTGATTCAAGGGCCTAGAACTTTACCAAATATTGCAGAAGTTCTTAACATTAAGCCACAGTATGTGTTTGTGTTCATTAGTGCGGCTTGTTCTTTAGGTATAGCAGGCCAAGTGAGAAGAGAAGTTGACGAATTAGTACAGTCACCTGAAATCAAACCTAACAAAAACCAAGGTTTGCTGAGTCGGATTCTCAGTACACTGCTTGGCAAGAAAGCATAGCGGAATCTATATATCAATATGAGTCAGTATAAAATTATTTTTACCGGGCCAGTAGGTGCCGGCAAAACTACAGCTATTAATTCAATCAGTGATGTGCCACCGATAAAAACTGATGCATCGGCGAGCGATATGGCTAAAACACGGAAAGCATCGACAACTGTTGCCATGGATTATGGTATTATGAATTTGCCGGGTGGCGAGAAGCTCCACCTTTACGGTACGCCTGGGCAAGAGCGTTTTGATTTTATGTGGGATATACTTGTTACAGGCGGCATTGGTTTAGTCCTGTTATTAGACAATACCCGGGCTGACCCCTTTCTCGACATGAAATTCTTCCTCGACACCTTTGACAAGTTTATTTCAGAAACAACTGTGGCAATCGGTGTTACTCAAATGGATTTAAGCGCGAAGCCAACTATCGATGATTACCATATCCAACTAAACGCTTTAGGATTAAAACCCCCTGTTTTTGCTGTGGATGCTAGGGTAAAAAGTGATGTCTCTTTGTTAATTCAAGCTTTATTATATACATTAGATCCTGGGTTAGAGGGATAGTTATGATTAGTGACTATTCTTTAACCGAGGGGCTCTATTTATATCCCACCCCAGCTGGTGCGTATTACGCTGTCTCATCGTTGGAAACTGATAAGCCTCGACAGTTTTTAAGGAAATTGCTTTTACAGCCTAAAACTCATGCCCTTAGTATTGAAAATTTGCAGCATTTGATGAATCAAAATGATGAAGAAAAATGCTTGGAGCTTTTGCACCATTGTCAAAAACTACGTTGGGTCCAAGGGTTAAATGAACCATTGGAATATCCATCTGGAGCATTGGAAGATATTTTGCCCGGATTATTAAGTAAAATTTCTGAAAACGGTAAGATTTTGCTTGCAGAAAGACAAGGCTTTTATCTCGCAACCCATGGGTTCCCCCATGAGGTGGCTGAAGAATTGTCGGCATTAAGCGCAGAAATTGCGACTGTCCATGATAGGCGCGCCGGGTTATTGGTCAATAATATGGGCTTAATGAGCCAGGCGTGGTCTATAGTTGATGTTTTTGGAAACAGTGAGGTGGGTTTTTGGCCACTGTTTATCTCTAATAACCGATTTGTCATTGCTATTTATGGGATACCTCATTTTAATCAAGCCGAGTTTGTTTCTTTGGTTTGGGCATTAAGCATACGTTATGCAACAAAGGAGAGTTAATTTGAACGTTAACATTACATTTTTGAAAAGAAAAAGAGGAAATTGAATATGCGTGCAAATATGTTGACTTCTGTATTGACAGAACTTAACGGTACATCGGCTGATATTGAAGCATCGGGAATCATATCCACCGATGGTTTGATGATAGCCTCTGTTTTACCAGCTTCAATGGATGAGGATAGGGTAGGGGCTATGAGCGCCGCTATGCTTTCTTTGGGGGACAGAACTGCCCAAGAATTGGCCAGAGGGACATTGGAACAAGTTTTGATAAAAGGTGCCAATGGTTATGTATTAATGACCTATGCAGGCTCAGAATCTGTATTGACCGTTTTGGCGAAACCTAATGCTAAATTAGGTTTGATATTTCTTGATGTCAAACGTGCGGCCGCCAGTATTGCTGACTTCCTGTAAGATTTTTGAAAATGTTAGATTTTAAACCGGAAGATATTGTCGGTGACTATAAGGAAGCTGTACTTGACCTCTATGGCGGATTACGTAGATTGGTTTTCTACACCGAGATAGAAATCCCTTATCCTGATGGCAAACTTATTGTGTCGACAACTGACAAAAATGGCTTTATCACGCACGTCAATAAGGCTTTTGTGGAGATGTCCGGTTATAGCGAGGATGAATTGATTGGTTCACCACATTCGATTTTGAGGCATCCCGACATGCCATCCGTAGCTTTTAAAGATTTGTGGGATACTGTTAATAGAGGCGAGCATTGGCAAGGAATTGTTAAAAATTTACGCAAGGACGGAGCCTATTATTGGGTTAAAGCGACCGTTATCCCTAATATCAGACAAGGTAAAATTGTCAGTTATACCTCGGTGCGGCGTAAGCCATCACGCACCAAAGTCGAAGAATGTACAAAGCTTTATGCTTCCTTGAAATAACCAATAAATATGACTTTTCAATTTACAGTCAGCCCGGATTTTTCCCCCGATCATATTTCTGGGTGGTATATATTCAATACTTGGCTACAAAAACAGACTGGCCAAGGCATTCACTTGGAAATGTACAATAATTTTCAAACGCAAAGGGTTGCAATTGAAAATGACGCGGTGGATTTGATTTATGCCAATCCTTTTGATGCGGCCATGTTAGTCCGTAACAAAGGTTTTTCCCCATTAGTTAAGCCGTTTGGCGTTTCTGATGAGGCAATTATCGTTGTCAATGCCGATAGCCAGATACTTGATGTTGCAGACTTTGGCCCAGGGACAAAGATCGCCTCTACTGATGACCCGGATGTTCTGCTGATGGGTATGATTATGTTGGAACCTGCGGACTTGAATGTGCAGAATTCGGTAAAAATAGGCTGTGATTCCTATATTTTGGTTGCAAAACAGTTGCTTCAAGGTAATTCTGATGTGGGTATTTTTCTTGCCGAAGCTTATGACAATTTATCCAATATGGTAAAAAGTAGGCTAAAGGTTCTTGTTAGAAGTGAGATTAGCGTGATCCACCACTGTTTGATGATTGGCCCCAAGCTATCTCCTAGAAAGCAGGAAATACAGGATTTATTGGTCGGAATGGATATGACTGACAAAGGGAGGGAGGTATTAAAAAGCCTTGGATTTTCTGGCTGGGTCAAGGTAGGGGAAGAAGAGACGGAATTTATGATCGATTTAATGGATGCCTTATCTGTATAGCCCCGGACTTTTATGCTAGCGTCTAATTGCATAAATCCTTGTCATACATAAAAGCAATCTAATCAATGTGATGTCTGAAAATAGTGATGGTTATTTTTGTAACCAAGCACTCGTTTAAGTGCGGCAAGTCCGTTTGTTAGGGAAATGGCAACTAAAGCAACTGCCTTTGCCAAGTTCACTGGTTATCTTCAACGTGGCCTCATGCCGCATCAGCACATGTTTAACAATAGCTAAGCCTAAACCTGTTCCTGGGACTTTATTCCGGCGTTTGTTTTCAACCCGATAAAACCGTTCTGTAACTCGGGGAATATCTGAGGCCGATATGCCTTCGCCAAAATCCTCCACCTCTAAAATGGTTTCATCTTTCCCCTGATACCAACGTACTTTTACGACGGAATCATCAGGCGAATATTTTAGCGCATTGCCTAACAGGTTAGTAAATGCGCTACGCAAGTCCTGTTCTTCACCGTAGAGAAATGCCGCCGTTTCCAAGGTTAGCTCAATACGTCTCGAAGCGTTTTCCATCGTATCACCTTCTTTACAAATCTGGCTTAATAAAGCAGGTACATCAATACATTGCGTTTTTTTCTGTTGGGTTTCAAGGCGTGTCAATAATAGCAAATCATCAACGAGATGCTGCATGCGCTCAGTTTGCCCCAGCATTTCTTTAAAAGAATTGGTAAGTAACGGTGAAGTATCGTCGTCCATATCTTGCAATGTTTCCAGATAACCTTTAAGTACGGTTAGTGGCGTCCTCAATTCATGCGAAACATTAGCCACAAAATCCTTGCGCATAGTTTGCATTTTTTTCAACTGGGTGACATCTTGCGCTAACAGTAAGCGTAACCCCGAACCATAGGAAATGACCCGAACTTCAAGGGTGACACGGTTATTTAGAGGGGATGGCAGGATCACAGGTTCGCTATAATTGCCTGATTTGAGATAACGGATAAAGTCAGGGAAGCGGACTAGATTTACGATACGCTGGCCTTTATCAGCTTGTTGCAGGCCTAAAACTTGCCGTGCCGCCTTGTTTGCCCATTCGATCTCGTCATTGCCCCGCAAGACCACCGCCGCGTCAGGTAAGGCTTCGGTCGATTGACGGAACTGCTCGATCATTTTCCGTAATTTCTTCTTACGCCGTTTGTCGCTCTTTTTGATACGATAAATATGGTAATAAATTTCTTCCCAAATCCCTGTTGTTTTAGGGTACAGCCCTTTGCCACCAGCGCTTATCCAAAGTTCAAAGCGACGGATTTGTAGGAATTGGCAGGCCAACAAAAATAGGGTTGCCATAAATAGGGCAGGGAAAATCAGGCCTGTTATTGTACCGATTATGAAGGCCGCTATCAGCAGCAGTGCGGCGGAAATGAATTCTTTATGCCAAACACCCACAAAGCTTACTCCATTAGTGAAAACCGATATCCGAAGCCGCGTACCGTTTGTACGAGGTCTTCTCGCCCATGTTCCCCTAGAATTTTCCTTAAGCGGCGGATATGCACATCTATCGTCCGCTCTTCAATATAAACGCTACGTCCCCACACTTGGTCGAGCAATTGGGTCCGGCTATACACTTTATCCGGGTGGGTCATAAAAAATTGCATCAAACGGAATTCAGTGGGGCTCACTTCCAATTGTTTGTCGCCAATGCTTAGCCTATGCTGTTCGGTATCAAGAACTAAATCGCCAAGGGCGATTTGGGCCAGCCCTTGTATTTTGCCGCTACGCCGTAATACCGCACGGATCCGGGCGACTAATTCTTTGGGAGAAAATGGTTTGGTAATGTAATCGTCCGCGCCTATTTCTAGCCCCCTGACCTTATCTTCCTCTTCACCACGGGCGGTTAGCAAAATAATAGGCAGATCCCGGTAGACAGGCTCCTTTTTTAAGCGCCTAGCCCATTCCACTCCGCTAATACCAGGCAACATCCAGTCCAAGAGGATTAAATCAGGTGAAAGGTCATCTAAAACCTTTTGTGCGTCTTCCGCATCAACGGCTGCGATAGATTTAAATCCGGCCTGTTCAAGCACCATCAGCAACATGCCCCGGATGGCATCTTCATCTTCAACAACAAGAATATTTAGTCTCGACATAAGTGATATGGCTAAAAATTAAATGGTTATATCGTAACAATTTAGACATGGCTTTTTAATGACAAAAGTGATGCCAATATGAGTGGGTATAGGTTTGTAGTGGCCGGTAACTAGAATTGGTTATTTGATCACCACTGTGTGTAAGGCTTCCAAATTGGCGCTGCTATATTCATTGAAGGCTTTGTCTTGATGTTCGATAAACAATGCCGCTATGCCCGCCTCATTGGCGGCCTTGATGCCTGCCACCCGGCCCAAGCATAGCAGGGCCGTCGACCATGCGTCAGCTTGCGTGGGGTCGGGATGCAGCACCGTCACTGAGACGGTATTGTGTTCTATCGGGGCACCGGTTCTGGCGTCCAAGATATGGCTATAGCGTTTCCCGTTAACATCGAAATAGTGGCGGTAAGTCCCGGATGTCATGATTGCAATCGGCTCGTTTTGTTGGATCGTGATGATTTTCTGCATGGTGCGTTCATCGGGCAAGGGTTTTTCCAAGGCGATACGCCAAGCCTCACCGTCAGGTTTATGTCCACGCGTCTGCAATTCGCCGCCAATTTCGACCAAGTAATTGTCAATCCCTAACCGCTCCAGCAAAGCGGAGATACGTGCCACACTGTAACCTTGCGCAATGGACGACAAATCAATTTTCAGCTCCGGGTTGCGCTTGCGCAAATGGTTATTGTCAAGCACTTCGATTTTGTCAAACCCCACTTCTTTTAACGTTGCTTGTAAAGTGTCCGGATTCGGCAATGAAAATTTATTGGCCTTAAAGCCCCATAAATCAAATAAGGGCTTGATTGTCAAGTCATAACACCCGGAACTGGCGATGCTGACGGCCCGGGCTTGCTCAATCAAAGCAATGATTTCTTCATTAACTACCTGTGGTTCACTGCTAACAGTCGAATTAAGCTGTTCAATTGCAGAATCGGGGCGGTAATTCGATAACAATTGGTCGATTCGGTTAAATTCATCATCGACTGATTGTTTGATCGCTTGTGCATCTGTCGCTTGTGGGGACCAAAAACTGACATGGTAGGTTGTGCCCTGCGCCTCACCGCCAATTTTTTGCACCGTAGGTTGGGAACAACCGAAAAGCAGGAAAGTAAAAATTAAGGAGGCAAAAAGGTTATGGTGACAGTGGTGAAAGTAATGACACATTATGTTAATGGCGTTAGATTAAAAATTAGGGGCAGGTCGGTTACCGAAGCTGGCGATGCGCATGCAAAAGGCAGGATTTATGGTATTGGCCCGTAAAATCTGCCGGTCATTTCCAGGGTTGCGGTTAGTTTCATGGTTATTGGAAAAATCATTATTCTGGCCGCTGCATAAATCGGTCGTAATGTAAGCAAATTTGGGGGGATCGCTTGCATCATGGCCAATTTTAGACGGTATTGATTCAGATTTAATTAGGCTGGAGATACCAGCCCACACTGGAATGCCAAAGTTTCTTGTCTCTTCATGATTACCTAAATTTCAAGCCAGCCGGCATCCATTTTACTAATGGTTGTTGGCGATAACCCCATTCAGGGTTGTCCCAATAGTTATGGCCCACTTAAAAACGCTGTATTTTATCCTGCGATAATACGTAACCCTTAGGTATTATGCAACGTTGATCACCAATAATCGCAATGCCAGCAATAACGGACGCCATCGCCTTAGGCGGGCCATGCCTTCAGGCTGCCGATTTTGCCTGAAGGTTTATGTCGTTTGAAAAATGGGCAATCCGGTACAGCAAATCCTTGGATTTTTGATGGCTAACTGGCGTTGTGCGTTAGCCAAAGCATCGGAAAGGTTCAAAAAAACCCGCTAAGCGGGATGGCTTGCGGGTTTTTAGTTTACCGGTTGAAAGATTTCCGGTTAATTGACGGATACTTGATAATTGACCGTAAAATCATTCAGATAACCCAGTTCAACAGGCAACTGTTCATCTTTAGCGGGTTTAAAAGCATTCACCCCGACACGCGATAAGTAAAACACTTGGTCAGGCATGTAGTGGCCGGTGGCGCGTATTTCGCCTTGGTAGCCGTAACGGCTGCGCAATAGCCACGCGTGGGAAAACAAGCGCCCATCGGCAAAGTCAGGGAAATCCAATTCCACTAAAGCGATTTTGTCCAGGTCGTCGGCAAAGTCGGCGACGGCATCGGCAGGGGTGATGCGGATGCCGAGCTTGCCGTTGTGGGCTAGTAACCTTGGTTTGTCTTGTTGCCAACGGCTTAAGGACACGCTGATGTCACCGGCTGCCAGTTCGGCGTCATCCGCCAGCGATTGCCAATTGTCGTCAATAATTTTCTTGTCTTTAATGAGTTGCATACACTTGTTCCTTGAAGGGGGTGATTCCTACCCGTTTTACCATGTCCAGAAAGCTTTCATCTTCTAGGCGTTGCTTGACGTAGACAGCCAATATTGTAGCCACGGCTTGGGTGACTTCGTTTTTGGCGACCGCCGGCCCTAAACGCTCGCCAATCGCGGCTTCATTTTCGGATGAACCGCCCAAGGTGAGTTGGTACCATTCAGTGCCTTTTTTATCGACCCCCAAAATGCCAATGTGGCCGACGCTTTGGTGCGCACAGCCGTTCATGCAACCGGACATATTGATTTTGACATCGCCAATGTCGTGCAAATAGTCCATATCATCCAGCGCTTCGTTGATTTCTTTGGCGATGCCGATGGAGCTGGCATTGGCCAAGGAACAGAAATCCAAGCCAGGGCAGCAAATCATATCGGTGGCCGTGCCGATATTGGGTGTCGCCAAGTTGAGCGCCACCAATTGCTGCCATAAAGCAAACAAGCCGGCTTGTTTGACATCGGCGAAAACCAGGTTTTGGCGGTGGGTGACCCGCACTTCACCAAAACTGAATTGGTCTGCCAAATCGGCGACGGTGTCCAGTTGTGTGTCGGTGGTGTCTCCGGGGGGCGCGTCAGGGGCTTTTAAGGACAGGAATACGGCACGGTAGCCAGGCATTTTATGGGCGGCGGTGTTTTGTTTATACCATGTCGCGAAAGCGGGGTTGTCTTGTAAATGTTGCCCGAAGCTGGCGTCGTCAGCGGCATCGGCTGCATAATCCGGCAAGGTGAAATGGCCTTTGATGGCTTCAATACGTTCATCGCTCAGTTCCATGCCGTCTTTGATCTGTTGCCATTCCGCTTCAACCATTTCGGTGAATTTTTCCAAGCCAGTTTCTTTGACGAGGATTTTGATCCGCGCTTTGTATTTGTTGTCCCGGCGGCCAAATAGGTTGTAAATGCGCAGGATGGCTTCGAGATAGGAGAGCAGATGTTTTTTCTCGATAAACGGACGGATGACCGAACCAATAATAGGCGTACGCCCTAAACCGCCGCCAACGAGTATCCTAAAGCCAATGTCACCCATATCATTTTTGACCAGGTGCACGCCAATATCATGGAATTGGGTGGCGGCACGGTCATGCGCCGCGCCGCTGACGGCTATCTTAAATTTGCGCGGCAGATAATCGAATTCGGGATGCAAGGTTGTCCATTGGCGGATAATTTCGCAGTAGGGCCGTGGGTCTTCAAGTTCATCGACACAGACACCGGCCAGATGGTCGGATGTGGTGTTACGCATACAGTTGCCGCTGGTTTGGATGGCGTGCATCTGGACGGTGGCGAGTTCGGCTAAAATATCTGGCACTTGTTCCAATTTAGGCCAGTTGTACTGGACGTTTTGGCGGGTAGTGAAGTGGCAATAATTTTTGTCGTAAGTGCGGGCGATATGCGCCAGTTTGCGCACTTGGGCGGAACTGAGCAGGCCATAAGGGATGGCGACGCGCAACATCGGCGCGTGGGTTTGGACATAAAGCCCGTTTCTTAAGCGTAAAGCGCGGAACTGGTCATCGGTGAGTTCGCCTTTTAAAAACTTTTCGGTTTGCCGTCTAAACTGGGCGACCCGTTCATTGACGAGGGTTTGGTCTATTTCGTTATATTGATACATGGTGCGTGTTTGAAGTACCTTTCAGGCGAAAAATCATGGTCTGTCATCATATACTCTGCGTCATAAAATGACAAAATTTATTGGATGGTGATACCATTAACTGTTAAATTTTGTGTATTTGTTCCATTTAAACTACTAAAAGAGAGGGGGTATTGTGTTGCGTTTTTTAATGGTAATGCTAGTGGCTATGCTAGTGCCGCAGTTGGCGTGGGCGGAAACGGAGGGGTTTGCTAACCTCGACATGACCGGTACCCAACGCGGTATTTATACGGTATTGATTTTTATTATTGCCTACGGTTTTGTGATGACGGAAGAGTTTACGCATATGCGTAAATCCAAACCGGTCATTTTGGCGGCTGGCATCATTTGGGCCCACGCGGCGATATTGGCGCAGCAAAAAGGTGTTCCGGCTGAAGAAATGCATGCGGCGTTTGAGCATGACTTGAAAGAATATGCCGAGCTGATGCTGTTTTTGTTGGTGGCCATGACTTACATCAACAGCATGGCCGAGCGTAATGTTTTTGAAGCCTTGCGTTCATGGTTGGTGAGAAAACAATTTGGCTACCGTCAATTGTTCCTGATTACTGGTGTTATCACCTTTTTCCTGTCTTCCGTTGCAGACAACTTGACCGCCGCGTTGTTAGTGGGTGCTGTGGTATTGGCGGTGGGTTCGGATAACCCAAAATTCGTCAGCATCGGTTTCGTCAACTTGGTGATTGCCGCCAACGCGGGCGGAGCATTTTGTCCGTTCGGTGACATCACCACTTTAATGGTCTGGCAAGCGGAATACGCAGAATTCTTTGATTTCTTCAAATTGTTCATCCCTTCCGTAGTCAACTACGCTGTCCCTGCGGCGGTGATGTATTTTGCCGTACCCAACGAGCAGCCCAAAGAAACCAATGAAGCTATCGTGGTGCTGAAACCCGGTGCGATCCAAATCTGCGTGATGTTCCTGTTCACCATCGCCACGGCGGTCAGTTTCAAACAAGTCCTGCATTTGCCGCCTTTCATGGGTATGATGGTTGGTTTGTCCGCCCTGATGTTGTACGGTTTTTACTTGAAAAAGAACTATGCCCCAGAAGGCGAACATGGTTTTGATATTTTCAACAAAGTCAAAAATGCCGAATGGGACACGCTGTTGTTCTTCTTTGGTGTCGTGTTTGCGGTGGGTGGTTTGGGTTACATCGGTTACCTGGAATTGTTGTCAGGCGCCATGTACCAAGGTTTGGGGCCAACGACCGCCAACATCATGGTCGGTTTGATTTCGGCGATTGTTGATAACATCCCTGTCATGTTTGCGGTATTGAACATGGGCGTGGATATGGACTTGTACCAATGGTTGTTGGTCACTTTGACCGCTGGTGTCGGTGGTTCGTTGCTGTCAGTCGGTTCTGCGGCGGGTGTGGCGCTGATGGGCCAGTCCGACCATAAATACACCTTCTTCAGCCATTTGAAATGGACCCCTGCGATTGCCGCAGGTTATGCAGCCAGCATTTTCACCCATTATCTGATTAATGGTTGATTGCTTAACCCGCACCGCGCTGTTTGTGCGGTGCATTTTTCAGAGGAAGGCCTTATGACGGCAATCAAAAACTGGCATAAGGCCTTTTCAATTTATGCGCAGCCCTGTGTCGTGCGCATGGCTTTTCTTGGGTTTTCCGCAGGTTTGCCTTATTTGCTGGTGTTTTCCACGCTGTCCGCCTGGTTGCGTGACGAGGGCATCACCAACACCACTATCGGCTTTTTTAGCTGGGTCGGTGTCACTTATTCCTTTAAAGTTTTCTTGGCTCCGGTCGTCGACCGGCTGCCGCTCCCTTGGCTTACCCGCACCTTCGGCAAACGCCGTAGTTGGATGCTGTTGGCGCAATTGGGTATCGCCGCCGGCTTGTTCGCCATGTCGCGCACCGACATCCACCAACACCTGGAGCTGTGCGCCTTGCTCGCCGTTTGGGTCGCCCTGTGTTCAGCCAGCCAAGACATTGCCATTGACGCTTACCGCATCGAATCCGCAGTCACTGATTACCAAGGGGCGATGGCGGCAACCTATGTGTTGGGCTACCGCATCGCCTTATTGCTTGCCGGGGCGGGGGCGTTTTACCTTGCCGATTTTTTTAGCTGGCCCGTCGCTTATATCGTCATGGCCTGTACGATGCTGGTTGGCTTTGTCACCACGCTGGTCATCAGTGAGCCGGAGCACCCGCCCGTCACGCCCATTTTCAAGCCGCCAACCCCAGGCCAAAACCTTTGGCAACGGGGTATAAGCACCCTTTCCGAAGCGGTGTTCAGCCCATTTATTGAGTTTTTTCAGCGTAACGGCAAAACCGGCCTGTTGATTTTGTTGTTGATCGCACTCTATAAAATGAGCGATATCACAATGGGGGTCATGGCGAACCCGTTCTATTTGGATCTGGGGTTCAAAAAAACCGAAATCGCTGATGTCAGCAAAATCTTCGGTTTTTTTATGACCATTGCAGGCGCGGCATTAGGCGGCTTGCTGACGGCAAACTACGGCATCATGCGCCCCTTGCTGCTGGGTTCGGTCATGATCGCCTCAACCAACATCCTGTTCGCCGTGCTGGCGGTTAACCAGCCGGATCTGATGTTGTTGGCGGCTGTCATCAGTGCCGACAATTTAAGCGGCGGCTTGGCGGGTTCGGTGTTCATCGCCTACCTGTCCAGCATGACCAGCACCGCTTACACCGCCACCCAATACGCCCTGTTCACCTCGTTGATGATCCTGCCCGCGCAATTGCTGGCGGGATTTTCCGGGGTCATCGTTGACCATTATGGTTACCCGCCATTTTTTATCTATACCGCGTTATTGGGCCTGCCGGCCATCGGGTTGGTTTCGCTATTGTTGTTCCGCCAGCGTGGCGGACGCTGATTCCAGCCTGGATGGGATAGGAAGCCCTATCCGGTCGTGAAAGTCTGTGAAGGAGTACAGGAAGCGCCCTGACGTGGGGCGGGTTATTCAACCCGCCCTTGACGTTTTTGCGGTTGTTGGAGATGTTGAAAGGTTTGGGACGGGGTTACAAAACCACGTCCCGCTCAGGTGTATTTTTCAATCCAGTTTGCTATTGGTGACGGGTCACGCCGCTTGACCCAGGATAGGGAAAACGGCGGCCAAGCCTTTGGTGATAAATTCGACCGCGATGGATAGGATAATCAGGCCAAAGACGCGGGTGATCACATTCATACCCGTTGTCCCTAGCCAACCGGCGATTTTTTCAGCCATAAATAAACACAGCAACACCGCCAAGGCAATCGTGGTGATGACGCCAGCTGCCAGCACATCATAGTCCCAAGAAGGGTTCAGGTTATGGTTGACAATAACCACGCTCATAGCGCCTGGGCCGCTCAGCAGGGGGATTGCCATCGGAACGACGGCGATAGACTCTTTATCAACTGACTCCACTCGTTCCTCCGGGGTGTTTCGGGAGCGGTCATGCGAAGCTTTGACCATTGAGATCCCCATGAACAGGACGACAATACCGCCCGCAATCTGAAACGAGGGAATACCTATGCCGAAAAACTTCAGCACCTGTGTGCCGCCTATATGGGCAAGCAGCAGGGCAGTAGCGACTGACATCGCACAAACGTAGGCGATACGTTGCCGCTCTTCAGAACTTCGATGAACGGTCAGGCTAATGAAAAGCGGGATGGCGCCGATAGGGTCTACCACTGGCAGAAGCCCCGCCAGCAGTTTCACAAATTCTTCCAATACCAACATCGTTGTTATTCCACGTCGTCATTAAATTTTAAAACCTCATCGTAAGCAATATGATGGTTTGCCAACTTGGTTTTCATTACCTGTAACTCATGAAGCAGCATTGCTGCCTTATCTTCGGGCAAATCTACCAAAGGTTTGCGGCATGAGCCGACATTTAAACCGGCTTGGTTCATCACTGATTTGATAGGGGCTGGATTGGGGCCCAAGTTTAACAAAGCCCGACAAAAGCCATGAATGGCATGCATGATAGCCCGGGACTGTTGCAAATCAGAGTGTATGAATTTGGCGACCAAATCATCCATCACGCGCGGCATAATGTTGGCGGCCACGGAAATGACGCCAACCCCACCCACTGCAAGGATAGGCAGGGTCAACGAATCATCACCAGAAAATACAGAGAAAGGGCGGCCGAGTCGGGAAGAGCGGTAAATGACCTCGGTAATTTGATCAAGATTGCCGTTAGAGGCTTTTAACCCAACGATTGACGGGCACTTTTCGCACAGTTCCAGAATCAGGTCAGGACTAAGGTCGATGCCAGTGCGGCTAGGGATGTTGTAGAGGATAAGCGGGATGCCGACCTTGTCCAATTCCTGAAAATGCGCCAGCACACCTTCAGGACTGGGTCTATTGTAATAAGGTGTCACCACCAGACAGGCATCCGCACCTAGAACAGCCGCCCGCTCAGTCAATCTTAATGCCTCGCGGGTGCTGTTGGAACCCGTCCCAGGAATGACTTTAAGGCGGGTATATCGGGCAACCTCGATCACTGTCGACACCACAGCTTCCCACTCCTCATCAAGCAGGGTAGGTGATTCGCCGGTAGTGCCGCAAGGCACAATGGCGGCTGTGTGGCTATTGGCATGTAAGGTCACCAGTTCAGCGAGTTTTTCCCTGTTGACGGATTGTGCCGCGTCATCAACAAACGGCGTGACCAACGCGGCGACAGATCCTTTCAATAAATTCATGGCATTTCCTATTTTTGATAATCACTATTGCTGAAAACTGTGCGGCTCTGAGGGTGGCGCTGTGGATATTTACTACACACTGCCGGTTAAATCATACGTTCCGCATAATCGGCCAGGACTTCTGCTTCACAAAAAGCCGCTTCAGCACGGCTGGCCTTATTTTTCGGCAAGCAGGTTTGGTATTGTTGAAAACCCGCCAGTGAAACAAACATCACTTCAACATCGGGAATTCCGCAGAGCGTTTTCAAAAGTCCGAGCGCGGCATACCCCGTCGATTTAACATAAATTTTCGGTTTTCCACAACGGCTTTTTATAAACTTCGCAAGCTCATTGATACCTTCCAGCGTATTTTTGAACTGCCGTAAAAATACGGTTTTCCCATCGCTACGTTGCACGAGCAGCCATGCGTTTTCATTATTTTCAAGACCAAAATAGGTTTGGGTCGTCATAAAATGTTTTTCACCTGGTAGTTAAGACAAGGCTATCTTATTCAATTACACGTAAAATTTGTGTAAAGCCTTACGGTAAATGCATAAAAATTTTGTAAAAATAGTTCGGACGACGGAATTGAGGCCAGGTTTTAAAAAACAGTTGGCGTTAGGCTTTAAGCCGGTAACCCACACCCGATTCGGTCAGTAAATACTGGGGTTGGGTTGGGTCGGTTTCCAGTTTCTGCCTGAGCTGGCTCATGTAAATCCGCAGATAATGCGAATTGTCTTTATACGACGGCCCCCAGACTTCCTTGAGGATATATTGATGGGTCAGGACTTTGCCGGCATTTTTAATCAGCAATGATAATAAGCGGTACTGGATGGGCGTGAGATGGACTTCATTATCGCCGACAAAAACTTGGCGCTTCAGCAAATCGACTTTCAATGCCCCGGTGACAAACATTCCCCCCTCATCCTGTGCCGGGCCGCTAGCAGAATGGCGTAGGGCGACCCGTATCCTCGCCAGCAGTTCGCCCAAACCAAAAGGCTTGGTCAGGTAATCGTCGGCACCCGCATCCAGCGCGTCGATTTTATGTTGCTCGGCGCTGCGTGCGGACAAAATGATGATAGGCATCGCCGACCAAGCACGGATGCTTTTGATGACCTCGACCCCGTCCATATCCGGTAGGCCCAAATCAAGGATGATGAGGTCGGGTTTGCGCACGCCCGCCTCGATAATGCCCTGCTGTCCCCGTTCCGCTTCAAACACCTTGAAGCGATGGGCGCTAAGGCCGGTACGCAAGAAGAGGCGTATCGCAGGGTCATCTTCTATCACAACAACGACGGGATCCGTATTGGTCATGGCTATTCAACCAAGTAACCCGGCTCTTCCCGTCCCATCACGGGCGGCGAATAATCCTGCGGTAGGCTGAACGAAAACACCGCGCCTCCGGTAGGCCGGTTTTGTGCCTGGATACTGCCGCCATGCACCTCAACAATCGCCTTGCAGATAGCCAGCCCTAATCCAACCCCGCTTTGCGCCGCTTCGTTACGCACCCGATAAAATTTTTCAAACACCTTGTTTTCATAGCCTGGAGGGAGCCCGTGGCCTTGGTCGGCCACCGATATTGCCACCGTGCCCTCGGAAGCGACCGCCATGATTTCCAAAGGGCTGCCTTCCGGCGTGTAACGCAAGGCATTTTCCAGCAGGTTGACCAGCACTTGTTCGATCATCACCGCATCGACAAACACCATCGGGATGCCGGGCGGCAAGGTGACGCTTACCTGACGGCCCATGAGCCGTTTTTGTAAGCGTGTCAACACAACACCGATAATCTCGTCCAGCGGATACCATTGCTTGTTCGGCTCCACGGCCCCGGCATCCAACCGCGCCATGTCCAGGATATTATTGACCAGGCTGGACATGCGTTGCGCCTCGTCGTAAATGGCACGGTTCAGTTCCAGCTTATCTTCCGCCTTGAGGGCGTTGTCATCCTCGACCAAAGTGCTGGCGGAACCGACGATGGTCGCCAAGGGGGTGCGCAAGTCATGGGAAATCGAGCTGAGCAGGGAATTGCGCAGGCGTTCGGCTTCCATTTCCACTTGGGTTTTACGGGCTTGCTCGGTCAGGCGCACCCGGATGATGGCTTGGGCGATCTGCCCCAAAAAAGTTTCCAACAATTTCTGTTGTTCAGGCAGGAACACCCGGCGCAGATTGACCGGGAGCAACACCAAAACCCCCAACATGGTTTCTTTATTGCTCAAGGGAAAATAAATGGCCTCGGCACCGGGCAAAGTATGGGTGCCTTGGCCGGCGATTTCGTTATGGTCCATCACCCACTGCGCGACGCTCAGGTCGGCGGCGTGTAGGGATTCAGGTATGGCATGGCCGGTCGGATACACAACCCGCCCATTGCCATCAGGAAAAAGGATGACGTTGTGGCTGCCGAATTCGGCGTAGAGATGATGCACCGCCGTGCGCACGATTTCATCCTCGCTCTGGCTCGCGGTCAGGTCTTTGCTCATCGCATACAGCACCGTCGCCCGCCGTTCCCTATGCCCCGCCACCTTGGCTTGGGAGCGCACGTTCGCCATCAGGCTGCTGATCAGCATCGCCACGGTCAACATCGCCAACAAGGTCACCAGATATTGGCTGTCGCCCACCGTGAAGCTGAAATAAGGCGGGACGAACAACAAATCAAAAATCGCCACGCCCAGAAAGGAAGCAAAAATGGACGGGCCACGGCCAAAGCGGGTGGCGATATACACCACGCCCAGCAAAAACACCATGACCAGGTTGGCCAGTTCAAAGCGCCCGAACATCATATAGGCCAAGGCGGTGCTGGCGACCGTGACGACCACGGCCCAGATATAGCCTTTGGTGCCTTTTGTTTGGGCCGGGCGTTTCCCAAGCCCTGGCAAGGGGCTTTTCCGGTACAGGGAGTGTTCGGGCTTGTTGCCGTTATCGCCTTGCCCAGGCCGTGGGCTACCCAACAGATACAGGTTGATGTTGTGCGCATCACTAATCAGCACATCCACCACCGAACCTAGCAGCACCCGCCTTAACCCCCTACGGGTCGGCTTGCCCATGACGATCTTGGTCACATTGCGTTCATTGGAAAACTTGATGATGGCCGAGCTCATCTCTGGCGCGCTCAATGTCACGGTTTCGGCGCCCAATTGTTCGGCAAGGCGTAGGATGCGCAACACCCCGTCACGTTGTTCCGCGGCTAAACGTTGCAACTCAGGCGTTTCGACATAGACCACTATCCATTCGGCACGCAAGCTGGTCGCAAAGCGTTTGCCGGCACGGACTAGCCGCTCCGCCAGGGCATTAGGGCCGATGCAAACCAGGATACGCTCACTGACTTGCCAAACTTCGCGGATGCGATGGTCTTCACGGTAATCCAACATCTGTGCGTCGACACGGCTGGCGGTTTGCCGCAACGCCAGTTCGCGCAGGGCGATCAAATTGCCCTTACGGAAAAAATGTTTGGCCGCCTCCTGGGCCTGTTGTGGCAAATACACTTTGCCGTCTTTCAGCCTATTGAGCAGCTCATCGGGCGGCAAATCCACCAATTCGACTTCGTCGGCCTCTTCAAACACCGTGTCCGGCACGGTTTCCCAAACCCGTATGCCGGAAATCTGGCCTATATCATCGTTAAGGCTTTCCAGATGCTGGACATTGAGGGCGGTATACACATCAATGCCGGCTTCAAGCAGTTCTTCAATGTCTTGCCAGCGTTTGGGATGCCGGCAACCATGGGCATTGGTATGCGCCAGTTCATCGACCACGATGATGGAGGGCTTACGCTTAAGCGCGGCATCCAGGTCGAACTCATGCAAGGCCGTGCCCCGGTAGTCAATTATTTTGGGCGGCAACACTTCCAAGCCTTCCAACAAGGACGCGGTGTCCTTGCGCCCATGGGTTTCCACCAAGCCGACGACAATATCAATATGTTCCGTCCGTTTCTCCTTGGCCGCCAGCAACATGGCGTAGGTCTTGCCGACACCCGCCGCCGCACCAAAAAAAACCTTCAGCCGTCCCCGGCAGGCACGCGCTTGGTCGCGCTCGACACGGGCGAGCAATTCGTCTGGATCAGGGCGTTCATCGTTCATGGCTACTTTCCATTTATATGAAGGAAAGTGCCGAAGGCGGGTCTTGCTTTAGCCGATAAATCCGGGCTAAGTTTTCCATGCTTGCTCTCCATTGGGGTCAAATAGTGTCGGGTTATTTGAATTGGCTTTGATCTGCGCCCGATGACAGTTGCTGCTCCAACAGCGCCATCCGCTCGTGTAGCCGGATCAACTCAGCGAGAATCCGCTCTTCTCCAGTTTGGATATCCCCCGTCTCTTGTTCGATCCGGCGCACGCCTAAGCCTAAAGCGTCCATATTTCTGCCAATCAGGACTACCGAAACTAGGGCGGTAAACAGCGAAAAAAACACAAGGCCAAACAAGATCAGCCCCGCCGCCAACAAACGCCCTAGGAAGGAGACTGGAACCACGTCACCGAAACCCACATGGGTCATGGTCACCCAGGCGGACCATATCCCGTCCATAGGCGATTGGATATTGGGGTCGACCAAAAAAAGCATCAGTCCGGCCGCCAGGGTGGCCACGGCCGCAAGCAAGACCAAATAACCCAACTTTTTGGATTTGAAGAGGTCGGCCTTAAGGCTATTCCCCCAAAGAAGTGCATTATGACATTCCGCTAATAAGCGCATAGTTATTGTCCTTTTATTAAAACCCATCAGAAAATGCTTAAGATTGAACGTTGGCGTAATCCCAAGCCACAAAGCAGGCTATCCTACCCGACCTATCCGGGCTAGCCTGTAGAAAACCTATCAGAAGCTGCCGTCGATTAGCTTCTGCTCACGGATGATTTCCCCGTTTGCCAAATCGCACTGCACGACTGATTCCGAGCCATCCCTGGCCAGTATTTCATAACGCACCCAAAAATCCCCGTGCCGATGTAATACCCGTTGTTTCTCAATGATGCCAGGATGTAAGAGTAGCGCCTCCCGCTGGCAAGGCTCGATGTAAACCTTGCTGGGGGGCAAGGTATAAAGCCCGGCCCTATTGGCATCAGCATGGGCGGCCGGCAAGAAGGCCGCCAGTAACAACAAGCCAACTCTCAATTCCATAATAGTCAGTCCGGCTTAATGGTTGGCATCCAATGTCAAGTTTAAGGCCAGGACGTTGACCCGGGGTTCCCCGAACATCCCCCATTGGCGGGCTTCGGTGTTGGCCTCAACCAAGGCGCGGAGTTTTTCCGGTGCAATATGGCGGGCTTTGGCCACACGGTTGATTTGGTATTCCGCCGCCGCCGGGCTGATGTGTGGGTCTAGCCCGCTGCCCGATGCCGTAACCAAGTCAACCGGAACCGGAGCCTTATTATTAGTATCGGCGGCTTTCAGCGCTTCAATACGGGCTTTTACGGCATCCGCCAGAGCCGGATTGGTCGGCCCCAAGTTTGAGCCGCTGGAAGCTCCGGCATTATAGGGGAATGGGCCGGTGGCGGAAGGCCGACCCCAAAAATGGCCGGGATCGCTAAACGCTTGTCCTATCAAGTTGGAGCCTATGATTTTGCCGTTGCTATCTGTCATCAGGCTGCCATTGGCCTGATGGGGAAACAACAGTTGCGCCAAACCCGTCACGATGGCGGGATAAACCACACCTGTCAACACGGTGAAAATCACAAATAAAATAACTGCTGGTTGTAGATGTTTAATCATTTTCAATCTCTAAAAGTAGGGTGGGCACCAACAGTAGGCGCTTTAGGCGACACTTTTCTGCCCACCGGTTATCAGACAAAAGGTGGGCAAAAACAGCCCGCCCACCCTACTTTAACTGTTTTAAACAAGGCCCAGCGTGACCAGAACCAGGTCAATCGCCTTAATGCCAATAAATGGGACTATTAATCCGCCTACGCCGTAAACCAGCAAATTGTTTTGCAGTAGCGTGGCGGCACCGACAGGCTTATATTTGATGCCTTTTAACGCCAGCGGGATCAACGCAATAATGATCAGCGCGTTGAAAATCACGGCGGATAAGATGGCGCTCGCGGGTGTCGCCAGGTGCATCACGTTCAAGACATTCAGCACCGGATACGTGGTGGCGAACGCGGCTGGGATGATCGCAAAGTACTTGGCGACATCATTGGCGATGCTGAACGTGGTCAAGGCGCCTCGTGTCATCAGCATTTGCTTGCCCGTTTCGACGATCTCAATCAACTTGGTGGGGTTGGAATCCAAATCCACCATATTGCCCGCTTCCTTGGCGGCTTGCGTACCGCTGTTCATCGCCACCGCGACATCGGCTTGGGCCAGGGCGGGGGCATCGTTAGTGCCGTCACCCGTCATTGCGACCAAACGCCCTTCCGCTTGATATTGCCGGATTAATCTCAATTTCGCTTCCGGTGTCGCTTCGGCCAGAAAATCATCAACGCCTGCTTCGGCGGCAATCGCGGCGGCGGTCAGGCGGTTGTCGCCAGTGATCATAATCGTCTTGATGCCCATCTGGCGCAATTCGGCAAAGCGTTCTTTGATGCCGCCTTTGACAATATCCTTAAGCTCGATCACACCAAAAACACGGGTGCCTTCAGCCACCACCAGCGGGGTGCTGCCGCGCCGCGCCACGTCATCGACCATTTTCTGAAGTTCCGGCGGGAATTTCCCTCCCAGTTCTTCAACATAGCCACGAATGGCGTCGGCTGCACCCTTACGGATTTGCCTGCCTTCAATATTGACTCCGCTCATCCGCGTTTGCGCACTGAAATGGACGAAAGTGGCGCCTAAAGATTGCACGTCACGTTCCCTGAAACCGTATTTTTGCTTTGCCAAAATCACCACACTGCGCCCTTCGGGTGTTTCGTCAGCGAGTGAAGCCAATTGTGCGGCATCGGCAAGTTCCCTTTCAGCGACGCCTCTGACGGCTATAAACCCGGAGGCCTGCCGGTTACCCAAGGTGATCGTGCCAGTTTTGTCAAGCATCAACACGTCAATGTCACCTGCCGCTTCCACGGCCCGGCCGGATGTCGCAATGACATTTTTTTGCATCATGCGGCCGATTCCGGCCACTCCGATCGCTGACAACAAACCGCCGATAGTGGTCGGGATCAGGCAGACCAACAGGGCCACCAGCACGGTGATGGTGATCGGTTGCCCTGCGCCTGACGTAGCCACGGCATATAGGGAAAATGGCAGCAAGGTCACGGTCGCCATCAGGAACACCAGCGTCAACGCGACCAGCAGAATGGTCAAGGCGATTTCGTTAGGGGTTTTTTGCCGCTTGGCACTTTCCACCATGGCGATCATCCGGTCCAAAAAAGCTTCGCCAGGGTTGGCGGTGATGCGTACGACCAACCAATCTGACAACACCCGTGTGCCTCCCGTCACCGAGCTGAAATCACCGCCCGATTCGCGGATCACCGGGGCGCTTTCGCCTGTGATAGCACTTTCGTCCACAGACGCAACCCCTTCAATGACTTCGCCGTCACCCGGGACAAAATCGCCCGCCTCGATTAAAACCACGTCGCCACGCCGTAAACTGGAACCAGCGATTTTGGAATAATTGGCTCCATAACGCGGTTCATCCAGTTTTTTCGCGGCAATATCGCGTTTGGCGCTACGCAAAAATGCGGCCTGCGCTTTGCTGCGCCCTTCGGCGACCGCTTCGGCAAAGTTGGCGAACAAAACCGTGCCCCATAGCCATAAGGTAATCGCCAAAATAAAATTGGCAGGTTCTTCACCTTTTCCATCAAGGGCCAGCACCCAAAGCAGGGTGGTCAGCATACTGCCGATATAAACGACAAACATCACCGGATTTTTCCATTGCTGCTGCGGGGCAAGCTTACGGAAGGAATCCACCAAGGCCTCACCCAATATTTGCGGGTCGCCTAAAGACATCAAAACAGATTTATTGCTCATATTGTTTCTCTCACAGATTTTCGGTGGGCGGACAGGCCTGTCAGTTTTATAAAACCTAACAGGCCCAACACGGTTGTTGTCACGCCTAAAATTGATAGCCTGATTATTTGGCAGGCCCGACACCCAGCATTTGCAAATGCTCAACCACCGGCCCCAAAGCCAAGGCTGGCACGAATGTCAATGCACCCACCATCAGCACGGTACCGATCAATAACACAACAAACAGCGGGGTATGAGTCGGTAAGGTGCCGGGGCCGGTCGGCACGATCTTCTTCGCCGCCAGTGAACCCGCGATAGCCAGCACCGGCACCGCCAGCCAGTAACGTGACAATAGCATCGCCAGACCCAACATGGCGTTATAGAACGGCGTGTTCGCCGATAGCCCGCCAAACGCGCTGCCGTTGTTGTTGCCCGCTGACGAGAACGCATACAGCACTTCGCTGAAACCATGCGCACCCGGGTTAAAGACCGAGGATTTGCCGACATCCACCATGACGGCGATGGCGGTGCCGCCCAACACCACTAGCGGCGGGATCAAAATGGCGATAGCCGCCATTTTCATTTCATAGGCCTCGATTTTTTTGCCCAAATATTCCGGTGTGCGGCCTATCATCAGACCTGACACAAACACCGCGACGATGGCGAACATGATCATGCCGTACAGCCCCGAACCCACGCCGCCGAATATCACTTCTCCCAATTGCATCAGCCACATCGGCACCATGCCACCGATAGGGGTGAAGGAATCGTGCATCGCATTGACCGAACCGTTGGACGCGGCTGTGGTCGCCACCGACCATATTGCAGAGTTGGTGATCCCGAAGCGGGTCTCCTTGCCTTCCATATTGCCGCCGGATTGGGTGGCGTTTGCCGACTGGTCAACATTATTCAACGCCGCCAACGCCGGGTTGCCGCCTTGCTCCGCCGGTACCGCAACAAAAATCAGCGCGACCAAAACTAGCGTCATCGCCGCCAATATCGCCCAACCTTGCCGCGTGTCGCCGACCATCACACCAAAGGTGTAGCACAGCGCGGCGGGTATCAGCAGTATCGAGAGCATTTCCAAGAAGTTGCTCAACGGGGTAGGGTTTTCTAGGGGATGTGCCGAGTTGACGTTAAAAAAACCACCGCCGTTGGTACCCAGTTGCTTGATAGCGACTTGTGACGCGGCAGGCCCCACCGCTATGGTTTGCCCTTTGGTTTCGACCGTTTCCATCACGGGATTGCCCTTGGCATCTTGCAAGGCCACGCCGTCCGCACCCAGTTTAGGCTGTCCGTAACTGACGGTTTCCATCATTGGTACGGTTTGATAAGGCTTGAAGGTCTGCACTACGCCTTGCCCGACCAGCGCCAACGCCAACACCAAGGACAGCGGCATCAGGATATACAAGGTGCTGCGGGTCATATCTACCCAGAAATTGCCGATAATGTCGGCTTTGCGGCGGACAAAGCCACGGATCAATGCGACCAGCACCGCCATGCCCGTCGCGGCGGAAACAAAATTCTGAACGGTCAACCCCAACATCTGGGTCAGATAACTCATGGTCACTTCACCGCCATAACCTTGCCAATTGGTGTTGGTGGCGAAACTGGCGGCGGTGTTGAAAGCCGAGTCAGGGCTGACGTTGGGCAGGTTCTGCGGATTAAAGGGCAGGGAGGCTTGCAGGCTTTGCAAACCAAATACCGCGAAGAATCCCAATAAATTAAAAACCAGCATGGCGATGGTGTAATCCGTCCAGCGCATCTCTTGCTTTGGGTTCACCCCGCTTAAACGGTAAATCAACGCTTCAAACGGAGCCAGCCAACGGTTCAGCCATGCCGGTTCGTCTTCATAAACCCTGGCCATATACCAGCCTAGCGGTTTTGCCAGAGCCAGCAAGGTGATCACATATAAGGCAATTTGAAAGAAACTATTGCTTGTCATCAGAATTTCTCCGGATAAAACAGCGCGGCGATCAGGTAAACGAAAATCACCAGCGCCAGCACACCACTTAACAGATACAGCCAGCTCATGATTGCCCCCTTAACTTTTCACAGGCATAAACCAGCGCGACGGTGACGGCAAAAAAAATCACCGTCAATACAAGATATACACTACCCATAAGACCACCTTTATATAGAGTTTTCAAAGCCCGCTAATTCCAACGGCTTTACCTTAACGACAATGCACAGTCTAATTCCAAACAGGGTAAAAATTCCGTAAAAATTTAGATGATGATATGCGATGCTCAACTTTTAAACCTCAACTAAAGCCTCAAAAAGCAAAGTTGGGTTGCCCAGTAATTTTCCCAAAAAGCACCCCATCGTATGGGTAAACACTTTACGGATAAAGCGGTTGGCCAAATGCCAAGTGTCGCGGGTCTTGGCCTTTTCGATATGGAGCCGTTCCGTCAATTGCCCGATGACGGTCTCCATCAAGCGCCTGATGTGGCTACACTAAACCGGACACACTTTGAAATGTCCTGAAAAGGGTGTGAATTTAATATGAACCAAGAAAAAGCCAAAACCTATACCGCCGAATTTAGAGAGTCAGCCGTCAAGTTGGCCAATGAAAGTGATAAACCCATTGCACAAACCGCCAGAGATTTAGGCTCTGTTGACATAACTTAGCGCAACCAAATCAGGGCGGAGACGAAACAAAGGAATCCCATATAGTTGCGTGTGAGCTTTTCGAAACGGGAGAAGGAGCGGCAGTAGTGCTTGATTTTGCAAAAGAAACACTCGATGGCATGACGTTCCTTATAAACGCCCCAGCCGCATTCGCGGGGTTCGGTGCGGTTGGCTTTGGGCGGGATGACCGCCGCCATGCCACGGGTTTTGAGGGTGGTGATCAGCGCGTTACGATCGTAGCCCTTGCCGCCGCCCAGGGCTTCGGCTTCTTCCGGGGCGAATTCCAGCAGGGCCTGGGCCTGGCCGGCGTCGCTTTTCTGGCCGCCCGTCAGGATGAAGCCCAACGGGAGGCGCAGCCCGTCGGTGATGGCGTGGACTTTGGTGTCGGAACCGCCCCGGGAGCGTCCCAGAGTCCCGGCCTCCGCGTTGCTGCCAGTCGCCCCCGCAGTGCAGGCGTGGGCAGGGTTGATGGTGGAGTCGATGAAAACGGCTTGCAGGTCAGGCAGATGGATGCAGCCATCGTGGGGCGCCTCCCATACGCCGAACTGGCATCAGCGCGAAAACCGCTTGAACACGGTGTTCCACTTGCCGTGTGCGCTTGGCAACAGCCGCCATTGTGCCCCTCTACGCAATATCCACAGCACGGCGCTGAGAAAGGCCCGGCATTACAGCTACCCACAAAAACTACTCGGTTTACCGCAAGGTTTGGCTAACACCAAACCTTGCGGTAGCTGGAATTTACCAACGTGGCAGAACTGAGGCAACTTAAAAAACACATAACCGAGTACGCCACCAAACCGACGGCTTGCCGCCGACACAACCTGAAAAGTAAAAACGCCGAAGCCCAAAAACGGAAGGGAAGCACCGCCCGACAAAAGCCAAACGTTGCCTCCATAAATTTGGTTACAACCCAAGATATGAAAGGCCAATAGCAGCCAATTTAGTACAACGACAAAAAACAAGCTACTTGTTGCCACGGTGTAAGAAAATTTATAAAAATCATTGTATTAATAATTTTTTATGCCATGGGGTTTTTGTTGAATTACTTGGCAAACGTTACAGCCCCATTATTCCAATTTGGAAAGACGCCTATTTGTCTAACCCGGAAATAAATTCAAACGCCCGGTCAATTTCCTCAAAAGTGTTATAAAAATGCGGTGAAAAGCGTATGCCGCCGCCACGCAACGCGCAAACCACCCCGTTGCCCTGTAAATGTTGATATAACAAATCGTTGGCAACGGTTTGGTGTTTGAAGGTGACAATGCCGGATTTCAGCCGGTTTTGCCGCCCCGACAATAAGACCAGTTGCCCCTTGTTAGCGATGGCGTCTTTTAGATAGTCCGACCTTTCGATGACCAGCGATTCGACCGTAGCCATGCCCATTTCCAGCAACAAGGACAGGCTGGCGGAAAACGCATGGATGCCCAGCATATTGGGGCTGCCGCATTCAAAGCGTCGGGCGGTGGGGTGGATTTCCCAGGGCTGGTTTTCGTAATTATGGGTGTCTTTCATCATGTGCCAGCCGTATTGGGTCAGCTTGAGCTTGTCCCTGGCGTCGGGTGTGGTGTAAAAAACCCCCAGCCCTTCCGGGCCGAACATCCATTTATGCCCGTCCGCCATGACAAAATCCGCTTGGCAAGCCTGCACATCAAACTGCACCGCGCCCAGGCTCTGGATGGCGTCAATGCAAAATAAAATGCCGCGCCGCTTACAGAATTCGCCGATCCGCTCCAAATCCATCCGCAGCCCCGAAGCGAATTGTATGGAACTGATAGTCAATAAGCGCGTGTTGCTGTCCACCAGTGCGAACAAGGCGTCCTCAGGCGTAATGGTACTGTGCAAATTAGCCTGACGGAATTCCACACCCTGATTGGCTAAGGATTGCCAAGGCAAGCGGTTGGAGGGGAATTCCTCATTGCTGGAAACAATATTGTCGCCGGGTCGCCACGGCAAACCATAGGCGACAAAAGACAACGCCTCCGACGTGTTTTTGACCAGGGCAACGTCATCGGAGGAGGGCGCATTTAACAAAGCCTGCAATTGGCTGCGCAAATACGCTTCTTTGTCCAGCCAATCGGGATAAAAACGCGAACCGTAATAGGTGTTTTGTTCGGCAAACTGGATCACCGCTGTGCTGGCCCGTTTCGGCCAAGGGGCGACGGCGGCATGGTTAAGGTAAATCAGCCCGTCGCTTAGGGGGAATTCAGGGTGTTTCATAGTATTGGTGGCGTTCAGAATTGATGATGCGGCACATAAAACAGAACAAATCTGGTAAAGGTTGCCGGGGTGTCCATAACAACTAGGCAACCGATAATAGCAGATCCAGGCCCAATATCGGTAGCCAGTTTGATACCTATCCCCAAGTGGCCAGAGACCTTACCACCCATCCCCTAACACATGGCCATACTAAGCCCTGCTTGGCCGCCCCAAGCAATACTATTTGCGGTGTTGTGGAGGGCTACTAAACCCGGCGGCCTTGGATGACCCGCACAAGGATCACAATGATTGCAATGACCAAGAGAATGTGAATAAAACCGCCCAGTGTGTAGGCGGACACCAAACCCAACACCCAAAGGATGATGAGCACTAACGCTAGAGTTTCGAGCATGTTTGCTACTCCGTAAGAGCCCGCCAAATGACGGGGAAGTTAACCACAGTTACCATAACATCTACCTAAAGCTATTTTGTTGCCTAGCCCAAATCGGCCGGCACTCTATTAATCGCCTGTGTTTAGGTGTGCGGGTATTCCGTGGCGGTTGGGGCTAGGCTAGTTTGAAACAACTCGCCTAGCCAGCGGGGCTTTTCTAACAGCAAGCTTTTTTAAGGTTTCCCTTGATGTCGCCAACTTTAGCCTGAACTTTGCCGACATTTTTCTGGATATTGCCATCCACTTCCATGTCATCGTCACCCAAGATCTTGCCAGTGACTTCCTTAATTTTGCCTTTAGTTTCTTCAGCGTGGCCTTTTATTTGGTCTTTGTTCATGAGAATCTCCTAATGTGCGACCACGGCCATATTGCCATGATCCGAGTACGGAATGTACCAATACTCATCATAAACAATACAGACAAAAGTAAACGGGGTCGGTACGGCAACACACATTGGTAAGCCGGGTTTGGGATAAGGTTTGTGTGGCGGGCCTAATTGCCTGATGATTCCGAATTCAGGCTCCACCACCTGGTTTATCGGCTTACAAATCCGATCGTTTTTTACCCAATGCCCGCTGATGCAGACGCTCAATTTCAGCCAACACATCTTCAGGTTTGGTTTCCATTTCGAGGTCGGCGAGTTCACTGTCCTCATCGTCTTCAATGCCCAGTTTGTCTTGGATGGCTTCGAGCATTTGCAATACCCGTGTCAATTCATGTTCGGCCAGCAAACCGATATGCAAATCAAGGTCGGCACGCCGTTCGGCTTCTTCGCTCTGGCGGTTCTGGCTGATGAGCACAAAGGTCGAGAGGAAAATTGCTTCCAGTGAAACGACCATGGTCAGGAGCCCGTAGGGGAACGGGTCAAAAGGCCGGATACCAAAGTAACCGTCGTTTAGAAAAATCCAGATGCCAAACCAGATGACATGGGCATAGACAAAGACCATGCGGCCTGAAAAAGAGGTGATCGCATCGGCGATGCGGTTTTGGAGGCTACGCTCACGCGCGGCTTTTTGACGGATTAGGATAATGGTGCGGATGTTGCGTTCGATGACGTTGCTTAGGGCGGGGTTGTCTTGTTGGTGATCGTCGCTTTCCTCGGGTCTGTTCATTGGTGTGGTCGGCCATGTAAAAATAATAGGTGGAAGCCGGAACGCGGTTTTTACCCGTTGCGCAACGTTTGCCATAGCGGATGGGTATTTTGAAATGGTAGTGACGGGGCTTTAAGCCAATGCCGTTAAGTTAAGAAAATCAAGTTAAAAATCAAATAGTTATTTTTTATGTTGTGTGATCTTTTCTTCGTAGGTCGGGTCGCCTAATGCGCCTACTTTCGGTAGCGATAGCGTAACCCGACCTTATCAGAACGGCACACCGCTACGCTGTTGGGTTACGCTATCGCTAACCCAATCTACATAAGTGTAACAGATTGATTTCATGGTTTATGTCTTAACTTAACGGCGTTGGGCTTTAAGCCCGATCCCGTTCTGTGCTTCGGTAAGCCCAGCACGAACGGGTGATTCAGACAACGCTTCCTTACGTCATCAAGGCGAGCTTAACGTGGGGCGATTTTACCGTTGGCATCGGAAAGGATAATTTCCACACGGCGGTTCAATTGGCGGCTGCCGGCATCATCATTGCTGGCGATAGGGGAACCCTCGCCATAACCCTCTGCGGCGATGCGGTCACTGCCGATGCCATCGTTGATTAACGCCGATTGTACGGAACCGGCGCGCCGCTCGGACAGGTCTTGGTTATGCTCGTCACTGCCCGTGCTGTCGGTGTGGCCTTCGACCGACACTTTGTACTCCGGGTATTGCGACAGAAAATCGGCCAGTTTTTGGACGGTGCGGACACCACTGGATTTCAACTGGGCTTTGTCAACATTGAACAAGACATCACTTAAGGTGATGACCATGCCACGGTCAGTTTTCTTGGCGTTCAATTCATCAAGCTGGCGTTGCTGTTCAGCGATCAAGGCATGGTCGCGCACCGTTTCAGCCGTCCTCGCATCAAGGCGGACTTCGTTGCGTTTGGCCTCGGCATTGGTGACCGCCAATTCGGCGGTTTTGCGTTTGGCAACTTCCTGGGCGATACCGACTTGTTGGGTCGCGATATAAGCCAGTTGGTTGACTGTTTCAACATTGTCATCTTTGCTCAAGGCGGCGTCGGCTTTTTGTAGGGAAACGCCCGCATCCTGCAATTCCAGGGCGGCTAGGTTGGTGACTTCCGGGCTGCTTTGCGCATTACTGTATCGGCTGTGGGCTTCTATGAGGGCAGAGTTTTGCGGTACGGAACTACAGCCTGACAAGATCGCGACAGCAATCAAGGTCATAGGGAAAAAGTGATTTTTTTGCATGATAAACTCCAATTAATATTATTTGGTGCTACGGTCAATTTCTTGACGAAGTATGACATTGTCTTCCTGTAACGCGCTGGCGGCTTTTTGTGCCTTGGCGGACCTCGACGTTGCGGCGGCGAGCTGGGCGTCAACCTGCGCTTGTTCCGCCAGTTGCCGGGCCAGTACATATTCTTTTTCGGACATCGCCCGTTCGGCGGCATCCATTTTGTCCATCGCCGACTTAAGCGGTAACGGCGCAAATTCGTTGCTGCCCGCGCTAGTGGCGCTGCCGACCGCGGCTTTGGAAACGGCCATTTGTTCTACGGGCGGCGGGACGCTTGCGCAAGCGGCCATAAACAAGGCGGCCGTTGCGCTAATGCCGATGCCACGCAGCATTGGGTTTGTCCTAAGGTAGTTAAATTTTTTCATGACTTTTTATCCATTGAGTTGAACGTTGAATATGAGCGTTGCAATGAGATGTCCACGATTGCAGTGCTTACCACTTCCTAAATCGAAATCCATAAGGGTTTGTTAGAAAAGAATTGGTTTGGGGACCATTGGTGGCTATTAAACGCTTTTATTTGGGATTAGACGGTGCGTTTGCGAACATAAGCGTGACGCAAGGGATATTGATGGATAGTGGGTTTTGACAGGGGGTTGCCCGTGATGGTTACTCCCTGTTCCGATAGGGGAAATGCGCTGTAATGCAGGGAAATAGTTCTTTTGTGTACGTTAGCGAACTGAAGTTAGTGTGGCGGAGGTTTAAGCTGGCTAGGCTCAAACGGGATTGCTAGCCGATCCGGTTTGTTTGCTAAACCGCTCCTTCCACTTCCATAGGATTTCCCATGAACCGATTGATAATGATAACAACGCTGCTTGCAGCATTAGGCCTTGCCGCTTGTGACCAACCCACCGTAGTCAATGCCCCTGCCGGCCCCGCAGGCCCTGCCGGGGCAAAGGGCGCAACCGGCAACGACGGTGCCCAAGGCGCTCAGGGCGATACTGGTAGCCAAGGCAATACGGGTAATACAGGAAAGTCTGGTGACAGCACCACGGTGATCGTCACCCCACCCGCAGAACCAGCGAAATAAATTTATTTCCATATTTAAACCGGCTTTTTAGCCAGATAGCTTTAGTATCAAAGTCTTAATGCAATAATTCGACTGCGCGGGCCACAAATCGGGTGGGCTTTAGTCCCCTGTGTCCCGCGCTAACCCGCCTATTTTAGAAGGTGGTTGTTAAATTCAAAACGCAGCACACTGTATGGGGTGGGGCAGCCAAGCCGGTTAGAACTATTGTGCTTGTTCAGGATTTTCTTAACGGTGGACGCGTCATTTCCAACAGTTTGCCGACACCCACGGGTTCATCCTGCAACAACGGCACAACCGCATAACGTTTGGCATGTTGGTGCGCAACGGCATCAATCTCGCGTAGTTCATTTGCGGCGCGTTGGCGCAACAGAGGGGAATGTACGGTTGCTGCAGCGACGCTGTTATTGATCACCCAAGCCCACGGTTCAATCCCCGCACGGCGCAAATCCGCTTGCAGGTTTGCCGCTTCCAGCACTGGCGTGGTTTCCGCCAAAGTCACCAGCAACACTTTCGTTTGTTTGGAATCTTGCAATTGCATCATGGGTGTCAAGTAATGGATTCCGCTAGCCATCTGCCGGGCCACTTCGCGGTGATAAGCCCCCGTGGCATCCAGCAGTAGCAGGGTGTGCCCCGTTGGCGCGGTGTCCATGACCACAAATTTCTTACCCGCTTCACGGATAATCCGTGAGAAAGCCTGAAACACGGCGATTTCTTCGGTGCAGGGTGAGCGCAGGTCTTCTTCCAATAGCGCACGGCCTTGGGTATCCAATTTCGCGCCTTTGGTTTCTAGCACATGCTGCCGGTAACGCTCGGTTTCGGTGTGCGGGTCAATCCGGCTAACCGTTAGATTATCCAGTACGCCGACCAGTGTTTCGCCCAAATGCGCGGCCGGATCGGAAGTGGTGAGCAGCACCGGAAGGCCGCGTTGTGCCAAATCAACCGCCACGGCGGCTGCAAGGGTAGTTTTGCCGACACCGCCTTTGCCCATCAGCATCACCAAGCCATGGCCGTTTATGGCAATGTCATCGACCAATGTTGACAGGCTAGGTGTTTGGATGGCGGGCGTGATGGCCTCAGTGTGGGTGGTGGCTGTTGTTGTCGTCAGCAATTGCCGCAAGGCTTCCAAACCAAGCACATTAAATGGCTTAAGCTCAATGAGATCGCATGGCAGTGCTTCGAGCACGGCCGGCATAGTCGCCAGTGCCAGTTGTTCGCGTTGGCAAATAGCCGTGGCCAGTGGATCTTGTGCGGCTTCGGCTTGCGGCAAAATGCCATTGATTACAAGATATTGCCGGGACAAGCCAATCGCGTCCAATTCTTCATGCGTACGGGCCACTTCGCGTAATGTCGATAGCTGGGCTCGGGCGACTAAAATTAAACGGCTGCGCTTAGGATCCGCCAGGGCAGCCACCGCCGCTTTATATTGGCCGCGCTGCTTTTCCAGTCCGGCAAGCGGGCCAAGACAGGAGGCATCGCCTTTGCCTTCTTCTAAAAATCCGCTCCAAGCACCGGGCAATTGCAACAAGCGGATGGTATGTCCGGTTGGTGCCGTGTCGAAAACGATATGGCCGTAGCCGGCAGTCATTGCCGAGTCTATGAGCAGCGCGGTGAACTCGTCAAATGCGGCTATTTCGGTGGTGCAAGCCCCCGACAGTTGTTCTTCTATGCCTTTCACCACAGCGTCAGGCAATACGCCGCGCACCGGGCCGACGATACGGTCGCGATAGGCTTGGGCCGCCGCTTGGGGGTCAATCTCCAATGCGGCGAGGCCTGCTATGCGTGGAATGGCGGTGATTTGGTTGCCAATACTGATGCCAAACACTTGGCCGACATTGGAAGCCGGATCAGTGCTGACCAGCAGCACCTGTTGTCCGGCTTCCGCCAAATGTACCGCCGTGGCACAGGCAATCGAGGTTTTGCCTACGCCGCCTTTGCCGGTAAAAAACAAAAAACGCGGTGCTTGGCCGAGAAATTTCAGTTGGGTCATGAGGATGATTTTAAAGGGATTTTATGAATTTCCCATTGATGCTTTGGCAAGCCCAGCACGAACGGAACATTAAAACAGCGGTTCCTTAGATAGGCCGCCCCTTAACGGCAACTGTTATTGCCTCCGCAACAGCCGGACTGTGGTTTTTCTTCGTCTGAGGCTATGCCGCTCCAGCGTGTCAGTTCAGTACGGCTTGGATAACGTCCGGCCAACGCCACTTCACCGTCAACCAGGACTAGCGGCAATGCTTCTGCGCCAGAGCGTTCCAAAAATGCTTTTACGACTGGATTTTCGGCAAAAGCCATCGGTTGCTGGGCTAAATTGAAACGTTCGAGGTATGCGCCGTTTTGTTTGGCCCAGTCGGCGTCAGCGGAAAAACCGACCAATTCCTGGTCAACTTCTACGCCGCAAACGCCAGTGCTGCAACATAGGGCGGGGTCATATATTTGGATATGGGGCATTTCATCTCTCTTTAAAGTTTTAGGTGGTAGGTGAGGCAATGGGCTGTGAAGCAGCCGTGCGGCTATGGTTTGTGTGGCGCCAAGGCAAGCCAGGACACAAACATGCCGGCTTATTCACACGTCACGGAAGGATTCGTTACGGTAGCGTCCTAAGGCCCAAAGCGGGAAAAATTTATCATATCCGTGATATTTCAGATAGAAAACTTTAGGGAAACCGGGGGCGTTAAAAATGCCGTCATCCCAAAAGCCATTGTCCTGTTGTTTTTTTAGCAGATATTGCACCCCGGCCTCAACCTCCGCACTGCTAATTTCACCTGCCGACAGCAACGCCAGTAAAGCCAGGGCGGTGTGGAAGGCTGTGCCCTTAGCGCTGTTGTTACAAGTTTGGGGGGCGTGATAGCTATCATTGTCCTCACCCCAACTGCCGTCAGGGTGTTGTTTTGATTTTAACCACACAACAGCCCTACCGATGGAGGGGTCATCAAGGGGCACACCGGCGCTTTCAAAACCGGCCAGTACAGACCAGGTGCCATAAATGTAATTGGTTCCCCAACGTCCGAACCATGAACCATCGGGTTCCTGTTCCTTGCGCAAGAAAGTGATGCAATCGGCTATGACTGTCCGGTATTCCGGGTGTTGCTTAAGCAATTTACTGAGGAACATAATACAGCGGGCGCTGACATCGGCGGTGGGCGGGTCAGTCAATGCGCCGTGATCGGCAAACGGGATGTAGTTAAGGTAAGCATGGGTGTTGTCCGCGTCAAATGCACCATAGCCGCCATTGCGGGATTGCATGCCAGCGATCCAAACCCCCGCCCGTTCGATAGGCCCGGCAAACGCGGGGTCTTGCGCTTGGATTAACGCCAAGGCCACCACCGCCGTATCATCGACATCAGGGTAATAACTGTTGCCGAACTGGAACGCCCAACCACCGCCCGGCAAATGGGGGCGCCGGATCCGCCAGTCACCGGGTTCGTCTTGTAACTGTTTGCCTGCCAACCAGCGCAACGCTGAATGAATGGCGTTTTGGGTGTATGGGTCAGGGTCTAGGCGTTCTATTTCTTGTAACACCAAAGCGGTTAGGCCAGTGTCCCAGATGGGCGACACGCAGGGCTGGCAGTAAGCCATCCCGTCATTGACCACCAACAACCGGTCAATCGCCGCCCTGGCGATAATCCGCTGTTCATTGTCTGCCGGTATCCCTAAGCAATCCATCGCTTCATAAGCGTTGACCATGGCGGTGAAAATCCCGCCCAAACCGTCGTAACCATTAAGCCGTGCCATAAACCAGTCGCGTGCCTTAGCGGTGGCTTTGCGCCGGACGAAGCCAGGGACCAAGGGTTCCATGAACCGGCCGGCTTGGTCGAGAACCAGTATGGACTTGCCTAGCGGTGTCTTGACATGGGAAAAATAATTTTTTTCACGCCCGGGCGGCGTGACGAACAGTTCGGCGATACCTATTTGATGGGGATTGCGGGCTTTGACTTTGTAAGTGCACAGGATAAACAACGGCACCATGACGGTACGCGACCAGTAGGAGACCTTATCCAAGTGGAACGGGAACCACTTAGGCAGCAGAATGATTTCCACTGGCATGAAGGGGACTGCCCGCCACGGGATTTGCCCGAACATCACCAGCGTGATACGGGTGAAGACATTGGCTTTTACGGCCCCGCCTTGGCCCAGTATCCAAGCGCGGGCTTTGGCGAGATGTGTTGCCTGGAGCGGGTCGCCAGCGAGCTTCATGGCGTAATAGGCTTTGATGGTGCAACTGATGTCGCCCGCACCACCTTTATAAAGGGCATAACTGCCATCAGCGCCTTGTTGCGAGCGCAAAAAATTAGCGATTTTGGTTTGGAGGCTGAGGTCGATTTCGTCCATGAAGTGCATCATCAGGATGTATTCGGCGGGGATGGTGCAATCCGCTTCCAGTTCAAATACCCAATAACCTTGTTCGTTTTGCAGGCTGAGCAGTTTCTCTTTGGCACGGTAAATTGCCCTTTCAAGCCTTGATGGCACATAATTTGAGCTGGTATGGGCAGTATCCGGATCGGAAAGTGAGGTGGTTTCTCTAAACATATCGTGGTTTTCTCTGGGTGCACTTTGACGTTAACATCTTGATCCGTCCTACAAAGTGCCGGTTTTAGAGCGAGGCTCCGCCTCGTCGTTAAGGTCGCTAAAAAAGTAGCATAACGGCGGCGCCCAATTGCGGTCTGTACGGTATCGAACATAAAACGGCCCGTATTTAAAGCCCTCCGGACTTTTGTTATCCGTCCGGATTTCACGTACAGCTAAAAACTAGTGCCTTATGTGCGTTATAGAACGTATAAATAACCTATAATCCAATAACCTAGTGATCCATATAATGATTAGGTCTTATTGATGCATCTATACAAATGCCCAACAATTTTAAAGGTAGTTTATGGCTGACCCGAGTTGCCCCCGGCAAAACCATCTTATTAATAGCCTGCCTGAAGAAACATACCAACGCCTTTTGCCCCAACTGGAACGGGTGCAGATGCCGCTAGGCCATGTCATTTATGAGTCTGGTGACGAATTGCGCCATGCTTATTTCCCCGCCAATTGCATCGTGTCGCTGCTGTATGTCATGGAGAATGGTGCGTCCGCTGAAATTGCCGTGGTTGGTAAGGAAGGCATGGTTGGCGTCGCCCTGTTCATGGGGGGCAGTTCCATGCCAAACCGCGCTGTCGTGCAAAGTGAGGGTTATGCCTACCGGTTGCGCGGACAATTAATGCTAAAGGAATTTAACCGCTATGGTGTGTTCATGCACCTGCTGCTACGTTATACCCAAGCGCTGATTACCCAAATGGCGCAGACGGCGGTGTGCAATCGCCATCATTCGGTGGACCAACAACTTTGCCGCTGGCTGTTGCTAAGCCTTGACCGGCTTGACTCGAACGAGTTGACTATGACCCAGGAATTGATCGCCAATATGCTTGGCGTACGGCGTGAAGGGGTAACCGAGGCGGCCGGAAAATTACAGCGGGCAAAGTTGATTGATTACAGCCGTGGGCGCATTACCGTATTGGATAGGCCAGGCTTGGAAATGCGGGTTTGTGAATGCTACCAAGTCGTCAAAACCGAATTTGACCGTTTGTTGCCTTTAGAATTTAGCGGGAGCCATTAAGGCCAAGCAAGTGAGAATGGCCTATTGCTGGTCTTTGCATCGCTAGTGCCCAGTCAATGTTGAAGTGTCAGTCTTATTTCCGTAGGGGCGGGCGGTTGCCCGCCTGATTGTTGTGGATGTTGGCACAGGCCATAAAAAAGGCGGACAACCGTCCGCCCTTTGTATCTACGGCTTTGACAAAAAATCATTGGCTGGGCCCTAGGCTAAAACTAAAACGGCGGGGCAGTTTATTTCCAACCTTTATCCCAGCCACGGGTTGGATGCCGCCAGCCCCATCCTTGGCGGGGATGATACTGCCAAGAGTACCCTGGGCCGGGTTGTCTATAGGTCGGTTGTTTATAGGAGATGCCTGGTGTTACAGGGTGTCTGGCGACAGGCTGTAACGCGCATCCAGATAAGCAGAGCGTTAAAAAAATGGCTAAGGGAATTGCTTTCATAACCGGGCCCCTCTTAAAAACGTTTAGAAAAATCTTAGCAAGATGTTTCAATTTAGGGCAAATGTTAAGGAACGGGTATGAACCCGTTCCGGCAATCTAACGCTACGTCAACCTCCGGCCCGAACACTTAGCTGACGGTGTTGAATGGGATTGTCACAGTTGCAGGCTTTTTTACGCGTTGATATTTTTGATCGGTTGGTTAGCCGCCAATGTCGTCCAACCTATGACGATCCTATAGACCAGCAGGATAAGTGTCGGGATCAAAATAAACAAACCGATTTCCAAACCTAGGCTAAAAGCCAAACCGGATAGGGCAAAGCCTGCCAAAGTCATCCAAACGGTTTTAATTTGCCAGTCAAAATGGGATTGAAGCCAGGTCCCTTGGACTTCATTACGGTTGATAAAATTAATGGCGACACCGACCAGCAACGGGAATCCCGCCAGGGCAAAAGCCAAAATCTGGCAGATATAAACGGTCACGGTCAGGTTTTTTAGTTTCTCCAAATTGCCGGTGTTTTGTTCTTTAGTGCCTAAATCAGTCATAACAATTACCTCAAGTTAATGTGTAAGGTGAAGCATTTATCCCCGGATATGCCATCATAAAGAGGGCGGAGCCGGGCCCGTCGTAAAAACTAAAAACATGGCCGCCCAACGTAGATACTCTGAACGGGCAGGTTTTCGGTTTTTTTATGATTTATCCTCCCCCCCTTTGAAAAAGCACCCGGAGGGCATAAAGGGGATTGAGGGGGGGTATTTAAAAAATCTCCCTTTATGACCTTTAGGTTAACTAGCCCCTCTTTTTCAAAGAGGGGCTAGCAACTGATATTTTTTAAATCAACAATAGTGCCCATACAAAAACCGAAAACGTGACCGTTTGAAGTATAGCTAATCCATGACAACGCCGAGGACGGGGCTGACCTCCACCACGACACTCATGATGGGGGATTGCGGGCTGTCGGCCACAAACGAGCCGGATATGGGGGGCACCGATTCGGGATGGCGGCTGACGGCAACGGCAATGTGGTCGTTACCGACCAATTGCCCGGAGGTAGGGTCGAAACCTTTCCAGCCGACACCCGGTAAATAAACCTCAGCCCATGCGTGGGTGGAACCTTGGCCTAGCGGCAGGGTGGACGAAAACAAGTAACCGCTCACAAAACGCGCGGCTAGCCCCAGGCTGTGGCAGGCTTCGATGAACAACGTGGCAAAATCACGGCAAGAGCCGGAACGTTTGTTGAGTGTCACCGCTGGTGTTTGCACGCCCGGCTCTTCGCGCTGTTGGTAAGTGAATCCGGTGGCAATGGCCTTATTGATCCAGTCCAATAAGAGATAAGTCTCCACGACTTGGCCTGCATACCAGAATTGCCGCATCCAACCACCCAAGACGCCGAGGTCTTCCTCAAACAGCGCCGACAGATAAGGCGTCAAATCAATGCGTTCGGCGGCATCGTACTGAAAAGGGTAGTACACGGCATAATCCTCCACTAGAAAATCCAGAGGCTGGTTGTCAAAACGCTGAAGCAACATCCGGCTTGCTATCGAGAGCCGGTTGCCTTGCCCGGTAAATGTCGCGAGCGCCACGGCATTGTCGTAAACGTCACGTTGCCAATGCAGTTGGTAGGCCGGGGTAATGCTTAATTCAGCCGACTCAATACGGATATCGTGGCCTTCGCGCGGGCGTAAGAGCAGCTTGTGCGGGAGCAGGGTTACGGCGTCAGAATATTGATAAACGGTCAAATGGTTTATTTGCAGGCGGTGCATGGTGTTAATCCTGTAAGCAATCAATCAAAAGCCTATTAAATCGCATTAAAATGTTTTTGATTGATGGCTGATACTTTCAATCGCACCTAAGGAGAATTGCCCGCCTTTGGGCGGGCTTTTGAACATCCGTTTTCAGTAGGCATTGAGGAGTGCAAACCTAGGTTGGTCAGCAATTCTCATTATGACACTCAGTAAAGGCTGGGGTGTACCCCGCAGGGCATAAAACGCAAGGAACCCCAGCAGAGTGGCTGGTGGTGCTGGGATTGCGCTATCGCTTCATCCCAGCCTATGGCACTCCAGTTTGATTTTAAGAAATGCCTGAAAACTTTAGCGTCGGTGCTTAGAAGTGATAATGCGCCCCTACACCAAAATACTCCACTTTTTCTTTATAAAACTGCCCGCTGGGCGAGTAGCCATTAAAGTATTCGCCAAGGATTTGCAGTTTCCTGCCTAACACTTGTAAATTTTCAAATTCAAAACCGGCTCTGGCGGAAATGTCCGTATGCCAGTTATTTTCTTCGAAATTCTTAAAGTCAGCGGCAACCACCGGGCGTAATGCGGCAAAATCTAAACGCCACGGACTACGGAATTCTAGCCCGTATTGTGTCAACCACGGTTTCAGTGTTGATGGCTCCCGATCAAACATCCCGCCACCCCCGCCATAGAAACGCACGCCAAACGGCAGCTCATAAGACAATTTCAAGTCCAAGCCTTCGTAACTGAGGTTGACGCGGTGGAATTTGTCGTTAGTTTTACGGAGCAAAAATTCGTCGCCCAAATGTGAACTTTGATGGTACAGGCGGGCAAAGGCTGAAAATTGACCGGCCCGCATACTGGCATATAAGGAGGCGATAAAATCCGTATTGACCAGGTCTTTTGATTTTGTGCCCAGATTGAAGTCGCTAAAGACCCCGGCTTGCAGGCCGGTTTCCCATTGCACATTGGATTGCCCGAAATTGCTGCGGTAAATCGGTATTGTTTCCCCGAAGCTGACGGCGGCAATGTTTTCACCATCAAAGCTGTTGTTTTGGTAATTACGGTAAGACGCCGAGAAATGCGCCCAGCGGGGGTCAGCCAATAAGGGTTTGAACAAATGCCCGGTAGGCAGCAAGCCTGTGGACAATACAACCGGTTCAGTTTTTGGGGCCAATTCAACAACGGGTTTTTGGTAGAGGTTTGCCGAATCGTCGGCCTGGGCAAACGCGGCGGGCAATAGCATGACGCCCATGATCCCAAACAATCGTAATTTAATCATGATCAATTGCTCCTAGGGATGGCATTGACGGTCAGCTTGGATTGCACGGATTTAACATGCTCTTGGCTATCCGCGTCTTCCATTGCCCTGCCCAAGCTTTGCTCGGAATCGACTGTGCCGCTCAAGGTCACGACACCGTTGGCCGTGGTCACGTCAATGTGCGAACCCTTGAGTATGGTGTCATTGCTAAGTGCGGCCTTGACTTTGAGGGTGATCATCGCGTCATCAATATACTCTTCGGCTATCTCGGCCTTATCCTTAACCGACTGTTTGGCATCGTCCATTTTATCGCCCGCTTTTTGGCTTGCACGGTCGATTTTTTGCTCTGCATGCGTGACTGCCTTATCTATTTTTTGTCCTGCTTTTTCAGCAGGCCCTTCTTGTTGGCAAGCTGCCAGACCAAAGACAGCGGATAGGCTGGCCATGGCCAGAAAATTATCTGCCATTGTCTTTGGCTGAAATTTGTTTATTGTTTGCATGGGTAATTCCTTAAAATTATGTTTTAAAAAGTATGCCCGGCGACATGGTGGTAATCCCGTTAGAAAAAACATCAGGGGAAGGCGGTTTCTTTGCTTGGATAAAGCGTAACGGGCTGAAAACACGGCCCAACTGTAGCCGGGATGGGCGGGCATAGTCTGTACGTTATCGAACATACGGCGTTGGCTGCCGATTATGTATCGGGTATTTGAGGCATTACCAAGAAGTGGCTTTTGGTTGCAGCCTTTTATGATGATGGGCCAACAAAAAAACCCGCTTTAGAAGCGGGTTTGAGCGTTGCAATGCTGATTGTTGGACAGGGTTTAAAAAATTAATTTTCAATCCAGATCAATTCGACACGACGGTTTTCAGCCCTTCCGGCTTCTGTGCTGTTGTCGGCAACAGGCCGGGTTTCGCCGAAAGCGGTTGCCGTCAGCTTGTTGGCGATGCCTTTGGCCCGAAGATAATCAACCACTGACGCCGCACGACGTTCTGACAATCTCATGTTGTACTCATTGGAGCCTTCGCTGCTGGCGTGTCCTTGGACTTCGATGTCATTTTTCTGCGGATAAGCAATCAGGCTATTTGCTAGACTATCCAGAATTTCCTTGGCTTTCACCGTCAACTCGGCAGAATCATAATTAAAGTGTTCACCTTTAAGGATAAGCCTGACCGGACATCCCGAATTGTCAACTTTGCTGCCTTCGGGGGTTCCGGGGCAGCGGTCCACGCAGTCGTTGACACCGTCAGCATCAGCGTCAAGCGTGCTGCAATCAGGGGCCACGGCAACGGGGGCATCAACGATAGGGGCTTCCGCTTGTGCCAAGTACGTTGGTTTGGCACCGAACGGGATCACGAAGCCGACATTCACGGTCATATCATTAAATTGGTCTACACCCTGTAAACGGTCTTGGTTGTTGTTGTAACGGTAACGCACATCACTGCGGAGCAAGAAGTTGTCGCTAACCTCATAGGTAAAACCGAGGCCCGCTTCACCGATAAAGCCAGTTGTGTCATTGCCTCGAAAATGGGTGTTCATCCCGCCCAAACCAATAACGGTGTAGGGGGCGAACCGGTTGCGGTTGAAGAAGTATTGCACGTCCGCCGTACCGCCCGCCAATTGCCACGTCCCAATATAGCTGCTGTCAACGGGGCTATAAGCACCAAACCCTTCATAAAAGCCTTTTAATTCAACATTAAAATGCTCATTGAGCATTTTGCCGAAACCCATGCCGCCGCCCCAGCCATTGTCGGCATGACGGTCATCATCAGTCACAATCAAGGTGCCGAAAGGCGCAATGTACCAGCGTTTATCCACAAGTTGGTCGGCAGCTTGGGCCAATGGCAGGAAGCTTATGCCAGTTAATGTGGCAATAGTCAGTAAGTTATTTTTTAACATGATATTTTTCCCCGGTGAAATAAAAAAATGGAAACCCATAAAACCCTTATGGTGTCACCGCATCAGGATGCACTTGACAGGCAAAATTTTGCGGCCTTACTAGCCAATGTCCGTCCGATAAACGCACACGCCGGAACAGGAAAGTGCCGGTAAATCTGATAGCGATTTCAAAATTCATCCCTATCCAAAACACCTGTGAACGTAACGGGTGTTGTTAAAAAATCTCAGACGTAGCTTAATCGCAACATCAAGTGGCCGTCAGTGCGTTAGCGCACATAAGTTGCCAAACTCAACGCAAAAAACCTTAGCCAGTGCCTTTTTATCCTTTATGTGCGCTAACGTACGGAGTGTGTTTGGCTTTGCAGTTATGGTACTTGTCAGGCCTTAACGCGATTCATCTCGGCCTTGGCTTAGCAATAACCCATGTCAGGCGCTAGGTATTAAGCCGATTTGAAACGTCGGGCCAAGGTAGGATGGAATATCTACAGGGCTAAATAAACATTTCTGAACAATAGGTTATTGCTTTACCTGAAGTATTGCGCAGGTCGGTGTTCCCGGAGTTCGGAACGGATGTTTACCGGAAACGCCCGGCCTTTCCGGTTAGGGTAAAAGGAACACTTGTTAAATGAATTCAATGGCTTAGTGAAAGCAGTGACGGTAAATGCAACGCGTTTGCCGTAGCCCTTATCAACAGGCCGGAACAATATCCAGTTTAAAATTAAGGAACCCTTATGGAAACAATAGACAAAGCCTCCCATACCGCGCATGAGGTGGTCGATAAAATCGCTAGCGCGGGTAACCAGGCGGCGGATGCACTGGGCGAGAAAAGTGAGCAATTAAAAAATGCCGAACAGCATTTGGTGGACAACTGCCGGGGTTATATCCAGGATAACCCCATAACATCATTGGGTATCGCGGTGGCGGCCGGGTTTTTGCTAAGCCGCTTAGTGAGTGGCCGTTAAATTAGGCATGCACCCTGTATCCGGATGGCTACGGAAAGCTATGTCTTCCGCCAGCCGGTCAACACTTTAATGATGTCTAAAAATTGGGAAGGTGGTCATGAAAACAGCAAATTACTTGCCGATACTGTCATTGGCAGTTATTGGAACGCTTTACGGGACCTCCTTGGCATCGGCGTCACCCATTTTAGGTTCGGCGCAAAATTTCGCAGTCCTGGGTGATTCAACGGTGACTAACACCGGTTCGACCACACTTTGGGGGGATTTAGGCCTTGATCCCGGCACGTCAATCACGGGTGCAGGTAGCATCACCCAGACCGGGGCTGTCCACCAAACCGATGCCGTCGCGCAACAGGCCCAGGCTGACGCCACCAATGCTTACAATATCCTTGCCGCCAAGTCCTTCACCAGTGATATGACAGGCCAGGATTTGGGCGGATTGACGCTCACGCCCGGCGTTTATTTTTTTTCGTCCTCAGCCCAATTGACCGGAACGCTGACCCTCGATGCGTTACACGACCCCAACGCCCTCTTTATTTTCCAGATAGGCAGTACCCTGACCACCGCCAGCAGTTCGATTGTCAACGTGCTGAATGGCGGTGCTAACAACGGCGTGTTTTGGCAAGTCGGCAGTTCTGCAACCTTAGGGGCTAGCACCTTGTTTGCAGGTAATATACTTGCTGACCAGAGCATCACCCTGAATACCACCGCAAAAATCCTGTGTGGCCGTGCCATTGCGCTTAATGCGGCGGTGACTATGGACACCAACACCATTTCTAATGATTGCTTAGGGGGCGGGGATATCGCTAGCGGACGCACCGACTATGGTAGTACGGGCTTTAGCGGCAGCCAAAATATTCCCGAACCCGCCCCCGTCATGCTGATCATTATTGGGGCGGCTGACTTTCTGCGTAGACGCAGCTTGTTGAATAGGCGTTAGGCCAGGCATTCTCATGCACCCGGAAACAACCGAAACTGGACAGACGGCAATCCGTAGCGATCCGGCGGCTGATTCCAGCGTATCAGAAGATATCCGCTCCTTATGGCGTGAGCTGCTGGGATTAAGCTATGAGCATTTCCGGCTTGCCGGCCTGGAAACACGGCGGGCGGGCGAAAGCTTGGTGGCGATGATTGTCGCCGGGATCATGCTTGCGGTCTTGTTGGTCGGCGCATGGTTGGGGCTGCTGGCCGCTGCCGTGCTATTTTTAATCGGGCAAGGTTGGGCCACAAGTGGCGCCATATTGTTCGCCGTCACTGTCAATTTACTGGCCGCGCTAATGCTTTACGCCCTGATCCGTCATAAAAGCCATTATCTGCAACTGCCCGCGTTTCTCCGCAGCCTTGAGCCCAAGCCCGCAAAATCCCGTAAGGATCTCTCATGAGAAGCCATCATCTTACCAGCCGGAACAAATCCAGGTCACTCCCTGCGCAAATCAAGGATGCCGAGCGGCAGATTTCAGTCCGGCAAGGCCAGGTTGGGCTCCGCGCCAATAGGCTCTCCCAAACAATACTGCAACAAATGACCGCCCCGGCAAGCTTGTTATTGGCAAGCGGCATCGGTTTTATCATTGGCGAATTGACCCGGCAAACTTCCAGATGCAGGGCTGCCGCCGATAAATCAAAGGATACCAAAACCACACCCTTAAAAACCGCGCTTAATCTGGTCAGTTCGATACAAACCTTGTATGCCGCCTTGCCTTTGGCTTGGATGGTGAAATCTTATTACCGACAGGGGGCGTCTGGACCGCAATCACCCGAAAGGCGGATCAGCCCAATGCTGACTTTCGGAGCGGCCAGTAGCCGTCGGAGACCGAAAAACAGGTGATCTGGCATCAGATTGCTTTCAGTACGCCAAAGCGCGCCATGATCTCTTTTTCAGCTTCAAGCCAGTCGTAAAGGTCATCCCCCGGTTCAAAACCACGATGGTCGGCACGGTAATAGGCCGCTTCTTCGACCATGTGCGCCCATTCTCTAGCCTCAGGGATGTTGATGGTTAACGGATGCTTGCGGGTAAAACCAAACCGGATCAATTCCAGAAATCCCAGGGCGTTGACATTTTGCAAACCTATCGTTTTAGGTTCTCCGCTTGACAGCGTGCCAAACAGCCTGTCCCATCCTGACAATATCGCCCCGTAATTTTGGTCATGCTCTTTGCGCAGCGCCGAATGATGCAGCCTATGCAATGAGGGGACCATCAACAAGCGTGCAAGTTTTGCCTCTCCCCTGAATGAAACGTTCGCGTGATGGAACATCACAAAAAACGTGGTGATAATCTCATTCACCAACACCACGGACGCTTCCGCCCCAATGATTACGATGAACACGCCTTTAACCAAAACTGTCAGCAATATCTCCACAAAATGTAGCCGAAAAGCCGTGCTGACGTTCACGCATTGGTCACTGTGATGCACTTTGTGGAATAGCCACAGGTGGTCAATCTGATGGTTGGCCCGATGCCACAGGTATAACATCAGGTCCAGTAAAAAGAACGATGCCAGGATTTTCCAGAAGGAATTGGTCATGGATCCCAGCAATCCCCAATGGTTAAAGCTTCCGGCGATTACCAACAATGAAGATACCGACAGCACTGATAGCAGGCTGCTATTTAAAAATAATGTGCCCAGGTTGGTCAGGTAAGATTGATGGACAGTCTGCTTAGGCGTAGGCCGGCCACAACTGAAATTCTCAAAAACCAGCAGTGCGGCCAATACGGCCAGCACCATAAAAGTATTTATATTCACTACCGTAAACTGGAGCCAGTTCAAATCGGTAGGGGCGGGTGGGACTATCACATTGTTTTTTTGGATCATTGACAGTTTCTCCAGGCTAAAAACCACACCTAACAAAATTGTTAAATGACAGGGGATATTCGAAATTTCATGGGATGCCTTCTTCAAAACGTCATTGCAAGAATGGTTTATTGAAGGGGCTTATGAGATGGGTATGGCAAAGCCACGCTGATTTGGCTGAAAAATCAAAGCCGTCAGATTAAGCAGGGATGGCTACGCATCCTATTCGTTGTATTCAACATGGCGCTAGGTTTTGCGGCTATTCCTGATCCTATCAGGAATAGCCTGGGGCAACAGGGCGTTGCCCCAGGCGTTTCTAAACGATTACATGCCTTCTTTCGCGTTTTTGGCGGCACCTTCAACATGTTGGCCGCCGCTTTCCACGTCTTTACCCACGCCTTCGATGGTATTACAGGCCGACAATGCCGCCATAAACCCCAACATCATTACCCAAACTAAAATTTTTCTTGTCATGATCATTCTCCAAATAATATTAAGTAAATTCTGGCAAAGCCATTTTGGCTTTGCCAGGAATCACCAGCAGGCCGGATGGTTGTTGCTGGCTTTTGGAACCAGTGGCATGCCACTCTGTTTTTTTCAGATCCCTGTAAACATAAATTGGAACCGGACTTCGTTCTAATTTTTCGGGCTGACACTAGGTTTTTTTACCGGCAAACAGCAAAAGCCCACAACCTGCAACCATTGCCGCCACCCCTGTCCAAACAGGTATGTTAACGGTTTGCGTGTCTTTAACGGTCAATTCTATCGGGCCTAATTTGGCTTCCTGGGTTTCGCGGGTGTAACTGAAACGGCCATACACTAACCCTAATAAGCCAGCTGCAATCAACACAATTGCCACAATTTTAATCGCGCCCATCTTGGTACCCCTTTCGTTCATGTTGTAAAGAGCGGAATGATGTTTTCCTGTTATCTGGCTTAAACGATACAGGTAAAGTTTAAGGCGGTCAGTGCGGCAACGCACATTAACAAACGCAATGGCCGGAATATCCTGACAACTGGATTAGGTCAGGAAGGCAAAACAGCGTGGACATGGGCATCTTAACGAATTGATGCCATGCAGATATTTTCTGCGGATTGAAAATAAATAATGCGGTAAACGGGATAAAAACTACGTTACTGCGTAACGTCAGTTAACTAAGACAGCGCAGCCCAAATCCTGGCAGGCTAGTGTTAAACAAGGCCAAATTTAGGCAAGAAAAAATACGGCGGGCAACTGTGTGCCCGCCGCAACTGGCCTTGTCACCAAAGGGAGGACGCTTTTATTTTGCTGCTTTCAAATGGGCTAAGGCTTCTTCGGCGGACTTTTTTGCAATGTCAGCGTGCCCCTGTTTGCCATGGTCGATGGCGTCATCCAAGCTTTTAATGCCTGCAACCAGATGTTCATTGGCGGTTTTCGCGTGGATTTTAGCGGCCTCGGCATGTTCGGCGACCGATTTGCCATCGCTGGCTTTAGTTGCCGCTTCCGCGTGTTTGATGGCTTCTTCAATGTGGCTTTCCGCTGCATAAGAGAAATAGGAAACGCAAGCCAAGGCAACGCCTATCCATATGGCAGAATGTTTTATATTGTTAGTTTTCATAGATATTTCCGGTGAAAAAGTGGTTAAGAGTGGTGCGCCATGATAGGGCGTCACGTCGTCGGCTTTTTATAAGCGAGCTAAGGCCCGTTGGTTAGAGGCTATTTTTAAGGTCTTCCTTGAGGTTACCCAAACCTGTCTGCACTTTGCCGACATTCTTTTGGATATTGCCTTCCGCTTCCATGGCATCGTCGTCCAATATCACGCCTGCCGCTTCTTTGATTTTGCCTTTGGTTTCTTCGATTTTGCCTTTAACTTGATCTTTGTTCATCAGTATCTCCCGATAATTAATAGGGTCGTGGTTCTATTGCCATGACAAAGCGAGGGATGTTGTTTCCCATCGCTGGATAAAACAGTACAGGCAAAATGGATTGTGTTCGGTACGGCAACGCACATAGAACGGTTTTTTCAACAGGGTTTGTTGGCGGCGTTGCCGATGCTTAGCCTAGTGCCCAGTCAAGGATTTTTTGTCGGGCCAATCTAAACCCGTAGATACCGGGCGGACGGTTGTCCGCCTTTTTTATGGCCTGTGCCAACATCCGCAGCGATCGGGCGAGCAACCGCCCGCCCCTACGAGAATCATACTGACAATTCAACATTGGCTTAGCACTAGGTGTTATCACCGCCAGCCTGCTTATGTACGATAGCGTACCGACACTATCGGCTGTTTTGGTTAAGCTCTTCACAGGTTTGCGAGTCAGGCCGTAGTTAACCCATCCCGGCACTTACCGGGATACCGATCATTTAAGAACTGGAGCAGCGTATGAAAAAAATAATCCCCCTAGTGGCCGTATCCATTTTGAGTGCGGCGCTTGCAGGTACCGCCTATGCGGCTGATGATGTCCAAGATAAACAGAAAGAGCTGGTCGAAAAGCAGAAGGACGTGGCGGAAGCGCAGCAAGAACTTAAGCAAGAGGCCGTGAAGGCGGCAGACGAACGCGTCCACGTCGCTAACGAGTCGATGCAGCAGATCAGCCGTGCCAGCAAAATCATTGGCACCAAAGTGAAAAGCCCCACTGGCGAAAGTTTGGGTGACATCAAGGAATTGGTGGTCGACCCATTAACCGGGCAGGTTGTCTATGCCGTCGTTTCCTTCGGTGGCTGGTTCGGTCTTGGCAATAAATTGTTTGCCTTACCTTGGAGCGCGTTAAATTGGGCCCGTGACAAGGAGTATTACGTCCTTGATCTGGATAAGGACACGTTAAAAAAAGCCCCAGGATTTGATAAAAAACATTGGCCGGACAGCACAAATAAATGGGATCAGTGGCGCGAAGAAATCGAACAGTTTTATCGCGTCAAACCTTAACAAAACCCTATTGGCCCCACCCCATCAGACGCTATCCGGGGTGGGCATGGCTCCAATGCCATTGGCTTAATCCCAAAACACGCACTTGTCCAACATCATCTGCACATTTATATAAGGTATAAAACATGAAAAATTTAACGAATAACAAACTTGCCGGCGCTGGCTTTATTTTGGCCCTGGCCATGCTTGTCGGGTCTCCAGTACAGGCAGAAACCGCCCAGCCAACGGACGAAAAAGGCGTAAAAGAAAGCAAAACGATGGCAAACTGCAATGCCATGCAAGAACAGAAACAAAAAATGCTGGATGACATGAAGGCGCAAGACGCTGAACTCACCGAACTGCTTGCTAAGATGAACAGCGCTCCGGAAGATAAAAAAGTGGCTTCGATGGCCGCGGTTATCAACCGCATGGTGGAGCAACGGATCGCAATGGATGCGCGTAAAGCAAAGATGGAAGAGATGATGCAACACCACATGCAAATGGGTATGGGGGCAATGTCCGGAGGCATGCCGCAAAGTCCGGCAATGAAGGATGCCGACAAAAAATAGTGGCTGGCCATGGGGCCGATAAGTAAGTAAACGTAGATTTTCAGACAATAAAAGGAGTGCAAGCCTAGGTTTGCACTCCTTTTTGATTTTTAAGATACCAGGAAATTTCAGCGGCGGCGCTTGCACATCCCCGATTATCTGGGCCGTCCATAAATAAGGGACGGCATCTACGAAAACGAGTGGGGATATTGGCCTGGTAATCCCCATCCCGCATCCAAATGCGTGCCGGTTTGGCTGCCAGAATGGCCCTTTTATTCCTATGTGCGGCAACGTACCGACAAAAGTTGGCTTTATTGTTAACGTCCGGGTTTAGCAACCGTTCCAAAGTTATGGTGGCGGTCATTTAGGCAATATGTGGACTGGATTTGCCCGCCTATTTAATGGGCAACATCCAAATACAGGGCTGCGTCGGCTTTGATGCCGGTTTTCAGTCACTGTGTTATAAAGGCCAATGCAACGTGGGGGCGTGTTGGTTTTTGGGTTTTCAAAAACTTATCAACGTTTTGCCCTCGTTGTTCCGGCGCATTTTTTGATTTTCACCAGCTTTACGCTCCAGAGATAAAAGAATGGCTGACAAATTGTCCGCACCGCATAGCCCTAAACAAAACCGCCTCATTGCCGCGTTGCCTACGGATGTTTTTGAACGTATTGCCCCGCATCTGGAGCTTATTCCTATGCCGCTGGGGGATGTCATTTACGAATCAGGCGGCCAATTGCAATATGTTTATTTTCCGAGCACCGCGATTGTTTCCCTGCATTATGTGATGGAAAACGGCGCGTCAGCGGAGATTTCCGGAGTCGGCAATGAAGGGGTGGTCGGCATTTCACTGTTTATGGGCGGCAACACCACATCCAGCCTGGCAACGGTGTATACGGGCGGTTTTGGTTATCGGCTCAAGGCGCGGGTGCTGATGGAAGAGTTCAACCGCGCGGGGCCGATGATGCGTTTGTTGCTGCGTTATACCCAAGCCCTGATGACCCAAATGTCGCAGACGGCGGTATGTAACCGGCACCATTCGGTGGAGCAGCAATTGTGCCGTTGGCTGTTGTTGACGCTGGACAAATTGCCGTCAAACGAGTTGACCATGACCCAGGAATTGATTGCCAGTATGCTCGGCGTACGCCGCGAAGGCATCACTGAAGCTGCCGGAAAGCTGCAACGGGCGGGTTTGATCAGTTACCGCAGGGGGCATATCACCGTGTTGGACCGCTCGGGTTTGGAGTCCCTCACTTGCGAGTGTTATGGCGTGGTGAAGAAGGAGTTTTATCGCTTGCTGGGTGATGCGGGGGCTTCTAAGCAATTTCCGAATTAGCGTTTTGGATCCGTTTCCATTTGCACCCAGGGCGGGACTCACTGCCATTAAGTTAAGGTTTTACTCAAAATAAAACAATTAGTTACGACCTACGATTGATATGAACTGCAAAAATACAACCGTAACCGCATGAATATTAATATTTATTCCTTAACTTAATGGCAGTGATGGCGGGCCTGGGGGCACCCCCCGTCCTTAAAGTTTCAGAACACTTATAGGCACTGCAAACGTTAGAACGGGCAACAAAAAGCCATTGCCGTGGGCCACATGGCCTATAAAACCCACAATCTAACAAACCTAAACCACTGACGACAATTTAAAGGTAACACCATGATCCACATAACCGCACGGCCTCTCTTATCATCGCCGACGCCGGTACGGCGCAGGGACACTTGTTCTTGAAAAATTCCGGTAAGGCTATCCTTTTTCTGGTGGTTGCGGCACTGTTGGCAGTGCTGGTGACGACGCTTGCTTTCTGGGTGTTCAGGCAAATCGAGACCACTGCCGCGGCGCGGACGCACACCCATAGCGTCATCAACCACGCCAACGATTTGTTATCGGAATTGAAAGATGCCGAGACAGGGCAGCGCGGCTATGTGCTGACCGGAGACGAAGCGTTTCTGGAGCCTTATGTGGCAGTGCGCGGACGGGTTGGCGTGCATTTGCAAGAATTGCGGCAGTTGACCTTGAACGATGCCGCCCAAAAATATTTGGACACGATGGCGCCGTTGATAGACGCCAAAATAGCGGAATTGGCGCAAGCCGTTGATTTGCGCCGTCACCATGACATGGCCGCCGCGCTCGCGGCGGTGGGCAATGGTGAAGGCAAACGCCTGATGGATGGGATACGTGCCGAAATGGGCGCCTTCATCAAAACCAAGGAAACGGCGTTGGCGCAACACGAGGCCGGGTTTCAAGCCAATATGCGCCGCTTATTTATCATTATCGTCTTCAGCAGCCTGATGGCGACGGTGTTCGCGTTGCTATTCGCCTACCTGATTTATCGGCAAACCCGGCAACGGATCAAGCAAGTCACGAACCTGCAAACCCAGCATTTGCTTAAGGTGCAGAAAGACGCGAACAAAGCCTTGGCGCAACTCAACGCCGTCTTACAAAGCAACGAGCAAAAGCTGGCTGTCACGCTGAGTTCCATTGGCGACGCCGTGATCGCCACCGACACCTTGGCGCGGGTCACCCTGCTTAATCCCGTGGCGGAAAAACTTACCGCCTGGAACCAGGCTGATGCGATGGGCCGTCCGGTGGACGAAGTTTTTCAAATCATCAATAAAGCCACCCGTCTGTCCGCTACGATCCCCGTGATGGCGACATTGGAGCATGGCACAGTGCAAGGCCTGGCCAACCACACGGTGCTGATTGCCCAAGATGGCACCGAGTACGATATTGCCGACAGCTGCGCCCCGATCCGTGACCATACCCGCCAAGTCATCGGCGCGGTGTTGGTGTTCCGCGACGTGTCCGAAGAATATGCGGTGCAACAAGCGTTGCATGACAGCAACGCGCTGATCCAGACCATCCTCAATACCGTGTTGGACGGTATCGTCACCTTCCACGCTTATGGTGGCCTCATTGAAACGGTCAACCCGGCCGCCGAACACATTTTTGGCTACCCCGCCACTGAACTGATCGGGCAAAATTTCAGCATATTGCTACCCGAATGGGATAAAGAAAAAGGCTCCGCTGGCATAAATGTTAACGGGGATCACGAAACGCACGGCACGAGCTTGCAACGCGAGGTGATAGGGCGGCATAAGGATGGCGGCCATTTCCCGCTGGAAATTTCTTTAAGCCAAATGCAATTGAATGGGCAGCAATATTTCACGGGCATTTTGCGGGATCTGACTATGCGCAAACAGGCGGAAGCGGAATTGGTCAAGGCGGGTGCTTTGCAGGCCGCGATATTTAACAGCGCCAACTTCTCCAGTATCGCCACCGATGCGAAGGGTGTCATCCAAATTTTCAATGTCGGTGCGGAACGGATGCTCGGTTACGCCGCCGCCGACGTGATGAACAAAATCACCCCCGCCGAGATTTCCGACCCGCAGGAAGTGATCGCCCGTGCCAAAACCCTGAGCGTGGAGTTGGAAACCCCCATTAAGCCGGGCTTTGAAGCTTTGGTGTTCAAGGCTTCGCGAGGCATCGAAGACATTTACGAACTGACCTACATCCGCAAAGACGGCAGCCGTTTCCCGGCGGTGGTGTCCGTCACGGCGTTACGCGATGCCCAAGACGCCATCATCGGCTATTTGCTGATAGGCACTGACAATACCGCCCGCAAACAAGCGGAAGCGGAGTTGGTCAAGGCGGGTGCTTTGCAGAGCGCGATTTTCAACAGCGCCAACTTCTCCAGTATCGCCACCGATGCGAAGGGTGTCATCCAAATTTTCAATGTCGGCGCGGAGCGCATGCTGGGTTATGCCGCCGACGATGTGATGAACAAAATCACCCCCGCCGAGATTTCCGACCCGCAGGAAGTGATCACGCGGGCCAAAGCCCTGAGCGAGGAGTTGGAAACCCCCATCAAGCCGGGCTTTGAGGCCTTGGTGTTCAAGGCCTCGCGCGGCATCGAAGATATTTACGAACTGACCTACATCCGCAAAGACGGCAGCCGCTTTCCGGCGGTGGTGTCGGTCACCGCGCTACGGGATGTCCAAGACACCATCATCGGCTATTTGCTGATTGGCACTGACAACACCGCCCGTAAGCAAGTCGAAGAGGAGCAGAAGAGGCTTGACCAGCAGTTGCGTGACCAGCAGTTTTATACGCGCTCGCTGATCGAAGCCAATATTGACGCGATCATGACCACCAATCCGGCCGGCATCATCACCGATGTCAACAAGCAAATGGAAGCGCTCACCGACTGCACCCGTGACGAGCTGATTGGCGCACCGTTCAAAAATTATTTCACTGACCCGGAACGCGCCGAAGCCGCCATTAAGCTGGTGCTGGCTGAAAAAAAGGTCACCGACTACGAGTTGACCGCCCGCACCCGGAATGGTAAGGAAACCGTCGTGTCTTACAACGCCACCACGTTTTATGACCGTGACCGGACGCTGCAAGGGGTGTTCGCGGCGGCACGGGATGTGACCGAACGTAAGCTCCTCGACCACGCCTTGCAGGAAACCCATATCGCGTTGGAAAGGGCCAAGTTCGTCGCCGAAAAAGCCAATCTGGCCAAATCCGATTTCCTTTCCAGCATGAGCCATGAATTGCGTTCTCCGTTGAATGCCATCCTGGGTTTTGGGCAGCTAATCGAAGCGGGCAAGCCACCGCCCACCGCCAGCCAAAAAGCCAGCATCGACCAGATCCTCCAAGCGGGTTGGTATTTGTTGGAATTGATCAACGAAATCCTTGACCTCGCCTTGATCGAATCCGGAAAGGTGTCCATGTCGCCCGAACCCGTGTCGCTGACGGAAGTGCTAGGCGATTGCCAGAGAATGATCGAACCGCAAGCGCAAAAAAGCGGTGTCCATATCACTTTCCCGGTATTCGGCCAAGCGTGTTTTGTCAACGCCGACCGCACCCGCTTGAAGCAGGTTTTCATCAACTTGCTATCCAACGCCATCAAATACAACCGCGTGGCGGGTGAGGTGGAAGTGACTTGCGACGTGGCCGCGTCAGGGCGCGTCCGCATCAGTTTTCGGGATACCGGGCAAGGTTTGCCGGAAGAAAAGCTCGCGCAATTGTTCCAACCGTTTAACCGCTTAGGCCAGGAGAACGGCATCGAAGAAGGCACAGGCATCGGTTTGGTGGTCAGCAAGCGTTTGGTTGAACTGATGGACGGTGAAATTGGCGTGGTCAGCACAGTTGGAGTGGGCAGTGTGTTTTGGGTTGAACTCAACACCACGCCCGAGCAGCAAATCACCGAAGGCATGGTGGAGCCATCGGCCATCACCCAGATCCCGTTGCCTGATGACGCGCAGGCCTACACCGTGCTGTGTGTTGAAGATAACCCCGCCAATCTGATGTTGATCGCGACCCTGCTCGCCAGCAGGCCGGACATCCGGCTGTTGTCCGCACGCGATGGCAACCGCGGTGTGGAAATTGCGCGGAACTCGCAACCGGATGTCATCCTGATGGACATTAACCTGCCTGGCATTAGCGGCATTAAGGCCTTGGAGATATTGTCGCAAGAGACGGCAACGTCGCATATCCCGGTGATCGCGCTCAGTGCCAACGCCATGCCCCGCGATATAGAAAAAGGTTTGGCTGCCGGATTTTTCCGTTATTTGACCAAACCGATCAAGGTGAATGAATTTATGAACACCTTGGATTTGGCGTTGAAATTGTCGAAGCCATCCGGGCGGACTGCAACGGTAGAGCGAGTTATTCCAAACGCTTGAGGAACGCGCCTAAGCCTAGTGCTCAGTCAATGTTGAATTGTCAGTATTATTTTCGTAGGGGCGAGCGGTTGCTCGCCTGATCGCTACGGATGTTGGCACAGGCCATAAAAAAGGCGGGCAACCGTCCGCCCCTACGGGTTTAGATTGATACGACAAAAAATCATTGACTGAGCACTAGGATAGACTTGACGCCCGTTTCCACGCGGCGTGTCACTACCATTAAGTTAATAAATAAACGTTAATAATCATTATATTAAAATTATGTAGGTTGGGTTAGCGATAGCGTAACCCAACATTTACCGCTCCGATGTTGTTGGGTTACGGCTACCGCCTAACCCAACCTACATGATTATAGTTATTTGATTTTTATAATTTATCTCTTAACTTAATGGCTGTGACGCGGCGCGTGGGAACGGGCATCAATACATCTTTGGCTATTGGCCGACCCCTGTCGTGTACCCACCTGCCCACCCAAAAAAGGCAATATGAAACATAAACCTTGGCATATTTTGTTGATTGAAGACGATGCTGATGAGCGTGCGGATCTCCGGCACATGCTGATCAGGGGTTCGGATCGCCAGTATCATTTTACCGAGGCCGGATTCGGTGCCGAAGCCTTGCAGAAATTCCGTGACCAACCTGACGGCCCTTACGATTGCATCATCCTCGATTATTTTTTGCCGGACATGAACGGCGAAGATGTGTTGGTGGCCTTGTGTGGGGGGGCGGAAGTGCCGGCGTGCCCGGTAGTGGTGGTCATGGGGCCGTTTAAGGAAGACGGGAATCTGCGGCTAGGCGCAGGCGCACCCGATTATATCGGTAAAGACAGGCTCACCGCCGAAAGCATCACGCGGGCTGTAAAAAACGCCATAGAACGTTTCGCGCTGATGCACGCCTTGCAGGCCCTGCGTAAGAGCGAAGAACGCTTGGCATTGGGTGTGCAAGTTGCGGCCTTAGGGCTTGCCGATATTGATTACACCACGGGCTTGTATCATCTCTCCGCTGAGGCCGCGCTGATGTTCGGTTTGGGCGACATGGCGGTGATATTGCCACGCGCGGTGGTACATGCCTGCTTCCATCCCGATGACCGTGCAGAGGTGATGCAGCGCATTGCCCAGACCTTAAACCCAGAGGGTATCGGAAGTTTCATGATGGATCATCGCGTGCTCTGGCCTGATGGCCAGGTGCGTTGGTGCGGGTACGCAAGCACGTTTTTTTCGAGGGGGAGGCTGGCGCACGGCGGCCTAGGCGGGCCACCTTGGTGGTGCTTGATGTCACCACCGAGAAATACGCCGAGCAGGCCTTGCGCGACAGCGAGGAAAAATTTCGTGCCTTATTGGAAGCCGCACCTGATGCCATCGTCATTGTCGATACGCAAGGCCTGGTTGTGCTGGTGAACGCCTTGACCCTGTCGCTGTTTGGCTATGGCCGTGAGGAGCTGGTCGGTGAGCCTGTGGAAATGCTGATGCCGTCCCGTTATCGTGAGGGCCATGCTGGTTTGCGCGGGGATTACATAACCGAACCACGTCCCCGCAAAATGGATGGCGGCTTGAATTTGCTGGGCAGGCGTAAGGATGGCGGCGAGTTCCCGATTGAAGTCAGCCTTAGCCCCTTGGAAACCAAAAACGGCCGCTTGGTATCCTGCGCGATCCGGGACATCACTGGACGTAAGCGTATCGAAGCGGAACTGAACGAGGCCAAAGTGGCGGCGGAAAATGCCAACCGCGCCAAATCGGAGTTTTTGTCCAGCATGAGCCATGAATTGCGCTCACCGCTCAATGCCATCTTGGGTTTTGCCCAATTGCTGGAATCGGCCGTCCCGCCACTCACGCCGCGCCAAAAGTGCGGTGTTGAGCAAATCCTGCACGCGGGTTGGTATTTGCTGGAACTCATCAATGAAATCCTTGACCTTGCCCTGATCGAATCCGGCAAGTTGTCATTATCTTTGGAAGCGATTGATTTACATGAAGTGATAGGGGATTGCCAGGCGATGATCGGGCCCCATGCCGTCAATAGCGGTATCCAACTGTCATTCCCTGATTTCACTGCGCAGGTTTTGGTCAAAGCGGACCGGACACGGGTGAAGCAGGTATTCCTTAATTTGCTGTCCAACGCCATCAAATACAACCGTACGGGCGGCAACGTCGAGGTCAGGTTCAGCCATTGCACCACGCCAAGTATCCGTATCAGCGTCCATGACACCGGCAGAGGTTTGTCACCGGAACAACTCGCGGAGCTGTTCCAGCCGTTCAACCGCCTCGGGCGGGAGATGGGGGCTGAAGAAGGCACAGGGATTGGTTTGGTGGTGAGCAAACGTTTGGTCGAGCTGATGGGCGGCACCATTGGCGTGGAAAGCACCGTCGGCGAAGGCAGTGTGTTTTGGTTTGAATTGGCCCGCGATACATCAACGCAAGCTGGCCATGCTACGGCATCGCCTATTGACGTGGCGCCGCAAATCCAGGCAAACCAGCCTTTGTTCACCCTGCTCTACGTCGAAGATAACCCCGCCAACCTGATGCTGGTGGAGCAAGTCCTTGAAACTTATCCGCATATCAAATTACTGAGTGCGCAGTCAGGCAGGTCAGGCATCAAGCTAGCCCGCGCCCATCATCCCGATATGATCCTGATGGACATTAATCTACCGGGCATCAGCGGCATCGAAACCTTGGATATTTTGCGCCAAGACCCCGTAACGGCGGCTATTCCGGTGGTTGCGCTCAGTGCCAACGCCATGCCTGGCGACATCGAAAAAGGTTTGCAAGCCGGGTTTTTCCGCTATCTGACCAAACCCATCAAACTGAATGAATTTATGAATGCCTTGGATGATGCCCTGAAATTTTCTGAAACAGGCGCAGTTCAGCCCCATACCACCGGACAACAACCATGATTAGCGCAGAAGAAATCCTTAACGCCAGCATTTTGATCGTCGATGACCAGCCCTCCAATGTGCTTTTGCTTGAACAAATGTTGGACGATGCGGGTTATACCCATGTCGCCTCGACCACCGACCCTTATAAAGTCTGCGATTTGCATGAACAAAACCGCTATGACTTGATTTTGCTGGATTTACAAATGCCGGGCATGGATGGCTTTCAGGTGATGGAAGAGCTTAAAGGCATTGAATCCGCCAGCTATCTTCCCGTGCTGGTGATTACCGCCCAACCCGGCCACAAGCTGAGGGCTCTGGCGGCGGGTGCGAAAGATTTTATCAGCAAACCCTTTGACCTCCTCGAAGTGCAAACCCGCATCCGCAATATGCTGGAAGTGCGGCTATTGTACAAAGAACTTGGCAATTACAATCAGCTGCTGGAGCAAACGGTCATTGAACGCACCGCTGAACTGCGGATTAGTGAAGAACGCTTCCGCCGTTTGACCGAGCTATCGTCTGATTGGTATTGGGAACAGGACAGGCACGGTGAATTCGTCAAAATATACGGCCCGGTGTTTGAAATGCTTGGCATCCGGGTGGACGGCAGTAGCGTCAAGATAGATGATCCAGGCGTGGTTTGGGACGAGGAGGAGCGGGCTGTCCTGGAAGCGAACCTGGCCGCCAGAAAACCGTTTCTGGATTTTGTCTACAGCCGGAACAAAATCGACGGCACCCGGCAATATTTGATGGTGAGCGGCGAGCCGATGTTTGACCTGTCCGGGCGTTTTATAGGGTATCGGGGGATAGGTAAAGATGTGACCGATAGCATGGGTTCCCAAAAGTGAGCTTAGGGCCAAAGCAGGATGGGGTTTGAAACCCCGTCCTTAACGTTTCAAAATACCTATAGGCACTGTAAACGTTACGGAACGGGTCGCCTCGGCAATTGCTCCTGCATTACTCTACCTCCTGCATCCATGCAGTCGTAATGCGCCTACGGTTGGTACAAACCCGTTCCAGCTGTGGTTAAATTAATATATAAATTATGAAAATCAATATGTTACATTTATGTAGGTTGGGTCGCCTAATGCGCCTACTGTTGGTAGCGATAGCGTAACCCAACAGTGTAGCGGTGTGCCGTTCTGATAATGTCGGGTTACGCTATCGCCCGGTAATTGCTCCTGCATTACTCTGCATCCATGCAGCCGTAACCCGACCTACGTTAAATGTATGTGATTGATAATAAGTATAAAAATTAACTTTATAGCAGTGATCCCTTAGCCTCCCGCCCCTGTGATATTTTTACCATTTACTGCAAAGGATTACCCCATATGACCCGTATTCAAGTCGGTTGCAGCTTAAGCTATACCGTCACCCAGCCCACCAGTTTTTTATTCAATATCGCCGCCGCCCGCACCTTACAGCAAACTATCGGCGAGGAAACGTTGCAGTTAAACCCTGCCATCCATTTTGAAACCTTCACCCTTGGCACGGAAGGCATCCAAGTGTACCGGCTAGTGGCCGAACCTTGCGAATTGCAACTCCAATACCATGCGCAAGTGGAGCTGTATCCTGACAGGTATGACACGGCCGAGATTATCGAGACCGATTTCCAGCACTTGCCTTATGAGGTGTTGCCTTATCTCAATCCTAGCCGCTATTGCGAATCGGACCGTCTGACCCATTTTGCCACGCGCCTATTTGGCAACATCCCGCACGGTTATTCCAGGGTCACGGAGATTTGCGATTGGATAAACGTCAATCTCGATTATCAGGCCGGCAGTAGCGGCGAAAGCACCAGTGCCTGTGATGTGCTGATACAGCGCGTCGGTGTCTGCCGCGATTACGCCCATCTTGCCATTGCCTTATGCCGGGCCTTGTGCATTCCTGCGCGTTATATTTCCGGCTACGCCCTGGGCTTGCAGCCACCGGATTTCCATGGATTTTTTGAAGCTTATCTGGGCTCGCGCTGGTATTTGTTCGATGCCACCCGCATGGCGCCGATTGAAGGTTTCGTCCGCATCGGCATAGGCCGCGATGCCGCCGATGCCTCTTTCGCGACGATTATCGGCACAGCGGCATTGACGACGATGTCTGTTTGGGCGCAATGAACCCTGCCTAATTCAAGGCGGGGCGTGGTTGGTGGCCAATGCCGTTAAGTTAAGGGAAATGATGTTGTAGGAGCAGGCCATGCCTGCGACAAACACCCAAGAATTCGATGGAACACTTATGGTTCGCGGGCATGGCCCGCTCCTACAACTTATGGCCCGTTCTAGCCCAAATAAGCCCGGTCATGGGTCATGGCCGGGCTGATGTCGCCTTAACGTTTCCAAAATACCTATAGGCACTATAAACGTTACGGAACGGGTTACAAACCCGTTCCGGCTGTGTTTGATCCGGAGTTACCCGCCCCAGGCTTTTCCTTTGCTGATGTCACCTTGAGCGGCGACATAATGAAGCAAGCCGCCATCATCCCCGTGAACCGCCGTGATGGTGAGCCAGGCCGGATAAACCCCGCCATTTTTGTGTTGGTTCCAGATTTCGCCTTGCCATGCCCCCGTCGTATGGAGGCTATGCCACATGGCGGCATAAAACGCTTGCCCGTGCCGTCCCGACCTAAGCATCCGGGGCGTATGGCCAATTGCTTCTTCCGGGCTGAAACCGGTGATGCCTGTGAAGGCTGGGTTCACTTTCAAAATCACGTTGTTGGCATCGGTGACGAAAATGCCTTCTTGCGATTCAAAAGCGGCGGCGGCAATGCGCAATCCTTTCTCGACTTGCTTGCTTTTGCTGATGTCGGTCAGGGCAACCCGCAAGGTCGGCTGGGCATTGACAGGATCGTTACGGAGGCAGTCGAGGTGGGCATGGAACACTGAACCGTCGGGATGGAGCATTTGCAGGTCAAATGTCTGCTTGTCAGCTTTGGTAAGGCCCATCATGTTCAAAAACAGACGATGCCAGCGGTCTTTGTCATCGGGGGCGACAAACTGCGAGAACCGCCGCTTCAGCAACTTGGTGCGGTCTATCCCCAGCAAGCTAGACCCTGTCAGGTTGAGTTCACTCATCAAACCCTCACGGGTGATGGTGATGTAGCCGATGGGGGCAAACTCATACAGGTCCACAAAGCGGTCCCGGGCTTCTTCAATGGCGATCAGGGCCCTGCGCAATTCTTCATTTTGCATTTCCAGTTCGATTTTATGGACTAAAAGCTCATGAAGCAGGATTTCTGTCGGTTGTGCCGTCATTTTTTCGGGGGATAAGCTGCCCACCAGTTTTTCGGCTTCCGTCCGTAATAGTTGGCGTGATTCAATCCCATCAAGTTTGTTGTTCATATCTTATTTTCCCTATGCTTATCAATGGAGCCGTCGCCAACCTCTTCTGTTGTCAACAAAATCAACGAGGGGCCGCTGGTTTTGCCGACAATCCGGCGGGCGTTCAGGAGGATTTTGTGCTGCCCGATCACCGGAAAATCATGCTCGACCACATAAGCTTCAACCGCTTGGTCGCGGGGCAAAATGATTTCCAACAATTCGCGCAAGGCGGGGATATTCCACTGCCCATTGCCCAAATCGTAAATTTTGTGCCCGACCGTGTCGGTGGGCGTCACCTTAAAATAGTCGTAAAAGACGCGGTTGGCGGTCACCACTTGCAGCTGGCTATCCAGCACCAGCAAGGGCTTGCGGATGTTATCGACGACGTTTTCAGCCAGCTCACGCGCCAGTTGCACCGCCGTTTCTGCGGCCACGCGCTTGCTGATGTCGGTGAAGGTCAGCACCACGCCTTCGATGACATTATCCAAAGTGCGGTAGGGCTGGATACGCACCAGGAACCAGGCGCCGTTTTGGATCTGCACTTCCTGTTCAAACGGCACCAGTGATTCCAGCACGGCTTGGGCTTTGCTCAGCAATTCTTCGCTTTCGAGATTGGATTTGATGTCGTTCAATGGACGCCCCACATCGGTGGCCACCAGCCGGTAAAGTTGGGTGGCTTCGCGTGTGAAACGCCGGATAACCATGTGTTCGTCCAGAAACACCGTGCCGATATTGGTGTTGTCGAGCAGGTTCTTCATGTCATTTTGCATCCGTGCCAATTGCTCGATTTTGGCTTGCAGTTCGGCATTGACGGTGATGAGCTCTTCGTTGACCGATTGCAGTTCTTCTTTGGAGGTTTCCAGCTCTTCGTTAGTGGATTGCAATTCCTCGTTGGTCGATTGCATTTCTTCGTTAGCCGATTTGAGTTCCTCATTGGAGGCTTGTTGCTCTTCCATGCCCGCTTGGTAGCTTTCTTTCAGGTAAGCCAGTTCCTGTTCCAATTCGTCAATGCGCCCCAGTTCGGCAGGTTTGGCAATGCGTTTGCGCGATGGCTTGAGCGTTGGGTTGGCAATATCCTGAAAACTCACCAGCAGCAGGTTTTGGTTGCCATCCGTGATAGGCAAGGGCCTGACACTGAGGCTGACCGTACTAAAACCGCCATTGGTTTTGACCTGCACGAGCTTGTTCAAGGTCAAGGTTTTGTCATCGGCAGCGGCGCGTAAGGCCGAGCGTAATTCCAGTTCCAAGCCTTCGCGGGCCATTTCAATGATATTGAGCGTGGCTTGGCCCGGCGCGGGACGCAAGTATCTGCCCGTATCGTTATGCACATAAAGGATGTCGCCTTTGCCGTCGGTGACGACTGAGGGGGGCGCGTAATATTGCACCAACACCCGACGGGTCAATTCGGCAAAATTCGTGTCCTTCGGTTTGTTCATAGCTTCCTCGGAAGGTTTGTCGCCTGTTTCTGCGGTCCAAGACACCACATGGGACATGACGGCACGGGAAGACGTGATGGAATGGGTGGCACGGTAGAATTTCCATTTACGGTTCAGGGATGAGAATAAATCGGTGTGGTTGCCGATGCTCTCGGACGGCGACAAAAACAATACCCCGCCGGGTTTAAGCGCGTAATGGAAGGCCGGAATCAGCCGGTTCTGCAATTCCGCTTCCAGATAAATCATCAGGTTACGGCAGCTGAGCAAATCCAGCTTGGTGAAAGGCGGGTCTTTAATCACGTTTTGGATGGCGAACACCACCATTTCGCGGATTTCCTTTTTGACCCGGTAGCCTTTGTCTTCCTTGATAAAGAAGCGGCGTAGCCGTTCCGGGTTGACATCTTGGGCGATATTGGGCGGATAGATGCCCGCACGGGCGACGGCGATGACCTCTTCCGACAGGTCAGTGCTGTAAATCTGGATTTTGAATTCCTGATGTGATTTATCCATCAGTTCGCGCAGCAAGATGGCGATGGAGTAAGCCTCCTCGCCAGTGGCGCAGCCTGCCACCCAGACCCGGAACACATAGTTGTCCGGTTTATCTTGGCAAAGTTTGGGCAGTATCTCGGTTTCTAACGTGGCAAAGGCTTCCGGGTCACGGAAAAAATTGGTGACATTAATCAGCAATTCCTTAAACAGGGCGTTTACTTCAGCGGGGTTTTCTTTGAGGTAACGGGCATAAACGTCAGCGTCCTCAATCGTGTGCTGGGCCATCCGGCGTTCGATGCGCCGGCCTATCGTGCTTTTTTTGTAAAGCGAGAAATCGTGTCCGGTGATCGTCCGCAATTGCATGAGGATGCGGTTTATTCCCTTTGCCGATTTTGGTGTGGCGGGGGGAGCCGTATAAGCATAAATACTGCGGAAATCGCTTAACAGCGCTTCCGGCATTTTATCAACGGCCATAACATGGCTGGCGTAACCCGCCTGGATGGCGCTGGATGGCATCCCGTCATATTTTGCTGTGCCGGGTTCCTGTACCAGCGTGATGCCGCCACCCCCCAGGATGGCGCGTAAGCCTTGCGTGCCATCCGTACCCGTGCCGGATAAAATGATGCCGACCGCGTTTTCTTGTTGGTCTTCCGCCAGTGAGCGCAAGAAAGCATCAATCGGCAAGCGATGTCCGCGTGGCTCATCCGGTGTGCTCAGTTGCAGCATGCCGTGGAAAATCGCCATATCACGGTTGGGCGGGATGACATACACGCAATTGGCTTCAACCAAGATTTGATCCTGTGCTTCAATCACCTTCATCTTGGTGCTGCGTTGCAGGATTTCAGCCAGCAGGCTGGTGTGGCTAGGGTCAAGATGCTGCACTATCACAAAGGCCATGCCGCCATTAACAGGTGCATGGCGGAAAAACTCTTCAAGCGCTTCTAAACCCCCGGCCGATGCGCCGATGCCGACGATAGGGAAGACGGAGGCGGTTTTTTTAGTTGCCATAGGCGTGCATGTCGGCAGAGGAATTGGCGATGATGGTTGTATTTACTTGCACAAAAGACCTTACATGAAATTAACCGGGCCATGATGGCTTGGTGGATTGCTATCTTAACATTATCCCTTCAGTCCGCTCATTTGGTGACGTGCCGATCAGCAATTCTCATTATGACACTCAGCAAAATAGGCTGGGGTGTACCCCGCAGGGCATAAAACGCAAGGAACCCCAACAGGGTGGCTGGTGGTGTTGGGATTGCGTTATTGCTTCATCCCAGCCTACGACACTCTTACAACACCATATCGCTAGTGGCCAGTGTGGTTATGCCTGTCAGTTGGATGGCGAACTCCGCCGTGTTATCAGCATCAGTGTTACCGTAAAGCACCCCGTTTGACATCATCAGTTGCCCTGCGAGCGTGAAGCTTGCGCCATTAGCAATGAATCCGGTAAAGGCATCGTTGGCGATGGTTGCGGTATTGGCGTCCAGGGTGGACAAGTCAATTTTGTCCTGTCCCCGCACAAAGTCGGTAATGACATCTCGTGTATTGCCGAGTATGCCCATTTCGGATAAGGCGTTGAAATCAAAACTGTCTTTGCCGCCACCACCCGTCAGGGTGTCAGCACCGCCCGCACCTTTCAGGACATTGGCCCCTGCGTTGCCAATAAGGGTGTCGCCATAATTGCTGCCGATAAGTTTCTCGATATTGACCAGCTTATCCGAGCCAGAGCCTCCGGTGGCCTGCGCCGCCGTCACCGCCAGACTGACTGTGATGGCGCTGCTTGCATAAGTGTATGAGACCGTATCGCTGCCGGATCCGCCATCAAGAATATTGTTGCCCGCCCCCGCATAAAGTAAGTTGTTCAAGCTGTTGCCGCTTAGGTTGGCTATACCTGTGGAAACCACCCGGCCATTTTCCACGTTGGCACCTAGGCTGTAGGCGCTTAGGGAACTGTTCACCAGGTCGATGCCGCCTGTGCTGGCGGTGGCGTTGGTTTCAGTGACCACATCATTGATGTTGTCCACAGAGTAGCGGTCAGAGCCGTTGCCGCCGATCAGGGTGTCGGCACCACTCCCTCCGTTCAGGCCATTAGCCCCGGTGTTGCCAATAAGGGTGTCGTTATAGTTGCTGCCGATGAGGTTCTCGATACCGACCAGCCTATCTGAGCCGGAGCCTCCGGTGGCCTGCGCCACCGTCACCGCCAAATTGACGGTGACGGCACTGGTTGCGCCATAGGTGTATCCGACGGTGTCGTTACCCGCGCCGCCGTCAAGGACATTATTGCCAGCACCCGCATAAAGTGCGTTGTTCAGGCCGTTGCCACTAAGGTTGGCCACGCCTGTTAACATAACCCGGCCAATCTCCACATGGGTAGGCAAGGAATAGGCGACGAGGTAACTGCGCACCATGTCGCTGCCACCTGTGCTGGTATTGGCGTCGGTTTCATGGACGGCATCACCCGCGTTGTCGACATCATAGCGGTCAGAGCCAGCGCCGCCGCTCATGCTGTCAATTCCGCTCCCCCCGTCAAGCATGTCTTTACCGGAGCCGCCCTTCAGGGTATCGTTGCCTGCGCCACCGTTCAGAATGTCGTTTCCGTTGCCGCCATTAATCGAATCATTCCCCGCCCCGCTTTTTATTAAGTCGTCGCCGGTTCCCCCATTGATGGTGTAGCTACCCGTAGCCGAAGCAAGGATGGTAATCTTATCGTTGCCTGCACCCGAATTGATGGTGTTGATTGCCGCAGCCGTCGAGGCGGTTATCACATCCGCCCCTGCATCCGTTGAAATGGTCTGTACCCCCGCCGTCGATTTTGCGGTTACTGTGACAGCATTGATGGCCGTGCTAGTGATGGTCTGTGCACCACCACCAGAGTTTGCCGTGACCGTTACAAGGTGTGCCCCTCCACCAATGGCGTCGCCAATAGTCTGGGCGCCGCCGCCTGTCGTGTTGGCCTTAACTATGGCAAGGCCAGCCCCATTGAGGGTCAGCGCACCCGCAACCGAGGTTGCTGTAATGGCGGCAAAACCAGTGCCCGTAGTTATGGCTTGCGCACCATCCGTGGAGATGGTGTTGAGTGTTGCGCTCCCTGTAAACGAGCCCATATTAACGGTAATCGCACCTGCACCGGATGTTGTCTTCAGGTTTACCCCGGCGGCTGCGAATGCGGCTTCAAAAAAAGCCCCTGTGGTGATGGTTTGTGCGCCAGCCACCGTTGTGTTAATGACAATTTTCTCGATATTTTTGATGTGGCTCCAGTAGCTGTCATTGGGTGTGATAGCGGCAACGCCAATCGGGATGATATTCAGTGTGTCAATGCCATCACCACCATTGAGGGCATCAAGGATACTCCATGTGCCCGTTGCCCCGTCATTGTAAGTCCCCTTAAAAGTGTCATTACCAAATCCTCCGACAAAGTTGTCTATATTCGTAGTCAGCCTGAAAGTGGCCATAAATTATTCCCCTAGATTAGTGTTGTCTATGCCCATAGCGGGCTTGGAAGCGGATCCTGAAATTGCTGGCCTTGCACCTGAACATTGGCTTGCCCCGCCCGTTATCATGACGGGGCTGCCCGAACAATTTGAAGAAGCCACATAAAATCGTTGCGCTGCATCATTCAGGATGAATGCCCATTTTTTCCTGGAAAGGCTTTAACGTTTATAACGGTCTGCCTGTGATGACATAAACCCCAGGCAAATCGTATAAATCGTTTGATACTTATGCGCCTTTTTTAAAAACCGCTCTGTGCGCTCCCGCACGGATTAGGCGAACTTTTTCTAAGGCCATGAAGAACAAGCCAGATGGTCACTAGTGCCCAGTCACTGTTGATGTGTCAGTGTTATTTTCGTAGGGGCGAGCGGTTGCCCGCCTGGATCGCTGCGGATGTTGGCACAGGCCATAAAAAAGGCGGACAACCGTCCGCCCCGGGTTTAGGTTGGCCCGACAAAAAATCATTGGCTGGGCACTAGGGTAACAAGGTCTGTTTGGATTGGGTTTTTGGCGTCAACCGATAAGCAGGCTAACTTGGAGTGGTATGTAGTGCCTTGATATTCAAGATAAATACCACGGCCATTAGCAACCAACTTTGATGGATATAAAACTTCCGCCCTTTTGTGATGCTGGTGGGGATATGGCTATTTAATGTTGGTTTCGGCAGCCGCCAAACCGGGGCGCAGGGTTTTCGCCTGTCCAATCACTTGGTGGATGTTGTTGTTTTGCTCAAGACTGGGTTTGGGTACGGATGGTGGGGCGATTTGCAAGCGATAGTCGGCTTGTAGCCCTGGCGCGTTCGCCAAGACGTTTCCAACTGCTTACCATCACTAAAAACGTTATGGAACGGGGCACCACCCCGTTCCGGCTTGGGTTACCCCTGTTTTTGCTTAAGCTTGCGGGTGAAATAAATTTCATGGGAAGATTTTTACCAACACCGGAAACAGCTCGCCCAACCCTTTGGCGATAAATTCCACTGCAATGGATGTTAAAAACAGCCCCATGACCCGTGTCACCACGTTCATTCCGGTATGCCCCATGGCATCGGCAATCTTCGGGGCTGCCAATAACGCGGCCAGCACTAAAACAGACACCGATAAGATCACGCTGCCCACCAACAAAAAATGTTCCAAAGATTGCCCGCCATGCGCATAGACGATGGTGGTGCTGATTGCACCTGGGCCGCTCAACAAAGGGATTGCTAAAGGGACTATGGCAATAGAGTCTTTTTCGTAAGATTCGGCTTTTTCTTCAGGGGTATGACGGATGTTATCGTTGTTGGCAGAAAGCATGGAAATCCCCATCATCATCACCAATAACCCGCCTGACACCCGAAAAGCAGGGAGGCCGATGCCAAAAAAATGCAATATCGGTTCACCCGCCAGTAAGGAAATGAACAACACCATGGCGACTGAAAAGGCACAGACGATAGCCGTGTGCCGCCTTTCTTGTGGAGGGCGGTTGGTGGTCAGGGAAATAAACGTGGGAATAATGCCAATGGGATTGACTACGGAAAGCAAACCGACTAGAAGCTGTAAATATTCATTCCAATTCAGCATGGTTTATCCCACTGCTTGCGGCAGTTCCAGGCAACGACAGATCCCCTTCATTTTTTCGTATTTTTCATGGACATTATCACCCCAGCATTGTGCAAGGTGACACTATCGTCTAATTGGCGCCTGCCATCAAGCCTTATCATCGCAAACCCCGCATCATGCCCTTAGGATTTTCCACGCCAATCCCATAACGGCTGGTTTTGTGCTGATAAGTGATGCTGTGTTGGGTCACGCTTAGGGCAAGGCATGGCTATTTTCCGCTACGCCCCAGCAATTCCATTTTCGCTAGCCATTGTTTCCTTTTGCTATCGTCCATGCTATCGACCCTGCCGATCAGGGTTTCTTGGGTAGGTTTGATGCCGCAAAATTGCAGGATATTCCGCTCCAGGCTTTTCAAGCTATGGGCCAAGTAATACCAGCGAAAGATAATCGCTGGCATCCCCATCGTCACGACAATATGCGCGGTTTTCCCGGCCAGCAACTTTTTCCATCTGAGCCCATCAGTACCTTTGTCGATAGCAAACCCCGGACGGAACACCTGTTCGATAAACGCTTTTAAATACGCGGGCATGGAGCCTAACCATAAGGGGTAGATAACCACCAGATGCTGTGCGGATTGGATGGTTTGCCGGGCTTGTTGAAGGCTTTCTGGGGCTACGCCCTCATAAAAATCAGCGTAGGTGCGTAGTATCGGGAATTGGATGTGGGCGATGTCGATAAGTTGGACGTTATGCCCCGCCGCTTGTGCGCCTTTGATATAGGCTGCGGCAAGTGCATGGCAAAAACGGTTGCCGGCGGGATCGGGGTGTCCTTGGATAAGGGCGATGTGTTTGGTTTCCATAAGATTCTCGGTTGCTTGTTGAACACTATTCGGTTGGTAACGACCATTGCGAAATAGCTTTGCAATTTGTCTTCACTCAGCCAGCAGCGTAGTTATAGCCTAAGCAATCCTATTTGCCTGAAAGACTACGTTTTGTCGCTACGTTTATGGAGTAATTTGCGGACATTGTGCATGGTTAAAATCGAAAGATAGTTTTTAATGCGAGCTTTTATGCCTAACCGCGACATTTCAGTTTCATAAAGCGGGGCAATTTCCTCGGCTGTTTCAAGCGATTCATCTGCAAGATATTGGACGGCTACGGAAGAATTATCACGGATAATCTTTTCTATGTCCATTTCGTTGGTTAGTTGATGGGTTAATCTTCATTAGAAGCCGCTCCAGCACTGTACGTTAGCGCACTAAATCTTCAATTATCGGCCCGTGCTTTATGCCGGAAACGGCTTTCACGCCTTGCTCAAAAGTCCTTATTGCGGCATACAGGGGTTTAGCGTTTCATCCCCGTCAACGTGCGTAAATGAATTACTTAATTGTAGGTCGGGTTAGCGTCAGCGTAACCCGACGCAGTCAGCACCTATTTGTCGGGTTACGCTGACGCTAACCCGGCCTACGATGGCTACGCTTTAGAATTAGCACGGTTGTGGTTTAACATAGCCACCAAAGCCACTAACCCATTAATTGATAACGGGCAAACCATGTCAGAAAAAGCCTTACAACGCATTGCCGAAAATATAAATACCAAAGCTCAAAGTCTGGATTTGCATGGATGCGGTTTAATCACCTTACCTGAGGAATTAACTTCATGTATTTGGTTGACTACGTTGAGTTTAAGGAACAACAATAAACTTACCGACTTGTCGCTGCTGGCTGCCTTGACCAACTTGCAAGTACTTCATTGCTCTGAAACCGAAGTCACTGACTTATCGCCGCTATCGGCTTTGCTTAACTTGCAAGAGTTTAAATGCTCTTACACCCAAATCTCTGATTTGTCGCCGCTGTCGACCTTGACCAACTTGCGAATACTTGATTTCGTCAATACCCATGTCAGCGACTTGTCGCCCCTGTCAGCTTTGGCCAACTTGCAAAAGCTTGATTGTGCCAGCACCCAAATCACTAACTTGTCGTCGCTATCGGCTTTAGCTAACTTGCAAGTACTTGATTGTTCAAACACCCAAGTCCCCAACCTAACGCCGCTGTCAGCTTTGACCAAATTGCAAAGGCTTGATTGCTCTAGCACCCAAATCACTAGCTTATCGTCGCTGTCGACCTTGGCCAACTTGGAATTGCTTTCTTGCTTTGATACCCAAGTTACAGACTTATCGCCAATTTATAACCTAATTAAGAACGGTTTGGACGTTGTAGTTGCTAAAATCTACAAAGACGGCATGGATATTTTTTTAGGAGAAGCGGACAGTGAAGAGTTCTATAGGTGTCCCCTCATCTGTCCGCCCCTAGAAATCGCCCAAGCCAACCTTCAAGCTGTGCTCGACTATTTCGAAGAACTCGGCGATGACCCGCTTAAGCTCAATGAAGTAAAAATTATTTTTCTGGGCGAAGCCTCGGCGGGCAAGACATCTTTGGTCAAACGCCTGATGGGCGAGGCTTTCGATGCGGATGAAAGCCAAACCCACGGCATCCGCATCCGCAAGCTGCCATTTACGATGGCGGACGGCGATCAGGTGCTGGCGCATTTATGGGATTTTGGCGGACAAGAAGTCATGCACGCCACGCACCAGTTTTTCTTGTCGCAACGTAGCGTTTATGTGTTGTTGCTGAACAGCCGCAACGACGACCAAGCCGAGAAGTGGTTAAAACATGCAGAAAGTTTTGGCGGGCGTTCGCCGGTGTTGGTGGTCTTGAATAAGATTGACGAAAACCCGTCTTTTGAAGTCGAGCGTAAAAGCCTGCAAGAAAAATACCCGCAAATCCGCGCTTTTTTCCGCCTGTCGTGCAAGGAAGACAGTGGCTTGAAAGAATTTAAAGCCGCCTTGTGCCAAGAAATTGACCGTGCCGACACGCGGCGCACGCCTTTTCCTGTGCATTGGCTGGCAGTGAAGGAACATTTTGCCGACATGCAGGCTGATTTTATTGAATCGGCAGAATTCCGGCAGGTTTGCGCGGAAAACGGCGTGACACGGCAATTAAGCCAAGATGTCTTGCTGCAATTTTTGCATGATTTGGGCGTGCTGATTAATTTCCGCAATTTGCACTATTTCGACACCCAAATCCTTAACCCGTTGTGGCTGACTAATGGTGTGTACCGCATCATCAATTCCGAACGGCTTGCCAACAACGGCGGCTTACTGGCGGAAGATGATTTTGATGCGGTGATTAATGACCCGCGCTATCAAAGCCATAACACTGGCGAAAAACCGTTCCATTACCCGAAAGACAAGCTGCTTTTTATTGTGCGGGTGATGCAGGAGTTTGAGCTGTGTTTTAGCTTGAATGACCGCCGCTATGTCGTGCCGCAATTGTTACCCGCCAATGCGCCGGATTTTGCTTTTGACGGCGCGGTGCTGCATTTTGTTATCCATTTTCCTGAGTTTTTACCGAACAGTGTATTTCCGCGCTTGATGGTGAAGCTGCATACTTTTTTACGCGGTGAAGACCGTTGGCGCACAGGCATGGTGCTGGAAAAACCCAGTGTGTTTGCCGCTTTGGCACGGGTACGCTGGGATAAGGAAGACCAAAAATTGCTGATTGATGTTTGCGGTGATGATCGGCGGCGTTTGTTGAGTTTTATTCGGGAAACGGTGAAAGAAATTGTCGCTGATTTTACTAACTTGAATTTTGTTGAGCTGGTGCCAGTGCCAGTGCCAGTGCCAAATTGTGATGCTTTCAAGGATTATGAAGAACTGGTTGCCGCCGAAGAAGAAGGCGAAACCGAGGTTTTCATTATGCAGTTGAGAGGGCGAGTTAAAATCACCGATTTGTTGAACGGCGTGGAGGAAGCAACGATGCGTGATGCAGACGAGCAAAAACCTGTGCGGGCGTTTGTGTCCTATGCCCATGTGGATACTGAGCATCTGAAAGATTTGCACGCGGCTTTGTCACCTTTAATACGCCTGCAAAAACTGCAACTCTGGGATGACCGCAGCATTGATGCTGGCACGGAATGGCGCGAGGTGATTTTTCAGCAATTGGCAGAAGCCGATATTGTCTTGTGTTTGGTGTCGCCGAGTTTTGTGGCTTCCGATTTTTGTTATGCGGAAGAATTCGCTGAGGCATTAAAGGCGCATCAGGCAGGTGAGAAAACCATCGTGCCGATTATGGTACGCAGTGTGGATTGGTCTGGTTTGCCGATTGCGAAAATCCAAGGCGTGCCTGGGGTTTGGATTAATTCAGCGACAAACAAAGACGAAGAATGGACAAAAGTGTCCCAAGCCTTGCGGCCTGTGTTGGAGAAGGTGAAGGCAAAACGCAGGTAGCTAAGTACCCACGCATAAGTTTTCAGGCATTAAAACCTGTCAGGTCTTTAAGACCTGACAGGTTTATACAAAAAATTTTGGCACGATCTCAAACTACCCCATCACCACCCGCACCTTATGCACACCCCCGTCATCTTGCAAAATGACACGGTTGTCTAACTGCCGCTGACCATCCACTTCAGCCATCACCACCCCGCGCATCACGCCATTAGGGTTTTCCACGCTAATCTCATAACGGCTGGTTTCGTGCTGATAAATGATGCTGTAACTGCGCCAAGCCTTAGGGATGCAAGGATTAAAAACCAGCGTACCGGCGCGGACTTGCAAACCTAAAATAGATTCCAAACCGGCGCGGTAATACCAACCCGCCGCCCCCGTGTACCAGGTCCAGCCACCACGTCTGACATGCGGCGGTTCGGCATAAATGTCCGCCGCCAGCACATACGGTTCGACTTTGTAAGCGTAAACACCGGTACGGGTGGACGTGCGTTTGATCGGGTTGAGCATACGCAACAATTCCGCCGCTTGGTCGCCATCGCCCAGCAGGGCGTAGGCAATCACTGACCACACCGCCGCGTGGGTGTATTGCCCGCCGTTCTCGCGCACACCGGGCGGGTAGCTTTTGATATAACCGGGGTCACGTTCGGTTTTGTCGAAAGGTGGCGTGAATAGCAACAGCAGTTCCTCGCCATCACGCACCAGATATTCTTGCACCGAACTCATCGCCCGCCGTGCGCGCCCGTCATCGGCAACGCCGGACATGACAGCCCAGCTTTGCGCGATGGAATCAATCCGGCATTCGGCATTGGCCGCAGAACCTAAGGCGGTGCCGTCATCAAAATAGGCACGCCGGTACCAGGCGCCGTCCCAAGCTTCGGCTTCGATGGCGGCTTTTAATTGCTCGGCATGTCCGTTCCAGCGGTTGGCGCGTTCGCTATCGCCCCGTGCGCTTGCCACTTTAGTAAATCCGTTTAGCGTGGCGATTAAAAACCACGCCAGCCATACGCTTTCGCCTTTGCCTTGGTTGCCGACGCGGTTCATGCCGTCGTTCCAATCGCCGCTGCCCATCAAGGGCAGGCCATGCCCACCGGTTGCCAGACTCACATCCAAGGCACGGGCGCAGTGTTCGTAAAGGCTGGCTTGCCGGGTGGAGTGGGTGGGTTGGAAGTAAGCATCATCCTGATCCGGCGCAAGCGCCTGGCCTTCCAGAAACGGCAAGGCTTCGTCCAATAGTTGCATATCGCCAGTCACGTTGAGATAGTGCGTAAGGACATAAGGGAGCCAGACACGGTCATCGGAAAAATGCGTGCGCACCCCCCGGCCTGTCGGCGGATGCCACCAATGCTGCACGTCGCCTTCGCCAAATTGCCTGGCCGCTGCACGTAGGAGGTGGGCGCGGGCAAGATCGGGCCGGGCTACCGTTAAAGCCATGCTGTCCTGCAATTGGTCGCGGAAACCATAAGCCCCGCCGACTTGATAAAAGCCCGCCCGCGCCCACATCCGGCAGCTGAGGGTTTGATACAGCAGCCAGCGGTTCAACAAAATATCCAATTCGCGGTCCGGGGTTTTGACCTGGACTTTGCCCAGCACGGTTTCCCATGCTTGCGTGGCTAGCGCAAACGTCGCCACAACCGGTGTGGCGCGGTAACGCTGCACCAATTCACTAGCTTGGGCGCGGTCTTTGCCCTGTCCTAACAGAAAAACAATTTCCACCCGCCCGTTCGGTGCCAGTTCACAGGGGGTTTGCAATGCGGCGCAGGTGTCAAATCCCGCCCCGATCCGGTTTTTGAGTGGTTTTTCAGTGAGTAAGCCAGCAGGCGCGTCCAAACTGCCGTTGCGGCCGAGGAATTCAGTACGGTTGGTCGTCCAGCTGGTTTGTAAATCGCACAGATCAGCAAATGCGATACGCCCGCCGAATTCGACATCCCAAGGGTTGTAGGCAAACAATGCACCCGTCACCGGATCCAGTTCGGTGATGATATGCGGGGCGGTGACGCTACGTGACGCCCCCAACACCCATTCGACATAAGCCGTGACCGACAGTTTGCGGGGGCGGCCGGACACGTTGGTTAAGGTCAACACCGAGATTTTGACCGGATCGTCGGGGCTGACCAATTGCAGCAATTCACTATGGACACCGTGCGAAGCGTGTTCAAAGCGGCTATAGCCTTGCCCGTGGCGGATCACATAACTGGCGTTTTCCACCCGGATCGGCAAGGCGGTGGGGCTCCATAGTTCGCCCGTTGCCTCGTCCCGGATATAAAACGCTTCACCGGGCGGGTCGCTGACCGGATCGTTGGACCAAGGCGTCAATTGGTTTTCGCGGCTGTTGCCCGACCAGGTGCAGCCACTGCCCACTTCCGACACGGTAAAACCAAATTCGGCATTGGCGATGACGTTAATCCACGGTGCGGGTGTCCACTGGTTGTTATCCAAAACAATGACATATTCGCGCCCGTCTTCGGTAAACCCGCCCAAGCCATTGAAAAATTCCAGTGGCGGCAAGGCCAAGGCGGGCGTGTTGGCGGCAATGTCGGGCAGGGTTTTGGGCAGGACGAACGCTGATGCGGGTCGTGGCCGCCTTAACAATTGCTCGGCTAAGGTGCCGCGGCTGCTGACCAGCACCGCACGGGAGGCAGTCTGCAACAACCGCTGGGACTCCATTGGCAGTTGGTCGCCGCGCATGACAAAAATCGCCCCTGGGTTTTCGGGTTCCTGGTGCGTTGAAATGGCTTGGTTTTCCCGCACCATGCCTTCCAGTAAGGCCTGCAAATCTTCAACATAAGACAGTTCCTTTTCGTTCAGTATCACCAAATCGACGGCTAGCCCTTTCATGCGCCAATATTCATGGGCGCGGAGCAATTGTTCGACGATGCCGCGGTCTTCAAGTTCGGTGACCCGCAGCACGACAATCGGCCGGTCCCCTGAAATGCCGTATTGCCACAACCCCGTGACATTTAAGGTGTTCATTTGCATTAGCTTGCTGGCGGAACGCATGGACGGGTCGGCAAACAGCAAACGGTTGGCCAAATCCTGGAACAATTGTGCTTCGTCAGGTTTGATGCGCAGATGGTGGAGCTGGATATGGGCATGTGTCCATGCCAAGACGGACGCACGTTCAAATGCCGCGATGTTGTGGTATTTGTCCGCCAAATCTTCCGCAGCCGTGCGCGAGTGGGCAATCAGCGTAGTGAATGTGGCATGTTCGGTCGTGCCCGGGGCGATACGCAAACGGGTCCGCAGACTAAAAATCGGATCCAACACCGCACCGACAGTGTTGGTGAGCGGCCTGCCATCCATGACGGCGATGGGTGCGCGCACCGTTTGGCCGCGTCCGACAAAGCGGGAGCGGTCAGTTTCGTATTGGAAGCCTTGGCCATTTTGACGGCCTGCCAACACCTGCACAGCCCAAAGGACGGGGTCAGTGCTGGTGCGTGGCCGACGGTGGGCCAGCAATCCGTGAACTTGCGGCAGAGGCTCGGTGTGGACGAACAGGTTGGAAAAGGCCGGATGGGCGATATCCGTGGGCATAGGGGCAAGGACAATCTCGGTGTAAGAGGTGATTTCAATTTCGCGGGTGCGCGGGCCATTATTGGTCACGCTCAAACGGCGGATTTCGGCATCGTCTTCCGGTGATATGACAATCTCCAAGGTACTGGCCAAGTCGCCATCGGTGCGGATGAGGCGGACGCGGTCTTCGGCAAACAGCACTTCATAGGCATCGGGTAGCGCGGCGGTGGGTTGGTAGCCCGCGGACCACACCTGGCCGCTGGCGACATCACGCAGATAAAGGTAACTGCCCCAGTTGTCACGGGTCACATCTTCACGCCAGCGCGTCACCGCCAGGTTCCGCCATGCGCTGTAACCGGAACCGGCGGCGGTGACCATCACCGCGTAACGCCCGTTCGACAACAAATGCGCCGAAGGCACGTTGGACGTAGGCGAAGGCACCCGTCGCACAGGCGGTTGCACCGAGTCCTTGACTTCGGCAAGGGCTTCTAGGACAGGCAAACTGCTGGTGTCCGCGCCGCGTGGGATGCGTTCCTGCAATAGCAAATCGGCCGCTTGGATTTGCGGCGCACGGTGGAAACGATGGCGCATCAACCCGTCATGGACGACATTGGCGAACGCCACCAGGGACATCCCTTGATGATGCGCCATATAGCAACGCACCATCGCCACGGCTTGGCCTTCCGCAAGCCGGCTCGGCGTGAAGTCCAGCGCTTCATAAAAACCGTAACGGCCCAACGCGCCATGCTTTTCCAAACGGGCGAAATTTTCCACGGCGGCATGGGGCAGATACATCGCCGCCAAGGCCGTGGCATAAGGGGAAATCACCAGCTCTTCATCCAGCCCGCGCTTCATGCCCAAGTCAGGCACACCAAACGCGGAGTATTGATAAGTAAATTGCAGGTCACGCCCGTTAAAGGCCGATTCGGAAACGCCCCACGGCACCGCGCGTTCCTTGCCGTATTCAATCTGGCGTATCACCACCAAGCGGCAAGTTTGGTCAAGCAGGCTGTAGCGCGGCGTAAACGTCACCAGCGACGGCATCAGGTATTCAAACATCGAACCTGACCACGACAACAACACCGTGCCTTTGGCGGCGCGGGTCAGCCGTCGTCCTAAATGGAACCAGTGCGTGTCCGGCACATCGCGTTTGGCGATGGCGATAAAACTGGCCAGCCGCGCTTCGGAAGCCAGCAAATCGTAATAACTGGAGTCTAGCGTCCCTTCGGTGACGCGGTAGCCGATTGAAAACAAATGGCATTCTTTATCATACAGAAAACCAAAATCCATATCGTGGAACAAGCTATCGCATTGGGCCACCATATTTTCCAAACGCGCTGTGAGTGCGGTGGCTTGCTGCCTGGCTTGCCGAAGCGCCACTGCCAAGACTTTTAAGTCAGCGGATTCGATGGTGTTTTCGGGTAATGCCTGAATCCCGGCCAGAACCAGCGCGTAGCAGGCGGCCATCCCGTTCAGCGGTGTGGCCAGCGTCAAGTGATGCGTTGGCGTATTGCTGCTTTCGGAAAAATGCTCTGGGATATGCAGCCACGGCAACAGATTGTTCATATCCAATGTGTGCGAACGGGTGTCATTGCGTAGCAATTTTGCCCAGGCCAACACTTCATTGTCCGCCATATCGCCCCGTTCGGCCGCGTAAGCCCTTGCCAAGTCGTGCAGCGATTCGGTGCTGAGCGTCAATTGCCGCCATAAACGGCTCCAGCCGTTTGCGTCAGAGGGTTGGCTTATCAACAGCCCGCCGATGACCAGGCTTTTTTGCTGCAACTCTTTCAGCGTCACGGTCAAGGTGCGTTTTTCATCGGTCATGTTGGCGAGCGCGGCCAATAGCAGTTGCTGGGTGTCCGCCAGCCCCGTCAAGGCATTCGGTAGCCTAAGCGGGCTGGCCAGAAGTTCTTGGCAAGTTTCCGACAAGGCCAATAAATGCCCGGCCAAATTACCGCTGTCTACGGTGGAAATGTACCTGGGCTCCAGCACTTGCAGGGTTTGGGTGTCGTACCAATTGTAAAAATGTCCGTGCAGACGGGGCAGGGCGGCCAATGTCGTTAGGGTCGCTTCCAGCCGGTTGACGGTGTCGGTCAATCCCAACCAGCCAAAATCCCGTGCCGCAATGACCGACAATAAATACAGGCCGAAATTTGTCGGCGAACTTCGATGCGCGGTAACTGGTTCGGGGTCTTCCTGAAAATTATCCGGCGGCAGGTGATTTTCCTCGGTGGTCACAAAAGTCGTGAAAAACCGCCAGATACGCCTGCCAATCAGGCGTAGTTTTGCGCTATCGTCAGACACCAGCGATTCGGCGTTATCGAGCCGGGGCGGCAAGCTTAAGGCTCTGGAGACTATCGGTGCCAGCCACCATAGCGCTAAAAATGGGGCGGCGACTTTGAGGCTGGCAGGGTTAAACACCAGCACCACCGTTGCCGCGCCGATGACCACGATAGAGGAACCCAACAGGGGGCGGATGAGGCTTTTCAGGGTGTGGCCTGATGCGTCTTTTGCCTGCAAGGCGGTGACCCATTTCAGCAATTGGCGGTGGGTGATGAATAGCCGGATCAAAGTGAGGACAATAGCGTCTGTCATCCGCCAAGCGTGTTGGGCTAGCAAAGTCAAGGCCACCAGACTGTTGACGATGGCCCACAGGATATTTTCCACCGCCGCACGGACGTGGGCCAGCAACGAAATGCCGCGACGCGGCAAGGTGAATTCACAGGCGATGGTCAGCAAGGCGGGGAAAGCCAGTGCCGTCAGGACGAAGCCGATCAGTGCCGCCAGCGGCGCGTTCGGGATGGCCCAGATGGCCACCAATACCGAAAAAGTTGCCGGAGCGGATAAGGAACGGCGCAAATTGTCGAGCATTTTCCAACGCCCGATGATCGGCATGCCTTTGCCGCCCCGACCAAAAATCCACGGCAGCAACTGCCAATCGCCCCGCACCCAGCGGTGTTCACGGGACGCGGCGACTTCGGTGTGCGAAGGGAATTCTTCGAAAAACTCTATATCGCTGACTAAGGCGCAACGGGCATAAACGCTTTCGAACAAATCATGGCTGAGCTGGGTGTTGTCCGGCACCCGTCCCGCCAGCGCGGCCTCGAAGCTGTCAACATGGTACAAACCCTTGCCGCTGTAAGTGCTGAGCGCGAACAAATCCTGATACACCTCGGATACGGAACTGGAATAAGCGTCCGTGCCGGAAGTCCCCGCAAAAATCTGGTGGAACATCGAATGTTCGTGGCGTAGCGGCAGCGTCGGCGTGACGCGTGGCTGGAGTATGCTGTAACCGTCCACCACACATTGGCACTGTGGGTCAAACACGGGTTGGTTAAGCGGATGGGCGGCGACACCGACCAATTGGCTGACCACCCCCATCGGCAAACGGGTGTCGGCATCTAAAGTGATGACATAACAAACGCCTTGCGGCGTGGCGGCGGGCTCGCCGGCAATGGGCAGAAAAGACGTGTCGGTTGCGCCGCGCAACAAGCGGTTAAATTCATGCAGCTTGCCGCGTTTGCGCTCCCACCCCATCCATTTGCCTTCACTGGCATTCCACAAACGTTTGCGGTGGAAAACAAAAAAATGCTGCCCACCGTACTTGGTGTTGAGTGCCGCCACAGCCGCCATTGCGGTGCTGAGCAGTTGCCCGTCATCAGGCAGGGTTTCCTGGTCGGCATCGCACCAATCAGACAACAGGGCGAAATGCACTTGCCCTTCAGGGTTGGCGAGGTAACGGACTTCCATTTGTTCGATTTGGTTTTGCACTCCGGCTTCGCTGGTGAACAAGGTCGGCACAACGATAAAGGTGCTTAAGGCTTCAGGTACGCCGTCTTTAAATTCCAAGCGGGGCAAATGCCGTGGCGGCAAACCCGCACTGATAAGCCGGTTGACCAGCCCCACCGCAATGTCAGAAGCCGGGAACACGCCGAACAAGGCCAGCAAAGCCAATTGGAATTCGCTTAGCCCCGCAGCAAAGCTCAGGGTCAACGGCAATACCAGCAACAATCCGGTCAACACAACCAAACCGCCCATGTACGCCAAGCCGGCGTTGGCGATAGTGGTGCGTAACCAGCGTTGCCGGAAAGAAGTCCGATAAGCGATTTCCTTCTCGAACGTGTACCTGCCCGCACCGATCAGATAAAACCCCGGTTCTTGCAGGCGTCCGTTGGCTGTGGTTTGTTCGCTGAGGTGCCGGATCTTGGCAATGACTAAATGGGCAATTTCCAGTTCCGAATGTGGCGAACGCCTAGCCAAGTCTTCTATGGCGTGGCGGTAACGGTCACGGGTGAGGAAATCCATCTTCCCATAGCCATCATGGGTGCGCAAACACGCATCGACCAAGCTGACTTCTTCGACAAACAACGACCAATCAAACGCAGAAATCGCCCGCATACTGGTGATGATGTTGCGGACGGTCGCGTTATCGGCGATTTGGTCGGCATGTTCACAATGCACGACATCATCAAGGCTCAAGTTTTTTCCGTTCAGCCATTCATTGATAAAAGCCAATGACGGCATCGCGCCCGAATGCGGGTCATGCAAACGTTGCAGGATTTGCACGGCGTAAGCTTGGCGCAAGGGTTCGCTAGGCAATACCCCGGCCGGGAATGGCGCATCCGGCTGGTCGGTGAGCGCGGCGGCTTGTTCGACTTGGTCAACAAAATCATCCGCCAACTTCCGGCCAGTTTGTGAGGCGATGACGCGCACCGCTATGCGCCGCAAATTATCGACCAGCAACATCCGCAAGGTGATCGGTATCGCCCAGAGTTCGCCTAGCGTCAGCGGGTCAACGGCTTGATAGGCTTTAATAAAATGGATCAGCAAGTCAGCGGAAAAACGGCTGTCAGTATGGGCAACCAACGCCCAGACGATACCGTAAACGCGCGGGAAACCGGCCAACGCCCCTTCGGACAGTTTGGGCAATTCCAGATAATATTTTTCGGGCAAATCGCTTTGGATGTCGCTGACTTGTTCTTCGATGATATGGAAGTTGTCCAACAACCATTCCGCCGCCGGGGTGATGGCGTGTTGTTCCCGCACTGCCTTGGCGACGGTTTGATACGCTTCCAGCAACACTTGGGCATTATCGTGGACGCGGGGGATGAGTTTTTGGCCTTGTTTTTGGGCGCTGATTTTCTGCGCTTGCGCCAAACTGACTGCGTGTTGTCCTAAGCGTTCAGTGCTGAACAATTCAAAGCGGATGGGTTCTTCACCACCAGGATGGGCAACCCTAACACGCGGTTTTTGTTGTTGACGCTTCAGCATAGTTTATTTCCAAGTAAAACGTTGGTTAGGCAAGCGCTTTTTGTTGCCCAACATTCCAATACGCCGACATTCCAAGTATTGGGCAACAAAAAAGTGTTGCCCAATCTATATGCATCCATATAAGGCATTGGTTTTTAATTCCATATGGCGGCTTTATCCCGCACGCATGTGCGGTAGCCGTGGTTTAAATCCACCGGCTTCAGACGTATTGTCTTTAGCCGGCGGTTTAGTCCGTCGATCTTCAACCCACCAGCCTGGGCAGGTGGGTGTTGAGTTAATAATTATGGGCTTTATGGTGCTTATGAGGTGCATGGGGACGGGAATGACAACGTCGCCTTATCGCTAAATTCTGCCCAATAAAATCAGGACCAAGATAATGATAAGCACCAATCCCAAGCTACCGCTGGGCGCATAACCCCAACTGCGGCTATGCGGCCAAGCGGGGATGACGCCAATCAGCATGAGGATAATTATGATGAGTAAAATTGTGCCAAGTGACATGGTAGTGCTCCTGTTTTAAGGAAAGGGATAAAACAATTCACCACGTAACACACTAGGTTACGGAGCGTATTATTGGTTCGGCTATCAAGAATGGGGGCTTCGTAATCTCCGTATGCCCTGGGGATGAATCAAGTTAGGGTAATGGGCATTAACCCTAAAATACCCCGGACGATTAAATACACCGCCACGAAATAATTTAAAAACCTTGGCACGATTAGAATGAGTATCCCTATCACTAGGGCCAGTAAGGGTTCGATTGCGACAGTCATAGCATTCTCCTAGGTAGAAAAGTCTGGTAGGGAACGGACGGGTTCCGGTGCTGATGAAGATAAAACCGCCTAGGCCTTATTTAAATTTGGCATTGGCGTTCGCTAGGCCAGTCCTTAGGTCATCCCATATCTTATCCGCCGTTTCTTTGAGTTTTTCCCAAGCATCGTCGCTGGCTGCTTCAAGCGCCCTCATCTTGAGGGAAGCGGCTTGCTGATGGGTGCGTAGGTTATTAAGTTCTTGTCCGTATTTAAGTTTTGCCATCCCGACTGATTGTTCAGTTTTGGCGGTTATGGCATCAATTTGGGCGCCCCATTCTTTCAATTCTGCCGCCAGACTTTCAATGTATGCATTTTTTGTTTTCATGGGCTTTCCAGGGTGTGGGCGATTGGATAGTGTTTTTGTATCCGTTGGTGCTGCTTGAAACGGGAATAATGGATGGATCTTGGCCTTCGCAGGGTTTTCCAGCAAGTTACCGTTTATCATTACCAACGCAGAAAAAATCATAACGGCAAAATGGGAGCTTAGTCGGTACGGTAACGTACATAAACTTGCTTGCTGCCATCAGCCGCTGGAATTAGCGTTGAAGGCGGCCGTTTCCGAAACCGGATAGGGCTTATGTGCGTCAACGGACAGACGGTGGAAGGTTTGTCCAATAAACTCAGACTGACGGGGGCCAACAGGATGTGTGTTGGCATCGTGGCAGGCCTTATGGTTGGTTCTGTCGAACAGGCGTCACCCGTTTGCCTGTACAAGATTTTTTTGAATTTTGTCCAGGCGACCACTGGCTGGCTATCCGAAAGCCACAATTGACCGGACATAACATCCGGGGATTTTATTTAAAGGGATAATATTATGAGAAACTTACAAAAAACCGCACTTAGTATGGTCATGGCGGCTATGGTTCTTGGCTTGATAGGCTGTGCCGGAATGTCGGCACAAGGCAGAAACACCGCTATTGGTGCAGGCGTGGGAGCCCTGGGCGGCGCCGCCATTACGGGAGGCAGTGCGCTAGGAACCGTTGGTGGTGCAGCCGTAGGTGGCGTTGTCGGTCACGAAATCCACAAATAAGCAACACTGGCAAACTGAGTTTAACCGGAACGTATTATCAGAGGCCGTCCTATAAGTGCCGGTCTCTGTTTATGCGCGGCTGGAGTTGGCTTAAAGGTTTGCTTGTGTTTTTTTGAATGGGTTCAATGGACGGGCATACGGCCTGAAAGTTAAATTACCCCGGCAATGCCGCACTGCCATTAAGTTAAAGAATAAAATTAATATTCATGTGGTTACGGTTGTATTTTTGCGGTGCATATCAATCGTAGGTCGGGTTAGCGTCAGCGTAACCCGACATTTGGGTGCTGATGCGTCGGGTTACGCTATCGCTTTTATGCCCTTTGGGTAAACC